>Ga0207713_1000115_pt1 | contig 132114 bp, 128 predicted proteins | sample KBSS64metaG_FD_184404 | JGI IMG/M metagenome (GOLD analysis project Ga0207713, IMG submission 184404) | Switchgrass rhizosphere microbial communities from Kellogg Biological Station, Michigan, USA - KBS S6-4 metaG (SPAdes) (version 2) | ecosystem: Host-associated > Plants > Roots > Rhizosphere... | reverse complement strand
CGAACGATGCGAGCCGGGCGGGAAGGGACAGTTTCATGCAAATTCCTAGAGTTTGAAGTTTGTGGCGTAGGTCTGATCTTTCCAGCCCAGCAGCTTGCGCTCGATCAACTCGACGCCGGCGTACAGCAAAAATCCCAAGGCCATCAGGCTGAAGATTCCTACCCATACGGTGTTTATGTCGTAGAGCGATGAGGCGACGAAAATCACATGGCCGATGCCGTAGCTGGACGAGATGAACTCGCCGACCACCGTTCCCACCAAGGCGAATCCGATGTTGATGCGGAAGGTGCTGATCACGTATGGCAAGGAGGAGGGGATGACCACTTTGCGGAAGATCTGCCATTTGCTGGCGCCCAGTGAAACGAGCATTTTTTGCAGATCTGGATCAGCGTCCTTCGCGGCCTGAAATGCAGCCAGCAACGCAACGATTGAGGTCAGCGAAATCGACAGGGCAATTTTTGAGATCAGGCCGGTGCCGAACCAGAGAATCACCAGCGGCGCGAAAGCAATTTTCGGCACGCTGTTGATGGCAACCAGAAAGGGTTCGATGACACGGGCCACGTAAGGCGAATACCACAGCAACAAACCCGGCAGGGTGCCAAGTAAGGTGCCGGCAACGAAACCAATCACCGATGCCCAAAGCGTGTAGTAGGTGTGTTCCCAGAGTTCGCCGGATTGAATCAGCTTGAGCCCGGCCTGAACCGCGCCGCTCGGCGAGCCGAACAGAAACGCCGAGATCCAGCCGGCATTCACCGCGTACTCCCATGAGCCGACAATGATGAGCAGGATCGCAATCTGCACGACGCTGACCGGGATGCTGCGGCGAAGTTGTGGTGGCGTCGGCACATTTGTAGTGGCCGTTGTGGAAGATGAGCTCATGAAGCCTGACTCCTGGCTGCAGTCTGGATGTCCAGTTCCCGGCACAACAAATCGAAGTAGCCCGCGAATCGTGGGTCGTGTCGTGCCTCAAGTGGTGAGCGCGTCTGAAGGTCGATCTTGTGCTGGCTTTTCACTCGGCCCGGACGTGCGCTGAGGACGTAAATGCGCTGGGACAGCGCGATGGCTTCATCAATGTCGTGCGTGACCAACACCACCGTTTTGCCTTGGCGGCTGGCGGTGTCGACGACCATCGCCTCCAGATAGAGGCGAGTCTGGTAGTCGAGCGCTGAGAACGGCTCATCCAGCAACAGGATGTCGGGATCAGGCAGCAGCGTTCTGGCCAAGGCAACCCGCTGCCTCATGCCCCCGGAAAGCTCCTTGGGGTAGCTGTTCTCAAAGGGCAACAGGCCAAAATCATCCAGGTAGGCACGGGCTCGTTCGACGGACTCAGCGCGCGACACATGACGAACTTCCAGGCCAACGATCACGTTTTCCAACACTGTTCGCCATGGCATGAGCAGGTCACGTTGGAGCATGTAGCCCACTCGGCCACGCAGGTTGGGCAATTCATGACCGTCAAGCGCGATGGAACCGCTATCGTGCTCCAGCAACCCCGCTAGGATGTTGAACAGTGTCGATTTACCGCAACCGGAAGGGCCGATAATGCTGACGAACTCACCCGGCTGAATACTCAGGCTGATGTCGTCCAGCACCTGCACAACCTGGCCGTTGCTGTGAAAGGTTTTGCTCAGATTATGGATGGCCAGCTTGGCGGTCATGCCGCTGAGCCCTGATGCAATTCTGCCGCGACGATGTCTTCGTTCGGGACTTCCAGCGCTTCGTTGAATCGCTTGAAGAAGCTGCATAGTGCAATGCGTGTGGTGAGCTCAACGATTTGCGCTTCATTGAAGTGAGCACGCAGTCGGCGATGGACATCGTCGCTAATGCGTTCCGGTGTCAACGTCACTAGCTTGGCGTAGTCGCGTACCAGCAGATCCAATTCATCCAGTCCTGGTACCTCATCGTCGAGCAGGTGATCAATCGCCTCCAGGCTGATGCCCTGCGCAGCGAGTTTGGGTTCATGGAGAACAATGCAGTAATGGCAGGCATGCGCCTTAGAGGCGGTCAGCAGAGCAATTTCCAGATGCCGTGGGGTAATCAGCGCATCCTTCTTGGACTGAACCAGGTAGCCGAACAAATGCTCAAGCGCTGGAGGGCGATGTGCAAACGCGCCCAACAGGCTCGCGTAGGGGCCATAGTCTTTGAGCAAGCGTTCGAATGTTTCGCCAGTTTCAGGCGCTAGGTGCTGCTTTTCCAGAATGGCAATGCGTGACATTGACGACGACCTTTAGGGTAAAAGGCGCGAGTCTAGGCAGCGTTCTCACTGACGAAAAATACCGAGTTGGAATTAGCTTATGCGCCGAGATGGCAAGTTGACTGCATCGAATGTTCCCGAGGTTGATAGGGAGCGAGCGGCGGCTTATCTGGAGCCTTTCAATTTTGGATTGCCCAAGGGCGCGTCATCCCATAGCCCGGTCATATTTGGATACCCTAAATCGCCGGCATTCAGCGGGGCCTCTGCTACAACAAGGTGAGGCCCCCACGTCGATGAGTTAGGTTTCACACGCCTGCTTCATCCTTGTGAGTCTCGTCACTAATAATTACAAGGAACGTTACCCATGGCTCTATCTGAGCTTGAGCTGCGCCATATCATTGAGCGTGGCTTTCTGCCCCTTCAGTGCAAGTGCATCATAGATTCGCGCGGCGAGCTTTCAGTTGAGTTACTCGATCCACCAACAGGCCGGAACCTGGTTGCAGGTGGGATTCCCCGGTCTCAGTTCGACTCGTGCCGTGGGATCGCCAACTTCGTTGCCGAGATGAAAGCGCAGTTAGCGGCGCAAGGTGTGGTGGAGGCGGTTTCGCGTAGGGGGTGACCTGTCGTTGAGCGCTCAGCCACGTTCCTGATCGAGTATCTGGTGCAGCTCTGCCCAAGGCATTGCTGCCACCTCGGCCTTGGCCTTGCAGTCATCCTCGTGGGTAAAAAACTCACCACTCTGGGTGATCGGCTGGCCACGCATGCACCCGATGCATACGACGACTCCTCCGACCAAAGCCCCGGCCGCTGACCAGTGAATCATGCGTTGATTGCTGTCCATGCTGTCGCATCCTTTGCGTCAATGATCAGCTTCAGGCTAAGTCTGGCGATCAGTTTTGTACACGCTCAAACAGATGAACTCATGTGGGGGCATGGCTGGAAGCGAGGTAAAGTCGGCGGTCAACGATTGGACGGCACAAAACGCAAGACTCCTACGATCTCGCTGCCGCCACGACTTACTCGGTCGGATGGGTGATTCACTCCATTGTTAACGGGAATCTCCTCAAAATCGAACGGGCTGACACCGTCCAGGCATGAGGCATTAATCCCGAGCTGGTGGGGATCGGATCGTCGCTGGTGGTGCGTGTAGATACCGCATCTGGAGCAGAAAAAGTGCTTCGCGATGTGGGTGTTGAATTGGTAGAGACTCAGAGATTGCTCGCCAGAGAGAAGATCAAAGTCTTTTAATGATGCCGTGACGACGACTGCTCCCCGCATGCGGCAGTAGGAGCAGTCACAGCGGCGAGCAGTCCTCAGGCCCTCGGAGAGTCTCACTTGGAAGCGCACTGCCCCGCAGTGGCATGAGCCCTGAAATTCAGATTTTTCATTGCTCATTTGATCTCCCTCTTAAGTTAAATAATGCAGATCGTGGCAGTAATGTCACCCACCGAAATGAGACCAGAGACCTGAGACATGTTCGAAGATAATGGAGCCATTCAGTTCCGTGATGGCCTTTGCGTTTTATCCTCTCGGGGCTAGGATCATGGTGCTGCCACGCGGAGAGGACACGATGCATCCAAAGCTACGGAAGGTTGCCGCCACATTTGGACTGATCATAATCGGAGTGGGTGCGGCATATTCGACCCAGTTTGTAACCAATGAGGTCAGGTACCTCTATTCCAGGTTCGAACCTTCTGTCGAAGCGTTTTCTGACGATCAATTTGCAGCATGGGCACCGGCGGATTCGGCATTGAACGTCTCAGCAAACCTATCACCCGAGGCCATCCGAGAGGTCTTGTACACACGGGCGCCGTCCACAACTATCTCTGGATCAATTGCTTCGCAGTGACCCGCTAGCGCTTGTCTGGCCTACAAACGGTTAGGCTTCGTTGCTGAATTTAAGGAGACCACTCGTCGGCATTTGTTAATGAGAATGGTTTATAAAATGGATTTCACGTTTTGTTCACTTCTGGTCGACTACGTTGACATCTACTCCTTTTGAATCCCTTTAAGCCCGCCACTCCTGCGGGCTTTTTTCTGCCTAGGATTCCCTAATCTACGGTGGGCTATCAGATGGCTCGCAGGATTGCTCGCCTGAGATCTGGCCCCCAGACGATTGGAAGGTCACCACAGGTGTCGAATCTCAAGGTTGCCAGGAGGTGGCGACCGATATCATTACCGTGGACGCAGTTGAGGCGCAGGGAGACTTTTCTCAATGCATGCTCAGCTTCACGATCATTCCCGTCCCTGCTTCCTTGGCATGCCGGCGCACTTTGTCCTCTGCTTCCTGAATCCCCTTGGCCAAATCGATCAGCACCATGGCCTCCTGATCTTGCCCTGCTTCAGCCAAGCGCACCGCCACCGATAATAGCGAAGTGGAAGAGCTTTTCAGAGTGACAGCGACCTCACGCATGCTTCGGATCAGCTCTGCGGTTGGCGCGTTGGTGTGGCTCAATTTGTTCACGAAGCCTTCGCCTCCATAGGCACTTATGTGCATCTGAATTTCAATCCGTCGAAGCCAATTATCACTGACTAAAGGATCCAGTGCTCACTGCCCGAGGATGGGCTGCTTCCAGCCATACTGCTAGAGTTGAGCGAGCTAAACGTAATTCCCGCCGAGACATTGCATGAATCCAGATCTGACTGAAGAAGAAATGCGCCGCGCGCTTTTCGGTAATGCTGAGCCTGCAACGCAGGTTACCGCTCCCCCAATACCAGAACCGGTTCCCGAAGTGGTGTTCGTTAAACCAGCGCCTGCAGCTAAGAAAAAAGTGGCGAAGGCGTTCACCCCGAGGCTGAGAGTAACGCTTCGTGTGAGCAATGAGTTTGAAGGAAAAACGTTTGAGTTGGTTCACGAGGCCGATACCCTCAGCAAGCTTTTGGCGGAACAAGAGGCGGTGAAAGCGGCCAGGAAGAAATTCCGGTATGTAGAGGTCGTCTCGGTCAAATCGATGTAGCCTGCTTGCCGCGTACCAATTCCGACTCGCGCTGCTACTGCCTGGAGGCACAATCATGCATTCCGATGTACTTTCATGGGGGCACGGGCCTCGGTTGTTCGAAGTGTTTCTGGAACCGACCTGTCCGTTCTCTATCAAGGCGTTTTTCAAGCTTGACGACTTACTGGCGCAAGCGGGAGAGGATCGTCTCACCCTGAAAATCCGTCTGCACTCCCAACCTTGGCATATGTTCTCGGGTGTCATTGTGCGCTGCATCCTGGCAGCGGCCACATTGGAAGGTGGTAAGGAGAGTGCGAAATCTGTGATGAGGGAAGTCGCGTTACGGCGCGAGGAGTTTGAGTTCGAACATCACGCCAGTGGGCCAAATCTTGATGCCACCCCAAACGACATCATCCGACGCATCGAGCGTTACACAGGTCTTGCGCTTGCCGAGGCATTTGCCAACCCAGAGCTGGAGCATGCCATCAAATGGCATACGAAGTACGCCCGGCAGAATGGGATACACGTCTCACCGACATTCATGATTGATGGATTGGTACAGCCCAATTTGAGTAGCGGCGATCCGGTCTCGAAGTGGGTGGAGCAGATCGGTTGATCTCTCTGGCTTGACCTATGGATTCGGTAGGGCTCGTTCTGCTGCGATCTCACGAAGCCGACCTATAGTGCCGGTCGGTTTCGTGAGTGGAGCTATCGCCCGATGGTTAGAACATGCCGTTAGCGTTGGCTGACTTTTCGGGCACGTCTTGAATGACATCCCAGTGCTCAACGATCTGGCCGTCCTTCACCCGAAATACATCGAGCACTGCCTGGCCGCGATCTTGTTCAGACTCCCTTGAGTGCGCGTGCAGCCACACCAGATCATCCTGGGCTACGCTTCGAACCACTTTGGCTGTCGCCTGCGGATGCTCCTTGAAGTACCCAGTGAAGTAGTCAACGAATGGCGCCTTACCGTCAGGGACGTAAGGGTTGTGTTGGATGTATTTCGGCGAAACCACTTGGCTGGCTTGAGCCACTTTGTGTTGATTGAAGACCCCATCATAGAAGTCCAGAACGAGTTTCCTATTGGTGGACTCCTGAGACAGATCGCGAGGCTTTGTGTTCGCGCGCTCCGCCACGCCAAACATGCCATTGGAGTTAGCTGACTCAGCCGGTACCGGTTGGATGACGTCCCAATGCTCTGTGATCAAACCGTGTTCGACGCGGAACACGTTGAAGATGGCAGTGCCTCTGCTGGTGCTGTCAGGTTTGCTGTGAAGATGCATGTACACGAGATCGCCTTCGGCGGCGCTCCGCACAACCTCAGAGCGCGCGTCGGGATGAGTCTTGTAGAACTCGGTGAAATAATTCACGAAAGGCGCCTTGCCATCTGGCACCGTAGGGTTGTGCTGCTTGTAGCTGTCAGCCACCACCTTGGCTGCTTCGGTGGTTTGGTGCTGGTTGAAAAACCTCTCGTAGAAGTCGAGCACCAGTCGTTGGTTTGATTGCTCTTGGGCAAGGTCGCGTGGAGGTTCCGCGTAGCTCACCGACGCAGAGAAACAAGCTCCAATGAGCGCGGCTTGTAGGGCTTTGATAACACGAGTCATGCCGTTTTCCTGAAAAATGATGCCTGTTTTATAGGTGGCCTGTTGTCGTTCGACTCACGTCACGATGCTCTCGGCTGAATGTGGGCAGCCAACCTTATGACGATTGAGGGGCGTCATCCATTACCCGGTTTCACCATGAATCTCCATCCGCCGATACCTCCGCACGAGGCAGTTCGGCTTGGCCGTACACGGTCTTTTGTCGATCACCCGTTATTACGGTAATCGTGTGATTGTCCGTAAAGGCCCAGCAAACAGCCTCAGTATCCCCCTGTTTTGGGATCATGCCATGGAAAGGGAATTCATCACCTAACCCTATGATGTAGCAAGGCGAGTCGGTTGTGAGGATCATTTCCAAATCGTTACCAGCGATGACTTGGCCCGGCGATAAGGTGTTCGATGCCATGATGAGAACATCGTCAGCCTGGGCCGCAGCACAGAGAATACTGAGTAGGGGAACCAGATTTCGCATGGTCGGCCTATTGATCAATTACGTGGCCATGGCAGATTCAGCAGAGCGGATTTGAGATTAATTGCAGCCAATAAAAAACCCGCCGTGGCGGGTTCTTTTCTATCAATACCATCCAACGTCCTGTCAGCAGCATCCTGACAATGGCAGATCATCCATGATCTCCGAGGGACTTCCTGCTCCTCGGTTGATGGATCCAATTTATGATTTCGCATGCGGGTTGTAAATGGCGGCTTTGCTCAATGAGATGTAAGCATTCTCCTACGTAAGGGCTTGGCAGGAGTGCTAGTGCCATAGTCGGATGCTCAATTGTGCAACTGGCGAAGAGCCTAATCGCCACTCATCGGCTCGTGGCTTCGTCGCACGTCTGGACAAGCAAGGCGACGGTCGACCTGAGAACCTCAGTTTTGCGTGCACCAAGCCTCCATGGGTACCCGCGTGAGTTCCACTGCTTCCAGCCGACACAAGGGAAAGACACATGCTGAGCAAATTGACATGACCGATGAGCAGCGCAAGTCGGTCATCCTGCAATATTTTCGAGCCTTCGATAACGGTGGTACGGCGCCTGATGGGAGCAACATTCTTGACCTGTTTGCACCCGACGCTCAGGTGTATTTTCCTAAGTGGGGGATCGCCACCGGCTGTGATCAAATTGGGAAGATGTTTGCCGATTTAGGATCGCGGCTTGTTTCCATCACCCATGACTACGCTCATTTCAACTGGATTTTCTCCGGTACAGATGTCGTGGTCGTCGAAGGAACCAGTCATGGCGAGCATGTGGATGGTGCTTGGAAAGCTGGCGATCCGGCCTGGGGGGCTGGTTATTGGTGTGACGTGTTTGAGGTGAGAGACTGGTTGATCACCCGGTGCTTCATCTACCTCGATCCTGACTACGGCAGCGCTGATGCCGTGCGCTACCCTTGGTTGAGTCGCGCGCCGGATTGACGGACAGGAGCATTCTTTCGTGCAGTTCGTGCGCTGGGTTCTTGGCCAGCGCAATCGAAAGGTGAGAGACATATCAGCTTGCGCTTTATTCGGTCGGAGCCCAAAGCCCATCGAGAAATCTGCGGGTAGGGTGTTCAGGGAGAACGCTTTCTGTAGCACCGACGAAGCCCAGTGAAAACGCGAAAAATGTGGCGGTGAGAAAAGTTTTTACACTGCTCATGAGATAGATCCATTGAAGACGGAAAGGAACGTTCGAGATGGAGGCGCGGGCACCGGTTGGGCGCCCGCAGAGGTGATCAGCCTACTTTTCGCTGAGGTGCACCGTGCACCATGGTGTAGGCGTAATCGACGCCCATTCCGTATGCACCGCTGTGCTCCAATACCAGTTCCATCACGGCCTCGTAGGTGTCCTTGTGGGCCCAGTCGCGCTGGAATTCGAGCAGCACTTGTTGCCAGGTGACAGGTACCGCGCCTGCTTGAATCATTCGCTGCACGGACATGTCATGTGCCTCTTCGCTTGTACCGCCCGAGGCATCCGTGACGATGTAGACCTCATACCCCTCGGCCAGTGCGTCCAGAGTCGGGAAGTTGAGGCAGACCTCTGTCCACAGTGCGGCGATGATTAGCTTTTTACGACCTGTGGCTTTGACTGCGTCGACCAGCTTCTTGTCCTCCCAAGAGTTCATTGAGGTACGCTCGATTGGCTCGTGATCCGGGAACACGCTAAGCAGTTCCGGCCAGATGTAGCCGCTGAAGCTCTTGGTCTCGACCGAGGTGAAAATGGTTGGGACGTTGAAGATTTTTGCAGCCTTGGCCAAGCCAACGGTGTTGTTCTTCAACGTCTGACGATCAATCGACTGCACGCCGAACGCCATTTGTGGTTGATGGTCGATCAGGATCAGCGCGGAGTTGGTTGGGTTCAGCAGTTCACGAATAGACATGGTTGGTTCCTCAATACTTCAGAAATTGGGGCGGCAATAGGTGTGCCGTGTCAGCGCTATGGGCTGTCCCTGCGGCTTGAGACACAATTTACGGTCAGCTCTGAAGTGGAACAATTAGTCTGTTTTGAGAATCATTGATTCGAAAATGGAGACGTCGTGAGGCTGGGATTCGGGCTCGGTATCTTCAGCAATAAAGGGATTGGCCATTCCCTTGGTCGGCTATTTCATTGCATAGCGCATTCGTTCAAGGCGTGAGCAAACGACGTGTATATATCTGGCGCTTCTTAGCCATTTTGGCTCTCCCTGGTTACGGAGCCTATTCATGAATCGTAACGACCTGCGCCGCGTCGATCTCAATCTGTTGGTGATCTTTGAAGCGTTGATGTTTGAGAGGAACCTGACGCGGGTAGCCGAACGACTCTTCATGGGGCAACCAGCTGTGAGTGCCGCATTGGGGCGACTGCGCGATCTCTTCGATGACCCGCTGCTTCTGCGCAATGGACGTGCGATGGAGCCCACTCTTCGTGCGTTGGATATCCTGAAGGAGCTCAAGCCGGCGCTGGACACCATTTCCAGCGCCGTGAGTCGGGCTAAAGAGTTCGACCCATCCACAAGTTGCGACACCTTTCGAATAGGTCTGTCAGACGATGCGGAGTTTGGCCTGTTTCCCCCTCTGCTCACCCATCTGCGAGAAGAGGCGCCTGGGATCATCGTGGTGGTGCGGCGGGCAAACTATCTCTTGATGCCGTCGCTATTGGCAACCGGCGAGATATCCGTTGGCATCAGCTACACCACCGATTTGCCCGCGAACGCCAAGCGTAAAAAACTGCGCGACATCGGTGTCAAAGTACTACGCGGCGACAAACGTCCTAACCCGCTCACGCTTGACGAATACTGCGAACGTGGCCACACGATGGTGTCCTTCTCGGGTGACCTCAGCGGCAACATTGACCTCGATCTGGCTAAAGTTGGTCGTACGAGATCAGTGGTTGTGGCCGTGCCTCAATTCAGCGGTCTGCGGGCATTGCTAGCCGGTACCGAACTGATTGCCACCGTTCCGGACTATGCAGCTTGTGCGCTCGTTGAAGGGTGTGGTTTGCGAGCAGAGGATCCCCCATTTCATATCGAGCCCGCCGAGCTTTCGATGGTCTGGAGTGGAGTGCACGACAATGATCCAGCTGAGCGCTGGCTGCGATCTAGGATCATTGAGTTCATGTCTCAGGAAACGAGGCCGTTTCCCTAGCGTGGAAAGGGTGTTGACTCCCAAGTTAGACGGTTCGGCTCTTATTGAAATACCTCATCGGCGATTTGATAGATAGCAGATGGCCTGCGCTATTGGGTGTGGAGTTCAAGGTTAGTAAATCTGGCGTTACAAGGTTTCACATCAGAGCAGCACGTTTATTCAATATCGATCACGCTTGCGACTGCACCATGGAATCGTATTTGGGACAGATCATCTCTGTGTCATGTCTCTGTAAAGTTCTTAGGTAAGTAATGATGTATTCAAATTTCAATGATCGCCTGCAGGATGTTGGACTTCTTTTTCTGAGGGTTAGCGGCGCTTTGTTTTTGCTATCTGTTCACGGCTTGCCAAAGTTGCTGGATTTCAATGCCCAGTTGAAGTTGGTCGAAGATCCATTTCATATGGGGGCGACGTTGACGCTTTGCATGGCGATCTTCGCGGAGGTGCTCTGTCCTCTGTTGATTCTTGCCGGCGTGCTGGTGCGGTTGGCATGCCTGCCCATTCTGTTCTTGCTGCTGGTGGCTTTGGTCGTGGTTCATCCCGAGTGGACGATTGATCAAGCTCAGTTTGGCTGGTTGTTGACCATCATTTTTACCTCTGTGTTGATCGCTGGCCCAGGTCGTCTCGCTCTCAATAGCCGTCTCGCTGGAGTGCTTCGCTATGCCTGAATCCTTGCCCGTTGAATTGACCAATGCATCGAAAATGCCTCCCGATGAAATCGTCACGCTCGTGGTCAAGCATCTGGTGAAGGATGGGCTGGAGGCGCAGTACGAAGCGTGGCTTAGACAGACTGTCGCTGCCGCCGCGACTTACCCAGGTCATCTCGGGGTGGATGTAATCCGCAGCAAGGTGGATGGCCTACGCATGTTCACCTGTGTCCTGCGCTTCTGCTCGATCAGCGATATGCAAAGCTGGTTGGACTCAGATGAGCGTCGCGACTTGATCGCGAAGGCGGCACCGATGCTGGTCGACGGTGACTCCACCGAAATCAACCGCCATAACGAATTCTGGTTTGTCCCGGCAGGTGAGGCTCCGCAGCCTCCGCGCTGGAAGCAGGCAGTGGTGACCTTTTTTGTGATCTGTCCGCTGACCCTCTTAATTCCGCTGCTGTGGGGGCCGGTATTCCAGGCATTCCCTCTGCTGAGCAACTACGTGGTCAGCACCGCGCTGGTCACCGTGACCATTGTTTTACTGGTGGTGTACCTGCTGATGCCGCAGGCGACCCGACTGGCCGCGCCATGGCTGAATACAAGTGCCAAACCGCATGGAGCTGATCATGAAGGATGACCCTAACGATCCCGAGCGTCGGCGTTTCGTCGCCACCGGTTCACTGCTTGGTGCCGCTGCGGCGGTGCTTTCTTCTTTGCCGTTTGGCGGCTATGCCGCCGCTGCTTCTAAATCTTCAACTCAAGGAACTGCGATGAACGTCGATCTGATTCTCTTCAACGGAAACTTTCACACGGTTGACCAAGAAAAACCTAGGGCCAGTGCCGTTGCCATCGCCGGCGGCAAGTTCGTTGCCGTGGGCACCGACGCCGAAATCATGGGTATGCGCAGCAGCGCCACGCAAGTCATCGACATGCACAAGCGCACGGTGATTCCGGGCCTGAACGACTCGCACCTTCACCTGATCCGTGGTGGCCTGAACTACAACCTGGAGCTGCGCTGGGAAGGCGTGCCGTCGCTGGCCGACGGCCTGCGCATGCTCAAGGCGCAAGCCGACCGTACACCGACTCCGCAATGGGTGCGGGTGGTGGGTGGTTGGAACGAATTCCAGTTCGCCGAGAAGCGCCTGCCAACCATCGAAGAACTGAACCAGGCGGCGCCCGACACCCCGGTGTTCGTCCTGCACCTGTACGACCGCGCCCTGTTGAACCGCGCTGCCCTGCGCGTGGCCGGTTACACCCGCGATACGCCAAACCCGCCGGGTGGCGAGATCGTGCGTGACAGCAATGGCGATCCGACTGGCATGCTGGTGGCTCGCCCGAACGCGATGATCCTGTACTCCACGCTGGCCAAGGGGCCGAAACTGCCGCTGGAATATCAGGTCAACTCGACCCGTCAGTTCATGCGCGAGCTGAACCGTCTGGGCCTGACCAGCGCCATCGACGCCGGTGGCGGTTTCCAGAACTACCCGGACGACTACGAGGTGATCACCCAGCTGGCCGAGGCCAAACAGCTGACTGTGCGCATCGCCTACAACCTGTTCACCCAGAAGCCGAAAGAAGAACTCAGCGACTTCAAGCACTGGACGAGCACCGTCAAGCTGCATCAGGGCGATGACTTCCTACGTCACAACGGCGCTGGCGAGATGCTGACCTTCTCAGCAGCGGACTTCGAAGACTTCCTCGAACCGCGTCCCGACCTGCCGCCAGGCATGGAACAGGATCTGGAGCCGGTGGTGCGCCACCTGGTCGAGCATCGCTGGCCGTTCCGTCTGCACGCCACCTACGACGAGTCGATCTCGCGCATGCTCGAAGTGTTCGAGAAGGTCAACCGCGACATTCCGTTCGGTGGTATTCCGTGGTTCTTCGACCACTGCGAAACTATCTCGCCGAAGAACATCGAGCGTGTGAAAGCGTTGGGCGGTGGTATCGCAATTCAGGATCGCATGGCGTTCCAAGGCGAATACTTCGTCGACCGCTACGGTAAAAACGCCGCTGAACACACGCCGCCGATCAAGCGCATGCTGGCCGAAGGCGTACCGGTGGGCGCCGGCACCGACGCCACCCGCGTCTCCAGCTACAACCCGTGGACTTCGCTGTACTGGATGGTCAGCGGTCGCACCGTGGGCGGCATGGAACTGTATCCGGAAGGCCTGTCCCGCGAGACTGCACTGGAGCTGTTCACCCGTGGCAGCGCCTGGTTCTCCTCCGAGCAGGGCAAGAAGGGCCAGATCAAGGTCGGGCAACTGGCTGACCTGGCGGCGCTGTCGCAAGACTTCTTCAGTGTGCCGGAAGAGTCGATCAAGTGGATCGAGTCGGTGTTGACCATCGTCGATGGAAAGGTCGTATACGGCACCAACGAGTTCGACCAACTGGCGCCGCCAAGCGTACCGGTACTACCGGACTGGTCGCCGGTGGCGATGGTGCCGGGTCACTGGCGTCCGGGCGCGCCGATGGCCGCCGCCGTTCACCAGTGCAGCGGGCCGTGCGCCGTGCATGCCCATGGCCATGACAAGGCGCGTCAGTCGAAAGTCCCTGTTAGCAACTTTCAAGGCTTCTGGGGCGCCTTCGGCTGCTCCTGCTTCGCCTTCTAAAGAGCACAAACGCCTTGCCAGGGTTACCTGGCAAGGTCATTCGCCGACGTCGTTCGTTGGCCTCGCACACACCCGCAACTCAACTACTGGAGTCAATCATGACCGTTCCTTACAAGCGTCTGGATATCAACGATGCCGTCGTGCTGCTGGTCGACCACCAAACCGGTCTGATCTCGCTGGTGCAGGACTTTTCCCCGAACGAGTTCAAGAACAACGTGCTGGCCCTGGCCGACTGCGCCAAGTTCTTTAAGCTGCCAACCATTCTGACCACCAGCTTCGAATCCGGCCCGAACGGCCCGCTGGTGCCTGAGCTGAAAGAAATGTTCCCGGATGCGCCGTACATTGCTCGTCCTGGCCAGATCAACGCCTGGGACAACGAAGATTTCGTCAAGGCCATCAAGGCTACCGGTCGCAAGCAACTGATCATCGCCGGTGTGGTGACTGACGTCTGCGTGGCGTTCCCGACTCTGTGCGCGCTGGAAGAAGGCTTCGACGTGTTCGTCGTGACCGACGCCTCCGGTACTTTCAACGATGTAGTTCAGCAAGCGGCCTGGGCGCGCATGTCCGCTGCTGGTGCACAACTGGTCAACTGGTTTGCCGTGGCCTGCGAGCTGCAACGCGACTGGCGTAACGACATGGAAGGCCTGGCCAACCTGCTGTCCCAGCGCATCCCGAACTACCGCAACCTGATGAATAGCTACTCGGCGTTCACCGCCAAGTAAGAGGTACATGAGGCCAAGGATGGCTTCACTCCTCAAGTGGGATGTCCCCTTCGCGCAGTAAGCTTCTCAGCGGCCCTTTAGCTAGCATTCTGCTAGATCACCTTTTTCTTCCTAGATCCCATTTTCCAAGCCTCGTCTAGAGACTTCCACGCAGACGATTATCTCTGAATGTTGCTAGCATTAGTGTAATAACGAGTTAACAGTCGGGCTTAAATGTGAAAACATCGTGAAAGTACACCTTCCCGTAAACAAGGCCGCCCGATATTCCAAACCATATAATTTCGATTAGCATGCTATGAGTTGGCTGGCATAAAATTAACTACGGTTCTAGTGCTTAAGTAGCATTATTCTTGCTTTAGGTATTTGGTTTGATTGAAGTGCATGACGTGCCTGTGAAGATTGATCACTAATGCGTCACGTTTCTTTCAGGGTGGTGATGTTGGTAGTACACTCGAACTCAAGCTGAATGATTCTTGATTTGGGTAGGCAGTATGTTTCAGAGTGAATTCGAAATCGCCGACATGGGCGTTGAGCACAACGAGCAGTGGCTTGACAGGTGCACGATTACGCTGGTGCGTCACGAGGAATACCTGACCTACCTTCGTATCAATGATCCGGTGCTGGCGTTGGAATGGGATGCCGCCAGAGCGCCTGCCGCGTGTCCTGTAGCTTGTCAGAGATTGGAGCGAGATTACCGCATACCCCTTGAGCCTGATTGGGCGGTCATTCCTACTGCTTTCATTCACACAGTGGAAGGCCCGATGGTCATCTACCCACGTCTTAAGACTGTGCGTGAGGCCTTCTCAAAAAGTGAATATGAGCTTCCTCAGTTCCTGCAGATGGCTGTAGCGGCTGCTCAAGCATTGGCGAGATCACATGCAGCCGGGGTGATCCACGGCAACCTAACACCCGACCATATCGCTTTCGGCGATGAGGGGATAAGGCTCAATTTTTTCAAGTCTCTCGACTCTCGTGCGCTCATGGAAAGAGGGTTTTCCGAGTCGCAGTGGCCCTATCTGTCGCCTGAGCAGTTGCACAGCGAATTCGAAATCCGCGAGGTCTGCAGTGACATCTACTCGATGGGCGCGGTTTTCTACGAGGCCCTTGTCCAGAAGCTGCCTTTGGAAGCGGAGTCGCTCGTCCAGTGGCTGCACGTGCATGCTGCTGTGCAGCCCCCTGCCCCTTGCGATCAGAATCCTCATATACCCGGCATGCTGAGCCGGATCTTGATGAAATGCTTGGCCAAGGAGCCAGGAGATCGCTACCAGAGGGCAGAAACCCTGGCCGCTGATCTTGCTTTTTGTACTGATCAACTGGATAGACACGGCCAGATCGAGGACTTCGAGCTTGGACTGCTCGATCAATCGGTGCAGCTGTCGATGCTGACGAGCTTGATCGGTCGCGACGATGAACTCACGCGCCTCTCTGCCAGCTACAACAAATCTCTCCAATCGGGGCACTCAGGCCTCGTTGTCGTTTCCGGATTGCCAGGAGAGGGCAAGTCCACCTTGGTCAAGCATTGGCTATCCAATATTTCGCCGAGCTATTGGGCAATCGGAAAAAGTCGCTCTCTTCAACGAGAGATACCGTACGCCCCCTTTCGCCAGATTCTTGCCACGCTGTCCAAGGTGCTGTCCGTGAAAAGCTTTGAGGAGGTGGAACTCTTCAAAGAAAAGCTGACCCAGAAGCTAGACGGAAGAGGAAGGCTGATCGTTGAGCTCTGTCCGGCGTTCGAGGGCATGTTAGGCCTGACGAAGGAGCAGGCCATCTTGTCCGCGTATCACGCCATGACGCGGGCGAACCAGACATTGCTGGATCTGCTCGAAGTCTTTGCAAGCATGGGACAACCGCTGGTTTTGTTCTTTGATGATCTGCAATGGGCGGATGACTCCACGTTATCTTTGCTGAAAACCTTTCTGTTGAGTCCCCCTGCGAATGTCTTGTTGATCGTGGCTCATCGTACGGCAGCAACATCCAAGCTGACCGCGCCAGACGGACTGCTTTGCCAAGACAACTTGCTCAACTTCGATGGCTATCCAAATTTGGTGCTCAGTCCTTTCACGGTCGCAGCGGTCGCTGAGTTGCTGGCCGAGCGCTTGAGAATGAGTACTCTCGAAGTCAGCGAGATCGCAAATCTGGTTCACTTCAAAACCGCAGGTAATCCGTTTTTTATCGTCCAGATTCTCCGAGCGTTGGTTGACGACAAACTCCTGATCTTCGATGCGCAGGTTCGCACATGGAGTTGGATTCTTGAGGATGTTGCACGTCACCGTTATGCAGACAATGTCGCTGATCTTATGGTGCACCGGCTGAACCGCCTTCCAGAGGCCGAGCGAGAGTTGATGCGGTTGGCCAGTTGCATGGGCGCCAAGGCAGACGTGCTTGTTCTGAGAGAGCTCAGTGGCCTGTCGTTCATCACCTTTACGAAAGTGATGGGGGCTCTGGTTGATGCAGGACTGCTAATGCACAAGAGCTCGGCACTGATTTTTCCTCATGACAAAATCCAGGAGGCGGCCTATAGCCTTACGCCTTTTGAGTTGCGTCCTGCTCTGCATGGTCAAGTGGCGTCTTTGATGTTGAAGTTGAGCGGCGAGGGTCTGCAGCGAGCCGTTTTTGAAATCGCGAACCAGATACTGTGGAGTGTTCCTGATCATCGATTCAGCGATCAGGAAGTCGAGGCTATTGGCGTTCTGGTGGATGCGGCCAAGCGGGCGAGGATTGCAGGGGCGGTAAAGCAAGCGTCTGATTATCTCGCTTCTGCCGATACGCTGCTGGGTGCAAATCAACGCCCAGAGCTTCACAGCCTCGCTTTTTCTGTGCGATGGCAGGCCACAGAGTGCAGCCTCCTGTTGGCTGAGCTCGATCAGGCGGAAGCACTGATCACCGAGTGTTTTCTGTATGGTAGAAGCGCTCTCGAACGGGCCAGCACCTACCGTTTAGTCGCTACGCTCAAGACCCTTCGCTCAGATCATGAGGCCGCAATTTCTGCAGCTTTAGAAGGCTTGAGTCTCTTGGGTTTTCCATTGCAACGTAAACCCACAGAGGCAGATCAGGATGAGATCTATCGCCGGATCAGAGGGTTGATCGGGCACAGGCAAATCGCGTCCCTAAGCGTGTTGCCGCTAACGGGTAGACCGGATATTGAGGTCGCGATGGAGCTTCTGAGTACGCTGATCTCTTCGTTCTTTGTCCACGATGGCATGGGCTTCATGCACCTCGCAAAGATGGTAGAGCTCACGTTGCTGCATGGCACATGCTCATCGAGTTGCTACGGTCTCGCCTGGTTTGGAGTCATGATCGCATCTCGCTACGAAGAGTATCGAGATGGCCATGCATTTGTGCAGTTGGCGTTGGGTATAGGAGAGCAGAACGGCTACGAGGCTGGCCGCACATCCACGCTCCTGGCATTGGATCAGGTGAGTCCGTGGACGATGCCACTGGAGTTCGCCAAGCAGCAGGCGCGCAAGGCCTTCGAGCTTGGCAGCCAAGGTGAGGATCTGGTCATGGCATGTTATGCCGTGACGCATCTGGGGGCTGATCTTTTTGTCATGGGAGAGCCTCTACAGAATGTGATGGAGGAGCTGGAACGCGGACTTCTGTTCATACGCAAATATGGCTACCTGGACGTCGAACTCATTGTCCAGGCACAGCGAAAGTTTGCCATCGATATGCAGGCCAGTGATCCGGCGCAGCGGATGGCTGCCTCTGATCTGGCGAGCTTGGCGAGTGCCTCGCAAGCGCCAGATACTGTTTCGGCACCGACCCGCTTCTGGATGTTGCTCTACTCAGGAATGGCGGCCTGCATCATGGGGAATGCCGAGTATGCGATTGCGCAATTCGAAGCGGCTGCTCCCTCGATATGGTCGGTTGCCGCTCACATCAATCTGTCCAACTACTACCTCTATTACAGTTTGGCCTTAGGGCACCCACAGGCGCCGGGTGAAGCCGAATCAAAGCTCGTTCTCCTTGGTAGGCATCGTCAGCATTTTGCTCTTTGGGCGAAATTGAATCCGTCCACTTTCCGGCACAAGCTCTTGATCATCGATGGCTTGATTGCCCGGCTGGAGAAGCAGGACATCCTGGCTATCAGGCATTTTGACCACGCTGCTATCGCCGCCACTGCAACGGGTTTTGTTCACGAACAAGCCATAGCCAACGAGCAATTGGCATTGACCTGTATTCCCACGGGGTTGATCTCTGGTGCGAACCTGCACCTGCGAATTGCTCGTGACTGCTATCGGTTGTGGGGGGCTGATGCCAAGGTCGATCAGATGGAGCGAGAGCACTCATTCCTCGCGATTGCCCCCATACAGGAGCAGTACAGAACGACTGTTCAAGTGCAGTTGGAGATGGAGGCGGGGATTGGGGTCGCAAAGGCTGTTTCTGAAGAGGTGAGCGTTGATCGCCTTGTTGAAACATTGATGACTCAACTGATCCTTTACGCCGGGGCAGACCAAGGCGGGCTCATCATGATTGATGGCGCGATCATGAAAGTGGCCGCTTATGCCAAAGTGGAAGGCGGGAAGGTCGTTCCTGCGTCGGACAATCTTCAAAGTGTGCTCAGCGATGTACCTATGTCGGTGCTCTATGCCACCGCCCGCAGTTGCAAGCCCCTGGTTATTGATGACGCCAGTCGTCAGTGCCCAGAGGCACACAGGTCTGATTTTGCGAGCAGAGACTCCAAATCGGTTCTGTGTCTCCCGGTGATCCGCCAAGGAAAGTTGCTGGCTTTGCTCTATCTGGAAAACAGCCAGATCTCTCGGCTTTTCGACCAGAAAAAGCTGGCGATACTGGAGGTATTAGGTTCGCAAGCGGCGGTGTCGCTTCATATAGCGAGCATTTACGCCCATGCACTTGAGGAGAGCCAACTCCGGATCAGCACAGAAATTGAGCGCAATAGTCTTCAGGCTGAGCTTGAGCGCAGCTCGCACTTGGCCGTACTTGGAGAGCTAGCTGCTTCGATTACACACGAGATCAGTCAACCGCTGTTGAGCATCATGTCGAACTCTTCGGCGAGTTTAAGGTGGCTCAGGCATGAGACGCCGTATCTTCCAGAGGCTATTACAGGGCTTGAAGAGATAGCTGAGGATAGCCAGCGTGCTGCGGGAATTTTAAGAGCCCTCAGAGCCCTGGCTGCTCAAGCCCCGATGCAGATTTCTGAGATATCCATCGACAAGATCATCCGAGATGTCCTTGGTCTGCTGCTGCCCAAGCTCACAGCAAACCGAATTGATGTCGATATGGAGCTGGTCTCGTCGGTGCTCATACCGGGCGATCAGGTGCAAATCCAACAGCTGTTGTTCAATCTCATCAACAATGCGGTCGATGCCATGATTCCTTATCGCAAGGAAGGCCGGCTGCTCGTCATTCGAACCACATGCGATGAGGATTGGCTGGAGGCGAGCATCCAGGACAATGGCCCAGGGATAACCGGGGAGAATCAAGAAAAGGTGTTCGAACCTTTCTTCACGACCAAGGGCAGCGGTATGGGGATGGGGCTGGCCATCTGTACGTCCATCGTGAGGGCTCATCACGGCAGCCTGGAGGTCGACTCCAGTTGCAGCCCCGGATGCCGCATGCTCTTCAGGCTTCCCAAGAGAGGGTCGGAAGAGACGAGCCTTTGAGGCTTTTAGTGGGTTCTGAGCGGAATTGGGATTGTCCCTTTTTTTGAATCGATGAGTTCGTTTTTTACCGGATTGTTGGTGAGGGAGGTGTTCTCTAAAGTACACCTCATGCCGCAGCCAATGAGCGAAACGCCAAGGCCGGCGCCACTTTTAAACCAACTCTCTCGACTCAAAAAGGAATGCACCATGACTACTTACAAGCGCCTGGACAAGAACGACGCCGTACTGCTGCTGGTTGACCACCAGACTGGCCTGATCTCGCTGGTTCAGGATTTCTCGCCCAACGAATTCAAGAACAACGTACTGGCCTTGGCTGATTGCGGCAAGTTCTTCGACCTGCCGACGATCCTGACCACCAGCTTCGAACAAGGCCCAAATGGCCCGCTGGTACCGGAACTGAAAGAGATGTTCCCCGACGCGCCATACATCGCTCGCCCTGGCCAGATCAACGCCTGGGACAACGAAGATTTTGTTAAGGCGATCAAGGCTACCGGTCGCAAACAACTGATTATCGCCGGCGTCGTGACCGATGTTTGCGTGACCTTCCCGACCCTGAGCGCACTGGCCGAAGGCTTTGATGTGTTCGTGGTGACCGACGCTTCGGGCACCTTCAACGAAGGCGTGCAGCAAGCGGCGTGGAACCGCATGTCCGCAGCAGGCGCCCAGTTGATGAACTGGTTCGCCGTGGCCTGTGAGCTGCACCGCGACTGGCGCAACGACATCGAAGGCCTGGGCAACTTGCTGTCCCAGCGCATTCCAAACTACCGCAACCTGATGAACAGCTACTCGGCACTCACCGCCAAGTAATCTGAATGCTGATAGCACCTCAACAGGCCTGGCCCGCTCACGATGATTCTTCTGAAATCATTGCGCAGCGGCCAGGCCTTCTCGCGTTCATAACTTCTGGACGCGGAGGGTGGATCCGATAGCGGTTTTCAGCTGGCCTGTGCCATCGATTGAACGGCCAGCTCGGACGTCAGAAAGTCCAGAAATGCACGTGTCTTCAATGGGACTCTCCGGGCAGAAGGGTAGACCGCGTTGATCGAGATCGGTGGTGCCTCCCACTCCGGTAATACCTGTACCAGTCTTCCATCCGCGATGGCATGGTCGACGATGAACAGAGGGAGCAGGGCGATACCCATTCCTGCTTCTGCCCCACGTGCCAGCATGTCACCGTTGTTGGCGTGCAGCGGGCCCGTCACATGGACACGTTCCGACTGTGTACCGTTGCACAACAGAAGCGTTGTCCCGCCCTGCAGGTAGCCGTAGTTGAGGCATTTGTGGTTCGTCAGGTCTTGCGGCGTTTTGGGGATCCCGGCCTTCGCCAGGTATTCGGGCGAGGCGACGAGAAGCCGTGGTGCGGGAGAAAGGTGACGCGCGATCAGCGTGGAGTCTGCCAGGCTTGCGATGCGGATCGTCACGTCGAATCCGCCTTTGATGGGATCAACCTGCTGATCGCTGAGTACCAGTTGCAGTTCGACCTTTGGATGCAACTCATGAAACTTGGGCAAAAGTGGGCCTAATCGGCACAGCCCGAACGACATCGGTGCGTTGACGCGCAGCACCCCGTGCACCTCGCACAGCCCGCTTCGAGCACGAGTTTCTGCCTCGTCAACGGAGGCAATAACCTCCCTGGCAGCTTCGTAGTATTCGGCCCCGGCTTCGGTGAGATGCAGACTACGCGTGGTTCGTAAAAGAAGCTGGATGCCAAGCCCTTCTTCCAGTGCCTGAATCTGCTTGCTGACTTTCGATCTTGGCACTTCTAGGCGCCGAGCTGCCGCAGCAAATCCATTAGCGTCCACCGTAGCGATGAACGTACGCATGCAATCAATCCGATCCATATTGACCCTTAATTCGAAACGCTGTGTTTCAATTTCATCTGATTGTTGATCTTCACACCACGCCTCAAACTTGCTGAGCTGCCAGAACCACGGTCATCAATCTCTGACGCGTGGCCGGTGCGAGAATCTGCACTCCTGGTTTTCACGCCGACGGTTGTAATGATCGACGCGTGTCTAACTAGGCGTAGGGGCTTAGAGAGTCGGGTGTGACGGGCATGATGCGGCTGCCGATCCTGCTCTATCAGAAATCGGCAGCGTGCATGGGGGTTACCACATGAACTTCAGTTCCACGGCCAGGTAGTTGCTGTCGTCGCCGCCGGCTTGACGTAGGGCGTCGCCGACTTCGTAATGCACGGCCTCGATCGCACCAGACAAATTGCGGGTGAAGGCGTAATCCATGCGCAACTGATCGTAATACCCAGTCCAGCGTCCGCCTTGGCCTGCAGTCCCCGCAACGGGCAGGTTAGGCTGCGTGTAGACGGCGTCCTCAGTGGTTTGCCGCCACAAAAGGCCAACAGCAGTCTGAATCGACAAGCCGGATACGGGTTTGACGGTGATCGATGGCTTCACGTGAATCAAGTTGCTGAAGCCTGTGTAACCCGCCAAGGAAAAGTAATAGCCGTTGGGGAATAGGGGATTGAATGTCCCCAGTTTCCCGTCACCTCTATGACGATCCCCCGATGCTGCATCGAGCTGCAGGCCCAGTCGCGGTGTCCACGGTGTGCTTTGCCAGGTGTACCCCAACCGGCTGCCACCACCCCATGCCTGAATGTCTTTGGAGCCGACAGTACCGGTTTGGGCCATGGCTTCCAGATCCCAGTCCACCCCGCCGTTGGTACCTGCCGTTCGAGCATCGAAGATGTGCCGGGTCTCGTCCCCTTGTGCGTCGAGGTAACTGGCGTCGTGTTCCTCGTAGAGGGCGTAATAACCCGAGAGCTCGTTCTTGCCGTCCAGCAGCCGTTCCACCCGGAACATGTGGAACGCCTCATCGGAGTTTGATTTGTCATCAAAATGCCGACCATCAAGGTATTGCACGGGATGACTCGCGATACCGATGACGCGCCAGTTGGTGGTCTCCCAGTCCGCCCAAACCGCATCGAAGGACTGGCGCACGTTCGGGCCGTCACGAGACGAAATGAAGCGCTGCAAGTCGAAAGCGAAATCCTGCCGACCGACTCGCGCCTTGAAGGTGTGGTCAGCCGTCTGGTCAACGTATTCCGCGAAGGCCAGGCGCAGATCTAGGTGGTTCTGATCGGCGCCGCCAATAGTCGTTTTATCAAATGCTCGCGCGTCTTCGAGTTCGGTGAAGATGCGCCAGTGTTCATTCAGGTGGAGATCGGCGTGCACCTGAAAGCGTTGAATGAGCCAAGAGTCCCGTGAGCGATTACCGACGCCGAAGCCATTGGCGTCGTTGAGCTCAAACCGTTCTCGCAGGGTTGCACCAAGCGACAGGTACCGCTGCGGATCATCGTCCGAGAGCGAGATGTACTTGAGGCTGTCTAGTGGCTCTGTTCGCAACGAAGGGTTTTGAAGTACTGACCAGTCCTCCTGCCAACGGTTGGTCTTCAGCACAGGACGCTCAGTCTGGTCGGCGGCATAGCCGCTGGAAATGCCCAGCGGCCACAGCACAGCCAGTGCCCATGCATATTTATGCGAAGGACGTCGGCTTTTCATATACCCCCCCTTGGGATTATTTGGCAGCAACCTGCTGATGGATTTCGGCGACATAACCGCCAGGGAACGAAACCACCGCAGACTGACGGCCTGGCTCAGTTTTCGGCTCTACAAGGAGTTGCGCGCCGGAGTCCTTAGCCTTGGCGAGCGTCGCGGTCAGATCGCTGACTTCGTAACCAGTGGTTTCCCGGCCATAGGGGTAGGGCAGATGTCCATCGGTAACGAACACCACCATCTTCCCGAACTCGGACTCGATTTTTACCTGGCGAATGGACTTGCCTGGCTCGCCGACTGCAGCGCCGTCCAGGTGCTTGTTGTCAGCTACGACCTTGCCATGAGCAAAGCCCGTGAAGCCCTTGATGAACGCGTCCGCGCGTTGCTCAGAGACATAAACACGGTTTTCGGGAATGGTCTGGAACGGTGCATAGCTTGGGGCTTTGAAGTGCCAATAAAGTTGCATGTTGACGCCACCTGGCCACTGCACCACCGCGTCACGGCCAATCGGATCAGGAAAGTCATGCACGATCACGTCGGCGCCATGCTTCTTGGCTTCGGCGAGGGCAACGTCCATATCCTTGACTAGGTAGCCATTGCGCTCAGCGCCGAACGGGTAGGGGATCGGAGTCTTGAAGCCGAACAGCGATACGGTTCCTGCTGGCGTCTGAACCAATTGCGAGGTCGTGCTGCTTGGAACAGGAAGCACGTTCACCACGATTTGCGGTGTGCTTTGGCCACCGAAAGTCGCTGTGAAGCTTTTTACAAAGCTATCGACGTCAGCAGGGGCCACATAAACATGGCTGGTGTCATACTGCGCACCAACGGCAACGCTTTGAGTTGTTGCCGCCTGTGCTCCGACGGATACCGTCGAACCCAGGATCACAGCCAGTGTCAGTTGCTTAAGCGAGAATTTCATATAAATCCCTTTGCGAGCGTTGAGTAGGGCTTACGATGCATAAAGCTGCATGGCCTATATGAAAGCGTATTGAACCCTCAATACTTCGCTATAGAATCGTTGTGCGCAGGCGCATGTAATAAACTTCATTTGACGAAGTCGTTGCTTGGCTTATTGTGAAGGCCCGGATCTGATTCAGGTGTGTGCTTGTAGTGACTCAATGGCACAAATGTACAATATTGAATCGGGGGAGTTGAACTCACTTTCCAGCCAGCCAGTTTGCCAACCAACGGGTCACATTTGGCATGATCAAGTAAGTTACAAGGCCAACAATACAGGCGGTGATGATTAGGTTGCTCGGAATTATCCCGCCAAGTTCTGGGTGATTTTGGAAGACTGGAGTCCAAAGCTGTGGGATGACCATCGAAAGCGGTGCGATAACCACATAACTCAGAAGGGCTTGCTTCCATTTCGGAGGTTGCTTGGAGTTCACGTGGTTCGGCGTGAACCAGAAGTCCGCTTGACTATCTATCTCTGGATGGTCTTCTTCCTCCAGCATTGGAGCGACCTCTTTGATCAATCCGACTCGAAGGTCTGAACTCACCCAAGCCTGCAGCCTAGAGCCGTCCGCAAAGCGTACGACTGTGGTGAATGTGTTGTCGGCGTCACCAGGGCGAATCACGTTAACACCCAGATGACCGTCTTGAGCCATCGCTGCACGGACAGATGTACGGAGCCAGCCCTCGTACGCGGAGAGATAGGAGGGTTTGACTCGGTGCCGGATGACCAATGTTACGGGGTCATTCACAAGTGCGGCATTTGACATCAGGAATGTCCCTATAGCTGAAAAATTCCCTTTAATCTATCCGGTTTTTGCAACGGTCGATTGAACGTGCGTGCTATTAGGGCTGCTCGAGGTTGATATGGGTAGAGGCGCTTAACCGTGGAGGCGAACTTTTTCCAATGCCCCCAAACATAGCGTGGGGTATAGTTGACCGGAAAGTAGGTACTAAGGATCGCCGCTATGCAACCGGATGATTGTATTAGAGGGTATCAGTATTGCGTTAGTAATTTCTTGTACCTGCAGGGGGCCGAAACGGACAAAATGGTGCTAGAAACGGCACGTTTGTGGCCTCCGATCATATCGATTAGTATCAAAAAGGCGTCAACAATACGTGGTAAAGTTTCTCTCAAGATGGGCACTCGCTATGGTACGGATAGGGCATGCAGATGTATCAGTGGAGAGACGTGAGGCTTTCATAAATGGTACGTCCGTTCCGCTTGGCTGCAAGGCTTTTGATGTTCTGCACGCTCTGCTCATGAGTCCGAATAGGCTCCTGACAAAGCAGGAATTATTGGACACGGTTTGGCCAGATACGTTTGTCGAAGAGAATAATCTCCAGGTGCATGTCTGCGCTCTGCGCCGTCTACTCCAGATTGATCGAAAAGTGTTGGAAACCGTCCCCCGGCGAGGGTACAGGCTGAATGTCAGCTTGCCAGAACGATTGGAGAGAGCGGTCGATACTCCTGCCATGACGAAGGTCGAAGGGGATCAGCCGACCGTTTATGTCGTAGATGATGAGTTGTCGGTCAGGCGTGCGCTTGTCAGCCAGCTTTCCTCAATGGGGTTGAGAGCTGAGGCCTACGAGAGCGCGGAAGAGTTTTTGGATAAATGCAGATTTACTGAACCAGGTTGTGTGTTGCTGGACATGAACCTGAAACGATCAAGTGGCTTGGATCTTCAGGCTGAACTCAAGCGACGTGCTGCTCCGTTCCCAGTGGTCTTCATTACTGGAAGCGGCACGATTGATCTTACGGTACGCGCGATGCGCGCTGGTGCGCAGAACCTCCTGGTCAAACCGTTCGATGAACATGAATTGATGGGTTGCGTCAGCGAGGCCCTAAGCGAAGCTCAGTTGAGGTTTTCAGAGGCTCGACAGGTTAGCCTCGCTCAAGCTCGATTCAAGTCGCTTACGGCGCGCGAACGCGAGATCTTCAATGCGCTTTTGACGGGAGCGCAGAACAAGCGGATTGCCAACACCTTTTCCCTAAGCGAGGTCACCGTCAAGGTTCACAAGAAGAGCATCATGACGAAGTTGGCGGCGAGTTCGATGATGGAGTTGTTCCAGCTTGGCAGCCTTCTCGCCGGTATGAGCGGTGCCGATGATTCTCGCATCGCCAAGGTGTGATCAGCTTCACCCTGTCCGGAGGACAGCTGCGTCCATCGATTCGCCTGCACCGAGAACCTTCACCTAGCCGGCCTTGCACTCAGGCGGTTCAGATTTGTAAGCGGCGCCAAGCTGATGGAGATGATCCCAAGCGGCGACTGAACACTCTTGTAAAATGTGACTGGTCGGAAAACCCGCAGGCCAGTGCAACATCGCTCAACGCTGAGGTACCGCTGCGCAGCAGTTCTTTTGCGTGCTCCAGGCGTGCGTTGGTAAACCACTCTAATGGTGATACCCCTGTATTAGCTTTGAAGGCGCGAGAAAAGTGGCTGCGAGACAGACTGCACGCTTGCGCCACATCTTCGATTTTCAGTCGTGAGGCAAGATGTTCGAGCATTAGTTGCTTGGCGCGGCTTTCTTGCCACCGTGCGAGGGCCAGTTTTACCGGAGTGCTTTTTGTTTCCAAGCCGTCCTCGGTTCTGTCACCTAGGGGGGCTGGTGCAGGGTATTGCTGATCGCGGACGAGCAACGGGCGCGACCAAGTAAAGGCGATTCTCTCGCCGCATCGCTGCTTGATGATTGGCGAATGGGCGCTGTCAGATTGCGATTCGATATCTGGAATCATGGATAAACTCCTTTTCATTGGAAAGGAGCTTATGGATTCAGGGTAGGCAAATCCTTTGGCGTTTCTGAAAAAAACTTGGTCATAGGGATAATCCCTGACCTGATCATTTGCCGCGCAATGCACCATCTATCGCAGTGAGAAGAAGCTCCTCCGTGAAAGGCTTGGCTATGCACTCATGGGCGCCGTGTGAATATGCCTCAGCCATGGTGTCTTCGTTCCAAAATGCGGACATACAGATCATCGCAGGGGCCGACTCGGTCAATTTCAGAAATTGCTGTACCTCGACGCCTTGCATGCCTTTCATTCGCGAGTCGATCAGTACGCAGTCAGGTACAAACTCATTCAACGACTGCAGAAATTCTTCGCCGGATGCGTAGGACGCCGCCCTGTAACCGGCGGACTTCAAGAGGTTCGCCAGGCTACGACGTACCGACAGATCGTCATCGATGATGCCAATCGATGGTGCGAGCTTTTTCTGGTTCAGTGGGGAGCACACTATGTTGTTCCTGCGGCCATTGATGGCCCAGTTGTTGTGTAGGTATCCGGATAGAAATGGATATAAGTCAGGCGTATCCACGCCACCTCAGCCATGTTGGTCTGATGCGGAACTGGGCAAATACCTGTCTTGGTAAATGCGGCGGTGATCAGTAGCTCGCTCTGACTGCATCCTGTCGTCCTCATCACAATCCCTTAGTAGCGGCCCATCGATCAACGCGGAGCAACCCACCAGCAATATGCAGAGCCTAAATCTGCAGAGGTCTTGCCTTCACGCCGATTGAGGCCTGCGTGCCGTTGATCTGGAGCTCCTTTTTCGATGCTTGTTTGTCACGTCGACCGCTCATTCATGAGACTTTGAATCTATTCGTTTCGTAACCGATTGTTGCTTGCCGACTGTGGCCATCAGATCACCATTGTCATCGACGCTGGAATAGAAAGAACGTGCGATAAAAATTTCTAAAATGCGAACGTTAAGCGTTTTCAAATTAACGACGCCAGCATGAGTAGGTGAGCGGACGGGGGCAGGAGATCTCAAAGAACCGAGGTGGCAATGGCGTGGAGGAACAGCAAGGGGGAGCTGATTAGAAACGAAAAAGCCACCGAAATCCTTTTCGGTGGCAAGGTCGATCAAGAGGAGTAGATCGGAATCAGTGAATGGTCGCGAAAGTACGACGGCGTGTCAGCAGGGCGTCGATGCTCAACATCCCTCCACCAAACGCAGCGATCTGCAGCAGGCCGCCAGCAATTGAGATGTTCTTGAAGAAGTTCACGAACTGACCTTGGTCGGCCAACGAGTTATGGAACATGACAGCGGTGACGACAGTGAAGACCGCCATGACTACAGCCACTAGGCGAGTGCGAACCCCCAGAACCAGCAGAGATGCCAGACCAAGCTCGACGCCTAACGCGCCCAGGTAAGCCAGTTTTGGAAACGGCATACCGCTGGATTCGATATAAGCAAGAGTTGCAGCGGGGCCGGTCAGTTTCGCGAAGCCGCTGAGCAGGAACAATGTGGCCAGGAGCAAGCGACCGACTGCAGCAGTAGTATCTTTGGTGGTGATGTTCATGATGACTCTCTAATTAAGGTGATCTGTGGCCTCACGATGAGGCGTTGAGAGAATTCTAGTTGTATCAACAACTTCTGATAATCCCGCTTGGTAGAACAGTTATGTTTCTGTTTTTGAGACAGTGATTGCTGCGAGCACCAACGGTTTCCCTTAGCCTGGTTGTGCTTAGGGCTGGAGGGCAGGGGGATCAGAACTGATGGGCGCAGAACAGGGAGGAAGATTCGATGCCGTCATTGGGTTGGGCCAAGCCGGCATTGGAGTAATGAATCACCCGAACGCCTACCCGTTGCGTATCGCCAATTTTTACACCGGCGCCCAAGCGATCCTCGAAGTTGAAACTCGACCCAAGCTTCTGATCACCCGCACTGGTACCAGAGAAAAACGAGGCGCCGATTCCGACCTCAATGAATGGTTTGTAGAAACCGTTACCAAAAACGTATTCGAACACCGGAGCAGCAGAGATCGAGTGACGATCGCTGCCCTCCCAGCAGGTGTAGCCAAGATCCCAGAAACCCGGGTGCGGCGACTGCGGTCGCTCGATTGTATCTATCGATAGATGCGACGTTGCTGAATCAAGGGGCTAGAAAATGCAACCTGAGGGTTGGTGTGGGATGCCAATCGGTCAATGGATAGAGGAGCTAGTAAACCTCACTAACCCCTCTCAGGTTTAGAGATAGCTCATGCTGTCGTGTCAACAGAGTGCTGTAGAGTGGTCAACGTCGCTTGAATCGCCATCATGCTCGCATTGGCACTCGCAATCTGGGCTTGAATCGCGGCTACCTGCGTATTTTTCTCCTCGCTGGATGCTTGACCAGATTGAGCTTGCTGCAAATGTTGTTGTAGCTCTCGGAGGCGTTTCGCTGCTTCAGTGATTTGCTTCTGAAGCTTTTCGAGCGTGTCTTTCTTGGAGGCGCTGTTGCCAGTCTCAGAGCCGACCTGTGCATCGCCTTTGACGCTTGTTACATCGCGGGTGGTTGAATCGGCTTTTGGCGCAACCGGTTCAGGGCGCACGGACACGGAATAAGGTGAAGACGTGTTGGTGACGCCGTTGAGGTTTACGTTGATTGCCATGACGGAATGTCCTTTGTCGTCGTTGTGGTTGTTTACGTCGAACGATTGGCCGGATCGTTAGCTGTTTGCTGAAGTGGCGACTGATTAACTGGGTAGTTGATAGGCAGCACCTACCCCCTATGTGGTGTGCAGGTGCTTTCCGGTTAGCGTGTCCAAACGCCGGAATCTATTTTTTGGCGATGGACACCAGCTCCATCTGCGAACCCCACGGCGTCAGAAAGTAGAACCACTGCACGCCGTCGGGGTTGGTGATGGGTTCATTCAGCACTTTCAATCCCTTGGATTTGATGAGGGCGAGGCTGCCTGCAATGTCGTTGGTCTTGAGTGCAACGTGGCTGGCGCCGGCGTCATCCTCGTAGGGGTGTTCAGGGTTGATGTCTGGCCCCCGGTATTGAAACAACTCCACTTTTGCGCCGCCCTTGAGTTGCACCATGGCGAAGCGCTCCAACTCGCTGGATTGACGCCAGTGGAATTGTGTTTTCCATTCTGCCGGGATCGCCCCAGGGCGAATGTCAGAGATAACCTTTGCGCCCGCGAGATCGGCGAAGAATTGAATCGCCGCATCAACGTCCGGCACGTTCATGCCGACGTGGTCGATGATTGAGACATCCAGTGAGCCTGATGGCGCGGGTGAGGAGGCTTGAGCCCCGGAGGCCAACGCAACGGATAGCGCCATTAGGGCGACTTTTACAAACTTCATGAGAAAGAAATCCTGGAACCGTGAGGTGAGGCCGCCTTGTTTGCGGCCTCTGCTGATCAGATTTGTGCCTGGCCGCCGTCTACGAATAGCTCAGTGCCGTTGACGAAGCTGGCGTCGCTGGATGCTAGGAATAGAGCGGCCTTGGCAATCTCTTCGGGCTCACCGACACGTCCCAAGGGAATCTGCGACGCTAGGTAATCCAGCAGGCCTTGCTGCTGAACGGCGTCAGGGCCGGCGAGGTCGACTAGGCCCGGCGTGCGGGTTGCACCAGGGCTGATGGTGTTGACTCGAACGTTGCGATCTTTCAGATCGAGAATCCAGTTGCGGGCGAAGGCACGTACCGCAGCTTTGGAGGCCGCGTATACACTGAATGCTGGCGTCCCCGAGCTGCCAGCCGTGGAGCCGGTCAAAATCACGGAAGCGCCTTGAGCCAGAAGCGGTAGCGCTTTCTGCACCGTGAACAGGGTGCCTTTGACGTTGCGATCAAAGGTGTCGTAGTAATGCGCTTCGGTGATTTCTCCCAACGGCAGTATCGAGCCGCCTCCAGCGTTGGCGAACAGCACATCAATCCGCCCGTGTGCAGCGCTGACTTGCTGGTAAAAGGCGTCGAGTTCTTCCGGTTTAGAGGAGTCCACTTGAACACCCACCGCATTGCCAATCTGTGCGACAGCCTTGTCCAGCTCCGCCTGCCGGCGTCCGGTGATATACACCTGCGCGCCTTCTTGGGCGAACAGCTTGGCGGTAGCCAGCCCGATACCCGAGGTTCCGCCCGTTACGATTGCGATTTTGCTTTCAAGTTTGCCAGTCATGATGGTTCTCCTAATGGTTGAAATGTTGCGTTGGGAGAAGCGTATCGACGGCTGCTGAAAACCAAAATAGAATTGTCCGAAACATATCGTTGCAGAAATGAAATGAGCAAACTTCCGGATTTTGAAGGGTTGGCGATGTTCGCCAAAGTGGCTGAAGAAGGCTCGTTCGCTGCTGCTGCCAGAGTTATGGGTGTCTCAGTGCCCACGGTCTCTAGAGCGGTTGCACGCTTGGAGGAGCGCTTGGGAGGGCGGCTGTTTAATCGCACGTCCCGGCAGCTTTCACTCACCGAGTTCGGTCAGAGCATGGCTGTCAAAGCCGGGGACATTTACAGGCAGGCGGAAGAGGTGGAAGGTGAGGCGATGGATCTCTCTGTTCGCCCGCGCGGTCAGGTGCGCCTCGCAATCCCTATGTCGTTCGGCTTGCGTTGGGTTGCGCCCCTGATGCCGAAGCTAATCCGGCAATATCCCGAGTTGTCGGTAGATCTTCACTTGTCCGACGCCTCGGTTGACCTAATCGCCGACGGCTTTGACGCTGCCCTGCGAATTGCTGCGCTGCCGGACTCATCATTGGTGGCCAGAAAGCTGTGTGCGGTCACCCAGTTCCTTGTCGCCTCACCGGCCTACCTGCGTCAATATGGGCGGCCTCAGCATCCCCGTGAACTCGCCAGTGTGCCTTGCCTGAGCTACGCCTATCGCGCCAGGACGCAGGTCTGGAGATTCACTCACACGTCCGGAGTGGAAGAGGATGTCGTCCCCTCCGGGCCGCTGCGTGTCACCAATTCGGATGCCATGATCCCCCTCTTGCTGGAGGGGTTGGCCATTTCCGAGCTGCCGGAGTTCATTGCCAGCGAGTACCTGATGGATGGACGTCTGGAGCGAATCTTGCCGGATTGGAGCATGACTCGGGGCGGTTTGTATTTCGTGACTCCGTCTGCGCGAACCCGGCCTGTGAAAATAAGGGCTGTTTCTGACTTTTTCTTCGAACACCTGTCTGAACCTGCATGGCGTTGGGCACCTGGTTATGAGTAATTAGACAATTCCAAAAGTGAAACGATAGCTTTCAATCTTTGATGTTTTCGTGCGAGCTGGGCTTGGGTACCGTTGATTCATCTCCAACGAGGAAAGCTGGAAATCAACTCGCCAAAGGCCCTTGACCATGAAAAACGCCGTGCAGCTTCTCCAGACTTATCTGGACACCATTCAAAATCCTCGTGCCGCCGCCCAGTTGTTCGCCGAGGATGGCGCTCTGGAAATCCCCTATCTCAAGTCTTTGGGCATTACCCACCGTGCCCAGGGCCCTGAGCAGATTGAAGTGTTCATCGCATCGCTGCTCGCCAAAGTCCCTGACTTCAAATTCCGTTGCATCCGTTTCCTGATCGATACGCCAGAGCAGGCATTTGCCGAATATGACGTCGAAGCCCTGGTGCCCGCCACGGGGCGCATCTATCGGCAATCCTATGCGGGCCGCTTGGTAGCCCGTGACGGGAAGATCCAGCTGCTGCGTGAGTCAATGGACACCGTGGCCGCCGCCCAAGCCTTTGCCCCAGTTACCAACGCCTGAAGTTTTCTCACCCAGGAGTATTGATATGCAAAACACTCATGCCGCAGCGGCATCCGACCACGACAAGACCTTGCCCACCAAAATTCTGGTGAGTGCCTACTACCGCGTTCATCCCGAAGACCGCCAGACCTTCATCGATGCGGTCATCCCCGAGATGCTGGCGGCGCAGAAAATGCCGGGCTGCATCTACTATGCATTCGCCCAGGATCTGAGCAATCCGAACAACTTCCACCTGACCGAAGGTTGGGCGGATGAAGCGGCTTATGAGCACCACGAGCACTCGGAATCCTTCCTCACGGCGCTGGCTACCGTGGTGAAAAATGTCCGCATCCTGGACAGGGAAGGTATTCGTTACGATGTGGCCAAACAGCACATTGACGATCCACGCGGGAAGGTCGCCGAATAAGTATTGACCTGGCCGACGCCGGTAACCGGGTGATCGGCCCCTTAATGATGCGTTAGTACAAGAGGCCAATGCGCTGCAATCGGTATCGAACAGCGAAGGAAAGCACTACGAAAAAAACGGTGTGGGCCAGTGCGTAGTAGGCAACTCCGAGAGCTGAAAGGGTATCGGCGCCGGCAAACCCCTGGCCTGTCGCCGGGAGTACGTAGGCCGCGTTCAGCAACCACACCACGAGCGCTGCCCCAAGTCCTACACCGATGGGGTGTTTGCTGGCTGCCTGCCCGAGGAGTCTGGTGAAAGTGGCGGCCATCGCCAATCCCACCAGAAGGTGGAACATCGTTCGAAAACCGTAACCACCCACCAGAGACGTCAGCCAGTGGGCTGCATCTTCGCGCCCGGCGAGTTGAAAACAATCAACTCCCCAGCTTGCAACGAGCTTGAGTAGCCCCCCTCTAGCCGTTACCAAACCTGCTGCGTCCGCTGTCGCCAGCAAGGCTGTATTGAGCAAGATTGCGACGGTACCGGCTGGGAGCGCTACGGCGAACATTCGCTCGGCCTCAGACCCTTTTGCGCTCTGTTTTTGCATCTGCAGCGACCTCTTGATTCCATTGAATGAGACCGCAAGACGCTTGAACAACCGGAATATTCCCGTAGCGGCGCAGTCGCCTTCCAATTCGGAACTCTTTTCTGGGCGGATGCTATTTGCTTTGCTGCTTATGTCGTGCGTACATCACGGCACTGCCACCGGAGGCGTTTCGTGCCTGAAGTTCGAAAGCGTGGGGGTAGCCCTTAATCAGGTCGCTCAGCTTTTTGTATCCGTGAGTGCGCGGATCAAACTCGGGCCGCAGCTTCGTTATATTCGCGCCAAGCGCGCCTAGATGTGCCCAGCCATCTTCGTCCGCAATGTCGTCCAGGATCTTCGCGATAAATCCCACTGGAGCCTTTGGCTTTTTCGGTGCGTCTGCAGCAGGCTTTACGGCGTCGGTGCTCGTGGCTGCGTCTGATCCAGATTCTTCGCTCGCCGGCGTCACGGCATCGTCACGCAGCAGTTCGATATAGACGAACTTGTCGCAGGCGGCCACGAAGGGCCGTGGAGTTTTCTCCTCGCCGAAACCGTAGACGGTCAGGCCTTCCTCCCGTAACCGGGATGCCAACCGTGTGAAGTCACTGTCGCTTGAAACCAGGCAGAACCCGTCGAAGCGGCGGGTATACAGCAAGTCCATCGCGTCGATGATCAATGAGCTGTCGGTGGCGTTCTTGCCCTTGGTGTAGGCGAACTGCTGGATTGGTTGGATGGAGTGGTCGAGCAGGACTTTCTTCCACCCGCCTAGCTGCGGGCCAGTCCAGTCGCCGTAGATGCGCTTGACGCTGGCAACACCGTACTTGGCGATTTCTTCGAAGAGACCCTCGACGATTGCCGCAGGGGCGTTGTCAGCGTCGATTAGGACTGCGAGGTGCTTCTGGGCATTGGAGGAGGTATGCGTGGCCATGGATCATCCTTGAGTGAAAGCACCACCATACCCGTAATCGGAGGATTCTTCCGGGCTTCTACCGGGGTGAGGCCTTGTCCCAGGCTTCAGTCAGCTCATCCATGCGGTCAGGGATCTTCGGTGTTTTCGACAGGATCAAGCAACGGGTGTTGGCGACGTATTCTTCGATCAGAAAAACTGAATCCCCGACGTCAACCCCGAGCTCTTGAAGAGCTGCATCAGGAATGCGGATGGCGCCATCGCCATCCCAGTCTTCAATGGTGACTTTCAGCGGTTGGCTCAAGGCATTCTCCAGTCAGTGGCGGTCTTAGGGGAGGGGGTTAGAGGTTCACCAAGTCGGAAAGCGGCGCCGTCACAGCTCGAGGTGCTCGGCGATTAATCCCACCATCTCCAGTGGGCTTTTGCTGTCGATTAACTTGTAGATCCCATCACGTTTGCTGCGAGGGAGCTTTTTAACGACGCTCTTCGCCGCAGCCCGAACACCGTCATCCGTGCCATGGATGCGGGCGGCGAGCAGCAAGACGAGCATGGCGTCGGTGAGGTTCATGGAGCAGCCAAACGAAAAGGGTCGCCAATTGTATCGTCTGCCGAAACGAAGACATACAGCAGGAACGGCGAATGCCAGCGACGTTGGCCCATCCGGTCGCTTTGCACTGTCCCCAGACCGATGCCGGTATCGGCCATCAATCATCAAGGGGCTTTCGCGATCTCATCGCTCCTCAATCTCGGCGCGGGAGCAGCCCGGCGCCCAGCTTTGGGCTGTCTCGATTCCGTCTGCGCAAAAATTTATTTTCGATTTGCCCTTGAAAAGCTTTTTTAAAAACGGAGCTGTTAGATTTGAATACAAACCGAAAGCTAAGATCTCCGACACACCACCTAAACCTTTCCGGTCACGCTTTGCGGCAATCGACTCGATTGCCTGGCTTTTGATCGTGCCTTTGCTTCGATTTCATGTCCTTGACCGGTGTCACCGAGACAAGAGTTGGAAGCATAGTGGTGCGGCACTGCCCGTAGGGCATCAGTGATCGCTCCTTTGCGCCGAATGGCGCTGCTCAGTGTTGGGATCAAAAAAACAAAAAAAGCAAAATCCGTAGTGGGATAGCTCCGCCCAAAATTTGAGGATGGAGGCCTCTGCGTCTCTATAGGTGTGCAACCCAGATGACTAGCTGAGAGGTTTCAACTAACCTTAACTTACGAGCGTCACCATTAGGATCATAGGAGAGTTGCATGTCCCGCCTCGCAGAATTCCGCAAACTAGAGCAGCAACTGGCAGCTCAACTGGCTGAGCTGGAAACACTGAAAAACGACGATGGCCTGAAGAAGGAAATCGAGTTTGAAACCAAACTGCGTGATCTCCTGGCTAAGCACGGCTACAGCTTGCGTGACGTGATCAACATCCTTGATCCACAAGCAGCCAGTCGCAAGGGTGCACCAATCGCTCAGGAGAAAGCGACTCGTCGCGCACGTACCGTGAAGGTTTACAAGAATCCTCATAATGGTGAAATCGTGGAGACAAAGGGCGGTAACCATAAAACGCTGAAAGCCTGGAAGGCCGAGCATGGCAGCGATGTCGTGGAGTCTTGGGTTTCCCAGTGACATCTGAGCTATTAAATAAAGCCGCCTAAGGGCGGCTTTATTGTTACTGCAGGCCACCCTGATCCTGCGAGCGCTTCTTCCACATGCCCCATCAGGACATGACAAACACATCCATTTGGATGTGGAGCTATTGACCAGGATGAGATACAAGCTGTGTAGTGGCGTATTGCCCGAAGGTACTTGCCTACCAGCTAGGAGCAGCCGATGCATCGCAGTGAAGTTACCCCCACGCTGCTGAACGCCATCTTGGGAAACCAGGCTGCTATCACGGCTGCTCTTCAGGACGTTGCGAATTGGATTGAGAACAGCGGCTCACCCGAAGCAGCCAGTTCGGTGAGAGAACGGCTGCAAGTGATTGCTGACTCTCAAGGCCTGATTGGCGCTTGTGTGGGGGCACTAATGCAGCCGCGTATTCCAGACTGAATGATCTTTAAGTCATTCCTTAGTCAGCTGTTCGCTTTAGATCTGGATCTGCGGCGGACGCTGGTGCACCGGATTTTGGCTGTGTACGATTTCGCCTATCTTGGCCACGTTGCCGAGAGGCTTGACGCTTCGCATGTAGCGCTTGTGAAGTCGTCACGATTCCAACTGGCTGACCGTTCAAGTCCAAGCGTGGTGCATTTTCCACCATGCTATTCCAGTACCGGGATCCTTTGCACCAAGTTGAGATGCCTAGCTTGAGCTGTTCGCTGGTCAACCCTAGCAGCTCCAAGTGTTGCTCGGCATCCTTGAGAATGCCTTCTTTGAGCGGAACCTTCGGAGCCGGATTGACGGGAAACGCCAGTGGAAAATGCTTCTGCAATGGCCAGATTGCTTCTACGGCTGGATCTTGGTTGCGAGGCTTCGCCTGTGGGAGAGATTTACGCTTGGGGTGTTTCCCGCGTTCGGCCTTTTGGGGTTCTTTCTCAGCCCGCAGGCGGTCACGTAGCTCAGCTAGTTGTTCAAAACCCATCGTTCTATTCACTGCTTCTAGGTTGATTGCGTGGCGTAAGGATATTGCATGTAGGCCTAGGTCGCAGCAGAAACAGGACGCGCTGCTAATTCGTCGGGGTTTCGAGTGGTTGCACAGAACCAGGCGTGACGGGATGGATGGGGGGATGCACCTGACGACCTCCACCTCGCTCAGACGTCCGAGCTCATGACGCTCAATTGCTGGAAACGATTCGCGCCGGAAATGGCCAAATCAGTAAGCCCCTAAGATCGAGCGTCGATGGCTAGGAACGAATGTTGGGTTTACAGACGGAGAGCATGGGCATTCGCGTTGTGTCTGTGGGTAGTAGGCGCAGTGCTTATTGGTTTTGTCCACATGAGCCTTCCAGGTCGCGGGTGGGGAGTCTGGATAAGCTATCTCATGTACTTTCTCGAATTCTGGTACTTGCTCGGGCTTGGCGAAATGCACCGGTGGTTTTACAGCTGGTTAACCCGAGATTCCGAGTAGGACAGTTCGAGGAGCCTACCGGCGCAATGCCAACCTTTTTGATGCTCCAAGACCTACCACAAAGGGGTTGCACACGGATGTCATTGAATCCCTCCGCCATCACGTGGACAGCGGCGCGAAGCTTTTTAACCACTATTGCATATTCTACGAGCTGCCCGACGATCTGGATAAATCGAGAGACTACCACCGCGTTAACGTTCAGCAGGAGCGTTCAAGGATCTTCTTGGAGGTGAACGACGACAAGGAAGCATGGGCGTTCGCCGAGCTTTATTCCACGACCTGCTCGTCAGTCAAATCTCAAGGGAGGGTCGCCGAGCAGAATAGGCCAACAACTACAGCAGGCGCGATGTCCGTGGCGCGAAAGCTCTCTCGCACCTTGGTACCAGTACGTTGAACATGGCAACCGGTAGGTGCTGAGTTCTGAAATCCTGTCTGCCTCGCGCTCACCCTCTCCCGGAGAGGGTGGTCAGAAGCGGACTGGCAGTAATATTCATGAGGTGGATCAAGGGGCTGGTCGAGCAGCCAGGCGCAATTTCCTCCTGGCTGGTATATGCCGCCACTCTAAGCGTCGTCGGTTCTGGGCAGCTGACTCAGGAATTTCCGCCCATCCTCGATTTCATGTAACGCTTCTTTATCCGCGATCAAACCATAGGCGCTCCAGAGCCCAGGAATATCTTTCGCCGGAACGTCAAATATCTTCGTCAGTCCTTTGAACTGTTCGCGCATTGTGCTGTAGACCGCGAGCGTAGTGTTTAGATACAGGCTTAGTTTTCTGATGGTCTCTTGGGCGTTTGCATCCACCAACGCATTCGACTGACCCCCCGTTTTGATGCTGCTTAGCCTGTCTTTCAGCAAATTGAGCTGAGCGTTGAGACTTGAGATCTTCAGCAATGCCTCTTCTGAAACCATTTCGGGTTGCTCAAGCGCCTCACGGCTCTGATCAAAAGTCGCGTCGACCATGCGTCTATAGTCATCATTACGCAGCAGCGTGATGTAGCTGAATTTGCGCACTCGTTTGTTGTAAAAAGGCGTAGTGGGATCTCCGGCCTTGGCCTCGCGCACATCTGAGATGACAGCTGCCAAGGCTTTGCAATAGTCAGTAACGTTGCCGTACTTTTGAGCATCGACGTACCGCAAAGCCTGTTGGAGCATCTTCTCAATCTGAGCAGACCGGGCAGCTACATACTCATCGAACCTAGAGGGCTTCTTTGAGGGTTTGCCCTCACGATTATTCTTCTTCATTCGTAAGCCCTGTTACGCCACCATGTGCGTGAGTTGAAGCATAGAGTCAGCGCCTGAGACCAGTCGTTTGATTGTGCTGACATCGCCGGAGCTGGCAGCAAATACGTCAAATTCGCTGATAGCCCCTGACTTGACCATGCTGCTGATCTGAGCTGCCAATCGGGTTGCGATTGGTTTCGCGCTGTCAGGATCCACCCCGAGAATTTTGGCAATGTCGCCTTCCTTCAATAGTAGGATGTGGCGCAGCTGAGCCAGTCTCATGCTCAGGTCTTCGGAGGATGTGTCCGGGAAGTTTTGGAAGTCAATCAATCGCTTTAGAACGCGTGCCTCCTCCGGCAGGGACATATGCTCGTAGTGTTGTTGAACACCCTCGCGGTCTTTGACAACCAGCTCATCGTCGAGGCCGTGCTCATGCATGTAAATGAGCTGGTTCTCGATAGCTTCCAGAAGACAAGCTTCGCGGGCGAATCGGTCGTTCTCGGCCTCAAGCTGATCGAGTTCCGTACTGATGCGCGCCGAGGGCTTGCGTGTCAGATACTGCTGGATCAGAGTCAGCGTGCTCGCCATCAACTCCCGGTACTTGTCCTTCTTGGCGGAGATCGCGGGAAGGTGGATGACGCCCCTGATTGCAAAGTGACACGCGGAGCAGCAATTGGGCTCGCCGAACAGGTCAAGCACCTCTTTTGGGCAGATGTTGCTGAAGGGACAAATGTGAGTGGTGTTGAACGCGAGTTCGCTCACTTCCTTGGCGATGATCCGATCAAGGCCAGTGTCAGACTCACGTTTGACGCTCGATAGGCTCATCAGTCTGTGCTTGGCAATAGCGCCTGCCGGGTCAGCGGCAATGTCCTTCTGAAGCGTTTGATTTAGCCTGGCGATTGTTGCTGCCAAGTCAGGGAAGTCGCCTGCGCTGAGTTTGTCGTGATTGCTCATGAGTGACATGCAAAGCATCTGTTGATGCGTCATGCCAAGGTCGGTCTCATCGAAAATGGAGTAATAGGACACCAGCGCCTCAGACTGACCAGTGAGCCATTGGCCCACGATCGAGGGAGGCAGGAACTTGATGGCCTCTGAGACGAATCCGGCACGCAAACCATGTGGCGTGTAGTCAGAAGTCAGCGTACTGGCTGTGATCGACGACAAGCTCTCTACAGTGTGGTTCGTGATGTATTGGCGCTCCTCCGTCGAGTCTGCAGAGGGTTTGCACCACACGATGTCAGGGCAGCTTACGTCGCCCTGTACGGCTTTGATGAAGTACTGCAGGCAGAGCAGCAGGAGTCGGAAGGGGTCATAGTTCATCCAGTTCTTCGGGGTAGTCGCGAGTCTGAACAACGGACGGAGCCGACCAAATTTAGAGCCTTCGTTATTGTTGTACCAGATCTGCTCTTGGAAGCTGGGGCAAGTGCACCGACGGTACCATGCGTTTTGCCTGTCCAGAATTTGAATGACGCGGTCTGAAACGATGGATGTCCACTCTCCATGAGCTTTGTCGGTACTCACCAATAGCGGCGCCAGAGGCCTCTTCATCTGACGCTCCACGTAGTTCGCATAGCGGTCAAGATCAAGCCATAGCAAGTGTTGCTGACGGATGCCGGTCTCGCACATCAAAAGCGTGGAGCGAACATCATTCATGACGACGCGTGGCTGTACTTCACCGTTGATATGCCTGTCGGAGATGCGATAGAAACGAGGGATATAGGTGAAAGGGCGAGGTTTGCCTTGAAAATAAAAAATAGGGGTGTAGTTCAAAGCCTTGAGGTCAACGCTCGCGCAGCTCATTTGGCCTGTACCCCAAAGTCCCGCCCATTCCGAGCTGTGGACAAGTTCGCTAAGATTTGGCCACTTGAGCTCTCCGGCGACAACACCTGGCTCGGTGCCGTCCGCCATGGCATTGAGGTGCATCGTCAGGTACTCAAGCGAGTACATCATGCTGAGGAACGTCGAGAAATACATTCGAGGAATCGGTTTTTTTACCGTCCCCCACTTTTTGGACTGCGCCGGGTAGCAGTCGGGTGAGAAGCTATTTCTGACTTTGTCAGCGTTCGGGATTACCGCAGATTGCCCAATGATGTAGTCGAAGAAATCTTCGATGGGATAAATTTTTGCGTAATGGGTTTCCGGAGTGTTCTTATTGATGTCTACGATGATGTCGATCATCTTCAAAAGTGTTTCTGGAAGCTCCTTCTCATAATTGCCGACCTCCTTTAATAGATCGGCATCTGCTGTGATGTAGATGGCGCAGGTGAAATCGTTGAATGTAGTTGGATATGCATCCAGGTTCCCATCACGATCCATAAAGAACTGATAGAGGTAGGGGCCGCAGTAGGCGATCATCTGGTACAGGCATGACTTGTGGTTCTTCTGGTTTTCAAGCCGTTTGGACTTGAGAAATGCCCGGTAGGTCGCGTTGATCAGCCTGCAAAACTGGACGACCTTTTCGGGAAGCATCTCCAGGCCTGGCGGCAACTCATCCAGGCCGTCCATCCGAAAGGCCCGGTTTAGAGCGTTAGCATCGGAAAATAGAGCTGCAAATGTTGGGATGCCATGCTCCGTACCTTCAAAGTAAGAACGAGTTTTCTCGACAAGCTGGGCGTGGTATCGGCTGACCTGATTCTGCTTGCCCACCTCCTGCCCTTGCTTGCGTGCTTCGCGTAATTTATCGCGACTCTCGGCGAGAATGCGATCGACATGCTCCCGCATCCAGGGGTTGTTCGATGCATCAGCGAAGAATACCGAGAAGTCATCCGTATAGAATCGTGCGAGCTCGGACTTGTGCCCGAAGCTACGCTCTTTCAGATCGCGAGCAAGCTCCGCGGTAAAGCTTTCAGGATTGTGCAGGTTGGATGCAACCAGCAGCCGCAGCCACCCGGTCGACCTCAGCTGGCGGTTCTTATCGCTCATGGTGCCGTCGAAAACGAGTGACGACTTGGGATTGAGCGCTCTGATCTTAAACAGCATCGGGCAGCTTTCCTTATGCTCCTGAATCAACTCATCCAGCAATCCGTCGCTGTTGATAGGGTTGTTCCAACCTAGAGGGAGAACGACTTTTTTCTCGATCCAGAGGCGCAGAAAAGTCATTTTCAGAATGGAGGTCAGCGGGGCGATCAAAGAGGCGACCATCGAGGCTGGCATATCTGGAATGGCCGTTTTGATGATCTCTTCGCGCTCTCGGGTTCCCGAAAAGCAGCAGATGAGCAACTGCTCGACCTGGGCACGTTTGATTGCAAAGAAAGGACGTGGGCCCAAGTCGTTCAGAGCCAACAACGCCTTCAGCGTTCGTCCACCGTCCGGGTTGTTGTAAAGCTTCCAGTAACGATGGCGCACATCGATCATTGCCAAGTCGAAAGTTGGGCCAATTTCTTTGCTTTTGATCAGCCAGATGGGTTTTTCGTGCGAAGGATTGATCATGCTGCCTCCAAGGCCAGTTGCTGTAGTTGTTTGATTTCATGTTGGTGATAAGCAATTCGCGCTTGAAGGACTGTTTTGGGCCCTCCGCTCAGCCGTGCAAAGTTTGCAGCGGCCATCGACGCATATAGAAGATGAGCATCTTGGCGCGCATAGCGCTTAGTCGTTTTTACCCGTGCATGCCCCATGAACTGTTTGACCCTATCGAGTTCCAGTCCATATTTACGGCTACTGTGAGGGTTTGGATTGGGGCAGTGATTGACTAGGTAATACCCATACATGTGCCGTAAGGAGTGAAACCCGTACGAGCGACCAGTAAGCATCTTGGCGGCTTTACTGATGCGCTCATACAATCCTTGATAACCGTTATGCATTGGCTCGCCGTCCTTCAGGCTTCGCACCAGAAAGTCATGTCTTACAGGTGCCATGAGAGGCTGCTTTCGCATTTCTGCCTTATATTGTTCCAGGGCCACCCAGAACATCGAGGCGAAGGGTTCAATCAAGAACGTTTCCGAATGGGCTCTTCCCTTATGAGGTAAACCATCAATTTCTGTCGCTGTCATGTACTTAATGAGCACGTTGCGCCTGGTGTTGGGGTCAACAATGCTCACGCGGTTCAACGCTGGATCAATGTCGATAATGATGTCCTCATTGAGCATGGTCAGCGCTTCAGACACGCGGGCTCCCGACGCCGCAAGCAGACTCCAAAGCATCTTGTCCCTCAAGCTCGGCGCCGACTCGATGAGCTCCTTGCACCGGTCAATAGGAAAAGCGAATTCATCTCCGCCGTAGATGTCGGTGTGAGCGATTTCTGATGGCTTCGAGACGGGTGATAGGCCCGCACGTTTAATCCGTTTGGCACCACCAGCCAGACATCCAGCTAACCAGCTATTTTTTTTGATTGCGCTCCTGACACTTGCGGTGGTATCCACTTTGACGGCCTGAGCCAGCGAGAAGCCTGACAGGGTGACCGAGGAGATGTATCCCTGAGCTTCCAGTTCCAGCATGCCCAGGCGAAAACGCTCGCTTGCGTCAACAAAGCTGTTAAGTGCAGCCAGCGCAACACTTACGGAACTCCCCGACAAGTTGCGATCGCCTATCAGGGACGCGGCTTGTGCAATCAGGGGAATATCGCTCGCTGAGCCGAATACCAGGTAGCTCTCGTAGTTCTCAATAGTCTGGCTCAGGAGTAACGGAGTCAGACCACCACTGAGATGGGCGACACATTGTAGTAACTCCAAGAAGACACGGTTATAGCTGGAATAGGATTTAACCGTTTTGAACTTCCTTTTCTTGCTCAGGCCATAACACCAGCTTTCGAAAAAATCGTCCATGAGCTTGTCGGTTGAGACAAGCGTGTAAATTTTTTTCTCATTCCTGGTGATGGGGATAAGAATCGGCGGGGCGAACGAATACAGCTCGCGACGTAATGCGATGGCGTTCATCTCAGGTTCCAATACTGCTGTGCTGGGATGAACAAATGGTTGCATGGGAGATTAGAAGTGCGCAACTGCATGCTACTGCACAGTTTTTGTCGGGGAGTTAGTACACTAAGTGAACTAATACATCACTGATAATTATGTTAATATATCAATGATAAGGGCTGCGCTTTTGGCCGTTTTTTCAAAAATGGAGTGTCTTTTTGCAAAAGGAGCCCAGTTTTGCCCGCCTCGCAACGGCAGTCACAGAGGTTCGAGACCACCGCCTCCGCTATCGCGTCGCGGTAGTGTTGGAGGTCGAAGACGTTTTTGGCGTGTCAATAGGGTAGAAAATATTTTTATTTTTCGAGATTTCTGGCTTTTGCATGTTAGCCAAGGTTCGAAAGCGAGGTGTAGAGGCGGGAAAATGCGTCAATGACGGGCCTTTCAAGCTGCTTTCTAGTGTGCAGTTGACGGCTGGCAGCTACGCCGCAATCGTTCTTAAAACCTGGGAAAACCTATCGGTGTCTTGTGACCGGGACGCTTCAATCTTCGGCGAGTCCGGTGTGATCATTACGTTGACGCGATTCGATTCAAGAGCTCCCACATAAGCGCTCGCTCACCGAGAGTCAGTTCATGGTTGCCGCCAAGGTAGGTCTTCAGCGCCGAAGCATGGGCACGCACTCGATCCGATTCCTTCATTTCTGGAGTCTCCTCTCGATAGAGGAGCGGCTTGACGGCCTGAAGCGCCAACCAGCTCACATGTGTATTGGCTGAAGTCCGCTGAAGGCATGTGATGATCATGCCGGCTGAAAAGGGAAAGAGGTACTCGGTTGCCTGAGACTCTGACACTCTCAGGTATCCGTCTTTGGCGACTTTCTTGATCCGCTCTTTCAGATATTCGGACTGAATATCCCAAAAGCTTGAGGCTGCACCCTTACGCGGTGCGCTGATGTGCAGATACAGCTCCGAATAGGTCAAGCCAAAATGTATCTGTGTCTCTAATGCGTCAACCAGAGCTGGGATAGAGTCGGGATTTTCTTCCCGCCCCTCAAGAAACGCTATCCAAAGGTAGCTCGCGGTGGCGTCTGCGAGCTGCTCCATGTTGCCGATGTGGTGATAGATTTGCGGAAGTTGCACACCCGCTTTTTTTGCAACTGAGCGAAGTGTCGCGGCCCTGAATCCCTCTTCCATGGTTATCTTTGCTGATGCCGCGACAATATTGGCACCAAGGCCAGAAAATTGGGGGAGGTTGGTCATGAGGGCAAAGTTCTTCCTGAAGATGGTGCCGGGCGAGTCGTTTTCACGCGCGGCATGATACGTCTCGCGGGCGCACTGGAAAACCGTGAAGGGCTGTCTTTCACCGAGACAGTTGCTCCAAAGCTTTGAAGATGGTCTTTGAGCCCATCGACCGTGGAGCGAGCGTGCGGCCACCACCGCTGATTTGCCAGGTCGCGAGAAATGAGTGTCCAAGTTCTCCGAAAGTGTTGGCATTCAACTCTGAAGCGAGATTTTGCACCTTACGACCGGTATCGTCCTTCAAGGCATCAGGAGCCGGCATGGTGCTTCCAGCGCCTTTTTTCAGCAGTGGCGTTATTGCTTGCCAAGCAAGCCATGTCCCATCTCTGGGAAGGCTTGTTTCGTGCAGACCGGTGAAAATCATTCCCACGCAAAAACGGAAGGATGAAGTCGACCGATTGTCTCTGACCAACCTTTAGCAGCCCGGCGTTGGCCATCTCGCGCACCGCTGCACCAAGGTCTTCAACCTGTCGACGCCATATGGTTCGCAGCTGCCCAGGGCGCGGCTTACTGATGTGGAGGTAGATATTCGGGTTTCGAAACCCAAATAGAATCAGTTCTTCAATCGCCGCGTGCAGCCCACCAACCGGATCGTAAAGGCGACCGGGCCGAACAGGTCTCGTGTCCCAGCCCTTGGGCCTAACCGGCAAGCCAGTAGTAGTAAACCGTTGCACCTCATGCACTAGGTATCCGATCATTGTGGGCGCCAAAACGTGTACGTCCACAGAGGTTGATTCCTCCCCCCCCTGGCAAACCTCAGGATGAGAAACTATGGGCCAATTCAAGCCAATCACTAAAAATCGATTCGACGCATACTTCTACGGCCGCTCGCCCTTCGTGAAGCAATTTACCGAGGAAACCCACTGGTACATCTATGAGACGCCTGACATCACGTTGTTAGCCGTTGTCCTTCTGTGCAAGATCGACAATGATTACAACGTGATTGTACTCGCGCGGGATTTGAATAATCGGTTCAGGGCAGTGGACACGCGATGCTCATATCCGAACCCTGAAGCCGCGATGGAGCAGGCTCTGGCGGGCGTACCTAAGGTTATCGCTTCTACCGTCGGTGGGCTATTCCGTCAGGGAGACGAAGCACCGAGTCCATTTGCGATATTTGCGGCTAAAGTCCCTGAATATAAGCGCAATCGCTACCTCAAGATGCTCCTTGACGATCCTACCTATTTTCCCGCCAGGGTCGCGATGGAGGAGCTCGCTCATTGGTTTGAGGATCCTGATGGGATCTTTATCCGAGGGCTGCAGGGGAATGAGTTCAACTCGCGGCTGTTCGAGCTTTATCTGCACGCCGCCTTCTATGAGCTTGACTTCACCATAGATCACTCAAATCCACAGCCGGACTACCTTCTCACCAAGTATGGCCAACAGGTTGCGCTGGAAGCCGCTACAGTGGCTGAGCTGGAGGAGGAGGGGGAGCCAGACGTCAAAGATGACATTGATCCCCGCGCTAGTGCGATTGAAGATTGCGACGTGGCCGAATCCGCCAGCCCGAGATCCCAGGGACAACGCGAGAAAAAGTTTGATGAGAGTGTGATTGAGAAGCTGGTTGAGCACGTCGACAACGAACTGCCATTCAGATTTCAGCGCACATTGGCCAAAAAGGTACGACATCGGCCCGAGCCTCTAAAGCTCCCTTACTGGGAGCTCCCTCACACCAAGGGGAAACCCTTTGTCATCGCGGTGCACGACTATTCAAAAAACATGTCGATGGCCATGTCCGCCAGCCCTATGCAGAAATTCCTTTATGGGCTGGAATTGATCGATGGCAAGATGGTGCCTATTGAGCGGCATGAGTACAAAGGACGAACCATCGCATCGAACTTCTTCGGTCAACCGGGTAACCGCCATGTCTCAGCTGTCATGCTGGTCACCCAGGCGACTATACCCAAATTCAATCGGATGGGCCGGATTGCAGGGGTACGGGACAGGAACTCGTTAGCAATCGTTAGCGGGGTGCGCACTGACTCGCATGGACAGGTAGGCCCCTTCAGGGCGGTCGTAGAAGACCCACGGTACTCAGAGGCATGGCACGACGGAATCTATCTGTTTCACAATCCGAATGCCTCTATTCCGCTGGATCCGTCGCTCTTTCAGCAGGTAATTCAATGCTTCGAGAGCAATGGGCAAATCACTGAGTACTTCCCACCTGACTACATCGTTGGCTCAGTGACCCAGATGCATCGATTCTCCGATGAGACCGCCGACCAGGTTTGGAGAAATCTTGAATCGTATCTCGGCACATTTGAGTGATGCTGGATCCCTGAACTCGTTTTCACCTTGTATGAGTTGTTAGGCTAATACGTCCTCGAAGCAGGGAATTGGAGTCCTGCGTTGAGGCGTTGCATGAGGCTGATAGAGGCCGCCTCATTCGTTCCCTAAGCTGAGTAGTTTGGAATGAGCGTCAATCAATTGAGTTGCCACAAAGCTGGCAGACCATTGGTGCCTTTCAACCTGAGCAAGAATCTCATAGGCCGCCACACGGGGCGCCTCTTCGGCGTGGTAGGTGAGGTGATCGGTGATCAGCATGTGAACTTCACTGCGCAAGCGGTCGTAGAACCCGTCCATAGAACCGGTCTGTGAATGCTCGTGCACCAACTGAAAGGTTTTGTTGTATGCAAACTCCACGCAGGAAACGCGCTTGTTCAGAAATCCGAGGTAGCTCAGGGTCGCTGCTGTTCTGACCAGCGCCTCTGCGCCTGACCGCGTGTGATGAGGCAGAGCAAAATACTCCCGAGTAATTGCACGGGACTCGTTCAAACGTTTAGCGACTTGACTCAATGTGGCGTCTCCATATGGCTTTCCTTGGATTTAGCAACAACGCCTCATCCCCCGCAAGCCAAAACGCCCCTTCAAAATCCCGCGATAATTTTATGGTCATGCAGGAGTGCAGTTGTCGTCGAGGCGGGCTTGCGCGCCTTTCATGGCGAAGCCTGTTCCGCGGAGTCAATCAGGATAATGATGTTTGCGAAGGGCAAGCCGGGCGCGCCGCCGCGATGGCCTACACCTGAGACGTGAGGATAGGATTTTGGAGCAGGGCGTTGGAGTGGGCCGGTTGCTATCCTATCGGGATGCCACATGATGCGCATCGGAGCAGATCCGGGCCGGCTCAAATACATGGCTCGGGATCCACAAATCAGGGCGATGCAATGCTTTCAGCTGACAGTCTCGGCCTGCGCTGTAACGCAGCGCTTCATAGCCGTTTATAATGGGGGAACACTGATTGGATCCATTGTGATGTCCTGAGTATTAGGTCATATTGGGTAGGCCAATCCGTCGTTATCAGAGGTTTAGCTATGCCGAACGTTTACGTTGAGCCACAGCCTCCTGGCCGTCCCGAGGGTAGCCCGATCACTGGCTACCACTTGAAATTGGCTGGCGGCACAAAGGCTGTCAACACGACATTCACTACCCAAGCCGAGGCGATTGCGAAGGCAAAAGCACTAGGGCACAAGCCTAATGTTGCGCGTGTCAGAAACACCAGCATCGGTAATCCTGATCACTGGCGCAGCGCAGACTGATCAATCAGTGACGAACGTGCAGTGCCTCATCGCGGTGCGCTTGACCTGATGGAACAGCTTCCCTGCTGAAAGTCGATCGTCTCACACGCTCAGATCACCGTCGCTGGTGGCTCCTAGCGTGGGTTTATCACGCCGAGATCGAGGAAATGTTTGGTTTCCAAAGGATGGGCGTGTTAGCATTGTCTTACGCATCGTTAAGGTGCGATTCGAACTTAAGGCCCCGTGCTTGCTACTTTGTACTCTCTTGAAGGGTACCGGGAACGCAACTTGCGAATGCTCTACTCGGACAACATTGCTCGGGTAAGCTTGGGTAGCTAGGTTAGATGGGTTGGCTCGTTCCGGAGCGTCCCAGCCTTTGGCCTACTAGCCATAAGACACGTTATAGAAGCCTCTGCTTCTTGGGTTTGCAATGTTATTCCTTTTGAAGGAAAACCAACGGCCAGTTTATCTGGCCGTTGTCGTTCCTGTCATCTGGCCGTTGTCGTTCCTGTCATCTGGCCAGCGTCGTCACCAAAGCGCTGTGTTACCAAGCGCAAGTCAAGGCAGCCAAGCTTGGCCAAGCCTGCTGCCCTTTATCATTTAGCTAGCGACGAACATGGTCGTTTGGCGAGATGTTGAGGTGAGGATTGCCCTCCTGTTTCGCTTGGGGACTGTGGCAGCCGTAGAATTGTCCCTTCAGTTTTCTGTCCCCTCTCGTACAGTCGTAATGAAACAACCGATCATACGGAGCTCCTAGACGCCAACGACCTGCGAGTAGACACTGCCGTTCGTGCTCAGCGCTGTCGCGAGCAAATCCATGGCGGTCATTACCTGGAGGATGAAACTCAACTCCTCGCTTATCTACATAACAGCTCTTGGTCTTACCAGGTAGTCGCACCCCAGGATGCGCCTTGGCAAACGTTGCACGATGCTGCGTCAGCGCCGTCTGGATACAGAAGCCATCACCGATCGCTCGGTGGAGGTTCTTCAGGGTCGGTACGTAGGTATCGGAATCGAAATTTTTTGGCGGCAGCAACCACGGGGTGGTGGCGGCTCGCGATTGCAGCTCATCCTTCAGGATTGGAAGAGCGGCACGTGCAGTCGCGACTTGGCGTGCCAGCGTTGCGACCAGTGATTTTGCAGCTTTCACCACCGATCCACCATTTTCGTTGTCCCATTTCCAGCAGACAGGAATCATTAGCGTATGAGGGAAGAAGGACTCAACGAAAAAGTCAGTGCTTTCATCATCCTTCACAAGATAGAAAATCGCCAGAGAGACGGCTTGGTGGACGTCTTTGTTCGCATACTGGCGGAAGTGCTCGGCGAAGAAGTCTACGTTTCGCTGACGGTAGGATGCACCTGATGGCATGGCATCAATGAAAAACCTTGCCTTCCGTGCAAACTCAGCGTTTCTGGCTTCAACAGCTTCCCGCAACTCCTTTGGAATGCCAGCAAACCCGAATACGTAATCCATTACTTCCTCATCAGTTTTGCCACAATATCCAAAGGAATTGAAACTCGCGCCAGCTCATCGTCCGTGAGGCACTCAACAATTTTCGAGAGCAGTGAGTCAGCTAGCGGGCCTCTTGGATTGCGGACGTAGCCAATTTCGATCTGGTATGCGTTTGCGAAACGTTCGATGAAGGAGCGAAGCAATACAGGATTGGCCGCCTGCTCTGCTGAGGGGAGAAACGTTCCTTCGAGGGCGATTCCACCTTGAGGGGGCGTCTGGCCGGCGGCAACATCGACATAGGATAACGTCGGCTGCGTTAACACGTACCGCGTGCGCTCGTGTCTGACGGGTCGCAGAAAGGCGGCTTGGAGCGCTCTGTTTACGTCACTCAGCGGAAACTCTGGTGGCCGCAATGTAGTGGACAGAGCTGGGTCGGCTGGCAATTTACCCTTTGGCACAACCCCGTACACCAACCGGTCGGTACTGGATTGAACAATGTCGAGTTCGTCGTTCAGATGGTCAGTGATAAACTGCGAAAGTTTGACACCTTTGAGTTCATCACGAATTTTAATGCCTTGTGCATTGGCGATGTGGCCTATGGCGGCAAGTAGCAGCGCCTGGCCCGTCTTGCCAAAGTGCGCCTGGGTGTTTTCTAGAATGAAGTTTCGTAAATCCATTGAAAAGCATATTCCTTTAGAGACAGCATGAGGAGGGTGGGGCGGGGTGTCCGTGAATCAGCAGTTGAGTCGGTACTGCCCTGGCCGACGGTTCGGATCATTATCCAATTTCGTACCGAGGGGATGACTGAAACTGGATCCGAAAAGTAGCGTAATGCCATCCCTCGTGTCTATACACCTAAGCGCGAGGTTCGACCGAATTCAAAGTCCTCCAAATACAGGCCGCAGATTCGCCTTAACTTGGAGCCCCTGCGCCTGTATTCATCTCTGCCTGCACAGGGCCCCAATCTTGGGCGAAGACGACTGGGTGGGAGCGCTTGTTAATATTACGGGCATCGCCTGGCGACTCTACCGATCACCAGCGGCGGTTTTCCTGAAGACGGTCTTTGATCTCCGGCACAAGGAACGCCAAGACGGCGTTGTACTGCACGTCTTGCTGAAATGCAGGGGCGTGCCCTATAAGCGCGCTTCGAATGAGTGCTCGACGTTTCTGCCAGGTCTTGTTCGTATCCTGTGCGAGTAGCATCTCGTGTTGATTAAAGGCATCCAGCGTCCACCCGAAGGGGAGCAGGTAAGCCTTGTAATGATCGTAGGCATGGTTCGCTACATTTAGCAGGCGTGGCCAACGGTATCCCACCGGCTCACCGTAGCGCGCGCTGAGGACGATAGACACCACCCCATGGAAATGCCCATCGTCGAATGATTGAGGTAGTTCCAGGTGGGGTAGGACATCGTTGATGCGAGCCCTTAGCGGTATCCAAGCCTGTGCGGCATCTTTCTCATACTGAGGAGAAAGAGTCCTCCAGAAATCGTGGAATTGCTGCCTGAGCGCGGCTTCGCCGATGCTCGTCTCCAAGGCCTTGCGATGCGTCAGATAGTCGTAAAAGTAGACCAGTTGCCTATCCGTATCGACCGTCAGTTGGTCAAGGGTAATTTCCTGCGTGATCCACTCATTCACGATGATCCGCCCGTTGATATGAGGGACGGCGTACCAGCAAACCATGACCATGCGTTCCGCTTCCAATGAGCGAGCAAGCGTGTGGTCATTCACGATGAAAACATTGAGGTTGTTCAGGTAGAAGATGTCTTCCTCGGCGGTACGCGTCTCATGAGGGTTGAACCCTTGAAACACCCAAATGATCGCGCCTCCATTGAGCCGATAGAACTCTCGCCGGCCGACGATCTCTGTGAGAAAAGTGGTCGATAGCTGCACTTCGAACGCAAATCGTTGTGCTCCGCGATACACCTGCACATCGGGCTTACGCCAGGTTGCCCGCTCTGCCACTGGCATCCCGCGCCAGACCTTTTCCACTTCAGGCTCAGAGCAGTGCACATCAGCGTAGAGGCTGTCCCGGATGATTCGTTTCAGGGTCTGGTGCGCGACGCTTTCCTTCGCCGCGTTGTACTTCATCCGGTTGATCTGATCTGCGCTGAAAGCTCCTCGGGTAGAGATGGGGCAGTCTCGTACACCTTCCTCTGATGTGTGATGCCTGAAATGAAAAAGTCGCTGCTGAGTCAGCACAAGCATCACAGCGCCGCCACAAAGCCTGCAGGTCATCCAAGGTTGGTCGGGATCGCGCGCATAACGTCCCGCCAACTCGTTTCTATCCTGGATGACCTCAACCAGATCTCGGGTTAGAAACGCCTGTACATCCACCTGCGCCCCGATATCGAGATCCATGATGTCGGTCAGCAGCATCTGGTCGGTAGGGGCTGCTGACTGATAGGTGTAAATCTTGGACATGAGCTGCGTGGCCTCCGTGCCTACGACCTACGTCAATCAACGCCTTTCGGCAGCCTGCCAATGCGAAGGGATCAAGGCATTCTGGCCCCTGAATTCAGGCAGCACATTCACATTGGGCACATTTTCGAAAAGCCTTATCGGAACGTGCTCCAGAACGATCATCTGAAATTCCGTGGAATAGTTTTTTCGCATGCGGTTGACGAAGCTGCCCAGCAGCTGGAACGCCTGGCTGACTTTCGCCTGATCCGAATACTTCAGGGTGACCTCATCCATGATTTGTTCTTCACCGTAGTAGGGTCTGCTAGGTTGATCGATGAACAGGAACGCCGGAACGAATTTTCCTCCTTTATCGATGGCTACCTCATGCAGCGCCAGAAACATGAACAAGTGGAGGAACATGTGGTTTGAACTGCTGCCTACGTTTTCGATGAAAGACGACTTCGGCCTTCTGAGCTGCAGCTTTTTCGACTCATAGTTAAACGAAGGCAGGAAGTTCGCGTAATTGTCCATGGCACCCGCTGCTTCGCTTAGAAGCTGCAATGCCACGTCGTTGATCTGTCCAACGGTGCCATTGCGAACAGTGGCGACATCGACCACCGCCATCCCTTCGAGCTGCTTGGAAAGCCTTCCAATCTCGCCATCATAATCTTCGGGACTGTCGGTTGAGACGGTGCTGTAGGTCTCAAGCTTAGTCTCGATACGAGTCACAAACTTGACCAACTGGATCGTGTCTTCAAAGGACTTCTGCGCTTTGGGCAATGACTCAATGAGCTTCAATTGTTCCTCTTTCTGCTCAGTGAGCTCGGTCATCATTGCCGTGACTTGGGTGTCGACAGGTTGCTGGGTAGATGTCGCGGCCTTCAGTGCTTTCAGGTCGACGTTCAAGCTGTCGATGAGGTCGTCAAAGAGATCTGTTTTGAGGAGCTGGGACGTCTGATCCAGCAGCGTGTCCAATGGCTTGAGGCTGTCGCGCGTGATGTTGAGCGCAATCTTGTATTGCTTGTGCTCGTCAGAGAACTCGCGAAGTCTGCGCATGCGCCGGTTGATTTCAAACAGCTTGGAGCGAGCGGTGGAGAGGCGCTTGGCATCCTCGCCAGTGGCTTCGGGGGTGGGCACCCCTTTGACGACGTCTCGCAAGAACTCAATGGTGACTTCTTTAGGCACCTCCTCAATCAGGCCAAATTCCGCCGCGCTCGCGGCCAGTTGGCGCGCCTCCTTTTCGAATAAATGCCGCCCGCCGCTGATGACACGCTTCTTCTTTTCCAGGCGCTCAATCGCGCGATTAAGGTCATCACGGCGCTCTCGCTGCTCGATGTTTTCCAAGCTGTCGATCCCCAACCCCAAATCCAGCACCCGAGGAAGAGCAACGCGATACCTGTCCTCCTGCTGGTGGTCAAAGTAGGCTGTCGTGTTCGTGATGATGTCGTCAGAAATGGTGTTGTAGAGCAGGAAATATCGAAACGAAACCTGAGTGCCGTAGCGAACCCCACGCCCGCCATACAATATGACGCTGCTGTCCAGGCTGAACTCGCTCTGAAGGATCGCCTTGATGTCTTCGCTGTTGGCGTTGGCCTGCGGCAGAGCAGGTAGTTCGCCAATGCTGGAGAAGTACAATTCATCGGATACTGTCTGTGCGTGGGGGCTGCGCCTGGCGATGACCAGCTCTTTGGCATTGACATAGAATTTGATGCCATACCACGCCACAGTGTCGTTGATCACGGCATGCGGAATGTTGTGAGTGCTGGACAACAAGCAGTAGTCGATGATGTGGAGCAGCGAGGTCTTGCCTCGGTTGCTGCTGCCCGATAACACGTTGATACGACCACGTTCAAAGTTTACGTCTCGGGTTTCGCCGCTGTGCGACCAAAGGCGGATGGTGTCGATGCCGAATTTCACAACTCTACCCTTAGGTTTAGATATAGATCATCTTCCGACGTCTGCAGCAGGTGCGCGATTTCCGATGAGGCTTTTGCTATCAAAGCGGCGCGCTTGCCGAATTCCTTGCTGACCACGAAAGGCGTGATTTCGGTCAAGACGGTGTCGAAATTCAGGTAGCCCAACTGGTGCAAAAGCTGAATCGCGTTGACTGAATGGACGAGGCTGCTGTGGAAGCGTCGATCAAAGTTGGCGACGAAGTCGGGGCGGATAGCCAACAAGGAAGCAACCTCTCTGGATCGGGTGCGTTCACTCGCCAAGAATTTTGTCATTTCACTGTGCATCACGATAGGCATGATCAGCAGTGCTTTCGCCAAGCTGAGCGAGCGGGTGTGGCGGAGCACTGACCCTATAGCCACTGCGGCTATCCCAGCGTTGTTGTACCCGCTCCAAGCACGAAAGGTCAGAGGCGAGAGTTTTGGATCATCAAGGCTCATAGGGTCTCCCAGTCTCGATGCCAGCCAATGACGTCATCCTCTGAGAGAATGTACAGCTCGCCATTGGATTGTTCAGTGCTGAGCTGGTCATCCCCCAGTTGGTAAGTCTCATCCCGCATGGCATCCACGATTCGCTGGGCTTCTTCGTTGATGTCGGCCTCGGTGCACTTCCTGAACGCCTTTCGATGTCTGTTACGCCAGCGAAGTGTCACGTCCCTGTGCAGGTCGTCGACCTCGTCTGATACCACCTCTCCGCCATGCACCCAGACCTCAAGGTTTCGGGCCATCCGGACTTTGTAGGTGGACATCTGGGTGATCAACTCGACATCCGTTGGGCTAATATCTTCGATGGCTACAAGCTGCTGAATGAATCGTTGGCCTAGTAAATCTTTCGGGAGCGGCGGATCCGACCTCAAAAAGCTGAGGGATTTACGAGCGGATTCCGAGATGATTCTTCTGTAACGGTCTCTGAAGTCGGTGAAGCTGATGCTGGTGAGTTCGCCGGCGACGATCGCGATGTAGTTGTCGTCCCGGATAACTGAGCAAAGCCGCTCGTAAACGCTGTTGACATCCTCCGGGGAGACAAACTTGTCTTCCAGGGCGTCCTTGATCTTCTGGATGATTTCCGTTTCTTCGAGCTGAAAAAATACCCTCTTGAAGTATTCCTTGAGGACTGTTGTGTCCAAAGTGAGAACGAAATCAATATAGGTCTTAATCTTCTCATCCTGTGTCGACTGCGCCAGCTCCTGCGTATGCTCGCGCAACGCATCGAACGCCTGTGGGGAAGGGTATTCCGTGTAGGTAGTCACCAAGCCCAAGAAGATGTTGAGCTTGCTTTGGCTTTTGTTGGAGACCAGATGAAACTCAGTCTTCTTGACAAAATTGACCTGGTCGTCGTTACCTTTCCGGCCCGCCTTGGGATCAGAAATGACCCGTGCCCAGTTGTAGAGCGTCTTCCACAGATCTGAATCCAGTTCCGCGAGGGTGATAGGCGCACCGTCAGCTTTGGTCTGAATCGTGTGTTTGACCTGAAACAGCAGCTGAACGTCGTTGTCCAGCTCGCTGTGGACGTCATCTCTGATCTCCAGGCCAATAGACTGACCTTTCTTCATGTTCAGAAGACGGTATATGAAATAGTAAAATTGATAATCGAACGCTGCCCCGGTGCCGGGTGCAGTCGACTCTTCCATGAAGGTTTTTTCTTTAGCCATCCGACATACCTGTGACCGCAAGAATACTGCTGCTTGTCACAGCTGTGATGGGATCCAATGGTGGGGTATGAGGCCACAGGTGCAGGCGAGGTGCAACTATTTTGCTATCATACTCGTTGGTACTGTTTATATATCCAGTTTATTGGGGCGATAGCGGCTCAGCTATTCAGTCGCTTGCTGCCAGATAAACTTGTCCGGGAGCTACGACAGTTAGATGGCCCACCCCTGAGCGATCTCATTAGCCAAGAACGGATAAGTATTTCTAACGAAGCCTGCGTAGTAACGCCAGTACAAACAATACGCACCACATCCAACTGAATTGGACGCTGACCACTGTGAGGTGGAGACAGGGTCACCGTGCCCGAGACCGGTGAACAATCATCGTCACGCTCGATTACGCATGCCGGTGATAACCATACTCGTTGAGTCCGCTGGGAGGTGTTCACTCGATAGGAGTGTCATCATATAGGGGGCGACCAGCGCCCCCCTTCCATGTCACATCTGCGACCAGAGCTTGAAGTCTATGGATTCCCGGGGCACACCAAACTCCGTCAGGCACGCCGCTTTATCCGGATCCTCCGCGTGAGATCTAACGGCAACCGTCCAAGTGGGCACGGCTTGCAAGGCTTCCACGAGCGCCAAAAAGTAAGCCTCGTCTACTGTGGACAGTGAATGCCCGAGCACAACTACCTTCGTGACCGATCTCAGTGCCGAAAAAAACTCAGCCTGTTGTTTGATGATCTTCGCACTCGGCTTGAACGTGTCTTCGAAATAGTCATCCAGTATGCCCATCGCCTCCATAAATCGTGTGTCAGCATCCTCATCCAACCTGCCTTGCAGTGAGGGGCGAGCATCAGCCGCCCACGCGTGACCAAGGATGAGCTCAGAGCTCTCATCCTTGCCCTCACCATGGATATACAGAATGTTTTCTGGGGCAACACTGTAGATCTTCGAGAGTGTGCTGGTGTAGTTGAACGTCAAGAAGGTTGCGTCTGTTTCGAGAGTGCTCAGAGGGTTCGCGACTTCGCTGCGCTCCGGAATCGCGATCGATCTAATCCATTCTGCAAAATGCTGCTGCAATGACCCCGAAAGCCCAGCCGCTACCCGTTTGACCTCATACTGAAAATCGTGATGCCCGGAATCGCTCCAGTTCTCTGCTGAATAGGAGACTAGAAAGTTCCCCAGGTCAGATACGATGTTCTCGGTGTCCAAATAGGCAAGGGCTAGCTCAAGCTCTGCCCAGTCCTCGTCGATCGCGATATACGTGTCTACCCAGTCGAACACCTCCGTATCAACCGTCTTCAGGTACGCCTTGAAGTTTTTATACCGGGTGGGCAGGCCATGATGCAGGTCGAAGCCATTGCCGATGATGTAGAGGGTCTGACTGGGCATGCTGATTCCTAGGGAATTGAAATTGTGGCCAGGGTTTTTGCGCTTTCCACTGCTGTGACTCGGCGCAAGTGTGTATGGATAACACTCGCCTGCCCTGGCGCGCCAGTCTGATCGATGGCGGGAGTCATCTGAATGCTCCTCCGCCACCGTGGTGCAGTAGGCGATATGAATAAAATAGGCCTTCACAATTATTTGAATATGCCGCCCCCCCTTTAAGCCCCCAGAAGATAGGGGCTTTCGCGATCGCTCGTGCTTGTGCGATAACGCTATTGTGCGAAGTGCCCGTCATTGTTAGGAAAAAAAACCTTCATCTCTGGGATGATGTAGTTTGCCAGCAGGCTTTTTGCCCAGCCGGAACGGGGTTCGGTCATGTTCGCAATCTCACTGAGCGCTATGTGGATTCGGGCTACTACGGCAGCGCTTTTTTTTGTCAATGCCCACTTGATCCATTCAACAGACTCCTCCAAGTCGCGCTGAAGAAAAATCAGGATCGACTGGGTAATAGGCTCAACAATTCCCACACGGTGGCAGACTATGGAGCTTCCATCGGGTAGTTCATGTGTAAGGAGCTGTGGGCCCGTATTGAATGACGGGAGCAGGGGCATTTTTGAAGAGGAGACTTGAAGGAGTATGGCTGACTCCAGGCGAGTCCCGTTGCCGTGCTCATCCCAGATTTCAGTTTGAGCGCTACACAGATGGGAAAGGATTAACCAAGCAGTATGGTCAGCATATGTTGTACCGATCGGCTCGTCGAAGGAGACCCGGTGCGGCCTGCCGTCACTCAGGATGTCTATTTGAGTGTCACTGATCACCCGAAATTTCACGTATCCAATTTCAGGTAGGTGCCCCGAAACGACTGTTCCCGGGGAAAGGGATGTTTTTCTCGGCTTCGTTTGCATGAGTTCAAGCAGGATGCCTGCTTGAAGCCCGTGTTCTGAGGTCGCTGCCTCCGCCAGTGCCTGTGCTGAGATGACATCGCCTAGTGGCAATCGTGAGGCTGTGCCAGTTAACCATTCAGCAGCACTCGCGTGATCATTGATCGCCTGGCTGAGGATCTCGGACTTCAGGAGCTTCGCAAGCTCACTTGCCAGCAGCGCGGGTTGCCGTACGTAACAGATATCCGTGCCGGAGGCTTCGTGGCTTGCTTGTTTCAGATAACCTGACTCAGAAAGCGTTTCCAACTCCTGTGTAGTGAGATGGTTCAGCAAGGTAGTGCGGCGAATAGCAAAAGTCGCTATGCATTCGGTGACAAGCGCAGGGTGACGGGTACGATCTTTGGTTTCGTCTAGCATGGCCTGCGCTAGTTTGCCGAAGCTGCGTCTAAGGTCGATATCGTCAAAGCGGCTACGTGCAAATTCAATGAGATGGATGCTCAGCAAAGGAAGAGGTGCAAGAACAGTGTGGGTGGGCTGCCCTGCAAAGCTCGATAGCGAATCAGCGGCTACGTGCCTAAGCACCCAAGGATATCGATACTCACGTGAAAGCTTGGCTCCGCGCATGAAAATCAGGCGATTTTCACTGAACGTGTGCGCGGCTTTGCTGAACTCTTCATCGTTCAGAAGAGTGACGTACACCCGTGCAGCCCGGCGCCCAATCGGTGAAGGGCTGCGGCCATTGGTAATGACAATCCTGCTTGCCACCGAGGTATCGAGCGCCACGACGAGTTTTAGGCGTTCTCCAAACTTGGTCGCTGAGAGATCTTCGATCTCTTTGCGTAGCTCCCTGTCATCGTTGTTGAGGCCGTCGATCGCCAAGACAAGTTCTGGGCCGTCACTCTCAGAGACCTTCTTCAACCATGAGCGTGCTTCTCTGGGGGTGATCGGCCAATCCAGATGGTCTTCGAGTACGTCCGAGACGCTTTGAAGAATGCTAGCTCCCGAGCTGGTCTCTAGATAAAGAATCACCCGGGTGTTGTTTTTCGCATTCAGCTCGCACAGTTCACGCAGAACGTTGCTCTTGCCCACCAAGGATGAACCTTCAACCAGGATCAATCTGCGTTGCGACAACAGCTGAATGACCTCAGACGTAGCTTTTCTCGGTATCATAAAATCTCGGGCAAATGGCTGGCCTATATCTGCAAGATCACCCGTTAGCTCATTCAGGTTAGCGCTAGTCGCCTGGCGGATAGCTTGCATCCAAACCTCTGGATTAGTACCCATGAGATTTTGAACCGCGAGTTTCAGGTCGCCAGTGGCGACTTCAGCGGCGTTGTCCATCAACGCTTTAAAGGCGAGTTCATCTCGATTGGCTGGCGACCACGCCTTCGCGCCGTGGGTTTCGAGATATCGTGTTTCGACCCCATTGCTAACCACCACCAAGGGGGGCATTGGGTTTAGTAATTTCGCATATGACAAACCTTGAAAGCCGTCCGCTGCCTCAAGAGGAATGTCCTTGCGCTTGAGTTCGAGTACGGCAAGCGGTTTTTCATCAAGGTACAAAATGACGTCGGCTCGTGCTCTGGCGGAGTATCTGGGCCGCAAACCATCAAGGCTAATCTCGGCATGACCAAACTTAAAACTGAATTGCGTCTGGTGGCGAATGTTCGCGCGGGGGAGTAGTGGGAAAGCCACGCGGATGGCGGCATGCAATTCCGCCTCAAGGTCAGCTTCAGTTGCGGAGGTGGGAATGTCTTGTGCGTTCATGGGAGGGGGTTCCGTCGCTGGCCATTTTCAAATTGCGGGATTGTTTGACTCAGCTGTTGAACTTTGCAAGCAGAGCGCTCAGACCCATAGCCAATCGATACCTCACAGGTCGAATACAGCAATGGCTCCTCACTGAAGGTCTTGGTTGGATGACGCGGCCCGAAGGAGCCTGCCACTGAATTTGGACACAGTGATGGCGGTTTATGCGATAGCCTTGCTGATTGGTTCCCTGCCACGAAGGGAGTAGGGCACAGAGGAATGATGCTGCGGATTAGGGTAATTTGGTCGTTTGGCAGTCTTTGGAAAGCATGCAGTCAGTTGCACGCTTTGGGATAGATCAAGGGATTGCTAATGTCCCCGGATTTGTTAGTCTTTAGCGACTTTGCGGTACGAGAGAAAACCTTCTCAAAAAGCGATACGGGGGGGTACCTATGATAAGGGTTCGAATCTCTGCGCCTCCGCCATATTTTGTAGCGCAAAGCCCCGTTTTTACGGGGCTTTGTCGTTTCTGGGGTTTGGCAGGGACGGTCCCGGCACCCGCCATCGTTTCCGCATCTCTTGCATCGTTTGCGCAACCGAGCGCATCGGACGGGTTCCACACAAAAACCACCCAGCCTTCGATGTCACCATTTTTGCGCTCGGCCCATGACTCGATCACATGAGCCGGCACGCCGTTCTGCGTGACAATCATCGGCTCTTCCAGATCCACATCTGCAGCATGGCGCTTCAAGTAACTGATAGTCTCAACGCTCATTGAACGTTCCTCAACAAGGAGCTGCACATGGAAGTTGTCGAATGCACCCTCCAAGGCGTGGACAGCGCCGCGAGCCTCTTCAACCAGTACCGCATGTTCTACGAATTGCTTGACGACCTGGGCAAATCGAGAGACTTCCTGCGCGATAACCTTGAGCAGCAACGTTCCAGGATTTTCCTGGTGGTGAACGATGACAAGAAGGCCGTGGCGTTCGCCCAGCTTTATCCCGCGACCTGCTCATTGGCGATGAAGCGGTTTTACTGGCTCTATGATCTGTTCGTTGATCCGTCATCGAGAGGCGAGGGGTGCGCCCGAATGCTGCTCGGTCACGTGGCAAGCATGGCGCGTGCCGAGGGCGCGCACCGGATCAGTCTGGATACCGCGAAGACCAATCTGAGTGCACAGCAGCTCTACCGTAGCCAGGGTTTCGAAGCAGAGGGCGAGTTCCTGACGTATCACTTGATGCTCTGATCCTGGCGATCAATGTTTTTCGCACGTGTAGATTATTGTCATATCCAAGTTGCATTACGGGCGCCTAGTCCAATTTGAAAGTTATCGAAGAGACCAATTTCAGACAGTTATTGCATGCGTGTTTTCACGAAGTATTTTTGTCTTGATGACGCCGAACAGATGTAGTTACCCTCAAGTAGCGCGATGAATGGCCGAAACACTATTTGGCTTTATACTTTTATTACGTGCAAACAAAACTCTGCCCATGTCCCGACGCATCTCTGTGTCGCGGCTCACCATCCGTTCAATTTCGAGGCGCCCGGTTTGGCGCCCCTATGCCAAGGAAGCCAGGATGATCGTCAACAACGCTTCAGACGCCGCAATGTCGGCTTACGCCAATGCCTCCCTGCGCAAGACGTCCTCCAGCACGGATAATGTCAGCACTGCGACTTCTCAGGGCGATCAGAGCAGTCAGGCTGACGACAGCACCCATTCGGTGAGCCTGTCGAGCAGGTCCGTGGATTACAGTCATTCCATCGCCAACTACACGCCTTACTTTCCAGCGCGTTCGGGCATGACCGCCGACGCCCTGGTACTGGGCGTATCGCAACCGGGGGCGGTTTCAAGTTCCAAAGGACTGTCTTTCGCTGATGTCGCCTCGGATGCGCGTACACGCATGGACAGCAAGTACGCGCTGATGAAGAACAGCGGCAAACCCTACGACGGCAGTGACACCGACCGCAATTCGTTGATGGGCGATCTCGACCGACGCTCGCTCTATGCCGTGGCCACCAATCAGGGCGGCCAGTTCAGCACCGAGGAGCAGGCCGCCGCCAAAGGGTTGATGCGTCAACAGGAGCGTCTGGCCACGGGTTATTACAGTGGCCCTGCCGACCAGGAGAAGAATTTCACCGACCCCTACGCCAACGACCCGGTCGGGCGTGCCAAGGCGGCACTAGCCTTTCTGGAGGGCATGAGCCCGGAAGAAAAAAACGCGCCGCAATGGCTGATACAGCACCAGACCCTCAGTGACGCCCTCGCGCAAACCGGCAGCGACACCTCGGAAACCAAAAAGGACAAGGGGCACTTCCACAATCTGTCCGAGATCCTCGCCGGCATCGACACCGATGGCTCCCAGGAGGATCGGACTGCTGTGACGGTTGATTAACATTCAAGCCGTACCCGCCAGTCACGGCTTGGGAGGGGGCGATTGTCAGGGGCTGTCACGAATGTGGGATAGTCGTTCGAGCAACGCTGTGTGTCTGCCCTGCGTACCACCCCCGCTACAACAATTCGTCACGGCAGACGCGCCAAACTCTCGAAAAAATGCCCTGAACGGTTACAATTGCGCCTCCCTCTTGCACCCACGATACCCAGGCAGTACATGGCACTCGATCCCACCACGATGCTCACCCTTTCGATTGCCCTGGCCGCCGCGGCGTCGCTGTATCTGGCGATCGAGTGGCGCAATGTGCGCGAGCCTTCGCTGGTGTTCTGGAGCGCGGGTTTTGCCACGATCAGCATCGGCTGCATTCTGGCGCTGCTGCGCAACAGCGGCATCGTGGTGATTGGCGTCTGGTTCGCCAATGGTTTGCTGATCATGGCGCACTGGCTGTTCCTGGTGGGTGTCGCGCGGTTTACCGCGGCGCGGCTGTCGAGGTTGTGGTACCTGATCATCCCGATCTGGCTGGCGATGCTCTTTCTGCCTGCCGAGCCCTGGTGGTCGAAGGTGATGCTGGGGATCCAGTCGTCGATCATCACCGTGCTGACGCTGCGGGCCAGTTTCCTGCTGCGGCCCCACGGCAAGACCATCAGCGTTGGTGCCGGGCAGTTGCGCTATGTGCTGCTGATTCACGGGCTGTTCTATCTGTGCAAGGTCATCACGGCGGTCATTCCTGGCACCTTGATCGATCTTGCGTCCCTGCGCGGGGAAATCATTCAGATTTCCCTGGTCGAGGGGGCTATGGCGATCATGTTGATTGCGCTGTCGATGACCGGTTCCGAGCGCTATCGTCGGGAAAAACGCATCGAACGCCTGGCCGCGCGGGATCCGCTGACGGCCTTGTACAACCGTCGTGCGCTGGAAGTGCGGGCGCCGCGCCTGCTTGAAGACGTGTCGCCCTCGCGGCCGGGTGCGTTGCTGTTGATCGATATCGATAACTTCAAGTCCGTGAATGATCTGTACGGGCACACGGCGGGGGATCGGTTGCTGATTACGTTGAGCGAGATGATCCGTTCGATTCTGCCTGACGGTTCGCTGGCGGCGCGTCTGGGCGGGGACGAGTTTGTGCTGCTGCTGAGCAATGCGTCGATTGAGCACGTTCATGCGCTGGGCAGCACCTTGCGCGAACGCTTCCAGATGTCAGCGGCCCAGAGCTTCTCAACCCCTGAAGCGGTGACCCTGAGCATCGGCGCCAGCCTTTTCAGCCAGCCGCCCGCAAGCCTAGGGGCGTTGATCGAACAGGGCGATGCGGCGCTGTATGAGTCCAAGCGCGGCGGGCGCGACAGCATTCGTCTGGTCGACCGCACGCTGGATGCCGGCGAGCCTGTGCAAGCGCCCTGAACCGGTACTCTCCAACCGTTCATCAGTCGGCATTCATGCAGCTTTCAAAGCCTGGGGTTGTGGTCTGAACATTGCTGGGACGGTAGTGCAGGGGCCGCGACAACTGAAAATTGACGCCACCCTGCGCCCATCCCCGAAGATATGTTCGGCGTGCCACGACGCGCATGCCATGGAGCCAGCCTTGAGTACCCTCTCGGAAATTGCAGCAAATTTGTTGAAGCGTGAACGTATGGCCGAGGGTTCCAACGCAGGCACGACTGCGCAGCAGGCGGTGGGCCTTGAGCAATTGATGGCGCTGTCCCGGGAGAAAGACGTGCACAAATGGCAGGAGGCGCTGAGCCAATTGATTGCCGATACCCCCGGTAAGCGCCGTGTGACCGTTCTGCGGGTTATCGAAGGCGGACTTTCGTAAGTATTTTTGTCCGTTAGCCGCTATTCATCGGCTTTCTGGCGTTAGCCGGTCGTGTGCCAGGCGTGTATCGTTGCGATCATGTTCCTGGCACATCCGGAAAAAATCAGATGACTCGTCCTCGTTTCTTGCCCGATAACTTCACCCTGACGCTGGTCACGGTGGTCATCATCGCCAGTTTTCTGCCAGCCAGTGGTCAGGTGGCCGTAGGCTTCAGTTGGCTGACCAACATCGCCATTGCGCTGCTGTTTTTCATGCACGGTGCCAAGCTGTCCCGTGAATCGATCGTGGCCGGTGCAGGTCACTGGCGCCTGCACCTGCTGGTGTTTGGCCTGACGTTCGTGATCTTTCCGCTGGTGGGCCTGGCGCTCAAGCCTGTGCTTTCTCCGCTGATTGGCAAAGACCTGTACATGGGCATCCTGTACCTGTGCGCGCTGCCTGCGACCGTGCAGTCGGCCATTGCTTTCACTTCTCTGGCTCGCGGCAATATTCCGGCGGCCATCTGCAGTGCGGCTGCGTCGAGCCTGTTCGGGATTTTCCTGACGCCGTTGCTGGTGACCTTGTTGCTGAATGTGCACGGAGATGGCGGCTCGACCGTGGATGCCATCGTCAAAATCAGCATTCAGTTGCTGCTGCCGTTCATAGCCGGGCAGATCATGCGCCGCTGGATCGGCGCATGGGTAGGCCGCAACAAGAACTGGCTGAAGTTCGTCGATCAGGGCTCGATCCTGTTGGTGGTCTACGGGGCATTCAGTGAAGCGGTGAACGAGGGCATCTGGCACAAGATTCCAGCGTGGGATCTGGCAGGCTTGGTGCTGGTGTGCTGCGTGTTGCTGGGGGTGATCCTGGTGATCTCCAGCGTGCTGAGCAAGATTTTCGGTTTCAACATCGAGGACCGCATTACCATCCTGTTCTGCGGTTCGAAGAAGAGCCTGGCGACCGGTGTGCCGATGGCCCAGGTGTTGTTCGCGGGCAGCACCATTGGCGTGTTGATCCTGCCGCTGATGCTGTTCCACCAGATTCAGCTGATGGTCTGCGCCACCCTGGCCCAGCGTTACGCCAAGCGTCAGGAGTCGGTGCCGGAGCTGATGGCCCAGGTCGATCCGTGATCAGTGCGATGTAAGAAAGAGCCCCGACGATTCGGGGCTTTTTCGTTTGTGGCTGTCACGCTTCGGCCAGTTGTTCTTCGTATTCCTTCACATAACTGCCCGCGAGTTTTTCCTTCTGCTTGTCATCCAGCAACTTGCCCGCCATCTGGAAGAACTTCTGTTCTTCCTCTTTCAAGTGATGATGGACCTTCTCTGAGAGCTTCTTGGCGGTGACCAGCCAGGCCGGGCTGGACATGTCGGTTTCGTCGAGCTCTTCCATCAGTTCGTCCATCTCGTGGTGTTCAGAGATGGCATGGCGACTGAGGTCGACGCCGTTGTCGAACTTCATCAGCGGCACATAGAAAAAGCGCTCTTCGGCGGTTTCATGGGCCCGCAGCTCAGCCTTCAACTGCTTGTAGGCCTCGACTCGGGCCTCGCTTTCGCCGTGGGTCTGGATCAGGGCATCGGCGTAACCGCGCTGGCGGTCGTGGCTTTCTCTCAGAGCTTCGAAGATGTTCACTGGGATTTCCTCAATTGACGTAACGACTACTGGGGCTAGACCTTCACTGGCGAACAGACGTTCCATCGGCGTGCGCGGCATAAGCTTAGATCTATACGTTTCTTTCATAATTCTTGGCTGTTTTTATAATCAAAACGACTTTAATCATTTGCCCTCATGCCGTTTTGTCATTTCAAGGATCCCCATGCCCCTTCGCAGACTCTTCGTTGCCGCAGCGCTGATGCTGGCCACGGTCACCGCCCATGCCGAGCAGGTCATCAGCATTGGCTACCAGCGCTCGTCCACACTCTGGCTGTTGCTCAAGAATGACGGGCAGATCGAGCAGCGGCTCAAACCCTTGGGTTTCACCGTGCAATGGCATGAGTTCAGCAGCGGGCTGTTGAGTGCGATGAACGCTGGCAGCGTCGATTTGCATGCCGACGTGGCGGACGCTTTCGCGCTGTTCACCCAGGCAGCGGGTACGCCATTGACCTACTACGCGCGGGAAAACCCGTCGCCCAGTGCCCAAGCGATCATCGTTCAGGACGGCTCGCCGATTCGCAGCGTCGCCGATCTGAAAGGCAAGCGCGTGGCGGTATCCAAAGGTTCGGGCAGCAACTTTCTGTTGATCTCGGCGCTGAAGAAAGCCGGGCTGACCCTGGCCGACATCCAGCCGGTGTACCTGGAAGCCCCGGATGGCGTGGCGGCATTCTCCAGCGGCAATGTCGATGCGTGGGCGATCTGGGACCCGTTCCTGGCCACCCAGCAACGCGAGCATCACGTCCGCGTGCTGGCTGACGGCACTGATGGCGTTGCCAACTACAACCGTTTCTACGTCGCCAACACCAGCTTCGCCAAGGCGCACCCCGAGGTGTTGCAGGTGGTGTTCGACACGCTTCACGACGCCGGGAAGTGGGTCAAGGGCCACCCGCAGGAGGCGGCGAAGAACCTGGCGCCGCTGTGGGGCAACATCCCGCCTGAAACCGTGGAGCTGGCCAACAGCCGCCGCAGCTACGACATCGTTCCGGTGAAGATCGATCAGTTGGCAGAACAGCAACGCATTGCCGACTTCTATTACGAGTCGAAGCTGATTCCCAAGCCGCTGAAGATTTCCGACATCGCTGTCTGGGTTCCCCAGGGCAAATAACGCAGGAGCGCATGCATGAGTCGTCAAATTCACCTGTCTGCCTTCCTGCTCAGCGGCCCGGTTATCCACAGCCATGCCGCCTGGCGTCATCCTGAGACCCTGGGCAATTACCTCGACCCTGAGTATTACGCGCGCACGGCGCGGGTGGTGGAGGAGGGCCTGTTCGACTTTCTGTTCTTCGCCGACCGCCTGGCCGTGGGCGATCAGATGGGAGGCTCGCGGGAGGTGGCGCTGCGTTACGGCGCCCAGGACGCGACCCGGCTTGATCCGCTGCCGATCCTCTCCTATCTGGTGGGGCAGACCCGCAAGCTGGGCCTTGGCGCCACGCGATCCACGACCTACTACGAGCCTGCGCACATCGCCCGGGAATTCGCCACGCTCGACCATCTGTCCAAGGGGCGGGCTGCGTGGAACATCGTCACCTCGATGAACGACAGCGAAGGCCGGCTGTTCGGCAAGGACAAGCATTTGGAGCACGATCTGCGCTATGACCGCGCCGACGAGTTTGTCGAGGTCGCGCTCAAACTCTGGAAAAGCTGGGCGCCGGACGCGCTGAAGCTGGATCGGGAAAACGGCGTGCTGGCCGATCCGTCGAAGATCACCTCGGTGGAGCATGTGGGCGAGTGGTTCAAGGTGCATGGCCCGCTCAACATTCCGCGCCCGCCGCAAGGCCGACCGGTGCTGATCCAGGCCGGCTCGTCTGGGCGCGGGCGGCGGTTTGGTGCGCGTTGGGCCGAGGCGATCTTTACCATTCATCCGCACCTCAAGGCCATGCAGGCGTTTCGTGAGGATGTGCGTGGCCAGGTGGTGCAGCAGGGGCGCCACGCCGACAGCTGCAAGGTGCTGACAGCGGTGATGCCGTTCATCGGTGGCAGCGAGGCCGAAGCGCGGGCCAAGCGTGACCGGCACAATGCGCTGGCGCGTCCGGAGCTGGGATTGGTGACGCTGGCGTCGCAGTTGAATGTCGACCTGTCGCCGTTTTCCCTGTCTTCGACCCTGGCAGAGATTGCCCGCGCACCGTCGATTCATCCCGCAGCGGCCGAGAAGTTGCTGATGCAGGGGCCTGACACCACACTCGAAGAGCTGGGCCGGATCTTCGCCAGCAGCGTGCGGGTGCCGCAATTGGTGGGCACCGGCGCGCAGATCGCCGATCAACTGGCTGAACTATTCACTCAAGGCGGCTGTGATGGCTTCGTGATTTCTCCGGCGTACCTGCCGGGGTCGTTCAGTGAGTTCGCCGAGAGCGTGATCCCGCATTTGCAGCGCAAGGGGCTGTTTCGCACGGCGTATGAAGGCTCGACGCTGCGCGAGCATCTGGGGTTGGCGGAACTTGCGGACTGAATGCGTATACCCACACGAACGGGGAAATCTGCAGGTTGTACAGCAATCTGACAGCATCCCCTGATCGATTAGCGGCTGACATCCAGGTCATGCTGGGTATGATGGGCCCGACGTTTTAATGAAAGGGCCCGTTCCCAATGATGAAGTTTTTCGCCGCGCTGCTTTGTGTCTTCACAGGGCTGGCCCATGCCGAACCCGCACTGCTCACCGACCTCGCCTTGCCTTACCTCGCTGCGGCTCCCGCAGACTCTAAAGACAAACCTTTGATTATCTTCCTGCACGGTTACGGCAGCGACGAGCGTGATCTGTTCGGCATCAAGGACGATCTGCCCAAGGACAGCACTTACCTGTCGGTGCGTGCGCCAATGGAAGTCGATGGCGGGGGTTACAAATGGTTCTCCCAGGACACCGACCAGGCCGAATACGAAGGCGTGACCAGTGACGTGGACAAGAGCACCGACCTGCTGCGCACGTTCATCGAACAGGCGACGGAAAAATACGCGACCCAGCCAGACAAGGTGATCCTGATCGGCTTCAGCCAGGGCGCCATGATGAGTTATCAGATCGGCCTCGAGCACCCTGAGCTGGTGCGGGGGATTGCGCCGCTGAGCGGCAAGATCCTTGCGGCGCTCAATGGCCGGCTCAAACCCGAGGAGCGCTTGAAGCCGCTCAAGGTGTTCATCGGCCATGGCGAGGCAGACAACCGCGTGGCTTACACCGGAGCGACCGAAGCCCGCACGGTGCTGGAGAATTTGCTGATAAACCCCGAGTTCCATTCCTACGCCGGAGCGGGGCATACCATCACCTCGGCGGAAGTGACCGATCTGAGTCGCTGGGTGCAAGCCCAGCTTTCTCGCGGCTGATTCCGGCGGGCCGGGCTGTAGGACATGGGGGTATCGACGATCCTCGATCAATGAGGTTCTGTGGGAGCGGGCTTGCCCGCGAATGCGTCGGCCCTGACACAAATAATGGTGGCTGACCCGCCGCCTTCGCGGGCAAGCCCGCTCCCACAGGATTGGCTTGGCGCCGTACTTTCAGCCGAGCAGTGAGATCGCTCCGCCAGCAACCCATTCAAGGCCTTAACCGGCAACAGAGTGCCAACGAGGGCGGGGTTACATTCCCTGGCTGGCGCGAATCAATTCATACGCCCGCCGCGCCAGCGGGTTCACGGTGTTGGGCCTGATCCACAGGTGATAGGTCACATCGGGCAGGCGTGGCAGCCCGTCCGCTTCGCCCAGTACGCGCATGTCCGGTCCGAGCATTTCCATGCTGCGTGCGGTTACGCCCAGGCCTGCGCGGGTGGCGGCCTTGATACCGATCAGGTTTGACGCAAGGTAGGCCTGGCGCCAGGGGATGTTGGCCCGCTCCAGCGCCTCGATGGCGTAACGCCGGTAGATACTGGGCTCGTCCACCAGAATCAGCGGAATCGGCTCGCCTGGCACGTGCTGGTACTGCGCCGAGCAGATCCACCACACCGGTGAGGTGCGAAGCGCAAAGCCCTCAAGGCCGGGACCTTCGCGGGTCGAAATCACCATGTCGACCTTGCCCCGGTGCAGATCGTCCATCAGGAACGGGCTGCGTCCCACATCGATTTCCAGCCGCAATTTCGGCGCCGAACGGGCGATATGGCTGAGGATCGGCGGCAGGATCGTGTCGGCGATGTCGTGGGGCGAACCGATGCGCAGCACACCGCTCATGCTGCTTTCCCGAAGCGAGTTGAGCGCGTCATCGTTGAGCGAGAGCAACTGACGTGCGTGACGCAGCAGTTGGCGTCCTGGCTCAGTCAACTGCTTTTGCCGGCCCTGCTTCTGAAACAGGCTGACACCGATTTGCTGCTCCAGCCGTTGCATCTGCTGGGTCACCGAAGACTGCGTACGCGACAGCCGTGCGCCGGCTTCGGCGAAGCTGTGATGGTCAACCACAGCGACGAAAGTGCGCAGCAGTTCTAGATCGAGGGTCGTGGACATTGGAATTACATCAATTGGAATGAGTAATACATTACGGATTTTTATGTTTTTAAAAAGTTATTTGTAAAAGCATTCCGCCAAAACTAACAAAATCAGGCTTATTCCATTTTTGACAAAATCTGGAAACCGGAAAGTTATAAACATATTTGATATTTGCATTTCCGTCCGCAGCGTTCCCTCCCTAGGATGCGGGGTCATCAAGTGACTATGACCTTCGAGGGATAATCCATGCCATACACGCGCTCGCCCATTACCCGTTTGCTGCCCTTGTTCGTCGGCACGCTCGCTGTGCTGGGTGCAAGTTTTGCCGTTCAGGCCGATGCCACGCTGGAAAAGATCGAGCAGCGTCATCGTCTGGTGGTGGGGGTGTTGCTGTCGGGCGGGCCGTTCGGTTCCATTGACCCGAGCAACCAGAAGCCCAAGGGTCTGAACGTCGACATGGCCGAAGACCTTGGCCGTCAACTGGGCGCCGAGGTGGAACTGGTGCCGGTGCTGCCTGCCAACCGCGTGCAGTTCCTGCAACAGGGCAAGGTCGATCTGTTGATCGCCAATATGGAATGGACCGCCGAACGCGGCCAGCAACTGGGGTTCGTGCCGACGCCGTTCTACCGCGTCGGCGGCACGGCAGCGGTGCTCAAAGACAGCAAGATTACCCGCTGGGAAGACCTCAAGGGGCAGCCGGTCTGCACCTCTCAGGGCAGCAGTTACGTCAAGCCGTTGACTGAATTCGGCGCTGAATTGAAAGCCTTCAAGAGCTCGTCCGAGTCACTGCTGGCGCTGCGTGGCAACAACTGCGTGGCCGCCGTTCACGACGCCACGCTGATCAATCCGTTGGTGGCCGACAGCCCCGAGTGGCAGAACTATCGCGCCATCACCCCCGAGCTGAACCCGGCGCCATCGGTGATCTGGACCCGGCCCGGCGAAACCGACACCCAGGCGAAACTCGACACCATCGTCAAAGGCTGGCACCGCACCGGCTGGCTGATCGAAGCCGAGAAACGCCATCACATCACCCCGGCGTCGCCTGCGCTGGTGGAGTTGCATGACAAGTTCCAGGCCAGCGGTGCATGAGTCACTGGCTTGAAGTGTTCGTGCAATGGGCGGCGAAGCTCGGGCTGAACTACAGCTTCGTGCTGGACGCTTATGCCCGTGACTCGCTGCTTCAGGGCGCGCTGACGACGGTGTGGCTGTGCCTGTTCACCCTCGTCGGCAGCCTGCTGGCCGGTGTTACCCTGGCCGCCATGCTCACCAGCGGCAAGCCCTGGTTGGCACGGCCCGCGCGGGTGTTCGTCGAAGTCACGCGCAACACCCCGACACTGGTGCAGCTGTATTGCGCGTTTCTGGTGCTGAACATGTTGCTCACCCAAGCCGTGGGCACGGCCAACCCCCTGACACCCTTTGCCTGGGTGGTGATCGTGATCTCGCTGCACAAAGGGGCGTTTCACGCAGAAGCCTTGCGCGCCGGGATCGAAGCGGTACCGGCAGTCACCCTGGAAGCTGCCAGTTCCCTGGCCTTCAGCAGCCGCCAGTTGCTGTGGAATGTGCAGATGCCGCTGGCGGTGCGATTTGCCTTGCCGTCACTGGTCAACAATCTGATCGATCTGGTGAAGATGACGGCCGTGGCGTCGGCAATTGCAGTGGGCGACATCACCTACGCCTCGATCATGATCTGGACCCAGAGCGACAACGTGCTGGAACTGATGATTCTGCTGCTGGCGTTCTTCGGCCTGCTCAGTTTCGTCGTCAACTGCGTGGGCAGGTTTCTCGAAGCCCGATTGAGGATGCCCGGTTATGGTCATTGAAACAGCCGGCGCGCTGTGGGAGTGGTCCCCGGCCCTGGCCACAGGCTTCTGGCAGAACATTCTGATCAGCCTGCTGGCGATTGCCATCGGCTCGCTGCTGGGTTTGCTGATCGGTGCGCTGGCGGTGTCGCCGCTGTGGATCACCCGCTTGCCCGCGCGCATTTGGGTCCAGGTGTTTCGCAACGCACCCTGGCTTGTGCTGATTTATTTCACCACCTACGTGTTCCCGTTCGAGCTTCATATCGGCGGCCACTGGGTGGCCTTTCCGGACTGGGTGAAAGTCACCATCGGTCTGGCGCTGCCGGCCAGTGCCAACGTTGCGGAAATCTTCCGTGGGGCCATCGGATCGATTCCCGGCACCCAGTGGGAAGCGTCTCGCTCGCTGGCCTTCACCCGGGGGCAGATCTTCCGCTCGATCATCCTGCCGCAGTGCTTCAAACGCATGTTGCCGCCCTGGATGAACCTGTACGCGGTAATCACCATGGGCACGGCGCTGGCCTCGCTGGTGGGGGTGCACGACCTGATCGACACCGCGCAGATCGCCAGCAATACCGTCAATCGCACCGGTTTTACCGTGATGATCTATTTCAGCGTATTGGCGCTGTTCTTCGTTTATTGCTACCCGATTTCCCGACTCACTCAACACCTGGAGCGACGTTATGCCTTCTCTTGAAACGCGCACCGAGCAGCCCCTTGTCAGCCTGCGCGACGTGCATCTGTCGTTCGGCAACAACCCGGTGCTCAACGGCATCGACCTTTTGGTGCAGCGCGGCCAGGCGGTGTCGATCATTGGCCCGTCAGGCTCGGGCAAGTCGACGATCCTGCGCTGCATCACCGGCCTTTTGCAGCCCCAGCGCGGCACGATTCGGGTCGGCGATACCCAAGTGCACACGCTCAACGCCGAAGCCCAGCGCATCGAGTTGCGCAAACGGGTGGGGTTCGTGTTTCAGCAGTACAACCTGTTCCCGCATCTGTCGGTGCTGGAAAACCTGGTGATCGCTCCGCGCAAGGTGCTGGGGCGCAGTTCGAAGGATGCGGAGCAAGAAGCGCGCGCTTTGCTGGCCAAGGTGCGCATGGAGCACAAGGCCGATGCGTATCCGGGGCAACTGTCCGGCGGGCAGCAGCAACGGGTGGCGATTGCCCGTGCATTGGCGATGCGCCCGGAGCTGATTCTGTTCGATGAGGTGACCTCGGCCTTGGATCCGGAAACCGTGGGCGAGGTGCTGGCGGTGATCCGCGAGCTGACCGAGGAGGGCATGACTTGTGTGCTGGTCACCCACGAGATGCGCTTCGCCGAGGACATCAGCGACGTGGTGTATTTCACCGAGAACGGTCTGATCGTCGAACACGGCAGCGCCGAACAGATTTTCCAGCGCCCGACCAGCGAGCGCACCCAGGTTTTTTTGCGTCACGCGCTGGGAGACGCAGGGCGTCGACCGGTGGTGAGTGGCGACCCGTATCTGTTGAGCAATATCGGGCGGTATAGCCTGTCGGTTTGAACAGAGACGGTTTGTATTTGAATCTAATAAAAGGAGCACCTGATGAGCATCGAAACCCGCAACCCCGTGATCGAAGCATTCCTGCAACAGATTCGCCTGATTCACCAGCGCGGCGTCGATCGTGAAGCGCTGCAGCAAATCGTCAGCCTGCTGGAAGGTCTGGCCGAGCGACGCGATCTGTTCAACTTCGACACCTTTCCCGCGCCCGTGCCGGGGGAGGGTGACACGGCGTTTCGTTACCGCCTGAACGACGACGGCGACACCCCGACGCTGTACATGAACTCGCTGCTGCCAGGCAAAAGCACACTGCCGCACAACCATGAAACCTGGGCAGTGATCGTTGCCGTCCAGGGGCAGGAGATCAACTACGTGTGGGCCCGTACCGACGATGGCAGCGACCCGGCATTCGCTCGTCTGGAACTGGAAAAAGAAGTGGTGGTGCAACCGGGCACCTCGATCAGCTTCCTGGGCGAAGACCTGCATGGCATCAAGGTCGATGGCGAGACGCCAACCCTGCATTTCCATCTTTACGGTCGTCCACTGGAGTCCCTGAACGGGCGCTATGGGGTCAACACCGCAGGCAAGGTCCTGAATTACAACGCCTCGCAGATGGTCCCTTCGATCAAGGCCTACGCTTGATATGACCCGGTTTGTGCCGCCCCCGCGCACGCTATTTATTGGTTAGCCCACGAGATTCCCATGACCCGGAAAGTCACCCCGCAACATCTGCAGACTTGGCTGTTCGACGGGCAGGAAATCGCCCTGTTCGATGTCCGCGAACACGGCCAGTACGGCGAAGCGCACCTGTTCCACGGGGTGAACCTGCCCTACAGCCGCCTTGAGCTGGAAGTGCGCCGCCTGGCCCCCAACCCTGGCGTGCGACTGGTGATTAACGATGAAACCGGCAGCGACGTTTCCATCCCAGCCGCACAGCGCTTGCAGGCGTTGGGCTATGCGCAGGTGCATGTACTCGAAGGTGGTGCCCAGGGCTGGCAGGCGGCAGGGTTGCAGCTGTTCGCCGGGGTGCATGTGCCGTCCAAGGCGTTCGGTGAGCGGGTCGAAGAAGCGAGCCATACGCCACACATCAGCGCCACCGAACTGGCGGCATGGCAGGCCAGCGGCCAGCCGCTGGTGCTGCTCGATGGTCGGCCCTTCGATGAATACCGCAAGATGACCATCCCCGGTTCCATCTGCTGCCCCAATGGCGAGCTGGGCTATCGACTGCCCGAGCTGGTGCCGGATGAAACCACCCCGATCGTGGTCAATTGCGCAGGCCGGACTCGCAGCATCATCGGCGCCCAGACCCTCATCGACCTGGGCGTGAAGAACCCGGTCTACGCGCTGGAGAACGGCACTCAGGGCTGGTATCTGGCCGACCTTGCCCTGGAGCACGGCAGCACTCGACGCTACCCGGCTGTTCCGGCCGACGCCTCAATGACTGCGCAACGGGAGTCCGCGCAACGCCTGGCCCGGCGTTCTGGCGTGCAGACGGTGAGCGTCGCGCAGGTGAAGGCGTGGTCGCAGGACGCTGCACGCAGCCTGTTCCTGTGCGATGTGCGCACCCCCGAAGAATTCGCCGAAGGCAGCTTGCCCGGCGCGCAGCACACGCCCGGCGGGCAACTGGTTCAGTCCACCGACCTGTACATTGGCGTACGCGGGGCGCGGTTGGTGCTGGTCGATAACGACGGCGTGCGCGCGCCCATCGTCGCCAGTTGGCTGCGACAGTTGGGGCATCAGGCCTACGTTCTTAAAGGTGGCGTGCAGAGTGGTCTGGCGCTGACGTTCAATACTTCTGACGTGGCCCCGGCGCTGCCGCAAATCGATGCCGCCGGGCTAGCTGATCTTCTGGCTGACAGCGCCGTGGTGCTGCGGGATCTGCGCCCCAGCATGGCTTATCGCAAGGGGCATATCGCGGGGGCGCGCTGGTCGATCCGCTCGCGTCTGGCTGATGATCTGTTGGATGAAACCCGCCCGCTGGTGCTGGTGGTCGATGATCCACAGGTGGCGGCCATCGCCGCGCTGGAACTGCCAGAGGCGCAGCGCCAGTCGGCACGCTGGCTGAGCTTCGAGGCCTGGCAGGCTGCAGGTTTTCCGGTGAACGCGGACCCTCAGGATCCGCCGAACGAGCAATGCATCGACTTTTTGTTCTTCACCCACGACCGCCACTCCGGTAACAAGGACGCCGCCCGCCAGTACCTGGCCTGGGAGATCGGCTTGCTGGGGCAGATGACGCAACAGGAGATCGACAGCCTCAAGCCCTTGGCAGCGAGTGCCGGGGAAAACCGGGTACGTACCCGGCTGGTTCACGCCGCAAGGGGGGGCAAGGGCAGCGGCGTGCGCGGTGTCAATCCGCCGGTTTCGCGAATGAGCACGGTGTTGTTCGATTCCCTGAGCGACATGCGCGAGGCCCGCAAGCGGCGCGACACCGAGCGCGTCCTGACCTACGGCGCCCGCGGCAATCCCACGGCCTTCGAGCTGGAAGACCTGGTGACTGAGCTTGAGGGCGGCTACCGCACGCGCCTTTTCAGCACCGGGCTTGCAGCGGTTGCGCAAGTGTTCCTGACCTACCTGCGTCCCGGCGATCACATCCTGATCACCGACGCGGTGTACTCGCCAGTGCGTCAGGTAGCCGAAGAGTTTCTCAAGCCGTTCGGCATCCAGTACAGCTACTTCAATGCCGATGGCAGCGGGTTGCAGGAACGGCTGCAGGCCAACACCCGGATGGTCTACGCCGAGGTGCCCGGCTCGCTGCTGTTCGAGCTCGCAGACCTGCCGAAAATGGCGGCCCTGTGCAAGTCGCGCAACATTCTGCTGGCCGTGGACAATACCTACGGCTCGGGCTATCAGTACCGGCCACTGACACTGGGCGCGGACATTTCCATCATGGCCCTGACCAAGTATCTGGCAGGGCACAGCGATGTGATGATGGGCAGCGTTTGCACCACCCAGGCCGTGTGGCAACCGCTGGCCGTCATGACCGACACCTTTGGTAGTACGGTCAGCCCGGACGATGCCTACCTGGTATTGCGCGGCGCCCGCACCCTGGCCGCGCGGCTGGACGTGCATCAGCGCCAGTCCCTGCAGGTCGCTCGCTGGCTGCAACGGCATCCAAAGGTCAGGCGCGTGTTCCACCCGGCGCTGCCCGATCATCCCCATCACGCCTTGTGGCAGCGGGACTTCAGCGGCAGCAACGGCCTGCTCACCTTCGAACTGGCAGACAGCAATCCGGCGCACCTCGAACACTTCATCAACGCCCTGCAGCTGTTCGGCCTGGGCGCTTCGTGGGGCGGCTTCGAAAGCTTGATTATCGTCGCGAGCGTGGGCGACCGCGATAACGCCGCCGACAGACAGCTCAACCCGCTGCTCAGGCTGCATGTCGGGCTGGAGGATGTGAACGCGCTGATCGAGGACCTGGAGCGAGGTTTCGCAGCAATCCAATGACCGCCCCCGCGGGCAAGCCCGGCTGCTACGGGAATGCGTACACAGTATCCGTTGCAACACGGCTTGCCGGCGGGAGGTTCGGGCGTGGACCTCTGCTCAGAACCCCGCCTTGCCCACCGACGCGCCGCCATCTACGAACAGCGTCTGCCCAGTGATAAACCCGCTCTGTTCTGACAGCAGAAACGCGATTGCCGAGGCGATTTCGTCTGGCTGTCCGAGGCGTCCCATGGGCACTCCCGCCAGATAGCGTTTTTCGCCTTCGCTGCCCACCGGGTTGTTCTGGCGGAACAGTTCGGTTTCGGTCGGGCCGGGGGCGATGGCGTTGACGGTAATGCCGGTCTGCGCCAGTTCCAGTGCCCAGGAACGGGTGAAGCTGATGAGTGCGGCCTTGGCGGCGGCGTAGGCGGTGCGCTGGGTGATGCCCAGTACGGTGAGGCTGGAGATGTTGACGATGCGGCCCCAACCCTGTTCGCGCATGGTGGGCAGCAGGGCCTGGGTCGCCAGCAGGGCGGAGTGCAGGTTGACGCTCATCACCGCGTCGAAATCCTCCAGCTCGATCTGCCCCAGAGGCTGCGGGCGTACCAGCCCGACGTTATTCACCAGCCCGTCGAAACGATAATGCTGGGCCAGTTCCGTCAGGCCGCATCGGGTCTGGGCCTTGTCGGCCAGGTCCAGTGCGATGAGCACGCCGGGGAAGGTCGGGTCATCGGCGTTACGGGCGATGCCCACCACCTGATGACCGGCTGCGGCCAGGTGTTCGGACAAGGCGCGGCCAATGCCCTTGGTGGCGCCGGTGATCAGGAAGGTACGTTGGGACATTGGAAGTCTCCGTCAAAAGATAAGGTGCATGCAGGAGCGCGCTTTCAGTCAGCGCGTGCCGAGTTCTTCAGGAACCCGAGCAGCGCCAGCAGTGGAAACGCACTCCCGGCGATGACGATCCAGGTCCAGCCGCCGTGATCGTACAGGGCGCTGGCAATCACCGAGCCTGCGGCGCCGCCGATGAAAATACTGGTCATGTACAGCGCATTCAGGCGGCTGCGGCTCTTGGCGTCCAGGGCGTAGACCGATCGCTGGCCGAGGACCATGTTCATCTGCACGCAGAAATCCAGAACGATGCCGGTCACCGCCATGCCGATCACCGCGTAGGACGGCTGCACCAGGCTTGGCAGAAAACTCAGCGCGGCGAACAGCATCGCGAAACGGCTGGCGACCTGGGTGTGCCCGGCATCGGCCAGGCGACCGGCGATGGGCGCGGCGATGGCACCAATGGCGCCAACCAGCGCGAAGATCGCGATCTGGCTCTGGGACAGGCCGTGATTGCGCGCAAGCTCCAGCGGCACGGCAGTCCAGAACAGGCTAAAGGTGGCGAACATGCACGCCTGGTAAAACGCCCGCTGACGCAGCACCGGCTGCTTGCGCAGCAGCGTCCACAAGGATTTGAGCAATTGTCCGTAGCTGGCATTGTGGGCGGGTTGGTGCTTGGGAATGGTGGTGGCCAATACCACACTGATCAGCAGCATCAACACCGCGGCAACAGCAAATACCGCGCGCCAGCCGAAATGGTCGGCAATCAGGCTGGACGCAGGCCGGGCCAGCAGGATACCCAGCAACAGGCCGCCCATGATGCTGCCCACAACGCGACCGCGGGATTCTTCAGGGGCCAGATGGGCGGCCAGCGGAATCAGGATCTGCACCGCCACCGAACTGAACCCCACCAGCAGGGAGGCCAGCAGGAACACATTGGGCGTCTGGGCAAAGGCGGCGCTGGCCAGGCTGGCAATCGCAACCACGGTGGTGACGATCATCAACCGGCGGTTTTCCAGCAGGTCACCCAGCGGCACCAGGAAGAACAGCCCCAAGGCATAGCCGATCTGCGTCAGAGACACGATGAAGCTCGCCAGCGTGCTGGACAGGCCGATGTCCGGGGCAATCAGCCCGATGATGGGTTGGGCGTAATAGATGTTGGCAACGATGGCGCCGCAGCAAAAGGCGAACAGCATCGCCAGGCCTTTGGTCATCGTCGCTCTGTGAGTGAGGTCAGTCATGGCTGTCATGGGATTCTCGAAGGGCATTCAAGGAAGGTGCCGTTGCGCAGGCCAGGGCTCTGCATCGGTGCCTTTAAAGGAAGTGAGAGAAGGCTAACGCTTTTTCGTTGCGTTAAGAAGGTCGGGACTGGGGATATGTTTCATGCCTTGGAGGAATACCCCAACGGCCTGCCGCTGCACCCGTCGCGCGCTCAGAACTTTTGCCCGTCAGCCCCGGTCACTGCTGGATACACCTCAAGGAAATAAAACCATGGCTCGGGCAATCTGGAAGGGCGCGATCAGTTTCGGGCTGGTGCATATTCCTGTGGCGCTGGTGTCGGCGACGTCGCAGCAAGGGGTCGATTTCGACTGGCTGGACAAACGCAGCATGGACCCGGTCGGTTACAAGCGCATCAACAAGGTCACCGGCAAGGAGATGACCAAAGACAACATCGTCAAGGGCGTGCAGTACGAGAAAGGCCGCTACGTGGTCATCAGCGAGGAGGAGATTCGCGGTGCGCACCCGGCGTCCACGCAGACCATCGATATTTTCGGTTTTGTCGACAGCGCGCAGATTCCCCTGCAAAACATCGACACACCTTACTTCCTCACGCCCGACAAGCGTGGCGAGAAGGTCTACGCTCTCTTACGGCAGACGTTGCAAGACACCGCCAAGGTGGCGCTGGCCCATGTAGTGATTCGCACGCGCCAGCACCTGGCGGCGGTGATGCCGCTGGAATCGGCGATCATTCTGGTGTTGCTGCGCTGGCCCGCCGAAGTCCATGGGCTGGACAGCCTGGATCTGCCCAAGTCCGCCACGGACGTCAAGCTCAGCAAGAGCGAACTGGACATGGCCAAGCGTCTGGTCAAGGACATGTCTACCGACTGGACGCCGGACGCCGAAGAGTACCGTGACACGTTTCAGGACCAGATCATGACGCTGGTCGAGACCAAGGCCCGGGAAGGCAAAATCGAAAGTGTGGAAACCGACGCCGGCCAGACCGAGCGCAAATCTGCTGATGTTATCGATCTCACCGAATTGCTCAAACGCAGTCTGGGCAGCCGTGGCGATTCCGCCAAGGCCCCGGGAAAGACCAAATCTGCCAGCAAGAGCAAAACCGCTACCGCTGATGCTGCTGTTGATGGTGATGCACCACCGGCCAAACGGCGCGCCCCTGCAAGGAAGAAAACGACCAAGGCGTCCTGACGTTGTGGACGGCAACGCCCAGCGCCTGAGGCCAAGAAAAAGTGCAGAGGTTTAATCGATCATGGCCAAACCCGTGAGTGAGTACACCCGCAAGCGCAATTTTGACATTACATCCGAACCGCCTGAGACCGCAGGCCGGGCTCGTGGCGGCAAAGCTGGTGCATTGAGTTTCGTGATTCACAAGCACGATGCGCGCAACCTGCATTACGACTTTCGCTTGGAGCTGGATGGCACGCTCAAGAGCTGGGCGGTGCCCAAGGGTCCGAGTCTGGACCCGAAAAACAAGCGCCTGGCGGTGCACGTCGAAGACCATCCACTGGGCTATGGCACCTTTGAAGGCAGCATTCCCGAAGGGCAATACGGTGCAGGCGATGTGATCGTGTGGGACCGCGGCATCTGGCAGCCCCATGGCGACCCGCGCAAAACCTATAAGGAAGGCAAACTCAAGTTCACCCTGGTCGGCGAGAAGCTTACCGGCGACTGGGCGCTGGTGCGCACGCATCTGCGGGGCAGCGGCGACAAGGAACAGTGGCTGCTGATCAAGGAGAAGGATGAAGCGGTGCGCTCCGCCGACGAGTACGACATCGTTGTCGACAAGCCTGAAAGCGTGGTCAGTGGTGCAACGGTGGGCGAGGGCCGTTCGGTCGCAAAAAGCCGCAAACCCAAGGCCGCTGCTTCGGCCCCGGTTGCAAAAAAAGCCAGCAAGACCAGCAAGGCCTCGCCGATCCCCGACAAACTCAGCCCGCAACTGGCGACACTGATGGATGCTCCGCCCGACGGTGAGTGGCTGTACGAAATCAAGTTCGATGGCTATCGGGTCATGACCCGCATTCGTGATGGCGAAGTGCGGCTTTTTACCCGCAACGGCCACGACTGGACAGACCGCCTGCCCTTGCAGGCCAAGGCCTTGAGCGAGCTGGGAGCGCCGGACAGCTGGCTCGATGGCGAAGCAGTGGTGCTCAACGAGGACGGGTTGCCGGATTTTCAGGCGTTGCAAAACGCCTTCGAGATCGAGCGCACCAAAGACATCGTTTATTACCTGTTTGACGCGCCGTTTCTCAACGGCCAGGACATGCGCGAAAAACCGGTGGAAGACCGCCGCGCGGCCCTGAAAAAGCTGCTCAACAAACATAAGAACCGTCTGCTGCGTTTCTCCGATGCGTTCTCGGCCAACCATCGGGACATCATTGAAAGCGCCTGCTCGCTGTCCCTTGAAGGGGTGATCGGCAAGCGTGCGGGCAGTGCCTATCAGTCCCGTCGCAGCCCGGACTGGATCAAGCTCAAGTGCAAGCTGCGCCAGGAGTTCGTCATCGTCGGTTTCACCAAACCTCAAGGCACGCGCAGTGGCTTTGGCGCGCTGTTGCTGGCCGTTAATGAAGAGGGCGCAGGGCTGGTTTACGCCGGCCGGGTCGGCACCGGGTTCAGCCAGAAGACGCTCGGCGAGCTGTTCGACAAGATGAAACCGCTGGAGCGCGACGCATCGCCCCTTGGCAAGAAGCTCACCAGCGCCCAGGCCCGTGGCGTGCACTGGATCGAGCCGACGCTGGTGGGCGAGGTCGAGTTCGGCGAGTGGACCCGCGAAGGCATCATTCGCCATTCCTCATTCGTTGCGTTGCGCAGCGACAAGCCGGCCAGCGCGGTTGTTCACGAATTCCCGAACACGCCCAAGGACATCAAGGCACCGTTCAAGCCCAAGGCGTCCAAGAAGGGTTCGTCGCAGCCCGAGGTCGCAGCCCAAAAGCCTGCCAAACGCCAAGCCCGCAATGAAGAAAGGATTGAAGTCGCAGGCGTGGTCATCAGCCATCCCGAGCGGGTGATCGACCAGCAGAGCGGTTTGCACAAGGTCGATCTGGCGCATTTCTACGAGTCGATCAGCGACTGGATTCTGCCCCACCTGGATCACCGCGCCGTGGCGCTTCTGCGCTGCCCGGAAGGTGTGGAGGGCGAGCAGTTTTTCCAGAAGCATTCCGAGCGCCTGGCGATTCCCAACATCAAGCAGCTTGACGCCAAACTGGACCCGGGGCACGCCCGGCTGATGGAGATCGACAGCGTGCAAGCGCTGGTGGGGGCCGCGCAGATGGGCACCATCGAGCTGCACACCTGGGGCTCGACCTACGACAAGATCGAGCAGCCGGACCATTTCGTCCTCGATCTGGACCCGGACCCCGCGTTGCCCTGGCGCAGCATGATCGAAGCCACACAGATGACCCTCGCCGTGCTCGACGAACTGGGGCTGGACGCCTTCCTCAAGACCAGCGGCGGCAAAGGCATGCACATCATTGTGCCGCTGGCGCGCAAGGCCGACTGGGATACGGTCAAAGCCTTCGCCAAGGCCCTGGCGCAGTTCATGGAAAAACAGTTGCCGGAGCGATTCACCGCAACTTCGGGACCGAAGAACCGGGTTGGCAAGATCTTCATCGACTACCTGCGCAACGCACGGGGTGCCAGCACGGTGGCGGCTTATTCGGCGCGGGCAAGGCCGGGGTTGCCGGTGTCGGTGCCGATCACCCGGGATGAACTGGCCGGCCTCAAGTCGTCGGGGCAGTGGACCATCGCCAACCTGCAGAAACGCCTGCGCAAACTCAAGGCCGACCCTTGGGCCGGCTACAAGAACACCCAGCGCATCACCCTACCCATGTGGAAGCGGTTGGGTGCCAAGCCGCCGGCCTAGACGCCAGCGTCGAGGCTGCGGCGCAGCTGGCCGGGTGCCATGCCGTAGGTGTCTTTGAACACCTTGCTGAACGCCGCCTGGGATTGATAACCGACCTGGGCGGCGATGTCGCTCAATCCGCTTTGTGAGCGGCTCAACAGGCCATACGCCAGCTGCATCCGCACTTGGGTCAACAGCGCCCACGGGGATCGCCCCGCCAGTTTGCTGAAGGCGCGCATGAAGGTGGCGCGGGACATGCTGGCAAGCTCGGCCAGTGCTTCGACGGTCCAGTCGTGGGCCGGGTCTTGCAGCATCGCCTGCCACGCACGGCCCAGACGGCGGTCGCTCAACAGCGCCAGGCTGCCTTCGCTCTGCGGCGATTGTTCAAGATGGGCGCGCAACACCAGGGTGAACAGCGCAGAGGTCAGCGCGTTGACCATGAACTGGCCGCCGGCGCGATTGGCTTCGGCCTCGCTGCGCAGCAGGGCCACCAGGGCGCGCAGTGGATCACCCTCGTTCAAGGCCTGGCTGGAGATCACCAGGTGATCGGGCAGCGCCGAGAACAGCATCGCGCCGGGTTGATACAGGAAGCGCCCGCAGAGCAGGTCAAGGCCGACGCCATCGCCGAAGCGCTGGATGGGCAGCAGCCCGCCTGCCTGGCGTTGCGGCCGTGATGGGGCAACACGCTCACCGGGACTGGTCAACACATGGTCGATGCCGCCGGAAAACACCACGATATCGCCTGCCACGGCTTTCAGACGGCGACCGTCCGGCAGCTCGATGCGGCACTCCCCGGTGAGGACGATGTGGTAAGGCGCAACGCCAACCGCTTCCTGACCGTGGTCCAGCGCCCAGTCGCCTTGAAACTGGCAACGCAGGTCAAGGCTGCCGCGTACCTGGGCTAAAGTGATGAGCGTGTCGATGGCGTTCATATGCGACTTTCGGACAAAGAAATGAGCCAAACGAGCAAGTTACCCGAATGCCATTGGCGGACACTATCTGTGTTCCCGGCGCAGTCTAGTCGCCGCTCTCAGGAGATACCACCATGTTCAGCAATTGGTCCGACCTCGTTTCAACCATCAAGCAATCCTTCGGTTCGCTGTCCAAGTCCAACCCGAAAATGGTCAAGGCCTACATGGCCCTGGGCGACGCAGCTGCGGAAAACAACGTCCTCGATGCCAAGACCCGCGAGCTGATCTCCATCGCCGTGGCAATCACCACCCGCTGCGACGGCTGTATCGGCGCGCACTCGGAAGCGGCCATCGCCGCCGGCGCCACCCGCGAAGAAGTGGCCGCGGCACTGGCCACCGCCATCTCGCTGAACGCGGGCGCGGCGTACATCTACTCGATGCATGCGCTGGAAGCGTATGACGCGTTGAAGAAATAACGCCTGCGCCATCTACTCAAAACCGCCCCGCCGGCAGCCGTGCTGCTACGGACCAAGCGTCGAGCACAAAACCTGTGTACGCCCCCCATCCCGTAGCAGTCCGGCTTGCCGGCGTCGACGTAATCGAGGCCGCCATCGCCGGCAAGCCGGACTGCTACGGGATTGTCTAACTCTGGCTCCGTAGCAGCCGGGCTTGCCCGCGGGTCGATCTCAAGGACGCCATCGCCATCAAGCCGTGCTGCGACGGCAAACCTCAATGCACTGGCAACTCCGGCACCGGCCCTTGCGCCGTGACATCCACCGCCGTGCTGATCGCTTTCCAGCGTTCGGCGGTTTCCGCGCGATGGGCTTCCACCGGGGCCAGATAATGCAGGGCATCGCTTCCCAGCAGAAGGCGCAAAGGCGGTTGCGCATGTTCGGCGATCTTCAGTACCACCTGCGCCACCCGCGCAGGATCACTGTTTTCATTACCCGCCAGATTGCGCAACAGCTCACGCCGGCCACCCAGATGTTCCTGATAAGGCGCCATGATCGGTGTGTCATCACCGCGTGCGCGCAGTGCCCAGTTGGTCCGCATACCGCCCGGTTCCAGCGTCGTGACCTGAATCCCCAATGGCCTGACTTCGGCCGCCAGCACATCCGAAAAACCGCCCACGGCCCACTTCGCGGACTGGTAGGCGCTCATCCCCAGGCTCGCCAGGCGCCCGCCCACGGACGATATCTGAATGATGTGCCCCGAACCCTGTTCGCGCATCACAGGAACGGCCGCACGGCACAGGTTCACCACGCCGAAGAAGTTGGTTTCGAACTCCAGACGAAAATCTGCGGCATCGATCTGCTCGAATGGCAGCATGTGGCCGAATCCTGCATTGTTGACCAGCACATCCAGCCGCCCGAACTTGCTGATGGCGGCTTTCACCGCCTCCTGCGCTCCCAGAGCATCGGTGACGTCCAGCTCAACGGGCAGAATCTGTTCGCCATAGCGCTGCATCAGATCATCCAGGCGCCCGATACCTCGTGCCGCTGCCACCAGGCGATCACCGCACGCCAGCACGGCTTCACTGATGTCGCGACCCAGGCCGCTGGCACTTCCGGTTATCAACCAGACTTTAGACATGATGTTTCTCCTTTCAGGGTTGTTTATGACTGATTAGTCACTCAATTAACAGGCGAAAAAAAGCTCAGTCCGTTGCAATTGCATTCCAGTACGCCGCAAAGCCCGCGTCGCAATAGCGCTGGGCGTGCTCGGGTTCGTTGCTCATGAAGTCCATGGTGGTGTCGGCCAGCGAACGCATGATGGCTGCGATGAAGGCCGTTGGCTGATCGCGCAAAGCGCCGCAGGCGGTGCCTTCCTGCATGTGCTGATGGATGTCCTTGAAGTCTTCGCTGCCGCTACGCTTGCTGGCCTCGGAGAGGCGGTCGGACATCATCAGCAACACCATGACCTTGCGCTTTTGCGGATTCGCCACGCCCCACGCGACATAGGTATTCCAGGCGTGGTGCAGTCGGGTCTTGAGATCCTGGGTGTCAGGGTAGCCAGGCAGCATGGCGTCACGCAGGTGCACCTTGAGCTCCAGATAGAGCTGGTTGAGCAGGTCATCCTTGGTTTCAAAGTAATTGAACAGCGTGCCCTCGGCCACACCCGCACCCTTGGCGATTTTCGACGTCGGCGCACTCAGGCCCTGCTCTGAAAATATGTGCAGGGCAGAGTCGAGCAGGGCGTTGCGCTTGTCTTCGCTTTTCGGCCGGGCCATGGGAGGTGTCGTAATGAGTGAGTAGTTGCTCATTTATACGCCATGGTGATCGCCCGTTGCAAGTCAGGCGCCGATAAAACCTGCTGGAACACTGCACCGTAGCACGGCTTGCCAGCGGGAGCGGAGTGTCAGCCCAAACCTGCTTCACAGACACGCCGCCCCCGCCGGCAAGCCGCGCTGCTACGAATTTTCCCGGAGTCAAATGTGTTTCCTGCATCACCCCATCGATGTGAATCACCCTCCGGTCTGTGCGGGATAAAACTCACCCTTGAGGCCCAAGGCCTCCAGGCGCTGGCGGACATCGTTTTCCACGTCCAGCACTTCATCGGGATTGTCGATGTCGTCGACCACCAGCCACACCCCGGACAGGTTCTGGTCATGGGTGCCTTCGCTCATCATCTCGTGGGTAAAAGCCTGACCGGAACGCCACAGGCACAGTTCGTCTTCGTTGTGGCCACTTTCGGCCAGCGCTTGCGCCGAAGTCAGCCAGACTTCCTTGTATGGCCGCAGGTCCGCTTCAGCGAGTTCTTTCAGGGTGATCACGGTTTTCATTTCGTTGCCTCCATGGTCAGTGCCTAGGCTTTGTACGAAATGTCCTGACACTCGGTGATGCTTCGTTGAAAACAGCCTCGGAATGCTCATTTACAACCAGTAAAGTCGGGCGCGACCCCGGCCGTTCCTCGGCTGTTTTCGCCTTGCCTCACCTTCGCGTCAAAACTTTTCGTGCAGAGCCTAAGTTGTGACGCACGGGGAATGCGCGGTGTTCCCGGCAACTTGTCCGGGCAGACGAAATGGTCGTTGAACCGACCTTGTGCGGTGGCGGTCGATCAATCAACAGTCGCTCAGGAGAATCGCAATGGCTTGTCACCGGCGCTTGCGTGTCGATACCTCGCTGACATGACCCGCTTTTCGCCCCTCAAGAGCCTTCAGGTCCGGTCCCATGAGCGGGCGGCTCTGTTGCTGGGTTTCGTCTTTCATTTCTGTGTGCTGGCCAGTTATTACCTGGTGCGGCCGCTGCGCGATGCGCTTGGCCTTGAGGGCGGTGCGGACAAGCTGCAATGGCTGTTCACCGCAACCTTCGTGGTGATGCTCGTCGCCGTGCCGCTGTATGGCGCGCTGGTCACCAGACTGCCCGCGATCCGCTTCGTGCCGCTGGTCTACCGGCTGGTGGCGGTGTCGATGCTGGTTTTCGGCGTGTTGATTGCGCGCCACGATGCGCCGGTGCTGGTCGGGCGGGTGTTTTTCGTGTGGATCAGCGTCTACAACCTGTTCATCGTCACGGTGTTCTGGAGCGTGCTGGTCGATCGGTTCTCCAATGAACAGGGGCGACGGCTGTTCGGTTTCATCGCTGCCGGTGGCACGCTGGGCACGTTCATCGGGCCTTTGCTGGCCGCGACCATGGCCACCCGATTGGGGCCGGTGGCGCTGACGATTGCCGCGGCTGTGTTGCTGGAAGTTGCCGTGCGCTGCTATCGCGCCTTATTGAGGCGGACCCAGCCACGCAACCTGACCCAATCAGAGGCCGGCGCTTGGCAGCGCTTTGGCGAGGAGGGCTGCAGCATGGGCGGCGGCGTACTGGCCGGGGTGACGTTGATTCTCAAATCCCGCTATTTGCAGGGCATGGTTCTGTTCATGCTGCTGCACACCAGCGCCGCGACCCTGCTGTATTTCGAGCAAGGGCGCATCGTTGCCGAGAGTTTCTCCAGCGTAGCCACGCGTACCCAGTTCTTCGCCTATGTCGACCTTACCGTTTCCGCGCTGACCTTGATTTTCCAGTTGCTGCTGACTGCGCCGCTGATCCGGTTGATCGGCGTCAGTGGCGCGCTGGCCGCGATGCCGATGGCGACTCTGGTTGCCTTTGCCGCCATGGCGCTGGCGCCGGTGCCCGCCAGTGTGGCGCTGGCTCAGGGACTGCGCCGGGCCGTAGAGTTCGCCATCGTGCGGCCCGGGCGTGAGGTGCTGTGGACGGTGGTCAGTCGTGAAGAGAAATACAAATCCAAGAACGTTATCGAAACCCTGGTCTATCGTGGTGGCGATGCGGTCAGTGGTTGGTTGTCGGTAGGTTTGACCTCGTTGGGTGCAGGATTTGGCCTGCTGGCGCTGCTGATCGTGCCGTTTGCCGGGCTCTGGAGCTGGCTGGCGGCGTGGATGGCCGACCGCCAGGAAGACAGAAAACGCGACGCTGAGAGGAGCCATCCATGAAGGACGCTACGCTGTTGACCCGTAGACGCTTTGTCACCCTGGCCGCCGGGGTGTCGGCCGCGTTGGTATTCGATTCAGCAGCGGCAGGTGCCACGCCCGACCCACAAGGAGACTTGAAGATGCTGACCCGCAACATTCCTTCCAGTGGCGAGGCCTTGCCGATGATCGGCGTGGGCACCTATCGCGGCTTCGATGTCACGCCTGGCAGCGACGAGTACAAATTGCTGCCCCAGGTACTCAGCGAGTTGTTTCACGCGGGCGGCACGGTCATCGACAGCTCGCCCATGTACGGTCGTGCCGAGCAGACCACCGGCGAGCTGCTGTCGATTCATCAACCGCGTTCCCCTGCGTTCCTGGCCACCAAGGTCTGGACCCGTGGCCGCGAGGCCGGCATCGCGCAGATGGAGGATTCTTTCAGGCTATTGCAGGCCGACCGCATCGACCTGATGCAGATCCACAACCTGCTGGACTGGAAAATCCACCTGCCGACCCTGCGCCAATGGAAGGAGCAGGGGCGCATTCGTTACATCGGCATCACCCATTACACCTCGTCTGCCTATGACGAGGTGGAGGCGGTGCTCAAGGCCGAGCCTGTGGATTTCCTGCAGATCAACTACGCGCTGGATGACCGCGGTGTCGAATCGCGGTTGCTGCCGCTGTGCCGCGAGCGTGGGGTGGCGGTGATCTGCAATCGGCCGTTTGGCGGCGGTGGGTTGCTTGGCCGTCTGCGCGACAAACCGCTGCCGGGCTGGGCCGGGGAGGTTCAGGCCAGAAGCTGGGCGCAACTGGCGCTCAAGTTCCTGATCTCCCACCCGGCCGTGACCTGCGCCATTCCGGGAACAGGGAATCCGAAATACATGAAGGAAAATGCAGGGGCCGCGACCGGGCCGTTGTTGACCGACGCGCAGCGGCATCAGTTGATTGCGTTGGCGGGGTAATCATTGTGGGAGCCGGCTTGCTGGCGAATGCTGAGTGTCAGGCACCTAATCGGGTGCAGGTACACCGTATTCGCCAGCAAGCCGGCTCCCACAGAAGCACGTCGGCTGATTTACCGGTTCACCAGCTTCGCAGGCAACGCCACCACCAACAGGCTGCTGAGCACCAGGCAACCGGCGAAGAACCACAACGCACCCGCGCTGCTGCCTGTTACGTCAATGGCGATGCCCATCATCGAATTGCTCACCAACCCCGCAATGTTGGCCAGCGAACAGGCCAGGGCAAAGCCAGTGGCGGCGGCGCGCCCCTTGAGGAAGGTGGCGGGCAGGCTGAAGAACACCGGCACCGCGCCGATGATCGCCGCCGATGCCACGGCAAACAGCGCCACGGTGGCCACCACGTTATGGGTGAAGAAAGGGCTCGCGGCCATGGCCACGGCGCCGATCCAGAACGGCACGATGATGTGCCAGCGACGTTCGCGGCGGCGGTCGGAACTGGCGCCGATCATCAGCATGCCGATCAGCGCGGCGACACTGGGCAGGGCGGTCAGCACGCCGATGTGGAAGGTGTCGGTGACCCCGGCATTCTTGATGAAGGTCGGCATCCAGAAACCCATGGCATAGGCGCTGAGCAGGATCGAAAAGTCGATGCCGCCCAGCATCCACACTTTCAGGTTGAAAAACCCGTCGCGGAAGCTGTGCTTGCTGTCCTTGCCCTCGGCATCGTCCAGACGCAGCTCGCCGTCAAGCAGCGCCTGTTCGCTGGCGTTCAGCCACTTGGCTTCCTTGGGGTTGTTCGGCAGGGCCCAGAAGGTCAGCACGCCCAGCAGCACGCTTGGAATGCCTTCGATCAGGAACAGCCATTGCCAGCCGCGCAGCCCGGCGGCCATGTCGAAATGCCCCATGATCCACCCAGACAGTGGCCCGCCAATCACGCTGGACAGCGGCAGGCCGATCATGAACAGCGCGATGATGCGCCCGCGCCGGTAGGTTGGGAACCAGGTGGTCAGGTAGAACAGCACGCCCGGCAGGAAGCCGGCTTCGGCCGCGCCCAGGAAGAAGCGCAGCACATAGAACTGCATCGGCGTGGTGACGAACAGGGTGCACACCGACAGCGCGCCCCAGGTAATCATGATCCGGGCGATCCAGATCTTCGCGCCGACCTTCTCCAGCACCAGATTGCTGGGCACTTCGAACAGGATGTAGCCGACGAAAAACAGCCCGGCGCCGAGGCCGAACGCGGTTTCGCTGAAGTGCAGCTGGTCGAGCATCTGCAGCTTGGCGAAGCCGATGTTGATGCGGTCCAGATAGGCAGCCAGGTAGCAGAAACACAGGAACGGAATAAGCTTCCAGGTGATCTTGTGGTACAGCGCTTTGATCGGGTCCGCGGCATCTGACGCGGCGGTTTCTACATTCGCAGAGGGCATGGGTGTCTCCTGGCGGTTCTTCGACCGGTGAGCGCCGACGCGGCGGATAGTGCCTGCGTTTTCGACGATCTCAAACGGTCTGTCGTGGTTTTTGTTTGCCGCACATCCAGTACTTTGGCAAGCACCGGATGGCAGCTTCCAAAGGCAGTGTCAGAAGACTGGGCGTTTTTCTTGCGTCCAGTTGTGTGCGCATTCAGCCTGCGCGACCAGTGCTCTGTGGCCTGGTTCTAAAACAACATTGCCCGTAGCAGCGCGGCTTGCCGGCGGGAGCGGTGTATCTGTGAGGCATGTGCTGACTGACGCACCACTCCCGCCGGCAAGCCGTGCTGCTACGGTTCCGTGTTTACGTTTCGAATTGCTTTATTGTCTCCTGCTTGCTCACGACGTCGCCGTACTTGCTGTCGATGTCGAACAGGTTGGCTTCATGGGGATCGGGGTGGCGATCGCCGACGCATTCACGCACCACGATGGTCCGAAAACCATGCTGCACGGCATCCACGGCGGTGGCGCGAATGCAGCCGCTGGTGGAGCACCCGGCCAGCACCACGGTGTCGATGCCCTGGGCGTGCAGCATCGATGCCAACGAGGTGCCGAAGAACGAACTGGCGTACTGTTTGCTGATGACCACCTCTTCAGGCAGCGGCAAGACTTCTTCGCAGAACGCCGCCAGCGGATTGCTCTCGACCATGTCTTTCATGACCGGCGCCTTTTTCACCCACATGCCGCCGTCGGCGAAATGCCCGGCGTGGTAGCGGATGTTGGTGTGCACCACCGGGATGCCGTGTGCACGGGCCGAGGCCAGCAGTGCGACGCTCTCGGCCACCGCACTGACGACGCCTGGCGCAAACAGCGGCGCACCCGGCTGGGTGTAGCCCTGCATGAAGTCGATCATCAGCAGCGCAGGTTTCTTGCCAAAGCCGATGCGATTGCCCCAGACGCCCTGGTAGTTGGCGTCGGCGCTTTGTTGTTCATTCATTGCGTTCTCCTTGACCCGATTTGATGCCTGGTGGAGTTCCTGTGGGAGCCGGCTTGCTGGCGAATGCGGTGGGTCATTCACAGTTGTGTTGCCTGACACCCGGAATTCGCCAGCAAGCCGGCTCCCACAGTCTGAGTCTGCGTCAGCTCAGTGGGCTGCCCAGGAAATCCCCGAACGCTGCAAAGAACCCCGGCAGGTTGTCCCACGGAATCATGTGCCCGGCGTTTTCCACACGGGCGATCAGAATCTGCGGTTGCAGCTGTCGGATCTCGGCTTCGTCTTCGGCCTGAATCACGCCACCGCGACCGGCGACGATCAGCAGGGCAGGGACCGGCAGTTTCGGCAGGTCCTGATGAAAATCCACCTCATGGAAATCGTTGAAGGCGCGCACGATGGCCGGCTCGTAACAGGTGTGCAGCCACTCGGCGCGCAATTGCAGCTGCTCGTCGGTCCAGGTCGGGCAGAACGCGCGCATGTCGTCGGCGCTCATGCCGTGTTGCGCCTGGCGAATCGAATCAACGTACCACGGCAGTTTCGACGGGTATTCGCGCCGGCCGGGGCCTGACACCGGTGGATCGATCAGCACCAGGCTCGCAATGCCGGTTGGGTTGCGCACCGCCGTGCGGGCGGCAAACCGGGCGCCCATGGAGTGGCCGACCAGGTGATAGCTGTCGATCCCCATGGCGGCGGCAAAGCTGCTGATGTCATCGGCGCAGGCGTCGACGCTGTAGTCCAGATCCGGCCCCGTGGAAGACAGGCCGCGCCCACGCGCATCCAGCACGTAGGTGTCGAAATGCTGCCCCAGAAGCTCGGCGACGAAACCCCAGGTGATCGCAGGGCTGGTGATGCCAGGGATCAGGATCAGTGCCGGCTTGTCGGCATGACGGGTGCCGCCGTAACGCAGGTAGTGCTGGCGGATGCCGTTGGCCGCCACGTTGCCGCCGTGGATGAACGTGCTCACGCCGCCACCCCCGATTTCAGTTCCTGGCCATAGAGGTCGTAGCCGTAGACCCAGGCCGGGTCTTCCTGGGTGCGCAGCCAGGTGTTGGCGTTGGATACGGCCTGCACGCGGGAGGCGCGCTCCTTGCGGTTGGCTTCGTAGAGTTCGAAGGCGGTGCGGTAGTCGCTGACTCCGGTTTCCTGCAGGCAGCGGGTCAGCATGGCGGCGTCTTCGATGGCCATGCCGGCGCCCTGGGCCATGTGCGGTTTCATCGGGTGGCAGGCGTCGCCCAGCAGCACCAGACGGCCGCGGCTCCACAGTGGCAGCGGGTTGCGGTTGAGCAACGGCCACTTGGTCACGCTCTCGGTGGATTCGATCAGCGCCTGCACGGTGGGGTGATACCCGGCGAAGGCTTCATACATTTCGGCCTGGCTGCTGTCGACGAAGTTGCCGTTGAAGTCCCAGGCCGGATGCGGCACGCCGGTGACGTAGTAGTATTCATCGCGCTTGCCGGTGGTGTGGTAGACCATCATGTGACGGTCCTCGCTCCACCATTTCACGCAGTTCTCGAAATCCAGGTTGTATTTGGTCAGCACTTCGCTGCGGATCAGCGCGCGGTGGGCGACCCAGCCGCTGTACAGCGGTTTCTCGAAACCGAGCAGCTCTTCGCGAATCTTCGAATTGATGCCATCGGCGCCGATCACGATGTCAGCGTCGGCGTGGGTGCCGTCGGCGAAATCCAGGCGCACGCCGTTGTCGCGTTCCTCAAGGGTGGTCAGGCACTTGCTGAAGTGCACGCTGCCTGGCGCCAGAGTCGACATTTGCAGCGCATGCAGGTCGCCACGGTGAACGGTGATGTAGGCCGCGCCGTATTCCTTGCGTGAGAACTCGCCCAGCGCGATGCGCGACATGTAGTCCCCGGTGGCGCCATCGCGGCTGAACCAGAAGTCCGGGTGCGAGCCCATGTCGCTCAGGCGCTGCTCGATGCCCATGCGGCGGAAGATCTTCATGATGTTCGGGCCCATGTGGATCCCCGCACCAATGCGCGAAAACTCAGGGGCCTGTTCATAGATGTCGACTGTAAAGCCGGCCTGCTGCAACAGCGTGGCGGCGGCAGCCCCCCCGAGACCTGCTCCGACGATGGCGATTTTTTGCGTGGTTGGCATGGCGCGCTTCCTTCGTGTTTCGTGAATCTTCGGTAAGGGTCTGACGATCAAGCGTAGTCACTCATTCGCGTTTTTAAAGTGTATACGCTCAAAAATTTAAAAGTGAACTGCTTTTTTAAAAATAACTGTACGACGTCGCAAATGGATATGTCACCCACGGTAACCCTGTAAATAGTGGGATTGAGTGTATGGGTAACAAACTGGCTTGGGTATTGCAGCCGATCTGAATTTGATGTCTGATCGTATTTAATAAGTGTGTACGCTTAAAAATTGCACTAATCTGAAGCGCGATGCCTTTCGATGGTGCGTCTGGCGAGATGCCTGATGCCCCGCCTCAAACGCCAGGAGAAAAGAAATGCCGGTAAGCGATTGCGAATTGACCCAGATGTTCGAGCACGTGCTGACGCTGTCGAAAGTGGACGCAACCCAGAGCGTGGCGGTGCTCAAGAGCCACTATTCCGATGCGCGCACCGTGCGTGCGGCGATGGAGGCGGCGCAGCGCCTGGGGGCGAAGGTGTATGCGGTGGAACTGCCGTCGTTCAACCATCCCAAGGCCATGGGCAATGACATGACGGCCTACTGCGGCGACACCGCGCTGACCGGCAATATCGCCGCGCAAAGAGCGCTGGAAGCGGCGGACCTGATCGTCGACACCATGATGCTGCTGCACTCGCCTGAGCAGGAGCAGATCCTCAAGACCGGCACGCGAATCCTGCTGGCGGTCGAACCCCCGGAAGTGCTGGCGCGCATGCTGCCGACGGTGGCAGACAAGGAGCGAGTACTTGCCGCTGAGCAGCTGTTGAAGGCGGCGCGTTCGATCCATGTGAAGTCGCGGGCGGGCAGCGATTTCCGTGCGCAGCTTGGGCAGTATCCTTCAGTCACCGAGTACGGTTTCGCCGACGAGCCGGGGCGTTGGGATCACTGGCCCAGCGGCTTTCTGTTCTCCTGGCCGAACGAGGAAACCGCCGAGGGTACGCTGGTCATCGACGTCGGCGACATCGTGCTGCCGTTCAAGAACTACTCCCGCGAGCGCATCACCCTGGACATCGAAAAGGGCTTCATCACCGGCATCCACGGGGGCTTCGAGGCCGAGTACCTGCGCGACTACATGAAGTATTTCAACGACCCTGAGGTGTATGGCATTTCCCACATCGGCTGGGGGTTGCAGCCCCGCGCCCAGTGGACGGCCATGGGCCTGCACGACAAGAACGACGGCATGTGCATGGACGCCCGGGCGTTCTACGGCAACTTCCTGTTCTCTACCGGACCGAACACCGAAGTCGGCGGCACCCGCAAGACGCCATGCCATCTGGATATCCCGTTGCGTCATTGCGATATCTATCTGGATGATCTGGCTGTGGTGGTGGGCGGGGATGTGGTGGCGCCCGAGGCCTCAAGAGCCTGACCCGTACCCCGTAGCAGCCCGGCCGGGCTGCTACGGGGCAATCGAGATTCCCCTCAAAGCCCGCAACCGTTAATGTACCGCCCATGTTTAAGCCGCCGAACGAGCCACCCGTGTCCACTGACAACCCCTCCAACAACAACGCGTCCTACACCTTCTCCGAGCAGGTCGGCCACCTGCTGCGCAAGGCCTACCAGCGGCATCTGGCGATATTTCAGCAGAACGTCGGCGATTCGCAGCTCACCGCCGTGCAGTTCGTCACCCTCTGCGCGCTGCGCGACCATGGCCCCAGTTCGCAGACCGAACTGGTCAAGGCCACGGCGGTGGATCAGGCCACCATTCGCGGGATCGTCGACCGGCTCAAGGCGCGTGATTTGATCAGCCTCGATCCCGACCCTCAGGACCGGCGCAAGGTCATTTGCAGCCTGACCGACAGCGGCCTGCAACTGGTGCAGGAAACCGTGCCCCGCGCGGCGCAGATCAGCGAGCTGACCTTGAGCCGCCTCAACCCGGCGGAGCGGGTGGCGGTGTTGTTTCTGCTGCGCAAGTTGATTGATGAGCCTGAAGAGTAAAACCCTGACGAATTTCCCTGTGGGAGCGAATTCATTCGCGATGCGGTGGTACGACCGATGGAAATGTGTCGGATGTACTGGCCAATTCCGAATGAATTCGCTCTCACAGAGGTAACAGTTCCAACTGTCAAAACTCCCTTTTCCTACATCCATTTCCCCACTGGCACGCTTCCTGCTCTCTTTTCATGAAGTAACCACTTCATCAAAAGCCAGAGGCAGGCGGTAACACATGGGGAAGGCGATATGAGCGAGCCGCTGGCGGGGGAGAGGACCGTCACGCTGAGGGTCAACGGTCAGACCGCGACGGTCACGGCGATGGCGGACACGCCGCTGCTGCTGATCCTGCGCAATGACTTGCAGCTCAACGGCCCCAAATACGGCTGCGGCCTGGGGGAGTGCGGCGCGTGCACGGTGATCGTCGATGGGATGGCCGCACGTTCCTGTGTGTTTCCCCTGGCCGGCGCCGAAGGTCGTGACATCACCACCCTTGAAGGCATCGGCTCGCGCCAGTGCCCCCACCCGGTGCAACAGGCGTTCATCGACGAGCAGGCCGCGCAATGCGGCTACTGCATGAACGGCATGATCATGACCGCCAAGGCCTTGCTCGACCGCAACCCGCACCCCAGCGAGGCCGAGATTCGCAACGAGCTCTCGGCCAACCTCTGCCGTTGCGGCACTCACATCGAAATCCTGCGCGCGGTCATGCGGGCCGCCCGTCACCCGCTTTGAACCGGATGTACTCATGACCCAGACCACGCCCACTCGCGATTCCTTCCTGGCCAAAGACGGCGTGCTGCTCATCGTCGACGACATCCTGCCGCCCTCCGGCCCCGTCGCCAAAGGTGGCACGCCCACGGTCAAACCCAAGGAACTGGGGCTGTTCATCGCCATCGATCAGGACAGTTCGGTGTACGCCTTCAACGGTCACGTCGATCTGGGCACCGGTATTCGCACCTCGCTTGCGCAGATCGTCGCCGAAGAGCTGGACCTTGCGATGGATCAGGTGACCATGATCCTGGGCGACACCGAGCGCGTGCCGAATCAGGGCGCGACCATCGCCAGCGCAACCTTGCAGATTTCCGCAATCCCGCTGCGCAATGCCGCCGCCGAGGCGCGACGTTATCTGTTGCAGGCGGCGGCCCAACGCTGGGCGCAGGACGCGGCGTCCCTGGTGATCGAACGCGGCACGATCAAGGCGCTGGACGGACGCAGCTGTCGATTTGGCGAGTTGCTGACGGGCGAGCACATCGAGTTGCGCATCTCCGGTAGCGCACCGCTCAAACCGCTTGAAGACTACAAACTGGTGGGAACTGTCGCTCCCCGAGTGGACATTCCGGCCAAGGCGACCGGCGAATTGACCTACGTTCACGACATGCGCCTGCCGAACATGCTCCATGGCCGAGTGGTGCGCCCGCCCTATGCCGGATACGACACCGGCGCGTTCGTGGGCACCAGCCTGCTGGAGGTGGACGAGTCGTCCATCGCTCACATCCCGGGCATCGTCAAAGTGGTGGTGCTGGGTGACTTCATCGGCGTGGTGGCGATGCGCGAAGAGCAGGCGGCCAAGGCCGCGAAGGAGCTGAAAGTCAGTTGGAAGCCCTGGCAGCATCTATTGCCGGACATGAGTGATGTAGAGCAGGCCATTCGCGACAACCCGAGTATCAAGCGGGTGGTGCTGGACAAGGGTGATGTCGATGCGGCATTGGCCGGTGCCAGTGAGCGAATGGCGCGCACCTATCTGTGGCCCTACCAGCTTCACGGCTCAATCGGACCGTCCTGCGGGTTGGCGGACTACACGCCTGACGGCATTCGCGTCTGGTCCGGCTCGCAAAACCCACACATGCTGCGGGCGGATCTGGCCTGGCTGCTGGAATACCCCGAAGATCGGATCGAGATCATCCGCATGGAGGCGGCCGGTTGTTACGGTCGCAACTGTGCCGACGATGTGTGCGCCGACGCGGTGTTACTGTCCAGAGCGGTGGGGTTGCCAGTCAGGGTGCAACTGACCCGCGAGCAAGAGCATGCATGGGAGCCCAAGGGTACGGCGCAATTGATGGAAGTCGATGGCGGCATCAATGCCGACGGCGGTATTGCCGGGTATGACTTCACCACCAGCTATCCGTCCAACAACTCGCCGACTCTGGCGCTGCTGCTGACCGGGCGGGTCGAGCCGGTGCCGGTGATGTTCGAAATGGGCGACCGCACCTCGATCCCGCCCTACGAGATCGAGCACATGCGCGTGGCCATCAACGACATGGCGCCCATCGTCCGTGCCTCGTGGATGCGCGGCGTGTCGGCGTTGCCCAACACATTTGCCCATGAATCCTACATCGACGAACTGGCGTTTGCCGCCGGGGTCGATCCCGTTGAATACCGCCTGCGTTATCTGCACGACGAGCGCGCCGCCGAACTGGTGCGCTCCACCGCTGCGCGAGCCGACTGGTCGCCACGGACCCAGCCGATGCAGATTCCGGAAGAAGACGGCGTGTTGCGGGGTCGCGGGTTCGCTTACGCCCGTTACATCCACAGCAAGTTTCCGGGTTTTGGCGCGGCGTGGGCGGCGTGGGTGGCCGATGTGGCGGTGGACAAACACACCGGCGATGTTTCGGTGACGCGGGTGGTGATCGGCCACGACGCCGGGATGATGGTCAATCCGGCCGGGGTGCAGCACCAGATTCACGGCAACGTCATCCAGTCCACCAGCCGCGTGCTCAACGAGCAGGTGACGTTCGAGGAATCGACCATCGCCAGCAAGGAGTGGGGCGGCTACCCGATCCTGACCTTCGCGCAGGTGCCCAAGGTTGACGTCATGATGATGCCGCGCCAGGCCGAGCCGCCCATGGGCGCGGGTGAGTCGGCGTCGGTGCCCAGCGCGGCGGCCATCGCCAATGCGATCTATGACGCCACCGGCATTCGTTTTCGTGAGTTGCCAATCACGGCGGAACGGGTTTTGGCGGCATTGAAGAATGCCGGTGAGGAAGCCAACGCCAACCCGCCCCAGTCACCGAAAGCCAAACGTTCAAAGTGGCTGTTCGGCTCGTTGTTCGCAGCCTTCGGTGCGGTGCTGGGCATGGCGGCCACGGCCTTGCCCTGGCGCGCGGAAATTGCCCCGATCACGCCGCCCGCCGCAGGCACCTGGTCGGCGGCGACCCTGGAACGCGGCCGTTTGCTGGCGTCGGCCGGGGATTGCGCGGTGTGCCATACGGCACCGGGCGGGGTGAAAAATGCCGGTGGGCTGGCGACGCAAACCCCGTTTGGCACTTTATACAGCAGCAACATCACCCCGGACCCGGAAACCGGCATCGGCAACTGGTCCTATCCTGCTTTCGAACGGGCGATGCGTGACGGGATCAGTCGTGATGGCAAACACCTGTACCCGGCCTTTCCCTACACGGCTTTTCGCAATATCGACGATGCCGACATGCAGGCGCTGTACGCGTATTTGATGTCCCAGGCGCCGGTCAGGCAGGTGCAGCCGGCCAACGACATGCAGTTCCCGTTCAATATGCGGCCCTTGATGGCGGGCTGGAACGCGTTGTTTCTGCGCAAGGGCGAGGTGCAGTCCAAGCCTGAACAGAGCGCCCAGTGGAATCGCGGGCAGTACCTGGTGAACGGGCTGGGGCACTGCGCGGCGTGTCACTCACCGCGCAATCTCATGGGCGCGGAAAAGGGCGGGGCTTCGTTTCTGGCGGGCGGGATGGTCGATGGCTGGGAGGCACCGGCGCTCAACAGCCTGTCGAAATCGCCGACGCCCTGGACCGAAGATCAGCTTTTCAACTACCTGAGCACCGGGTACTCCGAGGCCCATGGCGTGGCGGCAGGGCCGATGGGGCCGGTGGTGTCCGAGCTTTCGAAGCTGCCGAAGTCGGATGTGCGGGCGATGGCGGTGTACCTTGCTTCGCTCAATGATTCGGCGCAGGCAGCACCGCAGACGGCAACAACTGTACAGCCGGTTGTTTCTTCGCAGTCCTTGAGCAACGGCCGGCGTGTGTTCGAGGGGTCATGCCAGGGCTGTCACGCCGACGGCGCAGGGCCGAAGCTGTTCGGCGTCAGCCCCTCGCTGGCCAGCAACTCCAACGTGCACAGTGCGTTGCCGGATAACCTCATTAAGGTGATCCAGCAGGGCATTACCAACCCGGCGACGCGGGATCTGGGCTACATGCCGGGGTTCAAGGACAGTTTGAGCGATACGCAGATCAGCGACCTGGCCGCCTACCTGCGCAGCCGCTTCGCGCCGAATGAGCCGCAGTGGACGGGATTGCCCGAAAAAGTCGCGTACCTCAAGGCAAACCCTGGTACTCATTGACTGAACTGGCGGAAAACACTCCCCCCGCCGGCAAGCCGGACTGCTACGGGAAAGCTTCGCTCGCGGGCAACACCCTTACCCCACGCACCACCAGATCCTGAATGAACGCCAGCCAGTCCTGGCGCTGCCCCTGGCTGCCCATGTCCTGGCCCAGAAACGAGGTCAGGGTGTGCAGGTTGGAGTTATAGAAGTAGCAGAGCGAGGCGATCATCAGGTAGACGTGCTTGAGGTCGACGTCACTGCGAAACAGACCCTGCTGCTGGCCGGCCTCGATGATCGGCTTGAGCACGCCTACCGCTTCCCCCGACAAGCGCCGCAGCTCGCCGGATTGCTTGGCGTGCTTGCCCTTGTGCAGGTTTTCGATGCTCAGGATGGCGACGAATTCCGGATGTGTGACGTAGTACTCCCAGACGAACGCCACCAACTGCTGCAGGGTTTCGACGGGAGTGGCCGGGTCGAGCTGCAACTGGCTTTCGGCCTGGTTGAACTGCTCGTAGGTGTGCTCCAGTACTTTGACGAAGAGCTTTTCCTTGCTGCCGAAGTAGTAATAGATCATCCGGTCGTTGGACTCGGCCTCGGCGGAAATCTTCTCGATACGCCCGCCCGAATAGCCATCGCGGGTGAAGACGGCGATGGCCGCCTTGAGAATGCGCGCCCGGGTTTCTTCGGCTTGCTGGGCGCGGACGCCAGTGTTTTTGCTCATGGCGATCAGAGGATCCGGTACAGCAGGCGCTCGACCCGCACGCGGCTGACCCGGCGCAGGAAGGTCCGCACGCCCAGCGGGTACTCGCTCAGGGTATCCAGCTCATCGAACTTGCCGACGCGGTGGGTGTTGCGCATCAACAGTTCCAGTTCTCCGGCGCGTGGCTTGAGCCATTCGCCTTTGGGGTCGTCGATCAGCACGGCGTTTTCCAGGTCCAGCTGAAAGGCGCGGGGGTTGAGGTTGTTGCCGGTGAGTAAGGTATAGCGCTCGTCCGACCACAGGCCCTTGAGGTGGAAGGTGTTGTCGCCGTCCTTCCACAGGTGAATGTTCAGGTCGTGTCTGGCCACGGCATTCTGGTGCTTCTGCATGAAGCGGCGCAGGCTGATTTCGTACAGGTACGGCAGCGCGGAAATGACCTTGAACGGCTCTTGGGGCGGGATGAAGAAGTCGTTGGCGGTCTTGTCGCCAATGATGATGTCGATTCTGACCCCGCGCTTGAGCGCCCGGTTGATCTCGCGCTTGACCACCAGCGGCATGTTGAAATACGGCGTGCACAGCGTCAATTGATGGCGGGTGGCGGCGATCAGGTCGCACAGCACCTTGCTCAGCGGGTTCTTGTTGCCGATGCCCAGCAGCGGGATCAGGCGCAGTTCACCGCTTTCCCGCACGCCTTCGTTGATGTCGTAGCTGGCGCGCTTGAGGCGCTGGCGGAACTGGCGGATTTCCCCGCGAATACTGCGCGAGGCCGGCGGGGAGGGCAGGTCCAGGCGATGCACGGCGTCGGACGGCAGGATCTGCTCACGCACCAGGCGCAGGAACGAGTCGGCCAGATCACGGTTTTCCAGCAACTGGTAGCGATCCAGGCGGTACTTGCCCAGCTTGTGCAGGTAGACGTTGTTGATGCTGGCACCGGTGTAGATCACGCAGTCGTCGATGATGCTGCCCTTCAAGTGCAGCACGCCGAACAGCTCGCGGGTCTGCACCGGCACGCCATAGATCGGCACTTCGTGCTCGTGCTCGAGGTTTTGCGCCTGGTACCACGCCGAGTTGCCCGCCTGTTTGCCGGCACCGATCAGGCCACGCTGAGCGCGAAACCAGTCCACCAGCACGACGATTTCCAGCGCCGGGTTGGCAGCCTTGGCAGCGTACAGCGCGTCGAGGATTTCCTGGCCGGCTTCGTCTTGCTGCAGGTACAGGGCAACGATGCAGATGCGCCGGGTCGCCTGGGCGATCTTCTCCAGCAACACGCGCCGATAGTCGGCAGCACCCGGCAGAAGGGTGATGGCCTGGCTGGACGATTCAAAGCCGCGCAGCGCTGCAAGGGTAGAGCGTCGGAAGGGAGCCCGCATAAGCCTCTCGATGGGTCGAATCAACAGCGCACGAGCTTACACCAGAGTGCGCCTATTGGTGCCTTTGGCAGCAGCTTCGTTGAGTTGTTCAGCGGATTTTCAGGAAAAGCAGGGCAGGCTCCGCGTCAGACCTTCAACACCAACTTGCCGTTGTTCTCGCCTTTGAACAGCATCTGCAGGGTCTCGGGAAAAGTTTCCAGCCCGTCAACCACATGCTCCTTACTCTTCAACTTGCCCTGGGCGAGCCACCCGGCCATTTCCATGCCCGCCCGGCCGAAATGCTCGGCGTGATCCATCACCACGAAGCCCTCCATGCGCGCACGATTGACCAGCAGTGACAGATAGTTGGCCGGGCCCTTGACGGCTTCCTTGTTGTTGTACTGGCTGATCGCCCCGCAAATCACCACACGCGCCTTGAGTGCCAGGCGGGTGAGTACAGCGTCGAGGATGTCGCCGCCGACGTTGTCGAAAAATACATCCACCCCTTTCGGGCATTCACGTTTGAGGGCGGCGTGGATGTCTTCGCTCTTGTAATCGATGGCGCCGTCGAAGCCGAACTCTTCGAGCAGCGCCTTGCACTTGTCCTGGCCACCGGCGATGCCAATTACACGGCAGCCCTTGATCCTGGCGATCTGCCCGGCAACGCTGCCCACGGCGCCCGCCGCGCCGGAAATCACCACGGTGTCACCGGCTTTGGGCTGGCCGACTTCCAGCAGGGCGAAATACGCCGACATACCGGTCATGCCCAGCGCCGCCAGGTAAACCGGCAGCGGCAGCAGCTTGGGGTCGACCTTGTGAAAGCCTTTCGGCTCGCCCACGAAATAATCCTGAACCCCCAGAACACCCTGGACGTAATCGCCCACGGCGAATTTGGGGTGCTGCGACTCGACAACCTTGCCCACACCCAGCGCGCGCATCACGGCGCCCAGTTCGACCGGCGCAATGTAGGACTTGCCCTCGTTCATCCAGCCACGCATGGCCGGGTCCAGCGAGAGGTATTCGCTTTTCACCACGACCTGGCCGTCTGTGGCTTGCTCGACGGGTACGGTCTGGAAGGTAAAGTCTTCGCGGCTGGCAGTGCCTACGGGACGTCGGGCTAACAGGAATTGGCGATTGTTCAGGGCGGTCATGGCAGGTTCCTGGATAAAATGGGAAACGCCAGTGATAGACCGCGAATGCCATAACGGCAAGCAATGACTGTTCTACGAATGCGCGTCGATAGAGTTCGATGATGCGCAGCCGGCGTAATATCACCACAACCGATGATGATGCACACGCCCGTTTGATAGTGCTGACGGCCGCCACCAGCCCATGACTAAACTGCCCTCCATACCCGTACGCGCTGCGTATTCCAACAATAAAGGACGACTCCATGAGCATGACGTTTGCAGGCAAAGTGGCCCTGGTCACCGGCGCTGCCGCAGGCATCGGCCGCGCCACTGCGCTGGCCTTCGCTGAACAGGGTTTGAAAGTGCTGGCGGTGGATCTGGACAGCGATGGCGGCGAGCAGACCGCCGAGCTGATTCGCCAGGCCGGTGGTGAAGCGCTGTTTTTGCGCTGCGACGTGACCCGTGAGGCCGAAGTCCGGCAAATGATGAACGAAGCCGTCGAGGCCTATGGCCGGGTCGACTATGCGTTCAACAACGCCGGGATCGAGATCGAGAAGGGCAAGCTGGCCGAGGGCAGCGAGGCGGAGTTCGACGCGATCATGGGCGTGAACGTCAAGGGCGTGTGGCTGTGCATGAAATATCAGTTGCCGGTGATGCTGGCCCAGGGCGGCGGGGCTATCGTCAACACCGCCTCGGTGGCGGGCCTGGGGGCTGCGCCGAAGATGAGCATCTATGCGGCTTCCAAGCATGCGGTGATCGGCCTGACCAAATCAGCCGCCATCGAATACGCCAAGAAACAGATTCGCGTGAACGCGGTGTGCCCGGCGGTGATCGACACCGACATGTTCCGCCGCGCCCATGAAGCCGATCCGCGCAAGGCCGAATTCGCCGCGACCATGCACCCGGTAGGGCGCATCGGCAAGGTCGAGGAAATCGCCAGCGCGGTGTTGTACCTGTGCAGCGACGGCGCGGCCTTTACCACCGGGCATTCGCTGGCGGTGGATGGTGGTGTGACGGCGTTTTGATCGAAGCAATGAACACCATCCGTAGCAGTCCGGCTTGCCGGCGTTCTGCTGCGCAGCAGCAGTAAAACCAGCAAATGCGGTGTACCAGAGCGTTTGCGTTCGCTGATTTTACTGCCGGTGCCCGGCAGAACGCCGGCAAGCCGGACTGCTACGGGGGCGGTGAGATTGATCGCCCTTCAGGCATCCAGCGCCTTGAGCAGGGTCTTGCCGGTGTCGAGCAATTCGGCGGCCAACGCTTCATCCTTCACCGCCCGTGACAACCCGATCGCGCCCACCAGCGCGCACATCGCCAGCAGCGCCTGTGAACGCTTCTTCGCCGGCTGTTTACTGTTCGTCAGCGAGGTAATGACGTCCAGCTCATTCTGCAATTCCCGGGTGTAGAGTTCACGGATCGGGTCACTGCTGCGCGCCACGTCATTCATGACTGCGGCCAGCGCGCAGCCGGACCCGGGATGATTAAGATGGCGCTCGCTCAGGTAGCTTTCCACCAGGTCGCTCAAGGTCAGCGTGGACTCAGGATCGGTGTATTTTTCCAGCGCCGCGGAGCGTTTGTTGAAGGCGCACTGCAGCGCTTCCTCCACCAGTTTTTCCCTGGATTCGAAATGCTTATAGAAGCCGCCGCCGGTCCGGCCTGCTTCTTTCATCAGGTCCGCAACACCGATGCCGTTGAGGCCGACCTCCCGAAAACGTTCGGCCGCCAGATTGACGATGTGGTCATGGATGATGGCTTTGTCTGCCTGCGAGCGCGACATGGGGAATCTCCGGTATTCACTTTTCACCACGATATGGTGAGCGATCATACGCCAAATACCGATAGAGAAAATTTTAATTTGGAGTGTGGACGAAATCCAAAATAAGAGTATGGTTGTACTCCATAGCGTTCTGGCAAGCGCCAGGCGTCGATCCCACCTATCCCACTCGATGCAGTGAAAGGAGCAAACATGACGGTCAAAGGCAAAACCATTCTGGTCACCGGCGGCAACAGCGGCATTGGCCTTGCTACCGCTCGGCTGCTGTTGGAAAACGGCGCACGGGTGGCCATCACCGGCCGCGATCAGGCCAAGCTCGATTCTGCGGTGGCGGAACTTGGCGGCGACGTGCTGGGCATTCGTGCCGACGTGAACAACCTGGCCGACATCGAGGTGGTCGTGAAAGCGGTGGGTGATGCGTTCGGCACCCTCGATGTGGTCTTCGCCAACGCCGGCATTTCGGGCGCCACGCCTCTGGGCAACACCACCCTTGAGGCTTTCGAGTCAATCGTGCGCACCAACCTGACGTCGGTGTTCTTTACCGTGCAGGGCGTGTTGCCGCTGCTCAAGGAGGGCAGTGCGGTGATCCTCAACGGCTCGGTGATGCGCGAACTGGGCTCGCCCGGATCCTCGGCGTACTCGGCCACCAAGGGTGCGATCACCTCGATGGCCAAGGTCTTCGCCTCGGAACTGGCACCCAAAGGCATCCGGGTCAACACGGTCATTCCCGGCGCAACCCGCACGCCGATCTGGAGCCGCGGCTCGCGGGCCGGCGCGACCATCGACGCCACTGAAAAAGCCATGTCGCCGCGCATTCCGATGGGGCGTTTCTCCAACCCTGAAGAACTGGCCCAGGCCGTAATGTTCCTCGCCTCTGACGCCTCCAGCGGCATGACCGCCGCCGAGATCGTGGTCGATGGCGGCAACATCGGCGCGCCGTGGGGGATTCCGTTGTTTCGCGGATGATCGCTGACGTTCGCCCATTTCTGCAGGTGCCCCATCGCCCACCCTGTAATCAGCTAAGCTGCTGTGGCTGCTTATTTTCAGGGAGCTCTGATGGATCACCTGTGGTTCGCCTATCCCCTCGTCAGCGCCTCGGTGCTGCTGGTCATCGATCTGGTGCTCTGGCAATGGCTGCACCCTCGGCTATTGCGGCGCAAGCTGGTCTGTCGGCTGGTGCTGTTCGTGCTGTTCAGCATGGCGTTGCTCGATGGCGGTTTGAGCCCGCTGTACCAGGTCCCCGATACGCTGTCCGGCCCGCGGCATGTGTTGGCGACGATCCTGACCATCGCCTGGTGGCTGTTTGGCGCGCGCACCCTGACCGTGCTGGCGGTGGTGGTCATGGAGCCGCGCATCGGCGGCAAGGGCCATCTGCTGCAGGACGTGATGGGCGCCATCATCTTCCTCGTAGCTGCGGTGGCAGCGGCAGGCTACGTGCTGGATCTGCCGGTCAAAGGCCTGCTGGCGACCTCGGGCGCGGTGGCGATCATCTTCGGTCTGGCGGTGCAGAGCACGTTAGGTGACGTGTTTTCCGGCATCGTGCTCAATGCCACCAAGCCGTTCCGGGTCGATGACTGGATTCGCGTCGATGACATCGAAGGCAAAGTCATCGAGATCGACTGGCGCTCCACCCATCTGCTGACCTCTGAAGGCAGCATGGCGGTGATCCCCAACGCCATGGCGGCCAAGACCCGGATCGTCAATTTCAGCCGTCCCGATCACTTTCACTCCGTCAGCCTGACCATCGAATTGCCAACGCGTCTGCGCCCAAGCCTGGTGCTCGACTCGCTGGACAAGGCCATTCTCGGCTGTCGGGAACTGCTGGCGCAGCCCAAGGCGTCGGCGGTGGTGGTCAAATCCGGCCTGCGCAGTGTCGAGTACGAAGTCACCGGCTACGTGAAATCCCGCGACCGCCGCTCCGCCGTGCGCAACCAATTGTATGACCTGATTCACCGGCAACTGGCGTCTACCGAGACCCGGCTCGATCAGTCCCGCGCCAGCACGCGGCAATCGGCGGTGCTCAATACCGTCGGCGCATTGCGCATGCTCAGCGACGAAGACCGCGCCCAGCTTGAACAACACATGCGTCTGGGATCTTATGCGGCCAAGGACGTGGTGCTGGCCGAGGGCGTAGTGCCCGATGCGCTGTTCATTATCGAGTCCGGGGTGTTGTCGGTGTCGATCCAGCGCCCGGACGGCTGGATGGAGGTAGGGCGCATGGGGCCCGGCGAAGTGTTCGGCGAGACCGGGTTCGTCGACGGAACGCCCACCGTCGGCCGTTTTTGCGCCTACACCGACTGCATGATCTACCGCATCGACAAGGCTGACCTCGAGCCTTGGCTGCAAGAACACAGCGAGATGATCGGCGCCCTCGCGGGACTGGCGAAATTCCGCAGCAAGGCCCGGGCCGCGATGCTCGAAACCAAGCCGGTCATCACTGATCCGAGCGGCTTCATGAGCTGGCTGCGCAAGAGCGTCACGCGGTTTCAGGTTAATCGTGGACCGGGGCCGACTGACAAGATGAGTTGAAAATGCCTACACCATCGCCGCCTGTTTGTGCGCAGCGCTTCAGGTAAAGCTGACCAGCCGCAGCGCAAAGAGCGACTGGATTCGATCAAGGGAGTGCTCTAAATTGCCGGTTCATTCAAAAGCCAGCCGAGTTGTTCAAATGTCTGTTGCCCACCCGACTCTCAATCCCCACGTCCTGCGCGCTGGCGATGCCGTTGCCCTGGTGACGCCTGCCGGCCCGGTGGCCGAAGCCCGGGTGCAAGCGGCGGTGCGTGAACTGACCGCATGGGGGCTCAAACCCCGGATCTACCCCCACGCGCTGGATGCCGAACACTACCTGGCGGGCAGCGACGCCAACCGTGCTGCTGACCTGAATGACGCCCTGGCCGACCCGGACATCCGCGCCGTGCTGTGCAACCGCGGCGGTTACGGCGTGCAGCGGATCATTGAACACCTGGACTACGACGCCGTGCGCCGGGATCCAAAGCTGGTGGTCGGGTTTTCCGATATCACCGCGCTGCACGCTGCGCTCTGGTCCCGTGCCGGGCTTGTGACAGTTCACGGCCCGGTGGCCGCGCAACTCGAACGTGGCGGTCTGTTTGCCAGCACCTTGAAACACGCGCTGATGAGCACCGAGCCGATGGTAGTGCTCGCCGATCAGACCGAACCGACCTTCAGCGTGCGCACCTCGGGTGTCGCTAAAGGCACATTGCTGGGCGGCAACCTGAGCATCCTCAGTACCTGCGTCGGTACGCCATTCATGCCGAACCTGGAGGGGGCGATCCTGTTGATCGAAGACGTGGGCGAACTGGCCTATCGCGTCGACCGGCTGCTCACCCATCTGGGCAATTGCGGGATACTCAAGCAACTGGCGGGCATCGCCATCGGCCAGTTCAGCGAGCCTGGGAATGGCAACAACGCTATTCGGCCCCCGGAAGTGCTGATGGAGCGCCTTGGCGGTCTGGGGATCCCTGTGCTGGGTGGCCTGTCCATCGGTCATGGTGATCGCAATCACGCTGTGGCGCTGGGCAGCCACGCCATACTCGACGCGGATGCCGGGAAGCTGACCGTGGTCTCGGCGACGCGATAATCCCAGTCCTTGTGCGAGCGTTACCGGCGCACGGATGTCACCTGAAGGCGGGGTTTCGCCCCGCCGTGGCGCGTTACCTTTCGTCGCATTGGCGGCAGGATTAAAGCGTTTTCAGCTGCCGGCTCCCTGCTGAAGATTCTGGAAGCGCCGATAACCATTCTGGAAGCGACCTTGGCGTAGCTATTTGCCATTATTCCGACGTCAAAAGCTTGTTTTGCTGCAAGCCCGTTGCGAATCTGCACGAAAATTGAATGGTCATGCGAAAGAACATGGCCTCCGTGTGTGCGCCTTTTTGCTGTGATTGGGGATGATCCTATGATTTGGGCCGTGCAATCGCGTTTTGCCAACCTGGGAATGGCAAAGAAACTGGGGATCGGATTCTTTCTCGTTCTATTGCTCACAGCGTTGGTCGCCGCCATTGGCGTCTGGTCGCTGCGCTCCATCAGCGTGCATTTCGACAGCCTCAAGGAGATGACCACGCTCAACTCGGGGCTCAATCGCGTACGGCTGCTGGAGCAGGCGTTTGCCCTGCATGGCGATCCCAAAGTAGTCGATGAACTGCATACCGGGCTGGACGGTTTGAACGCCCAGGCCGAACAGCTGAAGGCCACCTCGGCGGTCAATCAGCAGTTGATGGGGCAGGTTCAGCAGTCGCTTGCGGCCTACCGCAAATCCTTCGATGAATTCGTCAGCATCAGCCAGAGCAAGGAACTGGCGCTGGACATGGCCAGTTGGTCGGTCTCCAGCGTCGCCAACAACCTTGACGTCTTGCAGGCGGGGCTTGCCGATGACGGTGCCTACGGCCTCAAGGATTCCCAAGGCCAGCAAGGTGCCGATTTCATCGAGCAATCGACCAAGGTCAGCCAGATTTCCAAATTGATGATGCAGGCCATGGACGAGGCGCGGGTGCGTCTGGACAAGAGCCGCAAGACGGCCTCCGGAGATGAGGCGAACACCGGCAAGATCGAACAGGCGGTGCAGGCCAAGGAACTGGCTGAAGAACTCAAGGGCGTGATAAAGGACGCCGGTTACCTCACGGTGCTGACCGAGGTCAGCGGCCACATCAGCAACTTCGGCGAGAAACTGGACGAGTACACCGGGCTTCTGGCGAACGAGGCCAAGGTCTCGCAGACCCTGGCCACCAATGCCAAGGCCGTGGTGGATCAGGTCAACCAGGCGTATGACGCCGAGGATCAGTCGATGCTGGGCGAGCTGTCGGCGAACTCGCTGAAGATCATCGGCTCCTCGATCATGGCGCTGGTGGTCGGCCTGATCGCGTCGATCGTCATCACCCGGATCATCGTCGGGCCCCTGCGCAGTGTCATTGCCACTGCCCAGCGAATCGCGTCGGGCGACCTGAGCGGCACGGTGCAAGTGACCCGCAAGGACGAGATCGGCCAGTTGATGCAGGCCATGCAACAGATGGGCGCGGGCCTGAGCGGTATCGTCAGCGGTTTGCAGGCCGGTATCGAGCAACTGGCGACGTCCGCCCATTCGCTCTCGGCGGTCACTGAACAGACCAATCTGGAAGTCAGCACCCAGAAAGAAGAAACCGAGCAAGTGGCCACGGCCATGAACCAGATGACGGCGACGGTTCACGACGTGGCGCGCAATGCGGAAGAAGCGGCGCAGGCCGCACAGACCGCCGATAGCAAGGTCGACAGCGGCCAGGCTGTGGTGCGTCAAAGCATGCAGCGCATCGAGCAACTGGCGACGTCATCCAGTTCGGCGAGCCACAGCATCGAAGACCTGAGTGATGAAATCCAGAACATCGGCAAAGTACTGGGAGTCATCAAAAGCGTCGCCGAACAGACCAACCTGCTGGCCCTCAACGCCGCCATCGAGGCTGCACGCGCGGGCGAGCAGGGCAGGGGCTTTGCGGTGGTGGCCGATGAAGTGCGGGCGCTGGCCAAGCGCACCCAACAGTCGACCGAAGAAATCGAGCGGCTGGTGACCCGCCTGCAAAGCGGGGCCCAAGCTTCGGTGGCGCAGATCCAGAGCAGCGGTGAGCTGGTCAAGATGGCCGTCAGTGACGCGCTGCAAACCGAAAGTGCGCTGGGCAGCATCGCGGCGGCGGTGTCACTGATTCAGCAGATGAACCAGCAAATCGCCGCAGCTGCGGAGGAGCAAAGCTCGGTGGCCGAAGAGATCAACCGCAGCGTCACCAGCATCCGCGCCAGCGCCGATCAGTCGGCACTGGCCATGCAGGGCAATGCGGCGTCGAGTATCCAGCTGGCATCGCTGGGTATGGAGTTGAAGGGCATGGTCGGGCATTTCAGGCTTTAACCCCCACGCCAATCCTTGTGGGAGCCAGCAAACCGGCTCCCACAGATCTGGATCTCGCAAGCTCGCGTTATTTGCGGTAATTCAGGATCAACAACGTCAACACCCCCGCCACGATCCCCCAGAACGCCGACCCGATGGAAAACAGCGTCAGCCCCGACGCTGTCACCATGAAGGTGATGAGCGCCGCTTCGCGCTCCTTCGGCTCGGTCATCGCAACCGTCAGGCCGTTAATGATCGAGCCGAACAGCGCCAGCGCCGCAATCGACAGCACCAGCTCCCTGGGAAACGCGGCGAATAGCGCAGCCAGTGTGGCGCCGAAAATCCCGGCAATGGCGTAGAAAATTCCGCACCAGATCGCCGCCGTGTAGCGCTTGTTGCGGTCCTCGTGGGCATGTGGCCCGGTGCAGATCGCGGCACTGATGGCGGCCAGGGTAATGCCATGGGCACCGAAGGGCGCAGTGACGAGCGAGATCAGCCCTGTGGCAGTAATCAGCGGAGAGGCGGGCACGTCGTAATGGTCGGCGCGCAGTACCGCCATGCCCGGCATGTTCTGCGAGGTCATCGCCACCACGAACAACGGAATCCCGATGCTGATGGTCGCGCCCAGCGAGAACGACGGCGTGGTCCAGACCGGCACCGCGACTTCAAGGGTGAAACCGCTGAAGTTCAGCATGCCGAGCATGGCCGACAGCGCAACACCCACCAACAGCGTCACCAATACCGCATAGCGCGGCGAGAAGCGTTTGACGATCAGGTAGGTGAAAAACATGCTCAGCACCAGACCCGTGCGGTGCTGCGCGGCGACAAAGATTTCGCTGCCGATCTTGAACAGAATCCCGGCCAGCAACGCTGCAGCCAACGAGGTAGGCAGGCGCTTGACCAGTTTTTCGAAGCTGCCGGTAATCCCGCAGATGAACACCAGAATCGCGCTGGTGATGAATGCACCGATGGCTTCAGGGTAGGCGACGTGACCCAGGCTTGCGATCAGCAACGCCGCACCCGGCGTCGACCACGCCACACTGACCGGTGCACGGTATTTCAACGACAGGCCGATACTGCACACCGCCATGCCCATGAACAGCGCCCAGATCCACGAAGAAATCTGCGCCGACGTCAGCCCCGCCGCCTGACCGGCCTGAAAGATCAGGACCAGCGAACTGGTCACGCCAGTCATCATCGCGATAAACCCGGCGACAATGGCGGAAGGCGAAGTGTCACTCAACGGGCGCAGCGGTGTATGGGTCACGTCAGTCATGCGGTCTATCCTTGGAACGGCCATTTCACAGATCACCAAGCCTATACGCAGTTGCAACATTTCGTTGCGATACAGCCACAAACGTTATGGTCGGCACAGTTTCCATTTGCTGGGGCAATCCCGAAGATCCCGTAGCAGTCCGGCCTGCCGGCGATGGCGATGGCGATGGCGATGGCGATTTTGAAGACGCCGACGCCGGCAAGCCGGACTGCTACAGGGAAAATGTTGCGCTTTAGATTTTGATTTTGATCTTCATGCGCGATGGCCCAGACACCGCCGAACGCGACGTAAAGGCGCCAGGCCGAGCGCAGGCGTCGTGGAGGGGGATGAGCGGCAGGAAGCCGCGAAAGCTGTGCGGGCCATGGATGGCCCATCACAGCGTGCCCCCGGAACGGCGCCGGAGGGAGGGAAGTCCGAAGGACCCCAGCCAGGAGCAAATGGTTTGCCTACTTTCCCGAAAGAAAGTAGGTCGCCCGTGAGGGGCGAAACCCTAGACCAAAACCACCACGAAAACGGATATACACCCAATCCCAAAGTCAACCACCGACGCGGAGCGTCAAAACCCTCGTTGCCAACTCAGGTGTAACGACCAGCCATCAACCGCGATTCAGCGTTTTACCCAACGCCTGATTCACCGCCAGCCACCCATCCACCGCCTCCCGCCCAGCCTCGGCAAACACCCGTTGCAACAACTTCACCTGCTCACGACGCAACGACTCCTCAAGCCTCGCCCCCTCGCCAGTCAACTCCAGCAGACGCTTGCGCTTGTCATCCTCGGGCGTAACGCTCAACACCAACTCCATCTCCAGCAACTGCCGTAGCGGCGTGTTCAGCGCCTGCTTGCTCACCCCCAGCACCCCCAGCAGTTCCTTCACGCTCAACCCCGGATAACGCGCGATGAAAAACACAATACGCTGATGCACCCGGCTCAAGCCCCGCCGGTCGAGCATTTCATCGGCCTTGGCAGTGAACGCCTGATAGCCAAAGAAAAAGGCCTCCATGGCGATTTGTTGCGTCGATGAATTTTTAAGGTCAAGCATATTGACGTATCCGGGCAAGTCGTCGTAATTTCGGTCAAACAGTTTGACCTATTTTCAATGATGTCTGCCAGCGGTGATCTCATGGCTTTTTCCGAACGCGTCACCCGTTTGAAGAGTTCCTTGATTCGCGAAATCCTGGCCGCTGCCCAGCGCCCGGAAATGATGTCTTTTGCAGGCGGTCTGCCCGCCGAAGCGATGCTGCCCCACAGCGAGTGGGCCGACATGCCGCGCAGCATCGGCCAATACGGCATGAGCGAAGGCGAGCCGCAGCTGCGAGAGGCCATTGCCGAACAGGCGCGGGCGCTGGGCATCTCCTGTGAAGCCAGCCAGGTAATGATCGTCAGTGGCTCGCAACAGACGCTGGATCTGGCCGCCAAGCTGTACATCGACAAAGGCACGGAAATCCTTCTGGAAGGGCCGACCTACCTCGCTGCCTTGCAGATCTTCCAGCTGTTCGGGGCCAATTGCCTGACCGTGCCGCTGCAGGCCGAAGGTCCGGATCTGGACGTCCTGCGCCAGCGTCTGCAGCAACACAAACCGTCATTTGCCTACCTGATTCCCACCTTCCAGAATCCGTCGGCCATGCGCTACAGCGAGGCTGCCCGGGACGCGGTCGCAGCGCTGCTGGACGAATACGGCGTGACGCTTATCGAAGACGAGCCCTATCGTGAGCTGACGTTCGACGGTGGCAGCGCGCGCCCCATTGTCAGCCGCCTGAAAAACGCCAGTTGGATCTACACCGGCACCGTGTCGAAAACCCTGATGCCGGGCCTGCGTGTCGGCTATCTGATCGCATCCAGCGACCTCTTCCCGCACCTGCTGAAACTCAAGCAGTCCGCCGACCTGCACACCAACCGGGTCGGCCAGTGGCAGGCATTGCAGTGGATCGGCAGCGAGCGTTACAACCAGCACCTGCTGGAACTGCGCGGCTTCTACCGAACCCGCCGCGATCAATTCGAAGCGGCCCTGCAACGCCACTTCAGTGACCTGGCCGAATGGAACAGCCCCCAGGGTGGCCTGTTCTTCTGGTTGACGCTGCGCGACAAGCTCGACACCCGCACCTTGCTCGATCGGGCACTGGCGCAAAACGTAGCCTTCATGCCTGGCGAGCCGTTCTTCACCGATCCGGAGGCGAACCCCGGTTATCTGCGGTTGAATTTCAGCCACATCGATCCGGCACGGCTGGACGAGGGGCTCAAGCGCCTGGCGGCAGTCATTCGTGAAGCACAGGCTGACATGGCAGCCTGATACAGTATTGAAAGCAGATTCCAGGGAGAGCAGCGATGTTTAAGGTTTACGGCGATTACAATTCAGGCAACTGCTACAAGATCAAGCTGATGCTCAGTCTGTTGGGCGCGCAGTACGAATGGGTGCCGGTGGATATTCTCAAGGGGGAAACCGAAACCGAGGCGTTTCTGGAAAAGAACCCCAACGGCAAGATCCCGGTGCTGGAACTTGAAGACGGCACCTGCCTGTGGGAGTCCAACGCCATTCTCAACTTCCTGGCCGAAGGTACGCCTTACCTGCTAACCGAGCCACGCCTGCGCACCCAGATGCTGCAATGGCAGTTCTTCGAGCAGTACAGCCATGAACCGACCATCGCTGTAGCGCGTTTCATCCAGTTCTATCTGGGGCTGCCCGAAGAGCGTCTTGAGGAGTATCAGATCCTGCAAAAGCGTGGCTACAAGGCGCTAAAGGTGATGGAGAAGCAACTCAAGCAGACCCCGTTCCTGGTCGGCGAGCAATTTTCCATCGCCGACATCGCGCTCTATGCCTACACCCACGTGGCGCACGAGGGCGGTTTCGATCTTTCGCCGTTTCCGTCGATCCAGCGCTGGTTGACCCAGGTTCAGCAGCAACCCGGTTATGTGGGTATGCTGGACTGACGTTCAAGCTACAGAGGGAGTATTGGATGCGTAACAGGATGATGGTGCTCGGGGCCTTGATGGCCTTGAGCATGGCAGCCCAGGCGGAGGACTGCACCAGCACCCAGGCCTCGATGAACGAGTGTGCGGGCAAGCAATACGCGGCGCTGGATGCCGAACTTAACAAGCAATACAAGGCGCAGATGTCCTACCTCAAGACCCCGGCGCAGAAGAAGGCGTTGCAGGAGGCGCAGAAGAAGTGGATCGCCTTCCGGGATGCCGATTGCCTGTATCAGGTTGGCCGGCGTGAAGACTCAGGTTCCATCTGGCCGCTGGAACAGGCCCAGTGCCTGGCCGAGCAGACCAAAGTGCGAGTCGAACAGCTCAAAGCGTTCGTGGCGTGCCGGCAGGAAGGCTGCCCCAGGTAGTGGCCCCTGGCCCGTAGCAGTCCGGCTTGCCGGCGACAGCGGCCTTGAAATTGCTGTCGCCGGCAAGCCGGACTGCTACGGAATTGAGTGGAGGTGCTAGACGGTGGCGAAGCGCTTTTCCAGGTAATCGATGATGACCTTGGAATCGTACATCCACACCGTCTGGCCTTCTTCTTCGATACGCAGGCACGGCACCTTGATCTTGCCGCCTTCATTGAGCAGGGTCTGACGGTCCAGCTCGTTGTTCTTCGCATCGCGCAGGGCCACCGGTACGTTCAGCCGGTGCAGGGTACGGCGGGTTTTCACGCAGAACGGGCAGGCGTGAAACTGATACAGCGTCAGATCCTTCGCCTGTGCCTCGACCGCGGCTTGTGCCTCTGGCGTGCGTTGCTTCTTGCCCGGACGCGTCAGCCAGTCGCCCAGAATGACCAACTGGCCCAGGCCAACTCTCAATGCCTTCATCAACATGCTTGCAACCTCTTCAGAACGCCCGCATCACTTGATAAGGCTGAGGAACTCGGTGCGAGTGGCGGAGTTCTCGCGGAATTCGCCCAGCATCACCGAAGTGATCATCGACGAGTTCTGCTTCTCGACGCCGCGCATCATCATGCACATGTGCTTGGCTTCGATGACCACGGCCACGCCCAGGGCGCCGGTGACCTGCTGAACGGCTTCAGCGATCTGGCGGCTGAGGTTTTCCTGGATCTGCAGGCGACGGGCGAACATGTCGACGATGCGCGCCACCTTCGACAGGCCCAGCACTTTGCCGCTCGGGATGTAGGCCACGTGAGCCTTGCCGATGAAGGGCAGCAGGTGGTGTTCGCACAGCGAGTACAGCTCGATGTCCTTGACCAGCACCATTTCGCTGTTGTCGGAGCTGAACAACGCGCCGTTGGTCACTTCTTCCAGCGTCTGCTCGTAGCCGCGGCACAGGTATTTCATGGCTTTGGCGGCACGTTTCGGGGTGTCGAGCAGGCCTTCGCGGGAGACGTCTTCGCCAAGTTGACCAAGGATCTCGGTGTAGTTCTGTTCCAGTGTCACAGGGTTGTGTTCCGTGTGGGTTCAAGAAAAACGCAGGCTTGGTGGCCAGCAAAGGCGCACATAGTAGCGTAGCTGGGCGGGGAGGGGTACGGCAGGCGACCGACAAGCCTGCGACAACTAGCCGCCTTAAGCTCATCCCGATGGCCTTTACCTAACCTTTACCCTGCAAAAATGTCGAAATGTGTCTGCTTGGTGTCTGAGTTAATGGGTGATAGATGCCCGGATGAAGAGAGTAATCATAATGTTTAGCCGAATCGCGAAAATCGCACTGGTGATCGCCTTGATGTCATCGGTTTCGGGATGTTTTTTTGGCCCTGGATGGGGCCGTCACGGCGGCTGGGATCATCGTCACTATGATGGTGGCCATTATTACGAAGGGCGTGGAGGCTATGGGCCGGGGCCAGGCTACTATCGTCGCTGATATTCTCACCGGATCGGGTATCGACGCCCTGATCCAGCACATCACTCTGAATAAAGGCCGCGAAGGAAGTGTTCTTCTTTCGCGGCCTTTTTCGTTTGCGGATGGCGTTTGGTATCGGTTTCGATACCTGTGCGCTACCAAGTGACGACGCAGTTTGGCGCAGATGTGCTGTCAGACTTGGCAGGTGATGAATGCCTGTTTTCTAGAGAGTAACGAGTATGTTGAGTCGTATTGCGAAAGTCGCGATGGTCATCGCGGTGATGTCGGCGATGTCCGGTTGCTGGCCATTCTGGGGCCCGGGCGGGGGAGGTCACGGTGGTGGCCATGGCGGTGGTGGCGGCGGCCATTATGAAGGTGGCGGCCCGGGCGGTGGCGGCCCTGGCCCGCGCTGATTTAAAGCCCTGATGTGGACCTTTGGGAGCGAATTCATTCGCGAATCGGTGTTTCAGACGCATGTGATCCGTCGAATGTACCGGCGTCTCGCGAATGAATTCGCTCCCACAGAGTGTTCGGCAGCCAAGTGTTGAAACTGGAGTCGAGCGCTACTCGTCCCGCCCTTCCATCATGGTGCGCTTGAGCATTACGTACACAGCTCCGGCGCCGCCGTGCTTGGCCAGGCATGAGGTAAAGCCCAGCACCTGCGGGTGCTGACGCAGCCAGGTGTTGACGTGGCTCTTGATCATTGGCCGCTTGCCATCAAGGCGCACGGCCTTGCCATGGGTGATCCGCACGCAGCGAATCTCCAGTTTGGTGGCCTCGGCGAGGAACTCCCACATGGTTTCCCGCGCCAGTTCCACGCTCATGCCGTGCAGGTCCAGGCTGCCCTCGAAGCTGATCTGCCCCAGCTTGAGCTTGCGCATCTGACCTTCCTGCACCCCGTCACGGGCCCAACTCAGCGTGTCTTCGGGACCTACATCGATCACGAACTGGTCGGAAAGGCCGTCCACGGTGATGGTGGCGTCCGAGCGCACGGAAGCTGCCTGTCGAAGCTTTGCCAGATTCTTACGGTCGGTCTTGGGTTTGCCTACATCGGCGTGTTCAGTCTTGATCGGCTTTACGCCACGAATCTCGTTTCTGAACAGGGAAAAATCGTCGTCTTGCATGTCGGTCTCCGCGAAGGACGCCAGTTTAACCAAGTCACGCCGTAAACGGCGCGACTAATCCATGCAAAACGGCTGCGCAACACGGGGGGAGGGGGATCAGTCGTGTTTTTTCATCAGGTGCGCGGACATGCTCAGTTCTCCGGCGCGACGACGGCGACGGCGGCTGCGGCGCCACATCCAGACACCGATGTAGAGCAAAAACAGGCCGATCACGATGGTAACCACTGCGCCAGCCGGGCTGGCATTGAGTTCGCCAAGGGCATCGGGGTGTCCGATCAGGCTGGCTACGCCGGCCATGGCCAGCAGCACGCCTGCTGTCGCGAGTAAAGCAGATATGGCCGCGCCAATGCGCATGCGCCAGTTGCTCTGGCCCTTTGGGCGCAGGCGACGGGCATCGAAACCATCGGATATCTTCATTCCGACTTCCTCTATGGGTATCGGCGCTCTGACCAGCATATGCCAGTGTGGTTCCGCCTGGTGTGCGCTGTAGAGCAAACACCTGTGATTAACGGATGGGCGGTTATGTGAGGAGGATCACACGCCTGATGGCTGTATTTGTACGCGTTTTCTTCAGGAACTGCCGGAAAATGATGCAAATCGTTTACGACTTAGCGGATCAACGGGTCAGTTCCTGATGAGGAGAGGGCAGTCAGATCAGATCGCCAGTCATCGCAAGCTTGGCGAAGTTATCGTTCATGATCGCCATTTCTGCCTGTTGCACAAGCTCCGCCTTGATGACGCCGGTCGGGGTCGGCAGGTCGCGGGTGGCGCAGGCGTCTTGTACCAGCGTGCAACGGAAACCGTATTCCTTGGCTGCACGAACAGTGGTGCTGACACTTGAATGACTCATGAATCCGCACACCACCAGGTCCAGGCGGCCGAGGCTTTCCAGCAGGCCGTGCAGGGTGGTGCGATCATCGTTCAGCACAGTGCCGTTCAAGGCATTGGGCAGGCGTTTTTCGATGATGATTTCGTCGGCTAGAGGCTGAAGCTCGGGTACGAACTTTCCGCGCTCGCCCTGTGGGTCGAACATGCCGCCAACGGTGCCCAGGTGGCGTACGTGAATGATCGGCGACTTGGCGACACGGGCAGCGGCAACCAGTTGCACGATATTTTCGATCGCTGCCTGAACCCCGGTCAGGGCCAGGGGACCGCTCAGGTATTCCTTTTGCGCGTCGATGATAATCAGCGTGGCATTGCTCAAGGTGGCCGCCGCGTATTCACGGCCACTGAGTTGAAACATGGTCTTGGGACCGGTGTTTGGAACAGACATCTGGGGCTCCTTCGAGTGGGGCTTTTGCCACATTGTCCACTGGCAGAACGATTCTGTGAATCTCAATGCTCACAGGCGTCGTTTTTTTGCCGGGCTTCAAGCCGTCGAGCAGGTCGCGGTTACTGTCATATTGCCTGCAAAATCATCGAAAGGTTGTGGAAAGTTTCAACTGGCCGGCCCGTGTCGGGCACAGGCATCGTGTCTTGGCTGGATGGCTGATAGAATCGCCCGTCGTTTTTTCAAGGAGTCTTAAGTGATCACTTCCCGCCTGCGCACCCTGCGCGATCATATCCGTTGGGCCGTCAGCCGCTTTCACGGGGAAGACCTGTTCCACGGTCACGGCACTGACAATGCCTGGGACGAGGCCCGGCAACTGGTGCTGGGCGCCTTGCACCTGCCTTGGGAAATCGCCGATAACTACCTTGATTGCAACCTGGAAGACGACGAACTGGTCAACGTCCAGCGCCTCATCAAGCGCCGTATCGATGAGCGCGTTCCCACCGCTTACTTGCTGGGCGAGGCCTGGTTCTGCGGGATGTCGTTCATCGTCGATGAGCGTGTGTTGATCCCGCGCTCACCCATCGGCGAGCTGATCGAGAACGGCTTCACCCCGTGGCTGGCCGGCGAGCCTGCACGGATTCTGGACCTGTGCACCGGGTCCGGTTGCATCGGCATCGCCTGCGCTGACGTATTCCCCCATGCCGAAGTGGCCTTGGCGGATCTGTCGTTTGAAGCCCTTGAAGTGGCCAACCAGAACATCGAGCGCCATGGCCTGGACGAACGTGTCTACACCGTTCAGGGCGACGGGTTTGATGGTTTGCCGGGGCAGCGTTTCGACCTGATCGTGTCGAACCCGCCTTATGTTGATGCCGAAGATTTCGCTGATATGCCAGATGAGTATCAGCATGAACCCGAGCTGGCCCTGGCGTGCGGTGACGACGGCTTGAACCTGGTGCGGCGCATGCTGGCCCAGGCGGCAGATCACTTGACCGAGAAGGGTTTGCTGATCGTGGAGGTGGGCAACAGCCAGGTGCACGTCGAGGCGCTGTACCCGGAGGTGGATTTCGCCTGGCTGGAATTCCAGCGCGGCGGGCACGGGGTGTTCATGCTCAGCGCCGAGCAGTGCCGCCAGCATCAGGCGATCTTTGCTGCACGGGTTTAAAGCACTTGCTGCTACGGGGCGTGGATCATTCGGCATCGCGATCAGCGATGCGTTGCAATCCAGATCAACAGCCCCGCCTGAAACACCGCAAAGGTTACCAGGCACGCGATGGTGAACCGTAAACCGCTGTCATCGCGCTTGTACTTGCCGACTTTGTCTTCGGCTTTCTTGATCAGCACTTCCTGTTCCTGAATCTTCTGTTCGGCCTGTTGCAGCATGTGCGCGGTGTCGAGAATCTCCACGACCTGCACTTTGTCCGTGTTCCAGGTACCGTGCAGATTGCTGACCTTGACGTCGTTGATAGTCCCTTTGAGGTGCTGGGCGTCGGCATAGGCCACCTCGAACCCCAGGGCCTTGAGGAACTGGTCGCGGCGCAGGCGGGTGTCTTCGTTGAGCGCGTCCTTGTTGGCCAGGGCGGTGCCGGCAATGTGGTAATCAGACCAGCGTTTCTGGGCCCAGATCACGGCTTGGGCTGCCATGAAACGCCCCAGGCCGCGATTGCAGGGCTCGACCTGCAGACCTGATTCCGGCCCGATGCGGACGGTGTGGTTGCCGTGGTCGACCCAGATATCCAGCTGGTTCTGTTCTTTGCGGGTCTTCTGTCCCGGCAGGTTGTAGCTCATGCGCAGCAGGCTGAATTCCCTGTTGTGGCGCTCGGCGCGACCGAATTCGACGAACCGCAGCGGACGGCTGCCTGTGGCTCGGTCGGTGGGCAATGGCGCCAGGCGCAGCATCGAAAAGTGTTCGGCCGATACGTTGTCCCACAGCGCTGCAACGGCGACTTCACCTTCACTGGCGGCGGCCTGGGTGGGCGCTTGATCCTCAATAGTTGCTTCTGTCATCACGGCGATCCTGTTCTAGACATTGCTCGGCAAACACAATGCCAGCATTCCACTATCGGCCAATTTTGGCGAAGCTGAAGGGGGATCGTCGCTGATCGCTCATGACGCTCCGCGTCGGGGGGTGACGCTGATGTCGTGTGTATATCCGTTATGGCTGTGGTCCGGATTTTGGGTTTCGCCCCTTACGGGCGACCTACTTTCTTTCGGGAAAGTAGGCAAACCATTTGCTCCTGGCTGGGCCTCGACTTCGTCTCGGTTCCCTCGCTCCGGCGCCGTTCCGGGGGCACGCCATGATGGGCCATCCATGGCCCGCACGGCTTTCGCGGCTTCCTGCCGCTCATCCCCCTGCACGACGCCTGCGCTCGGCCTGGCGCCTTTACGTCGCGTTCGGCGGTGTCTGCACTATCGCGCATGAAGATCAAAGGCAAAGCTTTGGCTCACTCTGTCCCGTAGCAGTCCGGCTTGCCGGCGTCATCGATCTTGGGGGCGCCGACGCCGGCAAAGCGGACTGCTACGGGATGTGTGTCGCGGTTGCGATCTGTTTCTGGCCGCAAGCCGTGCTGCTAGGGGCGGTCAGGCGGCGGGCACTGAGTCGATGAACTTCATGATGCGGTCCGACAACTCGCTGGCCAGCGGCAACTGCGGATCCTTGTACGACGCCAGTTGGCGTTTCATGTCCATGGGCACGATACGCAGTACGTGGTTCATGCCGTCGATGATCGCCAGTTGCGAATCGGGCTTGGCCTTGTGCAGCAGTTCGGCATCGCCGACGCCGACTTGCATGTCGTTGCGGCCCTGGAGGATGAGGGTGGGGATCTTCAGTTTGCCAAAGGCCGCCGCTGGGTTCTGGTGGAACAGGGATATCAGGTAAGGCTGCACGCTGGGGCGGAACACCACTTGCAGCGGTTCGGGCACATTGTCGTCGGTCTTGCCGGCCTTGATCTCTTCGATCAGTTCCTCGCTGCGCGCCAGTAGGGGAGGCGGCAGGCGGTATTGCAGTTGCTCGCGTACCACCTGATCCACCGGGCGTCCGGTGCCAGCAACGGAAATCAGAGCGCTGGCGCCGGCGCGCCCGGCGGCCAGCGATGCCACCAGGGCGCCCTCGCTGTGCCCCATCAGGATCAGTTGCCCAAGGCGTGGGTCAGCCTTGAGCTTTTCGCTCCAGGCCACGGCGTCGTCGACGTATTTCTCGATGGACAGGTCGCGTTCGTCAGGTGTGGCCGGGCGGCTTGCGGCCACTCCGCGCTTGTCGTAGCGCACGCTGGCGATGTTGTGTCGGGCCAGAATCAATGCCAGACGTTTCATGCTGTCGTTGCGTCCGCCGTCGGGGTTGTTGCCGTCACGGTCGGTAGGGCCTGATCCGGCGATGATGAGCACCACCGGCACGGGCTTGTCGGATTTGGGCAACAGAAGGGTGCCGAACAGCTCGCCCGTGCCGGTGTCCAGGCTGATAGGGCGTTGCAGCACGACCGGCGTGCCGGCGTGGGCCAGAGAGGTCAGCAGTGTGAGGGTCAAAGCGATTACTCGCAGCGGCATCAAGCCGCGGATCAGGGACATACCACGTAGCATCGCAGGGCCATCATCAATAAAGTGTGAAATTGGACGCGGTCAATTGAATAAGGTTCGCGCGTGATCTGGACGCAGACCCTGCGTATACTGGCGCCCTCGTGTTTTTGGTCGATTTATCGGAGCCTCCCGCATGTCCGGCAATACCTACGGCAAGCTGTTCTCTGTCACCACCGCCGGCGAAAGCCATGGTCCGGCGCTGGTCGCTATCGTCGACGGCTGCCCGCCGGGTGTCGAACTGTCGCTCGAAGATCTGCAGCGTGACCTGGATCGCCGCAAGCCAGGCACCAGCCGCCATACCACCCAGCGTCAGGAAGCCGATGAAGTCGAGATCCTGTCCGGCGTGTTCGAAGGCAAGACCACCGGTACTTCCATCGGCCTGCTGATTCGCAACACTGACCAGAAGTCCAAGGACTACTCGCAGATCAAGGATCTGTTCCGTCCGGCCCACGCCGACTACACCTACCACCACAAATATGGCATTCGCGACTACCGTGGCGGCGGCCGCAGCTCGGCCCGCGAGACTGCCATGCGCGTGGCCGCGGGTGCGATCGCCAAGAAATACCTGCAAAGCCAGGGCATCACCGTGCGCGGCTACATGAGCCAGCTGGGCCCGATTGAAATCCCGTTCAAGGGCTGGGAGTCGGTGGAGCAGAACGCTTTCTTCTGCCCCGACCCTGACAAGGTGCCGGAGCTGGAGGCCTACATGGACCAGTTGCGCCGCGATCAGGACTCGGTGGGCGCCAAGATCACCGTCGTCGCCGAAGGCGTTATGCCTGGTCTGGGCGAGCCGATCTTCGACCGCCTGGATGCCGAACTCGCCCATGCACTGATGAGCATCAATGCCGTGAAAGGCGTCGAGATCGGCGCAGGTTTCGCCAGCGTCGCCCAGCGCGGCACCGAGCATCGCGACGAGATGACGCCGCAAGGTTTCACCTCCAACAATGCTGGCGGCATCCTGGGTGGCATCTCCTCGGGGCAGCCGATCGTCGCTCACCTGGCGCTCAAGCCTACGTCCAGCATTACCACGCCTGGCCACTCCATCGACGTCGACGGCAACCCGGTCGAGATGATCACCAAGGGCCGCCACGACCCGTGCGTGGGCATTCGTGCCACGCCGATCGCCGAAGCCATGATGGCCATCGTGCTGCTCGACCACCTGCTGCGTCATCGTGGGCAGAACATGGACGTTATTGTGAATACGCCGGTTCTGGGCCAGCTGTAATGCCCCCGGCCGTTGCCGCTGCCAGGGTCCTGTGACCGTGGCAGCGCTGCCTTACTGGCGCCTGTCCAGTTTCTATCTGTTCTATTTCGCCTTGCTGGGCTCCACGGCGCCGTTCCTGTCGCTGTACTTCAACCACCTGGGTTTTCCCGCCGCGCGCATTGGCGAGCTGGTGGCCATTCCCATGCTGATGCGCTGCGTGGCCCCCAACATCTGGGGCTGGCTGGGTGACTACACCGGGCGGCGTCTGGCAATCGTGCGATTTGGCGCCGTATGCACCCTGGCGTGTTTTTCGCTGATCCTCGTCGACAAATCCTACGCCTGGCTCGCCATGGTCATGGCGCTGCATGCCTTCTTCTGGCACGCGGTCCTGCCGCAGTTCGAGGTCATCACCCTCGCTCATCTACAAGGGCAGACCGCGCGTTATAGCCAGATCCGGCTGTGGGGCTCGATCGGCTTCATTTTGACGGTCGTGGGTCTGGGACGCCTGTTCGAATTGTTCAGCCTGGATTTGTATCCCCAGGCACTGTTGCTCATCCTGGCGGGTATCGTCGCCAGCAGTTGGTGGGTACCCAACGCCCAGCCTGCTCATTCGAGCGTGCGTGCGGCAGGCGAGGGGTTTGTCCGGCAGTTGTTGAGTCCGGGAGTGCTGGCCTTTTATGTCAGCGTGGCGCTGATGCAGCTCAGCCATGGCCCTTACTACACCTTCCTGACCCTGCATCTGGAGCACCTTGGCTACAGCCGGGGAATCATCGGCATGCTATGGGCGGTGGGCGTCGTCGCCGAAGTGCTGATGTTCCTGTTCATGAGCCGTATCCTGCAAAAAGTCAGCGTTCGTCACGTGTTGATCGCAAGTTTCGCCCTGGCGTCGTTGCGCTGGCTGCTGCTGGGCAATTTCGCCGATCACCCGTCAATCCTGATCTTCGCCCAATTGCTGCACGCCGCCACCTTTGGCAGCTTTCACGCTGCGGCCATCCATTTTCTGCAACGCAGCTTCGGTCCGCGTCAGCAGGGCCAGGGACAGGCGCTGTACGCGGCGCTTTCCGGCACCGGTGGCGCCGTGGGGGCGCTTTACTCCGGTTACAGCTGGAACGCCCTTGGCCCAGGCTGGACCTTTGCCATTGCGAGCCTTGCGGCGCTGACCGCTGCGATCCTGGCCGCAGCCCGCATGAAAGCCGACTGAATATGAGGAAACCACGCCAATGAGCATTCTGTCCGTTTACTCCGTGTCATCGCCTGATTTGCCGAACAAGGTCCTGACGCACCTCGAAGACATCGCCTCGACGCTGGCCGACCACGGCATCGTCTTCGAGCGCTGGCAGGCCACCACCAAGGTAGCGGCCGGTGCCAGCCGGGAAGAGGTGATCGACGCCTACCGCCAGCCGATCGATCAATTGATGACCGAGCGCGGCCTTGAGGCCATCGATGTCATCAGTGTCAACGCAGGTCTGGGGCAGCAAGCGCAATTGCGCGCCAGCCTTCTCGATGAGCAGCTGCACGAAGCGGATGAAGTGCGGCTTTTCGTTGCGGGCCGTGGGCTCTTGTCCTTGCACATCGGTGATTTCATCTATGCCGTGCAGTGCGAAAGGAATGACCGGATCAGCATCCCCGCTGGCACCCGGCACTGGTTCGACCTAGGGGAGCAGCCACACCTGGTGGCCATTCGTCTGTTCTCTACCTCCCAAGGCGTATCGGCCAGCTTGACCGGCGATGACATTGCCAGCCAGTTTCCTCATCTGGACGATTGAAACGCTTTCCAGCTTGAAGGCACTCCAATTGAAAGTTGCGTAACCCAATGCGCAACTTCCCCTCTGGCGAAACTGTTCTAGTTCGTACAACTTCGTGCAGGGGTAATTGTTTCAAACTTGACCATTTTTGCTAATCAGTCGACAAAAATGTCAGCGTGTTTTGGATATTTTGTAAGACATTGCCTGTTTATGAGTCAGGCAAGACTGTTTGTTTTGCACCGTGTGTTTAACCCTCCCAGTCTGTGTAACCCTTGTCCTGTCGAAGCCTGACAGCCCTTGAACGTGCCGTGCCCTTGCAGTCTTTTTGCAGGGCCTGGCGCGTCCGGCCGGCTGCAATCAACTTCAAACTCTAAAAGAGCATTCAGGGACGACAGTTGACGTTTTATACGGAGGGGAAAATGAAAAACGTGGAAACAGGGACATTGAGTCCGTTGATTCAGCAAATGGTCAGCAGCGTTACCGAACAGGACGGCGATGCGGCGATTGCCAATGCGCTTGACTGGCTCAGGGAAGAGTGTCGATGTGAGCGGGCGATGCTGTATCAATATCGTGAGGGCGCGTTGCTCAGTTGCATCACATCCAACGTCGATCCTTACTGGAAGGACCTCTACGTTCAGGGCCGGCTGATGATTGAAGACCCGGTCATCCGCTGTTTGCGCCACACCCTGGGATTTCTGGACTGGATGCAAGCGTTCCAGACCTACCCGCCATCATCTGCGTACATGGCAGCGGTGCAGGATTGCCAGCTATTGCCGGCCTTTTCGTACGGCTATAGCAGCGAAAACCGCGCCAATCGAGGTGTGATCACCGTTTGCTCGCTCAATGGCATGGAGCGACCGCTAACCCATAACGACCGCTACCTGCTCACAAGCCTGGTGCCGATGCTGCACGTCGCTGGCAAAGGCCGGCAATTACTGACAAGGGCGTTGACGCCCAAGGAGCTTGAAATACTCAAATGGGCCAGGGAAGGCAAGACGGCGTGGGAGATCGGCCTGATAAAGGAGGTTTCGGAGGCCACTGTCAAACATCATTTCAAAAGCATCTACGCAAAGCTTGGGGTTTCGAACCGGGCCCAGGCCGTAGGTGAAGCCCTCTGCCGAGGGATCCTGCGCTGACCCGGCAACCGTCGGAGTAGCGTGGCGCAAAAAAAAACCGCGATGGCTCAGGTAGCGATCGCGGTGTTTCTAAAAGGGATGCTTCAAGCGGTGCTGCAGTGCCAGATCAGCGAGTGTGATACGTCGGCAAATCAAACCGGTGCTGGCTTTGCAGCATCGAAATGGCCGGCAATTCGCTAGCCTGGGCTGCTAGGTCGCGGCGAATCGCGCTGATAACCCACTCCATCTGAACCGGTGTGTGTAGCTGGGCGTAAGACACCGAACGACGAATCTGTTTGCCCTCACCGTTACGAAGTGAAAGCAGCACGCCACCATCCGGACGCGGTTGGGTGGTGACTTCAAAATCGGAAAAGACAGAAGCGAATTTCTCTTGGATGAAAGTCATGTCTAGCGGCTCCATTGCTCAGTGATAACAAGCTTGGGAGTACTAATGCAGTGACTGTGCCATTATTTAGAAATAAAAAAAACGTTATAAATCAAGCACTTGAATCTTATATCGAGATTGGGTTTCGTGCATTTTGCATGAATGGCCATCGACGCATCCTGCATTTTGCCGCAAAGGCCTGTCTGGCGACGGGCGCGAAGAGGGGAGATGGAGCGCTGTTGAAAATTATGACCGCGACGCCCTGGAAATATTTCGAATGATTTCATCAATTTTTTGGCCGGGTCGATAAACGGCATTTTCTATGAGCACTATGCGAAAGGTTCATGGCGAGGCAACGCTTGAGCTGTCATCGTTGTCGACATCAGCGCAGGCAATGCATTTCTGAACCTGCGGGAATAATCGATCGAACAAACGCGCATGCATGCAGCGCTACAGGAGTTGAGCAATGTCCGATACCCCCAATGCCCCGGGTTCTACCACCCGTATGACCGATGACGAGGCGCTGGAATTTGCCGAGCAGGTATTTGACCGAGCCCGTGCAGGCGACGCGGTGATGCTCGACCGCTTGCTGGAGAACGGGCTGACCCCCAACCTGCGTAATCACAAGGGCGATACGCTGTTGATGCTCGCCAGTTATCACGGACATCAGGATGCAGTGAAGGTGTTGCTCAAGCACCGCGCCGACCCGGAAATCCGCAATGACAACGGCCAGAGCCCCATTGCCGGTGCGGCCTTCAAGGGTGATCTTGCAGTGGTGCAGATTCTGGTCGAGGGCGGGGCGGATGTCGAAGGTGCCTCGTCTGACGGGCGCACGGCGCTGATGATGGCGGCCATGTTCAACCGCACGGCGATTGTCGACTACCTGATCTCCAAGGGCGCCAACCCCAACATTACCGACGCCAAGGGCGTCACGCCGCTGATGGCCGCCCAGACCATGGGCGCGACCGAGACTGCCGAGCAACTGACTCGCCTGGGGCGCTGATCTACGGGTGGTCTTTCTCGCAACAAGAGTGGGGTCAATTCGATAGAGGCGCGGGGGATTTGCGGCTATCCTTCGCGCCTGTTTTTCAGCTCCGGAATCTAGCGCCATGAAAGCCTCACTTATCGAATTCATCAGCAAGATCAGCTCCGGCTGCATGAGCGACGAGGAAATCGAAAAGATTGCCGACGAAGCCGCCCAGGCTTACGCCGACCCCGACGCCTTTCTGGCCGCCAACCCCGACATCAACTACGACGACACCTTCCCTATCCCGCTGGGTGAGTGGATCGTCGTCGGCAGCTTGCCGGAAACCGTGATGTTCCAGGCTGACACCTATATGGACCTCTTCAGTGAGATCACGGCCTCGTTTGGCCCCGGCGTCGCGTTCAACATCAAGCCCAAGCAGCTGGCGAAAGCCGAGCCGCTGACTGCCATGAACCGCATCCAGATTCAGTTGGGCAGCATGAACAAGGAAATGGGTGGCTACGTGGTAATGAACCTTAGCGAGCCGCTGGACGATGAGCTGCAGACCGTGCTGGTCTACGGCAATGACCAGGCCCGGGTCATGGAACTGGGCGTCGAGTTGGGCATTCTGATCGAGCCGACCCTGGAGGCGCTCAAGGCGCAGGACTGAACCGCAGGGGCGTTTGAAATATCCGCCGACGAACGGAACCGTCGCCACGTGCCACAACTCCTAATAGGGGCAAGCCCTCTATAAGGAGCGACACCATGGGTTCCACCTTTAATGGTCTGATTGGTCTGATCATTCTGGCTCTCGACATCTGGGCCATCATCAACGTATTGAAGAGCGGTGCCGAAACCGGCATGAAAATCCTGTGGGTGCTGCTCATTGCGCTGCTGCCGGTACTGGGCCTCATCATCTGGGCTATCGCCGGGCCTCGAGGCAACGTGCGGATCTAGCCGGCTGCGACCTTTACCCCGGAACATCGACGCCCGATTGGCTTGCCAGCAATCGGGCGTTTTCATGGGCCATATCCATGTAGCCTTTCAAAAATGGTTGTTTGTAAGAAAATATTAGAACGCGTTCGAAACAACGGAATTTTCACTGCTTTTTCGGGAAAATCCGCCGTGCCTCGCCTGCGGCCAGGCCCGCTGGCGGGAGAAATCGGCTGAGCGCTGATGAAGAATGCAGCGTATCGGTGATAAAGCGCAGGCGTTCACGTAGTATTTGCCCCCCGCGACCGGACCTGCATTGCAGCGGCGGACGCACAGGCTTTTCGAACCTAAACCTGAATCCAACGGATCCCAAGACACATGGCCAAAACGGACGCCCCGGCGCGCGCGCCGCAACCTACCGTCAAATCGCACCTGGCTTACACGCTCTTGAGTGGCCTGGCGCTGATGGTCCTGTACACCCTGCTGCGCGTGGCGCTGCTGGTCTACAACCGTGAAGGGATCGGCGCCACGCCGGCCTCGACGTTCATCGAGGCCTTCGGCAACGGGTTGCGGTTCGACCTGCGCCTGGTGGTCTATATCCTCATTCCGTTGCTATTGGCGCTGTTCAGCGCGCGACTGATGGCAGCGCGTGGCTTCTTCCGTGTCTGGCTGACGCTGGTGGCGAGCCTGACCACGTTCTTCGGCCTGATGGAGATGGACTTCTACCGTGAGTTTCACCAGCGCCTGAACGGCCTGGTGTTCCAGTACGTCAAGGAGGATCCCAAGACCGTTCTGAGCATGATCTGGTACGGCTACCCGGTGGTCCGCTACCTGTTGGCGTGGGCGCTGCTGACCTGGCTGCTGAGCCTGGTGTTCAAGGGCATCGACCGACTGACCCGGCCTCGTGGCGGTTTCAATATCGGCAGTTCCAGCAACCGCATCGTGGCGCCGTGGTACACCCGCATTGGCGTGTTCGTGCTGTGCCTGGTGGTGGCGGTGATCGCTGCGCGCGGCACCTTGCGCCAAGGCCCGCCGCTGCGTTGGGGTGATGCCTACACCACCGAATCGAACTTCGCCAACACCCTGGGCCTGAACGGTACGCTGACGCTGATCGCTGCCGCCAAGAGCCGGATGTCCGAAGACCGCGACAACATCTGGAAAGCCACGCTGCCAGTCGCTGAGGCGCAGCAAACCGTGCGCGACATGCTGCTGACCGCCAACGAGAAACTGGTCGATCCAGACACTGCCGCTGTGCGTCGCGAGTTCACACCGCCCGCCAGCAACACGCTGCCGATCAAGAACGTCGTGGTGATCCTGATGGAAAGCTTCGCCGGCCACTCGGTTGGCGCGTTGGGCGACGAATCGAACATCACGCCGTACTTCGACAAACTCTCGGAGGAAGGTCTGCTGTTCGATCACTTCTTCTCCAACGGTACGCATACCCACCAGGGCATGTTCGCCACCATGGCGTGCTTCCCGAACCTGCCGGGCTTCGAATACCTGATGCAGACGCCTGAAGGCAGCCACAAACTGTCCGGCCTGCCGCAGTTGCTCAGTGCGCGCAAATACGATGACGTGTACGTCTACAACGGCGACTTCGCCTGGGACAACCAGTCCGGGTTCTTCAGCAACCAGGGCATGACCAACTTCATCGGCCGTAACGACTTCGTCAATCCGGTGTTCTCCGACCCGACCTGGGGCGTGTCCGACCAGGACATGTTCGACCGTGGCGCCGAAGAACTGAAAGCCCGTGAAGCCAAGGGCAAGCCGTTCTACGCCTTGCTGCAAACCCTGTCGAACCACACGCCGTACGCACTGCCGGCGAACCTGCCAGTGGAACGCGTAACCGGCCACGGCACGCTGGATGAGCACCTGACGGCCATGCGTTATTCCGACTGGGCGCTTGGGCAGTTCTTCGAAAAAGCCAAGAAAGAGCCTTACTACAAAGACACCTTGTTCGTAGTCGTGGGCGACCATGGTTTCGGTAACAACGAGCAGATCACCGAAATGGACCTGGGCCGTTTCAACGTGCCGATGTTGATGATCGCACCGGGCCTGCAGGACAAGTTCGGCAAGCGCAGTAGCATCGTCGGCACGCAGATCGACATCGTTCCGACCATCATGGGCCGCCTGGGTGGCGACACTGTGCACCAGTGCTGGGGCCGCGACCTGCTGAACCTGCCGGCTGGCGACTTGGGCTTTGGCGTGATCAAACCGTCGGGCAGCGAGCAGACAGTGGCGATCGTCACTGGCAACCGCATCCTGATCGAGCCCAAGGAAATGGAGCCGAAGATCTACAGCTACGAGCTGGGCACCAAGCCACATGCGGAACTGATCCCGAACGCGCCTGATGTCGCCGAACTGCGCAAGAAGCTCGACAGCTTCCTGCAGACTGCGACCAAGAGCCTGCTGGACAACACTGCTGGCGTGAAAGACGCCAAGCCATAACGGTTGTCTGTCTGATTAAAAAAGAGGCCTTCGGGCCTCTTTTTTATTGGGTGATCGTCAGCATTCTGATCGACCCACCGCCCCGTAGCAGTCCGGCTTGCCGGCGTCGGCGTCTTTAAAATCGTCGACGCCGGCAAGCCGGACTGCTACGGGAGGGCGTACACCCAAAGCTTTTGATCGTGATCTTGATCTTCTTACGCGATGGCACAGGCGCCGCCGAACGCGACGTTAAGGCGCCAGGCCGAACGGAGGTGTCGTGGAGGGGGATGAGCGGCAGGGAAGCCGCGAAAGCCGTGCGGGCCAGGGACGGCCCATCACGGCGTGCCCCCGGAACGGCGCCGGAGTGAGGGAACCGAGACGAAGTCGCGGCCCAGCCTGTCGCAAATGGTTTGGTTACTTTGCCGAATGTACGGACCGGACACATGGTTGACGGGTGTGCGGGGACATGGTGGACACTTTT
>Ga0207713_1000113_pt1 | contig 132424 bp, 95 predicted proteins | sample KBSS64metaG_FD_184404 | JGI IMG/M metagenome (GOLD analysis project Ga0207713, IMG submission 184404) | Switchgrass rhizosphere microbial communities from Kellogg Biological Station, Michigan, USA - KBS S6-4 metaG (SPAdes) (version 2) | ecosystem: Host-associated > Plants > Roots > Rhizosphere... | reverse complement strand
CGTCGTCGGTGATCTTGGCCGTGGCGGCGGTGTCCACCGGGTTGACGATGATCGCGTCCACCCCCTGGCTGGTGAAGTTCTGCACCTGGTTGAGCTGGCGCACCACATCGCCCTGGGCATCCTCGAATTGCAGTGTCACGCCTTGCAGCTGTTTGGCGTGGGCCACCATGTAGTCGCGCATCTGCGCCAGGAACACATCATCGACCTGGGCGATGCTGACGCCAATGTGCACGTCGGCCATGGCCAGGGGGGAAAGTACCGCGCTGAAGATCAAGCCAAGCAATTGTTTTTTCATGGTGTCGGTCCGCTGTTGTTGTTGTTTTCAAAACCATTGACGTGAATTCAGGCCTGGCGCTTGGTGCGCATCTGCTGCACGCGCTCGGCGAAGGTCGCATAGGGCCAGCGCTCGCTGAGGGCCTGGTGCATCAGTTGCTGGCCGGTCTGGGGTGCCAGGCCATGCAGGGGTGGGTCGGTGTCCAGGTTGCTGGGGAATGAGTAGCCGTCTGCGGTGCAGGCAATCACTGCCGCCAGGCCTTCGGCGCTCAACAGGTTGTCGGCGAGTTGGGCCAGCAGGTGCGGATAGATGGCCAGCATCATCCGCTCGCGGTCCACGGTTTCCATCGCCTTGCCGAAGGCGGCGGAAATCTGCAGCAGGTTGGCCATGCGGTGCAGGTCGGCGGTGCGGTTGGTGCCGGCGGCATGAAACAGCGCCGGGTTGAAGAACAGCAGGTCGCCTTTGACCAGCGGCAACTGCACGGCATGGGCCTGGAAATACTCGATGAACTCGGGCCGGCGCCAGGCCAGGAAGCCCAGCGGGTATTGCTGGGAGAACGGCAGTATCTGGGTAGGCCCGCTTTCCAGCGGCATGTCGGTGTGGGCCACGGCACCCTGCAGGGTCAGGTGCTGGGACAGCACTTGCAGGTGCACCGGGTAGCGCTCCACCACGTCAACGGTCTGGAACCCCAGGTGGTAGTCACGGTGCGGCTGTTGCGCCTGGCCGCCGGGGCGTACCACGTTGACCTGGGCGCTGACCTGGAAGTCCGGGCCCAGCCAGGCCTCTGCGACCAGGCCGATCAGCGGGTTGGCGTAATACTCGACGTAGGCGGCGGGCGACTGCAGGGCGGCTTTTTGCAGGGAGTTCCAGATGCGCCCGTTGCTGCCAGCCTTGGCAAAATGGTCGGCGGCCACGCCGGCTTCGGCCTCCACCGCGAAGATGGCTTCGAACACCGCGCTCTGGCGGTCGATGACCGTGGTGTCGGCAAAGCCCTTGCGTATCACCAGCACGCCGGGGCCGTCGCGAAAGACCTGGTGCAGCTCATCGAGCACGGCGTGGCGGTCGCCGTCCCGCAGGCGCTGGGCATCGTAGATCGGTACGTTCGCCTGCACTTCGGTGCAGTGGGGGTAGTGGTCGGCGCTGGTGCGCTGTTCGCACAGGCGGCTGAAGTCTTCCAGGCGCACGGCATTTTCAGTGACGAAGGCGGGTGTGCTCATCAGGCATCCTCCGGCAGGGTCAGTGGCCGTTGCGGGCGTGGCACGGCGTCGTCACCGCAGCCGATCACGCCCTGTTCCAGGTCAATCACCGTCCCGGTCATCATCCCTGACTCGCGCGATAGCAGGAACGCCACGCTCTGCGCCACCTCTTCGGGTTTGAGCAGGCGGCCGAATGGCTGGGCCTGCTCGGCCGCCTGCAGCCAGCCATCCTGTGCGCCGTGGTAGCGGCGCTGGATTTCGTCTTCGTGGGGGGTGTCCATCCAGCCAATGTTCAGGCCGTTGATGCGGATGCGGTTGCGCAGGGCGCTGTAGGCCGCGTTCTTGGTCAGCACGGCCAGCGCGCCCTTGGAGGTCGAATAGGCGGTGAGGTAGGACGGGCCACCGTGGCTCACGATGCTCTGGATGTTGACGATGCTGCCTTCCACACCCTGGCTGATCATCAGCTTGACGGCTTCCTGAATCAGAAAGAACGGCGCGCGGACGTTGACGGCGAACAGGCGGTTGAACAGGTCGGGCGAGGTATCCAGGATGGTGCCGCGGTCGGACATGCCTGCGCAGTTGACCAACCCGTGCAACGTGCCGAAATGCTCGCGCGCGGCCTCGATGATTTTCTGGCAGTCCTCGACCTTCTCAAGGTCGGCTTCGACGAAGAATGCCTGGCAGTCGAGTTGCGCCAATTGACGAACCTGTTCCTGGCCCTGGCTCTGCCGTCGGCCGCAGATGATCAGGCCCGCAGCGCCGCGGCGGGCGAGGGTGTGAGCCACCGCAGCGCCCAGGCCCTGGGTACTGCCGGTGACGACGAAATAGTGGCCAGTGAACGAGGTGGCCAGGTCGGTAGTGGACATGCGGGTCTCCTGATTTTTTATTCTTGTCGGTGCGCCGGCTCGACGCCTTGCGAAACTGAGACTAGCATTGGCCGCATCGGGCAAAGGCTCAAAAAGACCTCAAGAAAACCTCAGGCTGACCCTCATGCTCGAACGTGCCAAGCACTTCTCTATCAAACAGCTCGCGACCCAGGCCGGCGTCAGCAAGGCCACGGTGGACCGGGTGCTGCATGAGCGCGGCAGTGTTCATTACCAGACCCGCCGGCGCATCGAACAGGCCCTCGATGACCTGGAAGCCCAGGAGAAAAACGGCCTGGCCGTGGGCCGCACTTTCTACGTCGATGTGGTGATGCACACCCCGCAGCGCTTCAGCGCCGCGGTGCGGGCCGCCATCACGGCGCAACTGGGTAGCCTGGCGCCGTTTCGCATTGCCCCGCGGTTTCACTTCTTCGAAGAAATCGAGCCCCAGGCCATGCACGACCAGTTGCTGCGTTGCCTGGGCACCGGCAGCCACGGTGTGGTGCTGAAGGCGGCCGACGAGCCGCCGGTGAACCTCGCGGTCAAGCAGTTGACGGCCGCCGGCATCCCGGTGGTGACGCTGGTCACTGACCTGCCGTTGAGCGAGCGCATCGGTTACGTGGGCATGGACAACCGCACTGCCGGGCAAACGGCCGCCTACCTGTTGTCGCGCTGGTTGGCGCCAGGGTCGCACCAGGTGGCCGTGGTGATCGGCAGTGAACTGTTTCGCGGTGAGGAAGAGCGGGAGATGGGCTTTCGCACCTGGTTGCGCGGCCATGCCGAGCATTTGCAGGTCGTGGAAATCAGTGGGGGCTATGGCGTGTACGCCAGTACGTTCGAGCGGGTGGTGCAGGCCCTCGGGCACCACCCTGACCTGCGTGCAGTGTACAGCGTGGGCGGTGGCAACCGCGCCATCGTCGACGCGTTCGCGGCCCAGGGGCGGGCCCTCGACGTGTTCATCGCCCACGACCTGGACGAGGAAAATCGCCAACTGCTGGCCGAGCAGAAAATCGCAGCGATCATCGACCATAACCTGCAGATCGATGCCCGCCATGTGTTCCTGCACATCCTGCAATTTCATCGCGTGTGGAAGCCCGGCGCGATTGCACCCTCGCAGGTGCAGATCGTCACGCCGTTCAATTTGCCTTACTGAGCTGACGCAAGGGCGGTGCTCCCACGCGATCCTTGTGTGAGAGCTGGCCGGCCAGCGAGCGTTCCAGAGCGCCTGGCTTACTGCGGCCGCACGCCGTCGTAAGCATCTTGCAGGAGTTGGCGAATCGCAGTGGCTTCGATGGGCCGTGGGTTCCAGTAGGGGTTGGACAGGGCGATATCGGTGGCACGGTCCAGGTCGGCTTCGGTCAGGCCCAGGTCCTTGAGGCGGGTGGGTGCGCCCAGGGAACTGGACAGGTCGAATAGCGCCGCCGCTGGGCTGTCGTGCGTGACGTTCAACGCGCGGCAGATGCGTGACAGTGCCGGGGCCGCCGACTGGTTGTAGGCAATGGCGTGGGGCAGCACGATGGTGTGGGTCTGGGCATGGGGCAGGTTGAAGCTGCCACCCAGGGTGTGGCAGAGCTTGTGGTGCAGGGCCATGCCGACGTTACCCAGTACGGTACCGCACAGCCAGGCTCCATACAGGCAGTCGCCACGGGCGGCCAGGTCGGCCGGGTCTTTGTGGATGCTCTTCAGGCCTTCAGCCAGGGCGCGAATGCCTTCCTCGGCCATCAACGACATCACCGGGTTGCCGTCCTGGGCATACAGGCCCTCGGCTGCGTGGGCAATGGCGTTCATGCCGCTGGTGATGGACATGTCCACCGGCAGGCTGACGGTCAGTTCCGGGTCGTAGATCACGGTCTTGGGCAATACCCGCGGGTCCTTGCCGGTGCGCTTGAGGCCGTTCTCGGTCAGGCCGTACACCGGGGTCATTTCCGAGCCGGCGTAGGTGGTGGGAATGGCCAGGATCGGCAGCCCCGAGTCCATGGCGATGGCCTTGCCCAGGCCGGTGGTGGAACCGCCGCCAATGGCCACGGCGCAGTCCGCGCCCAGCTTGCGTGCCACTTCCCGTGCCTCGCGGGCGGTTTCGATGGGCACGTGCATCACGGCCTTGTCGAAGATGTCGGCTGCGCGGTCTCCCAGCAACTGGGCAATATGCTCGGCCTGGGCACGCTGCTCGGGGGTGCACAGCACCAGCGCGCGCTTGGCGCCCAGGCGATCGATCTCCGCCTCCAGTTGTTGCAGCGAACCCTGGCCGAAGATGACGCGCGACGGTTGGCCGTTATAGACGAATGGGGGCGTTGACATGGGGCAAGTCTCCTTGAGTAGCGGCAGGGGCGGGGCGCTGGACGACAGGGGTGGGCTGGTAGGCCAGCAGCCTCCAGCCTTCAGCCGTATCGAGCCAGACGCTCAGCGTTCGGTTATGCAGGGTTTTGGCCACCCCGTGGGACGTGATGTCGGCCCACATTTCACCGAACGCCAGGGCGGTGTCGCCTGCGCGGCGCACCTCGTGTACCTGGTGGTCGATGCGGTGGTAGCGGTAGAGGCCATCGCGGCACTTGGCCAAATAGCGCGCCAGGGTGTCCTGGACACCGTTGGAATGCACATACACCAGGTCCGGGTGGGCCAGGTGGGCAAAGGTTTCCAGGTCGCCCTGGCGCATGGCGTGGTAACGCTGGTCTTCCAGCGCGCGAAGGGTAGCGGTCAGGGCGTGATCGTCGAGCATGGGGGCGTCCACAGGCAGGGGCAGGGTTCAGGCGGCCGGTTGCCTGGCCAGGACAAAATCGAAGGCCAGGGTGTAGAACACTTCATCGCTGTGGCCGCCGTCGGGGGTGGCCCCGGCGGGCTGGCACTGCCAGTGGGTGATCAGTGACGGGCGCACGCCGAAGATCGCGTCGGAGTCCAGGTACGGGTCGCCTTCGCGAAACACCTGGGTGGTCAGGCGCTGGTAACCGCTGGCGCTGATGGAAAACTCCAGGTGCGCCGGGCGCCAGGCATGGCGGTTGAGCGCGCCGAGCAACTGGTTCACCGGGCCTTCGTGGCGCACTTGCTGGCTGCCCGGCAGTGATGTGCTGAAGTGGTAGTGGCCGCGGTCATCGGCTTGCAGCAGGGCACAACCGCCCGCCACGCGGATATGGATCTCGGCGTAGGGCACGGGGGCGCCCTTGTCATCGCGTACGGTGCCTTGCACGTAACCCTTTGGCCCACCGAGCTGGGGGTTGATGTCCGCACCCAGGTCATGGACCAGTACCGCGGGTGTCGGGGCCACATGGAACGAGGTGGCCTGGGTGCAGCCCTTGGGCTTGCGCTCGTTCTGTGCCAGCACCAGGGTCGACAGGCCCAGCACATCGGAAAGCAGCACGAACTCGTGGCGGTCGGGAGGCACGGCGCCCACCTTGGCGAGGAAGTCGATGCCGCCGCGCCATTCGGCTTCGGTCAGCTTGATGTCACGGGCGAAGGCGTGCAGGTGCTGCACCAGGCTGGTCATCACTTCACACAGTCGGGCATCGCCGGTGCCGCGGTTATAGGCCAGCACTGCCTGGGTGATGGTGGTTTCGTCCAAATTGCGCATGGTGACTCCCTGAACGGTCGGCGGTGTCGGTCATCAGGGGCGACACACTTCTCAGCCTGTTGCGCCGCACGTTATAGTTCCGCAGGATGTAAGAAAAGGCCGCTTGCGGAATTCTTTATTTCACCTGTGAAAAAATAAAAAGGAAGCACACAGTGGATCGCCTCACCGAACTGGAACTGTTCGTACTGACTGCGGAAGTCGGAACCCTGAGCAAGGCCGCGGAAATACTGGGCCTGTCCAATGCCGCCGCCAGTCGCCACCTGGTCGCCCTGGAACAGCGCCTCAATACCCGGCTCATCGACCGCAACACCCGGCGCCTGGCGCTGACCAATTCCGGCCACCAGTTCTACACCAGCTGCAAGAGCCTGCTGGGCGAGTTGAAGGAAGCCGAGGCCTCGCTCAGTGAATCCCTGGTACAGCCGGTTGGCACACTGACCATCACCTCGTCCATTTCCTTCTGCATGCTGCACATTGCCCCGCTGATTCCGGCGTTTCGCAAACTCTACCCGCACATCACCGTGAAGCTGCTGGGGGAGAACCGCTATTTCGACATCATCGACAGCGAAATCGACCTGGCCATTCGCACCAAAGAATACGAGCCGGACTCGAATATCACCATCCGCCGCCTGGCAGAGACCCGGCGGGTGCTGGCGGCCTCGCCGGGCTACCTGCAACGCATGGGTACGCCGAAGACCATCGATGACCTGGCCAACCATGACCTGCTGATCTACAGCCACGCCAACCAGCCACGGGTGATGCGTTTTACCCGCGGCAAGGAAGAGCTGGCGTTCAAGGCCGACCCCATCCTGGAAACCAACGACGGCCAGATCGTGCGCGCAGCCGCGCTGGCCGGTGGCGGCATCCTGGTGCAGCCCAGGTACATCATCAACGCCGACCTGGTGGCCGGCCGCCTGATACCCGTGCTTGACGACTGGGACCTGCCACGCCTGACCATCAACATGGCATTCCAGAGCCGCCGCTACATGCCTGCCAAGTTGCGCGTGTTCATCGAATTCTTGCTGGCTGATTTCAACCAGCACGAATACGAACGCCATTGGACGCGCTAGCCCTGTCGCATTCGGCGCAGCGTGCACCCTGCGTAGCGGCGGACCTGGCCGCGTCCCCGCCGCCGCGAAGCATCAGCCCACCACATGCCCCACCAACCGTATGGGTAACTGGCCCACTGAGTACCCGGACAGTTTTTCGCCTGGCGGAATTCACATTTGAGTTTTGCCCGGGTATTCACCTGAACGTCACCCCCCTATGATCCGTCGCGCCAAGGCCGGGCAGGCCCTGGCGGCCGGGCCCGGCACTGTTTTGTCTGCACGTTGATAAAAAAACCAACAACAAGGAAACGTCACGCATGAAAGACTTTGCCAAGAGCACGGTTGCGGTCAGCCTTTGCCTGCTGATGCCCGGGCTGGCCTGTGCCGATAATCAACCCTTTGCCACCGATTCCCACTGGATGACCGGTGACTGGGGCGGTGTGCGCAGCGGGTGGCTGGAGCAGGGGGTGGACGTCCAGCTCAACTACACCGGGGAAATGGCTGCCAACGCCCACGGGGGTTACGACAAGGACCACACGGCGCGCTGGACCGAGCAATACGCCGTGGGCCTCAACACCGACCTGCAGAAGCTGCTGGGCTGGGACAACACTCGCTTGCAATTGACCGTCACCGAACGTGACGGCCGCAACCTGACCAACGACCGCGTGGCAGACCCCCGCGTGGGCGGCTATGCGTCGTCCCAGGAAGTGTACGGCCGCGGGCAGACCTGGCGCCTCACCGAAATGTGGATGAGCAAGGCCTGGTTCGACGGAGCCCTGGATATCAAGGCGGGGCGCTTCGACGAAGGCTCGGACTTCAACAGCTTCCCCTGCGATTTCCAGAGCACCCCATTCTGCGGTGCCCAGGCTGCCAACTGGATTGGCGACATCTGGTACAACTGGCCCGTCAGCCAGTGGGCCGTCCGCACCCGCTATCAATTCGCGCCTCAGTGGTATGCGCAGATCGGCGTGTTCAACCAGAACCCTTCCAACCTGGACGTGGGCAATGGCTTCAAGCTCAGCGGCAGCGGCACCGAAGGCGCGCTGATTCCCGTGGAACTGGTGTGGAGCCCCACCTTCAACCGCCTGCCCGGTGAATACCGCCTGGGTTACTACAAGAGCAGCGCCAATGCCAACGACGTACTGCAGGACCGCGACGGCAACCCGCAGCCGCTGACGGGCAACGCCTTCCAGCAACACGGCAGCCGTCACGGCTACTGGCTGGTGGTGCAACAGCAACTGACGGCGCGCGACGGTGACAGCAGCCGGGGCCTGTCTGTGTTCGCCAACTTCACTCACCACGACAAGGCCACCAGCCAGGTCGACCACTTCATCCAGGCGGGTATCGTCTACAAGGGGCTGTTGGATAGCCGCCCCCTGGACGACTTGGGTATCGGTATCGCCCAGGTTCACACCAACGCCGACTATCGCGAGCGCGCCCGCCTGCAGAACGAAGCCAACGGCATCAGCGACGACGACAACCCGGCTTATATCCCGCTGCAGTACAACGAGACCAGCAGCGAGATCTATTACGGCGTGCATGTCACCAACTGGCTGACGGTACGCCCCAACCTGCAGTACGTGAAGAACCCGGGGGGTGTGCGCGAGGTCGACGCGGCGCTGATCGCCGGTTTGAAGGTGCAGGCGCGGTTCTAGAGCGGCTGCCTTGCCTTGGGCGTCGCCAGGGACGGCGACGCTGTTTTCCACCAGGCGGAAAACACATTTGCCATCGCGGCATGTTTTTTCCAAATCAATCGCAGTACTCTCGTCCCCACTGAGCGTACACATAAATTCAATAAAGGTTGACCTCATGTCCAGTAACCAAGCCGCCGTTGGCGCGTCCTCGAAAATCCTCTGGCGCATTGCCGCCATCACCACCATGGGCTCGTTGGGGTTCGGTTACGACACCGGGGTCATCTCCGGCGCACTGCCTTTCATGTCGCTGGACCCCAGCCAGGGCGGCCTCGGGCTTACCCCGGTCGCCGAAGGCCTGGTGGCCTCGGCACTGATCTTCGGTGGTGCGTTCGGCGCGTTGTTCGCCGGCCAGTTGTCTGACCGCTACGGCCGCCTCGGCGTACTCAAGGCCCTGGCCGTGCTGTTCGCCCTGGGCGCGCTGGGCACGGCCCTGTCACCCACCCTGTGGACCATGGTCGCCACCCGTTTCATCCTCGGCATCGCCGTGGGCGGTGCTTCGTCCACCGTGCCGGTGCTGATCGCCGAGCTGGCCGCGCCTCACCATCGGGGCCGGCTGGTGTGCCAGAGCGAACTGATGATCGTCTCGGGCCAGTGCCTGGCCTACATCGCCAGTGCCGGCCTGGTGCACCTGTTCGAGAGCCCCTCGGTGTGGCGCTACATGCTCGCCATTGCCCTGATCCCGGCGGCGCTGCTGTACCTGGGCATGCACTTCGTGCCCACCTCGCCACGCTGGCTGGTCAGCAAGGGCCGTATCGACGAGGCCAAGACCACCCTCACCGGCATCCGCGACACCCAGCGCGAAGTTGACCGCGAGCTCAAGGAAATCATCGCCCAGTGTGAAGTGGAGCGCCGCCACGGTGGCGTCCTGGCCAAGCTCAACGAACCCTGGTTGCTCAAGCTGCTGGGCATCGGTATCGCCCTGGGCTTCATCATCCAGTTCACCGGCGTCAACGCGTTCATGTACTACACCCCCATGATCCTCAAGGAAACCGGCCTGGGCACCAGCGCGGCGCTGATCGCCACCATCGGCAACGGCGTGGTGGCAGTGGTCGCCACGCTGATCGGCATGTGGTTGATCAACCGTATGGGGCGGCGCACGATCCTGCTCATGGGCCTGACCGTGGTGGTACTGGCGCAGATCTTCCTCGGCGTGGTCATGAACTTCATGCCCCACTCGCTGCTGCAGAGCTACCTGGCCCTGGGCGGTGTGCTGACGTTCCTGTTCTTCATGCAGATGTGCATCGGCCCGGTGTACTGGCTGCTGATGTCCGAGCTGTTCCCCACCCATGTGCGGGGCTTGATGAATGGCATCAGCGTGGGCATTTTCTGGATCTTCAACGCCATCGTCGCCTTCGCCTTCCCGGTGATGCTCAGTGTGATGGGTGGCATGACCTTCTTCCTGTTCGCTGTCATCAACATCGGTTCGATCGTGTTCTGCACCCTGTGGCTGCCCGAGACCAAGGGCATGAGCCTGGAAGAGATCGAACAGTTCATGCAGCAGCGCCTGGGTGGCCGCAAATGGCGCGCCGCCCAGGTCAATGCCTGCTGATGGCGGCCAGCCGCCTTCCACAATAAAGATCAAGGACATCACGCCATGACTGCGCACCTGAACACCGAGAGCCCGGTTGGGGGATTGTTCGAAGAGGAACGTTCCGCCGAGATCGTCAACGCCCGTATCACCGCCGACGCCGACCCGCGCCTGCGCGAAGTGATGTCGGTACTGACCCGCCACCTGCACGCGGCCATCAAGGAAATCGAACCCACCCACGAGGAGTGGTTCAAGGCCATCGAGTTCCTGACCCAGACCGGCCACATGTGCACCGACTGGCGTCAGGAATACATTCTGCTGTCGGACGTGCTGGGCGTGACCATGCTGGTGGACGCCATCAACCATCGCCGCCCCAGTGGCGCGACCCCCAACACCATCCTGGGGCCGTTCTACGTGGCTGACGCCCCGCATTATGAAAACGGCGCCAACATCTGCCTGGACGGCAAGGGTGAACCGACGCTGGTCAGCGGCCGGGTGCTGGACACCCATGGCAACCCGATCGCCGGGGCCACCCTGGATATCTGGCAGACCAACGACGACGGCTTCTACGACGTGCAGCAAAAAGGCCTGCAGCCGGAGTACAACCTGCGCGGCCTGTTCACCACCGATGCCGACGGTTTCTACGCGTTCCGTACCGTCAAGCCACGCCACTACCCGGTTCCGGCCGATGGCCCCGTGGGCAAATTGCTGGGCCAGTTGGGGCGCCACCCTAACCGCGCCGCGCACATGCACTTCATCGTCACCGCGCCCGGTTATGACCAGGTCATTACCCACATCTTCACCCCCGACTGCCCCTACCTGCACGAGGACACGGTGTTTGGCGTGAAGAAAGAACTGATTGCCGAATTCACCACCCAGGACGACGCGGCCACCGCCCAGCGCTACGACCTGCAAGTGCCTTACCTGGCCGTGAACTGGGACTTCGTCCTGAACCCGGCCTGATTCATCGACCCCGATCTTCAACGACATAAAAAGTGATCGACATGCCCGATAAAAATGTTGAACTGCTTGCAGCCTACTGGACCCTGGCCGGTGATACCTACCCGGGCGCGCCCAGCGAGATCAGCCCGTTCTCCCTGCAGTCGCGCGCCGAAGCGGCCGCCAAGGCGGGCTGGCGCGGCATGGGCCTGGTGCACGCGGACCTGGTGCACAACGTGGCCAAGCTGGGCATTTCCACCGTGCGCAACATCCTGCGTGACAATGGCATCAAGCACGTGGAGGTCGAGTTTCTCACCGACTGGCACCTGGAAGGCGACCTGCTCACCGCGTCCCACGCCATCCGCGACGAGCTGCTGGAGATCGCCGGCGAGCTGGGCGCCCGCAGCCTGAAAGTGGCTGGCGGTCTGTTCGAGGAAGGCCCGCCCGACGTACCCCGCATGCGCGACGCGTTCGCCATTCTGTGTGACCGTGCCGAACCCTATGGCGCCAACATCGTCATCGAGTTCCTGCCGTTCTCCAGCGTCAATACCATCGACCGCGCCATCGCCGTGACCGAGGGCGTACGCCCCAACGGCGGCCTGCTGATCGACACCTGGCACGTGGCGCGCGGCGGCATGACGTTCGACGAGATCGGCAAGATACCGCTGGAACTGATCAAGTCCATCGAACTGGACGACGCCAACCACGCCATCGTCGAGTCGTTCTTCAACGACTCCACCCACCACCGCAAATTCTGCGGCGAGGGCGAGCTGGACGTGCCGGACTTCATCCAGCAAGTGGTCAACGTCGGTTACCGCGGCCCGTGGGGCGTGGAACTGATCAGCGCCGAGCTGCGCAAGCTGCCGCTGGAAGTGGCCGCCAAGAAGGCCTTCGACACCACCATGGCTCAGTTCGAACACATCAAATTCTAAAAAAGGCCGCTGGCTATCCAGCGCCACCTAACAGCGTTTCAGGAGAGATAAAATGGTAGGTATCGCAGTGCTCGGCGCCGGTCGCATCGGCAAGATCCACGCGGCCAACGTGGCCGCCAGCAAATTCGCCAAACTGGTGGTAGTCGCCGACCCTTTCGCTGAAGCCGCCTCGCGCCTGGCCGATGAACTGGGCGCCGAGTCCATGACCGACTGTGAAGCAGCCATCGACCGTGCCGACGTGGATGCCATCGTCATCGGCACCCCCACCCACACCCACATCAACCTGATGTTGCGCGCCGTGCGCCAAGGCAAGGCGGTGCTGTGCGAGAAGCCCATCGACCTGGACATGGCCAAGAGCCTGGCCGCGGTGGAAGAAGTAGAGCGCCTCAACGGCCGTGTGATGCTGGCGTTCAACCGCCGCTTCGAAAGCACCTTCGCCGAGATGCGTGCGGCCATCGAAGCCGGTGACATCGGCGAGGTGCGCCAGGTCATCATCACCAGCCGTGACCCCGGCCTGGCCCCGGAAGACTACATCCAGCACTCGGGCGGCATTTTCCGCGACATGACCATCCACGACCTGGACATCGGCCGCTGGCTGCTGGGCGAGGAACCGGTGGAGATCAACGCCATCGGCAGCCGTTTGATCGACTCGGCCATGATGCAAAAGTACGACGACTACGACACCGCCATGGTGCAGATGCAGACCGCGTCGGGCAAGCAATGCCACATCAACAATTGCCGCAACGCCGTGTACGGCTACGACCAGCGCATCGAAGTGTTCGGCTCCAAGGGCATGCTGCAGATGGACAACCTGCGCCCCACCACCATCCGCCGCTGGAGCGCTGACGTCACCGACGCCCGCGAGCCGCTGCTGAACTTCTTCCTGGAGCGCTACCAGCAGGCCTACAAGTCGGAACTGGATGCCTACATCGACGCGCTGGTGAACAAGAAACCGCTGCCGACCACCGTGCAGGACGGCCTGAAGGCCCTGAAGCTGGCAGACGCCGCCGTGGAATCCGTGGCCACCGGCCGCACCATCAAGCTCTGAGCCGCCGAACAAAGGAGAATCATCATGTCTTACCAACGTGAGCGCGGTACCACCCTCGGCGTGGCGTGCCTGGGTATCACCCACCCGCACACCTCCGGCCGGGTCAAAGCGTTCAAGCGCCTGGCCGACGTGCAGTTCCTCGGTGCCTACGACGACAGCCCGCTGCTGCAACCGTTCTGCGACGCCATGGAGTTGCAGCCGCGCAGCAAGGAAGAAATCCTCGCCGACCCGAATGTCCACGTGGTGCTGGTGCACCCCAAGAGTTACCTGATGGCCGATTGGGCCATCGAAGCCCTGGAAGCCGGCAAGGCCGTGCTGTGCGAGAAACCTGCCGGCCGTGGCACCCAGGACACCCAGCGCATCGTCGAAGCGGTTGAGCGCACCGGTGGCCTGTTCCAGGTCGGTTACTGCTGGCGCTACGCGCCGTCGGTGGAAAAAATGCAGCAAGTGCTGCAGAGCGGGGAGATCGGCAAGGTCTTGCAGGTCCGCGCCCACGCCGGTTGCTCCCATGACGAGGCCGACACCAACCACATGAAGCAGCCGGGTGACCGCGGCGGCGCGTTCTACGTGATTGGCTGCCACACCATCGACCGCATCCTGCTGCACTTCGGCAAGCCGAAGTCGGTGAATGCGCGCATCACCAAGTTCGCCGGCCAGATGAGCGACTCGGCCCGTGAAGACGCGGTGGGTGCGGTGCTCAACTACGACGACAAGCTGGTGACCATCGACTTCATGTCCTGGGACCCCATGCCCTGGACCGAGAGCTGGGACATCACCGCCTACGGCACCCATGGTGTGATGCACTCCACACCCATGCCTGCCTCGTACAAGCTGTACCACGATGGCAAGAACGGCCACCAGCAAGGCTGGACCCACTGGAACGAAAACAGCTTCCCGGAGATCTGGGCGGTGCGCAAAACCGTGTACTCCCCGGAAATCGCCGAAATCGGCAACCCGGTCTATTTCGACCGCGAGGCCGCCGCGTTCACGCACTCGCTGCACACCGGCGCTCCCTCCAACGTCCCGGCCACCCAGGCCCACGACATCAACGTGATCCTCGAAGCACTGTTCGAGTCCGCTGATGCCAACGGCCAGGAAGTGCAACTGGGCTGAGCCCCGCCGTCCCGGTACGCCAAGCGCCCCCGTCGGCTCGACTGTTGTCGAGCCGCCTGGGCCTTTGCGTCCCTGTGAAATGAAAACAACAACAAAGCAGAGGACATCATGCACACGATCATCAAGGTTGCCGCCGCACTGGTACTGGGCATGGCCATCAGCGCCTGCTCCAAGAACGACACCAACACCAAGGGCACCATCGGCATCGCCATGCCATCCAAGACCGAGGCCCGCTGGGTGTCCGACGGTGCCAACATCGTCGACTCGCTGAAGAAGATGGGTTACGACACCGATCTGCAGTACGCCCAGTACGAGGCGCCCACCCAGCTCTCGCAAATCGAGAACATGATGGTCAAGGGCATCAAGGGCCTGATCGTGGCGCCCATCGATGGCACCACCATGGCCGATGTGCTCAAGCAGGCCAAGGAGAAGGGCATCAAGGTCATCTCCTATGACCGCCTGATCCGCAATTCCAAGGACTTCGACTACTACGTCACCTTCGACAACTACCGCACCGGCGTGCTGCAGGGCCAATCCATCGTCGATGCCCTGGACCTCAAGGACGGCAAGGGGCCTTTCAACCTGGAGATCTTCGCCGGCTCCACTGACGACAACAACGCCCACGTGGTGTACGCCGGGGTGATGTCGCAGCTCAAGCCGTACATTGACAGCGGCAAGCTGGTGGTACGCAGCGGCCAGGTGGCGATGGACAAGGTCGCCACGCCTAACTGGGACGGGGCCCAGGCCCAGGCCCGCATGGACAACCTGCTCAGTGCCTTCTACAGCACCACCCACCTGGACGCCGTGCTGGCCATGAACGACCAGATCGCCACCGGCGTGGTCTCGTCCCTCAAAGGCGTGGGCTATGGCAGCGGCAAGTCGGCCATGCCGATCGTCACCGGCCAGGACGCCGAAGTGTCCAGCGTCAAGTCGATCATCCGCGGTGACCAGACCTCCACCATCTTCAAGGACACCCGTGCCCTGGCGGGCGCCGCGGCGCAGATGATGGACGCCGAACTCACCGGCAAGGCGGTCAGCGTCAACGACACCACGTCCTACGACAACGGTTCGATGGTGGTGCCCACCCAGTTGCTGACCCCGCAACTGGTCGATGGCAAGAACTGGCAGAAAGTGCTGGTCGATGACACCCGGTTCTACACCCAGGCGCAGTTGCAATAGTCGAGCAGCGTGGCTGCCACCCCAGGGTGGCGGTCCCCTCGCACGGGAGAGAAAAAATGACAAAAACGATTCTCGACATGCGCGACATCCGCAAGACCTTCGGCCAGGTCAAGGCCCTGAGCGGGGTCAACCTCAAGGTGGGTGAAGGCGAGATCCACGCCATCTGCGGTGAAAACGGCGCGGGCAAATCCACCCTGATGAAGATCCTCAGCGGCGTTTACCCCCACGGCAGCTACGAAGGCGAAATCCACTTCGACGGCAGTGTGCGCACCTTCCACAACCTGCGTGACAGTGAAGCCTTGGGCATCTGCATCATTCACCAGGAACTGGCGCTGGTGCCGACGTTGTCGATCACGGAAAACCTGTTCCTGGGCAACGAGCTGTCGCGTTATGGCGTGATCGACTGGGACCAGGCGCACCTGCGCGCCCGCGCTCTGCTCGAACGCGTGGGCCTGAACGCGCGGCCGCAGACCCTGGTGGGCAACCTGGGGGTCGGCCAGCAGCAAATGGTCGAGATCGCCAAGGCCCTGGCCAAGGATGTGCGCCTGTTGATTCTCGATGAGCCCACCGCCAGCCTCAATGAAAAGGACAGCGATACCCTGCTCGAGCTGATGCTGGAGCTCAAGGGGCGCGGCATCACCTCGATCATCATTTCCCACAAGCTCAACGAGATTGGTCGGGTAGCCGACGAGATCACGGTGATTCGCGACGGCAGTACCGTCGACGTCATCGACTGCCGGGCCGACGGCATCGACGAGGGCAGGGTGGTGCGCTCCATGGTGGGCCGCGAGCTGTCTGACCGTTACCCCACGCGCGTGCCGAACATTGGCGAAACCCTGCTGGAGATTCGCGACTGGTCGGTGGGTGACCCCGAGCGGCCTGAGCGTGACCGCATTCGCAACATCAACTTCCATGTGCGCCGCGGTGAAGTGGTGGGCATTGCCGGGCTGATGGGCGCCGGCCGCACCGAATTCGCCATGAGCGTGTTTGGCCGTTCCTATGGCGTAAACGTACGCGGCACCGCGCGCCTGGAGGGCCAGGAGGTCGACCTGGGCACGGTGCGCAAGGCCATCAAGCAAGGCTTGGCCTACGCCACCGAAGACCGCAAGGGTGCCGGCCTGGTGCTGGGGGACAGCATCACCCACAACACCAGCATGGCCAACCTGGCGGCGGTGTCGCGGCGCTGGGTCATGAACGAGCTGGGGGAGACCGCGGTGGCTGGCGATTATCGCAGCCGCCTGCGCATTCGCAGCTCCGACGTGACCCAGTCGGTGGAAAAACTGTCCGGTGGCAACCAGCAGAAAGTGGTGCTGGGCAAGTGGCTGTTCTCCGACCCCAAGGTGCTGATCCTCGACGAGCCCACCCGCGGCATCGACGTGGGCGCCAAATACGAGATCTACGGGGTGGTGAACCAGGTGGTCAGCGAAGGCCGCGGCGTGGTGATGATCTCTTCGGAAATGCCCGAACTGCTCGGCACCTGCGACCGCATCTATGTGATGAACGAAGGGCGCTTCGTGGGCGAATTTCCCATCGCCGAGGCGTCGCAGGAAAAAATCATGCACGCAATCTTGAAAAACGAGGTGATCCAGTGAGCGAAGTCAGCATGCCTCTCTCATCCAAACCCAGCGCCTTCACCACCCTCAAGCGCGGTGCCCGTGAATACGGCCTGCTGGTGTCGCTGATCGTCATCATGCTGTTCTTTCAGGTGGCTACCGGTGGGGCGCTGATGCAGCCGCTGAACCTGACCAACCTGCTGTTGCAGAACAGCTACATCGTGGTCATGGCCCTGGGCATGTTGATGGTCATCGTCTGCGGCCATATCGACCTGTCGGTCGGCTCGGTGGTGGGCGTCATCGGCTCCATCGCCGCGGTGCTGATGGTGCAGTACCGGCTGGATTTCTTCACCGTGACCCTGATCTGCCTGCTGGCCGGCGCGCTGATCGGCGCGGCGCAGGGCTATTGGGTCGCGGTGTGGGGCATGCCGTCGTTCATCGTCACGCTGGCGGGCATGCTGATCTTCCGCGGCGCCACCATCGCCATTTCCCAGGGGCAGTCCATCGGGCCATTCCCGCCAGCGTTCTCGGCCATCAGCTCGGGGTTCATTCCGGACCTGTTCGCCAATGAGAACCTGCGCATCACCTCGTTGCTGTTGGGTATCGCGGTGGCGTTGGCCTTCTGGGTCGTGGAATACCGCAGCCGCCTGCGCACCCTGAAAAGTGGTGGCCACGTGGCGCCCATGGTGGTGTTTGCCTTGAAGAACGGTGTGGTCGCCGGGCTCATCGTGTACTTCTGCTACCTGTTGTCCACGTACCGCGGCATCCCCACGGTGCTGGTGATCATGAGCGTCTTGATCGGGGTATACACCTTCGTCATGAACCGCACGGTGATCGGCCGCTGGGTGTACGCGGTGGGCGGCAACCTCAAGGCCGCGCGGCTGTCGGGGATCAACACCGGACGCGTGACCTTCTTCGCCTTCGTCAACATGGGCGTGCTGGCGGCCGTGGCGGGGTTGATCTTCGTCGCCCGCCTCAACAGCGCCACCCCGCGTGGGGGCACCGGCTTCGAGCTGGACGTGATCGCCGCGGTGTTCATCGGTGGCGCTTCGGCGTCCGGTGGGGTGGGCAAGGTAGTGGGCGTAGTGATTGGTGCTTTCATCATGGGCGTGCTGAACAACGGCATGTCGATCATGGGCATCGGCATCGACTACCAGCAGATGATCAAGGGCGCGGTGCTGTTGGCGGCCGTGTTCGTGGATGTTTACCAGAAAACCAGGAATTGATATGTGGCGCAGGGAAGACGCAGCCGAGGGGCAACGATGATCAAGCATATAGTGATGTGGAACCTTGCCGCAGACACGCCGGAACGCAACCGCGAAGCCTGCCTGTTTCTCAAGGAACGATTCGAAGGGTTGGCCGGGTTGATCCCGGGGTTGCTGAAGATAGAAGTGGGGGTGGACATCAGCCGTATCGACTACGCCTGTGACGTAGTGCTGTACAGCGAATTCGCCACGGCCGAAGCCCTGGCCGCCTACGCCACTCACCCCGAGCACCTGCGGGTCAAGCGCGAACTGGGGGACACGCGCATCGCTCGGCACCAGGTGGACTACCAGGCGTAGGGCGCCGAGGAGGAGGCGGGCGGCGCGGTGCATCAAGCAGACCGCGGCGCGCCGTTCCCGAGCTTCGCCCGGTCCCACAGGGTACACCTCAGCCTCGCGGCCTCCTCTGTGGGGCCGGGCGCCAGCTCGGGAAGCGATCAACACAATATGTCTGGATTGACATGCGATAACAGTCCCCCTGGCGGGAGTTTTGTTGGAAAATTTCCCCATCCCATTTTTTTGCAGCGGTAGTGCCCCCTTGAGCCAGACCCAGATCCTTCTCGTAGAAGATGACCCGGACATCCGCGAGCCGCTGGCTGACTACCTTGGCGACAAGGGCTATATGATGCACATCGCTGCCCACGCCGAGGAGGCCGACGCGGTGCTCAAGGCGCATGACATCGACCTGGTGTTGCTGGACGTGATGCTGCCCGGGGAGGATGGTTTCGAGATTTGCCGGCGCCTGCGCGCGGCCCATGGCCCGCGTATCATCATGCTCACGGCGCTGTCGGAGCCCACCGACAAGGTGGTCGGCCTTGAGCTGGGCGCCGATGACTACGTGGCAAAGCCCTTCGACCTGCGTGAACTGCTGGCGCGGGTGCGCGCGGTGTTGCGCCGGCCGGCTGCCACCCCCGCCGCCCGCCGCCCCACCGCGGCTGAGTTGGTGCTGCGCTTCGGCGAGTTCACTTTCTATCCGTACCGCCGCCTGCTGCGCTCGGCCGCGGGCTTGCGCGTACCCTTGACCGGTGCTGAGACCGACCTGCTGCTGGTGCTGTGCCAAAACCCGCGCCAGGTCCTGTCGCGGGAGGCGCTGATCAGCCTTACCCGAGGCCAGAATTTCCCCATCGCCGAACGGTCGGTGGACTTGCTGGTCAGCCGCCTGCGGCGCAAACTCACGGGTAGCCAGCGCCTGGACGACCCTATCCGCACCATGCGCGCCGATGGCTATGCCTTCCAGTGCGAAGTGACGGTTTTATGATGCTGCGCCATTTCGGCACCATCCGCGGCCAGATCCTGGCGATTGTCGCGGGCTCTTCGGTGCTGACCTTCCTGTTGTTTTTGCTGCTGTTGTTCATTCCGGGCGGGCCGCCGAGGCCGCCCTGGCCCTGGCAGACCACCTACCGGGTGGCAGGGGTGGTGCAGATGTTGCGCGCCACCCCGGTCGACCAGCGTGCCCGCTTGCTCGACAGCGCGCAGGGCCTGGGGCTAGGCATCAAGCTGGTGCCCGCGGCCGCGGCCGTGCCCTGCGCTGGCAGCAGCCTGAATGCCCGCGACCTGCAAACCGCGTTGCAGGCAGAGCTGGGGCAGGGCCAGCCCGTCAGCGCCCATGCCTGTGGCGCCGATGAACGCCCGGCTATCCAGGTGCTGGTGCCCATGGGCGACAGCACCTTGGAGGTGCGCACGGCGCGCATCGAACACGAGCCGCCGCGGTTATCCTTTCCGTTCTTCGGTGCGCTGCTGTTTTTGTGCGTGGGCGTGACCGCCCTCTCGGCATGGGCCGCGTGGCGGGTGGTACGCCCGTTGCGGCGGTTGTCAGACCAGGCCGAAGCCTTCGGGCGTGACATCGTCGTGGCGCCGATCCAGGAAGAGGGACCGCTGGAAATCCGCCGCGCCGCCCATGCCTTCAACCTGATGCAAGAGCGCATCACGGCGTCGATCGAAGGCCGAACCCGGATGCTCGCGGCCGTCAGCCACGATTTGCGCACGCCATTGACACGCATGCGCCTGCAACTGGAAACCGACCGCAAGGAAATCTCTCGGGAAAAACTGATTCGCGACATCAGCCTGCTGCAAACCATGGTGTCCTCGGCGCTGGCCTACCTGAGCAGCAGCTCGCAGACCGAAAAAAAAGAATGGCTGGACCTGGGCGCACTGCTGTCCACGCTGTGTGACGACTACGAAGATGCCGGCGCGCACATCGCCTATGAAGGCCCGCTGCACCTGCCGTTCCTGTGCCGCCCCGAAGCCATCCAGCGGGTGATGTGCAACCTGATCGACAATGCCCTGGGCTTCGCCGCCCACGTCACGGTCAACGCCACCGTAGAGGACGGGGTCATCACCGTCGAAGTGGCCGATGACGGCCCAGGCATTGCCCCCGAGCGCCTCAAGGATGTCATCGAGCCGTTCTTCCGCCTTGACCCCTCGCGTAGCGACCGGCCCGGCAGCGTCGGGCTGGGGCTGTCGATCGTCAATGACATCGTGCTGGCCCACAACGGCACCCTGACCCTGTCCAACCGCGTGCCCCATGGGCTGATCGCGCGGCTGGTCTTTTGTTGAATTCAGAAAGGTAGCCCCATGATTCCGACGATTCGCGGTACCACCCTGGCCGCCGGCCTGCTGGCATTGGCCATGGCGGCCGGCGCCCAGGCCGATGACGCCTGCCAGGCCTTGGCCAGCCAGGCACTGCCGGATGCGACCATCAGCAGCGCCCAGGTGGTGGCCGCCGGGCGCTACGTGATGCCCCAGAACCCGCTGTCGCGCCTGGGTGCCGTCCCCGGCATGAACCCGGCCGGCCGCCTGGCCAATGGTCCCAATCCCGCGTTTTGCCGAATTGCCGCTACCCTCAAGCCCAGCAGCGACTCGGCGATCAACGTCGAGGTGTGGTTACCGGTCACCGGCTGGAACGGCAAGTTCCTCGGCGTCGGCAGCTTTGGCTGGGGCGGTGCATTGATGTACCCGGGCATGCTCAGCGGCCTGGAACAGGGCTACGCCGTGGCCGCCAACGACACCGGTCACGATGGCACCACCGAGGCGGGCAAGGGCGGGCGTTTCGCCTACGGCCACCCGCAAAAGCTGGTTGACTACGCCTGGCGCGCCGACCACCTGATGACGGTCGATGCCAAGGCGCTGATCCAGGCCTACTACGGGCGCCAACCGTCGCGCTCCTATTGGGTGGGGTGCTCGCTGGGCGGCCTCGAGGGCCTGATCGAAGCCAAACGCTTCCCTGAGGATTACGACGGTATCGTCGCCGGCGCCCCGCCCAACCCCATCGTCAAGTTCAACGCCGCGCAGTTGTGGACCAGCTGGTTGATCAGCCGCGACCCCAGCCTGCACATGACCCAGGCTAAATTCGATACCGTCGCCCAGGCAGCGCTCAAGGCGTGCGCCACCCCGGTAGGCCTCGAGCAGGGCTTTATCGAGGAACCCGAGCGCTGCGGGTTCACCCCCGCGCAGCTGTTGTGCAAGGGCGCCGAGACCGCCGATTGCCTGACCGCAGGCCAGGTGCGCCTGATGCAGCAGATCTACGCCGGGCCCATCAACCCCCGCACTCACGAGGTGATCTTCCCAGGGCCGGCCAAGGGCAGTGAAAGCCAGTTGGGCGAATTCGCCGACGGCAAGCCTTTCCCGGTAGCGTTGGACCTCTTCCAGTACGCCGGCTTCCAGGACCCGACCTGGGACTGGACCAGCCTGGACTGGGACACGACCGTCAATGCCGCCGTGGCCAAGCTGGGGCCGCTGATGCATGTGGACACCGACCTGAAACCATTTTTCGCCCGTGGCGGCAAGCTGCTGATGTACGTGGGCTGGAACGACTTCCACAACCCCGAGGAACTGATCGGCTACTACCAGGCCTTGATGCGCAAGGCCGGTGACCCTGCACATGCCTCGGCGCGCTTGTTCACGGTACCAGGCATGGGCCACTGTTTCGGCGGGCAAGGCTGCGACACCTTCGACAAGCTGGGTACGCTCGACACCTGGGTGGACAAGGGCATGGCACCGCAGCGCATTATCGCTTCACGCGTGGAGGAGGGTCAGGTCGTGCGCACCCGGCCGCTCTGCGCCTACCCCCAGGTGGCGCAGTACGATGGCAAAGGTGCCATGAACGATGCTGGCAGTTTCGCTTGCACAGCACCCCAGGCGGCTACGCCATGAGGCACGCGCGTCGGTGCCCGTGGTGGCTGCTGGGCTTGCTGCTGGCGGCGCTACACACCAGTGCGGCGGGGTTGAGCGCCGGGGCCGGCAAGGCGCCGATCGCCATCGGTGCCGCCGATTTGCCGGTGGATGGTTTCGTCGGCGTCCATGACCCGCTGTATGCCCGGGTCATCCTGCTGGGCAATGACGTACGGCGCATCGCCCTGGTGACCATCGACCTGACATCCCTGTCCCAGGACCTGATCGCCCGGGTGCAGGCCATTGTCCAGCAGGCTACCCAGGCCAAGGCCGCGGATGTCGTGGTCTCGGCCAGCCACACCTTTTCCACGCCGCACGTGCAGGGGCCGGGGGCCACTGCCGCGGAACAGGCGCGCAAGTCGCGCCTCGTCCAGGCGATCGAGCAGGCGGTTGCCCAGGCCAGCGCCCAGGCGGCGCATAGCCTGCAGCCGGCCACGATGGGCTTCGCCAGCGGCGTCAGCGACGTCAACGTCAACCGTGATGTGCCCACCGCCAATGGCTGGTGGCTGGGGGCCAACGAAGACGGCCCTTCCGACAAGGCCGTGGGTGTGGTCAGGCTGGATGGCCCGGGCCACCAGCCTATTGCGTTGGTGGTCAATTACGCCGTGCAATCGTCGGTGATGGAAGCCTCGGCGGTGCCCACCGGTGGCCCTCAGATCAGCGCCGACCTGGCGGGCGCGGCAATGGGACATGTCGAACGCCAGTACGGTAACAAGCCGGTGGCGCTATGGCTGGTGGGGGCGGCGGCTGACCAGGCACCCCGCATGACGGCGCTCGGTGGCCACCAGAACGGTGCCCCATTGTTGCGCCTGCTTGGGGAGCGCCTGGGCGGTGAAGTGGTACGCGTGGCCGAGGGTATCCACACCGCGGCAGCAACCAGCGAAACATTGAGCGTGACCCAGGGCAGCGTGACCGTCACGGCTCAGGCGTCATCGCCCCAGGCTTCGCCGAAGAAACCCAGCCGCGACTACCGGTTCCAGGCCAGCGGGCCGGTGGCGGTGCCTTACTGGATCGTGCGCCTGGGCGATATCGGTGTTGTGGGCGTGCAGGCTGAACTGTCGAGCCAGACCGGTGTGCAAATCAAACAGCGTTCGGCACTGCGCGGCACCCTGGTGGCGACCATGGTCAATGGCGCCGCCAAGTACATGCCCGACGCCAGTGCCTACGAGCGCATCACCTACGAAGCCATGAGCTCGCCGTATGCCAAAGGCAGCGTACACACCCTGGTCGAGGCCATTGTCCGTGACGTAGCGCTGCATTGAACGGCCTTACGCGTTTCGCACACTGATCGGCTGTTGGCTGAGGCCGTAAAGCCCGATCACCGCGAACCCCAGCAAGGGCACCACGAACGCCCACTGGGTGCCGAAGCGATCACCCAGCACGCCCATCACCAGCGGCAGCAGGGCGCCGCCCACCAGGGTCATCACCAGGATGGAGCCGCCGCGCTTGGTGCGTGCCCCCAGGCCACGGGTGCCCATGGCGAAGAGGGTGGGGTACAGCGTGGACATGAACAGGTAGATGGCGGCCACGCACAAAGGCGACACCTTGGGCACGCCCAGGATGGCCACCGCACACAGGACCGCGGCCGCCGCGCTGTTGAGGATCAACAGATTGCGTGCGGCGATGTAGCGCAGGATCACAATGCCGGCGAAGCGCCCCACCATGTAGGCCAGCATGCCACCCGACAGCAGGTAGGCGGCATCGCGCGGGGTCATGCCCTGCCAGTGGTCGATGGCGAAATTGATGAAGAACGCGCCGATGCCTACGTAGTTGCCCACGAAGAAAAACTGCGCCACCAGCGCCCCGGTGAAACTGCGCGTGCGCCACAACGCGATAGGCGGTTCAGCGGCGTGGCTGGCCTTGGCCACCTCGACCTGGCCTTCTGGCAAGTCACAGGCAGCGAACACCAGCATCATCAACACCACCACTGCCGCCAGGGCCACGTAGGTCAACGAGACCGGTTCAACGTTGAAACCTGCCAGCTTGAAGGAGGGCAGGAAGAACACCGAACCACCGATGATCGGGCCCACGAATGCCCCCAGGCCATTGAAGGACTGCGCCAGCGTCAAGCGCTGTTCAGCCCGCGCCGGATCGCCCAGCGTCGCCGCATAGAGGTTGGCAGCCGTCTCCAGGCAGGCCAGGCCGCTGGCCAGCACGAACAGGGCCACCAGGAACGGCGTCAGGCTACCGGCCCACGAGGCCGGCAGGAACAGGAGCGCGCCGGCGGCGAACAGGCCCAGGCCCACCAGAATGGCAGCGCGGTAACTGAAGCGTTCGATCAGCACGCCGACCGGGAAGGCGACGAAGAAGTAGGCGCCGAAATAGGAGGTCTGGATCAATGCCGACTGGGTGTGGGAAATGTTCAGCGAGTCCTGGAAGTGCTTGTTCAGCACGTCCAGCAGCCCGTGGGACAAGCCCCACATGAAGAACAGGCTGGTGATGAGAATGAAGGCCAGTTGCTTGGTGCCGAGAATTCGGGCGGACGTGCGGGTGCCGAGGGTTTCACTGGATGAGGACATGACCGGTTCCTTGTTCGATTTATAGTCCGTTCATTGCTGCGATCCCACGCCTGCTCACAGGCGGCGTGCTGCGCGGTGAAGGCCATCGGTACCCATCACCGGTGAGGGGTACCGAACCACCGGCCGTGGCTCAGAGGGCCAGCTTGGCTTCCGGGGTGGGCGGGCCGTACTGGTAACCGCCCCACACCGACTGATCGAAGTTGATCACCGAGCCGGTCATCATTCCCGAGTCATCGCAGCCCAGGAACGCCACGGCCTTGGCCACTTCGGCCGGTGCCAGCAGGCGGCCGAACGGTTGCTGCGCGGTAACGGTTTCCAGCCAGTTGTCGTCGGCGCCGTGGAATTCGCGCTGGATACGGTCTTCACCGTCGGAAGCCATCCAGCCGATGTTCAACTGGTTGACCCGGATGCGGTTGCGCATGGCGGCGAACGCGGTGTTGCGGGTGAGGGTGGCCAGGGCCGCCTTCGAGCCGCAATAGGACGCGTTGAAGGGTTGGCCGGCGTGCTCGACGATGGAGCCGATGTTAATGATCGTGCCTTCGATATCGTCTCTGATCATGCGCTTGATCACTTCCTGCATGAGGAAGAATGGCGCGCGGGTGTTGACCGCGAACATGCGGTCGAACAGGTCTTCGTCAGTGGTCAGGATATTGCCGCGCTCGGTAAGCCCGGCGGCGTTGACCAGCACATCGACACGGCCAAAGATTTCGTCGGCGGCCTCGATCACTTGCCGGCAGTCGGCCACTTTGGTCAGGTCGGCCTGGACGAAATGCACCGCGCAGCCGGTCTGTTCGGCAATGCGTCGCGCCACGGCCTCACCTTTGCCGCTGCTGCGCCCGCAGGTGACGATGCCCGCGGCGCCCTCGGCGGCCAAGTGGGTGGCCACCGCGGCCCCCAGGCCTTGGGTACCGCCGGTCACGACGACGACCTTGCCCTCGAATCGCTTCATCTTCCCTTCCTCTTTCTGCAATGAAAATTGCGTTTGTTGTTGGTATGGAATTTATATTGACATCGGCCTGGCGATGCAACATATTTCGATCCACTCAACAACAAAAAACAGGCGCAGAAATGCGCCGCGCCAGGGAGAAAACCTATGCTTCGCATTGCCGTCTTGGGTTGTGGTCGTATCGGTCAGATGCACGCCGACAACGTCGCCAAACACCCGCGTGCCCAGTTGGTATCGGTTTATGATGTGCACCGGCCTTCGGCGGAAAAAGTCGCCCTGGCCCAAGGCGTTCCCGCCGCCGCCTCGGCAGAGGAAATCTTCGCTTCGCCTGAGGTGGACGCGGTGCTGATCGCCACCGCCACCCCTACCCACGCGGACTACATCGAGCAGGCCATCGCCGCGGGCAAGGCGGTGCTGTGCGAAAAACCCATCGACCTCAGCCTGGCCCGGGTCAACGCCTGCGCGGCGAAGATCGGCAACACCCGGCTGCCGATCCAGATCGGTTTCAACCGCCGCTACGACCCGGGCCACAGCGCCGCTCGCACCGCGGTGCTCAACGGTGAGATCGGTGACCTGCACCAGGTGATCATCACCTCCCGCGACCCTGGTCTGCCGCCCCGTGCCTACCTGGAAGCGGCCGGTGGCTTGTTCCGCGACATGACCATCCACGACTTCGACCTGGCGCGCTTCATGCTCGGTGAGGAACCCACCGAAGTCTTCGCTGTGGCCAACGCGCTGGTCGATCCCGCCTTGGGCGCCGAGTTGAACGAGGTGGACAGCGCCATGTTCATTTTGCGCACCGACTCGGGCAAGCAATGCATCATCAACAACTCCCGCGCCGCGGTGTATGGCTATGACCAGCGCGTGGAGCTGCTGGGCAATCAGGGCATGCTGATTTCCGACAACCGCAAGCCCCATGAACTGCGCCGTTTCACCAGCAACAGCGTGGAGACCGGCCAGCCTTATCAGTTCTTCTTCCTGGAGCGTTACCACGAGGCGTTCATGGCCGAGATCGACGGTTTCGTCGATTGCGTGGAAAAGGGCGCGGCCCCGCTCGCCAGTTTCGAGGACGGCCGTCAGGCGCTGATCCTGGCCGAGGCGGCGTACCTGTCCTTGCGTGAACGCCGCCTGGTCCGCGTCTCGGAAATTTCAGACTGACAGTGACGTCAGCCGGCATGGCGCAAAGCCGTGCCGGGCCCCACAAGGCCAGTCGATAGATTTTTATCCGAAAGAGAACACTGCCTGTGCAGCGGACCCCGCCTGCACGGCAGCCGCTTCCAATAACAATAAAAGAGTAGGAAAAATGAAATTGATCATGCGCAAACAGTGGCCGCACATCGGCGCACTGCGTACTGTTGCCGCCAGCCTCATGGCGCTGGCCCTCGGAGCAGGGGCCGCCCAGGCCCAGAACGGCCCCGAGGTGCGGGTGGGCTTCACGCCCAAGTTCCTCAAGGACGACTTCCAGACCTTGATGCTGGATCTTTCGAAAAAGGCCTTCCAGGCCAAGGGTTTCACCCTGTTGGGCGCCCCCGACCCGAACGGCGACGTGGCCGCCCAGGTCGACGCCCTGCAGAACCTGATTGCCAACGGCGCCACCGCAATTGTCTTCGCGCCCATCGACGCTGCCGGCATCGTGCCGGTGATCAAGCAAGCCAACGACGCCCATGTGCTGGTGTTCTCCATCGACGATGTACCCTCGGGCGGCAAGGTCACGGCCTCGATTCGGGCCGATAACGTCGACGCGGGGGCCCAGGCCGCCACGGAAATGGTCAGCCGGCTCAAGCAGGGCGCTTGCTGGGCCGAGAAGCGCTGCACCGTGCTGGAGCTGCAGGGCGCGCTGACAACGCCCAACGGCCTGGACCGCTCCAAGGGCTTTTCCCAGACCCTGCATAGTCAGGCGCCTGACGTGAAGCTGATCCAGCGGCCCACCGAGTGGACCGCCGACCAGGCCGCCGACGCCACGCAGAACGTACTGACCCAAGTACCCACCCTGGACGGCATCTTCATGGCTTCGGAACTGATGGCCACGGCCGTCAACGCCCAGGTCGGCGCCGCCGGCAGGGGCGCGGCGGTGGGCGCACCGGGGGCGATCATCCGCATCGCCGTGGACGGTACCCCGCAAGGCTTGCAGTTGATCCGCAGCCACGCGCTGGACGCCACCATCTCGCAACCGCTGAACGCCTATGCGTCGAAAACCGCTGACCTGATCGAGTGGGTGTCCAAGGGCGGCAAGGTGGACATCGGGCCCCGGGACGACGGCCAGGTGGTCGATACCCCCGTGGGACCGCAGTACCAGCTGAAGGCCACGCTGGTCACGGCCCAGAACGTGGACTCGCCTCTGTTGTGGGCCAACCTGGTGAAAAAATAGGGTTGAAACCATGAACGCGATTATCAGCGAGGCCCCGCGGCCCATTGTCGAAATGCGTGACATTGCCAAGACCTTTGGCTCGACACGCGCCCTGCGCGGCGTGGACTTCACCGTGATGCGCGGCGAAGTGCATGCCCTGCTGGGCCGCAATGGCGCCGGCAAGAGCACCCTAGTGTCGACCATGAGCGGCTTCACCCCAGCCGACTCCGGCACCCTGCGCATCGCCGATGCCCAGGTGACCGCCAATGCGCAGAACTACGCCGCCAGCCTGCGCGAGGCCATTGCCCACGTGCAACAGACGCCGCAGTTGTTCAACCTGCTGACCGTGGCTGAAAACCTGTTTCTGGAACACCCCAAGGTCCGCGGCCCGTTTGGGGTGGTCAGCCGCCGCCGCACCCTGGCCCTGGCCGAGGAGCTGCTGGCCACCTGGGGCATCGACATTCGTGCCGATGCCCTGGTGGCCGAGCTGGGGGCTGGCACCCGGCAATTGCTGGAGATCATCAAGGCCTTGAGCCGTGGCGTGCCGGTGATGATCCTCGACGAGCCGACGGCGGCCTTGAGCAATGCCGAGAAGAAAATGCTGTTCGAACAGGTGCGGGCGCTCAAGGCCCAGGGCGTGTCGTTCATCTACATCTCCCACCATCTGGACGAGATTTTCGAGATCGCCGACATCGTCACCATTTTGCGCGATGGCCAGGTGGTCAAGGCCCGTGAGCCCGTGGCCGGGCTCGACGTGGACACCATCGCCGACCTCATGATGGGCAAGAAGACCGTGCGCAGCCTTCGCGAGGATTTCACCCGCGGCAACGAGGCGCACCTGATCGAAGTGCAAGGCGTGCGCATCGACGCCCGTTCGGAGCAGGACATCGACTTCGCCGTGCGCCCGGGCGAAATCGTCGCCCTGGCCGGGCCCGTGGGCGGCGGCAAGGAAGACCTGGCGATGATCCTGGCGGGCCAGCAGGCGCCGTTCAAGGGGCAGGTGTGCAGCCCGCGTGGCGCCTTGCCGAAGATCGGCCTGGTGCCCACCGACCGCCATGTCAGCGGCTACGTGGGCATGCTGGGGGTGCGTGAAAACGTGGTCATTGGCGGGCTGGACATGCTTTCCAATGGCCTGGGCTTCATCAGCAAGCGCAGCGAAGCGGCCTATGTCGACCGCCTGACCCAGGAGACCCATGTGGTGGCTTCGTCCCTGGAACAGCCCGTGGGCCAGCTCAGTGGCGGCAACCAGCAAAAGGTGGTGTTCGCCCGCGCCTTGTGCCGGGACCCCCATGTGGTGGTGGCGTTGAGCCCCACCCGTGGCGTGGATGTGGGGGCCAAGGAGCAGCTGTATGGGTTGCTGCGTGACTTGGCCCGCAAGGGGTTGGGCGTGGTCGTGGTGTCCGACGAAGAAGATGAAATTGCCCAGTTGGCCAACCGTGTGGTCATCGTCTTCGACGGTGAGGTCAAGGACGAGCTGGTGGGTGACTACACAATCAGAGACCTGGTATTGCGGATGGAAGGTGTCCTATGAGCATTGAGATGATTAGCCCCGCGAAGCTGACGAAACATGCCCCAGGCCGGTCGCGCTGGGCGGCGTTCGGCAGTTCCTTCGTAGCCGACGGTTACACGATGTACCCGGTGATCCTGTTGCTGGTCATCATCGGTTCGATCGTCGCGCCGCGGTTCGCGACCGCCACCAACCTGGTCAACATCCTGGAGCAGATCAGCGTGCTGGGCCTGACCACCATCGGCCTGACGTTCGTGGTGCTGATCGGGCGTCTGGACCTGTCGCTGGAGGGCGTGGTGGGGTTTGCACCGATGTTCGCCGCATGCACCCTGGTGCCGGCGGTGGCGGGTGGATTCGGTATTGAGTTGCCCGGTTGGGCAGGGCTGTTCGTGGCCCTGGGGATGGCAGGCCTGATTGGCTGGTTCAACGGTTTCATGGTGGTCAAGGTCGGGCTCAACCCGTTCATCTCGACGTTGGGCCTGCTGGTGTTGCTGCGCGGTGGCGTGCTGATCATTTCCAATGGTCGCTCGATCTACTCGCCGGGCAAGGCCTTGACGTTCCTGGGTTCGCAAAAGGTGGCCGGGTTGCCGTTGTCGGTGGTGGTGTTCATGGTCATCGCCGTGGTGGTCGGGCTGGTATTCAAGTACCACCGGTATGGCCGGGCGTTGTATGCCATCGGCGGCAATGAAGAAGCGGCACGGGCGGCGGGCATCAACGTCAACCGGGTGATCTGGTCGGCGTTCATCTTCGCGGCCCTGCTGGCCGGGTTGGCGGGGGTGATGATGACCGGCCGCCTGGATTCGGCGGTCACCACCCAGGGCCAGGGCATCATCTTCTCGGCGTTCGCTGCCGCGGTGATCGGTGGCGTCAGCCTGGGGGGTGGGCGCGGAACCATCGTCGGTGTGGTCAGCGGCGTGCTGCTGATTGGCGTCATCAACAACCTGCTCACCCTGGCCCAGGTGCCGTCCTTCTACGTCCAGGCCTCCACCGGCGCAGTCATCATCGTCGCCGCCGTCCTCACCACCCTGGCCAGCCGCCGCTCCAGCGGCGTGCGCACCCGCACCTGATGAAACCCGCCGCGGCCTCTGTGGCACCGGGCGCAGCTCGGGAAGCAGGCGCCGCGGTTTGCCTGCGGGTTCGCGGCGTCCGCTTCCCGAGCTGGCGCCCGGTCCCACAGGGTAGCCCGCGGGAACCCGGTGCGCGTGGACGTCAGGCGCCCGTGACGGTGGGGATGCGAGGTGGGTCGGCCTGCTTCAGGCGCGAGGCCACGGCCACGGTCAGGGCTTGCACCAGGCACATGGGCGCGGCCAGGGAGCGTGAGAAGGTGTAGTCGTGTTCAGGCACGGCGAAGAGCACCGAGGCGGTCTTGGCGATAGGCGACAGGGTGCTGTCGGAGATGGCCACGATGGGTACCCCGGCGGTCTTCGCTTCCTCGGCGACATTCACCACTTCGGTGGCATAGAACCGGAACGACACCGCGATCAGCAGATCCTCGGGCCGCATGGTACGGGCAATGTGCGTGGCCAGGCCGCCGCCGGCATCCAGCAGCAGGCAGCGCTTGCCGAGCATGGTCAGGCCATAGCGCAACAGCTCCACCACAGGCGAGGACCGCAACTGGCCGATCAGGTACACCGTATCGGCTTTCTCGATGAGGTTCACGGCCGTGGACAGGTCCGCGGTACTGGTGCGCTCCAGCATGTCCTGCAATGAGGCGATATCGCGTAGCACCAGTTCGTGCAGGAAGCTGTATTCGGACGTGTCCTCGCGGTTCTGCAGCTCGCTGTTGAGCACCCGCAGCCGCGCTTCGAAACCCGGCGCCGCGGTTTCCAGGCGGCGCTGGAACAACACCTGCAACTCCTTGAAGCCCTTGTAACCCAGCGCCTGGGCGAAGCGCACGAAGCTCGACGCGTGGATCTGGCAGCGCTCGGCAATGCTGTTGACCGATTGCACCGCCACCTCGTTGGGGTTTTGCGTCAGGTACACGGAGATACGCTGGTATGTCTTGCTCATCTGATCATGGCGCTCATGGATCAGGCGAATCAGCTCTTCGTAATCCTTGGGTGGATCAACTGCTTGCATGTACTGCCTCATCTTGGGGCCGCTCGCAAAGGACGGCCCAGCGGTTGTATACAATACCCTTTACCTTACAGCCTGCGGCCCGAATATCAAGCCACCGCTGGCACCCGCGTGCCAACTGAAACGCCCGGCACGGGGCCGGGCGTAGGGGTGTCGCGCGGCTCAGGCGGGCAGGGGCACCGTGGCCGGGTCCAGGTGTTCGGGGTTGACCACCAGGCTGGAATCCACCGTGCCTTCAAGGAAGTTCATCGCATTTTCAATGGAGGACAACGCCATGCGCTCGCTGCACTCGGCGGTCAGCCCGGCGATGTGCGGTGACAGTATGGCGTTGTCATGGGTGAACAGCGGGTTGATGCGGGTAGGCGGCTCCTCGTCGAACACGTCCAGCCCTGCGCCCGCCACATGCCCGCTGGCCAAGCCCTCGGCCAGGGCCCGTTCGCACACCACGCCGCCACGGGCGGTGTTGGCGATGATCACCCCAGGCTTCATGCGCGCGAACTCCTCGGCACCCAGGGTCGGGCGGTCGCCACGGGGGGTATGAATGGAAATGAAATCGGCCCAGGCCAGGCCTTCTTCCAGCGACACCGGGCGCACCGAGCCCTCCGGCCAGCCGGTTCGCTCCAGGTAAGGGTCGTAGGCGCGCACCTGCATGTTGAAACCCGCGGCCATTTTGGCCAGGTGCCGGCCAATACGGCCATAGCCGATGATCAGCAGGTGGCGGTTGAAGACTTCTTGTGGCTCAAGGCGATTGCGCCAGCCCCATTGGCCGATTTCCCGTACCGCACGGTCGGCACGCAGGGCGCGCTTGGCACAGGCCAGCAGTTGGGTCATGGCATGCTCGGCCACCGAAATGGAGTTCACGTCGCCCACCACTGTCAGGCCAATACCCCGCGCGTTCAGTGCTGGCAGGTCCACCGAGTCGTAGCCCACCCCGTGGCGTGACACCACCTTGAGCTTCCTGGCCTTGGCGATGGTCGCCGCCGACAACGGCTGCGTACGAATGACCAGGGCATCGGCTTCGGCGATCAGCGGCGCATAGGACGCTTCGGAGACTTCCTCGACGTAATCCACGATCACGCCCCGGCTTTCATACGCCTTGAGCAACGCCACTCCCGAGGGGTGCATCTTGCCTGCTACCAGTAGACGAGCCATCAGTAGGCCTCCTTCTTGACGTTCTGCGCAGTGGCTTTCGGTTCCACGGCCCCGGCGGTGAGGTTGCGCCAGGTGGCCACCGACTGGGCGCTGGCCGCGGCCAGCAGGCGGGTGTCACCGGACACGGTGGTCATGTCGAACCCCCATTCGATGGCCCGTGCCGCGTATTCGGCCGTGCCGCAATGCAGGGCGGCCTTTTTGCCATGGCGGTGGCACGCGGCAAGAATGGTCTTGATGGCCTCGATGACTTCCGGCTCCTCGCGGTCGAAGGCCGGCGTCAGCTCGCCACGGGACAGGGAAAACGCCAGGTCCGCGGGCCCTACGTAGATGCCGTCAAGGCCCGGGGTGGAGGCGATTTCCTCGAGGTTGGCCATGGCTTCGGCGGTCTCGATCATGGCGAAACCGAGAATCTCGTCATTGGCTTCGGCGGCATAGTTGGCGCCCGCCGGGTAGGCCGCGCGGGTGGGGCCGAAGCTACGCTCGCCCAACGGTGGGTAGCGCAGGTAGCGCACGAACTGCTCGGCCTGGGCGCGGGTGTTGATCATCGGGCAGATGATGCCGTAGGCGCCGGCATCCAGCACTTTCATGATCCAGCTGGGGTCGAGCCAGGGCACCCGCGCCATGATCACCACGTCGGACGCGCGCATGGCCTGGAACATGCCCAGCACGTCCTTGTAATCCACGGCGCCATGCTGGATGTCGATGGAAATGGCGTCGTATGCCTGTGCCGCCATGATCTCGGCGCTGAAACTGCAAGGGATGGACAGCCAGCCGTGCAGCACGGGACGTCCTTCAGCCCAGATCTGGCGCAATTTATTTTTTTTCATCGTTGGCCTCTCTTAGAACACAAGTTGAGCGAGCTTGGTATCCAGGTAGTCGTTGATGCCCTCGGTGCCGCCTTCGCGGCCCATGCCGGAGTAATGGGTGCCGCCGAAGGGGGCTTCGGCGGCGGCCATGGCAAAACTGTTGATCCCCACCATGCCTGCCTTCAGCGCGGCCACGGTCCGCCGCGCCACGTCCGGCGAGCGGGTGAAGGCATAGGCCGACAGGCCCATCGTCGAGGCATTGGCGCGGGCCAGCACCTCGTCCTCGGTGGTAAAGCGGGTAATGGCGGCAATGGGGCCGAAGTTTTCTTCGGCGAACACCTGCATGTCGTCGCGCACATCCACCAGCACCGTGGGTTCGAAGAAATACCCACGTTCAAGGTGGGCCGGGCGCTGGCCACCCAAGGCGATTCGCGCGCCAGCCTGCACGGCGGCCGCGACCACGGACTGCACGTCATCCAGGCGGCTGGCATTGATCAGCGGCCCCATGCCGGTGTCCGCCTCGAAGCCGTCGCCCAGTTTGATCTTGCGGGTGCGGCTGACAAAGCCTTCGACGAACGCGTCGTAGAGGCTGTCGTGCACGAAAATACGGTCAGGGGTGACGCAGACCTGGCCACAGTTGGCGAACTTGGTCGCCACGGTCAGGTCCAGGGCGTTCTCAAGGTCGGCGTCCGGGTAAATGATCAGGGGCGCGTTGCCACCCAGTTCCATGGAGACTTTCTTCACGGTGGCGGCGGCGTCGCGGATCATCTGCTGGCCGATGCGGGTGGAGCCGGTCAGGGAGACCTTGCGCACGCGGGGGTCTGCCATGATGGGCGCGTAGGTATCGGCGGTTGAACCGGTGACCAGGTTCACCGCGCCCTCCGGCAACTGCCCGGCGCGCAGGCAGTCGACCATGATCATGGCCACCCCCGGGGTTTGCGAGGACGGGCGCAGGACCACCGCGCACCCCGCGGCCAGCGCTGGCGCCAACTTGCGCGCGGGCAGGGCAGCGGGGAAGTTCCAGGCGGAAAAGGCACCGACGACGCCCACCGCTTCGCGGGTGACCTCAAAGCGCCCGCCCGGCACGCGGCTGTCGATGATGCGGCCATAAATGCGCCGCGCTTCTTCGGCGCACCAGCGGAACTGTTCGCAGGCCAGCACCCACTCACGGCCAGCCTGGGCGATGGGCTTGCCTGTTTCCGCGCAGATCATGCGCGCCGCCTCGTCGCTGCGCCGCACCATTTCGTCCGCTACCTTGTGCAGGGCTTCGGCGCGGGCGTAGCCGCCCATGGCCCGCAGCGCGGGCAACGCATTATGGGCAGCGTCCAGGGCAGCCAGGGTGTCTTCGCGGCTGGCCAGGGGCACCTGGCCCAGCGGCTGCTCGGTCACCGGGGAAATGACGTCGGCGGTTCTGGAGCTGGAGGTCCAGCGCCCACTGATGAAAAGTCCGTATTGTTCGTACATGGTTTTATTCGGCTTCGTTGGTTTCGTGGTGCGTCCCGGGGCGGGGACTCCTGTGGCGGCGTGGCTGTCATGGAAAAGAATCGAGCCGCGGTATTCCCTCGTGAAGATACGTTTGCAATAATCATTGCTAGATGCTCATATTGTCAATATGTATTCCTAAAACAACAATGACAGTGCTTCTGGAGGAAATGAAATGACCCGCGAGACTGTGCGCATGACCATGGCCCAGGCCCTGGTACGCTACCTCTGCAATCAGTTCACCGAGATCGACGGGCAGCGTGTTCCGCTGTTTGCTGGTGTGTTCGGTATTTTTGGCCACGGCAACGTGACCTGCCTTTCCGAAGCCTTGGAGACTGTCCAGGACGTATTGCCCACGTGGCGCGGCCAGAACGAGCAGTCCATGGCACTGGCCGCCATCGGCTTCGCCAAGGCCAAGCGCCGCCGCCAAGTGATGGTGGCCGCGACCTCCATCGGCCCCGGTGCCTTGAACATGGTGACCGCCGCCGGCGTGGCCATGGCCAACCGCTTGCCTGTGCTGTTGCTGGCCGGCGACACCTTCGCCAGCCGCTTGCCTGACCCGGTGCTGCAACAGGTGGAGCATTTTTCCGACCCATCCATTACCGCCAACGATGCGTTCAAGGCAGTGGTGCGTTACTGGGACCGTATCGTTCACCCCGAGCAACTGCTGCAGTCGCTGCCCCAGGCTGTGGCCACCTTGCTCGACCCTGCCGATTGCGGCCCGGTGTTCATCGGCCTGGCCCAGGACACCCAGCAAGTCGCCTTCGACTACCCCGAAGTGTTCTTTGAACCCAAGGTATGGAAGATCCCGCGCCCGCGCCCAGACCGTGAAGCCGTCGCTGCCGCTGCGGCGCTGCTCAAGGGCGCCAAGCGGCCGTTGATCATTTCCGGCGGCGGCGTGCGCTATTCCGGGGCCGAAGAGCAACTGGCGAAATTTGCTGCCGAGCGCGGCATTCCGGTGGTGGAAACCATCGCCGGCAAGGGCGCGCTGACCCACGACCACCCGGTGCATGCCGGCCCCATCGGCATTGTCGGCTCTACCTCGGCCAACAGCCTGGCCAAGGAAGCCGACGTGATCCTGGCCATCGGCACGCGCCTGCAGGATTTCACCACTGGTTCCTGGACGGCATTTGCCCCTGACGCCCAGTTCATTTCCCTCAATACCGCGCGCCACGATGCCATCAAGCACCGTGCCTTGTCGGTGGTGGGCGATGCCCTGGAAAGCGTGACCGAACTGGACGCCGCCCTGGGCAGCTTCAAGGCCGACGCCACACTGATGGAGCGGGCCAAGGCACTGTTCGTGGAATGGAACGCCTTGCTGGACCATCATCAACAGATCAGCGATGCGCCCGTGCCATCCTATGCCCAGGTGGTGGGCGTGTTGAACAAGGTCGCGGCCCCTGGCGATACCCTGATTTCGGCTGCCGGCGGTACCCCGGGGGAGGTAACCAAGGGCTGGCGGGTAAAGAGCCCGCACACCTTCGATTGCGAATTCGGGTTCTCGTGCATGGGCTACGAAATCGCCGCCGGCTGGGGCTGTGCCATGGCCCAGGAAGGGCCAGGCGCCACGGGCGGCACGCCGATCGTCATGCTCGGTGATGGTACCTACATGATGATGAACTCCGACATCTATTCCGCCGCGCTCACCGGCCACAAGATGATCGTGGTGGTGTGCGACAACGGTGGCTATGCCGTCATCAACCGGCTGCAACAGGCCAAGGGTGTGCCCGGTTTCAACAACCTGCTCACCGACTGCCGTGTGCAGAACCGCCACGCCCCGCTGCACGTGGATTTCGTCAAGCACGCCGAGGCCATGGGCGCGAAAGCCCGCCACGCCAACAACCTGGCCGAACTGGAGCAGGCCATGAAGTGGGCCCAGGGCAATGACGGGGTGACGCTGATCTCCATTGTCTCCGATGCCTGGAAGTGGGTGCCGGGCGACGCCGACTGGGATGTGGGGGTGCCCGAGGTCTCGACCTTTGAAAGCGTGCGCGCCGCCCGTGCCGCCCAGGAAAAAATCCGCGAAGCGCAACGGTTGGGGGTGTGATGATGAAAGCACGACTGGGTATTGCCCCGATCGCGTGGTGGAACGACGACCTGGAGGAGCTCTCCGACGACGTCAGCCTGGACGAATGCCTGCGCCAGGCCTCGGTCGCCGGGTTCACCGGCATGGAAACCGGCCGCCGCTTTCCCATGGACATGAAGGAGCTGGGCCCGGTACTGGCCCGGCACGGTATGTCGGTGTGTGGTGGCTGGTTCTCCGGGTTGCTGCTCGACGGCGACCTGGAGGCCGAGAAAGACCGCATTTCCCAGCAACTGGCGTTCTTCGTGGCCGCCCAGGCCCCGTGCCTGGTCTACGGTGAGACCGCCCGTTCGATCCAGGGCGTGCGTTCGGCGCCGCTGCGTTCCAAACCGGTGATCTCGGAAACGGAAATGGCTGCCTATGGCCGCAAGGTGTCGGACTTCGCTGACTGGTGCGCGGCCCAGGGCATGTCCCTGAGCTATCACCACCACATGGGCGCGGTAGTAGAGACCGAAACGGAACTGGACCTGTTCATGAAGCATTCGTCGGTGCCGCTGCTGTTCGACGCCGGGCACATGGCCTACGCCGGGGGGGACCTGTTGCGGGTCATCGACAACCACCATGCCCGCATCAACCATGTGCACACCAAGGACATCCGGCGTGCGGTGGTGGACGGCCTGGACCGTTCGCGCGACAGCTTCCTCGACTCGGTGATCCGGGGCGCTTTCACCGTGCCCGGCGACGGCAGCCTCGACTTCCAGACGCTGGTGAAGGCCCTGGCCGCCAAGGGCTATGAAGGCTGGTTCGTGGTGGAAGCCGAGCAGGACCCGCACCTCAACCCGCCGTTGGAAATGGCCCGCAAGGGCCATCGGGAGTTGCTGCGGGTAATGGCGGCAGCGGGCTATCAAGTGGCCTGAAAAGACCGCCCCAGTTGCTGCTTGAGGTAGTTGACCAAGGCCGTCACGGCCTTGGGCACATGGGGGGAGTACGGCCGAATCAGGTAGATTTCATCGGCGAATACCCCCTTCAGCGTCCAGTCCTTGAGCACGCGCACCAGGTGCCCGCTGGCCAGCGCCGCCTGGGCGCTGAAGTCGGGCAGCAGGGCGATGCCCAGGTGGTGCAAGGCCGAATCGCGCAAGGCTTCGCTGTTGTTGGTGGCGAAGCTGCCCGCGATGGGCACCGTCTGACGGTCGGGCTCCTTCTGGCCCCGGCGTGGGCGTTCGAACGTCCAGGCCGGCTGATCGTTGCCGCGTGGGTAGAACAGGCAATTGTGCGCGGTCAGGTCGCCGGGCTCACGTGGCTCGCCGTGGCGGTCCAGGTAGCCGCGGGTGGCCACCAGCAGCGAGGTGGTATCGCACAGTTTCCAGGCCACATGGGTTTCCGGCACCTGGAAACCGTGGCGCACGGCCAGGTCGTAGCCTTCGGCCGCCAACGAACTGAGGGCGTCGGAGACGTCCAGCTGCACGCGCACCGCAGGGTACAACTGCAGGAATTCGGACAAGTGCGGCACCAGGTGCTGGCGGGCGAAAGCCACGGGCGCGGTCAAGCGTACCAGCCCCCGTATTTCCCCGGCCGAGTCGCGTACCGAGGAAAAACTGCGGGCAATGTGTTCATAGGCGCTGCGTACCTCGCGGGTCAGGGACTGGCCGGCATCGGTCAGGCGCACGCTGCGGGTGGTACGGGTCACCAGACGCGTGCCGGTGGCCTTCTCCAAGTCCGAGATACGCTGGCTGACTGCGGATTTGCTGACCCCCAGGCGTATGGCCGCGGCCGTGTAAGTGCCTTGTTCCTCCAGCACGGAGAGCCAGTGGATGTGGCTCCACAAACCTTCGATCTCGGATTTTTCCATCGGTTTATTGTTCGCTGTGCAAGACAATCAGTTTTGTATTCTGCTCTGGATAGGAACAAAGCGAAAGCCTAAGGTGGTGCCCACACGCCCCATTCGATTGCCATCAGGGAATTCGCCATGACCACTACCATCGAGCATTACATCAACGACCAGCGCGTTTCACGCGACGACCGCTATCAGGACGTGTTCAACCCGGCCACCGGGCAAGTGACCGGGCGCGTTGCCCTGGCCAGCCAGCAGACCGTGGCCGAAGCCGTGGCTGCCGCCAAGGTGGCCTTCAGCGGCTGGAGCGATACCCCGCCCATTCGCCGCGCGCGGGTGCTGTTCGAGTACCTGCACCTGCTGCGCGAACGCAAGGACGAGCTGGCGCGCATCATTACCGCCGAGCACGGCAAGGTGTTCACCGACGCCCAGGGCGAAGTGGACCGCGGCATCGATATTCTCGAATTCGCGTGCGGCATTCCCCACCTGCTCAAGGGCGAGCACACCGACCAGGTCTCCCGCGGCATGGACAACTGGACCCTGCGCCAGCCACTGGGCGTGGTGGCGGGCATCACGCCGTTCAACTTCCCGGTAATGGTGCCCATGTGGATGTACCCACTGGCCATAGCCGCCGGCAACACTTTCATCCTCAAGCCCAGCCCTACCGACCCGAGCGCCTCGCTGTTCATGGCAGAGCTGCTGCGCGAGGCCGGCTTGCCAGCGGGCGTGTTCAACGTGGTGCAGGGCGACAAGGTAGCGGTCGATGCGCTGCTGGAACACCCCGATGTCAAGGCCATCAGCTTCGTCGGCTCCACCCCCATCGCCCAGCATATCTATGAGACCGGCGCTCGCCATGGCAAGCGCGTGCAGGGCCTGGGCGGAGCGAAGAACCACATGGTGGTGATGCCCGATGCCGATATCGAGCGCACCGTCGACGCCTTGATCGGTGCGGCCTACGGCAGTGCAGGCGAGCGTTGCATGGCCATCTCCGTGGCGGTGCTGGTGGGCGATGTGGCGGACAAAATCGTTCCCGCCCTGGTGCGCCGCGCCAGCGAACTGCGCATTACCGATGGCCGTGACCTGAAAGCGGAAATGGGGCCTATCGTCTCGCGCGCCGCATTGCAACGCATCAATGGCTACATCGCCCAGGGCGTCGAAGCCGGGGCGCAACTGCTGCTCGATGGCCGCGACTACACGCCCGCCGAAGCCGACCTGCGCGATGGCTTCTGGCTGGGGGCGACGCTGTTCGACCACGTCACCGCCGACATGAGCATTTACCGCGAGGAAATCTTCGGCCCGGTGCTGGCGTGCGTACGGGTCAGTGACTTCACCGAGGCGCTGACGCTGGTCAATGAGCATGAGTTCGGCAACGGCGTCAGTTGCTTTACCCGCGACGGCAACGTGGCCCGAGAGTTCTCGCGGCGCATCGAGGTGGGCATGGTCGGCATCAACGTGCCGATTCCGGTGCCCATGGCCTGGCATGGCTTCGGCGGTTGGAAGAAAAGCCTGTTCGGCGACATGCATGCCTACGGCACCGAGGGCGTGCGCTTTTACACCAAGCAGAAATCGATCATGCAGCGCTGGTCGGAAAGCATCGAAAAGGGCGCCGAGTTCAGCATGCCGGTTTCCAGATAACGGGCGGTGTCAGCGTCAGGCAGGCTAAGCGACTCCAACAATAAAATCAGGGATGAGCCATGAACGACGAGATCGAAAAACGGGTGACGCGCAAGATTTTCTGGCGCCTGTTGCCGCTGCTGATTTTTCTCTACATCGTCTCCTACCTCGACCGCGTCAACATCGGCTTCGCGGCGTTGACCATGAATGCCGATATCGGCCTGAGCACTGCGGTGTTCGGCTGGGGCGCGGGGCTGTTCTTCATTGGCTACTGCCTGTTCGAGATTCCCAGCAACCTGATGATGGTGCGGGTCGGGGCGCGGCGCTGGATTGCCCGCATTCTCCTGACCTGGGGGTTGATCGCTACCTGCATGGCGCTGGTGCAGGGCGCCGGCAGTTTCCTTGCCCTGCGCTTTCTGCTGGGGGTGGCCGAAGCCGGCTTCTTCCCAGCGGTGGTGCTATACCTGACCCTTTGGTTCCCAGCGCGCTATCGAGGGCGCATCATCGCGACGTTCATGCTGTCTATCCCCATTTCACTGGCAATCGGTGCACCCGTGTCCACCACGCTGCTGGAGCTGAACGGTGTGCTGGGGCTCAAGGGCTGGCAGTGGTTGTACATCATCGAGGGTATTCCCGGGTTGCTGCTGGTGGGCGTGGTGCTCAAGTACCTGCCCGATTCACCTGCCCAAGCGCTATGGCTCACTGACGCCGAGCGTCAATGGCTGTCCCGTGAACTCGACCAGGATGTACGCGCCAACCCGCCCATGATCGGCGGCCATGCCAGCCTGTGGGCGGTGTTGCGCAGCCCTGCCATCCTGGTGCTGTGCGCTATTTACTTCTGTGTGGCGGCCACCAATCTGGGGCTGTCCATGTTCCTGCCGCAGATCATCCGGCAGCAGGGCTACACGGGCATCGCTATCGGCTTCGTCGCCGCTATTCCCTACGTGGTCGGCTGCGTGGGCATGGTTGCCCTGGGTTACCTGTCCGACCGCTTCAACCGGCGCAGAGCATTCGTCATCGTTGCGTTGCTGTTCCTGGCGGGCGGGTTGTGGCTGGCCGGCCGGGTGCCGGGTAGCCAGGTGGCGATCATCGGCATGTGTGCCGCCACCGTGGGCATGATGGGGTTCAAGGGCCCCTTCTGGCCACTACCGGCGCGCTACCTGAGCGGTACCAGCGCGGCGGCGGGTATTGCCATGATCAACTCGGTGGGCAACCTGGGTGGGTTCTTCGGGCCCGGCCTGGTAGGCATGGCCAAGGACTTGACCGGCAATTTCGAGAGCGGCCTGTACGTGCTGGCGAGTCTGGCGCTGCTGGCGCTGGGCTTGACCCTGGCCTTCGTCTCGGACGAGCCACCCTCCGATAAAAGCCCGGTGGGTGAAGCGGCGCGCGGCTAGAGCTGTTGTTCGATGGCGGCGCGGTCGACCACGGACCATACCTCCACGATCCTGCCATCATCAAACCGGTAGAAGACATTTTCGCTGAAAGTGACGTGCTTGCCCCCTTCGCACCCAGGGCGCGAAAGCCTACGGCATTGTCAGCCAAGCTACCGAGGCAGGGGTGACCAACCACCTGGCCCTCACCGATAGCGTGGTGGGCACGCAAGACGCCAGCGCTGTGCGGGTGTCCGGCGGCAGCCTGGTGGCCAGCCTCACCAACAGCCAGCTTACAGGGCGCAGCGCGGGCGATGGGGGCAGCGTGTTGTGGCTCACCGACGCCGCGAACGGGGTCGCCGCTGGCAAGGTTACCCTCGACAGCAGCGCGTCGTGGCTGCAGGGCGACGTGCAGGTGGACGCCGGCGCCCTGCAAATGAACCTGTGTGACGCGTCGACACTGGACGGCGCGGTGCGCGACAGTCCACAGGCCAGCGGCGTGGACATCGATGCCACCAGTGCCTGGCGGCTGCGCGGCGACTCCACCCTGGCCGCCCTGAACAACGATGGCGTGGTGGCGTTCGCTGCGGCCCCGGGCGGCGGTTTCGTGAACCTGCGTGTGGCCGGTAACCTGACGGGCGATGGTTATTACGCCATGAACACCGACCTGGGCGAACAGCGCGGCGACCGCGTGGAGGTAGGCGGCCAGATCATGGGCAGCAATCGGTTGCTGGTGCACAACAGCGGCGCCGAGCCCACCGCCGGTGGCCAGCGATTGACCCTGGTGCAAAGTCAGGGCGGCCCCGGGCGTTTTACCCTGGCCAACCGCGGTGCGCGGGTGGACGCCGGCACGTATCGCTATGCCTTGCGCAAGGAGGAGGGCGACGCCGGGGTGAACTGGAACCTGGTGAACGTTGGGCAGCTCTTACCGACGCCTGAGCCAGGTGAACCGACTGACCCTGGCGTGCCCGTACCGCCTGAACCGACCGTGCCTGTCGAGCCCCCTGAGGCTCTGTTGCCCCCTGTGCCATCGACGCCGACGCCCACGCCGACGCCCACGCCGACACCGACGCCGGCCAACCTGTCCACGGCGGCCAGCGCGGCCATCAACAGCAGTGCCCTGGCTACATTGCGCGACACCTGGGACGCGGAACGCGGTAGCCTGATTCAGCGCGTGGGTGACCTACGCAACGGCGGCGCGGGGCAGGGCCTGTGGCTGCGCAGCTACGGCCAGCATCAGCGTTTGGACAATGGCGTGGGCCGTGACTTTTCCCAGCACATCAACGGTGTTCAGCTGGGCGCCGACACCCGGCTGAGCACGGCCAGTGGCACCTGGGTACTGGGGGCGCTGCTCGGCCATAGCCAGGCCGATCGCCGTTTCAGCGGCGAAGGCAGCGGCAAGCTGGACAGTGCCTACGTGGGTACCTATGCCACCTACCTGGACGACTCGGGCTGGTACACCGACAGCCTGGTGACCCTCAACCGCTGGTCCACGCGTCTCGACGTGCGCGCCAGTGACGGCGCCAGGGTCACCGGCCACTCGCGCAGCCACGGTGCCGGGGTTTCGCTGGAAACAGGCAAGCGGTGGGCGCTCGCCCACGACTGGTTCATCGAACCGCAGGTGCAGTTTTCCGCGCTGTATGCCAGTGGCGATCGTTACGCCTTGAGCAATGGCCTGCACGTTGACGCCAGTTCGGGAGTCGCCACCCCGTTGCGCGCTGGCACACGCATCGGGCGCCAGCTGCGGGGTGACGCCGCGTGGCAACCGTACCTTGCATTTGGCTGGACCCAGGACCTCACGGCACGCAACCGCATCAGGACCAACACGGTCGTCAGCCACCCCGATGGCAATGGTGGGGGCTGGTACGCCGGTGCCGGGCTGACCGGGTCCCTGGGGGCCGGCCATCAGGTGTACGCCGACATCGAAACCAGCGATAGCCCGGTCCTCAAGCGCCCGTGGGCACTGAACGCCGGGTACCGATACCAGTGGTAACAGGCGTCCCACCGTTGCTCTCGCAGCGGCCATGGCCGCGCCGTGGGCGCACGCGCTGGACCTGAGGTGCCCGCCGCCTGCTACCGATCAGCGATGACTGAATTGCGCCCGGCGTTTTTCGCTGAAGGCGGCCATGCCTTCTTTCTGGTCGTCGATGGCGAAGGTGGAGTGGAACAGGCGGCGCTCCTGGCGAACCCCTTCGGCCAGCGTCGTTTCGAAGGCCGCGTTCACGGCTTCCTTGGCCAGCATGCACACAGGCCCCGAATAGCTGGCGATACGTGACGCAACCAGCAGTGCTTCATCCAGCAGTTCGCTGCCACTCACCACGCGGCTGACCAGGCCGCAGCGCTCGGCCTCGTGGGCATCCATGGTCCGGCCGGTCAACACCATGTCCATCGCTTTGGACTTGCCCACGAAGCGCGCCAGGCGTTGGCTGCCACCGGCACCGGGGATGGTACCCAGCTTGATTTCCGGTTGGCCGAAGCGGGCGTTGTCGGCCGCCAGGATGAAGTCGCACATCAACGCCATTTCACAGCCGCCACCCAGGGCGAACCCGGCGACCGCGGCGATGATGGGTTTGCGGAAGCTGGCGATGCGCTCCCAGTCGACGGTCACGAAGTCTGCGCGGTACACATCCATGTACGTCAGGTCGCGCATCTCTTTGATATCAGCGCCGGCGGCAAAGGCGTCGGCGGTGCCCGTCAGTACCACGGCGCGGATGGCGGGGTCGTGCTCCAGCTGGTCCAGCACGCCCGCCAACTCAGCCATCATCGCGGCGCACAGCGCATTGAGCACCTGGGGCCGGTTGAAGCGAATCAGGGCGACGGCTTCGTGGGTTTCCAGTTCAAGGTAGTGCAGGGTCATGATCATTTCTCCGCTGGGGCGTCGGGTGTGGAGCGTGTCTGAATCAGTACGGGGCAGCGCGCGGCGTCCAGAACCCGGGCGCTGACGGAAGGATCGAAGACTTTGCCGAGCCAGCTCAGGTGGCGGTGGCCCATGACGATCAACCCGCAATTCAAGGCTGCGGCGCGGTTGACGATGACGTCGGCGGGCTCACCCTGCACCAGGGCGCCTTCAACGTGATAACCGGCTGCCTCAAGGGTGTCGCAGGCGGCCTTGATCAGGTGGTTCGCGGCGTGTTGCTGTTCGCTGGCGGCGGGGTATTCCACTTCATCGGGGCGGGCGATGTGGTCGTTTTCGGACGCCAGCGAGAAGGATGGGTCCACGGCCAGCAGCACCTTCAGGGCATGCCGGGATGGGGTCAGATACCGGCCCGCCAGGTCAATCACGGCGTGGCGCTGGTCGCTGCCATCGATGGCGATCAAAACGTTCGTGGTCATGGTATGTCCGGGCTGTAAGCGATGGGCGCATTGTTCAGAGAAAGAACCCGGCTGGTAAATGGCGTGCTGGACAATGAGTAGTTGCGTGTTTTGCAATCTGTTGCAAAAAGTGTAAGGTCGCGCCACGCGAGGAGCGCAATGCCACTATTGAAGTAACGCCTGGAGGATATGGGCCATGCAACTGCCGGACATGAACTTGTTGATTGCGCTGGATGCCTTGCTGGATGAGGGCAGCGTGGTAGGCGCGGCGCGACGCATGAACCTGAGCCCGGCGGCCATGAGCCGTACGTTGACGCGTATACGTCACGCCGTGGACGACCCCATCCTGGTGCGTGCCGGCCGCGGCCTGGTCCCCACGCCACGGGCGCTGGCCCTGCGCGGGCGGGTACGCAGCCTGGTGGAACAGGCTGCGGTGGTGTTCAGTTCTCGCGAGGAGGTCGACCTGTCCACCTTGCGGCGTTGCTTCAACCTGCGCGCCAACGATGTGTTCATCGCCGCGTTCGGTGGCCAATTGATGGAAACCATGCGCGAGCACGCGCCCAACACGGTGCTGCGCTTTGTGCCGGAGGGGGAGGGCGAGGACGACGCGCTGCGCGAGGGGCGCATCGACCTGTACATCAGCGCCATGCGCCCCTTTGGTCCGGAGATCAAGGTACAGAACCTGTTCACGACCTCCTTCGTGGGCCTGGCCCGGGTCGACCACCCCTTGTTCGACGACGAAATCACCCCCGAGCGGTTCGCCGCCTACGACCAGGTCAGCGTGTCGCGCCGCGGCCGCGCTACCGGCCCGATCGACACGGCACTGGCCGCCATGGGGCTGGAGCGGCGGGTGACGCTGATCACCCCCAGCTTTCACTCGGCGATGTTCTCGCTGCCGGGCTCCGACCTGATATTGCCGCTGCCCGAGCACGTGCAATGGAGCGTCGCCCGTCTGGGGCTGCCCTTGCGCTCGTTCCACCTGCCCATGTCGCTGGCCAGCGTGGTCATCATCCAGGCCTGGCACCCTCGGTTCGATAACGATCCGGCGCACCGCTGGTTGCGCCGCACCCTGAAGCAGGCGTGTGAGCTGCAGTTGCCCGGCCACCAGGCCGAGTGAGCGTGTGAGGCTGCCGGTCGTGTAGGAGCCGGCCCCCGCAGCGGCAGCGGTTTGGCACGCGGGCACGTCACACATTAAGGCACCTGGCGATACGTGCGTCTGGTGCAGTAGTAACCTTCCGATATGTCAGTTTTCGTCAGCATTGGCGCTTCATAGAATTCACCGGAACCTTTTTCCGGAGCCATGAAGCCATGCCCCTTGCCATTGTCCGCCACCGCCCGACGAGGGTGGGGCCATGAACGCCCTCGGCGCCCAGGCGCTTGAGATGCCAGGGGCCGCGGCGCCCGTGGAGCAACCCAAGCCTGCTGCCCCGCCGGTGGCACAGCCGTTCGGCATGCGCATTATCATCGGGCTGGTGGGGGTGCTGCTGGCCGTGCTGCTGGCCGGTGTCAACGAAATGGTCACCAAAATGGCCATGTCCGATATTCGTGGCGCCATGCATATCGGCTCGGACGAAGGCACCTGGCTGATCGCGCTGTATTCGGCCACCTCGGTGTCGGCCATGGCCTTCGCCCCCTGGTGCGCGGTGACCTTCACCCTGCGCCGTTTCACCCTATGTGCCATCGGTGCCTTCGCGGTACTGGGCGTGCTCTGCCCGCTGGCCCCCAACCTCACATGCCTGATGGTGCTGCGCACCCTGCAAGGGGCGGCCAGCGGCGCCTTGCCGCCCATGCTCATGAGCGTGGCGCTGCGCTTCCTGCCGCCCAACATCAAGCTCTACGGGCTGGCCGGCTATGCCCTGACCGCTACCTTCGGGCCCAGCATCGGTTTGCCGCTGGCGGGCCTCTGGACCGAGTACGCACCCTGGCAGGTCATCTTCTGGCAGATCATCCCGCCCGCGCTGGTGGCCATGGCCTGCGTGGCCTACGGCTTGCCCCAGGACCCCATGCGCCTGGAGCGCCTCAAGCAGTTTGACTACCGCGGGTTGATGCTCGGCCTGCCGGCGATCTGCTCACTGGTCATCGGAATTTCCCTGGGCGACCGCATGGACTGGTTCGAGTCAACGTTGATCTGCTGGTTGCTGGGCGGCGGGGCAGTGCTGATGGTGTTGTTCATGATCAACGAGTGGTCGCACCCACTGCCGTTCTTCAAGTTGCAGATGCTCAGCAACCGCAACCTCACCCATTCGCTTATCACCCTGGGGGGCGTGCTGGTGGTGCTGTCCGGCGTCATCATCATTCCCTACAGTTTCCTGGCGCACATCCAGGGCTACCGTCCGGCGCAGACCGCGCCGGTGCTGCTGGTGGTGGCGTTGCCGCAGTTGCTGGCGCTGCCGCTGGTAGCGGCCCTGTGCAATATCCGCCGCGTCGATTGCCGCTGGGTGCTTGCCGTTGGCCTGGGGCTGCTATGCGCGGCCTGCATGGCGGGCAGCCTGATGACCTCGCAGTGGATTCGCGACAATTTCTACTTGATGCAATGCCTGCAGATCTTCGGCCAGCCGATGGCGGTGATCCCCCTGCTGATGCTGGCCACCAATGGCATGACCCCGCCGGAAGGGCCATTGGCGTCCTCCTGGTTCAACACCGTCAAGGGCCTGGCCTCGGTGGTGGCCAGCGGCCTGATCGAATGGCTGACCACCACACGCCAGCATTTTCACTCGACGATGCTGGTGGACAGCCTGGGCAACTCGCCCCTGGCCGACCTCAACGACCCCACCCTGGCCGGGCGCCTGCATGCCCAGGCCCAGGTGCTGACCAGCGCCGACCTGTACCTGTACATGGGCATGGTGGCCGCGTTGCTGATCGTGCTGATCCCCTTTGTGCCTACCCGTATCTACCCACCGCGCGCGGTGGCGTAGCCAACCTTCAAGAGAGAAGTCGTGATGATGACCAAGAAGCCAACTGTCATTCTGATCACTGCGGCCGTGGCCGCGGTGGCCGGGATTCTTTACCTGGCCTGGCCCGCGGTGTTTGGCGCCTCGGGTTCGCAGAGCACCAATGATGCCTACGTGCTGGCGGACTACACCGTGGTGGCGCCCAAGGTTTCGGGGTTCATTACCCAAGTGCTGGTGGAGGACAACCAGTGGGTCAAGGCCGGCCAGGAACTGGCCCATATCGATGACCGCGATTACCAGGCAGCGCTGCTGGCCGCCCAGGCCCAGAGCCTGATCTCCCAGGCGCAGTTCCAGAACGCCAAGGCAACCCTGGAACGCCAGGCGTCGATCATCGCCCAGGCCCAGGCCAGCGTGCAGGCCGACCAGGCGGCGCTGGCGTTCGCCGAGCATGAGTGGGTGCGCTACAACCACCTGGCCGGGCAGGGTGCCGGTACCGTGCAGAATGCCCAGCAATCGCGCAGCCAGGTCGACCAGGGCCGGGCCCGCCTGGCCAACTCCACGGCGGCATTGGCGGCGGCGCGCAAGCAGGTGGAGATTCTCACCGCCCAGGTTGACGGTGCCGAAGGCGGCCTCAAGCACGCCAAGGCTGCCGAAGATATCGCGCGCTTGAACCTGTCCTACACCCGCATCGTGGCACCTATCGACGGTATCGTCGGCCAGCGTGCCGTGCGTGTCGGGGCATTCGTCGAGCCCGGCGCGCGGATGCTGGCCGTGGTGCCCTTGCAGCAGGCCTACGTAGTGGCCAACTTCCAGGAAACCCAACTGACCCATGTGGTGCCAGGGCAGAAGGTCGACATCAGTGTCGACACGTTCGGTGATCAGCACCTCACCGGCCATGTGGACAGCCTGGCACCCGCCACCGGCGTGACCTTCGCCCAGGTCAAGCCGGACAACGCCACGGGCAACTTCACCAAGGTGGTGCAGCGCATTCCCGTGAAGATCGTGCTGGACGCCGACCAGGCACTGGCCAGCCGCCTGCGCGTGGGCATGTCGGTGGAGGCGCGCATCAGCATCGGCGCCCATGATGATCAAGCCAGGGCGAAAGAGGTCACCGCACGATGAGCCTGAAAACAATGGTGCTGATGATCTCGGCCGCCAGCCTGTGTGCCTGTACCCTCGGCCCCGATTTCAAGCGGCCCGCGCCCACCAGCGAAGTGCAATGGCTGCCGGTCGAAGGCCCCCTGGCCCCCAGCCAGGCCGTTACCGCGAGCCTGGGGGAGCGCTGGTGGGACAGCTTCAATGACCCTCAACTGAGCGCATTGATCCAGCAGGCGGTCGAGCAGAACCTGGACCTGAAAGTGGCCGCGACCCGGCTGCTGCAAAGCCGCGCCACGCTGCAAGTGGTCAATGGCAACCGTTACCCTTCGGTGGATGCCAGCGGTGAATACAGCCGTGCGCGCAACAGTGCGGTGGGCCTCAACGATCCTTCTTTCAAAGACGGTCATTCGGCCTTCAACCTCTGGCAGACCGACCTGCAAACGTCGTGGGAGCCGGACTTCTGGGGCGGAATCCGCCGTGAAGTGGAGGCTGCCAACGCCAGCGTGCAGGTATCGGAAAATGCCCGCCGGGGGGTATTGCTCAGCGTGTTGAGCGAGACGGCCGCCGACTACATCAGGCTGCGCGCCACCCAGGCGACGCTGGCGGTGATACGCGACAACCTCGGCGTGTCGCAGCACAGCCTGAAACTCTCGCAGATGCGTTTCGACGACGGTGTCGCCACCCACCTGGATATCGCCCAGGCCTCTGCCCAGGTGGCGTCCATCGAAGCCCGCCTGCCGACCCTGGAAGAACAGCAGGCGCGCCTCATCAATGCCTTGAGCCTGTTGCTGGGCCAGGCCCCACGTGCCTTGCAGGCACAGTTGGAAAAAGCGGCACCGGTTCCGGTGAGCACCGAGCGCCTGGGGATGGGCCTGCCGTCGGAACTGGCGCAGCGACGTCCCGATATTCTCCAGGCCGAATCAGCGCTTCATCAAGCCACCGCCATGATCGGCGTGGCCAAGGCCGACTTCTACCCCAGGATCAGCCTGTCGGGTAGCGTGGGGTTCCAGGCGTTGCAGTTGTCCAATCTCGGTTCATGGAGTTCACACGCCTTTGCCTTCGGACCGCAGTTCACCTTGCCGATTTTCGAGGGCGGGCGCCTGCGAGGCATGTTGAAACTGCGTGAAGCGCAGCAGCAGCAAGCGGCGATCGAGTACCAGCAGACGGTGCTCAAGGCCTGGCATGACATCGATGACGTGATGGTCGCCTACAACGCCGAGCAATTGCGCCGTGACCGCCTGGCCGAGGCGGTGAGCCAGAGCCAGGTTGCCCTGGATACCGTGCAGCACCAATACGTGTCCGGCGCCGTGGACTTCCTCAACGTGCTGACCGTGCAGGCGACCTTGCTGAGCAACCAGGAGCAACTGGTCGACAGTTCGGCCAGCGTCTCCCTGGCACGGGTGAACCTGTACAAAGCATTGGGCGGCGGTTGGCAATCGATGCTGCCGGTGGCCACCAACGGCCAGGCGCCCCACCCCTTGTAGCGGCCATGGCCGCGTCGGCGGCGCATGCGGTGTGCCTGGTGCCGCGCGGTGCTTGTGACGCGGCCAGGTCCGCTGCTACGCGCGCTCGACGTGCGCGCCGTGGGCCCTTTCAGTGATTCCCCACCCCAGCGAGGTAACCATGAATATTTCTCTACACGGCAAGCGTGCGATCGTCAGTGGCTCCACCGCCGGTATCGGCCTTGCCATTGCCGCGGGGTTGGCCGAGGCCGGCGCCGAGGTGGTGATCAATGGCCGTACCGAAGGGCGTGTCCTGCAGGCCATCAAGCACATCCAGAGCAAACTGCCGGGCGCCAAGCTGATTGGCGTGGCAGCGGATTTGAGTACCGTTGACGGCGCCAGGCGGCTATTCGCGCGGGTGACCAAGACCGATATTCTGGTCAACAACCTGGGCATCTTCGCGCCCAAGGCGTTTTTCGATATCAGTGATGAGGAGTGGCAGCACTTCTTCGACGTCAACGTGATGAGCGCCGTGCGCTTGTCGCGCCATTACGCGCCGCAGATGGTCACGGCCCAGTGGGGCCGGGTGGTGTTCCTGTCCAGTGAGTCGGCCTTGCAGATTCCGACGGAGATGGTGCATTACGGCACCACCAAGACGGCCTTGCTGGCGGTGTCCCGTGGGTTGGCGGAGACCTTGGCGGGGACGGGTGTGACCGTCAATGCAGTGTTGCCTGGGCCGACGCGTTCCGAAGGGGTGGGCAGTTTCTTTCAGCAGATGGCTGAGGAGAACGGTGTGGGCAGTGATGCGTTGGAGCGAGACTTTATCGCTGAACACCGGCCCACCTCGATCATCCGCCGGTTGGCGACGGTTGAGGAGGTGGCCAATATGGTGGTCTACCTGGCTTCGCGGCAGGCGAGTGCTACCACGGGTGCGGCGTTGCGGGTGGATGGTGGGGTGGTTCGGGCGATTGCCTGATGCCATGACGGGGGGGCATTCCCCCCCTGCGCGATAGCACTGCCCGGTGGGGTCGTGGCAGCTTCAGTTCACCGGCACACCCTGCCGCGCTGGGCGTACGCCGTAATCGAAGTCGGCGAACAGCTTGGCAAAGCGCCGCAGTGAATCCGGTGCGTCCATGCGCTCCATCACCACCTCGATGAACAGCAATTCCTCAGGCCCCTGCGGGTCGCTCAACACCGCTTCCAGTTGTGCCTCCGTATGCACCGTGAAGCAGCGCGCCCGCTGACGGGTGTCGAGCACCTTGGGCAGTTCGGCATAGCGCCACGGGTTGATATCGTTGTAGCTGGAATTCTCCCCCAGTATCAGCCTCTCGATGGTGTAGCCATCGTTGTTGATCACGAAGATGATCGGCTTGAGGTTCAGGCGCAGCAGGCTCGATAGCTCTTGCACGGTGACCTGCAATGAACCATCGCCGATGAACAGCAACTGGCGTCGCGCGGGCTGCGCCAGTTGCGTGCCCAGCAGGGCCGGCAAGGTATAGCCGATGGCACCCCACAGCGGCTGGCTGATGTAAGTGACCGCCGGTGGCATGCGCAGGCCGCCCAGGCCCGAGGCCGAGGTGCCGTTCTCGGCGATGATCACGTCACCGGAACGGATGAAGCTGCCCATGCGCGTCCAGAATCGTGCCTGGCTCAGCGGGCTGTCGGCCTCGGCCTGCCAGGCCTGGGGGGCTGTCACGCTGGCCAGTGCCGGGGTGTCGGCGCGCTTGACGGTGGTGGTGATCAGCCCGTCGAGGACCTGGCCGACGGCGACAGCGTTGAAATTCAGACCGTCCAGTGAGGCGCTGTAGGGGTGCAGCTGGATGAGCGCATCCGCTTGCAGCTGCTGGGAGAACAGGCCGGTGCTGACGTCGGCGAAACAGGCGCCCAGGCCGATCACGCAATCGGAGTTTTCCACGGCCGTGCGTACGGCCGGGGCCGAGCCGGCGCCCACGTAGGTACCCAGGAACAAAGGGTGGTTTTCATCCAGCACGGCCTTGGCCGGCACCATGCTGGCGAACGGCAGCCCGCGCGCCTCGATCAGCGAGAGCACTTGCTCGGTCAGTCCAAAGCGCGCCACATCGACGTCCACCAGCAGTACCGGGCTGACGGCCTTGGCCAGTCGCTGTTGCAGGCGCTCCAGCACTTCGCCCAGTTGCTGAGGGTCGCTGCGGGTTTCGCGCAGGGCCAGCGCGGTGGTGGGGACCTCGACCTGCAGCGTGGCCAGGTCCGACGGCAGCTGCAGGTACACCGGGCGGCGCTCGCGGAAGCAGGTCAGCAGCACGCGGTCGATTTCCGCGGTGGCGTTCTCCACCGTGATGCGCGCCTGGGCCACGGTGAACTGGCGTACGGCAACCATCACGTTGTCGTAGTTGCCATCCACCAGGGTGTGGTGCAGCAGGGCGCGGTTGAGGATGGCGTGCAAGGGCGGGGCGCCCGAGACCAGCACCACGGGCACGCGCTCGGCGTAGGCGCCGGCCACGCCATTCAGGGCGCTCAGGTCGCCCACGCCATAGGTGGTCAGCAGGCAGCCGAAGCCACGGGTGCGGGCATAGCCGTCCGCGGCGTAGGCGGCGTTGAGTTCATTGCAATTGCCGATGAATTGAATGTCATCACGCGCTTCCACCTGCTCCAGGAAGGCCAGGTTGTAGTCCCCCGGTACGCCGAACAGGTGGTCGATGCCGAGTTCGCGCAAGCGGCGCAGTAAAAAGTCGCCAATGGTCATGTCCATGATCGATTGTCCTTGGTGGTGGGTTCAGCTCACCATCGGTGATGGGGGGCGGTACGCGCCACGCCTTGCAGGGGTTGCAGCACGGCCTGCAAGTGGGCGTGGTCGCGCGATTGAGAGGCTGGTGCCAGGCGGGGTGGGGCAAGACCCGCACGGGTGAGGGCGGCCTTGAGTGGCATGCGCCAACTGCGGTCGATGCCCTTGTCATCGGTGTCGGGGTTGTCCGGCGGCACGCCCTGGCACAGCGGCCATAGCTGGTCCAGGGCATGCTGCAGGCCGGGGCGGTCCTGCGCGCTGGCATCCAGTAGCCACTGGTTGGCGTGCTGCCAGTGGGCGCGCACCTGGGGCAGGGCACGGCGGGCGGTGATCGCCAGCAACGGCAGCGGTGACAGTTGCAGCGTGCTCAGCCGTTCCTGGTGCCAGCCGTCATAGAGCCAGTGGCACAGGCCCGCTTGCAGTGGGTTGCTGTGCGGCTGTTCGAGTATCACCAGGTTGTGGAATTGCCGGGCGTCGCGCAGGAAGGCCAGTTGGTCGGCATCTCGGCCATCGTTGAGCAGTTCAGCGGCGTACTCCAGCCACTGGCGCGATTGCTCCAGCAGTTCCATGCCGATGCTCAGCCATTGCTGGTCCTGCGCCAGGGTCGGCGCCTGGCCGAAGCGCTCACACAGGCGCTGGCTGGCGATCAGTGCGCTGTCGCCCAGTTGCAACAAAGTGTCGAGGACGGAGGACGACTCAGCCATGGGCCACCCCTTTGGCTTCGCGGGTGCCGGCGCGGCAGCCGAGAAACTGCAATTGTTCCAGGGTGCGGGCCATGAAGGCCTGCTGCTCGTCGGCGGGCCAGCCTGCCAGGCGTGCCAGCAAGTGCGGCCACTGCCGATCGATGGCGGCCTGAACCTGGCCGCCAAGGCCCGCCTGCCGTTTCTGGGTCATGGCCAGCAACAGTTCGAAGGCCTGGCGGCGGTGGAAGATCGCCCGTCGCTCGATACGTTCGCAGGCACTGGCGAAAGTGGGGTGAGCTTGGCTGTCGGGCTGCGCGGGTGGGTTGGCGCTATCGAGCAGCCAACTGGTCACCGCGAAATCAGCCAGGGTGCCCGGCGGCGTCGGCACCGCCAGGTGTCGCGCCCAAGGCCTGGCAGGGGCGGGGCGGGCAGGCTGCCGGACGACGCTGTCCTGCAACTGCACGGCATGACTGGTTTCATCCAGCAGCCGGCGAAACCACTGCTGTTTGCGCTTGAAGCTGGGCGCACGGCACAGCCAGTGGTGGGTGGGCAGCAGGCGCTGAAGCTGATGCTCAAGCGCCTGTTCGATCACGCCTGGCCCAGCGGCCAAAGCGGTGTCGGGGTGCATAGGGGAGGAGTCTGGCATCGGGCATCTTCCTGCAGGCTGCGCATTCACGCGGGCTGACGGTAATCCAGGACGTGGCTGGACTTGCCCTCCGAACGCTTGAGGGCCTGGCATGGGTGTACAACCACCTGAGTACTGATGCCCACATGCACCTTGATGCGGTGAGCCAGGTCCTTGGACACGGCGTGTTGCTGGGCGGGGGTCCAGTCGGCGTGTTCGGCGCGCAACTCGACGTTCACGGTCAGGGTGTCCAGGTGGCCATCGCGGCGTACGTGCAGTTCGTGCACGGGGCTGAGCGCGGCTACCTTCAACAGTTGCTCTTCGATCTGCGTGGGGAACACGTTCACACCGCGGATGATCAGCATGTCATCGCTGCGCCCGGTGATCTTGTCCAGGCGGCGCATGGCCCGGCCGTTACCCGGCAGCAACCGCGTGAGGTCACGGGTGCGGTAGCGAACCATCGGCAACGCTTCCTTGCTCAAGGTGGTCAGCACCAGTTCGCCGAACTCGCCGTCGGGCAGCACCTTGCCGGTGTCCGGGTCGATGATTTCAGGGTAGAAGTGGTCTTCCCACAGCGTCGGGCCGTCCTTGGTGTCCAGGTGTTCCATGGCCACGCCCGGCCCCATGAGTTCCGAGAGCCCATAGATGTCCAGCGCCTGGATGCCCAGGCGGGTTTCCAGTTCGTTGCGCATGGTGGCGCTCCACGGTTCGGCCCCGAAGATACCCACGCGCAGCGACAGTTCTTGCGGCGAGATGCCCTGGCGCTCGATTTCCTCGGCGATGTTGAGCATGTACGAGGGGGTGACCATGATCAGGTCTGGCCGGAAGTCGCGGATCAGTTGCACCTGGCGGGCGGTTTGCCCGCCAGACATGGGAATGACCGTACAGCCGAGCTTTTCCGCGCCGTAATGGGCACCCAGGCCCCCGGTAAACAGGCCGTAGCCGTAGGCGATGTGCATGCGGTCACCGCGTTTGCCACCCGCCGCGCGGATGGAGCGGGCCACCAGTGATGACCAGACGTCGATGTCATTGCGGGTATAGCCGACCACGGTCGGTTGCCCGGTGGTGCCGCTGGACGCATGCAGGCGCACCACTTCATCCATGGGCACGGCGAACAGCCCGAAAGGATAGTGGGCGCGCAGGTCCGCCTTGGTGGTCAGCGGGAAGTGGGCCAGGTCCGCTGCATCATGCAGGTCGTAGGGGTGCACGCCCAGGTGGTGGAAGCGGTCCCGGTACCAGGGTACGTGGGTATAGGCATGGTCCAGGGTCCAGCGCAGGCGCTGGAGCTGGAAATCGCGCAACTGGTCGATGCTGGCATGCTCCAGCTCGTCACCGTAAGGGGTCTGAATCACCGACCTTTGCAGCGCCTGGGGGATAAGGTTGGCTGCCGCGCCCGGTTGCTTGAGTGGTTCGTTCATCGTGTTTTACCCAGTCAGTGACGCACCCCGCCCGCGCACACAGGGGCCGCGGCTGCGGGGGCGCAGGCGGGGGCTTGTGTACATAGGCAGGGTGGGTCTTATTAAAATGAACGGCGGGCGCTACCTCGTCGGGTCGCGTCCTCGCGAGGCTGTGCTCAGGCGCTGGTGCCGTGAAGCCGAAGGATCTGGTTGAAGATATTCTTCTGGTGCATCTCTTCCGTGCCGCCGACGGCCGCGAAACCGAGGGCGTCCTTGACCAGTTGCGACACCGGCCCTTCGTGGTAGCCCAGGCTGCCATACAGCTTGAGCAGGCTCAGGGCGCTGTCGATGAAGTCCTGGGCGGCGCCCAGTTTGGCGATCGAGCAGCTGAGCAGGGCTTGCGGGTCGTTGGTGAGCAGCTGGTGCAGGGCGGCATACACCATCCAGCGGTTGCGCTCCATGCCGATGGTCAGGTCCACCAGGCGCTTTTGCACGTACTGATGAGTGTCGATGGCGCTCTTGAAGCTCTGGCGGTTCGCCGCGTACTCAAGGGCTTCGCCGATGAAGGGCGTCGGCAGGTTGACGGCCACCAGCCCGTAGTAGGCGCGCCCCAGGGAGATGATGTTGATCAACTGCTGCAGGCCTTTGCCCACCTGGCCCAGCACCTGGGTAGCCGGCACGGGCACATTGTCGAAGAACAGCGCGCCGGTGGGCAGGTTGCGGTTGCCCAGCTTGCTGTCAGGCTCACCACGGGTCAGGCCGGGGGTGTCCTTGTCGATCAGCACCAGGGCGATGTTCTGTTTCTCGGCGCCCGCCACCTTGGTGACCACCAGGGTGAAATCGGCGATGGGGGCGTGGGCGATGTTGTACTTGCTGCCCACCAGGCGGTAACCGTCGCCTTCGGCGGTGATCTGCGTGGCGATGCTGCGCACATCGGTCCCGGTGCCTGGCTCGGCGATACCGGTGGCGCTGATGGCGCCGTTGAGAATGGCGGTCAGGTAACGGTCTTTCTGCTCTTCGCTGCCGTACAGCATCATGGCGCGAACCATGCCTGCCTGGGCGATCACCGACAGCAGCAGTTCAGGGGTGCGGATAGACGTCGCCAGCCCTTCCAGCGCGGCGGTGAAGGCCCACCAGTCTTCACCCTGGCCGCCGTAGGCTTGCGGGATGACCAGCTTCCACAGACCACTCTCGGTCACGCGCTGCCAGCCTGCGTAGTCGAAGCCCTCGGGGGCGCCGGAACGTGCCGCGGCCAGTTCCGCACCCAGGTTTCGGTAACGCTCGATCACGGCGCGGTAGGCGTCGCTCCAGGATAGATTCATGTGCAAAGTCCTTCTTGGTGTAGGGCTTCGCCGGCGCTGACCACCGGCGAAGGGGCGCAGCCGTGTGCGTCAGGCTTCCTGGAAGGTGGCCACCTGGTGCTTGAACTGGTCGGGCACCACCGTGCTGCGGTTCTGCTCGTAGTCGAACATCACGTGGATGGACTGGCCCTTGGCAACGGTGGTTTTCTCCGCGTCGTTGCGGTGCATGATGTGTTCCATCTCGAAGCTCTTGGTGCCGAACTTCACCACGCGGCTGGCCACGGTCAGCGTGTCGCCGTAGATGGCCGGCTGCACGTATTCGCAGGCGGTCTTGATCATGATGTGCGGCAGCTTCTGATCCTTGGGCAGGTTCAGCAGGTTGTGCATGTAGCTGAGGTAGGCGTGCTGCAGGTAGTCGTAGTACACCGGGCTGCTGACGTGGCCCATGGAGTCGGTATCGCGGTATTTCACTTCGATGACCGTATCAAATCCTTTGTTACCCATCGCATGTATCCTCTTGGCGAAATGACCGGAAGGTCAGAAGGGACAGGCACCGACGCAGGGAGAACGTTTCGCTCGCTGCGTTGTCAGCGCCAGGCTTGTGATAAATGCTAGGGAGTGCGCCGGATGATAGCTACTCGCATTCAGGCGGCAAGGCATGCAAACGAGGGGGCCAATGCCTACCCCGGCAAGCTCTGGCGTGCCCGTGCAGCGGCGGTCCGCTCAATGACGGGCAAAGATGAAAACTTTCCAGCCGGGGGCGCGCAACGGCGAAACGGGGGGTATTACTCGCGTTTTCATCCAGGACGGGCTGCCACGGATAGCCGCCCGCGGCGATGGCGCCGGGGCCGAGGTAGGCAGGCAGTTGCCCAATCCTTCGGCCCCAGGCCACAGGGGTGGTCAGCCAGGCCCACTGGGCCGGGCTAACCGTTATCTGACGCCATCGTTGGCTGTCGTCGAGCGTGCCGTCGGCCTATGCCGTCGGGCAGGCGGGGCATGAGGGGCCCGAGCCGAATTCGATGGTCTTGTTGTTAACGAGTTGCGGTATTTCAGGGCATTGCGAAACGGGCTGCAGGCTCGGAACCCGGCTCGCGGGCGTCGCCTTCGGTGCCACACAGCAGCGCCATCAATGAGCGGACGATCGCCTGCTCCATATCCCGAGGGGCGATTTGCGGCGTCTCCACGACGTAGGCCTGCAGCATCGAGCGAATCATGTGCGCGGTCATCCAGGCAGCCATCGGCAGGTTGGGCCGCCATAGCGAATCCTGCCAGCGCTGGAGCATGGTCTGCAGCAAGTTGGGGATCTCGGTTTTGTAGAACTGCTCGCAAGGCTGGTCGATCAGCGCTGAAAAGTGCTTCTCCAGCACCCGCAGCAACTGCGTTTCCTCGCGGTAATGGCTGAGCAGGGTGCGAACCAGCAGCGACAGGTGCTCATGCAGGCTGTTGACCTGCGGGTACTGAGCGGTGATGTCGCGGATCATCTCCGCCAGCGTTTGCGCCTCCCGCTGATGCAACGCCGCGATCAGCGAATCCTTATTGGGGAAATACTGGTACAGCGAGCCGACGCTGACGCCTGCCAGTTGCGCCACCAGGTTGGTGTTGGTGCCTTGGTAACCGTGTTTGACGATGATGTGGGCGGTGGCCGTGAGTATGGCTTCGACCATCATTCTGGACCGCGCTTGAGTCGGAATTTTGCGGGGTGTGGGGATGCGTTTCACAATTATCTCCGATAGTAGCTATACGCATGGGTGGCGATCGTGCCGGGCCCGTCATTGGGCACCTGTGCCGGCACAATCTCTGCGCGCGACGGCCTGAGCAAGGCGTGCCGCACAAGGGGATTCTTTGCTGGGGAGGGGGCGTTTTGAAATGGCCTGGGACGCAATTTATTGTTGTGGATCGCGTCATCACGTTCGTTTGTCACTGGGGGAAAGCGCTTCCATCCACCGTTACCTGGATTTTCATCCTGAGCCCGGGCTCGGGAGGCGGCGCTGCACATGAAAAGTACCGGTGAAAGTGACTTTTGTGTAGGGGCATGGATGTTGATTCGGGAAATAATGCGAACCATCCGGGTAAGCCACGAATGATGTAAAGGCGCTCCCCGTTTCAATCATTCAAGAGATGATGATGTTGAATAAGAACGTGCGACTCAAAAGAGCACCCGCCCAATGTCCGCCTAGCGCGGCGACTGGCGATGGGTTGGTTTCCGTGGGGGGCGCCAACGACCCCGAATGGATCTTCACAAGGAGGGCGTCGCGGGCAATTTCCGCCCTTGCATAAGCCGAGTCAACGGACCTCCGAGCGGTGTACTACAGCGCCCAGGGGGTGGACACAGTCGCTCACAGGTTAATAAAAACAATGCAAACCCTGACAAGTAGATCCCGCTGGGCGGTGCTCGCACTGCTTGCGCTGGGCGTCCTTATTTCCTACGTCGACCGCACCAGTATTTCGTCGGCGCTGGCCGATCCCTCCTTCATTCAATATTTTCATTTGACCAGCCTCGATCGTGGTTGGCTCAACTCGGCCTTCTTCTGGTCCTACGGCCTGTTCCAGGTTCCGATGGGCTGGGTGGCCGACCGCTATGGCGTGAAATGGCCGTATGCCGTGTCCTTCGCGGCGTGGTGCATTTTCACGCTATTGCTGGGCGTGGTCCAGGCACTGGAAAGCCTGATCGCGCTGCGGTTACTGATCGGCGTGTCCGAGGCCATCGTGATTCCCGCCAGTTACCGCTGGATACGCAATCATTTCGATGAGGGCCGCCTCGGCCTCGCTGCGGGCCTCCTGGCCATGGGCAACAAGCTGGGCCCGGCCATTGGTGCGCCCGTGGCCGCTTTGCTGATCGTGAGTTATTCCTGGAAGGTGATGTTCATCGCCACGGGCCTGGTCGGCTTGGTGTGGCTGATCCCTTGGCTGCTGACCGTAAGCAATGATCTGCCATCCAGGCACGAACTGGCGAAGGTGCCGAGTCATGCACGGACGGTAAGCCTGCACAGCATCCTGACCAGCCCGGTCATCTGGGGTGGGCTGATCACCAACTTCTGCTATGGCTACTTTGCTTTCTACTGCATGACCTGGATGCCCGCTTATCTGGTTGAGCAACGGGGCCTGTCGATCTCCAAGTCAGGGCTGTACACGTTCTTCAGCTTTGCCGGCATCGCCGTGTTCGCAGTGCTGGCGGGCTGGGCAGCGGACCGGATCATCGCCCGGGGCTACAACGCCGTGCGGGTACGCAAGGCTTTCGTTGTCGCAGGTTTCACCCTTGCCGGCACCGTGTTGCTCGGCGCCTATGCGCCCTCGCAGAACATGGCACTGTTCTGGAACACCTTTTCCCTCTCGTGCCTCGGCTTGACGACAGCCAACAACCTGGTGCTGTCGCGCATGACCTTGATCCCCAAGCAGATGGTCGGGCTGGTGACGGGCGTGCAGCAGCTCGCGACAAGCCTTGCCGGCGGCGTGGCGGCCGGTCTCTCAGGGTGGCTATTGCAATCGAGTGGCAGCTACGACCTGCCGATGAAAGTGATTCTGGCGTTTCTGCTGATCGGCGCGTTCGCGACCATCGTCCTGTATCGCCCCGAATGGGCACCCAAAATCAGCGAACCACGAGGGCAACTGCGTAGCGCGTAGCACTCGTCATCCTTAGCGAATCCACTACCGGCCCGGGCGGGCCGGCACACAGAATGGGGTATTGATTGCATGGCAAAAATCGTATTCGGAATGGCAGTGCCACACAGCGGCATGCTGGGCCAGGCGCCAGAGGACTGGTTGAACAATGGCGAGCGTGATCGCAATAACCCGGAACTGTGGTACCGCAATCGCACCTGGACCTACCCGGAACTGGAGGCGCATCGCGGCGCGGCTTTCGCGCCATTCCTGACCCTGGAAGAACGTACCCAGCGCGCCGCTCGCTGCCGCACGGCGCTGGACGTCATGGCGCAGGCTTATCGCGATGCGAACATCGACGTGGCCATCATTCTGGGCAAGGACCAGAAGGAAATCTTCACTGATTTTTCGCCGTCGATCGCCATCTACACCGGCGCAGAAGTGCATAACGGGCCGCCGCAGCGTTCGGTCTACGCCCCCGATCACCCGGTGACCCACGGGTGTCACCCGGAGCTGGCAACGTACCTGATCAAGTATTTCCAGGGCGAGCACTTCGACCTCACCGATCTGTTCGCCTGGCCCACCAACGTGTGGATGAAGCCCGCGCCGGAGTACCCGGTGGTGCCGCATGCCTACAGTTTCGTCTACCACCAGATCATGTCGGACAACCCACCGCCCCATGTGCCGATCATCATGAACTGCTTCTACCCGCCGACCCAGCCATCGATGTCGCGCTGCATTGAATTCGGCCGTGTGCTGCGCGACGCCATCACCGCGTGGCCCGAAGACGTTCGCGTGGGCATCTTTGCCTCCGGCGGCCTGTCGCACTTCGTCAACGACGAAGCGTTCGACCGACGCATCATGAACATGCTGGCCGAGTACGACTACGAAGGGCTGGCGTCGGTGGACGAGCGTTCGTATCAGTCGGGCACCTCGGAAATCAAGTTGTACGTGAGCGTGATGAAAGCCGTGGAGGAGACCGGCGCCCAGATGACCCTGGTGGATTACGTGCCGTGCTGGCGAACCCCCGCGGGAACGGGTGAAGGCATGGGCTTCATGTACTGGCAGCCTGAATCCGAGGCATTGCAGTAAGGAAAAGCAAACACCGCGCGTTGTCTGGATAGCGACGCAGGAGGCCGTTGGGCGGGTGTCGTACACACCGCTCAACCAAGCATAATAACGGAGGCATTGGCTGTGTATTTGAAATCGCCTGTAAAAACGCTCGTGGCTTGTTCAGCCATTTGGGGCATCTGTATTGTCATCTCGGCCAGCGCGCACGCTGCGACTGCCCCGCAAGGCACGGCGTTGGTCAACCGGTTGGGCCCAGTGACGTCCGACCTGTACGTGGCGAATGCCGACGGTACCGACGAGCATAAACTGCTGCAGACACCGGGCTTCGATTACCACGCTTCTTTCTCGAAAGATGGTCAGTGGGTCGTCTTTACGTCGGAGCGGGACGGTCTCGGCGAAGCCAATCTGTATCGCGTGAAAGTCGACGGCACCGAGCTGAAGAAACTGACCGATCACATCGCCATCGACGACGCAGCGGCCTTTTCGCCCACCGACCCCGACGTCATCGCATTCGTTTCCTCGCGTCGCGGCAAGGACGCGTTCGGCACCACCAACATCTGGACGCTGAACATCGCCACCGGTGCGTTGAAGAACGTTACCGGCGATATCCCGTTCGACCCGAGCAAGCCGCATAGCTTCTTTCGCCCGACCTGGTCACCGGACGGCAAGTGGATCGCCTTGGCGTCCGATATCGGCTCGCAATGGCGCGGTCACAATCTGCCGGTCGGCTGGGAGCGCACCCAGGAAAGCAGCATCTATATCATCCATCCCGATGGCTCGGGCTGGAAAAAGATTGCCAGCAACCCGGGTTTTGACGAAGGGTCGCCCACCTGGTCGCCCGATGGCAAACGCGTCGCCTTTTATGAAACGCCCGTGGAATCCACCTGGGGCGCGCACCGCCCGGAGTTGATCAACAAGGTCAGCTCGCAGATCGAGTCGGTTGAGTTGTCCACGCTGACGCGGGCCACGTTGACGTCGACGCCCGGTCTCAAGGTGTTCCCGCAGTATCTTTCGGCCACCAACCTGGCTTATCACGTCAAGGGAGGCGATGCGGAAGGTCTCTACACCACGGCAGGGACATCCCGCACGACCGCGAACACGGGGATCCGCTCGCCGCACTATTCGGCTGACGGTACCAAGGTGGTCTACGAAAAGATCACCATGCGGCCGGCCCATCCCAATGGCACGCCGATGTTCAGTTTCGACCCGGCGTGGACTTATCGCTACATCGATGTGTTCCCGCAATTGTCGGCGGATCGCAAGAAGCTGGTGTACACCGAGAAGGCGATGGGCTCGTCGATTGCCGTCATCAACCCGGACTTCAGCGGGTACCAGCGCATCTACGACCCGGCGAACAGCGGCTTGGCCGCCGACATGGTGCAGAAGGGCCTGGCCGGTGCGTTCCAGCCCACGTGGTCGCCAAATCGCGAGTGGGTGGCGTTCGGCATTGGCGACTGGTTTTTCACGCGAGGTATGGGGCCGGGCCGCATTGCCCGAATCAAGGCCGACGGCAGCATGGACGGCAAGCCGGAAATCCTGACTGACGGTTCGATCAACGCAGGTTTCCCGAGCTACTCGCCGGACGGCAAGCGGATCGTGTACCGCGTGTGGAGCCCCAAGGTCCAGGGGTTGCGCATTCTGGATGTGGCTACACGCCAGACGACGGTACTGACGACCGAGCCGGACAACCTGCCGGGCTGGTCGCCGGATGGCAGCAAAATTGTCTTTACCCGCAAGGAAGTCAACCCGACCGACCCGAACCAGTTTCATTACGACGTGTACACGATCAAACCCGATGGCACCGACGTAACCCGCCTGACCACCCCGGGTGCGAACCAGGGACACGCTGTATGGTTGTATGACGGTCGCATTGCCTATAGCTCGGGGGTCTATGGTTTTCGCGATGAGCTGGCGCTGTACGACAACACCTTCCAGCCTGACGGCCAGAATTGGGTGATGAACGCCGATGGCTCCGATCAGCACGCCACTTCCGATACGTTGTGGGAAGACTCGATGCCGCTGTACGTGCCGAATCCATAAGCCGGGTTTGGGTGAGCGACAATGACGACGTCGTGCGAAAGCACGGCGTTTTTTTTGGTTCTTCAGGGATTGGAGGGGAAGTGGGTGGTGCCTTCGAAGATCTGTAGTGAACAAACAGAGAGTACCAGGTGATGTCCCAGGCATAACTGGCCCGAAACAGATGTGCCTGGGACATCACCTGGTCCGCTCTGTTTGCTCACTGTGGATCTGCCGTGGCGCGACAACCTTCCTGGGATTCCGTGAAGAACCTTTTTTGGAGGGCTGGCCCGCCACAGCAATCGATCAGAAATGGACTTCGAACTGCAGCATCGGTGTCGACGTCCTGGTGTTGACTGCTTCATCGCTCGGCGTGCCGAACATGTTCTTCCAGTACTCGTAACCGACGCCGGCATAGACCGTGCGTGGATAACCGGCGAATGAGCCGACGTCCGCCAGTAACGAAGCGCGCGTCAGGTATTCGGTCTTGGTTTGAACGCCAAAACCATCCTTGCCTTTGGGGCCCGTGCTGCTTGCAAAACCGCGGAATATCAACGGCACCGGGCCCAGGCGGAACGGATACAGCCATGAACTCTCGAGGTGCCAGGCGGTGTCGTAATCCACATCCACGCCGACGATCCCGTTGTGGTTGCTCTCGGTTCGCACACCGGCCGTCAAGTTCCAGTACCCACGCGGCAGGGCGAACTCCACCGTCCCCCCCAGGACAAGCATACGGGCCCGCTGGGCGTAGGCATCGTTTTTGGTGCCGAACTCATACCCCCCGGTCAGGCCGACGTCGCTGATCACGCCAGCACCCACCTGTCGGCCAAAGATCTTGCTGGCGCTCGCCGTGACACGCCCGACGCTATACACCTCCTGCGCGCCTCCGTTGTTCGGGCCGCCGGCTTCCGGGTTCGCCGAGTCAGATACGCGGTAATCGACGTTGAACGCGTAGCTGCCATACCTGAAGCCACCGGTCGTGGTGAGGTAGCCGATATTCTGTTTGATCTTGTCAGGAACACCCGGGAAGTGGAAGTTGTTGCCGACGCGATAGCCGATAAAGGTATCGTTCCACGACACTGGAGGCTTGCCGACCTGTTCATTCAACTTCGCAAGGTCCGGAAAAGTGTGCGGTGCGTTGGTAGTGTCCGGCGTCTGTTGAGGGGGTTGTGCTTGCGGCGAAGTGGTGAGCGTCGGTGCGTCCATCACCTCTTGAGCAAAACCAAACTCGCTATGACAACAGTACATGGCCACGCCGAGACACAGCGTGGGCAAGGGTTTGAAAATATTCTTCATGTAGCCATCCGTATAGATTTTGTTATTTTTATAGAACACGTTTCGTTCGACTTTATTGTCGATGCAATAAAAGCCGGATTAGCGGCGAATAGCGGTTTTTATAGGAAGGTAATAGTCTGTCTCCATTGAAAGGGACGTGTATCGATCGGCCAGGCAGGGTTGTTTTCGACGCAGGATACGGTCGCGGCAAGTGCAACTAGCTGATCAGTCCGGTACGGGATGATTATTGTGGGGTGCTAGGGAGGAATACTATTGGGTGACCCGGCGTATGCCTTTACACAAAAGTGAGATTCGCTGGCATTTTTTGCGTGGGGATATCGTGTGCAACTAAAGATGGATTTGCGCGCGGCATGTGAAGGCGGGTGGGGCGTAGCAAAACGACGCTAATGAAAGGGCGGCTTCGCGATCCACCCGAAGGTAGAACCGGAAGACACTCCCTCGCATTGCAGACTTATTGCGTCCGCTGAGACTCTTCTCGTGTCATCGCGCGGAACTGGCTGGGTGCCTGCCCCACTTCCCGACGGAAAAAGCGTGTGAAGTACGCGGCATCTGAAAACCCCAGCCCAAAGGCGATCTGTTCGATGGCCATTTCGCCGAAAATCAGGTTCCGCTTGGCTTCGGTGACGATACGCGCGTGAATCATCTTCGTCGGGCTTTGCCCCGTGGCAGCCACGCACGCGGCGCGCAACTGCACCACCGACACGCCCATCATCGATGCATAGTCCTGCAAAGGCAGGTTTTGCCAGTAATGTTGATCGATGAGTTCACGATAACGTTCTGCCAGGCAGATCTCGTTGCGAGAGGCACCACCGTCATCAGGCTGATCGAGCCGGGTGCGCCGCACCAGCATCAGGAACAATTGGGTCAACAGGGCCTCGGCGCCCACCACGTGACCGAACGTCCTGGCCTCCAGTTCCTGCGCCAGCCGCGTGATCAGGAAGAGGAACTCGGTTGCCGCGCCAGCCGTGGTCGGCAACGTGATCATCCGGGGCAGGGACCACAACTGGATGAACTCGTGCAGGCGGGCGTAGAGCTGGGTCAGGAAAGACACCTCGATGGTCACGACCCATCTGTCCACGTCGCTTTCATAATCGAGGCCATGCACGCATTCCGTTGGCAGCAGCAGCACGCACGGCCCCTCGAACGGGACACTCGCACCTTCGAGGTTCATGACACCGTGGCCGCTGCGAACGAAGATGAGCTGGCCGTACCCTGGGTGCGCGTGAGGTTCGGTCCGCCAGCGGCCCCGGTCGGTGACGTGGCCGATGTTGACGAACCATTTCTCTTTCTCCTCCCGGGGCTCAACGTACAAACGAACCTTCGGCACCGTCTTGAGCGTGACTTGGGTGTCTGCCTCGCGTCGATAGTGTGTTTTCGAACTGTGCGTCATAACGTCTCCTTGGCGAAGATCAACGTGCCGACCCGGGGAATGCCAATTAGCAAATCATAGCCTTGCGCAGAAAGTAAACCCTCTCTGAACGGTCGGATGGCCGATGCCCTTCCACCACTCGAACACGCGTTGCGGTGTCTACCGTTTGGTTAACACAAGTGCCGCAAAACTCACTGGACCGCACAGTGGGCCAGGTTGATGATCTTCGCCAAACCTCCCTGCAGCCGTGGTTCGAGCAGGTCGCGGGACGTCTTGCCTGACAACAATAAAAACAGGTCTGAGAGGAAGCAGTGGAGAGTATCCAGAAACCAGAGCGCCTGGAAAACCGCTGGGCCGTGGTCGTTCTGCTGGCAGTGGGACTGATGATTGCCTGGACAGACCGCACCAGCATGTCGGCGGCGATAGCCGACCCTCGATTCATCCAGGACTTTACCCTGACCCATGTCCAGAGGGGCTGGATAGGTTCATCAGTCTTTTGGGCGTACGGTGTTCTGCAACTGCCCATGGGCTGGTTGGTTGACCGCTATGGTGTGAAATGGCCATACGCCGTCTGCTTTTTTCTCTGGTGCGTCGCGGCAGCGGCCACTGGCCTTGTGGATTCGCTCGGCGCGCTGGTTGTCGTGCGCGTCGTCATTGGGGCAGCCGAGGCCGTGGTGGTCCCGGCGACCTATCGGTACATAGCCAACCGCTTCGAAGAAGCGCAGAAGGGCTCTGCGTTGGCTATCTATGCGATTGGCGGCAAGATGGGGCCGGCACTGGGCGCGCCCCTGGCGGCCTGGCTCATTGCCGGAACCTCATGGAACGTCATGTTCATCGTGACGGGGCTGGCCGGCCTGGTGTGGCTGATGCCCTGGTTCATGCTGGTTCGCAACGACTTCCCGGACCGCGCCGAGTTAGCGAAAAGAACCCAATACGCGGCAACGGTGCCACTGCGCAACCTGCTTGTCAGCCCGGTGGTATGGGGCGGGTTGATCACGAACTTCTGTTACGCCTATTTTGCATTTTTCTGCATGACATGGATGCCGGCCTACCTCGTCGAACAACGGGGGCTGTCATTGAACCAGGCGGGCTTTTATACCGCGCTGAGCTTTTGTGGCGTCGCGATCGCGGCGGGACTCAGCGGGTGGGCGGCTGACCGCTTGATCTTGCGCGGGCATGACGCGGTAACGGTGCGCAAGTCCTTCATGGTGGTGGGCTTCACCGGTGGAATGACCGCCCTGTTCGGCGCTTATGCGTCGACGGTATCGATGGCACTGTTCTGGAACGTGCTCTCCCTGACCCTGGTCGGCTTGGTCACGACGAACAACCTCGCACTGGTGAAGCTGACGCTGATCCCAAAGCAGGCCACTGGTTTGAACACCGGGCTTCAACAGGTGGCGACGAGCCTGGCCGGCGGTGTTTCCGCCAGCCTGTCAGGCTGGCTGTTGCAGATCGGCCGCAGCTATACGCTGCCGATGGTGGCGATTTTCGTTTTCCTGTTCCTGGGGGCCGTCAGCACCCTGGTCCTGATGAGGCGCGAGTGGGCACCGAAGGTCAACGACCCCGACGTCGGCGGCGCCATTGCCGTCCCCCATCCCATCGCCCGTACCCCAGGTTGAACCTTTCTTCAGCCTGGCGCGGCGTTTTCCTGTCCACTGATAACTATAACGAGTAGGAGACAACGATCATGGGTACGGACATCCTGAAAAACCAGATCTTCAGCGGGCTGTTGTTCGCGCTGAGTCTTTCTTCCGCGTCTGCGGCGCCGGACAGCAACAGCCAGGCACGGGTCTATGTTGGCACCCATGGTGATTACATCTATGACGCTGTGTTCAACCTTGAAAACGGCAGCTTCTCGGACTTACGAAAAACGGCGAAAGTGGTTCGGCCCACCTGGTTTGTTCAAGACCCTTCCGGGCGCCATCTCTATAGCGTCAGCGAAGTCGGGAACAACGGCGAGGCGAATGGCGAGGTAGTCGCCTTCAAGGTGGATCAGGCGTCCGGTGGGTTGACGGAACTCAACCGCGTCGGCTCGGGCGGCAGTGGACCTACGCACATGGTCTACAGCCCGTTCCATGACAGCCTTATCGTGGCCAATTACGGAGGCGGGCAGGTGGCGGTCTTGCCGCTTGCCGCCGACGGTAGCCTTCAGCCGGCGAGCTCGGTGCTTGCGGACGTTGGAAACGGGCCAAGCCCCAGGCAGACACAGGCCCATGCTCACAGCATCACGCTGGTGCAACAGACACACGACATACTGGTGCCCGATCTGGGCGCCGACAGAGTGTTCATCTACCAGGTAAAAGGCAAAGACAACCAGTTGAGCAAAGGCGCCACGCCCTTCGTTCAGATGGCACCCGGCACCGGGCCTAGAGGGATCGAGTTTCAACGGGATGGCCGCCACGGGTTCCTGCTGTCCGAGCTCTCGGCGCAGGTGCGCTGCGTGACGTGGAAACCTGAGACGCATACGCTGAGTTACGGCGCCTCGGTCGATACCTTCCCCTCAGGCTTTGCCGGGCCGAAAAGCGCCTCATCGATGAAGCTGAGCGCCAACGAGAAATACCTGTACGTCGCCGATCGAAGCACGGACACGCTGGTGGTCTATCGCATCGATCAAGGCTCATGCCTGAAACCCATCCAACGGATCAGCTCGGGTGGCAAATACCCGTGGGAATTGGCTATCGGCCCTGCCGGGCACTGGCTGGTGGTGGCCAACCTGAAATCCGACAATGTGACGTCCTTCAAGATCGATGGCCAATCAGGCAAGCTCGCGCCAAGCGGTTTCGAGGCGAACATTCCTGAGCCGGTATTTGCCCATTTCGGCAGCGTGGGCAAACCCTAGGCGTTGTACGAACTGCCTCCCCGCTCGTTCAGGCGGCAGTGAAACCGCAGCGCCTGACCATCGCGGGGATGCATTCAGTCAGACGTCAAAGAGCAGGCCAGCCCGACAGGCTTGGCCCCGCCGCGATGATTCGCTCGTCCATACCGCTGAACCGGGTGAAGTTATCCATGAACTGCCCAGCCAGATGCCTCGCAGTGGCGTCGAACGCTTGCTTGTCCGCCCAGGTATTGCGCGGGTTGAGCAGCCGGGTGTCAATCCCGGGCAGGGCCTTCGGAACCCACAGGTTGAGCCCGGGCAGATGCTCGGTTTCAACGCCCGCGAGCTCACCGCCCTGGATCGCGGCGATGATCCGGCGCGTCGTTGGAATGCTGAACCGCTCGCCGGTACCGTAGGCGCCACCGGTCCAGCCCGTGTTGACCAGGTAGACCTGCGAGCCGAATGCCTCAATGCGTTTGATCAGCAGGTCGGCGTATTCACGGGCTGGACGCGGCAGGAACGCTGCGCCAAAGCAGGTGGAGAACGTCGCCTTGATACCCGCGCCGGAACCCATTTCGGTCGAACCCACCAGTGCCGTATACCCCGACAGGTAGTGGTACGCCGCCGCGTCCTTGCTCAGGATCGATACGGGCGGCAGCACACCGGACAGGTCGCAGGTCAGGAAGATGATCGCCTGCGGCTCGCCCGCCAGGTTGTCCTGCGTGCGCTTTTCGACGTGCGCCAGCGGATACGCGCACCGGCCATTTTCCGTCAGGCGGGTATCGGCGTAATCGGCCATGCGGGTTTCGCTCAGGACGACGTTTTCGACGAGGGCGCCGAAACGGATCGCGTCCCAGATGATCGGTTCGTTCTTCCGGCTCAGGTCAATGGTCTTCGCGTAGCACCCACCTTCCAGGTTGAACACCACACCCTTGGCCCAGCCGTGCTCGTCGTCGCCGATCAGGTAACGCTCCGGGTCTGCCGACAGCGTGGTCTTGCCGGTACCGGACAAGCCAAAGAACAGGGTGGTGCTACCATCGTCACCGACGTTGGCGGAGCAATGCATCGGCAGCACGTCATTGCGCGGCAGCAGGAAGTTCTGCACCGAGAACATGGCTTTCTTCATTTCGCCGGCGTACTGCATGCCGGCGATGAGCACCTTGCGCTTGGCGAAGTTCAGGATCACGCACCCTTCGCTCCGGGTACCGTCCCGTTCGGGAACACACTGGAAACCCGCCACGTTGAGGATCTGCCATTCGTCCTTGTCCCGCGGGTTATAGACCTCGGGGTGAATGAACAGGTTTTGACCGAAGAGCTGCTGCCAGGCAGTCTGCGTGGTCATCATGACCGGCAGGTAGTGGTCCTGGTCGGCGCCCACGTGAACCCTCGAGACAAACCGCTCGCCACCGGCCAGGTAGGCTTCGACTCGCTCCCAGAGCGCCTCGAACATGTCCGCATCGAAAGGACGGTTGACCGTGCCCCAATCGATTTCATCGCAGGTACCGGGTTCCTTGACGATGAAGCGGTCTTGCGGCGAACGCCCGGTGCGCTCGCCCGTGGTCACGACCAGGGCACCGGAGTCGGCGAGCTGGCCTTCACCACGCTCGAGGGCTTTTTCGATCAGCCGAGCGCGGGTCGGATTGAGGTATACAGCATGTTCAATGACTACGGTCATTTCGGGTTCCCTTGGCATGGCGCCAGCGTGGGGGGGGCTGACCAAAAGGCACGCCGGAACACTGCGCCCCTTGTGCCCTCGGTCGAGGGGTATGGAGGCGCAGTGATCCGGCACTGCGCTTGGGTCTATCGATGGAGGGTAAGCTCGGCGGCGTTTAGCCCAGACTGCCGGTCACGTCGTCGAACAGTTCGTCAACCGACAGGGCGCGCGGGATGATCTTCTGGTCGAGTGCCCAGTCGATCGCTGTCTGCAGGCCCTTGCGGTTGGCCTCCAGACCCAGCGGCGGGAACACCACAGGCGCGCCGCCCTCGGTGAGCGCGCGGCTCTCGGCAATCATTCGGTAGATCTCTTTCACGGCCTCGGGGTGTTGCCGGGAGATGTCCTGGTGAATGGCGAACATATGGTTGATGGGCACGAAACCTTCGCGCTGGTACCAGGCCTTGGCGGCGTTATGGGCATCGGGTACCAGGGTGCGTACCCGTGGGTCCTTGGGCATGTCTTCGCCGAGCAGCGCTGCGTCGAGCTCACCGTCGAGCATCATCTGCGGGATGCTGGAGCCTGCCGGCAGGCGGACGCAGTTTGCCGGGTCATGGTATTCGGCCAGGTGGCCGTCACCGAGGGTCATCCAGGTGACCTTGTCGAGGTCGACGCCGTACTCATGGCGCAGTACGCCGCGAATCCATAGCGCGGTGGTCTGCGAATAGGTGCGCACACCCACGCGCTTGCCTTCGATGTCCTTGGGGTCAAGGTGGCCGAAGTCGATGTTGAATCCGGCGCAGTGATGCTGGAACCGCCCCGAAATCGGCGCAGGCAGAAGGACATAGGGTTTGCCATAGGCCTTGGCCTGCAGGAACGTGACGATGGCCAGTTCACCGGCATCGAACTGGTTCTCGCGCACCATGGCCTTGAAGCCGTTGTGCGCTGGGGTAGGGCCGCAGTAGTCGAGTGTGACGAGGTCGGACTTCACTCGCCCGTCCTTCATCGCCTTGGTGACCGGATAATCAGCCAGGTTGGTGCGCAAGGTTAGCGCCATGGGAATCTCCTTGGAAATGTGCACGGGTTCAGAGTTTGACTTCGATCAGGCAGGGGCCCGGCTCGCGGGTGGAATTGGCCATGGCGCGGTAGAAACCTTCAGCGCTATCCACGGCGACGCTGGGGACACCCATGCTTTTCGCCATCGCCTGCCAGTCGATGCGCGGGCGGTCGATGTCGATCATCGAAAGCGCGCGCTCCCCGGGGGTTCCGGCGCCCATGTTGGCGTACTCGGCCTTGAGAATGGCGTAGGTGTTGTTGGCGAAGATGATCGTGGTGACGTTGAGGTTTTCCCGCGCCTGGGTCCACAGCGACTGGATGGTGTACATCGCGCTGCCATCACCGACCATGCAGAACACCCGCCGGTCCGGGCAGGCCAGCGCCGCGCCGGTGGCCACGGGCGTGGCGTAGCCGATGGAGCCGCCCATGTTGTTGATGAGGTCATGGGGCTGCGCGCCGAGGGTCAGCCCGATGGACTCGCGGCCCGTGGTCAGCGACTCGTCCACCAGGATGCACTGCTCGGGCATGGCCGCGGCCAGTGCGTGGGCAATGCTGGTGGGGTTGAGCGCGCCGGTGGGCACTTCAGTGCGGATGCGCGGCTGGACGATCGCGGACACGCCAGTGGCCCCCAGCGCCTGCAACAGCATGTCGAACGCCAGTTCGCTGTCCTCGTCCGCTTCCACCAGTTCATGCACCATCGTGCCTTCGGCCTTGAGCAGGCTCGGCTTGTTCGGGTAGGCGAAGAACGCCACGGGCTCGCGCGTCTCGACGGTGATGATGTGCTTGAAGTCCTTGAGGAACGCCATGGCCTGTGGCACCGCGTAGGGAATGCGCAAGAGCGGTACGAAACCCGCGCCACGCTCGATACGCGCGGTGAAGAACTGCGAGCCCAATCGAGCCCCGGTGGCCGCGGCCACACGCCCGGCCTTTTCCAGTGCTCCGCCACGGGTGGCCTTGTTGGCGAGGATGATCAACGTCGGCTCGCCCGAGCGCAGTACACGGGCGACATGCTCGACGCGTTCGCTGCGTGGGGCCTTGCGCCGGGCGGCCACAGGTGCCGGCAGCACAGGCGCTGCGCTGACCTGCTGCCACGACGAGTCGCCCGGCAGGATCAGGGTGGCGATCTGGCCAGGATGCTCACTGGCCTTGGCCACCGCCTGGGTGGTGTCCCAGGCGATGGACTCCGCTGATTCCGCGCGGCGTACCCAGTGACTCAGGGGGCGCGCCAGGCCTTCGATGTCAGAGGTCAACGGCGGGTCGTACTTGAGGTGTGACGTGGAATGTTCGCCGATGATGTTGACCATGCCCGACGAGGCGCGCTTGGCGTTGTGGATGTTCGCCAGGCCGTTGGCCAGGCCAGGCCCCAGATGCAAAAGCGTCGAGGCTGGCTTGTCCTTCATCCGGTACCAACCGTCGGCGGCGCCGGTGGCTACCCCTTCGAACAGGCACAGCACGCTGCGCATCCGCGGGTTGCCACCGAGCGCGGCGAGGAAATGCATCTCCGACGTACCTGGGTTGGCAAAGCAAATGTCCACGTCCTGGTCGGTCAGGGTCGAGACCAGCGTCTCTGCGCCATTCATCGGTCAGTACCCCGCCAGTTCGCGAGCCTGGCCAACCACACCGTAGGAACGCTTGGGGGCCGACAGCAGCACGCGGTAGCCCTCGTCCAGCAGGCGCCGATGGTTGGTGGCCGTCACATGCGGGTTGCCGACGATGACGTCGTGCTTGCGGCAGGTCTCGACGATACGGCGCATCGCATCCTGGACCTGCGGGTGCTCGTACTGGCGCGGGAAGCCTAGTTCCTGGCTGAGGTCGCCTTCGCCGATCAGGATGAAGCCGATGCCGGGCACGTTGGCGAGGATATCGTCCAGGTTGTCGATCGCCTGGGTGCTCTCGCACATCAGCCCCACCAGGATTTCGCCCTGGGGCGCCAGAGGCCAGACGTCGGCCTTCTCGTAGTACTCGGCCATGGTCAGGCCCCAGTAGCGCGCGGCGTTGGCCGGGCCGTCACCGCGTACGCCCTTTGGCTCATAGAGCGCCGCTCCCTTGGGCCGGGCATAACGGCAGGAGGCGACGGCGTTGTAGGCCTGCTCGACGGTGGCCACGTGCGGCCAGATCACGCCATAGCAACCGCGATCCAGGACCTGCTTGGCGAAAGTCTGGTTCATCTCGATGCCGTTGGCGGGGATGCGGGCGATCGGGGTCACCTGTGGCGCCACCGAACCCGATTCGGCGATCTGCTTGCGGCTCAGCATGTATTGCAATGAATCGCCGAGGGCGCTGACATCGTACGGGTTATGTTCCATCTCGTAGACGATGCCGTCGTACGGGGAGTCGCTCATCTCCATGGCGGTCTGCTTGTCCAGCTTGGCGAAGGCCATGTAGGCCGGCTTACCGGCCTCGAACGCACCGATGATGCTGTTGAGACGTGTGTTGCTCATGTTCACTTCCTCATCCAATGGGGTCAGGCTCAGCGCAAGGCGGGGTACAGGGTTTGCGCGGTCTTGCCGAAGATCCACGTGCGATCTTCGTCCGTGAGGCAGGCCAGGCCCTTCTCGGCCGTGGCGAGGATGTCCTTGAGGGTGCCTGGCGAGGTGGGGAAATTGGAGCCCCAGGCCATGCGTTGTGCACCGAAGGCTTCGACGACCCGGGGGAAGAAGGTCTCGGCGCTGGCCTTGTCCTTTTCCACATCGCCGAAGATGCGCGGCGTCAGCTTCAGGTAGACGTTGGGCAGGTCGGCGAGCGCGAACAGGCCGGCGGCGTTGGCGTAGGGCGGGCCATCGAGCACGTCCGGGCGGCCGAGGTGGTCGAGGATGATGTTTACCCCGGGGAATTTCTCGGCCAGCATGCGTACATAGGGCAGGCCGGTGGGGCCGGTCTGGATGCACATCGGCAGCTTCAGTTCCGCGAGCATTTCCCAGGCCTTGAACGACTTGGGGTTATCGAGCTCGCTGGGGTCGAAGTCTTTGGTCGAGCCGCCGGTGAAGATGCGCAGGCCAGCGAGGCCCCTGTTGACCCAGGAGGTGATGACGGCCGGCACGTCGTCAGCCAGCATGTCCACCGAGCCAACGGCGACGAGCCGACCCTTGTACTGGTTGCAGCCGTCGACCACGTAGCTGTTGTCGAATCCGTAGGTGGTCGACGAGTGCACGATGGCGGCCTTGGCGACGCCGGCTTCGTCCATGGCCTGGACCAGTGTCTCGACGGTGCTGGGGCGCTCCTGCGACCAATCCGACCGCTTGCCGAACAGCGGCGCTGGCGGGTAGCGCTTCTCGTCGTCGGAGATGATGTGTGGGTGGATATCGATAATGTTCATGCTCTGTCCCTGCCTTACTTGCCTTTGGCCTTCAGATGCTTGTCGAGACGCGGATAGACGCGCCGTACGTTGCCTTCGAAGATGGCGTGACGGTCGGTATCGGAAAGCGCCGTGCAGGCATCCAGATAACGCTTGGTGTCGTCGAAGTACTGATCGGTGTCCGGGTCCCTGCCGCGTACGGCGCCGACCATTTCCGAGCCGAACAGGACGTTGCTGGTGGGGATGACCTTGGTCAGCAACTCGACGCCCGGGTGGTGGTAGACGCAGGTGTCGAAGAAGATGTTGTCCAGCAGGCCTTCGAGCGGGCGCTTGGCGATCTCCAGCGACATACCGCGGTAGCGGCCCCAGTGGTAGGGTACGGCGCCGCCACCGTGGGGAATGACCAGGCGCAAGGTCGGGAAGTCCTTGAAGAGGTCGCTTTGCAGCAGTTGCATGAACACCGAAGTGTCGGCGTTCAGGTAGTGCGCACCGGTACCGTGGTGGCAGGGGTTGCATGAGGCGGCCACGTGAACCATGGCAGGCACGTCCAGGTCGCACATGGCTTCGTAGAGCGGGTACCACTCGCGGTCGGTGATCGGCGTGCCGGTCCAGTAGCCGCCGCTCGGGTCAGGGTTGAGGTTGCAGCCGACGAAACCCATTTCCTCCACACAACGGCGCAACTCGGCAATAGAGTTCTTCGGCGGTGCCAGTGGCGACTGGGGTAGCTGGCACACCGGCACGAAGTTGTCCGGGTAGATGTCGCAGACACGGCGCACGAGATCGTTGGAGACTTCTGCCCATTCCAGGCTGGTGCGCTCGTTGCCCAGGTGGTGGCTCATCAGGCCGGCGATCGGCGAGAACAGTGTGAGGTCGCCACCGCGTTCTTTCTGCAGGCGCAACTGACCGTTGCCGACGCCCTCGCGGATCTGTTCATCGGTCACATGGGCGCCAGACAGCGGCGGCGCGTTGAGCGGGTCGTCGGCGAACTCGATCTGCTTGGCGCGCCACTCTCGGAACGAAGCGGGTACGGTGGTGAAATGACCGTGGCAATCAATGATCATAATCTGCTCCGGAAAATTCAGGCCTGAGGATCGACGAACAGCTCGCCCATGGACATGTGGCGGGGCGTCAGGCCTTGTTCGAAGGCGGTCGACTCCAGTGCCTCGATGGTCTTGCGGTTGGCTTCGATGCCGTAGGGCAGCGGGTCGTGGCCAACCACTTTGCGAAGTTCGAGGTATTTTTTATCGGTCTCGCTGGTGGCATCGCCACTGTCGAGGCGGGCAAGGTAGTCCTGCTTGGCCTGCTCGAAGGCGTTGTAGAGTGACGTGGCTACCCATGGGTGCTCGGCGAGGATCGAGTCCTTGACCACGATGGTGCCGTGCATAGGGTAGACGCCGGTCCGTGCGTAGTATTCAGCCTCGATTTCAGCCGCGTTCGGGAACAGATCGGGATAGTCGGCGGCCACCTCCTTCCAGCCGTCCGTAGGGTTGCCGGTACGGCCAATACCCGCGGCGCCGCCAAACCCCGCAGCCAGCTCGCCGTCAGCCATCATGTCCGCCAATGGACGGGTGGCGTGGATAACGTTGGCGGGCAGCTTGAGCTGGGTCACATGCTCTTCGTCGTCGACCACCCAGGTGACCTTGCTTGCGTCGAGGCCGAACTCGTCCATCAGCACCTGGCGAGTCCACACGCCGGTGGTCACCGAGTAGGCGCGCACGCCGACCTTCTTGCCTTCCAGATCTTTCGGCGCCTTGATACCGGCATCCGGGCGCACCAGCAGCCCCGAATGGTGGAAGCGACGCACGACGAAGATCGGCAACGCGACGAAGGGAGCACCATGGGCGCGAGCGATGATGTAGGTGGTCGGGGCGATTTCGCAGACATCGAACTCGACATCGCGGACCATGCGACGGAAAGCGGCGATCTGTGGCTTGACCGTGACGAATTCGGCATCCACGCCTTCGATCTTGATCGCGCCGCTGCGGATCGCGGCGGTGTGCGGATGGTCGGCGATGGCAATCTTGAGATGAACTGACATTGATCTTTCCTGAGTGGTGATTTTTGTCAAACGACTACTCGCAACGGTGCGGTTGTGCCTCTGCCGGGAGTAGCGCCAAGGTCTCTGCGGGCCTTGAAGGGCAACAGGGCATCCACCGGGTTTTACCTCATCGCTATCTGCTTGGCGGTGGACGCGTTCGTATGGTGCGCGCGAGTTGCGCACCGGTCGATTGAGTAAAAATGGGTTAGGCTTAACGAAATGGTAAAGCTACAGAGGAGCACCGCATGGCAGAGTTCGACTGGTACCTGCAGGTCAACCTGAAGGCGCGGCACCTGCGCCTGCTCGTGGCCATCGACACGTACCGCAACTTGACCCAGGTGGCCGAAGTCACCCATGTGACCGTGCCGGCGGTGTCGAAGTCGTTGACCGAACTCGAGCGCGGCCTTGGGCTCGCGTTGTTTTCCCGCACCCCGCAGGGCTTGATGCCCACCCCCTATGGCGACTGCCTGATCCGGCACGCGCGGTCGATGCTGACCGTGCTGCATGACGCCCGCGACCAGCTCAAGGCCTTGAGTTCCGGGGCCGAGGGCAAGATCCGCATTGGCATGCTACCGGCCTCGGCCTCGGTGCTGCTGCCCCAGGCGCTGAGCCTCCTCAAGCAACGCTCGCCCAGTACCAACGTGACGATCATCGAGGGCACGACCGAGGCGCTGCTGCCCAAACTCTGGCAGGGCCGCCTGGACCTGGTGGTCGGCCGCTTGCCTGCCCCGGGCACGCTCGGCAGCTTCGAGGAGCGGGAATTGCTCGAAGAGCCGGTGGTACTGATGACAGGTTTGCATCATCCCCTGGCCCGCAAGAAGAGCTTGGCGTGGTCGGACCTGTGCGACTACGCCTGGATATTGCCGCCCCCGGGCTCGCTGCTGCGCGATCCGCTGGAGCGGGTGCTGGAAGCCAATGACGTCCCGCTGAGCAGCGACTACATCGAGACGCTCTCGATTCATGTGGTTCGCGCCCAGCTGCGGGTCTCCGATTCCATTGCGATCATGGCGGTGTCGATCGCCAGTGATCCGGTGCAGCCGTTGCATGTGTTGCCATTGAGCCTGCCGCGCCTGGTTCGCCCGGTCGGCGTGCTGTGGAATCGCGACCGTGGCCTGACACCCAGCGCCGAGCAGATGGTCCGGTGCCTGGAGGAGGCCGCCCGCCAGCAATCGGCGCGTCTGGGCGACATGGCGCACGCGTAGCGCTGCGCCAGGCGTTAACCAGGCGCTCAAACCCTGGGTGGCTTTTTTCAATGGACCCCTGGCGGGCGCACCGACACTATCGGCACGCCTGGTCAGCGTGTACCAGGTCCCTCATCAGATACCTGGATAAAGGATGCCCCATGAGCGTCGTATCGTCTTTCGTCCCCCACGGGGAGCACTTCATCGCGGGTGCGCAAATCGCAACGCCAGCCCAGTTCAGTTCTACCCCGGCCCACGGCCCGGCGCATTCATTCTCTGTCGGCACGCCGGCGCTGGTCGACCAGGCCTGCCGGGCCGCCGAAGAGGCTTTCCACTCCTTCGGCTACAGCAGCCGCGAAGAACGCGCGCGCTTGCTGGAGGCCATTGCCGAGGAGATCGAGGCCCGGGCCGAGCTCATTACCGAGATCGGCAGCCAGGAGACCGGGTTGCCGGAGGCCCGGCTCATCGGCGAGCGCGGACGAACCGTGCTGCAGTTGCGTTTATTCGCGGCCCACATCCGTCAAGGTGACTACCTGGATCGCCGCACCGATAGCGACCTGACCCACCCTCAGTCCGCTTCCAACCCGAAGCTGCGCTTGATGCAGCGTCCCATTGGCCCGGTCGCGGTGTTTGGCGCCTCGAACTTCCCGCTGGCGTTCTCGGTGGCAGGGGGCGACACCGCATCGGCGCTCGCCGCGGGCTGCCCCGTCGTGGTCAAGGGGCATTCCGCGCACCCCGGTACTGGCGAAATCGTCGCGCAGGCGGTGGTCGCCGCCATCACTCGCTGCGGTGTTCACCCAGGCGTTTTCTCGCTGGTTCAAGGCGGGCGGCGCGACGTGGGCGAAGCACTGGTCCAGCACCCGCTGATTCGGGCCGTGGGCTTTACCGGATCGCTGGGCGGTGGCCGTGCGCTGTTCGACCTGTGCATGGCGCGTCCCGACCCGATCCCGTTTTTCGGTGAGCTGGGGTCGGTCAATCCGATGTTCTTGCTGCCGGCCGCGCTTGCTGCGCGCAGCGAGGAAATCGGTGCGGGCTGGGCCGCGTCGTTGACCCTGGGGGCCGGGCAGTTCTGCACCAACCCTGGCATCGCCGTGGTCATGCGTGGCGCCGATGGCGTGGCCTTTGCCGAGGCCGCCCGCTCGGCCCTCAGCCACACCCCGCCGCAGGCGATGCTTACCCCCGGTATCGCGGCGGCCTACCGCAGCGGGCGCGACCGCATTGGCGCACAAACCGGCGTGCAGTCGCTGCTCAACTCATCCTGTGACATGCGTGACGCCACGCCGAACCTCTTCTGCGTGACCGCCCGGGAATGGCTGGGCAATCACCTGCTCGCCGAAGAGGTTTTCGGTCCGCTCGGCATGATCGTGACCGTGGAAAACCTCGAAGAAATGCGCGAAGTCGCCCAGTCCTTGAGCGGGCAACTGACCACCACCCTCCACATGGACGAAGCGGATGGGGCGCTAGCCAGGGACTTGCTGCCGATCCTGGAACGCAAGGCCGGGCGTCTCTTGGTCAACGGTTTCCCCACGGGGGTCGAGGTCTGCGATGCCATGGTCCATGGCGGCCCTTACCCGGCGTCCACCAACTTCGGTGCTACCTCGGTCGGCACGCTGTCGATTCGGCGTTGGTTGCGGCCCGTCTGCTACCAGAACCTCCCGGACAGCGTATTGCCGAAGGATCTGCAGTAAGCACCGGCAAACTACCCTGGCGCTTAGCGGCGCCCCTTCAATCACTCAGCTTGGGCCCGCTGCTGGACGGGGCGCTTGGCTTTGGTCGGCGGGGGCGTGGCAGCGAGGTCCATGAGCAGGGACTCGGCCGCCGCTTGCAGGCACGAAACCATGAGTTGCGCGCTGGGCGTCAGGCCACGGTTGCGGTTCCACAACACGCCCGTGGGGCGCAGCAGCCGCGGCAAGCTCAATGGCAGCTTGTGAAAAGGCTGCACAGGATCATTGCCCAGCGACTCGGCCATGACCGCGATGAAATCCGACACTTGCAAATGGGCGCGTACAACGTGAATGGATAGCGTCTCGATGTAGTTGTTGCTCAAAGGGACATCATTCGCTTCCAAGGCCCGCTCCAGCGGATCGCGCAGGATCGAGCCCGGTGGCGGCAGGATCCAGGGGTAGTCGCACAGGTCCGACCATTCCAGGGTCTTCCTTTGGGCGAGCGGATGGTCACGGCCCGTCATCAGCACGACCGGCTCTTCGAGCAGTTCCTTCTCCTCGAAACTGCCGAGCGTGTCCGGCGGCGGCAGGCGACCCACGACCAGGTCGAGACGGCCCTGCCAAAGGTCCGGCAGCAGCGACTCGGTGGTGCCTTCGATCACCGTCACATTGGTACCCGGCGATTGCTGCTTGAGGAAACCCAGCGCCTGCGGCACCAGCACCGAAGCGGACGCAGGCAGCATGCCGATGCGCACCTTGCCTTCGGCACCCGAGCTCAGGGCCTTCAGTTCATCGCGAACCTGGTGCAGTATCCCCAGCATCGTGCGGGCATGGCGAATGAGGCATTCGCCATACGGCGTGGGCATCAAGCCCCGTGTCGTACGTGAAAACAAAGCCAAGCCGAGGCCACGCTCCAGCTCCGCCAGTGACTTGGACACCGCAGGCACGGTGACATGCGTGACCTCCGCGACCTGGGTCAGGTTGCGGTAGGTGTCGATCGCCATGAGCAGGCGCAAGTGTCGCGCCTTCAGGTTGATCTGCAGATACCAGTCGAGACGTTTCACAATGTGTACCTCAGCTGTTTCAAGGTGCTCCGAAAGCGAAACGCGTCTACGCCTGGAAGCGTACCGAGCGGTTGAAGGTGTCAGGGGGGATGCTTGGCTTGCTTGCACGCTTTTCGGGGTTTTTCCAAGCAAGAAGGTGCGCTGGCATCTTGCGCGTGTATCGTTGCGGTCACCATTGAGAAAAAAGTCGGTGGGTTTGAGGGAATGGTTAAGGGCGTATAGCTACTGCCTCGGTTTGAAGGTTTTTCCTGAGGGGGGAGGTTTGCTTTATTACCTTGATCAGAGACCTGCGCTTATGAGGGCCGCGGCCGCTTGATGCCTGATGCCCACACCGAGGCCGGCTGCGGGTCACCATAAATAAAAAAGCCCGGGCCGGTAATCCGGCGCGGGCTTTTCCAGGGGTGGCGGCCAATCAGAAATCGTAACCCAGGGTCGCTATCACATTGCGGCGGTTGCCGTAGAACACCGAATCCTCGTAGTAGCCCGGTTCAAAGTAGTGCTTGTCGAACAGGTTATTGGCGGTCACCGAGATTTTCGTTCCGGTCAGCCCGAGTTTGCCCAGGTCGTAGCGCAGGGTCGCGTCGGTGAGGAAGTACTGCGGGGTACGCAAGGTGTTCTGCTGGTTCTGCGAGGAGCCGACATAGCGCTCGCCGGCGCCTATGCCCAGGCCGTCCAGCGGGCCGCTGAGAACGCTGTAGTCGAGCCACAGGCTGGCGGTATGGCGCGGGATGTTGCGTGGGGTGTTGCCCTCGTAGGTGTTGTCCTGGGTGATCTCGGTGTGGGTGTAGGCGTAGGACGCGATCATGTTGAGGTTTTCGTTCAGGCTGGCCTTGCCTTCGAGTTCCAGGCCCTTGGATTCGATCTCCCCGGTCTGCACTGAAAAGCCCGTGTTGACCGGGTCGGCGGTGGAGACGTTGCGTTGGGTCAGGTCGAAAGCCGACAGCGTGACCGAGGCGTTGTAGCCCTCGGGCTGGTACTTCACCCCCACTTCGAATTGCTTGCCGGTGGTGGGTTTGAACAATTTATTGTTGATGTCGGTGTCCGGGTTTGGCTGGAAGGAGGTGCTGTAGCTGACGTACGGGGTCACGCCGTTGTCGAACAGGTAAGCCAGGCCGATGCGGCCGGTGAATTTATGGTCGTTCTGGGTACCGCTGGACTGGCTGACCGCATCCTCTTCGTGGTCACGGGCGTAATCCTGGCGGCCGCCGATGGTCAGCGCCCAGCGATCGATTTTCATCTGGTCCTGCACGTAGATGCCCACCTGCTGCATTTTCGAGCGGGTGTCACGTTGCAGCGAGTCGAACCATACCGGCGCACCGCCGTAGACCGGGTTGTACAGGTCGAGGTTGTTGAAAGCATCTTCAGGGTCTCCGTTGAGCCGGGTTTCCTCGGCCCTGTAATGGGAATAATCGATCCCGGTGATCAGCGTGTGGCGGATCGCTCCGGTGTTGAAGCTGCCCTGGATGTTGTTGTCCATCAGCAAGGTATTGCTACTTTTAGGCCGGTATTGCAGGCCGATGTCCTGGGTGCGGCCATCGGGGTTGAGCACCACGTCCGGGCCGCTGGAGAGGAAGCCCACCACCGAATGCATGTAGCGCAGGTTCTGTTGGAATTTCCAGCCATTGGCGAAATCGTGCGCGTAGATCGAGCCGATCGATGTGGTCTCGACGTGGTAGTAGCTGCCCAGCCAGCCCAGGTTGGTGTCGGAGTCGATGTGGCCGCTGGGGCTGCGCTGGACCGTGCCGATGTACGGAAAGCTCTGTTCCGAACCGCCGGTCACGGTCTTGTTGTAGGCCGCCAGAACGGTCAGGGTGTCACTGTCGTTGGGCTTCCAGGCGATCGACGGGGCGATGTAGGTGCGGTTGTCCGGCGAGTGATCGACCTGGGTGCCGCTGTCGCGGCGCAGCATGACCAGGCGGCCGATAAGGCTGCCGTCGTCCGTTAATCGATCGTTGAGGTCGATGCCGAACTGCTGGCGACCATAGCTGCCGGCCTGGTACTCAATGTGATGGATCGCTTCGTCCTGGGGCCGCTTGCTAGTCAGGTTGACCACACCACCGGGCGACATCTGTCCGTAGAGTACCGACGCCGGGCCTTTGACCACATCGATGCGCTCTAGGCCGAACGTTTCGAAATTGGTGTCGTACTGGTTGAAGCCAGTGCGCAGGCCGTCCTGGTAGATGCCGAACAGGTTGAACGCGCGGAAGCCACGCAGGAAAATGTCGGGCGCGCCCTGGCCCCCGGCATAGTCGATGGCGCGAATGCCGGGGGTATAGGCCACGGCGCTATTGAAGTCCTGAACGCCGCGCTGGTCCATTTCGTCGCGGGTAATCACCGAGATGGTCTGCGGAATTTCGTTGATCGGGGTATCGGTCTTGGTGCCGGTGGTAGTGCGCTTGGCCACGTAACCCTTGACCGGGCCGTCGCCGGTTTCAACCTGCGGGGCCGCCTTGATTTCGATGTTGTCCAGGGTCAGGCCGGCATCGGCAGATTGACCAGCGCTGGCGTCGGCCGCCATTACCCAGGCTGGTGAACTGGCCAGTAACAGGCCGACTCCGGCCATTTGCATGGGGCGGCACAAGCACTGCGCCAGAATCGGAAGGGTTGAGGGGAAAACCGAAACCGCCATGACCGTTCATCCTTAAAACAATTAATAGTGCGAATAATTCGCAATTGTAATTGATTTTAATCAAATGAAACGAGCGAAAATGCGTAGGGACGATTTAAATGCAGTGCGCGCAGTGCCTTCAGAAGCTGACGCGAAGTCCTGAGGCTCGGTTCGATCCGTAATGGCCGTTCGAGGAGGACAGAAATCGGCTACAAGGAGCCAGCAATGGCGGACTTGTAAGGCGGAAGCCCCGTAGCCAGAGGTCAAATCGTCCGCTATCCGAGAGGTGTGTTCGACATTCACACGGATAAAAGATAAGGCCTAAGGTACTTCGACACCTCGGTTTGCTCCAGCCCAACCTGTACTTCAACCCCCGCGGCCCTGAGCAGTGCAATGCCTTTTCCCTGGTTTTTGACGTGGGGGTCCACCATTGCCACGTACACTTTCTTGACCCCCCGCTCTATCAGTTGGAGTGCGCAGGCGGGTGTGCGTCCGTGAAAAGAGCAGGGTTCGAGAGTCACATACAATGTGCAATGCTCGAGTGAACCTGTCAGCTTGCTCATGGCATCGATCTCTGCATGCGCATGGCCGGGCGACTGCGTGTACCCCGTGGCAACGACCTGGCCGCCTTGTACGATCACACACCCGACAGGCGGATTCGGACTGCACTTGGGCCGTGCCTGTTGTGACACTTCAAGCGCTTGCAGCATGTAAGCTGAGTGATCCATTGTCATCCTTCGCCTCACCTAGATGTGAATGCTCCGCCCCGAGCTTGCTAGGCTCTGTACGAAGCGCATCCCAGCTCGGCCATGCTGCGTGGAAAACAGGCTAGGAATGCTCATTTACAACACATAAACTCCGCTTCCTCGCCTGTTTTCGCCTTGCCTGGCCATTCGCTGGAATGGCCCACTCACTGGAGTCGCTTGGTCTGATGATGATTGGCTTGGCTAAAAATGGAGCCGCGAGCTGGGACATTGCCATGAAAGTCGATATCGGCCGAGTTACTCTACCCACTTCATCACCGGGAGTCACGCACCGTGCTCGATCATATCGGACACGGTTTTTCTTACTTTCTCGTCTGAGTTCATCTGCCAAAGGCCGTTGCGTTTCCAGTACAAGATCTTCACGCGGTTGCGCGGTTTGCTGAGGAAGACGAAAGAACTGGGTCGAAGACCGCGACCTTGATGTCCAACTCGACCAAGGCTGCTAGTCCGTGGATGGATTTTCGGAAGCCGAAGGGCTTGGGGTACAGATACACTTTTTCGACTTTTGCGTCGGGACGCATCATGGCTGGCGGGCGCCAGAAATAAATCGGGAGGACAGCATCCGGGATCACGCAGCGGCTTTGAATGTGTGGTTTATGGAGCGGTTACGTTATTTCTCGGAAAATGTCGCAAGCTCGCCTGGCAAGGAACAGGGTTATCGCAGCTTGCTTATCGGAGTGGGATCTTTTTTTCAGGGGTTGGGTCGAAGGGTTGCTATTGGCCGTTAGTTGCCTTTCACGACTGCCTGGTAGCCACTTGTGGGACCCACCGTGAGGCTTTGCGAAATGTCAGGAAGGCCATACCATACCTTCACGTCATCAAAGGCTAATGGAATGGCACTACAACTCAGACAAGCACGTGTTACCGATCTTCCGGCCATCTACAGAGGCGAGGAGAGCTATATCCGCTGTTGGGAGCCCGAGCATGAAGCATCGTGGCGAGCCCAACTGGAACGGCACCTGACGCGGTGGGTAGAGAATTTTGACCGTTTGAACGTCGCGTTCATGGGCAATGCCTTCGCGGGTTACTCACTCTGGATACCTGATCAGAGTTACGCAGAACTTTGCACTATCCATGTTAGTCCAGAACATCGGCGTAGCGGGGTGGGAATGGCCCTCTTGGAGGCCTATGTACAGGACGCGGCACGGCACGGATTCACGCAGCTGCGGTTGAGTGTGCGACCTGATAACCCCGCGAGGAGGATGTACGAGAAGGCGGGGTTTTCATGCACCGGTATCGGTGCCCATGATTACCTGACGTATAAGCGTCACGCATGAGGGGCGTTCGATGCGGGTCCGCTTCTGGCCGAGAGCGGACGGTCTAGTGGGTGTCTGTGCAGGGAGCGTCAAAGTACCCGGGTGCATGCATGACGGTCCATGATCAGCAGGCGATGTATGCTCACCTGGCTTGCAGGGCACTCGTCGTGAGTAAGCTTAGAACCGGCCAACGAGCCGTTCGAGTCTTTTTAAACACTTAGGAGGCGGTGGGAGTCGGTAGTTCAGCCACGCCAAGACTACCCAGTGGACGCCAACAATTGATGTTCCCCATATTCCCAACATCCAGGGCCGCCAACTACCAGGCCATTTTGCTACTGGGCTGAAAGCTTGCAGTACAAAAATAACGACGATAGCAATCCCAGCTGTTGCCATAACTCTCTCATTCGTATCACGCAGGAAAAACCTATAGAGGTTCACCAGGCTGGCTGCAACAGCAGCTAGGAACGGCAGCGCACCAAACACTACGATCCAGTTTCCACTCAATAAGTAGTAAAGCGAAAGACCAGCAAACGAAATGCCCGATGGGAGGCATATACCGAATGCTTCGATACGAACAGTTATGGCGTGAAACTCAGTGAAGGAATCAGGCTTGTTCATAAGACGCTTCCATGCGGTAAAGAGAGTCAGAGAGTTTTTAATGATGCACAACATAATAGCATCCTGTCCTAGGCCCCGCGCGGTGCTGGAGCAGGTGGAGCTGACGCAGGCCATCACCAGCAAACTGGCCGCAGGTTCCATGGGGAACTTGGCGGTGGGCTACGCCAGTTCCATCGCTCGGACGTTTTCAGCCAGACCATCCAGGCTTTCTGCTGCACATGCCCGGACGTGCAGTTGAGCCTGGAGGAAGGCGCCTCCAGCACCCAATGGGCGCATATCATCGAAGGCCGCCTGGATATCGGCATGAGCCGCATGCAGCCACCGGGCGACGACGCTGCCGTTCAGGCCCTATGTCTTGGCAACGAGCCACTGATAGCCGCCGTCGCCAGTGATAGTCCCCTCGCCCGGCCGACGCAGGTGACGTTGGCGCAGTTGAGTGCTTACCCGCTGATCGCCTTCCCGACGGACTACGGCTCTGGACTTAACGAAATCGTCGACACCCTCTACCGCCGCCACGCCCTCACGCGTCGGCCCGCGCCCACCGGCAAGCAGATCACCTCGATCATCGCGGTGGTAGCTGCGGGCCGGGGCGTGGCGGTGGTGCCGAGTGCACGCAGACCTTGGCCAAGCGAGGCGTGACCTACCGGCCGCTGGCCGAACCCGACGCCTGCGCGCCGCTATTGGTGCTTACCCGCAAGCATGAGCGCCGCCCGTTGGTGAGGGCGTTTGTCGATATGATTCAGCAAACGATGGCGACGAGGGTAAGGGAACATTGATCTGCGCAGAATGTGCACCGCTAAACGCGCCCGTAGCAGGTGGAGCTTTAACCGCTCGTGAGAATTTTTCACGTCCGACGCACGCCAGTCCCGCCCCCGACTTGGGTGGGGGCACGCCAGTTACTTCCGGGCCGAATTTAGACTTTCTCTAAACGCAGCTTCGGTCGGGAAGTCGGCAGAGCAAGAAACGGATAGCGCGACCGCAGAGCATCCGTTTTCATACGCTACGCCCAGCATAGGAGATGCCCATGGCTTACCGTATATCCGGCCTTTCACCTGACCCCTTCGTGGCACTGTTCGGACGATCCGAGAAGGATCTGGAAGTACTCGGGGTCATGCGCTACCGAGTAGATAGCAAGCCAGGCTTTCCGGACCGTATCGAAATGAAGGACGCGGAGATCGGTCAGACTGTGCTATTGCTCAATCATGTTTGCCAGTCGGCAAATTCCCCGTATCGCGCTTCCCATGCGATCTTCGTCCGGGAAGGCGCGACACAGGCGTACGATTCGGTTGACCAAGTTCCGGAATCCATGCGGATTCGTCTGCTGTCACTTCGCGCCTACGCAGAAAGCGGCATGATGGTTAATGCCGACGTAGTAGCAGGAGCCAAGGTCGAATTGGTGATTAACCGAATGTTCGCCGACCTCCGTGTCAGCTACATTCATGCTCATCATGCTAAGCAAGGGTGCTACTCAGCACGCATAGACCGTGCGTAGACCTAGCCTTAATCGGTTGCCTGAGGCGTATCCGACCGTCCATTTCTGGCCGTTTAGCGACCGTTACTCAGGCAAGCCATCCTTGTCCTTCCACACATGGAGGACATGTCATGAGCGTCATTGCTACCCGCAGCCGTCAGCCTTGGAACAAAGGAAAATTGGTCGGGCAGAAACCCCCGCTACGACTGAGAGATATCTGGTCTATCCGGGTAAGACTTCAATTGCAGAAAGAACTCGGGATCTGGCTCTCTTCGATCTGGCCATCGACAGCAAGCTTCGAGCTTGCGACTTAACCAAGCTCCGCGTGCGCGACGTCGCCCACGGCGAGCACGTATCATCACGAGCCATGGTCATGCAGCAGAAAACGCAGCGGCCTGTGCAGTTCGAGATTACTGAACACACACGGTCTGCTGTCGCCGCTTGGATACGTCAGGCCAAGCTACGCAGCGAGGACTGCTTGTTCCCTAGCCGACTGCATACCTCTGACCATCTATCCACTCGGCAATACGCTCGTATAGTCAAAGGCTGGGTGAAAGCCATTGACCTTGATCCAGCCATGTATGGCACTCATACGATGAGACGTACGAAGGCATCACTGATCTATCGCAGGACGAAAAACCTGAGGGCGGTTCAACTGCTGCTCGGCCATACAAAGCTGGAGAGCACCGTTCGATATTTGGGGATCGAGGTCGATGATGCCTTGGAAATGGCGGAGCAGACCAAGGTTTGAGATGCATAGCGACGGTCGAGATCAGACCGTCGCTAACCGACCCAAAGCAGACAGTTGTGATATTTCAGCCAATAAGCGCCGTTTTCCGAAGAAAGCTGCCATGAGAGCATTGAATCTACACCGCCGCACAATTGAGCCTCTATCCATCCCTCTTTTCCTAGAGCGTCGTCTTCACGCCTCGTTGCGTTTTTATCTTGCCAGACGGGGACTCAAGTTGCAGATATACTCTTGCTCAATTCAAATGGGTAATGGTGCGGGGCGGGCACAGCCCTCGGCCAAATGGCGTTAACTGTAGAGGTTTATTTTGGCGGAAGCAGGCGGCCCGGCAACGCAGGCGGGCATCAGGTATCAGGATGAGGTTGCGGCGCTTTATCTGGGCAGAATGCTTGATCCACGAGAGCGTCCAAAATATGACCAGCCGGTGCAGCTGAGGGTCGAAGCCCCTGGCGCCGTCGACGATTTTGTCGTCCGATTTGCCGACGGCTCCCGACGTTTTTTCCAAGTCAAAATTTCTCTTGAAGCGAATGGGCACACCTGGAATGCGCTCTGGCATTCGTTTGGTCGACAGATAAGCTCTGACTTGGAACCAGAGGATCGTATCGAGCTCGTCTTGGGAAAACCCTCACAGCTCGCGTCAGAGCTGATTGAAATCACACGACGATTGGAGAGCTCTGATCTGCCCGAGTGGTTTGACCGACTGACTTCAGGACAGCAGAAATTAGTAGGATCAATTCAGCAACTGCTTGAGGCTGAAATTGAATATGTCTGGGGAATTCTAAAGCATCTGTCCGTGCAGGTATGGCCCGCTGACGCGCTTCTACGCGATCATGTACCGCTGTGGATTCCACCGTCTTCGGTGACATCGGATAGGCTTTTCAAAATCCTCGCATACATGGTGTGGGAAGGAGCCGATGTCCGCGTGCAATTTGATGGGCCGACGCTTTATGACCGGCTGCGGGGGGAGTCGGAAATCATTATTCAGGATTCCCCAAACTGGGGGAGCGCTGAGTACCGCGAGGCAATAAGCAGAATTTCAGTTATTGACGTGCCCGGTACTGACTTCAGACGATCAGTTGATAGTTCCTATTTGTGGCCTCATTGCGTGCTATACGATCGTAATCGCGTTGCGGACTTCGATGACGATCTACCGGGCTTCCGAAATCTGATTTCCATGGACGGTGTGGATCTACAAACTTTTCCAAGTGCGGACCTCAAGGGCGTTGTACTAGTAGCCGGCCCTGGATTCGGCAAGACCACGCTTGTTCACGCGATCGCCCATCGGTGTGCAAGCTCAAGTCTTCTACCTGCGGTCATTCCGGTCACGAAGCTTTCCGACTCCGATCTGGGTATCGCTGATTACCTATCTGAGGTCTTGAACACTGACTTCGATGTAAAGATCGATTGGCGGCTTGCAGCAACTACCGGATTACTTGTCCTGCTAATTGATGGTTTGGATGAGGTGTCGAATGAGCGGCGAAGAGTGATTCTAGAACGGCTGGATTTCTACCGCGCCCGCTATCCCGGCGTGCGCTGGCTGATGACGGTGAGGGATGCCGCAGCGCTTGCTCCGCCTGACGGGGCGACCGTTCTGGAACTATCCTCCCTGCGGGACGAGGATATACGGCGTTACGTTGATTTCTACAGAACCGGTGAAACTGGAGTCGCAGAGATTCTGTTGAGCAGAATGGCTGCGCGACCAGATCTTGCGCACCTTGCCCGAATCCCGATTTTTTTGGCGCTCATGCTAGTAATGAAGCAGGAAGGCCAGGACCTTCGTCGCAGCGATCTGCTGGACTCGTATGTTGAAATGTTGCTCAGGCCAATCAAGGGTTTCCAGCCTGATGAGATCAATACAAGCGTCCTGCGAAGGATCGCTGAAATAGCTGCATTTGAGTCTCTTGAGAACGACACCATCGGTTTGAAATTACGGGATTTTGAGCGCTGTACCAGGGGCGTTGATGCGGCTCTAAATCCGGACCAGATGCGAGATGCGTTACTCAAACGTGGAGTGCTTCGCAAGGACGGGCTTGTCGGACTGAGATTCCCATTTCCGATCATCCAGGAGTACTTTGCATCGTCAGAGCTGCTCGAGAATCATAGCGAAGATCTTCCCACGCGATTATCGATGATCGCACGTCGACCATGGGCTCAGGCGATGCAGTTTGCCTTGGAGCGGCATCCAACACCGGCAGGGTTGGTTAGCGCAATTCTTGAGGCCGAAGACGATGTCTTTCACACCGGTTTGAGATTGGTAGGGCGCTGCCTTGCGAACGGAATGAAAGTTTCAGAGGCTCAGCTGCAAGTGGTGGGTGAGCGTTTTGCGAGAGTCTGGGGAAGGACGTCATGGCGATCCGCTCGGCTGATTGACGGAATCATAGTGGATGCGCTGACGCGTCCGTTGCACTCTGCGATTCGAGCCCGGCTTGGCGATCGGGCGCTGATTCACCACGGGGCCGACACCATTGTTGCGAGATTGCAAGATAACAATCTGACGCTTGAAGTGCTGAGCCAACTCCTTGAAGGCAACATCGAGCACATGTTGAATATCGGAGAGCTTCAAAAAGAAGTCGATCGTTTAGGTGACTCAGCGTTGAATCTCTACCTTTCAAGGTGTCGACTTCTTGCTACATCAGATGAAGAGCGAGGAGCGCTCAGCTGCCTGATCGGGCATATGAAGATCGGCTCAGTTGAGCCTGATCTGGCCCGTTCCATCGCTCTTGATAACTCACTTCCGATAGCGGTTAGGCTCGCTGTTTGGAGTAAATCTATGAGTCCGCTATCTCCGGAGATTGAAGCCCTGATCGTCGATGGGATTTGTAGGGACGGCTATCACCCTCAAGCAAGTGCGGCGCAGGCTTTGTCGACAAGGGAGGTTGACGCTACCTCCGTAATTCGAATTCTGACCTCGCCTCGGGTTCCGCAGAAAAACGCCTTAGACGTAATGGAGTATCTCATCGCCGACTGGGAGGAAAATGGGTTCGGGCAAAACATACACGAGATCGCTAACGCAACTAATTTGCCAGAAGAGTTCCGGGATTTGGCATTACTTTATTTGTTGGGCCAGGGCACTCCCTGCGTCCTTGAATCGCTTCTTGATCGCCTTCCCACTATGGCGTATGAGATGGTGAATTCCATGGTTTCCATGTTTGGTCACTATCTCGACAGGGCTGCTGTGGAAAGAGCCGTCTCTGCGGTAGCAGCTAGAGAGTGGGACACTGAGGCACGATTGGGCTTGGCTAGTGCATTTGGGGTAGGGTTGCTTTATCGCGTCAAGAGAGTGGGGAAGGGGGCGGGTCTAATGGAGTTTATCCCACCGCATCCCGGGCGAACCGCTGCTTCGGCGTTGCTGGATGAGTGGTTAACGCGTGAAGAATATGATCCATGGCAACGACTGCGGATGGCTTTAGAGGCCGCTCGTCTGGGTGCACCAAGGGCACTTGAGAGTCTTCGCCCCACTTTTGATGCGGCCATGAATGCTCCGCGTCAGGATGAGCATGGAGACGATTCGGTAGCAGGTCGAGTACTGGAACTGCTTCACGCTGTTGGGGAAGCCCCCACGCTTCAGGAGCTCGAGCGCATTGCTAGCACTGCATCGTATAACCTGGCGTCGGCCGTTATAAGTATCATTGCAAAAGGTGGTACGAACAATGAGGTTGAATGTCTGATCCGCGTGTATGAAGCCTCGACGAACGGGCACCTGAGGTTAGCCATTCTTGGGGTTCTGGAACCGCTTTGTGGACATCTGGGAATCAAGATTACACGCTCAGATCGGCAGTTGATCGCGTCATTCTCTCAGTAACCGAAGCAGCGTTGTCTTCGGGTAAGGGAATGATCAGGGGAGGCGGATGCCTGGGGGACACGATGAGGGCATTGTCTGTTGCACCACGCTCGTTTTGCCGTGTGATCTTTCGCAAAACTGGCCGCCCCGAGGCGCCTCGTTTTATAGCCCGTCCAATGCTCAGCTCGGATTCAAAGGCAATCCTTAGCGGCTCTCTGCGGCACAACTATAGAGTCCGTACACCTCTTGCCATTCGCGCTAATCGCCTTGGCTGGTCAGATCGTCTCCTGCTTGGACGATGTCTTTGCCAATGGCCATGGCCAGCATCATGATCCCTTCAGTGATTTGTAGTCACGCTAGGCAGGTTGAGATACCAAATGGCGGGCAGTCTTCAGTCCGCTTCTGGCCGATTGCGGCCTTTCTCGTAGGGCTGCTACGGGGCGGAAGCGACCATTGCTGAGTGTCCGCTTCTGGCCGAAAGCGGCCAGCTGTCGAGATCGGGTACGGTAGCCAAATTGGGGCACACCTTGCTTCCTGCGCCTTTGGCCACCCTGTCGCTGGTATGATCTGTGTCCGGAGCCGCCTGCTGGAGGCGGTATGTATGTTTGAGCACAGGAAGTCTCATGAAAAGAATGCTGTTCGGTGTGTGCCTGCTATCTCTGGCCGGTTGCGTCAGCTCCCCCGATACCACCTTCACCCAGGCCACCCCAGGCTGCAAAGCGACCACAACTGAGATCAATGGCAAACCGGTCGCCACGCAGTTCTGTATCAAAACCATTGCCTTCAAACCCTCACAATACCGCGTAACGGTCAACGATCAGGTGCTGTTCGCCGGCGATGACTACCAACGCGTCGCCTTCACCAAAACCATCAAGGAAGGTCCGGCCCAAGGTGCGTGCAGCGAGCTGATTGAGTTGCACGGCGTCGGCTCCAAGAAGGTGCCATTGAACGAGTTGCCCACCGAATTGGTGGCAGCCTGCCGGATTACCGCCGACGCGGCCGGTAACTCCCAAGCCTTCAGCGAAGATGCCGCCTGCGATAAGGTGTTCTATAAGGCGCTGGACCCGTTGCTGGGCAAGGTGTTGCCGATTGAAGTGGCCCGCCAATGCACCGTGACGGTGGGGGAACAGTTAGTGTTTGACCAGCGTTTCGATTTTTAGGTGAAGGTGAGCTGAACGAGCAAAAGCTGAGGCTGGCCGCAGGTCGTAATTTTCTCAGCACACAGCGCTATTTGCTGAAAACGGCCTGGTGCAGCGGGGGTCGAGGGTGTTTTTCGCCCGGTTCTCCGTGTTAAGAGCACAACTCTCCCATACCCATCAGCTGTTTTGACCTCACCAAAGAAATACTGATTACCTTTCTTGGTCTGATGCATCTCGGGATCGCGCTCGCCGTCTTTGTTCTTGGTCGAGCTTGGGGCATGAATAATGGTTGCGTCGACACTGGCGCCTTGGCGCAACGACAGGCCTTTTTCCCGCAAATGACCCTGTCCAGGACACGACCTGATCCATCTCGGCGAGAAAGCGCTCGCGACCGGTTTGCTTGCGCTTGCCGGCGTACTCGCAGTCGGAAAAGCTCATCTGGCTTATAGGCAGCTCGGATCAGGTGGTCAGGCGATTTTCGCATCCCCGGGACTGGTTCGGAGATTCCTTAACCGGCCATGGCACGGTGAAGAAATGAAGGAGCGGCGAGGGGAGGCCAAGGATCAAATCCTGAGTTTTTATTAATTTGACGCCAAAATGATGGCACTTCAATATCGCGCCCTTTTGAAATGTAAGCAATTGTAAAAAATTGCGATACATCGCCTAGGACACGATTTCAATGTGGTCACGGACGCCTGCCCCAAGGCTTGTTCTTACGTTGTGCCTGGCCGCCGCCATGCCCCTGGCACACGCGGCCAACACCCCCAGCCCCGGTGATCAGGACCTGATCCGCGATCGTCAGGACCGCCTGCTCGACGAGCAGCGCAAGCGCCTGGACGACCTGCAGAACCTGCCCGCACCCACCCCGACCGTGGCAGCGCCAGCAGCGCCGGCCAGCAGCCGCTGTTTCAAGATCGATGCCATCGACCTGCAGGGCGACGACCATCTGCCCGACGGCCCCCGCCTGGTCAAACCGTACCTGGGCCAGTGCCTGGGCGTGGCCCAGCTCAACGATGTGCTCAAGGTCATCACCGACCGCTACATCGCCCTGGGCCTGGTGACCAGCCGTGCCTACCTGCCGCCCCAGGACCTGTCCAAGGGCCACTTGACCGTGCAGGTCATCGAAGGCCACCTGCATAGCCTGGCGCCAGGGCAGGGCAGTGGCCTGTCGCAACGTGAACTGGACATGAGCTTTCCCGGCCGTGCCGGCGACGTACTGAACCTGCGTCAGATCGAGCAACTGGTCGACCAGCTCAACCGCCTGCCCTCCAACCAGGCGCAGATGGCTCTGGTGCCGGGACAGACCGTGGGCACCAGCGACGTGCAGGTCAGCAACGCCGCGCAGAAGCCGTGGCGGGTCTCGGTGTCGCGCAGCAATGAAGGGCAAAAGAGCACCGGCGAGCAACAATGGGGCTCGCGCCTGGACTGGGACAACCCCCTGGGCCTGGCCGACCAGTTGAGCCTCAATGGCGGCGAAGACGCCCACCCGGACGACCCCCACAACAGCCACAACGCCGGCCTGAGCTACAACCTGCCGTGGGGCTGGTGGAACTTCACCTACAGCTACAACCAGAGCGACTACCGCTCCCTGGCCCAGGCCAACGGTTTTGATTTCAAGCAAAGCGGCGACAGCGACACTCATCAGTTCAAGGCCGAACGGGTGATCTACCGTGATGCGCTGAGCAAGACTTCCCTGAGCCTGGGCTTGTCGCACCTCGCCACCGACAACTACGTGGCGGGCAGCAAGCTGGCTAACAGCAGCAACCGCATCACCGAATTGCAATACGGCTTCAACCATGGCCGACGCATCGGCGGCGGGTTCCTCAACCTGGACCTGGGCCTGCAGCAAGGGATTGGTGCTTTAGGGGCCCAGGGCGATCACGACCCGGGCCCGGCCGACGCCACCGCGCGCTACCAGAAATACACCGGCACCCTCAGCTACCTGCTGCCGTTCAAACTGTGGGGCGAGTCCTTCAGTTTCAGCAGCCTGGCCACCGGGCAGCACAGCGAAGACGTGCTGTTCAGCCCGCAGCGCATGAGCCTGGGCGGCGAGTCGTCGATTCGCGGCTACAAGGACCAGATGCTCACCGGCGACAGCGGCGGTTACTGGCGCAATGACCTGCGCTGGACCCGACCCGTGGCCTGGGCCTGGCTGCAGCCGGTGTTCAGCGAATACGGCAGCGATATCGGCTATGACCAGGGCGTGATCAGCGACGTCAAGCATGCTGGTGACGAACACGGCCGGGTGTCCAGCGACTCCCTGGAGCTGTTCGCCCGCGGCCAGCACGTCAACTTCAGCATCACCCTGGCCCATTCCCTGGAGCGCCCGGCGGTCATGACCGACCGTGAAGCCCCAGTGTATTTCCGCCTCGAATTCCTCCTTTAAAAAAACGTTTGCGAGACGCTGAACATGGACGTACGCCACCTGGCTTTCCTGGCCCGCCAACCCTCGGCCGAAATTCAACCTCGCGAGCGTTTCTGGGGCATCTCCAAGCGTGGCCTGGCGCTGATTCTAGCCAACGCCCTGTTCTGGCAACCGCTGTGGGCCGAGGCCGGCGGTATCACCGTCAGCGGTCAGGGCACCAGCCTGAACGCGGCCGGCAATGGCGTGCCCATCGTCAACATCGCTGCGCCCAACGCCAGCGGCCTTTCCCATAACCAGTACAGCGACTACAACGTCGGCAGCCAGGGCCTGATCCTCAACAACGCCACCAGCAGTACCCAAAGCACGCAACTGGGCGGCATCATCGTCGGCAACGGCAACCTCAAGGGCACGGCCGCCACCACCATCCTCAACGAGGTGACCGGCACCAACCGCAGCCAGCTCAATGGCTACACCGAAGTGGCCGGCCAGGCCGCCCATGTCATCGTCGCCAACCCCTACGGCATCACCTGCAACGGTTGTGGGTTCATCAACACCCCGCGTGCCACCCTAACCACCGGCACACCGGTGCTGGACGCCAGCGGCAAGCTGGACCACTACCAGGTAGACGGTGGCGACGTGGCCATCGACGGCGCCGGCATCAACGCCAACAACGTCGACAGCTTCGAAGTCATCACCCGTTCGGCACGCATCAACGGCCAGATCAACGCCAACCAGTTGACCGTGATCGCCGGCCGCAATGACGTCGATGCCACCACCCTGCAAACCACTGCCCGTGCCGACGACGGAAACACCAAACCTACCCTGGCCATCGACTCCACCGCCCTGGGCGGCATGTACGCCAACACCATCAAACTGGTGGGCACCGAGCAAGGGGTAGGGGTCAACCTGGCCGGCAACCTGGCGGCCAGTGCCGGCGACATCGAACTGGACGCCAACGGCCACCTCAACGTCGCCCAAACAGCGGCCAGCGGCGCCGTCACCGTCAACGCCCAAAGCGTCGCCACCCAAGGCCCTGTGTATGCCGGTAGCCACCTGAACGTCACCACCCGCGGTGACCTCAACAACAACCAGAACCTCGCCGCCCGCGACGCCATCACCCTGAGCAGCGGCGGCCAGTTGAGCAACAGCGGCATCATCGAAGCCGGGGTCAATGCCGACAACAGCCGCAACACCACGGGCGATGTCAGCGTCAGCGCGCAGAACCTGAGCAACAGCGGCAGCGTCATTGCCAGCCGCACCCTCAGCGCCCAGGTGGCGCAGACCCTGACCAACCAGGGCGGCACCCTGAGCGCCCAGCAGCAGGTGCACGCCAGCGCAACGACGCTGGACAACCAGAACAAGGGCCGGGTCATGAGCACCGGTACGCTGGGGCTCACCGTCGGCCAGTTGCTCAATGCCCAGGGCGGCCTGGTGACCAGTAACGGCGCCCTTACGGTGCAGTCCGGCTACGTCAACAACAACGGCGGCGAACTGTCGAGCCTGGCCGACGTCACCCTCAACCTGGCTTCGCTGGACAGCGTGGCCGGGTTGGTGAATGCCGGTACCACACTGACCCTCAACGCCAGCGGCGCCCTCAATAACCAGGGCGGCACGATCACCGCTACCTCGGCCGTGAACCTGACAGCAGGGCAGGTCGACAACAGCCAGGCGGGGCACATCAGTAGCGCCGGGGCGCTGACCGCTAGCGTCAGCGGCCTCGACCAGCACGCCAAGGGCCAGTTGAGCGCCAGCGGCGCCTTGACCCTGAACCTCAACCACGGCCTGCTCGACAACCAGAACGGCCTGATCACCAGCCCCGGCCCGTTGAAACTCGACAACCTCGCCGCCGTGGCCAACCAGGGCGGTGAAATCTCCAGCCAGCAAGCCTTCGCCCTGGCCGCCAGCAGCCTGGACAACAGCAACGGCAAGGTCACTAGCCAGCAAAGCCTGGTGCTGCGTATCGATCAGGCCCTGAGCAACATCGCCGGCCTGGTTTCGGCCAACGGCATCGACGCCCGGGCGGGCAGTCTGGACAACAGCAATGGCAGCATCGACAGCAATGCCGACCTGACATTGACCGTCGGCGGCGCGCTGCTCAACCACAACGGCGAGCTGTCCAGCGCGGCCACTACCCAGATACAAGCGGCCAGCCTGGACAACAGCAACGGCCAGGCCAATGGCGACACCGCGTTGACCGTCGGGCTCAGCGGCGCGCTCAACAATCAGCAAGGCACCCTCGGTGCCGGCCAGGCCGTCAGCATCAGCGCCGTCAGCCTGGACAACAGCAACGCGGGCAGTCTGGTGAGCAACGCCAGCCTTACCACCCACGTCACCGGCGTGCTGGATAACCACCACCAGGGTTCCATCAGCGCCAAGGGCGCGGTCGACCTGCACAGTGGCAGCCTGGCGAACCAGGCCGGCTCCATCACTGCCGACGGCACCTTGAGCCTCGCCACCGGCAGCACCGACAACACCAGCGGGCAGATCACCAGCAAAGGCAACCTGACCGCCAGCGTCGGTGACCTCAGCCAGCAAGGCGGCGAGCTGGAGTCCCAGGCCGCCCTGACCTTGACTGGCAGCACCCTGGATAACCGCAACGGCGGTATTGTCGCCGCCAACCAGCCACTGGTGCTGGCGCTCAACAGCATCGACAACCGTGGCGGCAAACTGTCCAGCGCGGCCAGCGTCGCCATCACCGGGCAGAGCCTGGACAACAGCGGCGGCACCCTGTCGGCGCTGTCGGCCTTGAACATCGACCTGGCCAACGCCCTGACCAACACCCGCGGCCTGCTCGACAGCGAAGGCAGCCTGAGCGTCACCAGTGCCAGCCTGGACAACACCTCCGGCAGCTTGAGCAGCGCCACCGCCTTGTCCCTGACCACCACGGGCGCCGTGTTGAACGAAGGCGGTGCGATCACCACTGACCAGAACCTGACCCTGGCCAGCGCCAGCCTCGACAACCAACAACAAGGCACCCTTTCCGGGGGCGGCGTCACCCGCGTCACCACCGGCCAGTTCGACAACGGCCAGGGCGGCAGCCTCACCAGCGGCGGCACCCTGGCCCTGACCGCTGGCCAGGTCAACAACGGCAGCGCTGGCCGCATCGCCAGCACCGACGCCCTGACGGCCAGCATCACCGGCCTCAACCAACAGGGTGGCCAACTGTTCAGCAACACCCAGTTGAACCTGGACCTCAACCAGGGCCAGTTGACCAACAGCGGCCTGATCAACGCCCCGGTCCTGGTGCTGAAAAACCTCGCCGGGGTCGACAACAGCCACGGCGAAATCTCCAGCCCCCAGGCGTTCAGCTTCAGCGCCGACAGCCTCACCAACACCAGCGGCAAGCTGATTTCCGACCAGGGCCTGACCCTGGTCGTCAAGCAGGCCCTGAGGAACATCAACGGCATGATCTCCGCTGCCGTGCTGACCAGCCACAGCGCCAGCCTGGACAATAGCGGCGGTACCCTCAGCAGTCAGGGCGACCTCAACCTGGGCGTCACCCAGGCACTGGGCAACCAGAACGGCACATTGCTCAGTGACGGCAACCTGCTGCTGAGCGCCGCCAGTCTCGATAACACCAACGGCTCGATCTCCGGCAAGGGCGATGTCAATGCCAGCGTCGTCAGCCTGATCAACCCGAACGGCGAACTGTTCGCCAGCGGCGCCTTGACCCTCACCGGCACCACCCTGGACAACCGCCAGAACGGTTTGGTGGGCGCGCTCAACGCCATGGCCCTGAACGTCGCCAGCATCGACAACCGTGGCGGCGAACTCTCCAGCAACACCGGCCTGACCATCACCGGTCAAAGCCTGAACAACAGCGATGGCGGCCTGGTGATCGCCACCCAAGGCCTGGGCCTTAACGTTGCCCACGTGGTGAACCGCAACGCTGGCCAGCTCACCGGCAAGGCCGGCCTGACCCTCACCGGCCAGACCCTGGATAACACCGGCGGCACCCTGTCCAGCCTGCACAACCTGCAGGTAACCCTGACAAGCGACCTGCTCAACCCCCAAGGCCTGCTGAGCAGCGAGGGCACTCTTACGGTGTCGGCGGCCAGCCTGGCCAACCAGCAGGGCAGCCTGTCCAGCGCCGGCCTGCTGAGCCTGACCACCGCCGGCGCGGTCAATAACCAAGGCGGCCAATTGGTCACCGATGGCGGCCTGAACCTGAGCAGCGCCAGCCTGGACAACAGCCAGAAAGGCACCCTCAGCGCCAAGGGCGCCATGACCCTCGCCACCGGCGCGTTCGACAACAGCCAGGGCGGTGATGTCAGTGGCGGCGACAGCCTGACCCTGACCGCCGGCCAACTGAACAACGCCAGCGGCCAGATCGCCAGCCAGGCCGCCCTGACGGCCAACCTCACCGGTCTGGCACAGGCCGGTGGTCAGCTGTTCAGCAACACCGCGCTCACCTTGGACCTTAATCACGGTGCACTGACCAACACCAGCGGCCTGATCAACGCCCCGGTGCTGGTGCTGAACAACCTCGCTGCCGTGGACAACAGCAGCGGCGAAATCTCCAGCGCCCAGGCCTTCACCTTCAATGCCGACAGCCTGACCAACGACGGCGGCAAACTGCTCTCCAACCAGTCCCTGAACGTGCTGGTCAACCAGGCCCTGAGCAACCTCAACGGCACCATCGCCGCCGCCGCCTTGCAAGTACAAGCGGCCAGCCTCGACAACGCCGGCGGCACTTTGAACAGCCAAGGCGACCTGGCCCTGATCGTCAACGGCCAACTCACCAATAACCACCTGGGCCTGGTCAACGCCGGCGGCAACCTGGCCATCACCGCCGCAGGTATCGACAACAGCACCGGCGGCAACTTGCTGGGCAGTGCCATCGCCCTGGACTTCGGCACTGCAACCGGCGACCTGAACAACGCCAGCGGCCTGATCACCACCACCGGCAACCTGACCGTCAAGCATCTGCGCGATCTCAACAACCAGAACGGCGAACTCTCCACCGGCCAAAGCCTGATCCTGGCCGGCCGCACGCTCGACAACACCAGCGGCAAGCTGATCAGCGACAACCTGCTGACCCTAACCGCGAACAGCCTGCTCAACCCCGGCGGCCTGATTTCTGGCTGGCAAGGGGTGACCATCAGCGCCGCCAGTCTGGACAACCGCAACACCGGCACCGTTTCCAGCCGCTACGGCGACGTCACGGTCAACGTGCAAGGCGACCTGCTCAACGGCAACAACGGCGCCCTGGTCAGCCAGGGCGCGCTGAACGTCAGCGCCAGTAACCTCGACAATACCGCTGGCATCCTATCCAGCGGCGCTGGCCAAACCCTCACCGTCGCCAACCTGCTGAACAACAGCCAAGGCGGCCTGATCGACAGCGGCGCCGGCCTGACCCTGCAGGCCATGAGCCTGAATAACAACGCCGGCACCCTCAACGCCCAAACCGCCTTAGCCTTCACCGGCACCAGCTTCGACAACACCAGCGGCAGCGTGGCCGCCAACGGTACCGGCACCCTCAACCTGCTCGGCGTGCTCACCAACACCCATGGCAAACTCGCCACCGGCAGCGACCTGCTGATGCAGGGCGCCACCCAGGTCAATAACGAAAACGGCCAACTGGCCAGCCAGACCCTGCTGACCCTGCTCACCGGCGGCCTGGACAACAGCCAGGGCGGCACCGTCGCTGCCAACGGCGCCCTGAACATCACCGCCAGCGGCGCCGTGCAAAACAATGGCAACGGCCTGATCTACAGCCAGAGCGCCGCCGTCAACCTGCACGCCGCCAGCCTGGCCAACAGCCAAGGCACCCTGCAAGCCGGCACCGCCCTGAGCGTGACCACCAGCGGCGATATCGACAACCAGAGCGGCACCTTGCTGGCCCAGAACGACGCCCTGACCGTCACCGCCAACACCCTCGACAGCCGTGGCGGCACCCTCAGCAGCCTCAAGGCCGCCTTCACCGCCTACCTGACCGGCGCGCTGAAAAACGGCTACGACCTGAGCAACAACAGCAAGAAAGGCACCATCCAGGCCCAAAGCCTGAACCTCACCAGCACCGGCCTGGACAACGATGGCGGCCGCATTGCCGCGCAAACCGGCGACGCGGTGATCAGCACCGGTGACTTCAACAACCAGAACGGCGGCCTGTATGCCGGCGGCAAGGTCAACGTCACCGCCCATGACCTTGACAACAGTGGCGCGGCGGATGGCCAGATCGGCGGCCAGCAGATTGACCTCAGCCTCAGTGGTGCGCTGAACAACGAAAACGGCATTGTTGAAAGCGACAGCACCCTGGGGATTACGGCGGCCAGCATTGATAACCAGACCGGTAAGTTGCGGGCTCTGGGGGCTACGGGCAGCACCACCCTGAACGTCAGTGGACTGCTGAACAACAGCAACGGCACCCTGGAAAGCGCCAACCAGAACCTGACCCTGAACGCCGGCAGCTTCCTCAACGCCAATGGCAGCCTGCTGCACGTGGGTACCGGCACTTTCGCCATTGCCACCGCCAACCTCACCAACGCGGGCGGCAGCGTGGTCACCAACGGCAGCCTGACCATCGCGGCTGACAACTGGACCAACAGCAGCGTCATCCAGGCCGGCGACCTCACCGTCAACGTCAACACCCTCAACCAGACCGCCAGCGGCGAACTGCTGGGCACCCGCAGCCTGACCGGCAACGGCGCCACCTGGAACAACGACGGTCTGCTGGCCAGTGACGGTACCCTGGGCTTGACCCTGTCCGGCAGCTACGGCGGCAACGGCCGCCTCACCAGCACCGGCGACATGAACCTGAGTGCCGGGCACATCACCCTGGGCAGTGCCACCAGCATCGCTGGGGGCGGCAACACCACGGTCAACCTGGCCGGGCAACTGAGCAACGCTGGCCGCCTGACCTCGGGCGCCGCGCTGACCGTCAACGCCGCCGGTGTCGACAACGAAGGCACCCTGGGCAGCGGCACTGGGCTGATCCTGACCACCGGGGCACTGAGCAACACCCAGGGCCTGATCTTCAGCGGCGGCGACATGAGCCTGCGCGTGGCCTCGCTGAACAACAGTTACGCCAACATCTACAGCCTGGGCAACCTGACCATTGATCGGGACGGGCAGGGCGGCCTGGCCGACAGCATCGTCAATAGCTCTTCCACGCTGCAAAGCGATGGCAACATGAGCCTGGCGGCCAGCACCATTCAGAACGTGCGGGCGATCCTGAACGTGGACAACGCTGGCACCTACACCGCCGACATTGTCGAACTGCCCTGCAACACCGCTTATGAAGGCGACTGTGAAGGTGGCAACCGCAACGGGCTGTTCCAAGTCACCCAACGCAGCAAACTGGAAGTCACTGACGCCAGCGCAGCGTCCAGCATCACCTCAGGCGGTGACCTGGCCCTGACAGGGGGGGACTTCCTCAACAGCAGCAGTACGGTCGCCACCTCGGGCAACCTCACCGCGCAACTGACCAACCTCACCAACCAGGGCGTCGAGACCAGCGACACCGAAGACAGCCGCACCTACGTCTCGGCCCGGCACAACCTGGGTAACGTGGAACAAGCGGCCAACACCTTCAGCCAACAGTACTGGTACCTCAACAGTGGCTACGACGCCAGCAACCTGAGTGGCCTGCCGGCGGCCCTGGCGCACTTCCTCAGCATCACCGAAAGCGAAGTCAAATCGTTGCATACCACCACCCAACTGTCGGGCGGTGACCAAAGCTACGCGGCCGTGATCCAGGCGGGCGGAGCGGTCAACATCAGCACCCAGAACAACTTCGACAGCAGCGTCATCACGCCCGGCTTCGACTACGTAGGCGCCGGTGCCCGCACCGACACCACCGCACCCGGCACCGCGTACTCCACCCACGTCACCCTCAACGCCCAACTGCCGCCCAACCTGGCCCAGCAGGAAGTCGACCCGCTGACGTTGCCCGGCTTCAGCCTGCCCACCGGCCAGAACGGCCTGTTCCGCCTCAGCGGTCAAAGCGGTTCTACCAGTAGCGCCAGCTCCGCACCACAGAGCTGGACCCTGGCCAGCGGCCAGTTGACCGGCGCCCAGGCGCAAGTCGCCACCCCGGTCGCCCAGGCGCGAGCCCTGCAGGTAGGCAGCGTTGCCCAAGCGTCCGGCAGCAGTGTGTTGCTGCAGCAAACCACCCTTACCACCACCGGCACGGGCACCCCGGTCAGCACCTTGCAGGTCAGCGCACCGAGCACCACGGGCGCCACGGTGCCAGCCCATGACAGCGCCGACACCAGCGTTACCCAGGCCAGTACCCCTGTCACCACCACCGTGACCACCCAAACCGTGGCCCGCGTGCAAGGCGTACCCGACACCAGCACCCAGTCCCAACCGCAAAAGTACCTGATCGAAACCAACCCCGCGCTCACCAACCTCAAGCAGTTCATGAGCTCGGACTACATGCTGTCCGCCCTGGGCTACAACCCCGACGCCAGCGAAAAGCGCCTGGGCGACGGCCTCTACGAACAGACCCTGGTCGACCAGGCCATCGTCGCCAGAACCGGCGCCCGCTTCATCGACGGCCAAACCAGCGACGCGGCCCAGTTCAAATACCTGATGGACAACGGCGTCGCCGCCCAGCAGTCCCTGAACCTCACCGTCGGTACGGCCCTGACCGCCGAACAGGTCGCCGCCCTGACCCACGACATCGTCTGGATGCAGAGCGAAGTCGTCGACGGCCAGACCGTGCTGGTGCCCGTGCTGTACCTGGCCAACGCCAACAACCGCCTGGCCGCCAACGGCGCCCTGGTGGAAGGCAGCGACGTCAGCATCATCGCCGGCAGCGACCTGACCAACGCCGGCACCCTCAAAGCCACCGGCAGCCTGTCGGCCATCGCCGGCAACAACCTCACCAACACCGGCGTAGTCCAGGCCGACAGCCGCCTGGACCTGCTGGCGGGCAACACCCTCACCAACCAGTCCGGCGGCATCATCGCCGGGCGCGACGTCAGCCTGACCGCTGTCGACGGCGACGTGAACAATGACCGTACCGTCACCAGCCACCAGAGCGCCGAAGGCTCAGCCACCGAAACCACCGACTTCGTCGACAGCGCCGCGCGGGTGGAAGCGGCCAACAGCCTGACCATCAACGCCGGGCAGGACGTCAACAACAGCGGCGGTGTGCTCACCAGCGGTGCGGGTACCACCATCACCGCTGGCCGCGACGTGAACATCACCGCCGCCCAGGCGACCGACAGTGCCACGCGCACGGCTAACCACACCAGCTCCACCATTACGCAGAACGGCTCGACCATCACCTCGGGTGCGGACCTGACGATCAGTGCCGGGCGGGATTTGACGGCGGTGGCGAGTCAGCTGAGTGCCAAGGGGGATGTGGCGCTTTCGGCTACCGATAACCTGAGCCTGAGCTCGGCGGCGGATGAGACGCATAGTTATAACAAGACGAAGAAGGTGACGGCGCAGGATGATCAGGTTACTCAGGTGGCGACTACCGTTACGGCGGGTGGCAGCGCCAGCCTTACCGCTGGCCAGGACCTGACCCTGACTTCCAGCAACGTCACGGCGGGTACCGACGCCTACGTTTATGCCGGCGACAAACTGCAAGTGCTGGCTGCGCAGAACACCGATTACTCGCTGTACGACATGAACAAGCGTGGGAGTTGGGGGAGTCATAAAAGCCAGCACGACGAAGTCACCAAAACCACCAACGTGGGAAGTGTCGTTACCGGTGACGGCAACCTGACATTGGCCAGTGGCAGTGACCAGCTTTATCAAGCGGCGAAGCTCAACAGCGGTAATGATCTGACGGTTACCAGTGGCGGTGCTGTGACGTTCCAGGGTGTGAAGGATCTGGATCAGGAGACGCATCTCAAGAGCAATAGCGACCTTGCCTGGACCAGTTCCAAAGGCAAGGGCAGCACCGACGAGACCCTGCAACAGACCCAGATGACAGCCAAGGGCAAGACCGTGATCAACGCGGTCAACGGGCTGAACATCGATGTGAAGCAGATCAACCAGGAAACCGTTAGTCAGGTGATCGACACCATGGTGAAGGCGGATCCGAGCTTGAGTTGGTTGAAGGATGCTGAAACCCGGGGAGATGTGAATTGGCAGCAGGTGAAGGAGGTTCATGACTCGTTCAAGTACAGCACTCACGGGTTGGGGGCTGGTGCGGAAATAATCCTGGCGATTGCCATGAGTCTCGTCATGGGGCCCGCAGGCCTAGGCTTGGGAACCATAAGCGCCGCTGGTGCGGGAAGTCTGGCCACGACTGCCATCAGCAGCACCATTTCCAACAACGGCAACCTGGGGTTGGCACTTAAGGACACGCTAAGCGCCAGTAGCTTGAAAAGCGCTGCAGTTGCAATGGCCACGGCAGGTGTCGCGGCGAACTATATCGATCCCGAGTTTAGTGGCACTCAAGTGCCCCTGAGCAACCTCACCAAAGGATTCGACCTGTCGACCCTTGCCGGTATCGGTGGTTTTGCGGTGAACGCAGGGGTTAACGGTATCGCATCGAGCGTTATCACCACTGCTATCGAAGGGGGCAGTTTTAGTAAGAACTTGACCGGAAGTCTCATCAGCTCAGCTGCCAATGTAGCAGCCGCTGTTGGCTTTAATGCCATTGGTGGGTATGCCGAAACTAAATACCTCGATGCGCAGAAGGCGGGCGATATCGTCGGTGAGGCGATGTGGGGGGAAGGTGGTGTCGCACGCACTGCGTTGCATGCGGTACTGGGCGGCGCGATCACGTCCGCTGATGGCGGCGACTTCGCCACCGGGGCCATTGCGGCAGGCGCCAGCGAGGCGATGGCGGGGGTCCTGAATACCACGTTCAAAAACGATCCCACATTGCGTTCAGCGATGTCTCAGGTCGTCGGTGTATTGGCTACAGGTGTTGCAGGAAAAGATGAAGCACAGGGCAGTTGGATTGCCCAGATGGGGGATGAGTACAACCGGCAACTGCATCAGCCTGAGGCGGTGGCGCTCAATAACCTTAAGGCGGCGCACCCAGAAGATGCGGCGAATTATGACGCAGCGGCGTGCTCATTGACGAAATGCAGTGAGTCAGTCCCTGTAACAGATCCAAATTACTCAAAACTTGTAGCGATGCAGTTTGCTGGAGATTCGCTGACCCAGGAAGCGACGGCATTGATTGCTACAGGCGCATTCACCTATGACCCGGCGGCAGATGGCGTTGGTGACTCTCTGCTAAAGAATCAGGAACTTAACCAGCGAATTCTTGCTGGCGCCAACGCCGTTGTCAGTGCGGTGGGGGGATTGTCGTTAGCGGTTGAGACTGGGGCATCGGCTCCCCTGTGCCTGACTGGGATTGGCTGTGCCGCCCCAATGCTGACTGGCGCCATCAGTGGGGCGGCCCTAAAAGCGAGCATGGATTCCACTGCTCAAGTCTTCAGTCCTTATAGTGGCAATCAAGGACAAGCAGTAATTGATTCATTTAGTCCAGCAACGTATCCGGGGGAGTCGACTCCGATCTCGGACGTATTGAAGGGAGCGGCTCCTGTTGCTGTAGGTGGTATTGCTGCGAAGGTACTGACAAGCATTGATGGAGTTGTCGCAGATGCTAAAGCATTAGGTGACGCGGTTGGCGACTCTCTCAATGGATTAGTCGGCAATGCGAAAAAAACGCTATCATTATTTGACAATGAACCGGTGATCCCTGGTGGCAAATTAGTAGCTGACTACCGACCAGTGCTTGAACATGATGATGCAGGGAATGAAATCATGTATCGTACGATGAGCCTTGAACAGTACCAGGAGCTTATGGTGACCTCAAAAGTGCCTGCTACCACTGAGACATCAGTGTCGCCTTCTATCGGGTACTCATCTCAATATAGCGGTGTACTCGTTAAGTTTACACTGGCGCCGGGGACGTCAGCGGCGCTTCAAGATATTGGGGTTACGGCAAATGAGCCCGCTGCGCTTCAGTTTCCTAATATGCCAGCTAGCGCCGGTAATTGGATGCAGACTAATGCTCAATTTAAAGGCGAGGGTAAGCAAATGACGACTCAGCTTGGCCAAGGAAACGCCTTGAGTATTTTTAACCAAAATATTAAAGATTTCGAGCTGATTCCACCCGGAGGTAAGTGATGTTGTTGGAACTGGACTATAAAGGCGCGCCAATGAAGTTGGTGTATGAGCTTTCCAAGGCGCTTGAAAAAAAACCCGAGCGTGTTACTTTGGCGCAGGCGTTAACGCTTGATCCGTCAAGGCCTATGATGGGGCTCAAAGGAACTTGCGGACTGTTTGGTTCAAAAGAGTGGTGGCTGAATATTAGTCAGAAAAAAATGCCGCTGGTGTTTGTTTCAGGAATAATTCGACGGACGTATTTTGCTGGGCATGATAAACCCAGTCAGCACAATACGGTTGAGCTGTTGACGCGTGAAGGTTCCGTCGTTGATGTTGGGATTTATGTGAACGATCGTAACGATGTTTCGCTCTTTAAGGTTGGGCGCGGCGTGAAGGTTGTATACGCTTTGGATGAACTGAAAAAACAACCAGCGCCCGACGGGGGGGTGAATTATGCTGAAACTGCTATTGAAATGGCGGTTTCATTGGAAAATGATGTTGGTCGCTGAGAAGTGGCAAAAAAACTCTTTGCGCTAATTTTGTGGCTCTTGAGTTTAAATAGCGACGGAAGGCCGATTCCGGCCTTCCGGGAGGGACCGCTTTGCGTCGAAAGCGGTTGAAGCCTGAAACAATCAACCCTCGGCTTCGACATTGGTTCATCGTACGGGTACGTCCATAGGCATTCCACCTATGAAGCGTACCCTAGCCAATCAACTGCCTCAGAAACCTACAAGAGCCTTCGCAACGTGACCTGCAATACTCGGGCTCTCGTTCAGTCTACAAGTACTGTACCCATACCAGTCCTTCGTAACCGCTCCATGAACCCCACATTCAAAGCGGCCCTCTGATCCCTGATGCTGTGCTCCCGATTCTTTTCCGGAGCCAGTACCTCATGATGCGACCCGACGCCAAAGTCGAAGAAGTCTACCTCTACCCCAAGCCCGTGGACTTCCGAAAGTCGATCGATGGCCTCGCTGCGCTGGTCGAACTGGACATCAAGGTCGCGGTGTTTGATCCGGTGCTTTTCGTGTTCCTCAACAAACCTCGAAACCGAGTGAAGATTTTGTATTGGGAACGCAACGGCTTTTGTCTTTGGCTAAAACGCCTGGAATCCGAGCGCTTCAAAACCTCGCCGGATTGTTCGGATGAAGCCATCGTGCTGACGGTTCAAGAACTCAACTGGTTGTTGGACGGCTTTGATTTGTGGCGTAACCGTCCACATCAAGTTTCAACGACTCGATTCGTCGCCTGATTCGGTATAATCCAGGGCATGATTTCCATGCCCAAAGACCTTCCCGACGACCCTGTTTTGCTCAAGCAACTGCTTGCGCAGATGCTGAGTGAGCGCGAGTCGGATAAGGGCAAGATCGTTCATCTCGAAGAAGAAAATGCACTGTTGCGTCAGCGCCTTTTCGGGCGCAAGTCAGAGCAGACAGTCGATCCCGCGACCCCGCAAATGGGCTTGTTCAACGAAGCTGAAAGCGTGTCCGAGCCTGTCGATGAAACGGTGGAAGAAGAGGTCGTAGCGCCAACCAAACAGCGCGGTAAGCGCAAGCCTCTGCCCGCCGATCTTCCGCGCATCGAAGTCATCCACGAACTGCCCGAGCACGAACTGACCTGCGCCTGCGGTTGCCGTAAACACAGCATTGGTGAGGAAATCAGCGAGCAGCTTGAGATCGTGCCAATGCAAATCCGAGTGATTAAGCATGTGCGCAAGATCTACGGTTGCCGCGACTGCGAAGCCGCTCCGGTCCTGCGGACAAGCCAGCTCAGCTGATTGAAAAAAGCATGGCCAGCCCCAGCGTTCTGGCGATGTTGCTGACCACCAAATATGTAGACGGTTTGCCGCTTCACCGCTTTGAAAAAGTACTGGGCCGCCACGGCATCGATATCCCTCGCCAGACCTTGGCTCGCTGGGTTATCCAGTGCGTCGAGCACATGCAACCACTGCTGAATCTGATGCGCGACAGTCTGCTGGCCAGTCGCGTCATCCACTGCGATGAAACACGGGGATCGACAAGACGCAGCCACAGGTCACTGCTCAGAACGCCCTGGGCAAAGCCATCAGTTATCTCGCAAGCAACTGGAGCAAGCTGGAGCGCTACGTCGAGGAAGGCTACCTGCCACTCGACAACAACGCCGCGGAACGCGCGATTCGCCCGTTCGTGATCGGAAGAAAGAACTGGTTGTTCAGCGATACGCCCAAGGGCGCGAAGGCCAGTGCTCAACTTTACAGCTTGGTCGAGAGTGCCAAAGCCAACGGCCAAGAGCCCTATGCGTGGCTGCGCCACGCACTGGAGCGCTTGCCAACGGCAAGATCGGTTGAAGATTACGAAGCCTTGCTGCCGTGGAACTGCTCGCCCGCATCGCGTAGCTAAGCGCACCACTCACCTTGAGTTCGGTGGGGTTTATGGAGCGCTTACAAAAATACAGGCACGCTAAGGATGTATACATCCGGTGCCAAAGGGTGCCCTTTGAAACCCAAAGCCGCCTCTACGAGTCGATAAACCTGAGTCATCTTTAGGACAGGAAATGTTTTGTGGCCACCGCCTGCGCGCAGTCGGTGGCCACAAAACCCTGATCAGGGCTGCGCCCCGATACCCCGTTGGATTAGCGTCTTTCAGAAATTCGAGTTTTCTTGATTAGTGCAACTTAAAGCAAATTAACGCCAATCAGAGCAACTTAGAGCAACTCAATGCAATTTCTGTCGGGCATGGAACCAGCACGTTTTTGGTGAGGCACGTTACCGACTGTTTACAAATGAGCTGCGCCATTCGTAACCAATCGACCGTACCAAAGGGGAAACCCCTTTGAACCGCGAAGCCTAACGCGCTGCGCTTGTTGGCCCCTGGCCGTCCGATGGCTTCGCCACCGAACCGCCAGGGGCTTTTTGTCGTCGGCTGATTTAGGTCGTCTAGGGGCTGCTGTGACGGGCTGAAAACCCGCGTCGGGGTGGTTTTGTGCGGTGACAGCGGATCACCAGGGCAGACCGTCCTGCAGGTCGCGCCGCGTCTGGCGTTGCGCGTATAGACAACGAAAATCGCGTCGGGTGATACTGTTGGTACAAAAGGTAATCAGCTCATTAATGGGAAATGGGTTGATGGTGAAGGGCTACCATTACCTGTTCCTTCCAGTGTAGGTGCGTCTGGCCGAGTACCTAATGTTTTGCAAACAGGGGGCAATACTCTAAACAAAAGCACAGCCAACGGCTTGAATGAATATTTTGGTGAGAGCTTAACTCCGCGTAAGTGGGGGAGAGCGCTTGAGGCACTAAAGGCCGATGCCGGCAAGCTGCCTAACAATTTTCACGGTCGAATACTAGATAATGGCGATTATGTAGGTAAGACTGGCGAGGTTGTCGGGAATATTAGGGGTTATCTGCCATGAGTGTAAAAGCCAGAATTACACCTGTAGCTTCAGATTATGAAACCTGCGCTGAGTGCTATGTCAGGCTAATGATTTTTTCCGGAGAATTTCATCCAGACGAAATTACTAAGCTTTTGCAGATTCAGCCTACAGTCGCAAATTTTGCTGGGGAAAATGTTACAAATAGTCGAGGGCTTACTAGGGAGGTAAAAAACTCGATGTGGTTCCTGTCTACTGAAAGTCATATATCCTCTAAAGATATCAGGGAGCATATCGATTGGCTGGTCGAAACTATTTATCCTCATCGTGAATCACTAAGTAAAATTCAAGAGATGGATGGTGTTAAAATTACTTTGAAGTGTGTATGGTTTTCTTTGGTAGGGCACAGCGGCCCAGTACTTTGGCCTGAGCAAATGCGCGCTTTGGCGGATCTGGATTTAGAGTTGTCTTTTGATATTTATTTTGCCGAAAATTAGAGGGTGCAAAAGCGACTGTCTCTAAAAATCCCAATGCAACTAGTGCGCTGACTGACTCAGAGGCAGGCACGCTGGTTGAAAGGAATGTTTTGGAGACGAGTCCCAAAGTAATAAATCAAGCCGAACCAGACGTTCTTGCAAAGGTTAATAACGGACGCAGCCCATATTCTGAGTTAAACGGTGCAATTGGGGAGGCTCGTGGCTGGAGTCAAGCTATTGAATCGGGGCAAACACCAATTTCCGGACCTAGGAAAGAGTCACTCCCAGGTGCAGATTACATTACCTATGATTCATCATCGCGATCTGTGATCGTCTGGGACGCCAAGTATCGCGCTGGATAACAGCTCGACCCACAAAACCGCTGCAATCAAGGATTGGCTGGAAAAACACCCTCGCTTCAAGCTGCACTTCACTCGGACCAGCGCATCTTGGCTGAACGCAGTGGAAGGATGGTTTTCGCAGTTGGAGAGACGGGCGCTGTATCGAGTTGTCTTGCTGATTTGACGGAGTCGAAAAAGGAAACTATCTCCGCACTGTCAACGGTGGCAGGGGGGCTTGCGGGGGCAGCGGTAGGCGGCACTGCGTCAAGTACTGAGGCCGGGGCCAGCGCTGCGCAAAACTCTGTCGATAATAACCAGCTTAGTGTCAATGAAAACATCACGTTGCAGATGGATGAGAGGGCTTATGCAGCCTCTTGTTCAGGTGCCAGCAGTGATGGTTGTCAGACCCTAAAGCAGACCATTGATGAGCTCAAGCAGAAGGGCTCGAGTGTTCTTCCTACTGAAAAAACGGTTGTAGGAGACGACTTTTTCCCTGGCGGAGTTATACCGTCGGAGCATAAACCTGGCGACGTTGTAGGATGCGTAATTTCCGGAAACAGCACGTGCGTGGTGTCGGACCAGATGGTTACGACGCCGTTGGGTCAAGAGTATGTTCTGACACCGGCGAATGATGCACAGGTGGTGGAGCTTCAATCACAAGAAGCTCAGAGGGATGCTCAGCTCAAGCAAATCAGCAGCCAACTGATGGCCAATGGCAATTTCGGATTGGGCGGCGCGCTGCTTGATGGTTACAATGCGGTTAGTGGTACTGATCCGGTTACGGGGCAAGCGCTGACCACTGGTCAGCGGGTGTTGTCCGGGATTGCTTCGGTGTTTAATCTGGGTGGGGCTGTTGCTCCAATATTCGACCTCGATGGCGTGGCGGTTGAGCCTGCTGATGGTGCAAAAGGACTTGGAAAGGATTACGTTGATATTCTTTCTCCTGAAGCAAAGCAACATATTCTGTACGGTGATAAGCCAGGCAGTGGGGGACATATGTGGCCGGGACAGGAAGGAAAGACAGTTTTTCCTGAAAGTTGGTCAGGAGATAAGATTGTTGACGCGGTCGGCGATATCACGACATCTCCGAGTACTAAGTGGTACGCGCAAACTGGAACCGGTGGCGCTTATACAGCTAAAGGAGATGCTGCTAAATGGGTCGCTTATGAAACTCGTGATGGCGTACGAATGCGAGTTGTATATCAGCCGGCTACAGGAAAGGTTGTTACTGCATTTCCTGATGATGCTCCAATTCCACCTTACAAACCAATTAAGTAGGATTTATGTTTGCGGATCGTATCATTAGGTTTGGGGAAAAATTTGAAGGTCGATTAAATTCCGATCTTCTCCAAGGCGCCTTGGATTATGTCGCGTATAGCGAAGAGAGCCTAGCCTTTGAGATATTGTGCGATCATATTTGCGAATATGACATTTCTATAACGGACGAAGAATATAGAGAGGCTGTTCTGCTGGTTCTAGATATGGGGCTTGATTTAGATGAAGGGCCATTTAAGCACCTGCTGGGGTTGAAGCAGTAAAGAGATAGAAGGTAGTTGGTGCAAAAGGAGGGCCAGCGAGTAATCTGAATCCGACGAGTGCTATAACAGACGCTGAGGCTGGAACCAGTGGATTGACAAAGATAGGTTCTTTGAAGGGAGAGCCTGAGCTGCCACCAAAAAATGCAAGTCCGGACATGATTCGATCAATTGAGCGTCAAAATGAAGCTTCGAAGGGACTTGCTCAAGCTGGATATGATGTTGAGCAGTTGGCAAATTCTGGGAAAAAAGGAGCCAGCCCTGATTTGCGGATTAATGGTGAACTAGCTGATGTTTTCTCGCCAATCACCAATAGCCCAATTTCAGTGCTGAAAACAATAACCGGTAAAGTTGAGACTCAGGCTAGCAATATTGTTGTGAATTTGGCTGACTCTCCATTGACCTTTGAGCAGATAGAAAACGCACTGCGCTCGAATCCTGTCGAAGGCTTGAAAAAGATTTATTTGATGAAGGGCGGGGAATTTAGGGTGATAGGGGCAGCGAAGTGACAATTACAATGAATCTTGAGATTGAAGTTGGAATTTCCTTTGAAGAAATTGCTTCAGTGCTCTCAGTGATGGGGGCTGAGCACGCAATTGAAAGTGGTTATCTAACAGGTAACTTTAAATATTCAGGTGTTTATTTTGTATTTCGTTGCTTTAGTACACCTGAGGACGTTGCTGCTGAAGGGGTTAATGTTGATTGGAAAGCAGGTATGAGTGGAGCGTTTCATTGTCCTATAAAATATTTGCTGGAGAGTTCTGAGGATATTAAGTCTTTCCTTACGAAGCTGTCGATAGAGACGGATTTTAAATTTGTTCTTTCTTTTCAGTACGAAAGTTTGTATGTGATTCGTGATGAGTTTGGTATTGGTTTTCTGAAAAACATGGTTGATTAGTTGGTGCAAAAGGGACTCCTGCCTGGGATAACGCTATATCTAAAGCTGACGGAGACTTCGGGTATCTCCCTCCTGTCCGGCAAAACTATGTTAAAGATGTTTACGACTTACAAGGGGCTGTAGACAAGATGCGTGCTAGCGGTGCTAGTGCAGAAGACGTTGCAAAGTATGCGTATGGCGCAAGAAACGAGCTGAAAATGAAGTACAGAGAATATACGCCTCCTGAAATGCTTGATGTCATTGATGCGAGAAACTTGGAGCGATATGGCAACAAAATTGGACCCGGATTTGATGATCTAGTTAAAAAATGTAAAACTTTTGATCAAATAATTGAAAATTTTACGCGGGCTGGCGGTGGAGACCTTTTTCAATGAAGAGATTTGTTGATGAGGACGTTTATGCTCTTGGTCGCATGAAGTCTGGAAGGCTGTATGCGGAGCTGATTTCTGATGTGGGCTGGGAAGGTTTCCCTAATTATGCAGAGAAATTTATTAAGCTCTTCTCTGGTAGCATCATTAGTAGAAGTGATTCTGTTGATACTAGGGTTTGGGGGGTGATTATTAAAGGCCAGCCCCTACGATTGGTTTACGAAGACTTTCCCGTGATGATTAGTTTGGAGTCGCAAAGTGAAGAAGGGGACCGATTTATCGAGGGATTAAGAGAGGCTTTGATAAGCTAAATTAGTCCTTCGGTGCAAAAGCATACGTGCCTTCGAAAACGGCGGTTCAAGAACTTGAGGTAGACGCCTATAAAAACCTTAAGGCAAGAGAGGTTGTTGGAGATGGTCTAGAACACGACCATATCCCTTCATTTGCTGCGTTGCGCACAGCAAAGGAAGCAGAGTTGGGCCGCCCCCTTACTGAGTTGGAGACCAAGACTCTCTACCAAAACTCTACTGCTGTAGAGGTCCCACGAGATGTACATATTGCAGGTCCGACGTATGGCGAGAAAAATACTCCTGCTCAGATTCAGCAAGATGCAGCGGACCTGTGCGGTGCAGTTTGTCGTGATACAGAAGCTTTGCGGGGAGTTTTTGACGATTGCGGGGCGTTCGGCTGGTAAGGTTTTTTGTGGTGTTGATATATTTTATCCGAGATTACTTAGCCTACAGTTTGAGGCGGATGAGTTGCTTGATGAGTTAGGTCTCTCTGATTTGCTGCCTACGGATGCTAAGGTATTCTGCATGCATCAAGGATATGAAATTAATTATTTTCTACCGATCTCTGACGATCCGCCAGTATTTCAGTTTTTTGAAGGTCAGAGTTCGATAGCTAAAACTTGGGATAGCTTTTCAAGCTTCTTAATTGCATCAATAGGAGATCATCTTTTACAATGGTCGGACTTAAATTAACAGGGTTCAAGGTATTGCTTCGAATGCAATAAGGTGCAAAAGCAACTGGTAGCGCTGCCGGAAAGGTAGAATGGAACAAACGTCTCAGGCGCTCCAACATCGACAATCAAAATAAATGTTCGGGATGGTGTTATTCAGACTGCGTTCCCGTACTAGTTAGGAATGGTTATGAGCAGTGGCGGCACACTAATAGAACGATTTGTCGCCCAAGAGTTGGACGACAGCGTTCGCTCTATTTTGAAAGATGCCTTTGATGGGCGGATGTGCTCCAAGAGCGTTCTGCTCAGGGAGTTCGAGTTTAATTGCTTTGACGTTTCTTTGGACTTTGAAAAGGCATCGTCACATTGCAAGATGTTCTTTCCGCTAGAGAGAGTAGCTTTCTTGATATACCGATACGTGATTTTATCTCTGCTTGCGGTTTGAAGGTCTCTTGTTAATTGTAGAAGCCTAGATGTGATCTGACACCGGCCTAGCGCCGGTGTTTTTGCACCCGATATGCACCCTTTTTGCCGCCTTCTTGCATCCTTTCTGCAGTCAAGTTGCACACCTTTTGCACCCACCCTGACGACCTACGGTCTATCTGTCCAACACGCTCTTTTTCAGCATGATTTTTCGCTCCTTAACAGGAGCAAAATCTCAATACACAACACGCCCCTCTTGCGCGTTGAGTATTTTCTATATGCATCATATCGATTCTGAGCGTAGTGGTTAGCTATGTGTTAGTACGAATGGCCCAAATCATGCTGCTTATTATTTGGAGAATAAGAGGTCTGATGGAAGTTTTGTGGTGTTTGAAGTTGATGCTGATCTGAATAATGAAATTATTGCATCAGCGGTAGAGCAGAAGCCAATTCCTGGGGTTGCAAGGAACCCAGATGCGCCCAGGATCGTTGATCCGAGCAAGGGGCAGCCAAGTATCTCTCTTGAATTCCGAAAATTTGGGATAGACTAATTGAGCAACACTCATCAAACGCGAGAGTGTTGACAAGTGAGGAGTTTTTCAATGAGTTTGGACATTGAGTTTTCTAGTCTGCAGGCTGATATTTTTGAAGGTCGGAAAGATATTGCAGTTTTTTTGGTGAAAGGTAGGTTTTATTATTTGGCTGATGATAAAGAAAATTTTTGCATCGATGTTAGGCCTGAGTACAGGTCTTATGTCGAACGCGGCGTTTTGCAGGAGGAGCTTTATGACGCGGCTCTATTCCAGTTCAGGGGAGGGGTTCCTGTTTTAAATTGCGAGACTTTCGAAGTGTATGTGAAGAACAATAATTTGGCTCTGTTATCAGTGGAATGGATGCGAGGGTTCTTCCGGCATAGTCTTCCAGCTGGCTATTTTTCCCAGCTTTACAGAAAGCTAAGTGATGGTCAGGAAGAGAGATTAGTTATGGCGGAGTGGGAGGTTGTCAGATCGAGGTTGCCTAAATTCTATATTGATTTTGATAAAAATATATTTCAGCATATGGACTGGGATAGGTGTCATGAGGATTATGTTCCGCAGGGGTGGAATGCCAAGGCTAGCAGTGAGTTTGGGATGTGGGTTCCGGAAAATTATAAATATTGGTGTGTTTTAGATATGGATTTTTGGAGGTTTCTCTTGTGATTATGGGGAGCTGAATCTCGCAGTCGATGCGGAGAAGGCGCTTGAGGGGTTTGGGCTTGGGGTGAAGGTTGGCGACGATGAAATATTCAGTGGTGCTGAGGACGCAAAAAATGTAGGCGATGCAGCGGGTGCCCCTGAAGGCTATACTGCACAGCTCACACGGTTCGGTATTAGGTGCAAAAGATGTGATGCCGAATCCACGTAAAACCGCTGTTTATTCTTCGACGGCGGAAGGTACTGTCAGTATGTTGGCATTACCGATAATCTTGAAGCGCGGTCAGCAGCACACTTATTCCAGCAAGACATTGAGATTGATGCAATATCAGGTCTTCAGAATGTCTCGTAGTGATGCGAGAACCGTTGAGCAAGTGTTGATCGAATACAACGGTTTAGCTAAAGATGGTGGTTCGTTGATTAACAAGATCAACAGCATCTCTACAGCTAATCCGATTTGTGCGGAGTCTCTCGCTAGAGGTGCGGCTCTTTTGAAGGTATTTGGATATCCAAGGTTCAAATAATGATCAAGATTGGAGATTTATTTACCATCGCAACTGCGAGTGGGAAAGCATATTTCCAGTTTGTAAAAAAACCGCCTGTTGGGTCATTAATTCGTGTCTTGCCAGGTGCGTATGATGGCGAGCCGGATTTGGATGTCTTGATGGAGAAAAAACAAATTTCTGGATTTTTTTCCTTTTTCGGCACCACCAGCGGCACAATAAAAAACAGGATCTGATCCGCCAGCCTCGATAGAAAAAGCGAGACAAAAAACGCGAGGTAATCCTTACGCATAGGGAACTCCTCTGAGCATCTGTTGGCGTTTCCAGCGGTTATTTTCTTCGCTGAAGTATCGGGTCTTGAATTCCTCGTCCTTGATCCTATCAGCCTGCTGAAAGCACAGATTTCAAGCAATCGCGTTGTCTAATCAGAACCTGTACGCCACCCGCACCGACAACCCATTGGACTGGGAGTCCTCGCCAATCGCCTGCGTGCCCTGATAAGCAATCCCGGTGCTAAGCCCTGACGCCCACAGGAAATCCACGCCCAGCGTGGCGGCCAGCGTGTTGTCGCCAAACCCTTCGGTGGTGATTGAGTAGGTTGAGTCCCCCACGCCCACATAGCCCAGCCGTGCGGTGCTGGCAGAGTTGAACGTGTGGCTGTACTCCAGGCGCGAGCGCAGGGTCATGTACGCCCAGCCCAGTGCGATACCGTATTGACCGCGCAGCCCCGCCACGCTCGATAGCAAGGAGATGCGCTGCTGGGCGTAGGCCAGGTTGTAGCTTCCGGCGTCCGATTCGCTGAACCCGCGCAGCCAGGTGGTGGAGCTGTCCAGCCGGCCGTACGGTGAGAGCAGCCAGTTCTCGCCTTTCATTTCGTAACCCGAGCTCAACGAACCGAACAACTGGTCGCCGCTGCGAGACCCCTTGGCATAGCGGGCGGCGTCGCTGGCGTAGCGGTCGCTGTCGAACGTCAGTCGGCTATAGCCCATCAGTGCGTCGAGGAACACGGCGCTTGGGTGGTAGCTGCTATAGACCGCGACGCTGTACGACTCGCCGCGACTGATACTGCCGGAGGAACCAATGTCGCTCTTGTCGCTGCCGTAACCGATCCCCATCCCCACGGTCAGCGCCCTGGACAACCGATAGTCGATACCGCTGCTGACGCCAATGGTAGTGTTGCTGACTTTGCTACCGCTTTGCCGGGTGTCGCCGAAGTCCACGTAGCCGCCTGTCCATACCGACACATCGCCGTTGGGCAGGGGCTGCGTGCCCTTGTCTTCGGCGGCGTGAAGCATGGCCGGTGGGGCATTGGGTGCAGCCTGGAGGTTCGACAGCGCATCCAGGTTGTTCAGGTCGTTGTCGGCTTGGCCTTGCGTGCCCTTGGCCTGCGCCTGGGCCACGTTGAAGTGCAGATTGAAGGCGTTGTGATGACCCTCCAGGCTATGCAGTTGCTCGAGGCGGTCGTTGAAGTTGCTGATCTGCGCCTTGGCGAATTGCTCGGCGCTCTGTGCCTGGGCGTTCAATACGCCGACCACGTCTGCGTCGTGGCTAGGGTCGGGGCGGGCATTGATTTGCAGCGTCAGGGTCGCGGGTTGCGAGGTGCCCCACTGGTTGGCCAGGGTAAAGCGCAAGGTCAGGGTGCCGCTGGCTTTGGCTGCCGCCGTGAAGCTGAGTAGCGTCTGGTTCAGGCGGGTCGTGCCCATGCTCTGAGCGGGTACTTGCACCAGCGTCGCGGAGGTGAAAGGGCCGCCCGTGGCGCCTGCGCTCAGGTCCACGTTCACGCTCTGGCCGGCAGCCACGGTGACGGTGGTGTCCGCTGCCTTGGGCGTGGTGCCATTGATGGTGAGCGAATAGCTGGCCGTGATCCGTGCGCCATTGGCGTCGGTGGCGGTGACCGTCAGCGATGCGTTGCCGGCTGCAGTCGGGGTGCCTGTCAGGCTGCCGGAGCCAGCATCCAGGGTCAGGCCGGCTGGCAGTCCCGCGCTACTGAAACTGTAGGGGCTGACGCCACCGGTTGCGCTGAACACCTGGCGATAGGCGCTGCCCATCGTTGCCGCCGTCAGTGCCCCAGCCGCCGGCGACAGGGCCAGCGTGGCGGCCGTCACTGTGAGGCTGACGGTGGCCGTGCCCGATGTGCCTGTGGCAGTGCTGGCGCTGTAAGTGAAACTGTCGGTGCCTGAGTAGCCGGCGTCAGGGGTGTAACGAATGCTTGTGCCGCTGGCCACGGCGGTGCCGTGCGCGGGGGGGGAGGCAACGGTGACGGCCGTGGCAGTACCGCCCGACAAGGCCAGCGCCACGGCATTGTTCGAGGAATTGGCGGCGACCGTGGCCGATACCGAGGCTACCACTGGCGCCGGCGCGGTGATCGCCAGCGTATAGCTCGCCGAGCCGGTGTTGGTGGCACTGTCGGTGGCGGTGACGGAAACGCTGTAAGCGCCAGCCGCCGCCGGCGTGCCGCTGATTCGCCCTGTTGATGCATCGATGGCCAGTCCACTCGGCAGGCCGGTGGCGCTGTAGCGATAAGGCGCGATGCCGCCCGTGGTACTGATCGGTTCGTTATAGCTGGCGCCTACCTGGCCACCCGGCAGCGCCCCTGCGCCTGGGTTGAGGGTGAGCGGTGCGGCTGTGACGGTGATGGTCACCGTGGCCGGCGCGGATGTGCTTGTTGCATTGCTGACGGTGTAGGTAAAGCTGTCCGTCCCTGTGTAGCCGCTAACGGGGGTGTAGGCGATGACCAGGCCAGACACCGTCGCGGTGCCATGGGAGGGTGCGCTTGCAATCGCGGCACTGGTCGCGGTGCCACCCGACAGGTTGAGCGACACTGCGTTGGCGCTGCTACTTGTCGCGACGGTCACCGACACCGCGCCCGCTACCGGTGCTTGCGCCGCAATGGCTAGCGTATAGCTTGCGGTACCTGTGGCGCCGTTGGCGTCGGTGGCGACGATGGACGGTGTGTAGCTGCCGGCGGTAGTGGGTGCCCCGCTGATGATTCCGGTGGCGCTGTCCAGCACGAGCCCCGTCGGCAGGCCGCTGGCCGCATATGTATAGGGCGACGAGCCGCCTGAGCTGGTGATTGTCTGGCTATAGCTGATGCCAACTTGCCCCCCAGGCAATGTCCCGGAAGCAGGTGTGACCGCCAAGGTAGGGCGCGACACCGTCACAGTGACCGTTGCCGCCGCGGACGTGCCCGAGGTGTTGGTCGCAGTGTAGGTAAACGAATCACTGCCCGAGTACCCTGCCACCGGCGTATAGGTGATCGACGTGCCGGAGGCCGTGGCAGTACCGTGGCTGGCGGCTGAGGCGACGGCCACCGAAGTGGCGGTACCGGTGATCGCTAGCGTCACCGGATTGTTTGCAGTATTGGCGGCCACCGTGGCGGTGACATTGCTGACCACGGGCGCGGCCTCGGCTCGCGTCACGGTGATGGAATAGGACTTGCTGGTCTGGCCGTCGGATGCAGTGGAGACGACGGCAATAGTGTTTGCGCCCACCGCCAGGTTGATGGCCGGAGAATCTGCACCGGACGCGACCGCCGCGCCATTGACCGTGATGGTGCTGTTGCTCGCGGTCGCGGTAGGCCGTACGACGACAGAAGTGGTGCTGTTGCTGACGGCGGCTGCATAGCTGGTGGTGCCGGCCGAGAACGCCGGTGACAGGGTGCCCGCTGACAGCGTCAAGCCGGACAGCGTTGCATCGGCCGCTACGGCCCCGGAGCAGGTGATGCTGACTGCGCTGATGTAAGTGCCGGTGGAAATCTGAACGTACAGGCCGCCCGCCGAAAGTTGGCTGGAAGACACATTGGCCGTGTAGGTTCCAGCACTGCCGGTATAACTGCGGTAATCGGAATAGACCGTGCTCAGCGTTCGCGACCGCAGGTTTACGACATCGGACGTTATCGCGCTGCCCCCGGTGCCCAGCCCAGTGTCGGAGTAGGAAAATGTGATGCTTTCGCCGCTGGCGAAGTCAGTGGTGGTAAACCGGTTTGTATAGGAAGTAGTGCCACTGTTGGCGTTCAGCGTCGAGCATGCCGTTGACAGCGCGTGGGCCATGGTTGCCTGCAGCAGCAGCACTAGGGCCAGTGTGTATTGAAGTGCCCGTTCCTTGAACGACGTACTGGCGTGGCGGTTGTTTTTCTGGATCGCAAGCAAGCAGTAACTCACGGTAAATTCCATTTAAAAAAGCCGCCAGGACGTACTTCGAATGACGGTTGTCGGCGTCGAAGCAGGGAAGGCGTGGGTTCTGGGGGGTGGGGTTATTGCAGATACTGCAAAAAAAGCGATGGCATTATGCCAACTCATTACGCCGGTTGCATCAAGCAAATGATTAGAATTGCGACGTAAAAGCTGCCTTTTTCCTGCGCGTGACCAGGTCGAGTTCGTCGACAAAGACGTCGACTACGCGCACCGGATTGGTATCCGTGACGTAATCGTCGAGGCTTTCGGGAAGCGAGGTACTTTGGCCTCGATGTTCACCTTGAATAAACCGCTTCATGGGCGATCCCCACGATGAAATCCTCAGAAATCATAGCAAGGGTTCGCGGAGGCGTTTTTACACACTCTGGGCCGAAAGCGGCCTGTGGTGACCGGCCGCCTCCAACCCGAAGCGGGCACACATATCCGGGTTTCTCGGCAGCGGTACCTTAAATAGGCTTGGCACAACGGGTACTCAGTAGGGAGGGTGGTAGGATTTGTGGGGTATTGGTGGAAATGAGCGCCGCACGATTTTGTTAGCGTCGACTGACTTTATTTCTATCTATCACCTTGGTTGTGGCCGGGTCAGCAATTCCGCGCCGCCCCGCATCTGTTATGCAGTTAACCTAAAACCTGAAAACTGTACGGGTACAATTCCCCTTATCTGTACCTCAGCCGCCAACCTGCAATGCTTTACTGTCACTCGGCCCACCCACCCGAGTTCGCCGCCATGCTGTCCTCCCTCGACCTGCTGTACGCATTCGCCTTGTTCGCCTTCGTGTCGTCCATCACCCCAGGCCCCAACAACACCATGTTGCTGGCCTCCGGCGTGAACTTCGGTTTTCGCCGCTCCATTCCCCACGCCCTGGGCGTGAGCATCGGGTTCATGGTGATGGTGGTCGCGGTGGGCATGGGCCTGGCGGAAGTGTTCAAGGTGCTGCCGTGGGCCTACACCCTGTTGCGGTGGGCGGGGGCGAGCTACCTGTTGTACCTGGCGTGGAAGATCGCCCACTCCGGCCCGCCCTCGGGTGACAGCGGCGAGGCGCCCAGACCCATGAGCTTTCTGGGGGCAGCGGCGTTTCAGTGGGTGAACCCCAAGGCGTGGATCATGGCCATCGGCGCCATCACCACGTACGTGCCGTCCCAAGGGTATGTGAGCAACGTGCTGGTGATTGCCTCGCTGTTCGCGTTGATCAATTTGCCCAGTGTGTGCGTGTGGGTCAGTTGCGGCAGTGCGCTGCGCAATGTGCTCAGCGAGCCGCGCTGGCTGCGGCTGTTCAACTGGGCCATGGCGTTGATGCTGGTGGCTTCGCTGTACCCCTTGCTCAAGGCCTGAGATTTGCCGTGGGCGGGCCGATCACGTTACGGTGCTCGCTCGAAAAAGAAATCAAGATGCTGTTCATGACTTCAGATTCTCAACCTGCCAAGCCTGCACCGCGCCAGCGGCGCGCCCCCAAGGGCGAGAAGCGCCGCGAGGAACTGCTCGACGCTGCCCTGCAAATGTTTTCCCTGGAGGGCTACGGTGGCGCGTCGATTGCGCGTATAGCCGAGCTGGTCGGCATCTCCGTGGCCGGGGTGTTGCACCATTTCCCCAACAAGAGTGCGCTGCTGATGGCGGTGCTGGACCGGCGTGACGAGGTCAGCCAGAAAATCGCCGATGAAGTGCGCGGCGAGGCCACCCTGCGCGGGTTGCTCGGCAGTCTCAGCGCTATCAATCGTTCCAACGCCACGGCGCCGGGGGTGATTCGTGCCTTCAGCATGCTCAACGCCGAAAGCCTGGTGGAAGGCCATCCGGCGTGGGCCTGGTTCCAGGCGCGTTACGCCACCATTCATGCGCGCATGGTGGGGCAGTTGCAGGCATTGGTCGTATTGGGCGAGGTGCGTGCCGATGTCGACCTGGGCGGGGTGGTGCAGGAATGCCTGGCGATGATGGACGGGTTGCAGTTGCAGTGGCTGCGCTTTCCCGAGGGGCTGGACCTGGTGGCGCGGTTTGATGAGTACCTGGCGCATCTCGAGGTGTCGATCCGCGCCAGATAGCCCAGGTGCGGCGGACACTATCCCTGTGGGACCGGGTGGCACCATTAGTGGCTTTGGGCTACTATTTTGATCTCACCCTGCAATGGACTGCCTCATGCGCCTGCTCTGGAGCTTTGCCGCGGCTGCCGTTCTGGTTTCACCCTTGGCCCTGGCCAAGACCGGCGGCCCCAGCGACGATGAAGTTGCCCGTCGCCTGATCGCCGAATCTATCGCCAGCTACCCGGGTAACTGTCCGTGCCCCTACAACTCTGCGCGCAATGGCAGTGCCTGTGGACGCCGTAGTGCATACAGCAAGCCAGGTGGCTACGCACCACTGTGCTACCGGCAGGATATCTCCGATGAAGACATCGCGCGGTACCGCCAGCGAACCGGCGGATGAGGGCTGACCGGGCTCAATTCAGCTGCACCTTCACTGCCCGACGCATGGCACCCTACCTGGGTCCATTCGCGCGGACTAGTCCAAGTGCGGCGGACACTATCCCTGTGGGACCGGGCGAAGCTCGGGAAGCAGGCGCCGCGTGATTACCAGGCGGAACCGGGTCGGCCGCTTCCCGAGCTTCGCCCGGTCCCACAGCGGCAGGTGGCGCCTATTGGTGGGGTTGCTCACAGGCCGCGATAGTATTCATGCGGGGTGCCTGGCACTGCGCGGCGTATGGGACGCGGCCAGGTCCGCTGCTACGTCCACGGTTGGCCGGGGGAGCGGGCTCAGTTTAGGTGCACCTTTAATTCCTGACCGGCTTGACGCATGGCGGCCTTTACTTCGGGAATCGTGCTCAGGGGGTTGAGCAGGCCATAGTCGTGGATCATGCCGTTGTAGCGCACTGCCGTTACCTCGACACCGGCGGCGTCCAGGTGGCGGGCATAGGCTTCGCCTTCGTCCCGTAGTACGTCCAGGCCGGCGGTTTGCACCAGGGCCGGTGGCAGGCCTTTGAGCTGTTCGGCACTGGCACGCAGCGGCGAGGCGTGGATGTCGGCGCGCTGGGCGGCGTCGGTGGTGTAGCTGTCCCAGAACCAGGTCATCATGTTCCGGGTCAGGAAGTGTCCTTCGGCGTATTGCTGGTACGAGGCATCATCGAAGCTGGCGTCGGTCACCGGCCATAGCAACAGCTGGAAGCGCAGCGCGGGCGTGCCATGTTCCTTGGCCATCAGGCTGACCACCGCGGCCATGTTGCCGCCCACGCTGTTGCCGGCCACGGCCAGGCGCTTGCCGTCCACACCGATCTGCTGGCCATGCTCGGCCACCCAGCGGGTAGCGGCGTAGGCCTGGTTGATGGCGGTGGGGTAGTGGGCTTCGGGTGAAGGCGTGTAGTCCACGTAGACGGCCACGGCGCCGGAGTTCACCACCAGGTCATGGATCAGCCGTGCGTGGGTTGGGTAGTCCCCCAGCACCCAGCCGCCGCCGTGGAAGAACATGAACACCGGCAGGTCACCTTTGGTCTTGGCAGGGCGCACGATGGTCAACTTGATGGCCTGGCCGTTGGCCTGGATGGTCTTGTTGCTGACCTCGGTGCCCGACAGGTCGACCTTCACCGAATGCTGCGCACCGGTGAGTACCGCGCGGGCATCGTTGGGGCTCAGTTGCTCGAGTGGCTTGCCGCCGCTGCTGTTCAGGGCGTCGAGGAAGGCTTGGGTGTGATGTTCGGCCTGGTTGTCGGCGGCGAAAGCGTTGCCGATGGACAGGGCCAGCAGGGAAGCGGTGAGGGTGGCGCGCAGGGTCATGGTGATGTTCCTTCAAGGGTTCGGTCAGTGGTTGGCGGCGACCCGAGGTGTGGGTGGGTACGCGGCATGGGGGACACTGTACGAAGTTGCCCTTGAGGGGACAATTAGCCGAAAAAGGAAATCATTGATTCTATTATGGGGATAATGGCCGCCGTAGCAGCGGACCTTGCCGCGTCCCAGCCGCCGCGCGCTGCCTGATGCACCGCGTGGCGGCCGGAGGCGGCCATGGCCGCTGCTACGGGCCGGGTGGCGAGCCACCCGGACCGGCAGGTGTATCAGTTACCGCTGGCCGAACCCTGGGTGGTGGTCGACGTGGTGTCGTAGTCACCGCTGTCGCTGGTATCAGCGTCGTCACTGTCGGTCTGGTCGTACAGGCCGCCGGTGTTGATCGCTGGCAAGGTCACCTGGGTGGCCTTCAGCGCTGCGCGTGGCAACGGGTTGCTGGTGGTGGTCGACAGTTCCTGGCGGAACGGGTTGACCAGTTTGGCGTGCAGCTTGATGTCCTGCGACGAAGCACCCAGCGACAGGTCGAAGGTGTCGGCGTCGACCACCCACTGCTTGCTCTTCTCGTCGTAGTAGGCCAGCGAGCGGTCGTTGAGCTCGATGGTCACGCGCTTGCTTTCACCCGGCTTCAGGAACACCTTCTTGTAGCCTTTCAGCTCTTTGAGGGCGCGCTCGACTTTCGGGTGCTGCTGGCCCACGTACAGCTCGGCCACTTCGGCGCCGGCACGCTTGCCGGTGTTGGTCAGGTCGAACGACACCTTGATCGGCACGTTGCCCACCGCGGTCCCCGGGGTGACCTTGATGTTGCTGTAGCCGAAGGTGGTGTACGACAGGCCGTAACCGAACGGGTACAGCGGCTTGGTGTGCTTCTTCTCGTAGCCGCGGTAGCCCAGGAACAGGTCGTCCTTGTAGCTGGTTTCGGTCAGCGCGCCGCTGTTGTCGTAGTTCGGGAAGTCGGCGTACAGCGGGTTGTCTTCGATGTTGCGCTCGATGCTGATCGGCAGCTTGCCCGACGGGTTGACCTTGCCGAACAGAATCTCGCCCACTGCCTGGCCACCGTTCTGGCCGGGGAAGAAGGCATGCAGCGCGGCCGGCACGTTGTCGATCCAATCGCTCATCTTCAGGCCGGTGCCGCCGTGCATGGCCACCACGGTGTTGCGGTTGACCTTGGCGATGCTGTTGATCAGCTCGTTCTGGTATTCAGGCAGGTCGAAGCCGTGGTCGAACCCTTCACCTTCGTATTCGCTGCTGTTGCCCACGGCAACCACGACCGCGTCGTACTTGGACAGGTCTTGTGGCGCGGCCAGGGACGCCCAGCTCATCTGCACGCCGACCATGCCGCCCATGGTGGAGAGGTAGCCGTCGCGGCGCGAGTATTCCAGCTTGATGTCGTAGGCCTTGCCGGCTTCCAGCTTGATCTTGCCCGACACGGGGATGGTCGGCGGGATGCTGTTGGTGGGCAGGTGCTCACCGTCGCCGTTGTTGATGATTTCCTGGCCGTTGACCCACAGGCGCACGGCGCCGTCGGCACGCACTTTGAAGACCTGGTCGCCGCTGGTGGTCGGAGTGACCTGGCCGGTCCAGCGTACCGAGGTGTTGGAGGTGTCGCCATTGGTGGGCAGGTTGGTGTCGCTGGACCAGTCCATGTTCACGTGGGTGTCGGTGCGGGTAGCGGCCGGGTCGCCGGACCACGTGGCGTTGGTGAAGAACTCCGCGGTCAGGCCGGCCACGCTCTTGCCGGTGCTGCTGTCGGTGTGGCTCCAGGTGGACACGGTCGGGTCCAGGGACAGGCCGTCGATGAAGTCGACCTTGGCGTTCGGCGCAGTCTGGGCGATGCCCGACAGCTCGCTGATGTACTGGGTGGCCTCGACGTTGGCACTGCCAAAGCCGGTAGGCGGCGCGTACTTGGCCAGGTCGCCGACCACGGCGATTTTCTTGACTTTCTTTGCGTCCAGCGGCAGCACGTCGCCTTTGTTCTTGAGCAGCACGATGCCTTCACGGGCCACGTTCAGTGCAGTCTTGTTGCTGGTGGCGCTGTTCATGTTGTGGACGGTGGACGGGGTCTTGCTGTCGAACTTGAACAGGTAGATCTGGCGCAGGATGCGGCGCACCTTGTCGTCGATGGTGGCGGCGCTGAGCTGGCCGTTCTCCACGTACGGGGTCAGGGCGGTGGCGTTCATCTGGTAGCCCATCATGTCCAGGTCGGTGCCGGCGTTGGCCGCGGTGATCCCGGTGATGATGGCGTTGTAGTCACTCTGCACGAAGCCCTTGTAGCCCCATTCCTTTTTCAGGATTTCGCCGATCATGTGCTTGCTTTCGCAGGCGTAGTCGCCGTTCACCTTCTGGAACGAGCACATCATCATGGCCACGTTACCGTTCTTCGAAGCCGATTCGAAGGTGGGCAGGGTCATCTCGCGCAGCACGCGCTCGGGGATGGTTTCGTTGAGGGTGAAACGGTTGGTTTCCTGGTCGTTGGCGGCGAAGTGCTTGGCTTCAGCCCACACGCCGCGGGCCTGGATGCCGTTGATCACCGCAGGGCCCAGGCTGGCGCCCAGGAACGGATCTTCACCGGACAGGTATTCGAACGCACGGCCGCCGTAGGGGGTGCGGTACAGGTTCATGCCCGGGCCGGTCACATACTGGTAGCCACCGGTAGCGGCGTCATAGCCCAGGGCTCGGCCGAAGTCGATGGCGCGACGCGGGTTCCAGGTGGCGGCGATGTTCGGGCCGGCGGGGTAAACCACGCCCTGGTCGTTGCCGTTGCTGGTGTAGCGAATGCCGGCGCCGCCGTCGGCACCGTAGATTTGCGGGATGCCGTACTGGGTCAGCGGCTTGACGTCCCAGCCACCGGTGCCGGCCAGGTAGTTGAGCTTTTCTTCCTGGGTCATTTTCGCCAGGGTCTGCTGCGCGGCCTTGTCGGCCCGTGCTTCACGCGCCTGCTGCTGGGCAGGGTCGGCGGCGTGTACCTGTGAGATGGCCAGGGCCAGCAGAGCCAGCGCCGATTGCGCGCCCAAGGTTCTACGTTTGTTCATGTGTTACTCCAACGGCCAATGGTGTCCATATACGGCGGTGCCTGCCCGGGTGGGCTGGTGCACTTTCTCCAGACAAAACGTGGCCGTCACCCTGATTGCCAAGTTGCAAAAAATGGCGGTGTGCGGACCATGTTTTCAAACAAGTTTAATTAACTTGTCATGTTTTCTGTCTATATAGGAGGTGCCATTATTACGCTATCGTTTGTAGCCGGAATCAGCCCCGATAGCGGCGAAATTAAGACAATTGTTGCCGTCGCTTGTCAATCGAAAGGTTTTTTTCGTCGATTTTCGTGATTTTGTGTCTGGATGTGTGAACCTTTGCAAAACCTACTGGTCGATGGGTTTAGCGATTTCGAGGGTGCTTGTCTCGGTTCGCTAGTTCTTCAAGCTGGCACTGTGCGCTATTGTCGCAGTTTCAACTTTCAGTGATGGCTATTTGAACTTTCTTACTTTTCCGCTCAATGGAGTTACTTGTTATGAAACTGTCTTTCGTGGCGGCCTGCGCAGCCCTGAGCCTGTCGTTCGCCGGCGCCACCTTCGCTGCAGATTCCACTGACGCGTCCACCGCCTCCGGCGCTTCCGACTCCACCGTCATGACCCAGAGCCACGACACCAAGGCCACCCAGAAACACAAGAACGAGTCGAAGAAAGGCGGTCGTCCGCTGAACACCACGGCGAAGAAAACCGCCAACTGACCCTCCGAGTTTCACCCGGCCGGGCATCGCCGCTGATGCCCTGGCCCCCAGATACAGTTGCCCACCGTGCCCGACACTTCCCCGAACCTTCCCGCCGCCCCCGACGATGCTCAGGTGTGCCAATGGCTGATGCGCCATTCCGGCCTCAAGGCCGTCGACCTGGAGCGTGCCCGCCGCCTGGCCGCCGAAGACGACGACAGCGAGCTGCCAGCGTTGCTGACGCGGCTGGGGCTGGTCTCGGAGCTGGAACTGGCGCGGGCCTGGTCAGCCTTGCTCGCCGTGCCGCTGATGCTCGCCGAGCAGGCGCCTGGCACGCTGGAACGCGTGCCGCCGCTCACTGAACGTTTCCTGCGCCACTACCGTGTGGTGCCGGTGGCCTGGGACGAGCAGGGCGTCGAGCTGTTGGTGGCCCACCCGGGCAACCCGTACCCGTTCGAAGCCGTGGCCCACGCTTGTGCCGCGCCGGTGCGCCTGGCCATTGGCCCCGGCAACGAGATCGACAGCCTGATCGAGCGTTACTACGGTCAGGGGCGCTCGGCCATGGGCTCGCTGATCGAGACACTGGACGAAGACAGCGGGGCGCTGGAAGACATCGAGCATCTGAAAGACCTGGCCAGCGAGGCCCCGGTCATCCGCCTGGTCAACCTGATCATGCAGCGGGCGGTGGAGCAGCGCGCATCGGACATTCATATCGAACCGTTCGAAAGCCAGCTCAAGGTGCGTTACCGCATCGACGGTGTGTTGCACGAAGCCGAGGCACCGCCGTCCAGTTCCTCGGCGGCAGTGATCAGCCGGGTAAAGATCATGGCCCGCCTGGACATCGCCGAGCGCCGCTTGCCTCAGGACGGGCGCATCATGCTGCGCATCCAGGGCAAGGAACTGGACCTGCGCGTTTCAACGGTGCCCACCAGCTTTGGCGAGTCCGTGGTGATGCGTTTGCTCGACCGCCAGACGGTGAGCTTCGATTTCCAGAGCCTGGGGTTCGACGGCGAGCGCCTGGAAGGTTTCCTCGATGTGCTGGAAAACCCCCACGGTATCCTGCTGGTGACCGGCCCCACCGGTTCGGGCAAGACCACCACCTTGTACACGGCGCTGTCGCGCCTCAACACGGCCGAACGCAAGATCATCACCGTGGAAGACCCGGTGGAGTATCAGCTGGAAGGCATCAACCAGATTCAGGTGAAACCGGCCATCGGCCTGGACTTCGCCGGGGCGTTGCGCTCCATTGTGCGTCAGGACCCGGACGTGATCATGATCGGCGAAATGCGCGACCTGGAAACCTGCCGCATTGCCATTCAATCATCCCTGACCGGCCACCTGGTGCTCTCCACCCTGCACACCAACAGCGCCGCAGCGAGTATCACCCGCCTGCTGGACATGGGCGTGGAGAGCTACCTGATTGCCTCGACGGTGAAGGGCATTCTGGCCCAGCGCCTGGTGCGCCGCCTGGACCCGGCCACGCGCATCCCGTTCGAAGCGCCGGCCGAGCTGGTTGCCGAACATGGCCTGGACCGTTTCACCGACCAGCGCCCCATCCTGCTCTACAAGCCCGCCGCGTCGGCGACCGGCAGTGGTTACTTCGGCCGTAGCGCCATCACCGAATTGCTGGTGATGAATGAAGAGCTGCGCAGCCTGCTCATGCGCCAGGCCGATGCTGCGACGCTGGAGCAGGCCGCCCGGCGCGGCGGGTTGCGCACACTGTATGAAGAAGGCCTGCGCCAGGCCGTGGCTGGCATCACCTCGCTTGAGGAGGTGCTGCGCGTGACGCGCGGCGAATAAGCCATGGCTCATTTCAGATACCGTGCGCTGGACAATGAGGGCACCGGCCAACAGGGAAGTATCGAAGCCAGCGACCAGCAGGCCGCCGTGGCACTGTTGCAAAAGCGTGGCCTGCTGGTATTGCAGGTTGATGCCTTGGGCGGACCTGGCCTGCGCCGGGCCCTGAACCGTGGGGCCCTCAATGGCGCCGCCCTGGTCAGTTTCACCCAGCAACTGGCGACCCTGCTGGGCGCCGGCCAACCCCTGGAGCGCTCGCTGGGCATTCTGCTCAAGCAGACCCAGGCGCCCAAGGCCCACGCCCTGATCGAACGCATCCGCGAACAGGTGAAAGCCGGCAAGCCTTTGTCCCAGGCGCTGGAAGAGGAGGGCGGGCAGTTCTCCACCCTCTACATCAGCATGGTCCGCGCCGGTGAGGCCGGCGGCGCCCTGGAAAACACCCTGCGCCAGCTCAGCGATTACCTGGAGCGCAGCCAGACCCTGCGCGGCGAAGT
>Ga0207713_1000109_pt1 | contig 137009 bp, 100 predicted proteins | sample KBSS64metaG_FD_184404 | JGI IMG/M metagenome (GOLD analysis project Ga0207713, IMG submission 184404) | Switchgrass rhizosphere microbial communities from Kellogg Biological Station, Michigan, USA - KBS S6-4 metaG (SPAdes) (version 2) | ecosystem: Host-associated > Plants > Roots > Rhizosphere... | reverse complement strand
GGGGGGGGGGGGGGGGAGAAGGCCGATATGCTCTTAGGCTACATGAATAGATGGATCAAGTACGATGAAAATGAATATGCGCTACACCTTGAGTTCAACCAAAGTGGTGCATTAAGTAAAATATCTTTAATGGCACAAGAGTAATCAAGCACCAGCTTAGGCCAAGGTACTTGTTGTTAAGCCAAAAAATCCCGCTTCTCGCCGTCGTAACTGGATCACTCCAAGTGCGGCGGTGATCTCCAGGTGATGATGGGGGTACTTAATTGCCAGTATTTTCAATGGCCCTGGTGAGAAGCTCAATCTTGTTCCGATGGACGGTAATCTGAATAAGGGCGTCTGGAAACAGATGGAGAACACTTGGGCTAATGCTTTGAAAGATGGTAAAAAAGTCGACGTGAATATCCAGCCGATATACTCGGGAGATAGTACTCGACCAGATAGGTTTATCGTTAAGTATTCGATAGACAATGGTAGGCCTGTGAATATTGACTTTAAAAATACTCCTGGAGGTAAATGATGCAACATCAGGAGATATATCAAAAAATAGGAAAAATATTGTTTAGTTGTGGGCCAGATAATGCTAGAAAGCTGATCGTCAGAGCTGAAGTATTCCCTGAGAATGATGGGAGTAAATATGAGTTCGACTATCTGGATGAAAACGGAGATCTAGGCTGGTTCGATCCAGATGGTAGAGCTATAGCCGATTTAACGGATGCTTTAATTGAGTTAAAAAATTTTTTTATAGACAATAACCTGACTAATGGGATGCCAGCCTGGTCAAAGTGTGAAATAACGGTGGATGTTCCCGAAGAAAAAATAAATATAAAAGTGCAATACGATGATTAACAAAAGATCCCGGCCTTGCGTCGGGATCTTCACATCTACGCCCTAAAACCTCCCTCTTCCCGCCGCTGCAACCGGATCACACCGGAGCGGCGGTGACTTCCAGTTGTGCCGCATCGGTGATACCGGACTCGGTGAGCCAGTCGCCACCAATAACCAGCTCGCCATTCTGCCTGACCCAGTCTGCCCCCAGATCCGTGCGGTGCTGGCTGGGTATATTCGGCTCATCCATGAGCCTCACCCCTGTCGGGGCCGCTGCAAGCAGCGTTCAAATCTGCTCCAGGCAGATTTGTCACACAGTGCTTCCCAGACAGCATCGTCGGTAACGGTAGTGATCCACAGCCCGTCCGGCCGCAGGGTGAGTTGCAACGGTTCACTGATGCCAAAACCCAACTCGGCCAGCTCAACGCCAGAGACTGTCAGTTCCGGGATAGGTTCTGGGGTAAAGGTAATGTTCATAGGACGGTTCCTTCCGTGGTGGGTGCGATGCGGATGATCAACCGTCCCGGTTCTGTGATCACCTCGATCCTCTGGCCGGTGGTAAATGGACGGCAAGAACGAGAGCCAGGGCGGCACGTTGGGTGTGGGCATCGGCTCCGGCAGCATCAGCCTGAGCAAAGACAAAATGCACAGCAACTACGACAGCGTGCAGGAGCTGCGGGTGCTGCGACAGCGGCATTGGGAACCAAAGCGATTGCCGAGGCCATGTTCGGCACCAGCGACTTCAGCAAAATGAGTGAAGAGCAGCGCCAGACGGTTTCTGCATTGGCTACGCTTGCAGGTGGTTTGGCCGGCGGTCTGGCCAGCGGTGATACGGCGGGAGCGGTGGCTGGCGGGCAATCGGGTAAGAATACCTCCGAGAACAATGACCAGTTTAGCTTGCCGCCAGGGATGATGAGCTACGGTCAGGGCGCCTCTACTTTGGCAGAACAAATGGTGAAAGACGGTAAAAGCTCGGCAGAAATCAGCTCTGCGTTGAATAAGTATGCGAAAGGAGATTTACCTGAAGGTGCGAATATCACTAAAGTGATTGTTAATGGCTACAAAGATGGTGTGCTGATAGCGGGAGCTATTTATATGGGGCCTGCGGCATCCATAGGTAAGGTAGCGGTCAGCTCTATATTGAGCGGCGGAGCGAATGCAGCATATCAATGGTACGACATGAATCAACCGGGAAATGAAAACAAAACTTATGATTATTGGGGCACTACAGCGGCGGCAGTAACGGGGGGGTTGGCTCCGGGAAGAGGTATCCCAGCCAATATCGGTATTGCAATGGGAGGTACTCTCTTTACTGATGGAGCTGATCCTGTGTCGGTTGGTGCTGCTGCAGGCGGTGCGCTTGCCGGGGGTGGATTTGGTAAGTATGCGTCTGTAGGCGTTACTAAGATCCTTGGGGACGATAAGGTTCCTGGGTATGTGTATGATTTCATCGGCGGTATGTCGTCCGAGTTTACTAGCGGCTTTATAAAGGATGTTTCAAAGCCTGTTGATGAAAAGGGGAGTAAAAAATGATGGGGTCGCTTATTAAATACATCAAGCTATTTATCTATAGTTGGGTATTTTGCATTGCCTTCTTGCTATTAATTGGTGCTGTTATTTCAACGGTGTCGTTTTTCACTAGTGGGGAGTTTAAATTTCCTTTTGATCAGGTCTTAAGAGCTGTGTTTTTCGGCTTTGTCGGAGGAAGTGCAATATCGTTGGCGGCTATTTTATTTAAGCTTTTAGATTGGTATCGGTCGCGTAAAGACAAAAAGGTATAATTATTAAGGTGTTGTGTTAATTTTTAATCGGGCTGAATGCCGTTTTTTGAATAGTGATTTTATTCAGCCCAACTTAAAATACATTTTTAGTTTAAATATTGAGATTAATTATGCTTGTAAAGCGATTGATAAAAATACTGGCTGTTACCCTCTCCGTCGGCGCTGTCTCAGGCTGTTCAGTGAGCTTAACAAAATCTATGGGAGATTATACGGGTACAGATTCCGCCAGGATCAGAGTGAAAAACTACCTGCCGCCGTTAACGCTGGAGGTTTATGAAAAATCAGGAGAGTGTTACAAACTTGCCGATGCCAGGACGTTAACCGCCGGGGTTAACGTTATCGGTATAAAGTCTACCTACAATAAAAAATTACCGGGTATGTTGCCGCCGTCGCCTGAAATGCAGGGCATGGATGCGATAGAGTATAAAATCAAAGCGAATCAACATGTCAGCATCACCTATAAAGAAGAGACGTTTAGATCGCAATACAATCAAATTATCGCCACCCGTTCCTCCAGTTTCATCCCTGAGGTCGGCCACGACTATGATATTTACCCAGTCAATGCGTATGTAAGCATTATTGATTTGACAGCGGGTAACCATGCGACAAGGTCTTGGGGAAAAGAAGATAAAGAGTGCCATTACAAGACCGGGTTACTGGGCGGCAGGAATTACTATTAATGCGTGCTGGTTCGCAACTTACGATTTCGACTGATTTATTTTTATCTCATGTCAGTTATTATTTATTCTTGTTTACTAGCTATTGGGTTTATAAATTCCAATAAAATATTCATGTCATCAATAACTCATGGGTTCATATGAGTTGGCACTGTATTTGTTCTACTTACTATTAAGGATGATTCGATGAAGATGTTAGTTATCGCCAGCATGGTTATTTCCACTCTGGGCCTCAGCACTGCGGCCCATGCCGGGCAAAGTACCCTCACTGCCGGTTATGCGCAAAGCAAGGTGCAGAATTTCAAAAATATCAACGGCGTTAACCTCAAATACCGTTATGAGTGGGATTCACCGATCAGCGTGATCAGCTCCTTTACTTATATGAGCGGCGATAAGAGCGAATCTTACTATATATATCGCGACAGGATCGATAACTATGCGGAAGTCAAATATTACTCCTTGTCGGTTGGCCCGGCGTACCGTATTAACCAATATATCAGCGTCTATGGTCTTTTGGGTTTGAATTATAATAAGGTCGATTACACGTCATCCTGGAATAACTACGCCTACAACACTTACGAGTATATGGGCGAAGAGAGAGGCAGCCAGAAGAAAACCTCCTTTATGTACGGCGTTGGTTTCCAGGTAAACCCAATGGAGAATCTGGCGTTTGATGTCGGCTACGAAGGCTCCAGACTGGATGTCAATGGCCGGAACTTCTCGATCAACGGCTTCAATATCGGCGTTGGCTATCGTTTCTGATGAGTTGAGCGCTGTCGGCCTCCCCATTGCGGGGGCCGACAACCTTTACCCCCCCTTTTTCGATAAACCGCTCGCTACAAATATCTCAGGCTTTGCCCATCAGCGGATCGCTGACGCTATCCCGGCCGGTTTCCAGGCGGCCTGCCAGCCGCCGCTGCCAGCCGTGCGCGCTCTCTAGCACCAGATCGTACCAGCCGCCGCTGGACAGGGTATTGAAGGTCTGCCGATGGTTTTCGCCCGCCGGCAGTTCAATGCGCCACGGGCCGTTTTGCGTATAAGGGCAGCGGGCGATAGTGACGGTTACTGCCTGGTCGCCGGGGTTATTGAGCGCCAGTTCCAGGCTGCCGTCATGTGGAACCAAACGCACTTCCGGCTGCGGCCGTTGCAAGGTGCCGCGCAGCTCACGGTGGAAACCGTTGGGCCCCAGCAGCCAGAGGTGGTATTCGTCCGCTGTTTGCCAGTCATCGCTGACAGCTTTGCCGGCCTCGACGGTGTAACGACGCGGGATCTGGTCCAGATGCCGCTGATCGTAAACGTGAAACACCGCACCCTGCTCACCGGTATTCAACAGATTGAGCGTCAGCCGTTTTTGTTCGGGATAGGCGCTGGCTTCGACATGCAACTGATAAGGCAGCGCCCGGGAAGGGCGCGCCAGCCGCTGCTGATGCGGTAACTGCTGGCTGCCTGGCGGCGGCAACGGCACCTGCGGCAGTCGTTCCTGGTGCATGCGCAGGCGGTCGGCGGCGTGACGGGTGGTGGTCGGCAGCTTGGGCAAGGTTTCCCCGTTGGGATCGACAAAGTTGAATGCCGAGGTGAGATCGCCGCATACCGCGCGGCGCCAGGGGCTGATGTTAGGTTCATGCACCTGAAAACGTTTTTCCAGAAATTGCAGTACCGAGGTGTGGTCGAATACCTGCGAATTGACCCAGCCGCCGCGGCTCCAGGGCGACAGGATCAGCATCGGCACGCGTGGCCCGGGGCCATAGATGCGGCCATCCGGCGGCGGTTGCTCCTGCGAGCCGGGCGGAGCGACATGCTGGAATATCTCGGTGTCGAACGGCACCGTAGATTTGCCGGCGAAGCTGCCGTCTTCCCGCAGCGAAGGCGCCGAAGGGGAAGGCATGTGATCGAAGAAACCGTCGTTTTCGTCGTAATTTACCAGCAACACGGTTTTGCTCCATACCTCGGGGTTGTCGGTCAGCGCATTCAGGATCTCCTGGGTAAACCAGCCACCCTGCACCGGGCTGGAAGGCCCGGGGTGCTCCGAGTAGGCCGCCGGGGCGATTATCCAGCTCACCTGCGGCAGTTTGCCTTGCTGCACGTCGGCGCGAAAACCGGCCAGCATCGCTTCCAGATCGTTACCGTCGGCGGCCGGCAGGGTATTGCCGTTGCCTTTGTACAACGGCGCGCTGTCGTTCAACTCGTCGCGGTAGGGCACAAAGGCGGTGAAGTCTTTCGGCGGTTGCGCCGGGTTGCCCACTTTAACGCTGGCGGCGCGGTACTGGCGAAAGCCCGCCAGCGGGTTATCGGTGAAGTTATCCGGCAGGAATTGGTAAACCTTCCAGCTGACGCCGCTCTCCTCCAGCCGTTCCGGATAGGTTTTCCAGTCGTAGCCGACGCCGACCGGGCCGGGGCTATCCCACTCGTTAACCACCACGGCGACGTTGGCCGCCGACGGGCCGTTGGTGCCGGTCCAGTGGAACAGGCGGTTGGTGTTGGTGCCGGCGTGGATTGAGCAATGATAGGCATCGCACAGGGTAAAGGTTTCCGCCAGGGCAAATTGGAACGGCAGTTCGTGACGGCGGTAATAGCCCATCGAGGTCGGCGTTTTATAAGTGGGCCAGGCATTCATCCGGCCATGGTCCCAGGCCGACTGCTCATCCACCCAGGAATGCGGCGTGCCCTCGACGCGCTGGGCGTTGCCGCGTTTGCTGTCCAGATGGTAAGGCAACACCAGCCGCTCGGCGCCCTGCTGTTGCCAGACGTGGCGGCCTTCCGGCAGAGGAATGGTGATGCGATCGCTAAAGCCGCGCACGCCGGGCAGGGTGCCGAAGTAGTGGTCGAAGGCACGGTTTTCCTGCATCAGGATCACCACATGCTCGACATCCTTTATCGTGCCGGTGCGGTTATTGGCCGGTATGGCCAACGCCTTGCGAATCGAGGCGGGTAACAGTGAAAATGCCGATCCGATGGCGGCAGCCTGCAGTAATTGTCTGCGTGAAAAATGGGGCATGCGTCGTTAACTCCCTTTAGCGGTGTGGTTTGAAGATAGTTGTTAACGACGGTAATGGCCAAAAATAACAAGGAGATGAATGGGGGAAATAATGCCCCCGGGTGAGGGCATTACAGGGTTGGCGTTTATTGTCTGATCAACCGGCCCAGGGTTGGTGCCGTTTCGAAATCACTGCGGAACGGGTTGATGTCCAGACCGCCACGACGGGTGTAGCGAGCGAATACGCTGAGTTTTTCCGGCCGGCAGTGTTGCTTGATGTCGTTGAAAATGCGTTCGACGCACTGCTCGTGGAACTCATTATGCTGGCGGAAGGAGATCAGGTAGCGCAGCAGGCACTCGCGATCGATTTTCCGGCCCTGATAATGGATCACCACGCTACCCCAATCCGGCTGGTTGGTGACCAGACAGTTGGATTTCAGCAGATTGGAGGACAACGTCTCCGTCACGATTTCCGCCTGTTCGCTGGCGGCACCGTGCAGATATTCCGGTTTGAAGTCGAAGTCATCCACGGCAATATCCAGGTCGTCAATATTGATGCCCGGCAGGTGGTCGATCTGCGATGAATAACCCTCTAACCCCGGATACAGCTTCACCCCGACTTGACCGTTGGCGGCCTGCGACAGATCTTTTTGCATCGCGGCGCTGACCTGTTCCACGCTGTCGAAACGCGTCTGGTTAAAGCTGTTGAGATACAGCTTGAATGATTTGGACTCGATCAGGTGGGCTGAGGAATAGGGCAAGGTGAATTCGCCAATGCCGACCACCGGCTTGCCTTTGGCATTGAGCCAGGACAGCTCGAAGGCGGTCCACAGATCAAAGCCGTGGAACGGCAGGTTCTGTTCATCTACGCCGATCAGATCCCGACCTCTTGCGCGTGGCAGGGCTTCGAGCAACTCGGGAGCATACTGGTCCGGGTAATCGGAGTTGGCGCCAAGATGGGTGATTTTATCTTGTTTGTTGATATGCATATTTATTGCTCCTTGCAAGATCGGTATTGATATAGCGGTTAAACAGGCTGCGGGCGGCGTAAATCGGCCCAACACCGACCAGGGCGTAGACTACCTTGATCAGGAACTGTGACAGGATCATGGTTTTGATGATATCCCAGCTCAGGACGTTGTAGAACGCCAGGGTACAGAACACCACGCTGTCGATGGCCGAGGCGACCACGGTGCTGGTGATCACCCGCACAAACAGGTAACGGGAGTTGGTCAGTTCCTTGATTTTGCACAACAGATAGGAATTGACGTTCTCGGAGATCAAATAGGCCGCGGATGAGGCTACCAACACGGCCATGATGCTGTGGACGATGCCGTCATAAGTCTTGCTGAATTCCCACTGCGGAATGCTCGGCACCAGCGTGGTCGCCCAGACGCCCAGTACAAAAATCAGGTTGGCCATAAACGAGATGATAATGGTGCGTCTGGCCAGTCGCAGTCCGTAAAACTCGTTCAGAATATCCACCAGGATAAAGGTGAGGGGGTAAATGAATATTGCCGGAGGCGTGATCAGGTTCAATGCGGGGATTTGAATCGGTTTGACGCCACACAGGGTTGAGAAGATATAAATCACGCTGAGCGCCACGGTAATGATCAGATAGGCATACCAGGATCGTTCATGACGATCGCTGAGCTCATAGGCGGTTTGCTGTTGGTTATTGCCGTAGATTTTGCGATAGAGCGCTTGCAACTCATGGCGGCTCAGATCTTCCGATATGTCGCTGTCGGCCAGTTCATTGAGCCCCATGGTAATGGTTTTACCGGTGGCTAAGACCATGACATTGGCAGCCAGAGTGCCATGATGAGTAAAACCCAGCAGTTTGAATTTTTGATTAGATTCCATTTATAGCCTTTCTCCAACGATATAACCCAGAAATCGCACGGTATCCTCCATGCCGTTATCTTCTTTGTCGTTAACCACAAAGAAGCCATTTTTTCCCGAGTGATACAATAAAGGCGAATCGCAAACCAGCACCGGCGGGCGTTTTATAATAATGACCTCGCCTGGGATAAATGAACCTTTTATTTCGGTTTCTATTTTCATTGCTACCATATTTGACTCGTCACCGAAGAAATAAGTCAAAGGGAAGGCTGTGACCAACTGCCCGACCTTCCAGGCGGCCACCGATAAATAGCGGGACTGGGGAATGACGGGGATAGCGGAAGGGTTTTTATTCCCTTCGGTGGAAAGTGTCTCGTTGAGCCGCTCCAGTTTTTCCAGATCATAGTCCTCGATCTCTTCGCAGGAAACGCCAAAGAAATCTGAGATCCGGTTAACGGTGGCCTGTTGCACATTGTTGACCCGGCCATCCAAGATTTTATAGAGAGTAGTGCGCGTCAGGCCGGTGCGGTTAGAGAAGGATGCCTTGGTTTCGCCCCGGGTACGCATCAGATATTCTATATTTTTAATGATGTTGATTTTGCGCTGAGCGTTGGTGGTCTTCATAAGCATTCCTTACAATATTGTTGCAGGCAGTACTATATCCTACGCACCGACATTGTCTACAACGGCCGCATTCCTTACGGTGATAAGCGCCTGATTCCCCTTTAAAAATAGATGCTATAAAATGAAATCATTCACCTAATTGATGCTTTAATCATGATTAGCATGATAGGTAATATAAATAATTATATTTAAATCAATTTGTTATGCTGAGCTTTTGAAAAAGTGGACACAAAAGTGACTTTTATGTCCACTTTTATGTTGACCAGAGTGGTTTGGGTGGGCTACTGTTCACCCATACTGAAGTGTTTCTTGATGATCAAAACAGTTAAAAAACGGTCATTAACGGCTTCTATAATAAAAAACTCAGAGGGGAGGCGTTTCCGTTCTCTGAGTAGTAAAGGATGTTTTAGCAACTGGCACCAGGGAATTCCAATCACGTCTCCAGCTTTAAAACCGCAATTTTAAACCTACCGTAACTCCAGATGCCAGTCGGCTGCCCAGCCGACCGATATCTATTTTATTGCCTCAGGCCATTCATTAAAGCCGAACCCCGCCTCATTTTTCTCTTCGCTCAGTCCTGCCCGGAAAGAACCGGACGCATAAAGCTCCGTTCATAACTGATGATGCTGCGATTGCGTTTTTCCAGCTCATAGGCAGCGCAACATTCTGCATCTGCCGCCATTTTTATGCGGTATTCCTCGTAGGCGGCCAGGCTGGGAAAACTGAATAACGCCAGCGCGATGTTATTGGCGCCTTCCGACGGCAAAAAATAACCGTGGTGCGTGCCGCCCATGCGATTGACCAGGGGGATCCATAAACGAGCGTATTGCTCAAATTCGGCGATTTTATACGGGTCTAAAACATATCTTAGGGTGCAGGTGATCATTCGGGGTTCTCCTCACTCCCCGCAAGCGGGGAGTGTTGGTATGATTCGGGCCGACCGGATTACGTCAGTTTTTGTGAGGGTACCGGCTTCTGATAACGGCCTAGCGCCAATTTGGCTACCCAATATAAGAGACTGGCGACCAACAGTGAATTGATTGTTGGCACGCCCCACTCGGTAACCAGCCCAACGATGCCGCCCACAATACTGGCGATAATCGCCGCCCAGCCAATGGTCGGCGTTTGGTCGGGCAATTTGCCTGCCTGTCGGCTCTCATCCAGAATTTTGCGGTGGGTGCGCAGCAGATAATAATCCACCAGCATGATGCCGATAATCGGCGGGAACACCACACCCAGCACCGTCAGGAAATCGACGAAGCGGTCCAGGATCCCCAGCACGGAAAGCGTGGTGCCCAGCACGCCGATCACCAGCGTGGTGGCGGTGTACTTGAGCCTTTTTCCGGTCATGCCTTCGACGGCGTTGACGATGCCGAGCGAGGACGAATACAGGTTGAGATCGTTAACCCTCAAGGTGGAGAACACCACGACCAGCAGGCCTGCGCCGCCGGCGGCTTGGGACATGATGGTCACCACATCCGCCGTACCGAGCGTTTTGGCGATCAGGATCGCCAGGCCATTGACCACGAACTCACCGGCGACGATGGTGAAAATGGTCACGCCAAACACATGCTTGCCGTTTTTGGAATAACGGGTCAGATCGGGGGTCATCAGGCTCGCCACGATGGCGCCGCCGACCACGATGGTGATGCCGGCGCTGATGGTCAGCGGCTCTCCCGGCGGCACCAACTGAATGATCTCCTGCAGGTTATGGCCGGAGAGGACGGTGATGGAAATATAGGCCACCAGCATGATGAACATCGGCACCGCAATGCGGGCGGCAATGCGCAATGCCTTGAAGCCAAACGCCACCAGAATCGTCAACAGGGTGCCGGACAGGCCGGCGGCCAGGCCAAAGCCCAGTTTATTGCCCAGGGCGAAATCCAGCGATTTGGCGAAGATGGCGTTTTGTATGCCAAACCAGCCCAGCAGGCTAATGGCCACCACCACCCCGATCAACACCGAGCCCAGGCGGCCGAAACCGCACCAGCGGGCCAGCAGGCTGCCGGAGATCCCTTCGCGCATGCCCGCCAGCCCAAGGCCGTAGGTCACTACGCCAAAGATCAGGCTGCCGATGAAAATGGCGATGAACGCATCGAACAGCGTCATGGAGTGGCCGAGCACCGCCCCAAGCATAAACTGGTCCAGCGCGGTCAGCATGCCCATATGCACGATGGCCACGCTTAAAAAGGAGACTCTTTTATCCTGCGGTACCCGCGTTAACGGGTAGTCTTCAATCTTGATCACGATAAGGTATTCCTTGCTGTTCAGATAAACTGGATGCCTTTTGCTATCAGGCGATCGGGAATATAGCTGTCCAGACGCGCATATTTGCAGAACTCCTCAAACTGCTGCTGTGTATGGACGTCAGATTTCTGATAGATGTTATATATTCTATTTTCTATCGTTTTAGTGCTGATGTTATATATTTTGGCGATCTCTTTCACCGACAGTCTTTGCAGCATTAAAAATATAACGTCGAGCTCGGCTTGGGTGAAAATACTACTGTTCACTTCGGTGGTCAGCACGCTGGGTTTTTGCTGGTTGATGTATTTTAGCGGGGATAGCGTGTTAAGCGGTTTGGCATTCCACATCACCCCGAATACCTGTTTTTTATCATTGTAAATGGGCAGTTTTTCGCTGATAAAGGGTGTCAGGCTGTCTTTTCCGTACCAATAATGCGTTTCTATTACGGCAACCCGATCCCGCGACATTTCCGTCATCTTGTCGTGTTCTATAAAGTCGTCTGCGCAGTCGGCCCAGTCGGCGGGAAACTCATCGTCCCGTTTTCCGGCTATATCAAAACTCAACGGCGTATTGGTATAGAGGTAGGCGGCATGGTTCATATAGATATGACGGGATTCCAGATCCTTAATGCCCCAGGGATCACTCAAGTGCTCCATCATGGCAATAAGACCCTTCAAATAAAATTCATTATTTTTATCGGGCGAATCCATTCTGACCTCACCGATTAGAATTGGGTTAAATTTCTTTCGCCAGGTAATGGCGCGTATGCTTTTTGGCATAGCCGCCTAAATTGCCGTAGACCTGATAACCCAATTTTTCGTAAAAGCCCCTGGCCTGGAAGTCGAACGTATCGACATAAGCCATGTGGCACCCTCGTTTACGGGCCTCTTCTTCCGCTTTTTCCATCAATTGGCGGCCATAACCGCTTTTGCGATGAGCATCGCTGACCCAGAGATATTGCACTTCAAGGCCGCCCCACCAGGTTCTGGCCACCAATCCGGCGACGATTTTACCGGCGTCATCGGTAACGGTCAGAAACAGCGGGTGGATGTCTACGGGTTGATAATTTTCGTTGTGGGCCCAAAGGCTGTCGATAACGTACTCTTCGTCCTGTGGGTTTGGCTGGTCCGTCACATTGATATTCATGGCAGTAATATACTTTCCCTTAGTAATAATTTGCGTTGAAATTAAATGAAATCCGCCCAACTAGCTTAACTATCATTTTTCATAATGTATTACAAGGGTGCTTTTCACCCGTTCCCGTCAGGCATACCTGCGGTTATATTGAACGTGACGGGGCCAACAATAGCGTAATACACGCATAAATAGCGATAGGCCCTGCCTCAGTAACCTATTCCTATTGCGCCTCACCAGGGCCTCACCAGGAACGTCGATCTGCAGTTCAAGGCTCCACCGGTAGAGCAAGCCAACTTGCCAAAGGGGAGCCGCTATCTTCCGTTGTTTTACATTATCCCGCTCAAAGTTAAATGTTCAGACGTTGCTGCCGTCAGTTAGCGCGCAACAGAATCACGCTTATGCTTATCGGCCTTATTATTTTCCATAAATATAAGATTTACGCATTCCTTACGCTTTCAATACGGTTTATGACTTTTATTGTTTGCGTTTATATAAATACCCGGCAACTCATCTTTAAAAAATAATTTTATTCTTTAATAGGTGAATTTCTGCATGGTCAGAACGCAATATTGCATTTTTATTATATGGGGTTATTTATTAAGATGTGCACCGCTTGTCATCGCAAGCTTCGTGATATTGGTTCTGCTCTGGAACACCTCCTTTGACATGATAAAAAGGAGGTTTTTTCGCTTTGCCGGCAAGTTTACAGGCGAAGACGAGCACCCCAGTCACTTGGTTTACCAAGCTCCCGGGGATGAACGGCCTTGTCGCCGAGATGCAACTCCAATTATTTGGGGTATAACCTCGTTGTATTCGCAAAAATAGACGCCTGACAATCAAGATATAAACAATGATTAAACCGCCAGTGCGTCATAGTTTTTACGCCGGTAATTGACCGCCGACAGCACCCAGAACAAGATAAACAGCGCAATAGCGGCGTAGCCGACGCTGCCCATGTTGTCATTGAGCAGCGCGATGCCATCCCAAAGGGCACTGTGCAGGTTCAATTTTTCGGCCAGCAGCCCCAATCCTTCCAGGCCGCCAATCAGCACCGCAATCGCCACGCTGGTGGCGGTGATGGTCATGTTGTAATACAGCTTGCGCACCGGTTGGTTGAACGCCCAGCCGTAAGCGCCAATCATGACGAAATTATCCAGCGAATCCACCAACGCCATACCGCTGGCGAACAGCAACGGGAAGATCATGATCGACCAGACGGACATGCCTGAGCCGGCCCCGGCGGCGGAAATGCCCAGCAGGCCAACTTCGGTGGCGGTATCGAACCCCAGCCCAAACAAAAATCCCACCAGATACATATGCCAGCTTTTATTCACGGTATTGAAGGTCACGCGGAACAGCCGCGTCATCAGGCCACCGTGCTGGTGCGCCAGGGCACTCTCCGTCAGTTTTTCGCCCCTTTTCACCCGGCGGAAGGTGCGATAAACATCGCGCAGAATCAGCCCGTTAAGGACCGCCATCGCCAGCAGGAACAGCGAAGAAATCAGCGTGCCGAGGGTGGAGCCGTAGTCATGCAGCCAGCCGATGCGGCTGCCGAATGCCAGCGAGGTGGCGGCGATGGCCGCGCAGGCCAGAATCACGATGCTCGAATGCCCGAGCGAGAAAAATGCGCCGACGGAAACCGGCCGTTGGCCCTGTTGCATCAATTTGCGCGTCACGTTATCGATAGCGGCGATGTGGTCGGCATCCACCGCGTGGCGCAAGCCGTAGCTGTAAGCCAGCAGCGCGGCGGCCATCAACGCCGGGTGCTGATGAAATGCGGCAAAGGCCGCAGCCCAGGCCAGCAGGTTAACGGCGATCAACGCCAACAGCAGCCAGAAGGCGCGGGTATTTTTTTGGAAGAACTCAGGGTAATTCATGTTGCGTCCTGTCAGAAAGAGAAGAAGAAAGCGGGGATTGTTGCGCACAGGCGACCATCGCCTGGCCGAATGCCAGCCCGCCGTCGCCTGCGGGGATGCGTTGTGGAAGCAGAACCTGCAGCGGCGCCAGATGATGCACCAACCGTTGGCGCAGCAGGCGGTTGTGCAGCACGCCGCCGCTCAGCGCCACCTGTTTGATGCCGTACTGCGCGGCAAAATGTTGGGCCAGGGCGGCGAATCCTTGCGCCAGCGCGTCGTGAAATGCCCAGGCGCGCTCGGCCGGCGGTGTGCGCCAGCCAAGCCATTGCGGCCAGAAGGCGGCGAGATCGAGCAAATTGTCTTTGAGCGGCAGGTGCAGCGGGTGGCGGCAATGGGTTGCCTGATGTGCCAGCGCCTCCAGCCGGCAGGCCGCTTCGCCTTCCCAACTGAGTTGCAAGGGCGCGCAGCCTAGCGCGGCGGCGGCGGCGTCAAACAACCGACCGCACGACGACGCCAGCGGGGCGTTGATCCCGGCGTCGATCGCTTTCAGCAGCGGTTGCCACGGTTGTTGCAGCAAAAACTGCGTTTCCGGCAGCCGTTGCCAACCGTCGACAAAGCGCGCGCAGTGCGCCAACAGGTTGCGCCACGGCTCTTGCGCGGCGCGATCGCCGCCCGGCAGCGCCACCGCCGGCAAACCGCCGAGCGAGCGGCAGTGGCGGTAGTCCACCCGCAAGCATTCGCCGCCCCACAGCTGGCCGTTTTCGCCGTATCCCAGGCCGTCCAGCGCCAACCCGATGACCGCGCCGCCGTCGAGCGGCCACTGGTGCTCCGCCAGGCAGGCCGCCACATGCGCGTGATGATGCAGCACCTCGGTCAACGGCACAGATTGACATTGCGCCCAGCGGCGGCTGGCGTAACCCGGGTGCGCATCGGTGGCGATGCGCTGCGGCCGGCAGTGATACAGCGTCAGGAAATGGGCGATAGCGTGTTGCCACTGTTGTTGAACGTCTTCCTGCGCCAGATTGCCGACATGCTGGCTGAGGATCGCTTTGTCGCCGCGCACCAGGCAGAAGGTATTTTTATTGTCGCCACCGACCGCCAGCAGCGGCGGTTGAACCGGGAAACCGGGCGGCAGCGGCAGGGCATCCGGCGCGTAACCGCGAGAACGGCGTAGCATCTCGGTGCCCTGCGGTTGCTGTCGCAACAGCGAATCATCGGCGCGTTGCAGGATCTCGCGGTTATGCATCAGCCACAGATCGGCAATGCCGGCCAGATCCTGCAGAGCCTGTTCGTTGGTTAACGCCGGTGCGCGCCCGGCGGCGTTGCCGGAGGTCATCACCAGCGGGCGTCGCACCGCTTGCATCAGGAGATGATGCAAGGGGTTGGACGGCAGCATTATGCCGACTTCGTCGAGATGCGGCGCAACGGCATCGCACAGCGCGGAGTGGGGCCGCTGCGGTACCAGGACGATCGGCGCTGCCGGGGAAAGCAGCGTTTCGCTCAGCTGTGCCAGCGAGTGGTTACCGGTGCAGCGCGCCAGCCAACTGACATCCGGCAACATCACCGCCAGGGGTTTGCCCGGCCGCCGTTTACGGTTGCGCAGGCGCATCACTGCGTGCTGATCGGTGGCGTCACAGGCCAGATGGAAACCGCCAATGCCCTTGATGGCGACGATTTCGCCGGCGCATAACAGCGCCGCCGCCTGTTGCAGCGCCATATCCGCCAGGTTGATGGCTTTGCCGTCGGCGTGGCAGCTGAAAAGCTGCGGCCCGCATTGGCTGCAGGCCACCGGCTGGGCATGAAAGCGCCGGTCCTGTGGCGAGTGGTATTCCCAGGCGCAGTGCGGGCACAGTGCGAACGGCGCCATGCTGGTCGCCGGGCGGTCGTAAGGCATATAGCGAATCAGGGTGAAGCGCGGGCCGCAATGCGTGCAGTTAATGAAGGGATAGCGGTAACGGCGATCGTGCGGATCGTTCATTTCACGCAGGCAGTCGGGGCAGGTTGCGGCGTCGGGAATGACTTGCGTGTCCATTTGGCTTTGCCGGCTGCGGCGAATGGCAAAGTCCTGCGGCGGCTGCAACCAGGTGAAGGGACGCAGGCCGATATTGTCAATCCGGGCCAACGCCGGCGCCTGGCGCTGCAGCATATGCAGGAATATATCGATATCCACCGGTTGTACCAGCCGAATTTCGACCCCGGCGCTGTCGTTCCAGACTTCGCCACGCAGGCCGAGGCGCTGCGCCAGTTGCCAGACAAAGGGGCGGAATCCCACCCCCTGCACCTTGCCGCTGATGCGAAGCAATAATCCTGACGGCGATTTGAACATCTTACCCACCCGATAAGTAGGGGACGAACAGGTTCGTCCCGGTTTGGCTAACGGTCACATCACGTCTTCCACCGCCCTGCGCAGGCGGGCTTTCATGTCGCTGTAGCTTTGGCTGGCGTAGTTTTCCGCCCAGTTTTGATCGCCAATCGCTTCCAGCTTGACCGCGCAGTACTTGGTTTCCGGCGTTTTGGATATCGGATCGAGGTTTTCCTGCGTCAATTCATTGCAGGCGCCAATCCACCACTGATAGGTCATGTACACCGCGCCCAGGTTAATGCGCTCGTTGTAGTTGGCGCGAGAGATCACCTTGCCGCGCCGCGAGGCGACCCACACCAGTTGCTGATCGCCAATGCCCAGAGCGGCGGCGTCTTGCGGGTTGATTTGCACGAAGCCCGGTTCGTCCGCCAGGGTTTGCAAGGCGGCGCAGTTACCGGTCATCGAACGGCAGGAGTAGTGGCCGACTTCACGCACCGTACACAGCACCAGCGGATAAGCGGCGTCCGGCACTTCAGCCGGGGCGCGCCAGGTGGTGGCGAACAGCTGCCCCTTGCCGGACGGGGTGGTGAATTGATTGCCCTGATACAAATACGGCGTGCCTGGGCTGTCGAGCGTGGTGCAAGGCCATTGAATGTGGCCGAGCTCGCCCATTTTTTCGTAGGTCGCGCCGTAAAACAGCGGGCACAGCTCGCGCATTTCATCCCAGATTTGCTGGTTGTCTTCGTAATGCATCGGATAGCCCAGTTCGGTCGCCAGCAGGCTGATGATTTCCCAGTCGCGCTTGACGTTGTATTGCGGTTCGATGGCTTTTTCGAAACGCTGGAAACCGCGATCGGCGCACGAGAACACGCCGCCGTGCTCGCCCCAGGAGGTGGATGGCAGGATCACGTCCGCTTGTTCGGCGGTTTTGGTCATGAAGATGTCTTGCACCACGATAAACTCAAGCGCATCGAACGCGCTGCGCACCAGGCTGAGATCGGCTTCGGTCTGTAACGGATCCTCCCCCATGATGTAATAGGCTTTCACTTTGCCTTCGTGCACCAGGTGCGGCACTTCAGTGATGCGATAACCGATATCCGGATCCATACCGGCGGCGTCAATGCCCCAGGCGGCGGCGAATTTGGCGCGGACGGCGGGATCGGTAACGGATTGATAACCGGGGAATTCGTTTGGCAGCACGCCCATGTCGCAGGCGCCCTGGACGTTGTTCTGGCCGCGCACCGGGCCGACGCCGACGTTGGCGCGCCCGAGGTTACCGGTCAACAGCGCCAGGCTGGCCAGCCCTTTGACCACATCCACCGCCTGGCCGAACTGGGTGACGCCCATGCCCCACATGATGGTGGCGGAAGGGGCGCTGGCGTAGGTGCGCATCGCCTGACGGATTTGCTGGGCGCTGACGCCGGTCAGCTGTTCCACCGTTTCCGGCGCGTAATCGGCCACTTGCTGGCGATAGGCGTCGAAGCCTTCTGTGTATTTCGCCACATAATCGCGGTCATACAGGTTTTCTTCGATCAGCACGTGGCCGAAGGCGTTAACCAGCGCCATATTGCAGCCGTTGTTGATTTGCAGATGCTGATCGGCGATGCGCGCGGTTTCAATGCGGCGCGGATCGCAGACCACGATTTGCGCGCCTTTCTCTTTGGCTTTCAAGACCCGACGGGCGACGATCGGGTGCGAGTCGGCGCAGTTGTAGCCGATGATCAGTAAACATTTGGAGTTTTCGATATCGCCGATCGAGTTGCTCATCGCGCCGTTGCCCAGCGTGGCTTGCAAACCGGCGACCGACGGGCCGTGACAGACGCGGGCGCAGCAGTCGACGTTATTGTTGCCGATCACCGCGCGGGCGAATTTCTGCATCACATAGTTGGTTTCGTTGCCGGTACCGCGTGAGGAGCCGGTGTGCATAATGGCGCGTGCGCCGTGTTGCTGCTTGATGGCTTTCAGCCGCTGCGCGGTATAGCGGATGGCTTCGTCCCAACTGACCGCTTCAAACTTGCCGCCTTTTTCACGGCGGATCAGCGGTTGCGTCAGGCGCGGCGTCAGCAACTTGGTATCGTTGAGGAAGTCCCAGCCGTAGTAACCCTTCAGGCACAGCTCGCCCTGATTGGTTGCGCCGTCGGCGGCTTCTGCGCGAAGGATTTTACCGTTATCCACCACCAGTTTCATTTTGCAGCCTGCGCCACAGTAAGGGCAGACGGTCGTGATTTTTTTCATTGGTTCAGCTCCTAAAACAGAGACGACAGGTTGTCGAGCGCGGCACGGCGGCGTTTCTCGGCGTTCATTTCCTGCAACAAATTGCGGTCAACGCAGTGCAGCGCTTTGGTGGGGCAGGTTTCCATACAGGCCGGGCCGGCGGCGCGACCGGTGCACAAATCGCATTTGTGGGCTTCGGCTTTGTCGCTGATGGCCGTCAGTTGTGCGCCGTTCTGGCGGACCACCGGGCGGGTGATCACCTCCATGGCGCCGTAGGGGCAGGCCACCACGCAGGTTTTGCAGCCGATGCAGCGTTCCTGCATCACCAGCACCATGCCGTTTTGGCGGCTGATGGCTCCGTTGGGACAGACGTTGGCGCAGGGCGCGTCTTCACACTGGCGGCATAACACGGCGGTACTGACGTTAACGCCTTTAATCACGTGTAGCCGTGGGGCGAAGGTGGCGGCGGTCAACGCCGAAATGTCCTGGGTGGCGCTGTGCGCCATGACGCAGGCGATTTCGCAGGTACGGCAGCCGATGCACTTCTTCGGATCGGCGATGATGAACCGGTTCATCAGGAACTCCTGGTTTACGGGGTTGGCGGTGGCGGTATGACAAGGTCTATACATAAAGCGTGCCAATCCACCAATGGCAATAAAAACAAAAGGTTATGTTTTTGGTGACGAGCGAGCCGACAAAAATGACGATGACGATGTCAGGCCGTCGTCACGGTTAATGTCGAATAGCCGCCGTGGGCCTGCCAGTGACCCAGGCGCTGATGCAGGGTTTTCACCGCCTGCTGCACCGCCGGGCCAATGGGGTAGTAAAACGCCACCACCTCCGGTTGAATGCCGATGAAGGTAATGTCCGGTATGTCGGCGCGCAGTTGGTCGATCAGGAAGCTGAGCGGCATATTGTGGGTGGTCATGATGAACATTTCGGCGATATCCGCCGGATCTATCACCCGGGTTTCGCCCGGTGCCAGCCCCATGTCGGTGGCGTCGACGATCACCAACCGCTGCGGCCGCAGTTGGCGAATGGCGTGAATGTCATTCTCCGGTGCCGCGCCGCCGTCGATCACCGTCCAGCCGGCGGGCGGGGCGGCCTGGCACAGTTCCGCCAGCTGCGGGCCGGCGCCGTCGTCGCCCATCAGGCAATTGCCGACACATAACAAAACGCTATCCATGGTGCCTCCTGACCATCAGATAAATCGCCGGTTCGTTTTCGATGGACTGCAACAGGGCGATTAACCGTTGGCTCCAGTCTTGTTGCTGCGGGGTCATTTGCCCGGCGGCGCGGCTCAGCGCGCTGGCCAGCAAATGGGTGTGGCTGCTGTCGATGCAGATTTCGCCAAAGCGTTCGACGCCGGCCAGTTTGCGCCTGGCGGCACCCTCGGCCGGCAGGTGCGCAATCCAGTCGCGAAACGCCGCCAGCGGGCAATCGAGCCTGGCCTCCAGACAGTCGATCACCCCCAGGTGATGGCCGATCGCCAGGCTGTAATAGATCACTTCCTGCGCCTTGGGGGGCGCTTTCTTTTCCTGCACGAACTTGCGGCTGAGGGAATAAAACGTCACGTGGCAGACCGCGCTCATAGCCGTAACTCCCCGCGCTGTACGCGCTGATAAAGGGCCAACAGATGACCGACGATCTCCGTCAGGCGCGGGTCGTCTTGCCGTTGCAAATACGCCGCCACGCGCTGTTCCGCCGTTTGCGCGTCGGTGGCGGCCAGCAGTTGCAGGAAGTGATCGGCGATTTGCCGGCCGTAGCGATACCCGGCCAGGCGCCGTGCTTCGCGATCCACCGCCACGCGCAGCGGCTGCGGCAGTTGCGGGTGCAGCAGCGCGGTGGCCTCGCCCTCGGTTTCATCGTGCTGTTGGCGGTGGATTTTCTGTTCGAGCAGGCCGAGCGCCATGGCGAAGCCGTAAATCGTGGCGGCGGGCGTCGGCGGGCAGCCGGGGATATACACGTCAACCGGTACGATGCGGTCGGTACCGCCCCACACGCAGTACAAGTCGTGGAAAATGCCGCCGCTGTTGCCGCAGGCGCCGTAGGAAATGCAGATTTTCGGATCCGGCGAGGCCTGCCAGGCGCGGATCGCCGGGATGCGCATCGCTCGGGTGACCGCACCGGTGAACAGCAAAATGTCGGCATGGCGCGGCGAGGGTACCACTTTAATGCCGAAGCGTTCGGCGTCGAACAGCGGCGAAATAGCGGCGAAAATCTCGATCTCACAGCCGTTGCAGCCGCCGCAGTCAACGCGATAGACGTAGGCGGAGCGGCGGATATCTTTCAGCAAGGTGGTTTTTAGCTGGGCGATGCTATCGTCGAGAGTTATCGGCACCGGCTGCCCGTTGGCGTCACGCGGGCCAATCAGTGTCTGGTTCATTGGGCGACCTCCCGGGTCAAATGGCGGCCGACGTCGATACGGTCGGCCTGGGTCAGGCTTTGCAGCTGTTTGCAGGCGGGGCAGGTTTCGAACTGTTCGCGGCGCTGCTCGCCGAGTTCGAGCAGCGCCAGGGCGTAATCGATTTCTTTCTGCGGGGCATAAGCCTTGCCGCATTGGCGGCAGTGGCAGAGGGCGAAATCGGCGCTTTCGAGCAGATCTTCTTTGCGCCACACCGCCAGTTCGAACTGGTTCGACAGGCGAAGGGCGGTCGTCGGGCAGACTTCTTCGCAGCGGGCGCAGAAAATGCAGCGGCCCAAAAAGAACTGCCAACGGATCACGCCGTTTTCGACATCGGTTTCCATGGTCAGCGCGTTGGACGGGCAGGCGTTGGCGCAGGCGCCGCAGGCGATGCATTGCTGCGGGGTATACTCCGGCTTGCCGCGAAAATTGGCGTCCACCGCCAGCGGCTGCGCCGGGTAGGCCACCGTGGCGTTGCCGGTTTTCAGCACTTTTTTAATCAGTTTCAGCATGGTGTCGTCCCCTTAAAACGGTGCGTTTTTCCGCTCGATGCCGTAGCGCTCGATTTCCTTGTACGGCACCACGACAGACTTGCGTTTGCGGATATCGACGATGGTCATGCGGTCGGTGCAGGAATAGCAGGGATCGAGGCTGCCGATGATCAGCGGGGCGTCGGAAACGGTATTGCCGCGCAGCATAAAGCGCAGCGTCGGCCAGTTGGCGTAGGTGGCGGCGCGGCAGCGCCAGCGGAACAGTTTCTGATTGTCGCCGGTCATGCTCCAGTGAATGTCGTCGCCGCGCGGCGCTTCGGCAAAGCCCAGCGCGAACTTGTGCGGCATATAGGTAAAGCCTTCCACCGCCAGCGGCCCGGCGGGCAGGCATTGCAGGCCGAATTCGATGATGCCGAGCGAGTTGAACACTTCGTGAATGCGCACCTTCAGGCGCGAATACACGTCGCAGCCGGTTTCGACGCACAGTTCCACCGGCAGCTTGGCGTAACCGGCGAACGGATGATCGATACGGGTATCCCGGCGGTGGCCGCTGCCGCGCAGCATCGGCCCGACGTTGCTGTAATCGCGCGCGATCTGCGGATCAAGCCGGCCGACGCCGACGCTGCGCTGCTCGGTATTCGGCGTGCTGAGCAGGATATCCACCAGATCCTTGAGCTCGCTGCGCATCTCTGCCGCCAGCCGCAGGGTTTGCAGCATGTCGTCTTTCAAGATGTCGCGCCGAATGCCGCCAATCAGATTCAGGCCGTAGGTTTTGCGCGCGCCGGTGAGGATTTCCGCCATCTTCATCGATTTCTCGCGCACGCGGAAAAACTGCATGAAGCCGCTGTCGAAACCGACGAAATGGCAGGCCAGACCGAGGTTGAGCAGGTGGCTGTGCAGCCGTTCCACCTCCAGCAGGATCGAGCGGATCATTTGCGCCCGTTCCGGCACCTGAATGCCCATGGCGTTCTCCACCGAGCTGGTGTACGCCACGCTGTGGGTAAAGCCGCAGATACCGCAAACCCGGTCGGACAGGAAGGTCACTTCGTTATAACCCATGCGCGTTTCCGCCAGTTTTTCCATGCCGCGATGGACGTAAAACAGGCGGTAATCGGCGTCGATAATGTCTTCACCGTCGACGAACAGGCGAAAATGGCCCGGTTCGTCCGAGGTGATGTGCAGCGGGCCAATCGGCACCACGTTGGCCTTGGCGCCGGCTTCGCTGACAAAGGGGTAGGTTTCGACGTCGGTGGTCGGCGCCGGCCGCTGGCGGTAATCCATCGCGTCTTTACGCAGCGGGTAAAGGTCATCCGGCCAGTCGTCCGGCAGCACCAGACGCCGTTCATCCGGCAACCCCACCGGGCGCAAACCGTACATGTCCCGCACTTCGCGCTCGCCCCACACCGCCGCCGGCACCCGTGGCGTTACCGACGGGAATTCCAGCGTTTGGGCGTCGACTTCGGCGCGCACGGTGATCCAGCATTTGACCCCTTGCTCCATCGACAGCACGTAATACAGCGCATAACTGCCGCACAGCGTGCGTTCGTCGTTGCCGAACAGCACCGAAAGCCAGCCGCCCTGCTGGTAATACAGCCATTCCACCACCTCCGGCAGCGCATTCAGCTTCACCGTTACCGTGAGCTGATCGGCGGTTTGCCATTCTGCCGCCAGCACGGCTGCCGGGAATTGTCGTTGCAGCGCCGTCAGATAATCTTGGCCCAGATGTTCAGTAATCATGATGTTCCTACTTGTGAATTAGCTGACGACCAGCCAGGAAACCAGCGCCAAAAATGCCAGGCCGAAGCCGGCCCAGGTGGTGCGAGCGGTTTTTAAAAAGCGCAGCCGTGCGACGCTGTTTTCCACGACGGCGACGGCTACCACCGCCAGCAGCAGCTTGCACAGCGATAACGCCAGCGCCGCCGCCAGCGCGGGCAGGGTCAACGCAGTGGCCTGGCCCCAGGGCACGAACACGCCGATAAACAGTTGCAGCACCACCAGTTGCTTCAGGTTGATGCCCCACTTGAGCATGCCGAGCGCTGCACCCGCGTATTCGGTCAGCGGGCCTTCCTGCAATTCCTGTTCGGCTTCCGCCATGTCGAAAGGCAATTTGCCCATTTCGATAAAGGTGGCGAAACCGCAGGCCAGCAACGCCAACAGCAGCGGCGCGCTGGCGTACAGCGGCCAATCCGCGACGCACTGGCTGATGGCGCTGAGTTGGGTTGAACCGGCGACCAGCGCCGCCACCCACAGGCCAAGCAGCAGAATCGGCTCCACCAGAATGCCCAGCACCGCTTCGCGGCTGGCGCCAATGGCGGTGAAGGGGCTGCCGGTATCCAGCCCGGCGATGGCAAACACGAAGCGCACCACGGCGAACAGATAAATCAGCGTGATGACATCGCCGATTGCCGGCAGCGGAGAGATCTGCAACAGCATCGGCAGCGCGCAGGCAATGGCCAGCAGTGTGCCGGTCAGCAGATAAGGCATGGCGCGGAAGGCGATTCCCGCAGCCGCAGGGGCGAGGGATTGACGTTTGAGCAACTTGGCGATGTCGCGGTATTCCTGCAACACGCCCGGCCCGCGGCGGCTGTGGAGGCGGGCGCGCAACTGGCGGCTGACGCCGGCAAACAGCGGTGCGATGGCCAGCAGCAGCAATGCCTGCACGATGCCAATCAGTAAAGCGGAGTAAGTCATCAGGTTCTCCTTAGGCCAGCGCCACGACCAGCAGCACCGCCAGCTCGATGGCGGCGACGCCACGGCAAAACGCGTTGAGGGGCGCGCGATGCAGCCAGCGCTGTAAGGCGGCCGGTTGCAAGGTTTGGCGCAGGGCGTACAGCGGCGCGAACATCACCCGCAGCGGCTGAGCGAAGCCGGTGGCGGTGATCACCATCGAGGCTTCGTGGCCGTAGCCGCAGGCCCAGGCTTCACCGTCCGTGCGGCGCGCCTGGCGTTTCCCACGATAGATCGCAGCGATCAGCAACGGCAGCAGCGGCATCGCCAACAGCAAAATGGCGATCAGCGGCGGGGAAACCAGCAGATGTGCGCCGAGCGGCGCTTGCGGAGTCAAGGTGGCGGCCAGCCGGGCAAACAGCGGGATCAGCCACGGCGCGCCAATGCCGCACAGCAGGCACAGCAAGGCCGGCAGCAGATGGCTGAGCATCATCGGCCACGTCGCCGGCCGGGCGTTGGCGGCGGCTTCACAGCGCGGCGCACCGAGGCACACCACGCCAAACACTTTGCTGACGCACATCACCGCCAACGCGCCGGTGATCGCCAACGCCACCGCCAGCAACGGGCCAAGCAGCCGGCCGACAAAGGTCGATGCGGCGCTGAACTGGAACAGGCCTTGATAAATCAACCACTCGCTGGCGAAACCGTTGAGCGGCGGCAGCGCCGCCATCGACACCAGCCCGACCAGCAATGCGATGCAGGTCCACGGCATCAGCCGCGCCAGTCCGCCCATTTTTTCCATGTCTTTCAGCCCGGTTTGCTGTTCGACAGCGCCGGAGGCAAGCAGCAATGCCGATTTAAACAGGCTGTGATTGCACAGATGAAACAGGCCGCCCATCAGCGCCAGCGCGGTCAGTTCAGGCAATTGCAGCGCCAGGCCGACCATTGCGCCGCCGATGCCGAGCAGGATGATGCCGATATTTTCCAGCGTGTGGTAAGCCAGCAGCCGACGCAGGTCATGCTCCATCAACGCATACAGCCCGCCGAAAAAGGCGGTGCCTGCCGCCAGCAGCAACACCAGCAACCCCCACCACAGCGGCGGTGTGCCCAGCAGATCCATGCCGATTTTGATCACGCCGAGCAGCCCGACTTTCATCAGCGCGCAAGAAAAGAGCGAGGCCGCCGGGGCGGGCGCGCTACTGTGCGCTTGCGGCACCCAGCCGTGCAGCGGCATCACGCCGGCGTAAATGCCGAACCCCGCCAGCGCCAGCAGAAATGCCCCGCTGCGCAGCGCCGAAGGCAAGGCTATCTCGCGCATGGTGCTGAATTGCAGGCTGTGGGTCTGGCTGTAGATCAACGCAAAAGCGGCGACCAGCAGCAGCGTACCGAAGCGCATCAGCAGAAATTGGCTGTGGCCGGCCTGCTGGCTCTTGGCGTCTTGCCGCCGAACAATCAGGAAGTAACCGCACAGCGCCGCCAACTCCAGCAACAGCACCAGCGCCAGCGCATTGTCCGCCATCACGGCCGCGCTCAGCGCCGCGGGCATCAACAGCATCAGGCTGCCCTGCCGGGTGCGGTTATGATCGTTGAGCGTCGTCAGCCAATGGCAAAGGTACAGCCCCACGAACAGGTTGCTCAGCGCGATCACCAGCAGCAACAGCGCATTCAGGCCGCTGATTTCCACCGCATAGTGCAGCCACGGCAGGCGGGCAGGATGAGGCGTGGTGAACAGCCAGGGCAGGGCCGCCGCAGTGGCGGCCAGCGACACCAGCAGCGTGCCGATGCCGCAAACGCCGGCGCAAAAACGCGGCCATATCGCCAGCAGCCAGCACAGTGCGGCCAACAGTAGAGAACCGCTCAGTGACAGCGTCAGCAACAGCAGCGGGTCGGGCAGAAAATTGGTGATCATCGGTTCGGCTCCTTGCGGGCGACGGGAGGGCTGACAAACGGCAACTCGGCGGCTAACGCCTGCATCGCATTGCGGCGTTTTCGTTCGCTGGCCTGTCGCACGTCGTGGTCGGCAACCAGCCGGATGGCGTTGGTCGGGCAGGTGCGAATGCACGCCGGGCCGTCAGGGCTGAAGGCGCACAAATCGCATTTCACCGCCACTGCACGCACCCCCGGTTGGCAATCGAGAAACGCGCTGACCGGGCGAGCGGGAGCGGGCGGTGGCGGCGCCAGCGCGGTCTGGCAATCGCCGGGAATGGCCAGCGGCACGCTGCCGCCAAAACCAATGGCGCCAAAGGGGCAGGCGATGCCGCACAGTTTGCAACTGACGCACAGGCTTTCGTTCAGCACGATGGCGTTATCCTGATGCGTTATCGCGTTCACCGGGCAAACCTGCGCGCAGGGCGCGTCTTCGCACTGGCGGCACATCACCGGCGCGGAATCGCGCGCATCGCGCATCACCCGTAAACGCGGCAAGGCTTGCAACCCGGCCAGGCGGTGTTCGGTCGCGCAACTGGCCATGCAGGTATTGCAACCCATGCATAATTTGGCATCCGCAATAAGAAAGCGGTTCATGCACACTCCTTGCGGTTTCGTCACTTTTGACGAAATCGACAGTAAAAATGACGTTTCGACAGTCGCTGTCAGTAATAAAACGGCGTTATTCAGGCCGGCAGAATAATTTTTTTCAATTCTTCATGAATGGCGCAGTCGCCATGCAACGAATCAAATAAGCATTGGTAAATAACGGCGATTTTATTCAGGTAATGCTCCAGCACCGCGGGCTTATCACGGTTATTGATTTGGCCGTCAATCAGGCCGCTTTCATCCAGCGTGGCGTGAGCGAAAGGGGCGAAATTCTCCTCTTCGTTTGGCGCGGCCAAATTAATGTTGTAGCAGATATCGCGGCTGTAAAAACCGTCGCTCAATTGAATGCGCAAGGTGAAGTGATTGAACAGCGTAAAGCGGATGTCCTGACCCTGTCCGCAGATAAACTCATGATTAATACTCTGTTTTGTGGTGGTTACCGCTTTGACCAGCGTGTTGTGGTAATGCTGCCATTGCGCCATCAACCGGTTGTTTTTGCCGGAGATATAATCGGCCTGGCTGGTCAGTTCATTTATTGTGCTCATCTGTGTCACCCGCTGTGTCGACATTTCCTGTGGTAACGCTAATAGGGCATAAATCGTGCCAGCTTGGTTTTGTTTTAATTAATGACTTTAAATTCAATGGCGCGATGAATTATTTGACGCGTGAGTTAACGCTGCATGACGGTTTTTACTGTCGATGACATCGACACTCGACAAATGTGTCGGCGCCTGACTGGCACCGTATTTGCACAGGTATTTTCAGTTGGACGTTTTATTGCCGTTACCGGAGACAGCATGCACGAAATAACGCTTTGCCATTACGCGCTGGAAATTATGCAGCAGCATGCGCAGCAACAGCAGGCGCGGCGAATTACCGCCGTGTGGCTCGAGGTGGGCGCGTATTCCTGCGTCGAGGCGCAGGCGCTGCATTTCTGTTTCGACATGGTGTGCCGCGGCACGCTGGCCGAAGGCTGCACGCTGCATTTACAGCAACAGCAGGCGCTGAGCTGGTGCCATGACTGCCAGTGTGAAGTGACCCTGCCGCTGCCGCAGGTGCGCATCTGCCCGCACTGCGAAGGCCACAACCTGCGCGTGCAGGCCGACGACGGCATACAAATAAAACGCCTGGAAATTGAATAACCACAAAGGGGAAAGCTTATGTGTAGCACTTGCGGTTGCGCCGAGGGCGAAGTGGCCATTGAAGGTGACGTTCAGCCCACCAGGGTGCCGTTCCGCCCGCGCCAGAACCCGAAAGGCGATCTGCATTATGGCTTTGGCGCGGCCGGCACCCACGCGCCGGGCATCAGCCAGCGGCGCATGCTGGAAATCGAAACCAACGTGCTGGCGAAGAATGACCGCCTGGCGGCGCACAATCGCGAACATTTCGCCGCGCAACAGATCCTGGCGCTGAACCTGGTGTCCAGCCCCGGTTCAGGCAAAACCACCTTGCTGACGCAAACTCTGCTGCGGCTGCGCGATAGCGTGCCGTGCGCGGTGATAGAAGGCGATCAGCAAACCACCAACGACGCCGAACGCATTCGCGCCACCGGCGTGGCGGCGATCCAGGTCAATACCGGCAAAGGGTGTCACCTGGACGCGCAGATGGTGCATGACGCTGCCCACCGCCTGGCGCTGCAACCCCACAGCCTGCTGTTTATCGAAAACGTCGGCAACCTGGTGTGCCCGGCCGGGTTTGATCTCGGAGAACGGCACAAGGTGGCGGTGCTGTCGGTGACCGAAGGCGAGGACAAGCCGCTGAAATATCCGCATATGTTCGCGGCGGCGCGGCTGATGCTGCTGAACAAGATCGATTTGCTGCCGTACCTGGATTTTGATCTCGACGCCTGCATCGCCAATGCCCGGCGGGTCAACCCGCAGATTGAAATCATCACGCTGTCCGCCACTCGCGGCGACGGCATGGATCAGTGGCTGAACTGGCTGGCGGTGCAACGATGTGCATAGGCATTCCGGGGCGAGTTGTCGCGCTGGACCCACTGCATTCGCAGCATGCGTGGGCGGAGGTGTGCGGCGCCAGGCGTGAAATCAACATTGCATTGGTGTGCCAGGCCGGCCAGCCGCGTGAGGCGCTGCTGGGCTCTTGGGTGCTGATCCACGTCGGTTTCGCCCTGAGTCGGCTGGATGAACGGGAAGCCGCTGAGATGCTGGCGGCGTTACAGGCGATGGGCGAAGTGGAAAACGACGTGGCGCTGTTTATGGCGGGGGAAGGCAATGATGAAATACGTTGATGAATTCCGCGATCCGCAGTTGGTGAAATCGCTGTTGCAGCGTATTACGCAGCGGGCGGCAACGCTGCCGTTCAGCGCCGAACGTCCATTGCAACTGATGGAAGTGTGCGGTGGCCATACGCACGCCATTTTCCGTTTTGGCCTGGATAAACTGCTGCCGCCGCAGGTGGAGTTTATTCATGGGCCAGGTTGCCCGGTGTGCGTATTGCCGATGGGGCGTATCGACGCCTGCCATGAAATCGCCGCCAACCCCGCGGTGATTTTTTGCACCTTTGGCGACGCGCTGCGGGTGCCGGGCAAGCAGGGGTCATTGATGCAGGCGCGGGAACGCGGTGCCGATGTGCGGGTGGTGTATTCGCCGCTGGACGCACTGCAACTGGCGCGCGCCAATCCGCAGCGGCAGGTGGTGTTCTTCGCGCTCGGTTTTGAAACCACCATGCCGGTGACTGCGGTGACGCTGCAACAGGCGCGTTTGGAGGGCATTCAGAACTTCAGCGTCTTCTGCCAGCACATCAGCCTGATCCCGACCTTGCGCAGCCTGCTGCAACAGCCGGAGGTACGCATCGACGGTTTCCTGGCGCCGGGCCATGTCAGCATGATCATCGGCACCGATCCCTACCGCTTTATCAGCGGCGAGTATCATAAACCCCTGGTGGTGACCGGCTTTGAACCGCTGGATATTCTGCAAGGCGTAAGGATGCTGATTGACCAGTTCTGCGAGGGACGCAGCCGCACCGAAAACCAATATCGCCGGGTGGTGCCGCAAAGCGGCAACCTGCTGGCGCAGCAGGCGATGGCGGAGGTGTTTGCGATCGGCGGCAGCAGCGAATGGCGCGGATTGGGCACCATTGCCGATTCCGGCATCGGCCTGAGCGCCGCCTATGCCGATTTTGACGCCGAACGCCGCTTTCAGCCCCAGCCGCAGCAAGCGGCAGATGACCCGCGTGCCTGCTGCGGCGCGGTGCTGACCGGCCGCTGCAAACCGCGCGATTGCCCGCTGTTCGGCGGTGTCTGCACGCCGCAAAACGCCTTTGGCGCGTTGATGGTGTCTTCAGAAGGCGCTTGCGCCGCCTGGTATCAATATCGTCGAGAAACAGAGGAAAACGTCGCATGAATCCGGTTATTAGCCTGGCACACGGCAGCGGCGGCAAAGCTATGCAGCAACTGCTGGAATCGCTTTTCCTGCCCGCCTTCGCCAACCCACAGTTGGAACAGCGTGAAGATCAGGCGCGCATCGCGTTGGCGTCGTTAATGCGGCAGGGCGATCGGCTGGCGTTTACCACCGACAGCTACGTCATAGATCCGCTGTTTTTCCCCGGCGGCGATATCGGCAAGCTGGCGGTATGCGGCACCGCCAACGATCTGGCGGTCAGCGGGGCGACGCCGCGCTACCTGTCCTGCGGCTTTATTCTGGAGGAAGGGCTGCCGCTGGCGGAATTGACGCGGGTGGTGGAGTCGATGGCGGCAACCGCCCGCGAGGCCGGCATTCAGATCGTGACCGGCGATACCAAAGTGGTGCAGCGCGGCGCGGCCGACAAACTGTTTATCAACACCGCCGGCATTGGCGTGATCCCGCAGAACATCGAGTGGTCGGCGCAGCGCATTCAAGCCGATGACGCGATCATCGTCAGCGGCACCCTGGGCGACCACGGCGCCACCATTCTCAACCTGCGCGAACAGCTTGGTATGGCGATGGACATCACCAGCGATTGTGCGGTGCTGACGCCGTTGATTGCGCCATTGCGGGCGATTGACGGCGTACACGCATTGCGCGACGCCACCCGCGGCGGCGTGAACGCCATACTGCACGAATACGCCGCTGCCTGCGGTTTCGGTATCGACATCGACGAGCAGTGTCTGCCGGTGAAACCGGCGGTGCGCGGCGTTTGCGAACTCCTGGGGCTGGACGCGATTAACTTCGCCAATGAAGGCAAGCTGGTGCTGGCGGTGGCGCAGGCGGCGGTTCCTGCGGTATTGGCCGCGTTGCAGGGGCACCCGTTGGGCGCGGATGCGGCGGTGATCGGCCGGGTGACCGACGGTGCCGCACAGGTGCGGCTGCGCGGAGCCTATGGCATCAGCCGGTTGCTCGATTTGCCGCATGCCGAGCCTTTACCTCGCATTTGTTGATCCGGTCGGGGGAAGCGGCCGCCGGTCGGCAGTAAACTTTGCGCCGTAGCTCACATAAAAATAAAAAAATTCAATTACCGCAACCGGATGCCTTAACCGGCAGAGTGATGGTCAATGTCGAATGCAAGCATAGAAAAACAGGAACTGCTGGAAATTACTCGCTTGTTGTTCAGCCAGCGCGGCTATGGCGATGTGCTGATCCAACTGCAACAGATCGTCCGGCGCTGGCGGCTGGCGGACGACGTGACGCTGGTGTTGCTGCACCCGAACAGCGCGCGAGTCAGTTTCCACGGGCAGGACGGGAATGGGCAGCCGCTGAACTATCAGGATGAAACGCTGTTGGCCAATGGGCCGATCGCGCTATTACGCGAGAATGCGCAGCCGCTGCGCCTGTGCGGAGCCGATCTGCACCGGCGTTACCCGCAGTTGGCGATGTTGGCGCTGTATCCGCCGCTCAGCCATTATTGCCTGATGCCGCTGCGCACCGGCGGGCAGCTGCTTGGCGGTTGCGAACTGTTGCGTAACGACGGCAACGCGTTCGACGAAGCGGCGCTTGACGCATTGATCCCCTTGATGGAGTTGACGGCGCTGGCGGTAGAGCAGATACAGCTGCGCGAAACCGCCGAGCGGCAGCAGCGCCAGTTACGTCATGAGCGCGATGATTTCCGCGTGCTGGTGGATGTCACCAATGCGGTGCTGTCCAAGCTGGATCTGGACGATCTGATTGGCGAGATCTCCAGCGAGATCCACCGTTTCTTCAAAACCGATGCCATCAGCATTGTACTGCCGGGCGATCGTGACGATCGCGTGACGATCTACGCTACCCATTATCTGAAAGATAACGTGGCTAAACGTCAGCAATACAGCGTACCCCTGGCCGGCACGCTGTCGGAAAAAGTGATGCAGAGCGGCGAAATGCTGCTGCTGAATCTGAAACACTCGGATCCGCTGGCCGAGTATGAACGGCAGCTGTTTGATCTGTGGCATGAGCAAATTCAGACGCTGTGCGTGCTGCCGCTGATTTTCGGCCAGAAAACCCTCGGCGTGCTGAAGCTGGCGCAATGCCAGCCGGATAACTTCAATGCCGCCAACTTGCGGGTGCTGCAGCAGATCGCCGAGCGTATCGCCATTGCGGTCGATAACGCGTTGGCCTATCAGGAAATCAGCCGCTTGAAAGAGAGTTTGGTGCATGAAAATCTGTATCTCACCGAACAGATTAATGACAACAATCCGGATTTCAGTGAGATCGTGGGCCGCAGCACGGTGATGTCCAGAGTGCTGCAACAGGTGGAAATGGTAGCGAAAAGCGACTGTTCGGTATTGATCCTCGGCGAAACCGGCACCGGAAAAGAGTTGATTGCCCGCGCCATTCACAATTTGAGCGAGCGCCGCGATCAGCGGATGGTGAAGATGAACTGCGCGGTGATGCCGGCCGGGTTGTTGGAAAGCGACCTGTTCGGCCATGAAAAGGGCGCGTTTACCGGTGCCAGCACCCAGCGTATGGGGCGTTTCGAGCTGGCGGACAAAGGCACGCTGTTTTTGGACGAGGTGGGGGAAATCCCTGTCGAGTCGCAGCCTAAATTGCTGCGCGTGCTTCAGGAGCGCGAGTTTGAGCGGGTTGGCGGCAACAAGCTGCTTTCCGTCGATGTGCGTTTGATCGCCGCCACCAACCGCGATCTGCAGCAAATGGTCGCCGACCGCGAATTCCGCAGCGACCTCTATTACCGGCTCAATGTCTTCCCGATACTCATTCCGCCGCTGCGCGAGCGACCTGAGGACATTCCGCAACTGGTGAAATTTCTTACCTACAAGATTGCACGGCGCATGAAACGCACCATCGACAGCATTCCGGCCGAAACGCTGCGCATGCTGAGCCAAATGCCGTGGCCGGGCAACGTGCGCGAACTGGAAAACGTCATTGAACGGGCAATATTGCTGACGCGGGGCACGGTGCTTAATCTGCAACTGCCGGAGCTGCAATATGCGCAGCCTTCAATCGCGCCAATCGCAGCGCCACCGCCGGCAATAGCGGGTGAAGACGAATATCAACGGATTGTGCGGGTACTGAAAGAAACCAACGGCGTGGTCGGTGGGCCGCGTGGCGCTGCGCAACGGCTGGGGCTGAAACGTACCACTTTGCTTTCGCGGATGAAGAAAATGGGTATGTGAACCGGTAAAGGTCTCTGGGGTTAATGGCACGTTATTATAAAAAGGGCGGCATTTAATGAGACGCTTATAATTAACGCTGAAATTATCCCTGGGTATTTTTATAATTAACGTTACCGACACCTCTGGCTTGATGCTTTTTTTAATGGCGCTCTGGCGAGTTTATAATACGTCACCTATAACTTACCGAGTAATTTTATTGGTGGGACGCTAAGTATGCTATCAATTCCAAGTGTATTAATATCCAACAGACACAGTATATTATTAAAGGATGATGTCAGATTGTTGCTCACGGCGCTCGAGGGCATTGAGGGAAACTTTCTGGTAAATATGGAACCTGCGTGCCGACAGATATTGAAGTTTTTAAATCACGAGGTGGCGAGGGCGGAAAGAGTCAGTAATGAAGTCTTCAGTATTTTTGATGATTACTTCGGTATAACACGAACCTCGGATCGGCCCTTGGATGTTTATATTTCATCAGGCATTCATTGTGCATTGCTTTTTAGTGAGGAAATAAAGGTGTCTGAAACGGCACTGCGGATTGATGAGCAAGAAAGATTATTGCAAGGGATACATGAAGCACTGTTAATTGGCGTTGATTACCTCAGTGCTTCAGAACAGCATGTCAGGGAGCGGATATGAAGAGTCCAGAGTTAATCCGTTGGAAGGTCGGGCATAAGATTTTCACCCTTTTTATTCAGGCGGCCTTGTTGGCATTGCATAATGTTGAAGCGTATTTCCTGCAGGGTAACAGGCATGAGGGTATTCTCTCACTGAGAAATGCGGCCAATATGATGAGAATGTCGGCGCTGGCAATGAAATACAGCGCTGACTTTCAGAAAGGAAAGTATGAAAGCATTATCCGGCCCTCTATGCCCGAGAGGTTCAGCGGGTTGGGGAGTATGGATCATGCTTATTTAATTAAAGTCATGGCACGCATAAAAAAGAATAAAGAACGAATGCGGGATTTTTTTGGTGAGGAATACGATGATTTTGTTGCCTCGGTACAGCAAGCCTACGATGCCCACATTTTTGTCTGCGAGCGCTTTGTGGAAAACCAAAATAGCCTGAGAAGTACAAATTTACACCCTGCGGCTGAAGTGCTCACTGAGTTTAAAATTAAACGTTTGTCTTTTATTCAACCTAAATGATCGGGGGTAAGGAAACCATGTTTAATCAAGAGGAATTGGCCATATTGGCCAGACAGCTTTCCGCCCTGGAGGCGAGTTTCTCCCTGTTGCCTGAGTATAAGGAAAATGAAGCCTTGGCGCCGATGGAGGCTGTATTGAGTGAGCTATCTTCAAGAATGGCCGATAATTACCCCTATTTTCACCCCTTTTATTTGGGGCAAATGCTGAAACCTCCTCATCCCATTGCGCGTCTCGCTTATTCCTTATGCCTGTATATCAACCCTAATAATCATGCACTTGATGGTGGAAGAGCCACCTCGGCGATGGAAAAGGAAGCGGTTGCCGAGATAGCCCGCATGTTTGGCTGGTCCGAGCATCTTGGCCATCTGACCAGTGGCGGGACTTTTGCCAATCTGGAAGCGCTCTGGATTGCCAAAATGCTGCGTCCAGGGACGACGGTGGCCGCTTCAGAACTGGCGCATTACACCCATGAGCGTATTAGTCAGGTGTTGGGCATGGGGTTTGAAAAGATCCCCTGCGATGCCGCCGGGCGGATGGATCTCGTCGAGCTGGAAGCGAGGTTGCAACAAGGCAATATAGGTACCCTGGTCGTGACATTAGGCACCACCGCCGCAGGAACGCTTGATCCCCTGGATGCCATTCTCGCGCTAAAAAGAAAGTATCACTTCAGAATTCACGTCGATGCCGCCTATGGAGGCTATTTTTCTCTGTGCGAGGGGCTGTCGGTGGCGAGTCGGAGTGCGTTTGAGGCCATGGCGCAAGCGGATTCTATCGTTGTCGATCCGCATAAACATGGCATGCAGCCCTATGGATGCGGCTGTGTCTTGTTTAAGGACCCAGGGGTAGGAATACATTACAAGCACGATTCGCCATACACCTATTTCAGTTCGGATGAATTGCATTTAGGGGAGATCAGTTTGGAATGCTCACGGGCAGGCGCATCGGCCGGCGCGCTTTGGGCCACCCAAAAACTGCTGCCTTTGGTGGCGGGCGGCACCTTTGCTGCTGCGCTTCAATGTTCCAGGGACGCCGCCATGTCACTGTTCCAGTGGTTGGAGGAAGAAGCGGACTGCGTGACGGTTTTGGAGCCCGCGCTGGATATTGTGCTGTGGTTTGTGGCTGGCGCCAGTGCCCAGGCCAGTTCAGCACTGTCGCAAAGGGTGTTTGACAAGGCCGCTGAAATGAATCTCCATCTGGCATTGGCACGCGTTCCTAAAAAATTGCTGCGGGATAAAATCGCGCCGGACAGCGCATTTTGGGATGCGGAGTCGGTATTGTGTTTACGGGTATGTCTGATGAAGCCGGCGCATATTGCCTGGTTGCCGCAGATTAAAACGCACCTGCGGGTGGCGATGAATGAGGCAGTCAGGACACCGGCGGAAAAAGCATAAATCATCAGTTGGGAAACCGTATTAAACCTTACAGGAGTTCAATGTATGACAGCAGATCTTCAGGCGCGTTTTGCTTATAGCGTGTTGGATGAGACTCACGCCGGACAGACTATTGCATGCCTGTGTACGGTATTTAGCGCTCAGGAACCGCTGGGGAGGGCGATAGGCATATCGTCAGACGAGTTGAGGCCTTTCGTAACGGATTTGGTTCATCACGCGATAAAAAACCAGTTGTCTTGGGTGGCAATAGAAAAAACGTCATCCCGGTTGGTGGGGGTAAGGATATTGACGGATTTTCATAATGACTTTATCCCCGGCGATTATGAAAGCCAAAAGTTGAATACCATCTTCACTTTTCTTGATTCGCTTTATGAGTTTCAACACTCTGACGAGGAAAACGAAAGTAAACCGCTGCTGCATTGCTGGATGACCGCAGTGTTGCCGGCATTTCAGCGGCAAGGGATTTTGCGAAGCCTTTATCGGGCGGCGAGTTTGTCGGCCATTGAAAAGGGATTTAGATTTGGTATTTCGGAGGTGACCAGCCCGTATAACCTCGCTTTTCTGGAAAGCGACGTGACCGTGAAGAAATTGAATACCCTTCATTATACGCAATATCAAAAAGACGGTGTTTTTCCTTTTTCATTGGCTGAAGACAGCGAGCTGTGCGTGTTATGCCGATATCCCCTGGTAGTGCGATAGCCCTTTCCAGGGCTGTGGATGATTGTCGGGCAGATGGCGGAAACGATGCGTGGATCGCCGACGGCCGATCAGTGCGCCGCTGGCGCCAAAATCAGGGTGATGACTTCGCTGTCGCGGACTAAGTAACGGCCTCTGACGCGATATCCGGCGGGCAGCCTGGGGGCCAGCCTCCGGGTCAGTTGTAAAGTAAACGCGTTCTGTTGCGGATTAAGTTCACATAGCCAAGCGGCTTCGAAACCAAACATATGCTGAACCTGCGGGAAAAGTGCTTTAAATAAACTTTCCTTGGCGGAAAAAGTGATCAGCAGCGCGGTTTCGTAGGGAAGCGGGCTCTTGGCCAGCAGCGCACGTTCATCGGGCGTGGTAAAAGTCGTCGCGATTTCTCGCATAACTTCCGGCTGGAGCCGCTCAATATCAACGCCCGGATTGACGCGATAACGCTGAGGAGAAAGCACCGCGATGGCCCATTTGCCGGTATGCGAAATACTGCCGCACCAGCCGGCTGGCCAGACCGGCGCACGATCGGGGCCGACAGCAACGGCATCGCGGCAGCCGGCATTCATCAACAGCTGACGCGCGGCATAACGCCCGGAAAGATAGTCGGCCCGCCGTTTCGCCACCGCCGAACTCAGCACGCCCGGCAAGGGGATCGACAGTTGGGCAAACAGCGCATTGTGGTAACCGCAGCCATCAAATTCCACAAGGCATGCCGTAACGGCGGGAACATCGGTGACAAAGCCCGTGCTCTGTTGGCGTATAAAAGCGGAGGCGATAAACGTCGTTTCAAAAGTAAACATATGCCCAGCGTAATACGTTTATAGGCGGACATCGCAACCGATGCCCTTCGGCGCCTGGCACCCCATCAGGTTACCCCTCGCGTGCCGTCGCGTCGGATTTATCCGCCGGCAAAATACGCACCAGTACGCGCTGCCCGATACGAATCTGCGGCGCATCCAGGGTCAGTACGCATTCAATAACCCGCGTATCCTGATTCACATTGGGGTCGTCCGTGGGTTGTCGGGCGCCAAACACTTCGCTCAGGCGCAAGACCTGCGCTTTATAGATGCGCTTATCGTTATTCTCCAGAGTGACCTCCGCATGCTGTCCAGGCTGAACGGCGTTAACGAAAACGTCCTCCAGCTCGGCGCGCACGATGCGTGGTGCATTGGGGGCCAGCATAAACAGCCGGGTCACATTCAGCGTGGACGCGCCTTCGCCCGGTTTGGCGTCGCGTTTGACAATGCGGCCATCCGCCGGCGCAACGACCAGATATTTTTCCACTTCCAGCTCAGCGGCTTTGACCCCCGCGTTTGCCGTTTCCAGCGTGGCTTTCTTCATCGCCAGCTCGCGCTGTTGCAGTGCCATCTGATCCGCTGCGTTGTCATGCTGCTGCTCGGAAATCACCGTAGTATTCAGCTTTGCCAAGCGGTTGAACTCCCGTGTCGCTATTATCAGCTTCTGCTGTGCCCACTCCAGATCGCGCACTGCCTCGATTTGTTGTTTGATCTTGATGTTTAGTGCATCAAGCGCTTCGTTATCTTCGATGCGCGCCAGCAGTTGGCCTTTTTTTACCACCGCGCCTTCTTCTACCAGAATCTCTTTGATAATGCCGGGGCGGGGGGCATCGATACTGATTAAGCCGCCTTCGATGCTGATATAGCCTTTAGCCACGGCGGCCCAAGGGGAGGGCGTGGCGGTGGCGGCAGTGGCGAGAGGGGTGTCATCGCAGCCACTCAGGCTCAGAGCCAGAGACATTGCCAGTAAGCAGAGACGCAGGACGTTTTTCATAGGGTGCACGATCTCTCAGGAATAGGACGAGTGTCGTCGGTTATGTGTCCATCTTCGATGGTAATTACCCGGTCAGCATGATCGATCAGGCGGCTGTCGTGGGATACGGCAAGCACGGTGTAGCCTTTTTCGCGGGCGATATTGTGCAGCAGGTCCACCACTGTCTGCCCGTTGTGCTTATCAAGCGCGCTGGTGGGCTCGTCGGCAAAAAGAAAAGGCGGATCTTTTACCAACGCGCGCGCAATCGCCACGCGTTGCTTTTCTCCCCCGGAAAGCTCGGTTGGACGCAGGGTTTTGCGCTGGCTCAGGCCAACGATGTCCAGCGCCTCGCTTGCCCGCCGGGCGGCTTCTTTTTTCGGGACTTTCGCGCCGTAGACCAGCGGCAGGATGACATTATCCAGCGCGGTCATCGCAGCGAACAGGTTAAAGCCCTGAAACACGAAGCCGCAGTTCATCAGCCGAAAATATTCCAGCTCATGGCGCGACATGGTCGTCAGCGTTGCGTCATTAACCTGTACGCGACCGCTATCTGGGCGCAGCAGCCCCGACAGAATCGCCAGCAGCGTACTTTTTCCGGAGCCCGATGGCCCGATAATCAGGGTCAGCTCCCCATTGAAAATGCTGAGGTCAACATTCCTGATCACCGGCTGTACGATTTTCCCCACGGTGAAGCCGTGGGAAATCTGCTCGGCCAGAATTGTGGCAGTTTTTTTCATCGTATTTCTCAGCGTAGTAACGTAAAGGGTTCGGCACGATTAAGCGCGCGCAGGGCAGAAAGCCCGGAGAGCAGCGTAATGATCATCACCAACAGCAGAATGCCGGCAGCGGCAACCAACGGAATGGTAAAGGTGACATAAAACAGCTCAGCCCCGGCGGCGATAAGCACGCTGACCAGTGCGGCAATGCACAATCCCACCACGCCAATCCAGAAAGATTGTTCCAGCACCACGGCGCGCAGGGATCCGGACGATACCCCGAGCGCGCGAAGCGTGGCGTATTCGCGCAGTGCGGAAACAATAGCCGCCATCAGCGTCTGGCTGGTGATCACTACGCCTACGATAAAGCCAAGCACGGAGGAGAACAGGAATCCCCCGCCCGCGCCTGATTCAAACAACCAGTACGCGACCGATTGAATGGAAAATTCCTCGGTGGTCCAGATTTGGTAATGGCGAAACGAACCGTGCGGCTGGAGCCGATCGCGTACCGCCTCAGCCTGCGTCGGGTCTTTTATTTTCACCAGGAAGTAGTCGACGTCGTTATTGAGCAGGCTCTTATCGATGGTGCGTGCGGTGGTGAGCGAAGAGATGACGTTGGCGCCGCCCATGGAGCGCATCCCTCTGACCGTCCCGGCCACATGTACCCGCTTGCCTTGCAGTTCGGTATAGTCGCCCACTTTCACGCCCAGCTTGTCGAGATCGCTTTCATCAACCAGCAGATTGCCGGGCACCCGCAGCAGCTGTCTGAGTTGGGGGTTCAGCAGGCGTGAAAATGTCATGGATTCTGCTTTTGGATTGATGCCTATCAGGGTGGCGGAGATGCGACCGCCGGTCGGTCGTTTCCAGTCAGCCAGCGTCCAGGTATAACGTTCGACGTCGATGACGTCGGGATCCATGCGCAATTGATTTTCAACTTTTTCAGGAATGGAGCGCGGCTGATCGACACTTTGCGTACCGGGAAACCCAACCCATAAATCGGCAGAGGAACGATCGATATAAACGCTGACGGCGCTGAACATGCCGAGCAGTAATCCAAACTGAATCAGCACCAGTAATCCTGCAAAAGCCACGGCTAGCACGGCCGGTAAAAACCGTCGCCACTCGTAAATCAAAATAGCTCGGGCTAATGAAAACATAGGGCGGCTATTCCTTACCAGATAATGGGCCTGTGTCATAACAATGGGGTGATGTAATTAACCGGACAGGCGGCGTAGCGCGTCTTTCGGTTAACGCATGAATGAATTAATTCCCCTTCTAATTATTTTTAATTAATTAATTGGCTATAATTTTCTCCGCAATGCCTAATGGCAGGCCATATTTCCGCCTGCGTTGATAATAAAAAATACAGCGCTCGGACTATCGCACTTGCGATTTGTTTATGTAAAGGTCTTTTTATGAATATTTAATGAACCTAATGTCTTATTTTTGAAGTTGGTCAATAAAATGCGCTATCTATTTGATTTTAATGGTTAAGTTTGTAAGGTGTAAAATTCTGTTTTTCTGTTTTTATTGGGTTGTAAATTCTAAAAAAAAGAACAAATGCAGATTTATGTAACGATTTGGTCAAGTTAAATCCAGCTAAGTGATTAATTTTTAAGTTGATAGTCTTTTTTGGTTTCTAAGATTACGCTGACTATCGGTTAAGTTGAAATATAAGCTTTAGGCATGTATACCGTTATTTCATAAATTTGATGTGATATTATTCCCCACATAATTCATATGCATTCTTTAACTTGTTTGTAACACTTCTTTGTTTGGCTATATATGGCGGGACTGGGTTCGTTATGACGCACATTTCTACGTATAACAGGTTGTCTGGGGCGGCTTTCATGAATGTCGCCATTCGCAGTGCACTGGATTGTCTAATAATCGGCGGTATTTTTTTTTACGTTAATCCGTCGGGGGGATTTACTTCTGTAGGAATTTTCCTAGCCTTGTTCCCGCTGGTGGCGATTATTTCCATCTCGGGTGAGGTTGTTTATGATCTCCTCAAAGGGTACGCAACAGAAGATTATGCTGTTCATCGCCGAACGTCTGAAGACATATCGCCTGCGGGCTGGGGGGAAACGCTCTGGGGGCGAATCGCCGGCTGCGCGATACTGCTGGCGCTGATTACCGTGCCACCGCTTTATTGGTTGCTACAAGCGTTTTCACCCGAAGGAAAAACGTTAACGGGCTGGGTGCTGGGTGCGGTCTGCCTGGTGGTTATCGCGGCGTGTTGCCTCACCCTGCGTATCGTCGGCGATCGGATTATCGACTGGTATGTCGGGCGGCTGGCCATGCCGCAGCAGGAGGCCAGCAAAGAAGCCAGCGACAGATTTATGGTCTTTAATTATTTTCTTCCCTGGGCCGTGATCGCGGCAATCATTGCCGGCCTGCTGTCGTGGGGATATTTTTCACCGAGAAGCGAACAGGCTCCCGCCTATATTGACGTTGCAGAAATGGCCTTCAGCTGCGGCGGAACCGCCTATATTATTGCCCTGTGGATCGCCTATATCACGCAAAAACAGGCAACCATCGATATTAGAGCCCATTTATTACGTTTCGACGACGATGACACTCTGGATGAAGGAACGATGTATTTTCTGATCCATGCATGGAGTGGCTGCATTATCGTCGCGATTTTCATCATTAGTCGCTTTTTTTCCTGGGCATCTTTTACGCCGCTGCAGGTGACGCTGATTGACGCACTGGTCGCGGCGCTTAGCGCTATCGTAGGTGCGCTGGGGGGATTGCTAAGAGCAAGGACCAGTTTGTTAACGCAGGAACTCAAGAAATAATAACGTAAAGCTTCATTCACTTTATTGAAATAAAACAGCGCTTATTACGCTGCCAATAATGGCAGTGATTGTACTGTGCCCGTAAGAAAATTATGGGCGGGACATGGGGTCCATTCATCTGAATCGCGAGGAATATATGTCAGAGACATATCTAACGCATGGTCAGAAAACACATGGCGATATTGCTATTGTCGGCATGGCCAGTCATTTTCCTGATGCATCTAACCTGCATGAATTCTGGGAAAATATTACCAATAAATGTGATTCGCTAACGGATATCAGTTCAATGTCCGACGCTGCATATTGGCGGAAAGAGGATTTCTACGATCCGGATGCGACGGCTGCGGATAAAACCTACGGCTATAAAGCGGGTTTCGTTCCCGCGATTGAATTTGATCCTGTCGCATTTAAGATCCCGCCCGCCATTATGGACTCCATCAGCACCGCCCAACTTTTCTCGCTCTATATGGCAAGGCAGGTGATGCAGGATGCAGGGCTGGCGGATAAAAAAGACGCTCAGGTCGATCGCGACCGTATCGGCGTCATTCTGGGGGGAGGAGGCAACGGCAATACCTCGTTCTCGCTGGCGGCGCGTCAGCAGGCTCCTTATCTGCGCGAAATCATGATCAAATCCGGCCTTTCCACGGAAGTGGCCGACGATGTGATCGCCCGTGCGCATGAACTCTACCTGGAGTGGAACGAAGACAGTTTTCCCGGTTTTCTGGGGAATGTCGCCTGTGGACGCATCGCCAGCTATTTTGATCTTGGTGGCACGTCATACATGGTTGACGCCGCCTGCGCCAGCAGCCTGGCGGCGATCAAGGCGGCGATAGGCGAGCTGAATTCCGGCAGCTGCGATGCGGTATTAACCGGTGGCGTTAATCTTGAAAACTCGGCCTTCTCGTTTCTTTGCTTCAGCAAAACGCCCGCGCTTTCAAAAAGCAATCGTTCGCGTCCGTTTGATCGTGACTCAGACGGCATCATGCTCGGCGATGGCGTTGGGCTGCTTGTATTGAAGCGGCTTGAAGATGCCGAACTGGCTGGCGATCGCATCTATGCGGTAATCAAATCTCTTGAAGCCTCCAGCGATGGCCGGGCAAAAAGTATTTTCGCTCCACGCTACGAGGGGCAAATCAAAGCGCTTAAGCGCGCCTACGCCAGCGCGGGTATCCTGCCTGGCGATATTCAACTGATTGAGGCGCATGGCACGGGCACGGCATCTGGCGATGGCACCGAACTCAAGAGCCTGCGCGCGGTATTTGACGAGTATCGTCTGCCGGCGCATTCGATTGCCGTCGGCAGCGTAAAATCTCAGATCGGGCACACCCGTTGCGCGGCGGGCGCGGCCTCGATGATTAAAGTGGCGCTGGCGTTACACCACAAAGTGCTGCCGCCTTCCATTAATGTCCAGCAGCCGATGGAAGCGCTGAGCGTTGAAGATAGCCCGTTTTATCTCAACAGCGAGACACGGCCCTGGCTGCGCCCGCTTGACGATTCGCCGCGTCGCGCAGCGTTAAGCGCCTTTGGTTTCGGCGGCACTAATTTCCACGCCATTCTCGAAGAGTACGAACAGGATGCGCACGGCGCTTACCGGTTGAACGAGTCGACCTACACCCTGCTGTTCAGCGGCGATAATGCCGACCAGCTTTTGCAGCGTTGTGAAACGGCGCTGGAGAACTTCAGTAGCGGCTCGGCCGCGCGGGCTTTGCGGCAGCATCTTGCCGCCCAGGATATCAACACGCTGGAAGCGCATCAGGCACGTTTGTTGCTGGTCGCTACCTCGGCCGAGCATGCCGGGCAACTGCTGCAAACCGCCGTAAAACAGCTGCGAAATAATCAGGACAAGGGCTGGGAGCACCCGCAAGGCATCTATTTCCAGCCGAAAGGGAAGGCTCTGAGCGGCAAAGTCGTGGCGCTTTTCCCGGGGCAGGGATCGCAGTATGTCAACATGGGACGTGAAGTCGCCATCGATTATCCAGAGATGCGCCAGGCGCTGGAAACCTTGGATAAATTTGCCGCTGATGTGCGCGGTCATGGCCTGTCAGACATTGTTTATCCGACCCCCGCATTTTCGGATGCCGAACGCGACGCGCAGCGGGAGCGTTTAACGGATACCGCCAACGCGCAACCTGCCATTGGTGCGGTTAGCGCGGGTTATTACGCTATTTTGAAATCCAACGGCTTTACGCCCGATTTCGTCGCGGGCCATAGCTACGGCGAAGTGACCGCGCTATGGGCGGCGGGCGCGCTTTGCGATGCGGACTTTTATCGCGCCTCGCTGGCTCGCGGTATGGCGGCAGCTTCGGCCGTCGCGCAAAACGAGGGCGACGGCGGTGCCATGTTGGCTGCCGCCCTGACGGTTGAGGCATGTGAAAAGCTGCTGGTGCGCTACCCCGATATCGTGCTGGCTAACGACAACTCACCGGCCCAGGTGGTCTTGGGCGGCGCCACGGCGCGCATCCACGCGCTGTACGACGAACTGAAAGCCGGCGATGTTCAGTGCCGTATTTTACCGGTTTCCGCCGCGTTCCATACGCCCTTCCTGCAGGCTGCCTGCGCGCCATTCCTGGAAAGTCTGTCATCCATCCGCTTCGACACGGCGCACTGCACCGCTTTCTCAAGCGCATCTGCGGCACCCTGGCCTGCCGACACCGCAACATACGCGGAAACCCTGGCCCAGCAGATGATCATGCCGGTTCGTTTCCGGGAAACCATTGAAGCCCTTTATCAGCGCGGCGGACGGCTGTTTGTTGAAATCGGGCCGAAAGGGGTGCTGGGAAAACTGGTGGCAGACATCCTGAAAGGGCGTGAACACACGCTGATCTCACTGAATACCGGCGATTCGGGAGACGATCGCCTTCAGTTGGCCCGTGCCCAGGCTCGGTTATTGGCCGAGGGGGTCAAGCTGAACGCCCTGGATCGCTACGTGCGCCCGGCTCCAGAGCAGGATGATCTTACCGGACGTTTGAGTTGCCGTCTGAACGGCGGCTTTTACCTGTCAGAAAAAAACCAGCGTCGGCGGCAGCATGCGCTGCGTGAAGGTGATACCGAAGTGGTCGAGAGCTTCATCCGTGCGCGACAGGGTGCAGCGCTGCCCGCAGCCCCCGTGACTGCAGCGGCGAAAGCGCAGCCTGCCGTAGCGCCCCTGCCTGCCGCGGTGGTGTCACCCCTGTTTCAATCCACCAAATCCAACACGTCGGAAGCCCTTCACAAGCGAGATCAAGCTATGGAACAGATTAATCAGCGAGTTGAAAGTAACGATAACACCCCGTTGAATGGGGTTCTGCAGGCTCAGCAGGTGATGAGCCAACTGCATCAGCAGTTCCAGACCAATCAAAAAGAGTATATTCAGCTACTGGACTCGCTGCTGAATAAGCAGTACGCGCTGCTGGAAAACTTCCGCGATCACCAAAACTTACCGACGATCCTTGCCAGCCTTGGTCAAAGCGTGCAACTGCTGGATAAAAATCTGGAGTTGTATCACAGCAACCATGAGCGCTATTTCTCGACTCAACAAAGTCTGTTCCAGCCGGGCCAGGCGCCGATGCCTGTTGCGCCTCGCGCGCTGAACATGCCGGTGCAGGCTTACCCTCAGGCCGCCGTAGTGTCCGTGTCGCCTGTCGCAGCGCCTGTTCATCCTGTTGCGGCGCCGGTCAGCCTCTCGGCACCGCGTCCTTCCGTCCCTGAAATGCCTGCCGTAGCCAAGGCAGCGTCAACCCCAGCTCCGTCAGCGCCTGCACCGCAGGCGGCGAAACCGACCGCCAGCCCAATGTCGCCGGACGTTGAAGCGCAGCTTTCCCGCTTTGCCAGCATTACGGAGGCCGAAATCACGGCGCGGCTGGTCACCATTGTCAGCGATCGCACCGGCTATCCGCAGGACATGATAGACGCGAACATGGATCTGGAGGCCGATCTTGGCATTGACTCCATCAAGCGCCTGGAAATTTTCGGTGCCATGTTTGACGCCTTCTCCGCCGATGCCGGCATCTACCACGACGCGTCGAAAAATAAGGACCTGGAGACGTTCGACATCGAGGCACTGAGCAATGTTCACAAAATGTCGTTGTTCTTCAAAGAGATGATTGATGAAATCATTGCCGATATCCGTCGCAAGCAGGGCCTGGATGAAGGGGGGGAAACGCCGGATACCGCGTCCTCTAAAGACTTCTTTACTGAAGATAATCAGCGCGAAAGCGAAGCGGAGTTGCCTGCGGATGCGTTGCGCGCTTCCGAAGATATCGGTGGCGACGCCAAACTGCGCACGCTCGGCTTTGTCACCTCTACGGTAGACGTCGCAGAGGTTGAATCGGCAAAAAAGTCTTCAACTGAATCGCAGCAGTATGTGGCGCCTGCGGTTCAGTCTGCAACAGAAGAAACAGTAAGCGTAAAGCCGCATACACAACGTTTTAGCGTGACTTCGCAGCCCCTGCCGACGCCGGATTGCGATACGCAGACTTTTGCCGTCAAACGTCACTGGCTGATTGTCGATGAAGGAAAAACGTTCATCGATGACGTAACGAAACAGCTGACGCAACGGGGACAAACGGTCTCGGTGCTGGCGCTGCATTCGGCCGCCGCCAAAAATAAAAAGCAGGGGAAAACGCAGCACGTCTACAGCCTCGCTCATCCGAATGAGGCGACGCTGGATACCGCCATCACGGAAATTGAGCAGGCTCGCGGTGCGTTAGACGGCGTGATCTGGCTGCAGGCCACGCGCGAAAAAGTGAAAAAGGTTACCGACGTTTTCAGCGCCAATGGCTACCGTTCGCTGGAAACCGCCTTCCTGTTGGCGAAGCGGCTGCAGGAGAGCCTGAACCGCGGTGAACAGCACCCAGGCTGGTTCTTTGTGGTCACTCGCGGTGACGGTCAGCTGTCCCTTTCAAGGGCTGGCGGTCTCTCCGCCATGCTCCCGGCGGGCATTAGCGGGCTGACCAAATCGCTGAATATTGAATGGAAAACGGCATTTTGCCGCACGCTCGATATCGACGCCGGGCTGAAAAACGGCGAGGCGGTGAGCATTCTGCTGGAGGAGCTCCAGGATGCGCGCCGCGATCTGGCGGAGGTCGGGCGCAGTGCTCAAGGCGAACGGATGACGCTGGCTTTGAGCGCAGCGCCGACGGCGAACGAAGAAACGCCGCCCGACGTTAGCGAGCGGGATGTGCTGGTGGTCACCGGCGGCGCACGCGGGATAACCGCAAAATGCGTGATTGAATTGGCGCAGCGCAGCCAGGCTCATTTTATCTTGCTTGGCCGCACCGACATCGATGCACCGTTGCCGGCGTGGGCGCAGGGCACCGCCACGGTAGCGGAACGCAAAGCAGCGGCGATAGCCCAACTGCAATCTGAAGGCGTGCAACCAACGCCGGTAAAAATCGACGCCATGCTGAGCGGCTTGCTGCATAGCGACGAAATCAACGCCACTCTGCACCAGATTGCCCAGGCTGGCGGAGAGGCGATTTATCGCCACTGCGATATTACCGATGCGCAACAGGTTGCGGCGGTACTGAACGAGGCGCAGCAGGTTGTCGGCCCCATCACCGGCATTATCCACGGTGCGGGCAACCTGGCCGACAAGCGCATTGAGAAAAAAACGCTGGGTGATTTACGTTCCGTGTTTGACGTGAAGGTCCGAGGGCTGGAAAACCTCTGCCGCGCGTTGGATATCACCGGGTTAAGGCACGTGATGCTGTTCTCTTCCGTGTCAGGCTTCTTTGGCAACGCCGGCCAAACGGATTACGCGATGGCCAACGAGACGCTGAACAAGTTTGCATGGCTGCCGCTGCAGGCGGAGGGGCAACCGACAGTGCGCGCCATCAATTGGGGCCCGTGGGACGGCGGTATGGTGAACGATACGCTGAAGCGAGCCTACGATACCCATAACATGGTGATCATTCCGCTGGAGACCGGCACTGAATTGTTTGTGCGCGAGTTCACGGACGCGGCGCATCCTCAGGTCATCATCGGCGGAGACAACTATCGTGCGAAACGGCGCTTGACGGCGCTCGCGGAAGAGTACGAAGTCACGCGCCTGCTCCAGCCGCAGAACAATCCGTTTTTGCAACATCATGTGATCAACGATAACCCCGTATTGCCTGCCACCGCAGCCATCGCGTGGATGACGCGCGTCTGTGAAGAGCGGTTCCCGGGCTATCAATTGCGGCGGGTCAGCCACTTTACCGTCCTGAAAGGCATCGTGTTCGACGGCAGCGAAGCGGAGCGTTATCGCGTGAGCATGACGCCTCATGCCGGCGACAGGCCTGACGACGATCATCTGGCAGTCGATCTGATCATCAGCAGCCAGCAGGAGATGAAACACTATCAGGCCACGCTGTTGCTCGCCCTACAGGGAAGAGAAGCGCAGTTTGCAGAATTGCACGGGGATCTCGACGTCGCGATCCCGCTGGCGGTACCGCTTTATGGCGATATGACGCAGGGCGCGCAGCTGTTTCACGGTAACGCCTTCCGCGGCATTCAGCAGGTGGTGCACATCGATGAGCAGAGCCTGATCCTCAAATGTCGCTTACCGTCGCTGGCGGCCCGGGAGCAGGGGCAGTTCCCGGCCAACTCCTTCAACCTGTTTATTAACGATGTCGGTCTTCAACTGCCGCTGCTGTGGTTGATGCAGCAATCGGACAAGGCGGGGCTGCCTGCGGCGATAGGGGCTATCGAGCAATATTCGCCGCTGGATTTTGACCAGACATTCTATGCCTCCATGCGCATTACCAGTCAGACGGCAACCCTGCTGCTGGCGGATATCACTTTGCACGACAAACTGGGCAACGTTTATAGCCGGTTTGAAAAAGTGAAATTCACCGTCTCCACCACGCTTCGGTCGCTGTTTACCTGCACCGACGCAGCGCTGGAAAAAAAAGAGCACCGCTAAACGGCGCGCTTAACCGCTGACGATGTTCATCCGGGCGCGGTTAAGCGCCCGGCAACAGGCTTATGTTCAGGAGTGGCTGGTAATGGAAAATATTGCGATCGTGGGGTTGGGCTGCCTGTTTCCGGGGGCGGATTCCACGGAGAAATACTGGGAGAATTTGATTCAGTGCCGGGACTGCGCCTCGCCGCTTTCCGCTGCGGAAACCGGCATCGACCCTGCGGTCTATTACCATCCGGTGGCGGGAACGGCGGATAAAATCGGCTATAACCGCAATGGGCACATCCGCGATTTTCACTTTGATGCCTCCGGCTACGCGCTACCGGCGCAAGAGCTGGAGACGCTGGATAACTTGTTCAAGTGGACCCTGCACGCCGCAGCGCAGGCGTTAAACGATAGCGGCTATCGCGGGCAGCCGCAGACGCTGGCAAAAACCGGCCTGCTTATTGGCAACATCGGCATGCCGACGCACAGCGGCAAGCGGCTGATGAGCCGCTTTTATCACCAGATGCTGACTCCCTATCTGCGTCAGTTGCTTGGTCGGGACGATTTTGCCTTCGACCGCGTCTGGCCTGAAGAGACGCTGTCCGACTTGAACCTTATCACGGGCGGCCATAATGCCACCGTCGCCGCCCAGGCGCTGGGGTTGCAGGGGCCGAGCTACGCGTTGGATGCGGCCTGCTCCTCTGCGTTTTACGCCATCAAAATGGCCAGCGATTACCTTGCCAGCGGCAAAGCCGACATGATGTTGGCGGGGGCGGTGTGCCATGCCGACCACATCTATATCGATCACGGTTTCAATGTGTTGCAGGCGTTTCCGCAGAAAGGGCAGTCGATCCCCTTTGACCGCACGTCGGAAGGCTTGAAGGCGGGAGAGGGCGCAGGCGTGATCGCCATGAAACGCTACGCTGACGCCATTCGCGACAACGATAAAATTTACGGCGTTATCGAGGCGGTCGGTCTCTCCAACGATGCAGGCAGCCGCCATATGCTGGTGCCCGACAGCAACGGACAGCAGCTGGCGCTGACACGCGCCTATGGCAAGACCGAGCCGGATATCGATTATCTGGAGTGCCATGCCACGGGCACGCCGGTGGGCGATCAGATCGAGCTGGCAGCCATGGAAGCCTTCTTCGCGCAGGCGCCGACTCGCCCTCTGCTTGGCGCCAACAAAGGGATCAACGGCCATATGCTTACGGCCTCCGGCATGGGCAGCCTGTTCAAAGTGATCCTCGCCATGCAGCACAATCTCATCCCGCCTACGCCTGGCGTGCAGCAACTGGTTAACACGCCTGCCGGCCAACTCGGCCTGGAGGATGTGGTCCGCGAGGCCCGCCCCTGGCCGCAGCGCGATCGGCAAAAACGCGCCGGCATCAACGCCTTCGGTTTCGGCGGCGTCAACGCCCATCTGGTGCTGAGCGAGGATCACGCTGCGCTGCGTGCGGCGCTGCCGCAAGCCGCAGAGCCATTAAAAGCAGAGCCGCTGGCGCTGGTCGGCATCGGCGTACACGCCGCCGATACCGAGGATACGCTAAGTCTTGATCGCACCTTCCGCGAGGGCAGGCAACATCAGCGCCCACTGCCCGCTACGCGCTGGTTGGGCGTAGAGCGCCAGCAGGATCTGCTGGCCACGCGCGGTATCGAACAGATCCCGCAGGGGGCCTGGATCGAGACGTTTGAATTTGACTGTAAACGCTTCCGGCTGCCGCCAAATGTGGTCGGCCCTCATCTGCTTTCGCATCTGTTTCTTCTGCCGGTGGCTGAACGCGCTTTTCTCGACGCGGGTTATGCCCTGGATGGCACGCGCCGTAATCTGGCCGTGATTGTCGCAGGCGGAGTGGATTACAGCTGCTTGCGTTACCAGGCGCGTAACGAGATTAGCTGGCAGTTGGAACAGAGTCTGCGCAGCCAGGGCATTGCGTTGAGCGAAGAGGATCTTCAGGCATTGCAGAATGTCGTGAAGGACAGCCTGTTCCCGGCGCCTTACCCCGAAGGTATCACCGGTGGCATCGGTAATGTGGTCGCCAGCCGGCTGGCTGCCCATTTGCACCTGAACGGACCGGCGTTCTCCCTTTACAGCGAAGAAAACGCCGCGTTTAAGGCCATTGAACTGGCGCAGTTCCTGCTGGCGCGCCACGAGGTCGAGGGCGTGCTGATCGCCAGTTGCAGCTTTGGCGGCGCGCTGGAGAATGTGTTGTGGGATCATCAATCCGTGCAGGCAAACCAGACGCCGGGCGATGGCGGCAGCGTGGTGGTCGTGCGCCGCGAGCAGGATGCGCAGCAGGCAGGAACGCCGATTTACGCCGTTATCGACGGGCTGGCCGTTGGGCACGAGTTGAGCCCGACGCTGGCTTACACCGCCAGCCGCCAGGGGATTGCCGATAGCGCCAGTCGCGCATTGCAGGCCGCCGGCTGTAGCGCGGCGGATGTCGACTATCTCGAACTCTATTCCGGAGCGCGCCCGGGGGAGATGGAAACGGAACTGGCCGCGCTGGCCGGCGTCTATGCCACGCCGGAACGTCAGGTGCCCGTGACGGTGGGAACGCTGAAGGCGCACTATGGCCATCTCGCTGCCGCTGCGGGGTTGCTGGGGATCGTGAAATGCGCGTTGCAGTTGTCGCAGCGCTATCTGCCCGCGGTGCCTGCGTTCAACCAGCATTCCTCGTTGGCGAAGCAGGCAGACGGACACTTTAGACTGCCGCAGCAGACGCAGGAATGGGCGCCGCCGAGGGGCGCTTTACGTCGCGCGGCGGTCAACCATATCGGCATCGATCGCGCCTGTAGCCATCTGTTATTGCGCGAGCCGCTGAGCGGGCCTCGCGCGCAGCCGGCCGCGGCGAACTCCGCAGCGAGAGGCGGGTTGACGGTCACCGTCTATACCGGGCGGGAGAAGCCGCTGGGCGAGTTCATCGTCAATGCGGATACGCTGGCGCGTTTTGCGCCGAGCAGCCCGACGCAGACGCCGGCCGGGAATATCCTGGCGAACAACATGGCCCTGCACCATCTGACGCGCCATGCGCAGACGCATCTGCATTACCTGCATGTTCAGCAAAATTACTATCATCTGATCCGCCAATTGCTGGCGGGGCAAGACCCGGTCACCGAGCCGCTGTTTAATGAGCAGCAAGTGATCGAGCTGACGGATGGGCTGGTGAGCAATGTTCTGGGGCAAGACTACGCGGGGGTGGATCAGTATCCGGTACGTACCCGAATGCCGTCGCCGCCCTACCTGTTTGTCTCCCGCATTACCGCCCTGAGCGCGAAAAAGGATCGGCTGGAACCCTGCTTTATCGAATGGGAATACGATATTGCGCCGGACGCCTGGTTCCTGGTCGACGGCAAAACGCCGCCCTTCGTCGCGCTGGAATCCTCGCATGCCATGATTGTCGCCTTCACCGTTATCGGTTGCGATCACCTGTTCAAAGGGCAGCTTTGCTACCGGGCGGTCGACAGCCAGACCACGGTCTACAGCGAAATGCCGCGTGCGGGCGAAATGTTGCGCGGGCGGGTAAATATCACCTCCTTTGTCAGGGCCGGCGGCGTGGCGCTGATTGCTTATGAATACTTCTGCTACGTCGGCGATCGGCTGGTGTTTAAGCTGGTCGCCAACTCGGGCTTCTTCGGCAAGCGCGAAATCGCCAACGCGCGGCAGATTGATACCACCGGCTATTTCGCGCGCGCCGTGCAGGCACGACCTTTTACGCCACTGTTGCGTTGCGATCGCCGCGAATTTGATGACGCTGCGCTGGATGCCTTGATCCGCGGGGACGTCGCCACCTGTTTTGGGCCGCACTACGCGGGGCACGCGGCCGGCACGCTGTGCGCACCCGATGCACGCATGCTGAACCGGGTCACATCGATCGATCCTTGCGGCGGTGCCTGGGGGCTGGGTGAGGCGATGGGCGAAGTGGATATCGATCCCGATCACTGGGTGTTCCGCGCTCACTTCAAGAATGACCCGGTGATGCCGGGCACCTTCCTTGTGGAGGGGTGTGAACAACTGGTGAAATTCTTCCTTTATTACCTCGGCCTGAATGCCAGCCCCGACCTGGTGGCGCATACGCTGTGTCACCACCAGTACAGCGCCAAGTTCCGCGGCGAAGTGAAATGCGAACGCGACGTGCTGCGCTACCGGCTGACCTGCAAGTCAATCGATGTGCACTGGCAGCCCGACGGCAAAACGCCTGATGCCATCGCGTTGGTTTTCATCGTGGAAATTCTCTATCGCGGCAGCGTAATCGGCCTGTGCGATAACCTTGGCGCGGGCTACACGCACCGCCTTTCTCAAGACGCCAGCGCCCTGACGGCGCTTCAGACACAGGAAGTTTCATCATGAGCCCGCGTTTCTCCGTCAATCATTCGGGCGGTAAACGCCCGTTCGATGCCCTGCCGCTGGTGGCAGGTTCAGCTGCGCTTTATGACCTCGGACAAGCTTTACAGGTGGTTCAGTCCGGCGATGAGGCGCACCTCTGCGCCTTGGGCGAAGCGTTACCTTCGGCAGAGGCAAAGCCGATCGGCACCTTGCCTGCGGTAACGGAAGCGGAATTGGGTGACGGCAGCTTCTGCCGCGACTATGGCGTACGCATGGCTTACTACGCCGGCGCGATGGCGAACGGCATCCATTCGGAGGCGATGGCTATCGCGTTGGGGCAGCAAAAAATTCTGGGGATTTTCGGCGCGGGGGGGCTCGATATTCCCCGCATTACCCAGGCCATAGCCACCCTGCGTCAGCATCTGCCCGATGGGCCTTTTGGCATTAACCTGCTGCATAACCCCGGCAACCCAGCTTGGGAAATGGCCTGCGTACAGCTTTGCCTTGAGCATCAGGTGACGATTGTGGAGGCCTCAGCCTATATCAACCTCAGCCCGGCGCTGGTCTGCTATCGCGCCTGCGGTCTGACGCGTGGACGCGACGGCACCATTGCACGCCGCAACCGCATTATCGCCAAGGTCTCGCGTCGCGAGGTGGCGCAATGTTTTCTGCGGCCGGCGCCGGAAAATATCCTGAAAAAACTGCTTGCCGACAACCTGATCAATGCCGAACAGGCTGAGCTGGCGCGTCAGGTGCCGATGGCGGACGACATTACCGTGGAGGGGGATTCTGGCGGCCATACCGATCAGGGCACGCTCGCCTGCATATTCCGCTCAGTGGTTCAGTTGCGAGACGACATTGAACGCGAATCGGGTCACCGCCATCGGGTGCGCATCGGCGCGGCCGGCGGCATCGGCACGCCGCACGCGGTGCGGGCCGCATTCGCCCTCGGGGCCGCCTATGTAGTGACCGGTTCGATAAACCAGGCCTGCGTAGAAGCAGGCACGTCCGACGCGGCCAAACAGATGCTGGGGCGAGTGCGCATCGGCGATGTGGCGACCGCGCCTTCTGCCGACATGTTTGAGATGGGCGCCAAAGTTCAGGTGCTTAAGCAAGGCAGCATGTACCCGGTACGCGCGCAGAAACTCTATGCGCTCTACAAGCAGTATGAGGGTCTGGCTGCGCTGCCCGCCGACGACGTCGCCCAACTGGAAAAACAGATTTTCCGTCAACCGCTGGCCAACGTCTGGCAGGAAACCGTGGCGTATTTTCAGCGCTGCGGCCGCCCGGAGGTCATTGAGAAGGCGCTGCAGCAGCCAAAGAAACAGATGGCGCTGGTGTTCCAATGGTATCTCGGACAGTCCTCGCGTTGGGCGATCCAGGGCGAAGCCGGTCGCGAAATGGATTATCAGATCTGGTGTGGCTCGGCGATGGGCGCCATGAACGAATGGCTACAGGGCACGCCGCTGGAAGATCCGACCCAACGTCACGTCGCGGAACTGGCGCATTTGCTGATGAGCGGCGCGGCCTGGCTGACGCGCACCGCACTGCTGGAACTGATGCACATCGCGCTGCCCGACACGCTCGGCCGCTATTCCCCCTTTAACCTGACGGTCGGCAGCGAGAGCCAGCCCGCCAGGCAGTCGCTGTCTATCCTTTCATCTTCCTGTAAACAAACGGAGAACGCACAGAATATGGACGCATCAACCAAGTTGTCCCTGGATGTATCGAAGAATTTTTATAAAAAATGCTGGGATCTGCTGCCCGGCGGCACGCACTACAACTTTGGCGATCCCGAACGACCGCTGGTGATTCCGTTCAACCGGGGGCGTAATTCGCGCGTCTGGGATCTGGACGGCAATGAACATCTCGATCTGTTCTGCAAGTTTGGTGCGCTTTTCGTTGGCCACCACAACGAAGCCTACAACGCGGCGCTGATGGATTACATGGGCAAAGTCACCTCGGTGGACACCTGCGATCTGGAGGTCGAGGTTTGCGAAACGCTGGTGAAACATATTCCCAGCGCGGAGATGGTGCGCTTCTGCCTGAGCGGTACCGAAGCGGTACAAAACGCATTGCGTCTGGCGCGCGGCTTCACCGGTAAAAACCGCTTTATCCGCTTCCACGGCCATTATCACGGTAACGCCGACAATATTATGGGGTGGCGCAAAAAACAGGATTTGAGTTACCCGGTACCGGAGCAGTTCAAAGGCGATCTGCTGGACACCTGGGGCCGCGCGACCGGGGCGATTGCCGATCAATCCTTTATGCTGCCGTGGAACGACATCGAGGTGCTGACCGCCACCATCGAGCGCTACCACGATGAGATTGCCGCCGTGTTGATGGAGCCGATCTGCATCAACGGCGGCGGTATTTTCCCGCGTGAAGGCTATCTGGAAAAAGCCAAGGCGCTGTGTGAAAAGTACAATATCGTCCTGATTTTCGACGAGATCATTACCGGCGTGCGTCTTGGCCTGGGCGGCGCGCAACAGCTGCTGGGCGTTACGCCGCACCTCTCGACTTTCGGTAAAGCGCTGGGCGGCGGCTCCATGCCGATCTCCGCCATCGTCGGGCGTCGCGACATCATGAACCTGTATACGCGCGGTAAGGTTATCCATGCCGGCACCTTCAACGGTTATCCGCTGGGCCTGGCCGCCATCAAGGCGACCTTCTCGCTGATAGAACAAGATCCCGGCTGTTATGAGCGCATGGCCGGCTTCACCCGCCAGATCTCGAACATCTTCGTTAAAGCCGCCGAATCGGTAGAGCTGCCGCTGGTGGTTCAGGGGATGCCGACGGCGCTGGTTTACCACTCGCAGAACTCGCCGGTCGATCGTTCCGAAGGGTACAGCGATAAGGTGAAATTCTGCGACATCATCATTCGTGAAATTTCCAAACGCTACGGTATCCAGTTCTCTCCGTTATCGCGCATTTACGCCAACATGCTGATGTCCCAGGACGATGTGCAGTTCTTTGAAGAGCGCATTTATGACGCAATGGCCAATGCGAGAAAAATCATCGACATCACCTTTAAAGAGGGCGTTGACGCATGAGCCATCAGGTCGCCGTGGTGACCGGTGCCGCAGGAGGGTTCGGCACGGCCATCGCCAGGGTGTTGCTGGATATCGGCTACCAGGTCGCCGCCGCAGACGTCAGTGCAGAACGGCTGACGCAACTGGCTGAGCGCCTGGGACACCCGGAAGGGCTGCATACCTTCGTTATGGATGTCACGCAGGAGGAGTCCATTGCCCAAGCCGCGCGCGAAATCGAAGCGCGCCTTGGCGCTGCGTTGACCGTGCTGGTGAATAACGCCGGCGTTATCGAACGCAGCTTCTGTCTTTCCGAGCGTGGTCTCAGCGGCGCGGCGCGCGTGCTGAACGTCAACCTGCTGGGCACCTTCAACTGTACCGCCGTGTTCTCCCGTTATATGGCGCGCCTGAAGTACGGGCGCATCATCAATATCGCCTCCATTGCCGGTATCTGGGGCGCTGCCGGCGGATCCGCTTACGCGGCCTCGAAGGCGGGCGTGATCTCGGCTACCGAGTCATGGGGGCGCGAACTGGGGCCGCTCAATATCAGCGTTACGGCGGTTGCGCCGGGCATCTGCAAAACCGAAATGCTCGCGCAATTCGTCGACCCGCACATGATCGATACCCCCGAAGAAGAGAAGATCGTGCGCTCCATCGTGCCGGTAGGCCGATGGGGCACGCCGGAGGATGTGGCGGAGGTTGTTGGCTTCCTCGCCAGCTGTAAAACCAATTACCTCAATACCACGGTGATCCCGCTGGATGGGGGGATGCGTGTCGGCACCCTTTAGCCGTCGCGGGTCAGGCTCATTTAATCGCTTTGTTGAGGGATGAACATGGTCAATGTTAATCAACAGGTAAAAAATATACTGCTTACCGGTGCAACGGGGGTATTGGGCGGCCGTATCCTGCTCGAAATCCTGCTGAGTACCGACGCCTGCGTGTACTGTCTGGTGCGCGCCGCCAGCCCGCAGCAGGCGCTGGAGAGGCTGGAACAACTTCTCTATACCTACGATCCCGAACGGCGCAGCCGGGAACATCTCTGGCGCGTGATCCCGCTTATCGGGGACATCACCCAGCCACGGCTCGGGTTGAACCCGGCGGATTACCAGGAACTGGCAATGGGGATCGATCGCGTTATCCATTGTGCCGCTAACGTCAGCCTGGTGGCGTCGTACGGCAAAATCGCGCCGGTCAACGTCGGCGGTACGCAAAACCTGATTGCGCTGTGTCTGCTGGGCAATGTGCCGCTGCTCTATACCTCAAGCTTCAGCATCGTCGGCGATAAACTTTACCAGGACGGGTTCACGCTGCAGGAAACGGATTTGGACGTCGGCCAGTCGTTTAATGACATGGACTACGAACGCTCCAAGTTCGAAGCGGAGCAGGCGGTACACGAGGCGGGTAAGCGCGGGCTGCGTTGGGTGATCACCCGGCCGGGCAATATCTGGGGCGACAGCCTCAGCGGGCGCTACCCGCTGGTGGAGACCCGGGTGAAGGGCATCTACTACGAGATGATCAAAGCGCTGGTGGAAACCGGCCTGACGTTTAGCTCGCGGGAAGATTTTGATATTACGCCGGTGGATTACGTTGCCCGCGCATCGCTTTGCGCGATAGTGGAAATAGACCGCTTCCAGGGCCGTACGCTCAACCTGACCCATCCCAACCCCATTACCTATGACGATATCGTCGACTTCCTGCGGCAGTACGGCTATCGCATCAGCACGCTGATCAACGCCGATTATTTCGACGCGCTGACCGAGAACCGTCTCTGGTTACAAGGCAAACCTTATCGCTCCACCTTCACCGATCTGCTGGCGCTGTTCTACTGCGGCAGCGAAATCAGCGAGAAGGCCCGTTACGCCACGCAGCACACCCGTCAGCAGTTGTCGCATGCCGGGATTACCTGCGCGCCATGCGACCGGGCGCTGCTGTTCCGCTACTTCGATTATCTGGTGGAAAGTGGATTTATCGCCGCGCCCGGGCAGCAGGGGCCTGCCGCTGAAATTCGGGAAATCGTGCGTCAGGGCGGCTTCCTGGAGCAACTGTATGACGCCGATCTGCGCTGAAAACATCACACATTATTGAGGGAGATTAGAGACATGACAGATCAGGATCTGCGCGTCACCTTGGTCCAGAGCGACATTATCTGGGAAGACGCCGAACGCAATCGCCGCCGTATGGCGGAGCACATCGCCAAGGCCGAAGCCAGCGACATTATTATCCTGCCGGAAATGTTCACCACCGGCTTTTCCATGGCGCCGCGGGGGATCGCGGAAACCATGCAGGGGCCTGGGGTCGCGTGGATGCAGGAGCGCGCCTCTCATTCCGGCAGCGCGTTGGTGGGCAGCATGATCATCACCGAAGAAGGGCGCTTTTATAACCGCCTGCTGTTTGTCACGCCGGACGGCGGCATTGCGCACTACGACAAAAAACACCTTTTCTCTTTTGCCGAAGAGGACCGGGAATATACCGCGGGCGAGGCTCAGTTGGTGGTTAAGCATCGCGGCTGGCGCATTGCGCCTTTTATCTGCTACGACCTGCGCTTTCCCCTTTGGTCACGCAATGCGGACGCTCGCTACGACGTCGCTCTCTATATCGCCAGCTGGCCGGAAAAGCGCGCGGCGCATTGGCAAGCCCTGCTCACCGCGCGGGCGATTGAAAATCAGAGCTACGTGATTGGCGTCAACCGCGTGGGAGAGGACGGTAACCGGCTGCGCTACAACGGCCACTCGATGCTTATCGACCCGCTCGGCGAGGTTCTGATCGATGAGGTGGAGGTGGAAAGCGTGCGCAACGCCACGCTGTCGCGTGAGCATTTGCTGGGCGTCAGGGAGCAATTGCCTTTCCTCAGGGATGCAGACGCGTTTGCGCTGATCTAACCCCTTTTACCGTTATCCCCGTCAAGAAAAGCAAAGGAAGGATGGCAAATGTCTGTTTCCGCAGTATTTGAGCAGTCTGTAAATCGTGATCCGCAGCAGGTCGCCATTAGTCAGGGCGAAACGCGGGTAACCTATCAACAGCTATTGCAACGGGTCACCGCATTGAGCGCCGCGCTGCGCCGACAACCGGGTAGCCCCTTTACGCTGGTGCTGTTGGAGGAAGGGGCCGCGCTGGTGACGGCGGCGCTCGCGATTATGCATGCGGGGCAGGCATTTGTTCCTTTATCGCCGACGTTGCCTCGGCAGCGACTGGAAACCCTGTTGGCGCAGTTCCCCGATGCGCGGTTGATCTCGACGTCGCACGGGCTGGCTTCGGTTCGCCAACTTACCGACCGGCTGAGCGTTGTCGAGGTGGATGAGTTGGGCGTGCCCGCGCAATCCACCGGCGAGTGCCTTCCCATAGAGCCGACGCGAACGCAGCCGTTGGCCTACGTCTATTTCACTTCCGGCTCCACCGGCATACCCAAAGCGGTGCTGGGGCGCAGCGACAGCCTGCTGCATTTTATCGAGTGGGAGAGCCGGGAACTGGCTATCACGCCGGACGATCGCGTCAGTATGCTGACGTCGCAGATGTTCGATCCTTTTTTGCGCGACATGCTGCTGCCTTTGCTCAATGGCGCCACCCTGTGTATTCCGCCGTCCCGCGAACTGATCCACACGCCCGCCGCGCTGCTGGCCTGGATGCAGGCGCAGCGGATTACCGTCACCCACCAGATCCCCTCGTTGCTGCAGGTTTTGCTGGAGTATCCCGATGCGGCGCAGCGGCTGCACGCTTTGCGCTATGTGCTGCTGGCGGGCGAGATGCTGAAAGGTTCGCTGGTGGCGCGCTTTTATCAGAACGGCCCGGCAAACGCCCAGCTTCTCAACCTTTACGGCCCGACGGAAACCACGCTGGCTAAGCTGTTTTATCGCGTAACGCCGGCCGATGCCGCGCGCGCGGGCGTGCCCGTAGGGCGACCCATTCCCGGCGCGAGCATCAGCGTGATTGATGAAAGCGGCAATCCCGTCGCCGATGGCGAAAGCGGTGAGGTCATCATTATTACGCCGTGGATGAGCGCCGGTTATCGGCAGCCCGCCGCCTCCGACGCCTTTTTCACCGACGAGCGCGGCACGAAAATGTACCGTACGGGCGACGTGGGTCGCCTGACGGCCACCGGCGATCTGGAACTGCTGGGGCGCAACGATTTTCAGTTGAAGATCAACGGACAGCGCGTGGAGACGGCAGAAATTGAAACGCTGCTTGAGCGCCATCCGGCGGTGCAGCAGGCTGCTGTCGTCGCCTTTGCGCAGTCGCAGCAACGGGTGGCGTTCATTACCCTGAAAAGCGAACTGAATCAGGCGTCAACCGCGCTGCGCGACTATCTGGCCGCGTCGTTGCCCGCCGCGCTGTTGCCGACCGATTTTAGCATCCTCGAGCTCTTTCCCCGCCTGCCTAACGGCAAGCTTGACCGCAAAGCGCTGCCTCAGCCTGCGCTGCGCCGAAGCGCCCCGTTGGCCGCGGCGCAGCAGCCCCACGCCGGTGAGGAGCAGAAGCTGGCGGCGATCTGGCAGCGTCTGCTGCCGGTGAACGCGGTCGGGCGCGATGACGACTTTTTCGCCCTCGGCGGGAATTCCCTGCTGGCGATGCGCATGATCGCCTGCGTGCGCGCCGAACTGGACCGGGAGCTTGAGTTCGCCGCTCTGCTGGCGCAACCGACGCTGGCGGGCTGCGCACAGGCGCTGCGCCAGGCCGAGCAAGATAGCGTGCAGACGCAGAGCAGCGTCACGCTCAGCGATGAGCAGCAGGGCATGTGGTTAATTCAGCAACAGGCTCCCGAATCGCCCGTATGGCAGTTGGCCTACCGTGCCGAATGGCAGGGGCCGCTGAACATTGAGCTGTTGCAGCAGGCGTTGAATCAGGCGCTGCGTCGTCATGACGCGCTGCGGACCCGCTTTACCCCGTATCAAGACGGCGTGACGGCGCAGATCGCCGAACAGGTTGTCGTGGATATCGACCGGCAGGATTTTGGCGCGCAAGGCAGTGAAGCGCGGGGAGCGGCGGAGGGCTGGTTGGCGCAGTTAGCCGCGCGACCGTTCAATCTTGCTCAGGCGCCGCTGTTGCGCATCGCTTGTGCGCAGGTGCAGCCGCACCGGACGCTTATCGCTCTGGTGTGTCATCACATTATCGCGGATGCGGAGTCCGTGGCGCTGCTGTGGCGACAGATGTTGGCGGATTATGGCTGTCTGCTGGCGGGCAAAACGCTGACGCCGGTTGCAGCGACCTCCTGCCAGACAGTCCACGCACGCCGCCAGCAGCAGCGTAGCGCGGGGCCGCGAGGCGAAGCGCTGCGTGCCTGGTGGCGACAGCAACTGGCGGGGCCGCTGCCGTTGCTGCAGCTACCTTATGATTTTCCCGTCCCGGCGGTGCGCAGCTACTGCGGCGGCCGTATTCCTTTCCACTTGGCCCAGGCGACCGCAGATGCGCTGGCGGCGCTGGCTGTGCGTCACGGCGTTACGCCTTACGTGGCGTTATTGACGGCCTACACCGCTTTTATGGCGCGCTATACCCGCCAGCAGGATCTGACGATAGGTACGCCGATCAGCTCCCGCCATGCGCTGGATAACGAGCAGGCATTCGGCCTGTTGTTCAATGTGGTGGCGTTGCGTCAGACCGTGGATTTGCATCAGCCGTTTAGCCGGTTGATGCGGCAGGTTGCCGCCGGCTTTATCGCGGCCGTTGCCCATCAGGATTTGCCGTTTGGTCAGGTGCTTACGGCGCTGGAGGAGACGCGTCATCCGGGCATTTCCCCGCTGTTTCAGACGCTGTTCGTCTGGCAGCAAAAGCCGGATGCGGCAACCCGCTTGGGCCAGAGCAGCGTCTCGGCGTTGCAGGCGGTGGATCGCGGCAGCGCCACTTATGAACTGACGCTGGAGATGTGGCCCGACGAGGCGGGCATCGCAGGCCAGTTTGAATATGCCGACGATCGCTTCCTGCCGGACACCATTGCCCGTATGGCGGCCAACTTTACGACTTTTGTCGAGCACTGCATCGCGGACAGCGAAGAGGCGGTGGGGCGTCTGCCGCTGCTTTCCGAAGCGGAGCGTCGGCAAATCCGGCAGTGGAACCAGACGGCGCAACCTTTCAGCAGCGATATCGGCATTCATCAGATGTTCGAGCGCCAGGTGGCGCGTACGCCGGACGCGCCTGCGCTGGAGTTTCTCGATGAGGTGCTGAGTTATCGCGAACTGGACGTGCGCGCCAACCAGCTCGCCCACTGGCTCATCGCGCAGGGGGTTGGGGTGGATGTCGCGGTCGGGCTGTGTATCGAGCGTTCGCTGTCGCTGGTGATTGGCTTCCTGGCCATCCTTAAGGCGGGCGGCGTCTATGTCCCGATCGATCCGGACTACCCGCAGGAGCGCAGCGATTATGTGATTGCCGATTCCGGGCTGCAGTTGATGCTGACGCAGGCGCAGTTTGTCGACCGCTTCACCCGTGCCGCGCAGCACATAACGCTGTTCACTGTCGAAGCGCTGGAGCCGCAGTTGAACGGCTTGCCGACCCTGGCCCCGGCGCCGCGCGCCGGCGCCGACAACACCGCCTATATCATCTATACCTCCGGCTCCACGGGCCAGCCGAAGGGCGTGCCCATTCGTCATCGCGGCGTGTGTAATCTGGCGGAAACCGAAGTGGCGCTGCTGGATATGCAGCCCCCTGGTCGGGTGTTGCAGTTTGCTTCGTTCAGCTTCGATACGTCGGTCTGGGAAATCGTCATGACCCTGTGCTCCGGCTGTACGTTGCTGATGGCGCCGCGCCTCTCGCTGCTGCCCGGACCGGATCTGCTGGAGCAACTGGAGCAGCGCCGGGTCAGTCACGTCACGCTGCCGGCCTCGGCGCTGGCGGCATTACCGGAGGCTCCGTTGCCGGATCTGCGCGTGCTGATCGTGGCGGGCGAAGCCTGCGGACTCGATCTGCTGCAAAAATGGGGCAAAAACCGCCGTTTCATTAACTCGTATGGCCCCACGGAAACCACCGTCAGCGCCACCAATGCCGAGCTGACGCCGGCCGACAGCCGTGTGCATATTGGCCGCCCGGTGCATAACACCCAGGTATGGATCTTGGATGAGTTCCGTGAGCCGCTTCCCGTGGGCGTCGTCGGGGAGCTGTGTATTGGCGGCGTCGGCGTTTCTCAGGGCTATTTGAACCAGCCCGCTCTGACCGCCGATCGCTTTATCGCCGATCCCTTCAGCGCGGCGCCTGAGGCGCGGCTCTATCGTACCGGCGACCTCGCCTGCTACCGCAGCGACGGCAATATTGATTACCTGGGACGCATCGATAACCAGGTGAAAATCCGTGGTTATCGCGTTGAGCTGGGCGAGATTGAGACCGCGTTGCGTCGCCATCCCGCCGTGGCGGATGCGGTCACCTTGGTGCGCGAGGATTACCTGGCCGCCAGCGCCGTCGTCGCTTATGTGTTGCCGCATGCGGGGCAGCAGCCGGATCGGGCGCAGTTGCATGCCTGGCTGGCCGCCACGCTGCCGGAGTTCATGTGCCCCGCCTGCTATGTATTGATGACCGCGTTTCCTCGCCTGCCGAACAATAAAATCGATCGTAAGCGTTTTCCGACGCCGCAACCCGATGCCATGGCGAACGCGCCAGGCGAGGCGCCGAAGGGCCGGGCGGAGCAGGCGATTGCCGCCGTCTGGAGCCGGGTGCTGGGGATCGAGGGCATCGGCCGCGACGACTCCTTCTTCGCGCTGGGCGGACATTCGCTACTGGCGGCGCGGGCAGTGGCGCTGCTGGCCGCTGAGCACCAACTGCATTTGCGCGTCAGCGACATCTTTACCCGTCGCACTCCACGCCAGTTGGCGCTCTGCGCAGGAGAAACCCAGGCGGACAGCGCGCTGTGCAGGCAGCCGGCGCTGAAAGAGGCGCCGCTGAGTTTCGCTCAGCAGCGTATCTGGTTCCTTGAGCAGCTTCATCCCGACGGCAACAGCTACATTACGGGGGAAATCAAAACCTTTACCGCGCCGGCGGTGACCCCCGAGCGCCTGAGCGCGGCGCTGGACGCGCTGTTCCGTCACTTCCCCTTGCTGAATACCCGCCTGCGCGCCGACGGCGCCGTACCCCATCAGTATTGGTCTGAGGCTCCCGTTGAGTTTACGGCTGAAGGCGTCGACGATGACGCGTGGCACGCCCGTGTGCAACAGCGCGCGGCCGCGCTGATGAGCGAGCCCTTTACGCTGCTCGCGGCGCCGCTCTATCGTCTGTGCTTTATCCATTCCCCGCAGGGACAGAGCGCGCTGATCTTCTGCGTACATCACCTGCTGGTCGATGAACACACGCTGTCGCTGATAGACCGGAGTCTGACGCTGTTGATTGACGATCCGCAGGCGGCATGCACCGCGCCTGCCGTCAGCTATTTGCAGTATGCCGCGTGGGAACGCAGTACCTCGCATCAGGAGGGGCTTGATTGGTGGCGCGAAGTGTTCCTTACGCCACCGCCGGTCATCGCCCTGCCGCAGCGTCCGCAGCCCGATGAAACGGACTGGCGGGCGGCTTATCAGACGTTGACGTTGCCCCTGCCGCTGACCGAAGCGCTGCGCCAACTGGCGCGGCAGCAGGACACCACGCTGTTTACCCTGCTGCTGTCGACGTTCCAACTGCTGCTGCAGCGTTACAGCGGCGAAAACGATTTAACTATCGGCCTGCCGGTGTCGCTGCGCGACAGCGACACCTTGCAAAATCTGCCGGGGTTGCTGCTCAATACGCTGGCGTTTCGTCAGACCCTGGACACCAGCCAGCCTTTCGCCACTTTTCTTGCCGCCAGCGAGGCGGCGCTGCGTGAAGCGCTGGCTCATAAAGAGACGCCCTTCGAGCAGGTGGTTAATGCGGTATTGCCGGCGGAGGGGCGCGCTACGTCCCCGTTGTTCCGCATTATGTTCGTTTATAACGCCTCACCGGATGAGCGCAGAGAGGGGGCCGAAGCGCGGCTCAGTAGCCAGGCACTCAACGCGCCGGACGCCAAGTTTGATCTGACGCTGTTTGTGCAGGAAACGGCGACGCAGTTGACGCTGAATATTGAGTATCGCCCGTCGCTCTATAGCGCCGAGGCTATCGACGCTCTTGCCGCGTCCTATGGCCGCCTGCTGGCGAGTTTGAGCCGTCGGCCGCAGTTGCCTGCCTGTCGGCTGGATATGCTGTCAGAGGCGGAGCGCCGCCATTTGCTCGATACCCTCAGCGCAGGTCCGCGCCGTGCGGCCGCGCCGCTGTTGCAACAGGCTTTCGAACGGCAGGCACGGGCCACTCCGCAGGCCACGGCGTTGGCCTGGGGCGAACGGCAGGTGAGTTATCAGCAGCTTAATCAGCAGGCCAATCGGTTGACGCATCTGCTGGCGGGGCTGGATATCGGGCCTGGCGCGCGCGTGGCGGTGCTGTTGCCGCGTTCCCCCGCGCTGGTCTGCGCGATCCTCGCGACGGTCAAAAGCGGGGCGGCCTGGGTGCCGGTGGATATCGCTTATCCGGCGGAGCGCATCCGTTACATGCTCGACGATGCACGCGTGGCGCGCGTCATCACCACGCGCGAACAGGCTCTGCGGCTGGAACTGACCGAGCAGCAGACGATGTTGTTGACGCCGGAGATGACGACAGACGGCGACGTCGGCATGGCTGACCCGACGCAAGGCGCCGTTGCGGACGATCCCGCTTATGTGCTCTACACCTCCGGCACCACCGGTGCGCCGAAAGGCGTGGTCATTCCCCATCGCGCGCTCGCCAATTATCTGCAGCATGCCTGCGATAGCTACGATTGCGCGCAGGGACGCGGCAACACGCTGCACGCCTCCATCTCGTTCGATGCCACTCTGACCAGCCTGTTCTTGCCGCTGTTGAGCGGTAAAACGCTGTTTATTCTGCCCGATGAAGAGGATGTCCCCGCGCTGGTGTCGGCCTGGAAGCAACTTTCCGGCATGACGATGGCGAAGATCACGCCTTCTCATCTTGAACTGCTCAGCCAGCAGATTCCCCCTGCGGCGGCCGGCCACGCGGCAACGCTGGTCATCGGCGGCGAAAACCTGGCGGGCGCCGCAGTGCGCTTCTGGCGTGAACATGCGCCTCAGGTCTCGGTCGTGAATGAATATGGACCGACGGAAACCACCGTCGGGTGCTGCGTCTATGCGCTGGCTGCGGGCGAATGCGCCGTCTCGGGCGCGGTTCCGATTGGGCGGCCGATTGCCAATATGCGCATTTTCCTGCTGGATGAACACCGGCAACTGACGCCGCCGGGGGGCGTAGGGGAGATCTATATCGGCGGGGCGGGTGTGGCGCTGGGCTATTTTAACCGCCCGGAACTGACCGCCAGTCGTTTTATTGACGATCCCTTTGCCGCCGAACCCGGCGAGCGGCTCTACCGTACCGGCGATCTGGCCCGCTGGTTGCCGGATGGCAATCTGCTCTATCTCGGCCGCCGGGACAATCAGGTGAAGCTGCGTGGGCACCGCATTGAGCTCGAAGAGGTTGAAGCGCAACTGGTCGCGTGCGAGGGCGTCAGTCAGGCTGCGACAGGTATTCGACAGGTCAACGGGCGTCCTCACCTGGTGGCCTATGTGGCCCTGGCCAAGGGGGCGGCAACGCTGGATAGCGTGCGTCAGCAGATAGCGCGCCGTCTGCCGGAAATCATGCGCCCGACCCAGTGGCTATTGCTGCCGTCCATTCCCCTGACCAGCAACGGTAAAGTCGATCGCGCCTGGCTGGCCGCACAACCGCTGCCGGTGACGGTCGCGCTCTGCTTCCGGGCGGCGGAGAGTGAGACGGAGCGGCAACTGGCGGCTATCTGGCAAAAGGTGCTGGGAGGCGAAACGCCAGGGATGGATGACGACTTCTTTGCCCTGGGCGGCGACTCCATTCTTAGTCTGCAAATCGTCTTCCTCGCTCGCGAGGCGGGGCTGCGCGTTCAGGCGCGTATGCTGTTTGATTATCCGACGATCGCCAGCCTCGCCAGCGTGGTGGAGCCACTGGCATCCGCGCCGACGCAAGCACGCCCGCCCATGCAGGCTTATAAGTTGCTGCCTGCCCAGCGCTGGTTCTTCGCGCTGGGCTCGGAAAACGCACATCACTACAACCAATCTTACCTCTGGCGGTTGGACGCGCAGGTCAATTTGCCGCAGCTGGAACGGGCGCTGCGCGGGGTTTTGCAACAGCATGAAGGGTTGCGTGCCCGCTTCAGCGCAGCCGATGCGCCGGCCACTATCGCCGCCCTGACGGACGCGCCGCTGCTGCGTGAAACGCGCCTTGGCGCGCCTCACGACGACGAGGTGGCGGTTATCGCCTGGGCCGGAGCGCGGCAGTCGCAGCTGGACATTGCCCAAGGGCCGGTGTTCAGCGCCGATGTTATCCGTGCGGCCTCCGCCGATTACCTGCTGTTAAGCGTTCACCACCTGGTGGTGGATGGCGTCTCCTGGCGCATTATTATCAGCGATCTCAGCCGCGCGTATCAGGCGCTGGCACGGGGCGAAGCGCTGCCCTGCGAGCCGGCGACGGCTTCGCTGGCGGAATGGGGCGCATGGTTGCAGCAGGTCGTCGATCCCGTTTCGGCTGCCGATGAGCACCGCTATTGGGAAACGCAGCGGCATGCCGGCGCCGCTATTCCGGTAGACAGCGGCACGCGTGCGCTGCCTGGCCGTACGGGAGAAATGCGCAAGGTTCAGATTACGCTGGATCGCGCGGCCACCCAGGCGTTGGTGCGTCAAACCGGGCGGGCTTATCACACCCATGTCGGCGATCTGCTGCTGGCGGCGCTGGCGCAGACGCTAAGCGAATGGACCGGCAGCCGCCAACTGCGTATCGATTTCGAAGGGCACGGGCGCGATGACGCACCGGATGCGCCGGATGTCAGCCGTACTGTGGGCTGGTTCACCGCTATCTACCCGATCCTGCTGCAATTGCCGTCGACGGGGTCGTGGGGGGATCTGATCCAGGACGTCAAAGAGGCGCAGCGTCGGGTTCCCCACGGTGGCGTGGGGTACGGCATGCTGTATGACGCCGCGGCACAGGCAGCGGAGGTCTGCTTCAATTATCTTGGGCAGTTCGACGGCGATTTCCATCAGCCTCCGCTGAGCGGCGTGGCCGATCTGCTGATGGCGCACCGTTATGCACCGGAAAACCGTCGTGGCTGGGCGCTGGAGGTGGACAGCTACATCGATGAGGGCGAACTGGTTATCGTCTGGAGCTACAACCCGAACAGTTGGCGGGCGGAGACCATCGCCGCGCAGACGGACGCGATGAAAAAGCATCTCGATGCGCTGATCGCCCACTGCCAGGCGCAAGCGCGCACGACCTGGACGCCGTCCGATTTTCCTCTCGCAGGCCTGAGCCGGGCATCGCTGTTGCAACTGCAGCAGCGTCATTCGCAGATTGTGGATATTTATCCTCTTACGCCGACTCAGGAGGGGATGCTTTACCATTCGCTGGCCGACAGCGATGCAAGGCTCTATCACGAGCAGATCTGTTTTGATCTTGCGCGCGGGGTCGATCTTGCTCGCCTGCAACAGGCGTGGACCCAGGTGATCGCCGCCTGCCCGGCGCTGCGTACCACCTTCGATCTGAACGCCGAAGTCGGGCCGCTGCAACTGGTGCATCAGCAGATGCCTGACGCCTGGCGCGTGGTGGATTATCGCTCGCCGCAGGAGGAGGACATCGCGGCGCTGTGGCGTGCGGACCGGGAACAGGGGTTCGATCTGCATCAGGGGCCGCTGTTCCGCATCACCGTGCTGCTCGCGCAGGATAGCGTGCAGATGCTGTTCAGCCATCACCACGCCATTCTGGACGGCTGGTCGGTGACCCTGCTGCTGGCGCAGGTGGCTGCGGCCTATCATCAGACACCGCCGCCGCCGTCGGCACCGGCATTCAGGCACTATATCCAGTGGCTGCGCCGTTCCCGCGCCGGCAGCCAGGCGCACTGGCAGCAACGGCTGGCCGGCCTCAGCGCTGCGACGCCGTTGCCGGCCGCTTATCCGGGGCGTACGCCGTCTCAGCAACGCCAGCGGCAGGATTTTCAACTGGATGTCGCCCTTTCCGCGCAACTGGCCAGCTTTGGTCGCCGTCATCGCCTGACCATCAGTACGCTGGTGCAGGGCGCCTGGGCGCTGCTGCTGCAACGCTACAGCGGTTCGACGGAGAGCCTGTTCGGCGTCACCCTTTCTGGCCGCCATGCCGATCTCGGCGGCATTGAGCGCATGGTCGGTTTGCTTATCGGCACGGTGCCGATGCGGGCGAGCGTCCAGCCGGACGTTCGCGTAGTCGACTGGCTGCATGCGCTCCAGCGCCAGCAACTGGAAAATGAGCGTTTCAGCGACATTTCGCTGGCGGAGCTGAAGCACAGTTGCGGGCTGGCCGGTTGGCCGACGCTGTTTGATACCCTGGTGGTCTTTGAGAACTACCCGCAGCAGGAGAATAACGGGCTATTCAGTTTCAAGGCGGCCCAGGAGAGCACCAACTATCCGTTAACGCTGGTGGCTTCGTTTGGCACGGCCCTGAGCGGGGCGCTGGTGTATGACGACGGGCTTTACTCTCCGCATACCGCCGGCCAGTTGACGCAGCACCTGCTGCATATATTGCAGCAATGGATAGACGCGGATGACCGGCGGCTGTCGGAGATCTCCCTGCTGGACGCCTCGGGAAATGCGGCTCTGCTCAAAGGGCTGCAAGGGCCGGTTTTGCCGCTGCCTGCGGGCGGCGTTTACGCGCTGTTTGCCCAGAGCGCCGCAGCCATGGGCGACCATATCGCGGTGATTGAAGGCGAGCTGAGCCTGACCTATGACAGCTTGCGGCAGCGTGCCGAGCAGATCAGCGCCCGTCTGCATCAGCGCGGGCTGCGCGCCGGGGATCGCGTCGCGCTGTTTTTGCCTCGCGGCGTGGCGTATGTCGCGGCGATGCTTGCCGCCAGCCGCATCGGCCTTTGCTATGTGCCGATCGACACCGCCAGCCCTGCCGAACGCGTCCGTTATCTGCTGTCCGACAGCCAGTGCCCGCTGACCCTCACCCAGCAGACCCTGGCGGGTGCGCTGCCGTCCGATCAGCCTCTGCTGCTGGTTGACGAAGCCTCGCCCGATCTGCCTTTGCCGCCGGAGGTCAGCCAGGGGAACTCACTGGCTTATATCCTGTATACCTCCGGCTCAACCGGCAGGCCGAAAGGCGTCATGATTGAGCATCGCAGCCTGATGAATTATCTCCTCGATGCGTGCCGACGCTATCAGCTACGTGCCGGTATGCAGAGCCTGTTCCATTCGTCGGTGAGCTTTGATGCGACCCTGACCAGCCTCTGGCTGCCGCTGCTGACGGGCGGCACCCTCGTCGCCATCCCCGGTGAGGGCGATTTGCAGGCCATGGCGCGCCACCTGAGCACCTCTTCTGCGAAACAACTGCTGAAAATCACCCCTGTCCATCTCGCGCTGTTGCAGGAGCAACTGGATCACGCGGCGAAAAGGCGCGTCAGCGCGCTCGTCGTCGGGGGCGAAGCCCTCAATTGCGAAACCGTGCAGCGCTGGCTGCGGGAGGCGCCCCACACTCGCATTTACAACGAATATGGTCCGACGGAAACCGTGGTGGGCTGCTGCGTCCATTTGGCGGATGCGGCGCGCGATCGTCAGGGCGCAATGGCGATTGGTCTGCCCATCGCCAATACCCGCCTGCTGGTGCTGAACGAGGATCGATCGCCGACGCCGCCGGGGGCGGAGGGGGAGCTGTATATCGCCGGTGCCGGGCTGGCACGGGGGTACTGGAACCGGCCTGATTTGACCGAGGAAAAATTCATTACGCTGGATTTGGCCGGGGAAGCCGTACGCGCCTACCGCACAGGCGATCGGGTCGGCCTGATGCCGAACGGCGAACTGATGTATTTCGGCCGCTGCGATCGCCAGCTCAAAGTGCGTGGCTACCGTATCGAGCCGGGTGAGATTGAGGCGCAACTGATGCGTCATCCTCAGGTGCTGCAGAGTGCCGTCGCCCTGCTGCCAGGACGCTCGCAGGAAGATGCGCAACTGGCGGCCTGGGTCGTGCCGCAGCAGGCGGGGATGGAGAGCGAGGCGCTGCGTGCGTTTCTGGCGCTGACGCTGCCCGGGTACATGATCCCGGGCGCGATCGTGGTGCTGCCCGCGCTGCCGCTGACGTCGAACGGGAAAGTGGACTATGGCGCTCTGCCTCTGCCCGTTCGTCCGCAACATACCGAGCTGCTGGCACCCGCTACACCGCTGGAGAGCGCCATTCAGGCTACCTGGGGAGAAATCTTACGCTGCGGGCCGGTCAGCTGCGACCAGAACTTTTTCGCGCTGGGTGGGCATTCGCTGCACGCCCTGCGGGTCGCTGCGCGACTTGAAAATCAACTTAATGTCAGGGTCTCCCTGACCGATCTGCTTAACCATCAGACCGTCCGGCAGTTAGCGGCGGTACTGGCACAACGGACGACGCCGATATCGGAAGAGCGCGCCATCACCCGCGTGTCGCGCCGACAGGAGAGGCCATTGTGATGCACAACCCAGAATACGATAAACCGCAATTTACCGGAGGCGACATGCAGGAAAACCATTTCCAGTTCAGGGCATCGCTGGCGCAAAAGCGTCTGTGGCTGCATGAACAACTGGGACATGATTCAGCAATTTATCACATCAGCACGTTACTGGAGCTGGAGGGGGAGCTGGACGAAACGGCGCTGCAGCAGAGCGTGAATGACCTGGTGGCGCGCCATGAATCTTTCCGCACCGATTTTGTCTGGCAGGATGAGGCGCTCTTTCAGCGCTGTCATGACACCATGACGCTGCCGCTGGAGAAGGTGGATTGGGTCGCGACGGATGAAGCGGCGTTGCAGGCGCAGCTGAATGCGGCGAGCGAACGTCCGTTCAATTTACAGCAGGCACCGCTGTCGCGTTTCGTGCTGTTCCGCCGCGGCGCCTGTCACCATATGCTGCTTATCGTGTTGCATCATATTATTTCCGATGGCTGGTCGGCCGGCATTATCAGCCGCGAGCTGGCTTCCTGCTATAACGCCCGGCGTCAGGGGCTGGCGGCGGATCTGCCCCCGCTTGACATTCAGTACATCGATTATTCCGAATGGCAGCATCAGCAGCAGGAGGGGGATGACGTCGCCCGCTCCCTGGACTGGTGGCGCGAAAAACTGCGTAACCTTGAACCGATAGATTTGCCCTGCGATCGCCCACGGCCAAATCGGCTCAGCCTGCGCGGAAAAACCCGCTTCTTCTCGCTGCCGCCGGCGCTGGCGCAAACGCTGGGTGAACGCGCCCGCGCACGCAACAGCACGCTTTATTCGCTGTTGCTTAGCGCCTTCTCGTTGATTTTGCATCGTTATAGCGGACAGCGCGACCTGGCCATCGGTTCGCCGGTGTCCGGGCGTGGGCGGCTTGAGCTGGAAGGCGTGGTGGGCTTCTTCGTCAATACGCTGGTTTACCGTATCCAGATCGATCCGGAAGAGAGCTTCACCGCCTTGCAGCAAAGCGTTTTCCGCACGGTGGTCGAAGCGCTGGAGCATCAGCAGGTGAGCTTCGATCGGCTGGTTGAAACCCTTAATCCAACGCGCGATCTCAGCTACTCGCCGCTGTTCCAGGTGATGTTTTCCTTTGACGAGAGCGGGCAGCAGGGCTGGACGTTCGATGGCCTACAGGTTAAGCCGCATTCTCTGACCGGTGAACAGGCAAAATTTGATCTGACGCTGTCGATGGAGAGCCGAGGCCGGCAGCTACAGGGGGCCTTCGAGTACAGCAGCGATCTGTTTGATGACGCCACCATCGCCCAGTTGGAAGCGGATTTCCTGTTCCTGCTCGGTGAAGTGGCCCAGGATGACACCCAGCGGCTGGAATGCTACCCCTGCATCACCGCGCGCGACCTGCACAGCGAACGCCCCCATACATACCCGGTCAGCCAGGCGTTGCATCAGCGTTTCGAATATCAGGCGCAGCGCTATCCAGATGCCGTAGCTATCGGAACGGGCGGGGGACGCGGGCTGACCTATCAGCAGTTGAACGCGCGGGCGAATCAGCTGGCGCACTACCTGCTGCTGGGCATGCAGGATCGTCCGGCGCAAGGCGGCGGTCTGGTCGGGATCTGCATGGATCGCGACGAAGCCTTGCCGATCGCCATTCTGGCGGTGCTGAAGGCGGGAATGGCCTATCTCCCCATTGACAGTGGCCACGGGGCGGAGCGCGTCCGTTTCTACGTCGAGGACGCGGGGGTTCGTCAGGTGATCGGCGTCGCGGCGCATCAGTCGTTGTTTGAGGGTTGCGAGGTCGATTATCTGTGCACCGATTGCGAAAGCGGCTTGATCCAGACGATGCCGGAGACCAATCCCGATCGGCCGGTTACGCCCGATGCGCTTGCCTATGTCATCTACACCTCAGGCTCTACCGGCACGCCGAAAGGCGTGGAAATCCCTCATGCCAACGTTATGCGCTTGTTTGCCGCCAGCGAGCGCCATTTTGCCTTCAGCGAACATGATATATGGACGCTGTTCCACTCCAGCGCCTTTGATTTCTCCGTCTGGGAAATCTGGGGCGCATTGCTGTATGGCGGTCAGCTCAGCGTGGTGCCGTATTGGGTCAGCCGCTCCCCGGAACAGTTCCGGCAGTGGGTAAGCGATGAGCGAGTGACCGTGCTTAACCAGACTCCTTCCGCCTTTGCGCAGTTTATCGCCGCCGATGCGACGGCCCCGGACGCGGCGCCGCTGTCGCTGCGCTACGTGATTATGGGCGGTGAAGCGCTGGAGCCGGCGACGCTGCTCGGCTGGCTGGCGAAATATGGCGAAGATGCGCCGCAGATTATCAATATGTACGGCATTACCGAAACCACGGTGCACGTCACCTGGCGGCGCATCACGTTGGCGGACGCGCGACAGGGGGGCAAAAGCCCCATCGGCGAGCCGCTGGACGACCTTGAAATCTATCTGCTGGATGCGCAGCGGCGGCCGGTGCCGCCCGGCGTGGTGGGCGAAATGTATGTCGGTGGCGCCGGGGTCGCGCGCGGCTACCTGAATCGTCCCGAACTGACTCGCGAGCGGTTTTTGAATAAAGCCGAGCTGCTGGGCGGCGGCGATGACGATGGTGCGCGCCTCTATCGCAGCGGCGACTTGGCGCGTCGACGTCGCGACGGTTCGCTGGAGTATCTGGGGCGCGCCGATCATCAGGTCAAAATACGGGGTTTTCGCATTGAGCCGGGAGAGATTGAAGCGGCGCTGCAGCGGCTGGATGGCGTGGATCAAGCGGTGGTGATTGCCCGTGCGGACAGCGCCGATCGTCAGATGCGTCTGATTGCCTGGGTCGCCACGCGTGAAAACGGTCTCAAGGTGGAAACGTTGCGCAATGGGCTGCGCCGCACGCTGCCGGATTACATGCTGCCCTCCGCCTTTGTGTTTATGGAGGCGTTGCCGCTAACGGCGAACGGCAAGCTGGACCGACGCGCGTTGCCGGATCCGCAGGCGCTTCGTCCGCAGTTGGCGAGCGACTATCAGGCGGCGCGCACCGATACCGAGGCGGCGCTGCTGGCGCTCTGGCGCGACGTGCTGAAGGTGGATGACATCGGCGTTTATGACAACTTCTTTTCGCTGGGCGGCGATTCGTTGCGCGGAGTCCAGGTTGTCGGACGCGGGCGCGAACGGGGGTTGGCGCTGACGCTGGTCAATCTGTTCCAGCATCAGACCGTGGCCGAACTGGCGGCGTTGCTGGACGCCGGCAGCGGGCAGGGCGTCGGCGGGCCGATAACCGCTGCGCCATTCAGCCAGATCACGCAGGAAGATCGCGAGCTGTTGCCGCCGGAGGTGATTGACGCCTATCCGCTGAGCCGTATGCAGGCGGGCATGTTTTACCATATGAACCTGACGCCGGACGCCAACGTTTACCACTGTACCGGCACCTCGCACTTGCGTATCAACGCCGCCTTCGACGAAGCGGCTTTTCGCCGGGCGGTGGCGGAGACGGTGGCGGCTCACGATGTGTTGCGAACCGGGTTTGATTTCGCACGCTACAGCCAGCCGTTGCAGTTAGTCTGGCCGCAGGCGGAGTTGCCGATCGTAGTGGAGGATCTGCGCCATCTCGACAAGCAACGGCAGGAGGAGCGTATCAGAGTCCTGTTGGATGAAGAACGCCATACACCGTTCGATTTGCACAGACCGACGTTGCTGCGTTTCTTCATTCAACTGCGTTCCCCGCAGAGCTTCCAGTTCACCATGACCGAATGCCACCCGGTATTCGATGGCTGGAGCTATCACACCATGATTGTCGAGGTGTTTAACCGTTATGCCGTGCTGACCGGTGGCAGCCAGTGGCAGCCGCCGTTCAAGCCGCAGCAGGAGTACCGCGACTTTATCGTTCAGGAACAGGCCGCCATCCGGGACGATGCGCAGCGCCGTTACTGGCAGCAAACTCTGGCGGATTGCACCCTTCTCAGGCTGCCTCATCAGGCGCAGGATGCGACGCCGGGAGCTGCGCCGCGCCTGAAATCGCTTTCGTTTACGCTCGACGATACGGTTTATCAGGGGATGCGCCAACTGATGCAGCAACTGGGCGTGCCGCTAAAAAGCGTGCTGTTGGCAGCCCATGTCAAAGTGATGAGCGTGTTCAGCGGCGAACCGGATATCCTGACCGGCATTCCGACCAATGGTCGTCCGGAGGCGGAGGGCGGCGATTGGCTCTACGGCCTCTATCTCAATATTTTGCCGTTCCGCCAGGTGCTGGGCGCGCAAAGCTGGGCGGAAGTGATTCGTCAAACCTTCGCCAACGAATGTGCGGCGATCCCTCATCGCTGCTATCCCCTTGCCGAAATTCAGCGCCACTTTGGCCCTCAGCCGTTGCTGGATGAGGTGCTGTTCAACTATATGGATTTCCATATTTACGATCAGATGACGCCGGCGCTGGGATTGGGCGTGGTGGATAAGCTGAACGTGCAGGATGTCCATGAGGGGACGCACTTTACCCTGAATGCTCATTTCCAACACAAAACGCTCTCTTCAGCGCTGGCCAGCAATCAGGTGAGCGTCCAGCTGGATTATAACGCCAGGTTGCTGAGCCGGGAGCAGGTGGAGCAAATGGCGGCCTGCTACCAACGCGTCCTTGGCGCGATGGCGGCAGAGCCGCAGGCATTGCACCTTGCCGTCGATTTTGTTCCCGCAGAGCAGCAGCGGCAGTTGGCCGCATTTACGCGCGGGCCGGCAGGCTACGCCGGCACGGAAACCCTGGCGACGCTGTTCGCCCGTCAGGTGGCGCAGCAGCCCGATGCCGACGCGGTAGAATGGGAAACCCAGCGCCTGAGCTATCGCGAACTGGATCGGCAGTCAGACCGGTGGGCGTCCTTGCTGGCGCAGCGCGGCGTGACGCGCGGCAGCCGCGTAGCGCTCTATCTGGGCCGCAGCGTCGGCCTGATTGTTTCAGTGTTGGCGCTCAGCAAACTGGAGGCGGTTTATCTGCCGCTCAATCCGGAAGATCCGCATGCGCGTCTGGTGGAGCAGATAACGGATGCGCGCTGTTGCCTGCTGATCACGCACCAACCGGAAAGGGCGCTGGCGGCAGAGACCGGCGTGCCGCAGTTGACGGAGAAGGAACTGAGCCAGAGCGATGCCCCGGCGATGCCTTTTGCTGTCGCGCGAGGGGAGAGTTCCCTTCCTCTGTACGTGATGTACACCTCCGGTTCGACCGGCAAGGCCAAAGGGGTGCTTATCGCTCAGCAGGGGGTGATTCGCCTGGTGAAAGAGGTCGGCTATCTCGATTTCACCCATTGCCGCCGCTTTTTGATGCTGGCCGCCGTGAGCTTTGACGCGTCTACGCTGGAAATCTGGGGACCGCTGCTGAACGGGGGCACCATCGTCATCTATCCGCAGGGCCCGGTGGCGATACCGCAACTGGAGACCTTGTTGGTCGTGCAACGGGTAGAGAGCCTGTTTCTCACCACGTCGCTGTTTAACCTGATTGTCGATGAATGTCCGCAGGCATTGCGTGAAGTACGCCAGGTGATAAGCGGTGGCGAGGCGATGTCGCTGCGTCATGCCGCCCGCATCAGCGGGCTCTATCCGGCGCTGACGCTGATCAATGGCTACGGCCCGACCGAAAACACCACCTTCACCACCAGTTGGCATTATCGCGCGACCGAAAACGGCATCGTGCCAATCGGCAGGCCCAATGAGGGCAATATTGCCTGGATTCTGGACGCCTTTATGCAGCCGACGCCTCTCGGCACGCCTGGCGAGCTCTATATCGGCGGGCCGGGTCTGGCGCTGGAGTACCTCAATCAGCCCGAACTCTACCAGCAGCGTTTTATCGCGAATCCTTTCGATCCGGAACGATCCGAGCGCCTTTATCGCACGGGCGATCGCGCCCGTTTCCTGGCCGACGGGGCGATCGAATTTTTGGGGCGGATTGACGATCAGTGCAAGATCCGCGGTTTTCGTATCGAGACGGGCGAGATCGAAGCGACGATCGGTCGCCACCCTGACATTGAACGGGCTGCGGTGCAGGTGGTGGAGGAGCCCAGAGGCAAACGCATTGTCGCCTGGCTGGTGATGCAGCCGGAACGTGCTTTCGATGCCGCTGCGCTGCGCACCTGGCTACTCCAGCATCTTCCGCGCTATATGGTTCCGGCCCGTTTCCAGGTGCTGGATGCGTTGCCGCTGACGGCCAACGGCAAGCTGGATACCTCCCGCCTGCGCGCGGAAGATCGCCAACCCGCGCCGACCGACACGGCTCCGGTGGAACTCACCGATCCCACGGCACAAGCGATACAGCAGGTCTGGAGCAGGGTGCTGGGCGTGGCCGCGCCAAATCAGCAGGAGAACTTTTTTGACCTCGGCGGCGATTCGTTGCTGCTGGCACGTGCGCACCTGCGGCTTGCCGCGCTGGGCTATAGCGGGGTGAGCATCGTTGACCTGCTTAACTACCCGACCATTCAGCAACTGGCGGATTACATCAACGGCGGCCAGCGGCAGCCCGATGCCAGCCTTGATGCCATTCAGTTACAGGTGAATGCCGGCCGCAGCCGTCTTGCCGGCTTGCAGCAAAGAAGGAGCGGTAAACAATGAGCAATGCGGAGATGTTAAAGGACGCACTTCCTCAATCCCTGCACGGTTTTGAGATCGCGATTGTGGGTATGGCGGGGTCGTTTCCCGGCGCGGCAGATATTGAGGCTTTCTGGCGAAACATTGCCGCAGGGATTGAAGCGATACGCGAACTGAGCGATGAGGAACTGGATGAGGCCGGTACGCCGCACGCTGAACGCGAACAGCCGGACTTTGTGCGCCGGGCGGCGTTGCTGGAGGATGCCGAGGCGTTCGACGCCGCTTTCTTCGGCTACTCGCCGCGCGAAGCGCAGGCGATGGATCCGCAGCAGCGGCTGTTTCTGGAAACGGCGTGGCTGGCGCTGGAACATGCCGGTTATGCGCCGGGGAAATTTCCCGGACAGATTGGCGTTTTCGCCAGCGCGTCCAACAGCAGCTACGCCATGAGTTATCTGCTGCGTCATCCCGATATCCAGCGGCATGTGGCGCTGGACGGTTTGTTGTCGGGCAATAATAACGATCTGTTATCCACCCGTGTTTCTTACAAGCTCAACCTGCGTGGCCCGGCGATGACTATCGGAGCCGCCTGTTCCAGTTCGCTGTTGGCGCTGCACGCCGCCTGCCAGTCGCTGCTGGCGGGCGAGTGCGATATGGCGCTGGGTGGCGGCGTGCACGTCGGCTTCCCGTTAAAAAGCGGCTACCGCTATGAAAACAGCGGAATTTTATCGCACGACGGACGCTGCCGCAGCTTCGACGCCGATGCCAGCGGCACGGTGGCGGGCGATGGCGTCGGCGCGGTGGTGCTGAAGCGGTTGCAGGATGCTCTTGATGGCGGCGACAGAATATACGCCATCATTAAAGGCTCGGCAGTCAACAACGACGGCTCCAGCAAACCGGGCTTTACCGCGCCGTCGATCAACGGTCAAACCGAGGTGCTGCGGCGCGCGCTGGTCGCGGCAGACGTGGCCCCGGAAAGCATCGGCTACATTGAAGCGCACGGCACGGCCACGCGGCTTGGCGATCCCATTGAGTTAAAGGCGCTGCTGAATGCTTACGGCAAACAGCGGGGGCCGGATCATCGCTGTGCGGTCGCCTCGGTCAAAGCGAACGTTGGCCATCTCGATTCTGCGGCGGGCGTTACCGGCGTGATCAAAGTGGCGCATATGCTGATGCATCGCTATCTGCCGCCGGCGGTGAATTTTTCCCGGCTGAATACCGAGATCGACCTGCGGGGATCGGCGTTTTATATCCCGCGACAGGGGGAACCCTGGTCCAGCGACCGGCCGCGTCGCGCCGGGGCCAGCGCCTTCGGCATCGGCGGCACCAACGTGCATATGGTGCTTGAGGAGTCGCGCTTTGTCGCCCCCTCCGGGCCGGGACGCCCGCAGCAGTTGCTCTGTTTCTCGGCGCGATCGGCGGCGGCGCTGCGCGACGGGATGGCGCGTATGCAGGCATGGTTGTCATCCGCAGAGGAGAACGAATCGGAGGGCGAAGCCCTGGCCGATATCGCCTGGACGTTGCAGGTTGGACGCGAGGAGATGAACCATCGCTGCGCGCTGGTCTGTCGCGATCGTCAGCAGGCGCGGGCGGAACTGGCCCACCGGTTGGCCATGCCCGACGGGGGCAAGGCGATGGCCGATGCGCGGACGATTTTTATGTTCAGCGGCCAGGGATCGCAGTATGCGGGCATGATGCATGATCACTATCAGCAGGAGCCGTTTTTCCGGGATGTGGTGGATGAATGCGCCGGCTTGTTGAAACCGCTGCTGGGACGCGATATTCGTCCGCTGCTGTTTGAAGCAGCCGACGATGCTTCGCTCTCGGCGCTTTATCAAACGCGTTTTACCCAGCCTGCGCTGTTCGTGGTGGAATACGCGCTGAGCCGGCTGCTGATGTCCTGGGGCCTGGCGCCTGCGGCCTGCATCGGGCACAGCATTGGCGAATATGTTGCCGCCTGTCTGGCGGGCGTATTTTCGCTGGAGGACGGACTGCGCATTGTCGTCCGCCGTGCGGCGCTGATGAACGAGATGCCGCCGGGCAAAATGCTGGCGGTTGGCCTGAGCGCCGCAGAGCTGGCGCGCTGGCTGCCGGATGGCGTGTCGCTGGCCAGCGAAAACGCGCCGGAGTTTTGCGTGGCTTCAGGAGAAAGCGAGGCGATTGAAACGCTACAGGCTCTGCTGGATGCCCGCGGCGTCGAGGCGAAACCCCTGCACACCTCGCACGCCTTTCACAGCGCCATGATGGAGGGCTGCCTGGCGGATTTTGAACGTGCTTTTGACGACATCACACTCTCGCTGCCTACGCTGCCGTTTATTTCCTGCGTCACCGGCGACTGGATACGCCCTGAGCAGGCGACCTCTCCGGACTATTGGGTCAGTCAGTTGCGTCAGCCGGTGGCTTTCAGTCAGGGGGTAAAACGCCTGCTGGACGAACCGCAAAACCTGCTGCTGGAAGTGGGGCCGGGCAGTACGCTCACCGGTCTTGCACGTATGCAACTGGACGGTGTCGCTGCCCGGCACCGGGTGTTTAACGGCGGCGTCGGCGTCAAGCAGCCGCGCGCCGGCCTGCAGACGCTGTTGGCGGCACTGGGCGAGCTATGGTGTCAGGGCGTGGCTGTCGACTGGCCGCGTCTTTATCAACATCAGCAGCGGCGACGCGTGCCGCTGCCCGGCTATGCGTTTCAGCGTCAGCGCTATACGCTGGCGTCATTGGTCAACAGCCAGAGTGCGCCACTCCCGGCGGTCGGCGAGCGTCTGCCGATGGCACAATGGTGTTATCAGTCACGCTGGAAGCAACTGCCGCCGCTGTCGTCAACGCCGGATTCCTGGCGCGGACGGACGGTGGTTCTGTTTATGGATCGGCTGGGCAGCGGTAAACGGCTCGCGCGCATGCTGGAAAATCAGGGCGCGCGCGTCAGGCGCGTCAGTAAAGGAATACGCTTCCGTATCCTGAGATCCGGCAACGTCACCGTCAATCCGCAGCGTCCACAGGATTTTCATCTGCTGGCAGAGTATCTCCGCAGCCAGCAGCAGGCGCCGGACGCGCTGATCCACGGCTGGAGCATCACGCGCAGTCGTGCGCTGTCGGCAAAAAACGCCACCCTTCATTATGAGTCGCTGCTGCATATCGCCCGTCATTTTCACCCGGAAAATGACGACGCCCTGTTGGATCTGTTTGTGCTGTCCAATCATCTGCATGCGCTGGCAGGCGATGAGCAGATCGATCCGGGTAAGGCGCTCATCATCGGCCCGAGCCGCATCATTCCGAAAGAGTTCAGTCAGATTCGTTGCAAAAGCATCGATTTCATCCCGCCGTCGCGCTACCGGGGGCTGGCGACTACCCGCGCTTTGTCGACGCTGCTGGCGGAGATGCAGCACACCGATGAGTCTCCGATGGTGGCGCTCCGTGGCGCGCAGCGCTACGCACCGCTGGCGGAGCTGGATTGCGGGCAGCAGACTGAACCGCCGTTTAGCTTCTGCGATGGCGGCAATTACCTCATCACCGGGGCATTCGGCGGCATAGGTTCCACCATTGCCGAGAATTTGGCGCGCCGCCATCGTGCCCGGCTGCTGTTTATTGCCCGTGGGGAGTTGCCGCCCGAAGCGGAGTGGGAGAGTTGGCTGGCGCAGCATGATGCCAGCAACGCCAAATCGCGACGCATCGCTTTCTTGCGGCAACTGCAGCAGGCCGGTGCCCAAGTCACGGTGATCGGTGCCGACCTGGCCGATAAGCGCAGCGTCAGTCGCGGTATCGCCGCTTTTACCCAGCGTTATGGCACGCTTAACGGCATATTCCACTGCGCAGGCGTGGCGGACGGCGGTCTGATCCAGAACCGCTCGGCGGACGATTCGCAGCGGGTATTTCAGGCTAAGGTGCAGGGGACGCGCGTGCTGGAAGCCTGCCTGCGCCAGCATGCGCCCGATTTTTTTGTCGTCTGTTCTTCGCTGGCCGCTTTCGTCGGGCCGGTCGGCCAGGTGGCGTACTGTGCGGCTAATGCCTGGCAGGATGCCTGGGCGCTCAACGCTCACCAGCGGCGCGATGCGCGCACCCGTTATCTGGCCATCGGCTGGGATGCCTGGCGCGATGTCGGCATGGCGGTTGACAGCCTGCGGCAGTGGCACGGCGACAGCGGCGAGAAGACGTTGCGTGACGCCATTTCACCCAAGGAGGGATGGACGTTGCTGACGCAACTGCTGGCGCGCAATGGCGGCCATTATCTGATCTCGACCCGCGGTCTGCCGCTGGTCGACAGCGACGCGAATGTGCAGACGGATATCGCCCAGCAGGATCGGGACGGAGAGAGGCTTCAGCCGGCCTTGTTTCCGCGCCCGCCGCTCAGCAGCGAGTATCTGGAGCCGCGCAATGAAACCGAACGTCAAATCACCGCAGCCTGGCAGGAAAAAATGGGTATCGGACCGCTTGGCATCGAGGATGATTTCTTCGAGCTGAACGGCCATTCGCTGATGGCCGTGCAGATCATCGCTCTGATTCGCCAACGGCTGAATGTTTCCCTGCCGGTCGGTTTTATCTATGACCACCCGACAGTGGCTGCGCTGTCGGAGCAGGTTCTTATGCGTTTGCAGGAGCGTCAGCCCGCGGTGGAGGAGGCTAAATGAGTGTTCATAATGACGTTCAGCATGCACGCAACCACTATGGCGACGAGTGGACAAGCGCCGCACCGCAGGAGGGCGTCGTCTATCCGCTGGGTTATGCCCAGCACTGCTTCTGGTTTGTTGCCGCCACCCTCGGGGATACGGCGAATAACCAGAGCTGTATTCAGATTGAGGGAGAACTGCAGCCCGCGTTGCTGGAGCGGGTATTGAGTGGCCTGATTGCCCACCACCCGATATTGCGCAGCGCCATTTCGCGCTGGGCGCCCACGCAGCGTATCCGGCCGGTCGGCGGCTTCGATTTGCCCTTTGCCGATTTGACCGGCGAGACCCCGGTGCAGGCGCAGCAGCATGTCAAGGACGTAGCGCGTCGTTTGCTCGCCGAGCCATTCGATCTCCAGCGGCCGCCGCTGCTGCGTGCTCAGCTTTTTCGCCTGCAGCCCCAGCAGCACGTTCTGGTGCTCTGTTTTCCGCATATCGTGGCTGATGGCGCGGCGGTGCATCTCTTCTGTCAGCAGCTCTGGCAGCGCTATCGTCTGCTGGCGCGCGGAGACAGGCTGCCGTTAGCCGGACAGGCAGAGATGCCCTTTACCGCGTTAATCGCCAGTGAACGGGCGCGCTATCGTCGTCATGGCAGCGAAGATCAGCGCTTCTGGCGCCGGCATTTGCAGGGCTATCCGTGGGCCACTTTTCCCCAGTGCTATATCAATCAGCAGCAGGCGCACGCCAGCGACCGCTATGTCTCTTTTCCGGCCGACAGCTATGAACGGCTGGAGAGCGTGGCGCGTCAGCATAAGGTGAGCCTGCAGATGGTGCTGTTGGCGCTTATCGGCAGGGTGGTGCGCGAGATGACCGGCGCATCGCGTTTCGCGTTGAATTCCGTGCTGGAAGGGCGTGACCGGCCGGGGAGCGAGTCGCTGATGGCGCCGTTGCTTCGCGTCATGCCTGTCCCCCTGGATATGAACGATGCGCCAACCTTTCCCACGCTGCTGGCCCAGGTGCGGGAAAGGGTGCTGCGCGCCTACGAACATATCGACTGTCCGTGGAGCTTGCCGGTTGGCGTGATGGCCGAACAACGCTGGCGCAACAGCCCGCGTCTGTTAACGCTGTTGATCCGTGCCGTCAGCGGGATCTATACCGCGCTCTGCCCGCGTGCAGCCCTCTATCCGCGCTTTCTTGCCGATTTCCTGCTGATGGAGCCGCAGCCGCCGCGCGCATTGTTCCGGCGCGTTCCGCAAAGCGTCGGTGTCGCAGACCCGATCATCAACATCAATATTCTCCAGGATGCATTTCGGCAGAAAGCGCCGAGCGGCGAGGATGATCCGTTACGCCTGAGCGTCTGGCGGCAACCTGATTCGGTGGATGAGCCAGAGGAGGCGGATAACTGGGAGAACGACTCGATCAATATTTATCTCACCAGTTCGGCGGAGGGAAAACCCGTTTTACATATCACCTGCTGCTGCTTCAACGCTGACGGGATAGAACAATTTATCAATCTGATGCAGCGGGAGCTTAGTGCTGTTGCGTTTGCGGCCTCCTGATAACGGACAAAAAAATTATGGAAAATAAAAGCAGTGAAAAAGTCATCGCCTTCGATGGGGTGCGTAAGCGCTACCGCAATCATGAGGCGCTTAAAGGGATTACTCTGGATATTTTTCGTGGCGAGTTTATCGGCCTGCTGGGCCCTAACGGTGCAGGTAAAACCACGCTGGTGGAGATCCTGGAAGGGTTAAAACAGCCGGACTCCGGTTCGGTAAAGGTGCTGGGAAAAAGCTGGGCGCAGGATGCGCAGTTTCTGCGTCAACGGTTGAGCGGGGTGCTGCAGGAGACCCTGTTTATCAACAAACTGCGGGTTGAGGAGACGGTGAATCTGTTCGGCAGCTTTTACGGCTGCCCGCGCCGCCGTACCGGCGAAGTGCTGGAATTGGTCGAGCTGTCGGCCAAGCGTCGCACCTTTGTGGAGGGGCTTTCCGGCGGCGAGCGTCAACGTCTGGCTCTGGGGGTGGCGATTCTCAACGAACCCGAGATTATGATCCTCGATGAGCCGACTACGGGCCTGGATCCGCGCATCCGTCACGATACCTGGAATATTTTGCGTCGCCTCAACCAGGAGAATGGTTCAACCATGATGCTGACCACCCACTATATGGAGGAGGCTGAGTATCTCTGCGATCGCATCTGCATTATGAACCAGGGGGAGATCCTGACGCAGGGCACCATGACGCAATTGCTGAAAAAGCATTGCGACGGTGAAGTGATTGAATGTCGGGCCACCCGGCCCGAGCGCCTGGAGGCCATGAGGCAGCATCCTCAGGTGCTTGAATACGATTTCAACGAAAAGGACGGAAAAATCAGCATGCTTATTATGGATGCGAGCAGCTTTATCAGTCACTTGCTGGCATTTGCGCAAAACGCCGGCGTCGAAATAGCCGAACTGATCGTGCGGAAAAAAACGCTCGACGATCTGTTTATGTCGCTGGCTGGGAGGGGGTTCCATGAATAGCGCGCTGTTCAACCTGATGCTCACTCAATTCCGGCAATACATTCGTGAGCCGCAGATCCTTTTCTGGTCATTTGGGTTTCCACTGCTGCTGGTATGGCTGTTGGGCCTCTCTTTTTCCTCGCAGGACATACCGGAGCGGCGTATTGGCATTGTTATGCCGCAGGATCAGACGGCGGCGGCGCAGGTTCGCGAGTGGAGTGAGCAACTGGCCGGTACCGATCACCAACTGCAAGGTATCGTCAATCTGCAAGAGGTGAAGCGCCAGCATCTGATTAAGGTGAAATACCTCGTCAGTTATTATCAGAACCGCGATGAGGTTATCTTGGCGCTGAAACGCGGCGACATTCAGATGTTTGTCGAGGTCATTCCGCAGCAGACGGGGCAGAAGCGGATTTACTATCTCGATCCGCAGGACAATGAAGCCATGCTCTCGTACTATTTGATGAATGAGAAGGAACAGGGCGAGCGGCAACCGACGGAGAAAAATCTTTCCGTTCTCGAAACTGCCGGCCTCCGTTACGTTGATTTCCTGGTGCCGGGGTTGCTGGCGATGGCGATCATGGAAACCTGCCTGATCGCCGTTGGCTGGGCGTTGGTGGAGAAGCGAATTACCCGCGTCACACGGCAGATGTGTATCACGCCGATGCGAAAATCCACCTTTCTGATGGCCCATATCGGCGCCTGTTTTCTGATCAACTTCATTGAGATTCTGATCATTAACCTGTTCGCGCGCGTTTATTTTGATGTGGAAATTCAGGGATCGTTCAGCGCGTTTCTGCTGCTGCTGTTCGCCGGTAATGTCTGTTTCTCTGGCATAGCGGTGCTTGCCTCGTCACGGGCGATGAAGGCGCAAACGGCAAACGGCCTGCTGGAAGTGACCATTCTGGTCCAGGTGCTGTTTTCCGGCATCTTCTTCAGCTACAAAAATTTCCCTCACTGGATGGTCAGCATTATTGAATACCTGCCGCTGACGATGCTGGCGGACGCCATGCGCAAAGTCTTTATCGAAGGCGGAGATATCAGGTTGATCATGCCGGCTACGCTGATGCTAATGGGATTTGGCGTATTTACCTTTGTTCTGGGGATGCGGATTTTCCGCTGGCATTAGATAAGGAAGAGGGCGGGGAGGAAGACTCCCCGCAGAGGTTTTTTTACTGGCAATGACGGTGCTGCCAAGCGAAATCCTGCTGATCTTGTAAAAAACCGGGATAGAAAATGGCGCGTGGGAAAAATAAACCTTTGTACCAGGTCTCTATTAAGGAGTCCTCGGTGCTTTTTTCCAGCATGGAGTGCGTCGCCTGCGGATAAAATTTGATATCCAGCTGGCCTGCTTTGCTTAAGCGCTTGCGGTATTCATTTTCGGTATTTTTAATATCGACGTTAATGTCTTTTCCGCCCAAGGCCAAAAAGACCGGCGAGTGAACCTGGCCAAGGTCTTGCGTAGCGTCCGAACGGTAATTTTTCATCACGAAGGTCCAGCGGTCGGCGGTGAAGTCGGCGGCATTCCCCTCTTTTTGTTGATATTGTTCGAAGCTGGCGTTGGCGTCGAGCAATGCCAGGACCTGCTGCTCGCGCTTTAATTCCGCCGCTATCTCACTTTCCGAACGGCCTTTTTGCTTCATGCTGGCGATAGTATTATAGCGACCCTGCTCCAGCCAGTTAACGGCGGGCGAAACGGCGATCATGAAACAGATATCGGGATATCGCGTTGCGACTTTCGGTAATACCCATCCACCTTGGCTGGCACCCCAGAGTGCGATGCGCTGGCCGTCCAGCTGGGGCTGATGTTTTATCCAATCGATGGCGGAGATCACTTCGCTGGTGCGATCGTCCATGCTTTGTTGCAGCCAGTTGCCCGGCGCGCCGCCAACGCCAGGTTTATTCCAGGAAAGCGAACTGAAACCGGCTTTGGACAGCGCTTCCCAGATGGGGCGGTAAAAACCGCCGTGAGTGGCGTTAATATCTCCGTCGCCGTGAACAAATATCACTACGCCGGGTTTCTCGCCAGGGGGAAGATGGCGCGGCATCGCCAGGACGGCATCAAGATTATTCGGCTTGTGAGGGATCGTTACCGTACTTTCAACCAACTGATAATTATTCTGATAAAGAATAAATGCCAGAATGGAGGATGTGGCGGCAAGTGTGACAACTATTTTTCTTTTTAAAAGAAAACGCCTGATTAATTTCATTACGTATATTTTTAAAAATGTTATTTCTTGTACAATAATGAAACTGTTTTGGCAGGTCAAGCTTAAAGCTCTGTCACCGTAAAATGAGTGGTAAGCGGGATATCTTGATAACAGCGTTGAATTATTTTCCAGGAAAGTAATTCACTGCTTATGAGAAAGGTTAACGCGAAAGAATAACGGCGCAGCGGGCAGTCGGCAGGAATTCGGTTGGGTTAAATACGTCGAATGTTGGTTGTTATCCGGCGCAAATCGGGAAGCGTCTGACGATACCTAAGCCATTTTGCGGCAAAGAAAAATTTCAATATCACCCATTGGAAGGTTTGCATAAGGCGTTCATTGATCGCAGTGATTGATATTGGGTTCCGCGCCGTTATCGGCGTAGTACTTCAGCACTCGTTTATATAATGACGGCACAGGTTTTTGCGGGGGGATAATTAGCGGTAAATTAATTACATATCGTGGGCAGAGTTTGCCATTATCCAGCCAAGCCTCTTTTAAAACCCGTTCAATCTATGTGGAAAGGTTGACGAAAATGGCTGATCAGCTTGGGTATAATGTTGTAACCCGCACCCATGATAAATGTTGGCGATAATGTTCCCGACTCCCCTTTACCAAGCCTGTCGGCTATATCGGGCAGCGCATGCAAACTGTGCAGTGAATTTTTAACGTAAAATAACCCCTGTTCCTGTTCGCCGAAAGGCGTGAGTCGCATATTTCTTTTGTTACGAAAAAAAGAGTGTGTTCTCACTCTTTTTCCAACGACATTATTGTCTGCCTCAAAGGAGACTGCTCCATATTGTCAGCGCTCCCGTTTTAGTTCCACACACCTTTTGCGATTTCCGATTCTTCAGCCTTCAGCCGGTATTCTTCCGGTGTCAGGTTATTCAGGGATTCAGCATTGGCCCGCAGGGTGAGGCCTTCGGCCGAATAATCGAACAAAAGTGAAAAGGGGGCGTTTACCGGTGCCAGCACCCAGCATATGGGGCGTCTCGAGCTGGTGGACAAAGACACGCCGTTTTTGGGCGAGGTGGGGGAAATCCCGATCGAGTCGCCGCTACCCACCGCGACCTGCAGCAGAGGGTCGCCGACCGCGAATTCCGCAGCGATCTCTATTACCGGCTTAATGTTTTCCCGATACTCATTCCGGCAGAAAACAATTTCCGAATGTTGTTGAGTATTTGTATGAAAACCAGACGGATAATTGTTTTTAGACTGAATGTTTGATTGTGGAAAAGATATTATTTTATGGATGTTTTTATACGTAAGTAACGAATGAGTTGGAGTTGATTATTCTTGTTGATTGGCAAGTTTATAATGCATCGCCTATAACTAACTGGGTGTTTAATTTATAAGATAATGAGCATGCTATCAATTCCAAATGCATTAATATCCAATAGGTAATGAATTTATTTAAAGGATGAGGGTAAAGCGGTGCTGGCAGTGATTGAAAACGTCGAACATGACCTTTTTTGATAATGTGTGTTGCCTTTTTTAATTGTGATAATTCATTAAAAACAGTGTGTTATGCATATGTCATTTGGGGTGTGGCAGGGGTGCTATAAGTCTTTATTTTATTGTGGTGAACAATGAGTTCATCTTGTTTTCCCTGCTTTATCCGTAATTCTAACCGGTTGAAAATAATATTTTTAACCGGTCTGTGGATAGTGAAAAATTAGGGGTTTGAGGGGGCGATTTGCGTGAGGATATATCGCTGAGTTAACTGAGAAACGGAATTTGCACTTTTTAGATTAGATTCTAGTCTGAATTAGAATCTAATTTAACATCTCCACTATCTCGTATGGGAGAGTGTCATGAGCAAACCGATCAAGAATATCGTCATCGTGGGCGGCGGCACTGCGGGCTGGATGTCCGCTTCGTACCTCGTCCGGGCGCTCCAGCAGCAGGCGAACATTACGCTCATCGAATCTGCGGCGATCCCCCGGATCGGCGTGGGCGAGGCGACCATCCCGAGTTTGCAGAAGGTGTTCTTCGACTTCCTCGGGATACCGGAGCAGGAGTGGATGCCCCAGGTGAACGGCGCGTTCAAGGCCGGCATCAAGTTCGTGAATTGGAGAAAGTCTCCCGGCCACTCGCGCAACGATTACTTCTACCATTTGTTCGGCAATGTGCCGAGCTGCGACGGCGTGCCGCTTACCCATTACTGGCTGCGCAAGCGCGAACAGGGCTTTCAGCAGTCGATGGCGTACGCTTGCTACCCGCAGCCCGGGGCGCTCGACGGCAATCTGGCACCGTGCCTGCATGACGGCACCCGTCAGATGTCCCACGCGTGGCACTTCGACGCGCACCTGGTGGCCGATTTCTTGCAGCGCTGGGCCGTCGATCGCGGGGTGAACCGCGTGGTCGACGAGGTCATGGACGTTAATCTGAACGACCACGGCTTCATCTCCAGCCTGATCACCAAGGAGGGGCGGAAGCTGGAGGCGGACCTGTTCATCGACTGCTCCGGCATGCGGGGGCTCTTGATCAATCAGGCCCTGAAAGAGCCCTTCATTGACATGTCCGACTACCTGCTGTGCGACAGCGCGGTCGCCAGCGCCGTACCCAACGACGACGCGCAAGTGGGGGTCGAACCCTACACCTCCGCGATCGCCATGAACTCGGGGTGGACCTGGAAGATTCCTATGCTGGGCCGGTTCGGCAGCGGCTACGTCTTCTCGAGCAAGTTCACCTCCCGCGACCAGGCTACCACCGATTTCCTCAACCTCTGGGGGCTCTCGGACAATCAGCCGCTCAACCAGATCAAGTTCCGGGTCGGGCGCAACAAGCGGGCGTGGGTCAACAACTGCGTCTCTATCGGGCTGTCGTCGTGCTTTTTGGAGCCCCTGGAGTCGACGGGGATTTACTTCATCTACGCGGCGCTTTACCAACTCGTGAAGCACTTCCCCGACACCGCGTTCGACCCGCGGTTGGCCGACGCGTTCAACGCCGAGATCACCTACATGTTCGACGACTGCCGAGACTTTGTTCAGGCACACTATTTCACCTCGTCGCGCGAAGACACGCCGTTCTGGCTCGCGAACCGGCACGACCTGCGGCTCTCTGACTCCATCAAAGAGAAGGTTGAGCGCTACAAGGCGGGGCTGCCGCTGACTACCACGTCGTTCGACGATTCCACGTACTATGAGACCTTCGACTTCGAATTCAAGAACTTCTGGTTGAACGGGAATTACTACTGCATTTTTGCCGGCCTGGGCATGCTGCCCGACCGGTCGCTGCCGCTCTTGCAACTGCGACCGGAGTCGATCGAAAAGGCCGAGGCGATGTTCGCCCGCATCCAGCATGAGGCCGAGCGTCTGCGGGCGAGCCTGCCGACGAACTATGACTACCTGCGGTCGCTGCGCGAGGGCGGCGCGGGGCTGTCTCGACCCGGGCCGACGGCCGTGTCGCCGGAGAGCCTGTAGTGGAGCGCGCCCAGGACCGGGCATGTGTATTCGCGGCCACGCACGCTGCCGTGGCGGCCTGCGATCCGCTGCAGGCGCGCTCGCTCGTTCTGCAACTGCCGGGCCTGAACCGTAACAAGGACGTGCCCGGCATCGTCGGCCTGCTGCGCGAGTTCCTCCCGCTGCGCGGCGTGCCCTCCGGCTGGGGCTTCGTCGAAGCCGCCGCCGCGATGCGGGACATCGGTTTCTTCCTGGGGTCGCTCAAGCGGCACGGACACGAGCCCGCGGACGTGGTGCCCGGGCTCGAGCCGGTGCTGCTCGACCTGGCGCGCATGACCGACCTGCCGCCGCGCGAGACGCTCCTGCATGTGACGGTCTGGAACCCCGCGGCGGCCGACGCGCAACGGAGCTACACCGGGCTCAGCGACGAAGCGCACCTGCTCGAGAGCGTGCGCATCTCGATGGCGGCCCTCGAGGCGGCCATCGCGGTGACCGTCGAGCTGCACGACGTGCCCCTGAGATCGCCCGCGTTCGCGCAAGGGTGCGACGAGCTGGCCGCCTATCTGCAAAAAATGGTCGAATCTATCGTCTACGCGTACCGCTTCATCTCGCCGCAGGTCTTCTACGATGAGCTCCGCCCCTTCTACGAACCGATTCGAGTCGGGGGCCAGAGTTACCTTGGCCCCGGTGCCGTAGAAATGCCCCTCTTCGTGCTGGATCACGTCCTGTGGGGCTCGCAATCGGACCACCAGGCTTATCGAGAATTCAAAGAGACGTACCTGCCCTATGTGCTTCCCGCGTACCGGGCGGTCTACGCTCGGTTCGCCGGGAGGCCGTCGCTCGTCGACCATGCGATCGGCGAGGCGCGAGCGGCCGGTGCGCAGGGCGAGCCTGTCCGGGCCGGGCTGGCGGCCCTCAACCGGATCTTTGTGGTCCTGCTGCGCTTCCGGGCACCCCATGTTCAATTGGCGGAGCGGGTGTACGAAGTCGGGCGAAGCGGCCCGGCAATCGGCAGTGGGGGGTACGCGCCCAGCATGCTCGGCGATCTGGCCACGCTCACACTTGCCGCGCGCTCCCGCATCCGCACTGCTCTCAACGAGTCCTGACACGCACGGCCATCTGTTCCATCTCATTAAGGAGATTTGCCCTCATGACTCAGAAGAGCCCCGCGCACGGGCGCGACAACAACCACTTCGACGTGATCATCCTCGGCTCGGGCATGTCCGGCACCCAGATGGGGGCTATCCTGGCCAAACAGCAGTTTCGCGTGCTGATCATCGAGGAGTCGTCGCACCCGCGGTTCACGATCGGCGAATCGTCGATTCCCGAGACGTCTCTGATGAACCGCATCATCGCCGATCGCTACGGCATTCCGGAGCTCGACCACATCACGTCGTTCTACTCGACGCAACGTTACGTCTCGTCGAGCACGGGCATCAAACGCAACTTCGGCTTCGTGTTCCACAAGCCCGGCCAGGAGCACGACCCGAAGGAGTTCACGCAGTGCGTCATTCCCGAGCTGCCCTGGGGGCCGGAGAGCCATTATTACCGGCAAGACGTCGACGCCTACCTGTTGCAAGCCGCCATTAAATACGGTTGCACGGTCCGCCAGAAGACTAAAGTGACCGAATACCACGCCGATAAAGACGGCGTCGCGGTGACCACCGCCGAGGACGAACGGTTCACCGGCCGGTACATGATCGACTGCGGAGGACCCCGCGCGCCGCTCGCGACCAAGTTCAATCTCCGCGAAGAGCCGTGTCGCTTCAAGACGCACTCGCGCAGCCTCTACACGCACATGCTCGGGGTCAAGCCGTTCGACGACATCTTCAAGGTCAAGGGGCAGCGTTGGCGCTGGCACGAGGGGACCTTGCACCACATGTTCGAGGGCGGCTGGCTGTGGGTGATTCCGTTCAACAACCACCCGCGCTCGACCAACAATCTGGTGAGCGTCGGCCTGCAGCTCGACCCGCGTGTCTACCCGAAAACGGACATCTCCGCGCAGCAAGAGTTCGACGAGTTCCTCGTGCGGTTTCCGAGCATCGGGGCGCAGTTCCGGGACGCCATACCGGTGCGCGACTGGGTCAGGACCGATCGGCTGCAGTTCTCGTCGACCAGCTGCGTCGGAGATCGCTACTGCCTGATGCTGCACGCGAACGGGTTCATCGACCCGCTCTTCTCCCGGGGGCTCGAGAACACCGCGGTGACCATCCACGCGCTCGCGGCCCGCCTCATCAAGGCGCTGCGCGACGATGACTTCTCCCCTGAGCGCTTCGAGTACATCGAGCGCCTGCAGCAAAAGCTTTTGGACCACAACGACGACTTCGTCAGTTGCTGCTACACGGCGTTCTCGGACTTCCGCCTGTGGGACGCGTTCCACAGGCTGTGGGCAGTCGGCACGATCCTCGGGCAGTTCCGGCTTGTGCAGGCCCACGCGAGGTTCCGCGCGTCGCGCGACGAGGGCGACCTCGATCACCTCGACAACGATCCCCCGTACCTCGGGTACCTGTGTGCGGACATGGAGGGGTACTACCAGTTGTTCAACGACGCCAAAGCCGAGATCGAGGCCGTGAGCGCAGGGCGCAAGCCGACCGCGGAGGCCGCGGCGCGGATCCACGCCCTCATCGACGAACGAGACTTCGCCAAGCAGATGTTCGGCTTCGGGTACTGCATCACCGGGGACAAGCCGCAGCTCAACAACTCGAAGTACAGCCTGCTGCCGGCGATGAAGCTGATGCACTGGACACAAACCAGCGCGCCGGCGGAGGTGAAAAAGTACTTCGACTACAACCCGATGTTCGCGCTGCTCAAGGCGTACATCACGACCCGCATCAGCCTGACTCGGAAGAAGTAGCCGGCCATCGAGGACACAAAAATGATGAACGACATTCAATTGGTTCAAGTGAACGCCGAGGAGCATCCGTCGAGGGCGTACGATGCGACTACGAGCGTGGCCGCGAGCTGGTACGTCGCGATGCGCTCGGATGACCTCAAGGACAAACCGACGGCGTTGACGCTCTTCGGCCGTCCTTGCGTGGCGTGGCGCGGAGCGACGGGGCAGGCGGTGGTGATGGACCGCCACTGCTCGCACCTTGGCGCGAACCTGGCCGACGGGCAGGTCAAGGACGGGTGCATCCAGTGCCCGTTTCATCACTGGCGGTACGACGAGCAGGGCCAGTGCGTTCACATCCCCGGTCACAACCAGACGGTGCGCCGGCTGGAGCCCGTGCCGCGATCGGTGCGCCAGCCGACGTTGGTCACCGTCGAGCGATACGGCTACGTGTGGGTCTGGTACGGTTCCCCGGAGCCGCTGCACCCGCTGCCCGAAATCGCCGCAGCCGACGTCGACAACGGCGACTTTATGCACCTGCACTTCGCGTTCGAGACGACGACGGCGGTCTTGCGGATCGTAGAGAACTTCTACGACGCGCAACACGCGTCTCCCGTGCACGAGCTCCCGATCTCGGCCTTCGAGCTCAAGCTCTTCGACGATTGGCGCCGGTGGCCGGAGGTTGAGTCTCTGGCACAGGCGGGCGCATGGTTCGGTGCCGGGATCGACTTTACCGTGGACCGATATTTCGGGGCCTCCGGCATGCTGGCACGCGTGCTCGGCCTGAACATGTCGCAGATGAACCTGCACTTCGATGGCTACCCCGGCGGGTGCGTCATGACCGTCTCCCTGGACGGAGACTTCAAATACAAACTGCTCCAGTGTGTGACGCCGGTAAGCGACGGTAAGAACGTCATGCACATGCTCATCTCGATCAAGAAAGTGGGTGGCGTTCTGCGCCGCGCGACCGACTACGTGCTGTTCGGGCTGCAGACCCGGCAGGCAGCGAAGTTCGACGTCAAAATCTGGAACGGGATGAAGCCGGACGGCGGCGGCGCGTACAGCAAGTACGATAAGCTCGTGCTCAAGTACCGTGCGTTCTACCGGGGTTGGGTCGACCGCGTTGCGAGTGAGCGGTGATGCGTGAGTCGGCGGCCCTCTCCGAGCCGGTCCCGGACACGTCGTTCCGCCAGGCGCTCGCGAACCTGGCGAGCGGCGTCACAGTCATCACAGCATATGGCGCGGCGGGCCCGGTCGGGCTCGCGGCCACCAGATTGGTGTCGGTATCGCGCTTTCCGAGGTATTCATGACTGTCTGGCTGTTGCAACTCGTGCTGGTGATCGCGCTCTGCAACGTCTGCGGCCGCATTGCCGAACGGCTCGGCCAGTGCGCGGTCGTCGGTGAGATCGCGGCCGGTTTGCTGTTGGGGCCTTCGCTGTTCGGCGCGATCGCACCGGATTTCTACGACGCATTGTTCGGCCCCCGCACGCTGTCGGCGATGGGGCAAGTCGGTGAAGTCGGCCTGATACTGCTGATGTTTCAGGTGGGTCTGCATATGGAGTTGGGCGAGACGCTGCGTGGCAAGCGTTGGCGCATGCCTGTCGCGATCGCCGCGGGCGGGCTCTTCTTACCGGCCGCGATCGGCATGATCGTCGCCACTGTCTCGAAAGACATGCTCGCCAGCGACGCGCCGGCGCTGCCTTATATACTCTTCTGCGGTGTCGCGCTTGCGATATCAGCGGTACCGGTGATGGCGCGCATCGTCGACGACCTGGCGCTCAACGCCATGGTGGGCGCAAGGCACGCAATGTCTGCCGCGATGCTGACGGATGCGCTCGGATGGATGCTGCTTGCCGCTATTGCTTCGCTATCGAGCGGGCCTGGTTGGGCATTTGCGCGCATGCTCGTCAGCCTGCTCGCGTATCTGGTGCTGTGCGCGCTCCTGGTGCGCTTCGTGGTTCGACCGACGCTTATGCGGCTCGCATCGACTGCGCATGCGGCGCGCGACCGCTTGGCCGTGTTGTTATGTTTCGTCATGGCGTCGGCACTGGCGACGTCGCTGATCGGATTTCATAGCGCATTTGGCGCACTTGCGGCGGCGCTGTTCGTGCGGCGGGTGCCCGGCATCGCGAATGAGTGGCGGGATAACGTCGAAGGTTTTGTCAGGCTTGTGCTGATGCCGGTGTTTTTCGCGTATGCGGGGCTGCATGCGTCGGTCGGCACGATCGACGACGCGGCTTCATGGATGTGGTTCGGTGTATTCTTCGCGGGCGGATTCATCGGCAAGTTCGGCGGCAGTTATCTGGGCGCGCGTGCCACCGGGCTTGCGCCACGCGATGCGATGCTGGTGGGTTCGCTGATGAATACGCGCGGCTTGATGGAGCTCATCGTCCTGTCAATCGGTCTGCAGATGCAGATCCTTCCGCCAAAGGTCTACACGATCCTCGTGGTGTTCGCGCTGGTGACCACGGCGCTGACCGTACCGCTGGTTCGATTCACGCTGCGCGTGCAATCGCGCGCGACGTCAGCAATCCAGGGCACGGAAAAGTGACGCGCATCAGGTAGGTTGCGCCAATTGAAAATAGCTCCTCTGGCGGATCGCTACGCATACGCGCCAGGGCTATTATCCGCAGGGCATTATTTGCTTCACGTGAGCCACCACGTTTAATCGGTGCCCAGAAGAGGCTGGTAAGGGATTCACGCCACAGAGTGATGCCAGCGCCGCTTCACTTTTCAACCGTTCGGGGTTATCACCAGTGATCGAGAAAAGGACGCCTGTTCGCCAACACAGGTATCCTTTTTTAAGAGAAACTTGGTTATTAATATAGAGTGTACAAGTTCGAAAACACTGTGATATCAACTTGCCAGTTCTTTTGGGGATTAACCTACAGAATAACCACCGTCAACCGTGATAATTTGGCCAATGATAGAACGGGCATTATCCGAAGCCAGGAAAAGTGCCGTTGCAGCAATCTCCTCGGTTGTAACAATACGACCTGTAGGCATTTTACTGAGAAATTTTTCCTTCGCTATCGGATCGTTACCCACAAACCGGTCAAACATTGCTGTTGCTACTGGCCCGGGCGCAATGGCGTTAACCCGTACCCCGTCAGCGGCAACTTCAAGTGCGGCGGAGCGCGTTAATCCGTTTACTGCATGTTTACTTGCTGAATAGACGCTGCCGCCAGGAATACCGACTTGCCCAGCTTGCGATGAGAAATTAATCAAGCTGCCTGACCCCTGTTTGCTCATAACCGGCAGAACATGCTTCATAACCAGTTGGGTTCCCAGCACATTGGTATCAAATACATGGCGGAAGTCTTCGACTGTGGTTCTGTCATGTGAGATAGGCTGCCCCTCTGTACCTGCAACATTAAGCAATACATCGATTTTCCCAAAAACCTGCTGCGTGTACTTAATTAATTCGGAAACCTGATTCTCAAATACGATATCGGCTAAAAAGAAGTGAGTATCAGGATTGATTTGACGTAGTTCGGTTTCTAATTCCCTACCTCTTTTTTCATTACGTCCTGAAATTATTACATTATACCCCATTTGACTGAACTTGCGGGCACATTCTTCTCCAATGCCGCTAAGCGCACCAGTAATTATGACGGTTTTTTTCTTAGACATCCTGAATCTCCATGGACTGTAAAATACCTACCCCAGTATAGATTGGGATTCAGGAAGCGGAAATAAAACATCCTGTTTTTAGTTGCGTTGTAGTTATAATGAGACGCGGTTTTAATACGTAAAACAATAATGAAAGGTATTGTTACATTATATTCATAAAACGAGAGGGTTTTTAGGTTGCAGAAATATGTTACTTATAGAGTGAAAATGAAGGATTATGCTTTCGCTTTACAGTGAAAGCCTTAAAGTCCATGGGAGGACTTCCATGACCAAGATAGAGAGTAGACAGTTTTCACCTTTGGATGAGAAGAGCTCACCAACCATTGAGTATTATTTAGACAACCCCGTAATACCTGCCTGCGCCGGGATAAGCCTTGTTAAAGATCTCAATCACCGCTTTGTTGCATCTAACCAGATTTTTTCAAATGGTTATCGTGAGTTTTTGGGTTTTTCCCTATGACTTCTCATAGGATCTTAAATCCTTCCTTTTGACACATTAACAAAATTAATATTATTCTACTCCAACGCGTTGCTAATTAAAAAACTATAAGTAATTATCGTAATACCTTGTAATATTATTGTGGCCGGATTTATTTAAATAACGGACAGGGCATTGAAAAATATGTAACGCCAGGGAAGTTTTCAACACTTAGCTTTAGAATGATTATAATGCATAAGGTAATCTATTCTCCAAGGAGAAATAAAACGAATCGATGGTAATAAATAGAGTGTTAATGTCTGTACAGATATATATTAGAATTTTTGATATCGGCACTGAAAATCCATATGTTCTAAGCCTGTACCATATATCCATTCTTATTGCCTGGATTAACGCCTTTTCTACGTAATAAGATCATGTGATGTAATGGTAAGTTTACCCTCCCTATAAAAATTTAAAAAAGATATAGCCCTGATATTTTTAGCGAGCTACTGCTTCAACTCACTTTCCATGGGATCTTTTTACCAGACACAAGCAGCATGTATGACAGCCTAACGGAAACTTTTTCAGTTGCGAAAAGGTTTTCCTATGGTGCGTACCCTATTGACCTGGGCAGATAGCACCGGTCATGATTCAACGGAGTGCTGCTAATGCCGATAGCAGGGGTGATGATATCGCTGGAGGCGTGACATGCTGAGGCCATCAAATGGGACCCGGATATGCCGGCAAAACCAGCGGCAATTACTTCAGGCTCACGAGGCCCTGCTGGCTACTATGCTTTCGCTTTGGTCCGCAGGAAGAGTCCATACTCCAGAAAGCAAAAAACCCGCCATAGGCGGGTTCTTCTAAATATGGTGCCCGGACTCGGAATCGAACCAAGGACACGGGGATTTTCAATCCCCTGCTCTACCGACTGAGCTATCCGGGCAACGGGGCGCATTTAACCCTATTGGCTGGATATCGTCAATCGCTTTCTGTCACAAACCCGATCGGTTGCTCTTTTTTCATTCAATGGGGTGGGGCGCTCCAGGGCGTCTGCGTCGGCCTGCGGCAATAGATATGCAGAAAAGATGTGTATTTATACCGTTTTGATTTTACAGGTATTTATTTTTATATGATAAATAACAATGAGTTATGTAATATCTGCCTCAATGGGTAGTAACATAATTGTTACTTGAACCTCATAAAAAAACATGCAATCATTGCGCAAATTTTGACACTCTACGTCCCCTAACGGTGTTTCCGCTCATTTAAGTCAGAGGATTACTGGCATGACTGGTTTTGTTACTCAAGCGCCACTGCGCACCAGACATCTGAAGATGCCATCACGCCGCCGTTACCTTTCCCGAACACAGTACGCCAAGAACGCCCTGCCGACCATGCGGTAAGGCATCTTCTGATGCTCGCTGTTAGGCATTATTAAAAATAGAGCTGCGGCTCTGATTTTACTGATGTCTATCGGACGCTGCCGATACCAGTCCCCGATAGCTGCCTGATGATCTCGCGATCATGAGCCGGTCACGGTTGCGCTTTATGCTGCAACGCCGGACATCACTTTGCCGGGATAACCTTTGTTATCTCATCGCCGTGCCCCGTGGCACCACCTCATCCTTAACCGTTTGAGAGTTAGCATGATGAAAGAATTGAAAATAGCGACAAGCGCCAGCCTGGTCGCCACGATTGAAACGCTGCGCCAGATTGTCCGCATTGAACAGACGGACTATACCGATGTGGCCGCGGTGGTCGTGTCGGTTGATGACGTTAACGCCGGTATTTTGGCGCAGTTGAAAGCCACCGGATTCGAGATCCCAACGTTTGTTGCTGTTGAAGGGGATGAACACCTTTCCCCGGACTACCTGCCGTTTATTACCGGCGTTTTTGCCCTGGCCGGCGCCAGCAAGGCGTTCTATATGGCGCAACTGGAAGCCGCTGCGGACGCCTACGAGCAGGCGCTGCTGCCGCCGTTTTTCAAAACGCTGAAGACCTATGTGGAAATGGAAAACTCCACCTTCGCCTGCCCGGGGCATCAGGGCGGGGAGTTTTTCCGCAAGCACCCGGCCGGCCGGAAGTTTTTCGAGTTCTACGGCGAAACGCTTTTCCGTTCCGACATGTGCAACGCCGACGTCAAGTTGGGCGACCTGCTGATCCACGAAGGCTCGGCCAAGGATGCGCAAAAGCATGCGGCGCGGGTCTTCAACGCCGATAAAACCTATTTCGTGCTCAACGGCACTTCGGCGGCCAACAAGGTGGTGACCAATGCGCTGCTGACCCGCGGCGATCTGGTGCTGTTCGATCGCAACAACCATAAATCCAACCACCACGGCGCGCTGATCCAGGCCGGGGCGACGCCGGTGTATCTGGAAACCGCGCGCAACCCGTTTGGCTTTATCGGCGGTATCGATTCGCGTTGTTTTGACGAGCGCTATCTGCGTGAGCAAATCCGTGAGGTGGCGCCGGAGAAGGCCAATGCGGCGCGGCCGTTCCGCCTGGCGATCATTCAGCTCGGTACTTACGATGGCACTATCTATAATGCGCGCCAGGTGATAGACACCATCGGCCACCTGTGCGATTACATCCTGTTTGACTCCGCCTGGGTGGGTTACGAAGGCTTTATCCCGATGCTGAAAGAGTGCTCGCCGCTGCTGCTGGAGCTCGATGAACTCGATCCGGGTATTTTCGTCACCCAGTCGGTGCATAAGCAGCAGGCCGGTTTCTCGCAGACCTCGCAGATCCACAAGAAAGACGATCACATCAAGGGCCAAAAGCGCCACTGTAACCACAAGCACCTTAACAATGCTTTCATGTTGCACGCCTCGACCAGCCCATTCTACCCGTTGTTCGCCGCGCTGGACGTTAACGCCAAGATGCATGCCGGGGCCGCCGGCCGTCGCATGTGGATGGACTGCGTAAAGCTCGGCATCGAGACGCGCAAGCAACTGCTGGAACGCTGTTCGCAGCTGCGGCCGTTTATTCCTTTGCAGGTGGCGGGCAAGGCCTGGCAGGATTACGATACTGACCTGATCGCCAACGATGCCCGTTTCTTCAACTTTGTGCCGGGCGAGACATGGCACGGTTTCGAAGGTTATGCGCAGGACCAATATCTGGTCGATCCGTGCAAGCTGCTGCTGACCACGCCGGGCATCGACGCGGCCACCGGCCAATATACCGAGTTCGGCGTGCCGGCCACCATTCTGGCCAACTTCCTGCGCGAGAACGGCATAGTGCCGGAGAAATGCGATCTTAACTCGATCCTGTTCCTGCTGACCCCGGCGGAAAATCCGGCCAAGATGGATCACCTGGTCGATATGCTGGTGCAGTTCGAACGCTACGTGGAAGAAGACGCGCCGCTGAGCGAAGTATTGCCGACGGTGTACCGCAAGAACGAGCAGCGCTACCGCGGCTATACCATCCGCCAGCTGTGTCAGGAAATGCACGATCTGTACGTCAGCTTCGACGTTAAGCAGCTGCAAAAAGAGATGTTCCGCAAGAACCATTTCCCGCAGGTGGTGATGAACCCGCAGGACGCCAACGTGGAGTTTATTCGCGACAACGTCGAGCTGGTGCCGATCGGCCAGGCCGAAGGGCGCATTGCGGCGGAAGGCGCGTTGCCGTACCCGCCGGGCGTGCTGTGCGTGGTACCGGGGGAAGTGTGGGGCGGAGCGGTGCAGCGTTACTTCCTGGCGCTGGAAGACGGCATCAACCGTCTGCCGGGCTTCTCACCGGAGCTGCAGGGCGTGTATATCGAGAAAAAGGATCACGGCTGGAAACGCATTTTCGGCTATATGATCAAGCAATAAACAACAAGGGCCGGTTTGCACCGGCCCTTTTCATTGATAACAACCTCACCGCACGTTACTTCCTGCGATAACTCTTCTGCGCGTTGTTCACCTTCACCAGATAGCGGCGTGATTCGCTGGCCGGGTGTTTGGTGGTCAGCGTCTGGTAAATGTCACCCGGCTGCATGCCGTTGATGATACTCACCGCACGGGTTCTGTCGCTGGAGAATACCCGCAACACGCTGCCTGCGCCGCCGTTATAGGCGGTGATCACCGCATAGCGGCGCGAGGTTGGGTTCTGAATGCCGCCCAGATAGTTGTTTTGCAGGATCGCCAGATAAGCGGTACCGGTGTCGATGTTGTTCTCCGGATCGAACAGGTAACTGCGGCTTGGCGTGCCCCATTTCCCGCGCATCTGGAACACGTCTTTACCGGCGGTATGCTGCACAACCTGCATCAGGCCAAGCGCATCCGAACCGCTGACCGCATACGGGTTAAAGCTGGATTCGGTTTGCATGATCGCCAGGATCAGCGACTCTTCCACACCGTATTTCTCCGACGCCTTGCGTACCATCGGCAGGTATTTGTGCGCACGCTGATCCAGGTGGTTTGGTACCAGCTGAATGGTGACCGAGTAAATCACGTGCAGGCCAGAGGTGCGTTTTTGCAGCTTGGTTTGCAGCAGATAGTCGGCAAAGTGCGCCGCACGCCATTCCCAACGGATCGGCGCGCCTTTGTTATCCAGCACCTGGCCATACAGGAACGGCTCTTTACTGATCTGGATATCGTTGACGTCGGAATAGAGATCGATTGAACCCGGATCGTCCCCCATCAGCAGGGTGCTGATGATAGCCTGGCGCAGGTGAGCGGCAGGATCGGTGGTGGCGATGGTTTCAATGGTAATCGCGCCAGAATCAAAGTTGATGTGGCTACGGGTTTCATACTGGTCGGTATATTTAACGTAATCTTTTGGCCCGGCGATCAGAACCTCGTTCAGACCCCAGATATTCTCGATGTTGTGGGCAAATTGGCCCATCAGGATCTCGAAGCCGTTAGTGTCTTTGACCCAGGCTTCGTTGACTTCGTCGGTTTTCTTGCCGGAACAGGAAATCAGCAATGGCGCTATTACTAGCAAAGCTAAAATTTTCTTCATCTTAAAGCCGTATACGAGAAGTTTTGGAAGGGCCAGCGCCTGGCCCCAACAGCATTATTCGCTCGGTGGCGTATAGCCTTCGATATGGACGTCGTGCCCTTCGAACAGGAATTTGACCATTTCGGCTTCCAGCAGTTTGCGGTCATCCACGTTCATCATGTTCAGTTTTTTCTCGTTGATCAGCATGGTCTGCTTTTTCATCCATTCTGCCCAGGCCTCTTTCGAGATCTCGTTATAGATGCGTTTGCCGATGTCCCCTGGATAAAGTTGGAAATCCTGCCCTTCGGCATCGCGCTGCAGGAAGGTACAAAAAATGGTTCTGCTCATGCTAATTCCTCATCAATGGCGCTAGCGCCAAATAAACCCTGTTGGAGCGGGGAGTGTTTTGCCAACTGTTGCAACAGGCGGTCAACCGGCGCTGCCAGCCCGACGGCGGGCGGTTGCGCCAGGTTATACCAGAGACCGACTCCTTCATCCATACTGCCGCCGGCATCGTTCATTTCCAGCCACATTGGCACGATATCGAGATGGAAATGGCTGAAAGTATGGCGAAATGCGGTCAACTGCTCCAGGCGATTGCCTTTCAGACCGCGCTGTTGCAGCCAGAGTTCCATCTCTTCGCGTTCGCTGAACTGCGGGAAGCAAAACAGCCCGCCCCACAGCCCTACGGCCGGGCGCTGTTCCAGCCACGCCCGCTCGCCGTTTTGCAGCAATAAGAAGTAGGCGGTTTTTTCCGGCAGCGTCTGCTTCGGTTTTTTGCCGGGGTATTTTGCCCAACTGTGGTTAGCGTAAGCGATGCAGCCGGTGTTAAGGGGGCACAGCTCGCATTTGGGTTTGGAGCGGGTGCAGACCATCGCCCCCAGATCCATCATCGCCTGATTGAATTGGCCGACGCCTTTGGCCGGGGTGACGTCTTCACTGATCTGCCACAGGCGGTTCTCTACGTCTTTCTTGCCCGGCCAGCCCTCAACCGCATAGCAGCGGGCCAGCACGCGCTTCACGTTGCCGTCGAGGATCGGATAGTGTTGACCGAGCGCCAGCGACAGCACCGCACCGGCGGTTGAGCGGCCGATGCCGGGCAAAGCGGCGATTTCTTCAAAGGTTGTCGGGAACTCGCCGCCGTGCTGTGCGACAATGGTCTGCGCCGCCTTATGCAGGTTGCGCGCGCGAGCGTAGTAGCCCAGGCCGGTCCACAGGTGCAGCACTTCGTCCAGCGGCGCTTCTGCCAAGGCGCGTACGTTGGGAAAGCGCGCCATAAAACGCTGAAAGTAAGGAATAACGGTGGCAACCTGAGTTTGTTGCAACATGACCTCGGAGAGCCATACTTGATAGGCGGTCTTATCAAGCTGCCACGGCAGGGTTTTACGACCGTAACGCTGGTACCAGTCAAGCACTACCTGTGCGAACTGTTGTGCTTGCATCATAAGCAGATTCGATATCCGGCAGAAAATGAAGCGAGATTGCAGCATAGAGTCATGTTGCTGTAAACCGGAACTTTCCGACGTCGCACGGCAGGTATCAAGATGAACACTTGCTAAACCAAGGTATCTTTGCATAATGCGCGTTTCCCTAATTGGCAGCCAAACAGACAGAAAGCACTATGATTAATGACGTCATCTCCCCGGAATTTGATGAGAACGGCCGCGCGATGCGCCGTATCCGCAGTTTTGTCCGCCGCCAGGGGCGGTTGACCAAAGGCCAGCAGCACGCGCTGGACAACTATTGGCCGGTGATGGGCGTGGAGTATCAGGCTGAACCTGTCGATATCGCCGCACTGTTCGGGCGCGAAGCGCCGACCGTGCTGGAGATCGGTTTTGGCATGGGCGCCTCGCTGGTGACCATGGCGAGCAACAATCCGCAGCAGAACTTCCTGGGGATTGAGGTGCATTCGCCAGGCGTGGGCGCTTGCCTGGCGGACGCCACCGAAGCGGAATTGAGCAACCTGCGCGTGATGTGTCACGATGCGGTTGAGGTGCTGGAGAATATGATCCCGGACGGATCGCTGGACATGGTGCAGCTGTTTTTCCCCGATCCGTGGCACAAAGCGCGCCACAACAAACGCCGCATCGTACAGACGCCGTTTGTTGAACTGGTGCGACGCAAACTGAAAGTCGGCGGCGTATTCCATATGGCCACCGACTGGCAACCTTATGCAGAACATATGTTAGAGGTTATGAACGGGATCTCAGGCTACCGTAATCTTTCCAGCGATAATGATTACGTGCCGCGTCCGGATTCACGCCCGCTGACAAAATTTGAATTACGCGGCCAGCGTCTGGGACATGGCGTTTGGGATTTGATGTTTGAGAGGAAAGAATAATGGCTAAGAACCGCAGTCGTCGTTTACGTAAAAAGTTACACATTGAAGAGTTTCAGGAGCTGGGTTTCTCCGTAGCATGGCGTTTTGCCGAAGGCACCGCGGTTGAGGATATCGACAGCACGCTGGACGCTTTCATCGACGAAATGATTGAGCCGAATGGCCTGGCGTTTGACGGCAGCGGCTATCTGCAGTGGGAAGGGTTAATCTGCCTGCAAACCATCGGTCATTGTACCGACGAACAGCGTGAACTGGTCAAAAAATGGCTGGAAGCGCGCAAGCTGTCTGACGTTAAGGTCAGCGATCTGTTCGATATCTGGTGGGATTGATTTTACCGGCCTGATGAGTGCGGCATCGCGCCGTGCTATTCATTGATTTAAGGTGCCTTAACGGCGCCTTAGACTGTGGACAACCCGCCGAAAAACGTGGTTTTCGGTGGGTTGGGGTAAAACAGAAAATCTGATTCTTTGTTTTTATTGGCACTCATAGCACTGCTTTTAACTACAGAGGACTTTTTCAGCATTCTCAGGTGCCTTTACGGCACCTTTGTTTTGTCCGGAGTGTGACCGAGGTGGTAACGACATTGGATAACGCGTTGCTGGATGACATCCTGCAACAGGTGCGCCCGCTGATTGGCAAAGGGAAAGTGGCGGACTATATACCGGCGCTGGCGGAAGTGGCCGCCGACCGTCTGGCGATCGCCGTTTGCACCGTCGACGGCGAGATGTTCCAGGCCGGGGACGCCACGGAACGTTTTTCTATTCAGTCTATTTCCAAGGTGCTGAGCCTGACGCTGGCGCTGACGCGCTACCAGGAACACGAGATCTGGCAACGGGTCGGCAAAGAGCCTTCTGGCTTGCCGTTCAACTCGCTGTTGCAGTTGGAAATGGAACAGGGCAAGCCGCGTAATCCGTTTATCAACCCCGGCGCGCTGGTGGTGTGCGACATGCTGCAAACCCGGCTCAGCGCCCCTAAACAGCGGATGCTGGAAGTGGTGCGGCAACTGACCGGCGAAGACGATCTGGCCTATGATTCCCGCGTGGCGCGCTCCGAGTTCGAACACTCCGATCGCAACGCGGCGATAGCCTATTTGATGAAGTCGTTCGGCAACTTCGAAAACGACGTGCTCACCGTTTTGCAAACCTATTTCCACTACTGCGCGCTGCGCATGAGCTGCGTGGAGCTGGCGCGCAGCTTTGCCTATCTGGCCAATCACGGGCGTGACCTCAGTGGGCGGGAAGTGATAAGCCCGCTGCAAGCCCGCCAGATCAACGCGCTGATGATGACCTGCGGCATGTACGACGGCGCAGGGGAGTTTGCTTATCGGGTGGGCTTGCCGGGCAAATCCGGCGTAGGCGGCGGCATTGTCGCTATCGTGCCCGATGAGCTGTCGATCGCCGTCTGGTCGCCGGAGCTGGATGCATCCGGTAACTCCCTGGCGGGAACTGCGGCGCTGGAACTGTTGTCTCAACGGATTAGCCGTTCGATTTTTTAATCCCACCACGGAAGGGAGTCAGGAGAAAATATGTTAAAGAAAACCGGGTTAGCCTTACTGTTGTTGACCGCTTCACAGGCGCATGCCGAATATCAGTGCAGCGTTAAACCTCAGGACGACGTGGTTATCAGCCCGCAAAACGTGCAGGTGACCGGCGCCAGCGGCAATCTGCAGATTTCGGCGGATGGCGATGTCACCCGTAACGGCCAGGCGCTGAGCCTCAACGATAGCCAGCGTCAGAAAGCGTTCAGTTACCAGAGTGCGCTACGCAAAGAACTGCCGTGGATCGACAAGGGCGCGCAGCAGCATCTGGAAAAAGCGCGGGTGGCGCTGGACAAGGTGATCGTGAAGGAACTGGGTAGCGACAGCAATGTGCGCAACCGCCTGACCACGCTGAACGACCAGCTTAAGCAGCAGATGAACCGCATTATCGAACACCGCAGCGACGGCCTGGCCTTCCACCACAAGGCGATCGACCAGGTTGAGCAGGATGGCCGCAATCTCGTGCAGCAAAGCATGGGCGGCGTGTTGCAAGACAGCCTGAACGAGATGGGCGTCAAGCAGGCCGCCAGCAGCGGCGGTAATCCGTTGCAGGCGATTATGGGCAACCTGGGTGGCCTGCAGAAGGCGATTCAGAACGAATGGAACAACCAGGAGCAGGATTTCCAGAACTTTGGTCACGACGTCTGCAACCGCGTTACCGGCCTGGAAACCCAGCGTAAAGACCTGCTTAACGCGTTGAAGTAACGCTAAATCAGGGGAGTAGCATATTTTGACCTGCGGATTGTTATCTGACAGACTGGTTAAACTATGTACTGATTCATGGGTGTTTACGGAGAACGCTATGGGCCATACTCGCTACGAAACTGATGTTGTCGCCTGGGCAAATGAACAGGCAGCTCTTTTGCGCTCCGGAAAATTGTCTGAGATCGATATTGAAAAGATCGCCGAGGAGATTGAGGACGTGGGGAAGAGCGAGCAAAGGGAACTTGCAAGCCGCATGACGGTGCTGATTGCACACCTGCTAAAATGGAAGTATCAGCCGGCGCGGCGCGGAAGCAGTTGGGAAAAAACCATTAAAGCGCAACGGAAAGAGGTGCTTTACAGTTTGAAGGAATCGCCGAGTTTAAAAGGTAAACTCGGTGATGCAGATTGGCTGGATGTGATTTGGTCAAAAGCGGTAGCGCTTGCCACCACGGAAACCGGATTGGACGTTTTCCCCGAAAGCGCCATTTGGGATACCCAGCAGGCACTTTCACAAGAATTTTTCCCAGACTAGAATCAATAAAAAAAGCGCTGATAATTCAGCGCTTTTTGTTTATTCATCCGCCAGGAACAGCTCCAGCAGCGAGTTAAGGAACAGTTTGCCTTTTTCGGTGATCTGCCAGTATTCCGCCGTTTCCTCCAGATAGCCTTTCTCCAGCGCCTCATCCAACTGTGGGCGAATCACGCTTTCGTCCAGCCCGGTGTAGTTGGCGAAATCGGCACGCGGTGCGGCCTCCAGCAGGCGGAAGCGGTTCATAAAGAACTCGAACGGCCGATCTGCCGTCGTCACCTCATGCTGCTTGTCCATGTACTTGCCCTGCATAAAACCGCGCGGATGCTTGGTTTTTGCGGTGCGCAGAATGCGGCCGTCGCTGAAGGTCAGCTTGCCGTGCGCGCCGCAGCCAATCCCCAGGTAGTCGCCGAAGCGCCAGTAGTTGAGGTTGTGTCGGCATTGGTAACCCGGTTTGGCGTAGGCCGAGGTTTCATACTGCCGGTAGCCGGCGGCGCTCAGCAGTTGGTGGCCGCGTTCGAAGATGTCCCACAGCGCATCGTCGTCCGGCAGCACCGGCGGCCGCGAGCTGAACAGGGTGTTTGGCTCGATGGTCAGTTGATACCACGACAGGTGCGGCGGGTTCAGGGCGATCGCCTGGCGCAGATCGTCCAGCGCCTCTTCCAGCGACTGGTCCGGCAAGCCGTGCATCAGATCGAGGTTAAAGCTGCGCAGGCCGAGAGCGGTGGCCAGGTGTGCCGCACGCTTGGCCTCTTCCGGGCCGTGAATGCGCCCCAGACGGGTTAATTTCTCTGCGCTGAAGCTTTGCACGCCGATCGAGATGCGGTTCACACCGGCGCGCTGGTAGCCGCTGAAGCGATCGGCCTCCACGGTACCGGGGTTGGCCTCCATGGTGATCTCTGCGTCATCGGCGACGCGAATACGCGCCCGCACGCCATCGAGCAGCGATTGCATCGCCTCGGCACTCAGCAGGCTGGGGGTACCGCCGCCGATAAAAATGGTGCTGATCTCCCGGCCGCCTGCCAGCGGCAGATCGGCATCCAGATCGGCCAGCAGGTGATCGACGTATTCCTGATGCGGCACTTCACCCTTCAACGCATGCGAGTTGAAGTCGCAGTACGGACACTTCTGTACGCACCACGGGATATGAATGTACAAACTCAGCGGGGGCAGCTTAAGCATTGCGCATGGCTTCCAGCATCAGCTTCAGCGCCTTACCGCGGTGTGACACCGCGCTCTTCTCGTCGCGGCTCAGTTCGGCGGCGGTGCGGCCCAACTCCGGGACGTAGAAGACAGGATCGTAACCGAAACCACCGGCACCGGCGGATTCAAAGGTGATTTCACCCGCCCAGCTGCCGTGGAACACCAGCGGCGTCGGGTCTTCTGCATGGCGCATGTACACCAGCACGCAGTGGAATTGTGCGCCGCGGCTGCCTTGCGGCACGTCTTTCAGCGCCACCAGCAGCTTGTCGAGGTTTTGCTGGTCAGAGGCGTCTACGCCGGCGTAGCGCGCAGAGTAGATGCCAGGTGCGCCGCCCAGGGCGTCCACTGCCAGGCCGGAATCATCGGCGATCGCCGGCAGGCCGGTGATTTGCGCCGCGTGACGGGCTTTCAGGATGGCGTTTTCGATAAACGTCAGGCCGGTTTCCTCGGCGGAATCCACGCCCAGCTCGGTTTGTGCGACCACGTTCAGACCGAAATCGGCCAGCAGGTCGGCGAGTTCACGCACTTTTCCCGGGTTACCGGTGGCAAGAACGACTTTTTGCATGATGACTACCTTGAACATTATTCGATAAGCGCCGCGACCACGGCGGGGATCTGTTGCGGATTAACGATGCGTAACTGTTTATGCCGCCCCAGCTCGCCTTTCTCGATGGTGACGTTGCTTTTCGCCACTTTAAACTGCTTGGCGAAAAACTTGATCAGATGGGCGTTGGCCTGGCCGTCAACCGGCGGAGCGGTAATGGCGACTTTAAGTTCGTCGCCATGCAAACCGATAATCTGGTCGCGGCTGGCTTTCGGCTGAATATATAGCCTGATCGCCAGCCCGTCCAGCACGGGGGTGACTGCACTCACAGCAGGAACCAGATCTCACCGAACAAATCCATACCCAGGTAGTTGATCAGATACAGGATCAGGATCACCACCATCGCTGAAAAATCGATGCCGCCCATGGCGGGAAGAATGCGACGGATCGGGGCCATCAGGGGTTCGGTCAACTGATACATCACATAGTCAATCGGGCTGCGGCCCTGGCTGATCCAGCTCATCAGGGCGCGGATAATCATCACCCAGAAGATCAGATAACCCGCCGACTTGACCAGCGAAATCAGGCCAAACAGCAGGTTATACGGGCTGAGCGACATTGCGCCGCCCTGAATCAGCAGCAGCAGCGGGTACTTGATGGTCATCAGCAGGAACGCCAACAACAGCGAAGCGCTGTCGACAGGCCCCAGCGACGGGATGATGCGACGCAGCGGGCCGACCACCGGTTGGGTGATCTTCACCACGAACTGGGCGAACGGGTTATAAAAGTCGGTACGCGTCCACTGCATCCAAATGCGTAGCAGCAGCACCATAACGTAAAGATCAATAACGGTTTTGACCAAAAAAGTCAGCGTTAGCATGAAAGGGTCCTTCTCCTTAACTCTCGGTTATTTAAAATGATTTTTCCATTTCCTGCGCACGGGAAACCGCCGCGCGCATGGCTTTGGCCACGGTCTCCGGCAGTTGCTGCTCGTTGAATACCCGCAGCGCTTCGGCGGTGGTGCCGCCTTTGGAGGTGACCTGCTCGCGCAGGGTCGATAATGGCGTGTCCGGATTGGCTTCCACCAACGCGGCGGCGCCGGAAGCGGCCTGTTGCACCAGCTCGCGTGCGGTTTTGCTGTCGAAGCCCATGCGCTCGGCTTCTTGCTGCATGGCTTCCATAAACAGGAAGAAGTAGGCCGGTGCGCTGCCTGCGGCGGCGATGACGCCGTTGATGCCGTTTTCGTCATCCACCCAGCAAACCTTGCCGACGGAGGCCATCAACTCGCCGGTGTAGTCGCGATCCTGCTGGCTGACCTGTTGCGGCGCGTACAGGCCGCTCATGCCTTTGCCAACCAGAGACGGGGTATTGGGCATAATGCGCACGATGCTCAGCTTGTCGCTCAACAGTTGGTAAAAACGGCTGACCTGAATGCCGGCGGCGATCGACAGCACCAGCTTGCCGGAGAAATCGACCTGTTGCAGCAGCTGACAGACGTCGGCCATCATTTGCGGTTTTACCGCCAGCACCACGACCTCGGCCTCGCGTGCGCAGGCCAGGTTGTCGCCGCTGCTGACGATGCCGTAGTCCGCCGCCAACGCATCGCGGTTTTTAGCCGAAGGCGCACAGACGCTGATGAGTTTAGCCGGGTATCCGCCCGCCACCAGGCCGGCGATAATCGCACGCGCCATGTTGCCGGCGCCAATAAAGGTAATCTTACGATGTTGCATCAAAATCCCTCGTTATATGTGTATACCCGTCGTCTTTCAAGCTGCAGCGTTGTTACCTGCACTCGCTCACCCCAGTTACTTACTCAAGTAAGCGCCTGGGGATGAGCGAGCTGGGCGCCTAGCTGCAACTTGAAAGCCATAGGGTATGTTAATTCGGTGAATAATCACGAGCGCCAAAAATTGCGGTGCCGATACGCACCAGGGTGCTGCCTGCGGCAATCGCCGCCGCCATATCATCCGTCATGCCCATCGACAGGGTATCCACTTGCGGATAATGCTGTTGCAGGGCCAGGAAGGCGTCGCTCATCTGGCCGAAGACCGCCAACTGGCGTTGGTAGTCTTCTTCCGGAGCGGGAATCGCCATCAGCCCGCGCAACCTAAGGTTCGGCAGCGCGGCTACCGCCTCCGCCAGCGCCGGTAATTCAGCCAGTACAATGCCAGATTTACTCTGTTCATCGCTGATATTAATTTGGATCAGAACGTTAAGCGGCGGCATGTCAGCCGGGCGTTGATCGCTGAGCCGTTGGGCGATGCGCAGCCGATCCACCGTGTGGCACCAGGCGAAGTGCTCCGCCACCAGCCGGCTTTTATTGGATTGCAGCGGGCCGATAAAGTGCCAATCCAGCGTTGCGCCTTCCGGCTGCGTGGCGAAATGCTGAACTTTATCCACGCCTTCCTGCACGTAATTCTCGCCAAAGGCACGCTGGCCGGCCGCGATGGCTTCTGCGATCGCCGCCACAGGTTTGGTTTTGCTGACTGCAAGCAGAGTGATTTCTTCTGGAGCGCGTGCGCAACCTTGAGCGGCTGCCGCGATGCGGCTTCTGACATCCTGCAGATTCTGTTGGATAGTGCTCATTATTGACCCAGGAGATTGATATGGATATCGACGAATTCGTGGCCCTTAGTGTAAAGCATAATGCTTCCGATCTGCACCTTTGTGCGGGCCATCAACCCATGTTGCGCATTGATGGTGAACTGCAACCGCTGGAAGGGGCGGAAATACTGACTCAGGAGCGAATGCACCAGCTGTGCGGCACGCTGCTGCAACCGCCGCAGCGACAGCTTTTGCAGCAGCATGGGCAGCTCGATCTGGCGTTGACGTTGGCGGGCGATATCCGGCTGCGCGCCAATTTCTTTTTGCAAAGCCTGGGGATATCCATCGCGCTGCGGTTGATCGCCGGCCACTGCCCGACGCTGGCGACGTTAGCGGTGCCGGGTATTGTCCCCGCGCTGCTGCGGCGTGAGGATGGCCTGATATTGGTCACCGGCGCGACCGGCAGCGGTAAATCCACCACGCTGGCGGCGATGATTGACGACATCAATCAGCATCAACGCCGGCATGTCATCACGCTGGAAGACCCGATCGAATTTATGCACCATAGCCGGAAGTCGTTGATTCAACAGCGCGAACTGGGCCGTGATAGCCACAGTTTTGACGAAGCGCTACGCGCCGCGCTGCGTGAAGATCCGGATGTGATCCTGTTGGGAGAACTGCGTGATACCACCACCATTCGTTTGGCGCTCACTGCGGCGGAAACCGGCCATTTGGTGCTGGCGACGCTGCACACCCGCAGCGCGCCGCAGGCGGTGGATCGTTTGGTAGACGTTTTCCCGGCGGAAGAAAAGCCTTATGTGCGCGCACAGCTGGCTGCCAGCCTGCAGGCGGTGATTGCGCAAAAGCTGCTAAGCAGGCCCGGCGGCGGGCGAGTGGCGATCTTCGAGGTGCTGACGGCAACGGCGGCGGTCAGCAGCATGATCCGCGAAGGCAAAACCCATCAGCTTGCCAGCGTGCTGCAAACCGGCGCGCAGTCCGGCATGCAGACCTTTGAACAGGGATTGCAGCAACGGATCGACGCCGGTTTGTTGGGGGGAGAAGAAGCGTGACGGGCCGGTCAGCCCAGCTGCCGTTCGAACCAGCTTTCCAGGATGACCACCGCAGAGGCGGAGTCTACGCTGCCTTTGTCCAGAGCGCGGAAACCGCCGCGATCGAACAGATTGGCGCGTGCTTCGACGGTGCTGAGGCGTTCGTCATGCAGCGCGACCTGCACGCCAAAGCGGCCATGCAGACGGTTGGCGAACTTGCGTGCCTGGTCGGTCACCAACTGCTCGGTGCCATCCATATTCAACGGCAGGCCGACCACCACCAGATCCGGCTGCCACTCTTTCAGCAGCTTTTCGATCTTTTGCCAGTCCGGTGATCCGTCCTGCGCTTTGAACGCCGCCAACGCGCGGGCGCTGCCGGTGAGTTCTTGACCTATGGCCGCGCCGATACTTTTGGTGCCGAAGTCGAAGGCGATAATGGTGCGGTTGGTCATCAGGCGTGTCCTGCGTGGTTGGCAATGCTGCGGATATCAATACCAAGAAGGTTGGCTGCCTCGCGCCAGCGGCTGGCGATCGGCGTATGGAACAGAATGTCGGTATCGGCTTCGATGGTCAGCCAGGCGTTTTCCAGTACTTCCTGTTCCAACTGGCCTTTTTCCCAGCCGGCATAGCCGAGCGCCACCAGCACGTCATCCGGCTGCTCCGGAGTACCCAGCGTTTCCAACACGTCTTTTGACGTGGTGATCATGGTATCCGGCGAAATCTGGATGCTGGAGCCGAAGCCACTGCGTGGCGTATGCAGGATAAAACCGCGATCGTCCGCCAATGGGCCACCGGCGAATACCGGCCTATCCAGGCTGATGGCCGGATTGCGGGCAGGCGGCATGATCTTCAGCTTGCTCAGCACCGTTTCCACCGTGAACTGTTCCACCGGCTTGTTGATCACCAGGCCCATGGCGCCCTCTTCATTGTGCTCGCAGACATAAATCACCGAGCGTTTGAAGCGAGGATCCTGAAGAGATGGCATGGCGATAAGAAAATGGTGCTGTAAATTCATGGCGTTATTTAAGGTAATTGAGTGGTGATAAGTTAAACAGCCGCCAGTATGCAGCTATACCCGTCGCCTTTCAAGCCGCAGCGTTGTTGGCTGCACGCGCTCCCCCCAGTTACTTACTTGAGTAAGCGCCTGAGGATGAGCGAGCTGGCCGCCTAGCTGCAACTCGAAATCCATAGGGTATATACCCGTCGGCTTTCAAGCCGCAGCGTTGCTGGCTGCACGCGCCTTGTAAGGTCAGGACTGCGGGCGACAGCGCCGCCCGCATGGCGGATTACTTCGTTGCCAGACGCTTTTCGATCGCGTCCATCAGCATGCCGGTGATGGAAACCGGGAAGGCCGCTTCGATTTCGCGCGCACAGGTTGGGCTGGTGACGTTGATCTCGGTCAGACGATCGCCGATCACGTCCAGGCCAACGAAGATCAGGCCTTTCTCTTTCAGCGTCGGAGCCACTGCGCGGGCAATTTTCCAGTCGCTTTCGCTCAGAGGGCGCGGTTCGCCACGGCCACCGGCCGCCAGATTACCACGGGTTTCCCCCTGCGCCGGGATGCGCGCCAGGCAGTACGGCACAGGTTCGCCGTCAACCACCAGAATGCGCTTATCGCCTTCCTTGATCGCCGGCAGGAAGTTTTGCGCCATGCAGAAACGGCTGCCGTGCTCGGTTAAGGTCTCGATAATCACCGACAGGTTAGGATCGTCCTGCTTCACGCGGAAGATGGACGCGCCGCCCATGCCGTCCAGCGGTTTGAGGATGATGTCGCCGTGCTGCTGGTGGAATTTGCGGATGTGGGCTGCGCTACGGCTGACCAGGGTGTCCGGCGTCAGCTCCGGGAACCAGGCGGTGAACAGCTTTTCGTTGCAGTCACGCAGGCTTTGAGGCTTGTTGACCACCAGCGTGCCTTTCACCTCTGCGCGCTCCAGAATGTAGGTCGCGTAGATGTATTCGGTATCGAATGGCGGATCCTTGCGCATCAGAATCACGTCCAGATCCTGCAGCGCCAGATCCTGCTCGGCTCCGAAGCTGAACCAGCTTTCTTTATCTTCTTTCACGCTCAGCAAGCGGGTGCGTGCGCGCCCATCACCGGCGTGCAGATAGAGATCGTTCATCTCCATGTAATGCAGTTCCCAGCCACGGCGCTGCGCTTCGAGCAGCATGGCGAAGCTGGTGTCTTTCTTGATATTGATGGAGGCGATAGGGTCCATCACGATGCCGAGCTTAATCATTTTCTCTCCTTTAACCCAGATCGCCGAAACGTACCTGCAAAGCGGTAATTGCGGTGAGCGCTGTAGTTTCTGTACGCAGAACGCGTGGCCCCAGCAGGATATCAGTAAATCCGTAGCCGGTGGTCATCGCAATTTCGTCGGCGGATAACCCGCCTTCCGGCCCAATCAGCAGGCGGACATGGTCCACCGGCAGCGGCAGGGTATTGATGCTGTGGCTGGCGCGCGGGTGCAGGTTAAGCTTCAGACTGCCGTCCTGCTCGGCGCACCAGGCTTCCAGCTGCATGGCCTCGCGAATTTCCGGAATGCGGTTGCGGCCGCATTGTTCGCAGGCGGCGACGGCGATTTTCTGCCATTGCTGAATTTTTTTCGCCAGACGTTCGCCATCCAACTTGACGCCGCAGCGTTCGGAAAACAACGGTGTAATGACGTTAACGCCCAGCTCGATGGATTTCTGAATGGTGAACTCCATCTTCTCCCCACGGGAAATCACCTGGCCCAGGTGCAGATTGAGCGGTGATTCACGGTCTTCCAACTGGCCGGCGCCGAGTTGCACCTGCACGCTTTTCTTATCGACCCGAACGATCTCGGCGTTAAACACCCGGTTACTGCCGTCGAACAACTGCAACGTCTGGCCAGCGCTCATGCGCAGCACGCGTCCGACGTGGTTGGCGGCGTCTTCGCTCAGCGCGATTTCCGCATTGTCGATCAGCGGTTGCGGGTGATAAATGCGGGGTATACGCATGTGAATATTCGATCCTGACTAATGTGCAGTCATCAGTGCTGCAGCTTGAAAAAAAAGAGTATATACCCAAAGTAATTGAAGCTGCAGCAAGGCGGCAAGAGCGCTCATCCCGATGAGCTTACTTAAATAAGTGATTCGGGTAAGCTCAAGCAGCCAACACCGCTGCAGTTTTAAGTACGAAGGGGATTTAGCCTTTTCGTTGCTGGCAAGCCTGCTGAATATAGTTGTTATGGTTGCCCTGAACCTTGGCGATGCGTGCTTCACGCAGACATTCCCATTGGCTGACCGGATATTGGCGGTTCCACACTTCGAACAATTGGGTTTGCTGGCGTGAAAGCCGCAGTTGATAACGGTCGCGCATATAGAAATAGGTGCGTGCGATAGCGCCACGGGCCCGCGCCGGCGGCTCAGCCTGCTTATTTTTGAAGTCCACTTTCATCGGGCATTGGCCGTACTGGCCTTCGCCGCCTTTCCACTGGCTGTACATAAAGTTATTGCGATCGCCGTTCACTTCCCCGATCGCCGGCTGCAGGTTGTGCAGATCGGTTTCGATCTGGCGGTAGGTCGCGTCTTTATTGCAGTTTTTGCGGCCGCCTTGCTGCCAGCATTGCAACTGATGGCCGAACTGCCAGGCCGGCACCACGTGTTCCCATTCAATACGCTGCGCACGCTGGGCGTTTTTACGCACCTGATAGCCGCAGCTATTGAGGTCAGGAATGCCTTTTTTACCCTGCCAGTCGATCCGGCATCCGCAGTAAAAAGAGCCGGGCGCATCCTGATTGATTTTGGCCGCCGCTGTCTTGGCCTGAGAGAAATTATTGATGCCGTGGGCGTGCGCGGCACCTGCAATGAAAACCACCATAAACAGAATTTTGCGAAGCATATTCCAAAACAGCTCGAAATTGGAAAAGCAGGCAGGGTAACGGAAGTTTATGGCAGTGGCAAATGGTGATATTTACTTGTTTTAACGTATAAATCGTTTCGTTAAAGGTTCTCGATAGCGATAAATCTCAGCTTTTCGCCACACTGGCGACAACGGTATTCGCTTTCACCGCGTAGCACCCGATTGTGACGGCGCACGGTGAGCTGGTGCTGCTGACAGCGGCACAGGTAGGGGAAGGTTTTGCTCTGCACCGAGGCGATTTCGAACTGGTGGGTGCGGCTGGCGGGCACCCGCAAGACGCTCTCCATCATCTGGCGCCATTCGCGGCCATGCGGCGGCACACGGCCAAACTGGCGAAACACCAACAGGTGCGCCAGCTCATGCGGCACCACTTCATCGATAAACGGCTGCTGATTTTCCATTAACAGCACCGGATTGAGCCTGATTTCCCAGGCTTGCAGCCAGGCGGTGCCCGCAGTGGTGCCACGCTGCTGGTAAACGACTTTGGGTTCAGGAAACTCGACGGAAAAATGCTGGCGGGCCAGCTGAAGCTTTTCCCGCAGACAACGCATTACCGCCTGTTGCAGTGCAATGGGGATTCTTACTTTGTTCATTGTGGGTAGCTTAAGCAAAGGCGCCCCGGCTGGCAATAAGACGAAAAACTAATTCCGCGTTCACTGCCGGCAGGTTTTTCACCGCATTGATAACCCGATCGTCTCTGACGGATTGTAATCAATGTGTTAACTGCGGGATAATAAAGCGTGCATGCTGAGTCTGTACCCGCAGTGCTCATCGTATGAGGTTGGGAAAAAACCACCTGAAGTAATGCCTTGCTAATATAGGGGTTATTATGCGATTCAGCGCAATAACCGACTGATTAAAAATACGTAAGGTGTGGGAGGTTTTTTGCCGCAGCCTGCCCCGGGCATGCTGAGTAAGTGTGAATTTAACGCAGCTGATGTTGCAAGTGAGAGATCAATGTCGAATAAACCGTTCCATTATCAAGATCCGTTCCCGCTGAAGAAAGACGATACCGAATACTATCTGCTGAGCCGCGATCACGTTTCTGTGAGTGAGTTTGAAGGCCAGGAAATCCTGAAAGTTGCCCCCGAAGCCTTAACCCTGCTCGCCCAGCATGCTTTCCATGACGCTTCGTTTATGCTGCGCCCGGCGCACCAACAGCAGGTTGCCGATATCCTTGAGGATCCGGATGCCAGCGAAAACGATAAGTACGTTGCGCTGCAATTTCTGCGTAACTCAGAAATCGCCGCCAAGGGTATTTTGCCAACCTGCCAGGACACCGGCACCGCGATCATCATGGGGAAAAAGGGCCAGCGCGTCTGGACCGGTGGCGGCGATGAAGAAGCGCTGTCGCGCGGGGTGTACAACACCTTTATCGAAGACAACCTGCGTTATTCGCAAAACGCCGCGCTGGACATGTATAAAGAGGTCAACACCGGCAGCAACCTGCCGGCGCAGATCGATCTCTACAGTGTGGACGGTGAAGAGTACAAGTTCCTGTGTGTCGCCAAAGGCGGCGGTTCGGCCAACAAAACTTATCTGTATCAGGAAACCAAGGCGCTGTTGTCGCCGGGCAAGCTGAAAAATTACCTGGTCGATAAAATGCGCACGCTGGGCACTGCGGCCTGTCCGCCGTACCACGTGGCGTTTGTCATCGGGGGCACGTCGGCTGAAGCTACGCTGAAAACCGTCAAGCTGGCGTCGACCAAGTACTACGACGGCCTGCCGACCGAAGGCAACGAACATGGTCAGGCGTTCCGTGATGTGGCGCTGGAAGAAGAGTTGCTGAAAGAAGCGCAGAACCTGGGGCTGGGCGCGCAATTTGGCGGTAAATACTTTGCGCACGATATCCGCGTGGTGCGTTTGCCGCGCCACGGCGCATCCTGCCCGGTCGGCATGGGCGTTTCCTGTTCCGCTGACCGCAACATCAAGGGAAAAATCAACCGCGACGGCATTTGGCTGGAGAAGCTGGAGCACAATCCGGGCAAATTTATCCCGCAGGAACTGCGCCAGGCCGGAGAGGGCGAGGCGATCAAGGTCGACCTCAACCGCCCGATGGCCGATATCCTCAAGCAGTTGTCGCAGTATCCGGTATCGACCCGCCTGTCGCTGAGCGGCACTATCATCGTGGGTCGCGACATCGCGCACGCCAAGCTGAAAGAGCGTCTGGATCGCGGTGAAGGTTTGCCGCAATACATTAAGGATCACCCGATTTACTACGCCGGCCCGGCCAAAACGCCGGACGGTTACGCCTCGGGTTCGTTGGGGCCGACCACCGCCGGGCGCATGGACTCTTACGTCGATCTGCTGCAATCTCACGGTGGCAGCATGATCATGCTGGCGAAGGGCAACCGCAGCCAGCAGGTGACGGATGCCTGCAACAAACATGGCGGTTTCTACCTTGGCAGCATCGGTGGCCCGGCTGCGGTTCTGGCGCAGCAAAGCATCAAGAGCCTGACCTGTGTGGAATATCCTGAACTGGGGATGGAAGCGATCTGGAAAATCGAAGTGGAAGATTTCCCGGCGTTTATTCTGGTGGACGACAAAGGCAATGACTTCTTCCAGAAGATCCAGGCCGGCCAGTGCTCGCGCTGCGTGAAATAACCCTTCAAAAACAGTTGCCGCCTGATAGGGGCGGCAACTTTCACACTGAGTTCCCTCCTGTGTAAAGTCCTGTTGCCCGCTGGACGCCTCGTTTTAACCTGTATACCCTACGCACAAAGCAGTAAAACGTGCACAAAGGCATATTTGTAACGGAAGGTTCGGCAAGAAAATGGGAACGCAGGAAAATCACATCAAGGATCTGCTGGTCTGGATTGAGGACAATCTGACTAATCCGCTGTCATTGGATATTGTGTCCGCCAAATCAGGCTACTCGAAATGGTATCTGCAGCGGCTGTTCAAGAAGCAGACCGGTCTGTCGCTGGCATCGTATATTCGCGCACGACGTTTGTATCTGGCTGCTTTCGCGTTGCGTTTCACGCGAAAGAGCATTCTTGATATTTCCGTAGAATATCAATTTGATAACCAACAAACCTTTTCCCGCTGTTTCAAAAAGCACTTTGCCGAATCCCCCAGCGTCTACCGCCATGCCCGCAAGCAGGATTTCAGCCATCTGGTGCGTTCGCTGTCCGCCGGTCAGCCTGGCGATATTAAGGTCGATCGCGTCACCGTTGATAAAGGCCAGTATCTCCTCAGAGGGAAAAATTACGCCTATCACCTGGACATCGAACATCTGGATAAGTCGCATCTTCACCTGCGCAGCGGGATCAAAGAGAATTTCTACAAGCTACTCGGCGGCCGTCCGCCGTTGATCTACGCGCTGACCCATTTGAGTCCGGATGGGGAAAGGGTCAGGGTGGATTATTCTCTCGGTGTTGAGGCGGACAGTTCGGTCAATGCCGTTCCCGAGCTGGAACCGCTGCCGGACATCTACGGCGATTTTTGCCGCTTTTGTTATTCCGGCAAGCCGGTGGCGCTGAACGACCACGTGGTGCAGATATACACTCAGATATTGCCGGAGCTAGGCCTGGCCCGCAGGGAAGGGCCTGACCTGACGTTGTTCAGATATTCGCTCAATGAGCGGGAGGAGCTGCATCTGGAGCTTCAGCATCTGGTACCCGTAATTCCTCTGGACTGAAAGGCCGGGCCGCCGCGCGATTTTTCTGTTGCACGATATCGGCCATTACCGCCAGGGCGATTTCCGCCGGGGTTTTACTGCCGAGCGGCAGCCCAATCGGCGCGTGAATACGCTCCAGCTCTTGTGGGCTGAACTCGGCAATCTGCTGCAGGCGCTGGCGGCGGCGTGCGCTGTTGCGCAGCGAGCCCATGGCACCGATATAAAATGCCGGGGTGTGTATGGCCTCCATCAGCGTCAGATCGTCCATCCGTGGGTCGTGAGTCAGCGCCACGATGGCGGTGTTGGCGTGGCACCCGCCGTCCTCAATAAATTTGGCCGGGAACTGGCGCAGCAGCGTCACGCCGGGCCGGAGCTGGGGGGCGAAGTTATCCAGCGCCTCCGGGCGGTTTTCACACACCAGCACTTCGAACCCCAACGAACCGGCGAAATCGGCGCAATACAGTGCCACGCTCGATAACCCGGCAATCAGCAGGCGCGGTGCAGCGGCGATATTCAGCGTGATGTGTTGCCCATGGCGTTCCACCTGGGTGGCGCTGGCGAAGTCGGTCAGTTCCAGGTTGCGGCAGGCATCGGGCAAGGTCAGGCGTTTGACCAACGCGTGGTGTCCGTCCAGTGCGCCGGCGATTTTTGTCAGGTAGCCGATGCTGTCGTCACCGGCCGGCAGGTATTCAATCAGCACGTCCAGCACACCGCCGCAGGGCAACGCCACGTTCGGCTCCAGGCCGCCCTCACCGTAGCGGATCACCTGGCTGGCCGCCAGATACTCCCCGGCCGCCACGCGCCGCAGAAAATCCTCTTCCACGCAGCCCCCGGACAGCGAGCCGCAGTAATGCCCGCTCTGAGTTGCCGCCAGCAGCGCGCCTGGCGATCGCGGCGAGGAGCCGTAAGTATTCAGTACGGTACACAGCCACACCGGCTGCTGTTTCAGCCAGCTTATCGCCTGGCTGACCACGGTGATATCAAGATGCTGCATAGATGATTTTACTCGCTGGCCGGTAGCTGTGACGGAAGATCAATATCCTGCACGACGCTTGCCCGATCAAGAGGCAACAGATAAACCGCTTCCCCTTGCAGCAGTTCACGTGCGCCATTATCACCGCGCAACTGGCAAAGCCTTTTGCGCAATGGAGCGGCAAAGCCAACCGGGTGGCCAGGCCGTTGGCCGAAACAGGGGCGAGCTATCGCATGATCTTGCAACGCGTTGGCGACCAACCGGAAGATGTCCGGCGTGACGAACGGCATATCCGCCAGATGGATCAACCAGCCTTGCCAGTGCGGCGTAGCGCCAACGCCGGCGGCAATGGAATCCCCGAGACCCGCGCTGGCGATCAGCGTGACCGGCACCTGATACGCGGCGCAAACCTCCTGTACCCACCGGTTATCCGGCCGGGTGACGACCCATATCGGCAGGCCGGAGGCCAGCGCCTGGCGCAAGGTATGTTCAAACAACGGGCGCCGACGACCCGCCTCATCCGCAAACTCAGCGTTTAATTTGTTGCCTGCGCCACCGGCCTGCGAGAAACGTTCCCCACGCCCGGCGGCGGCGATCACTATGCCAGTTGTCATCTGCTCTGCCCGAATTTGCGCAACTATTGATAACCTTAGCGCCAATGCGTGTTTTTAATATGTGTTTTTGTTGAAAACAGGATGTTAATCATCACATAATTTTGGCTATAAGCATATGCTTATGACGTCTACGGCAAGGTCGTCAGCGTTTGCGCAACAACACCGCGAACACAAAAAACAACAATAAAGAAGTGAAGGACTTTTTATGAGCAATTTCAACTCGTCACGGCGTCGCTTTATCAAAAGCGCCGTGATAGCGGGGGTGTCCGTCTACCTCGCCCCCCTCTACAGCCGCGCCTACGCCGCGTTGTTTGAACAGAAGATTCTTCAGTCGCCTAACTGGGACGCCCATGAGAAACGCGTGCGTTTCCGTATTGACGGCCGTGCCAAGGTCATGGGTCAGAAGGTGTTCGCCCGGGATATCCGCGCGGTCGATATGCCGCACTGGCCACAAAAGCAGGCGCACGCCTTTATTCTGCGCGTGACCAAGGCCGACAGGCTGTTTACGGGCCTCGATCTCTCGTTGTTGGGAGACGACCTGCAGCCGGATCGTTTGGTGACGGCGGAAGATTTGGCGCGCGACGGCCTGGCTTTCCCGGCGTTTTATGGCGACGACATGCTGCTGCCCGCAGGCAAGACGCCGGCCTATCTGGGGCAAGCGGTGGCGATCCTGATTTATCACGACTTTGCTCGCTTCCGCTTTGCCAAGGACAAGCTGAAATTCCGCGAAGATACCCTCAAATACGGTGCCGAGACCGGCCCGCTGGAGCGCGATCCCTGGGGCACCTTCCGCTATGTGCGGGTGGGTGGCGACCAGCCGTTCGATGACGATCGTTTCTCCAGCCTGAAAGACACGCCGATTTTCCCGGTGTCGATGAGGAAACACCTGCCGGTCTGGCCGGAAGGCCGCGAAGGCGGCAAGCTGGATCAGGAAGGCATGCATTATGCCGGGATGATTGCCGCAGAGCTGCAAACGCCGCCGGATGATTGGCTGGTACTGTCGCGCCGTTATACCACGCAGTCTGTCGATACTTCGGCGCTGGAGCCGGATAACGCCAACGGCTGGTTCGATGAAGCGACGCAAACCCTGCATCTGGTGGTGCCGACCCAGTCGCCGCAGGAAGTGGCCGACGAAATGCCGCGCATGCTGGCTAAACGCAACCCGCCGGTGAAGCAGTTGATTTTGCACCCGTGCTACACCGTCGGTTACGGTTCGAAAGATCACTTTAACTTCCCGTACTACGGCGCGGTGGCGGCGATGTATGGCGACGGGCACCCGGTACGCCTGGCCAATGACCGTTTCGAGCAGTTCCAGACGGCGCTGAAACGCCACGCTTTCGACATGAATTACCGTATTGCGGTCAATCGCCAAACCGGCGTACTGCAATCATTCCACGCAGAGATGACGGCAGACGGTGGTGGCCGCAGCAACTTTACGCCGTCGGTGGTGATGGTGGCGGCGACGGCGGCGCAGTCGATTTACTACTTCCCGAAAAGCGATTTGTCTGCGGTGGGATTGGCTTCGCGTGCTATCGACGCCGGTTCGGCACGTGGCTACGGCACGCTGCAAAGCATGGCCGCCACCGAGATGATGGTGGACGAACTGGCTGCCGAACTGAAGATCGACCCGATCGAGTTCCGTTTGCGCAACGTACTGAAGTCCGGCATGAAAAATACCCAGGGCGCTATTCCTGCCGGCGCTATTCGTGCCGATGAAGTACTGGAGAAGGCGGCGAAGCACGAGATGTGGCTGCAACGTGCCCAGCGCAAGGCGGAGTTCGAGAGCAAGAACCCGGGCAAACGCTACGGCGTTGGCTTCGGTTGCGTGCAAAAAGACTTCGGCACCGGCGCGGAAACCTCCTTTGCTCGCGTCGAGCTGGGGGAAGACGGGCGCATCATGCTGCATCACAGCGGCGCAGAGATGGGGACCGGCATGTCGACTTCACAGTCGGTGCTGTGCGCACAGTGGCTGGGCAAACCGGCGGATGAGGCGCACTTTTCGGTGACCGACTGGTCAGTACTGCCGATGATCGCCAGCGGCGATCCTTACATCATGTCGCAGGCCGAGCAGGATCAATTGCAAACCAACCCAGCCTGGACGCCAAGCTACTGTTCGCCGTCCAGCGCCAGCAACTCGGCGTATTACTTTTCCCACAGCACGCGCGAAGCGGCCCGGCTGATATTCAACCACGGCTTGTGGCCGGCGGCGATGGCGCTGTGGCAGGTGGGTATCGGCGGCGGCCAGGCGGCGCCGCTGGTGGTGCGCAGAGAGGACGCGCGCTGGGTAGAAGGCGGGCTGACCGCCGCCGGAATGGCGGTGTTGAGCCTGGAGATGTTGGCGAAAAAAGCCTACCAGATGGGCGGTATCACCGGTGCAGCGGTGCACGTGTTTAACCGTTGGCAGTGGGCGGAGGCGGATTTCACGCTGAGCGGTAACGGTGAGCGCCTGCCGATCGACGGGTTGGCGGTACGCAATGCAAATGGCGAGTTCAAAACGCTGCCGCGCACCCAGGTCTATTATCCACCGACCCAGCGCAATAACGCGGCGGTGACCTATTACAGCGCCGTCGGCACCTTGGCGGAAGTGGCGGTGGATATCGCCACCGGCCAGGTGGAACTGCTTAACCATCATTCGATCATGGAGTGCGGCAACCTGATTGTGCCGGAACTGGTTTCCGGTCAGCTGCAGGGCGGGCTGGCGATGGGCATCGGCCATGCGTTGCACGAATATTTACCCTTGTACGAAGACGGGCCGGGTAACGGCACCTGGAACTTTAACCGTTACCACCTGCCGCGCGCCAGCGATGTGGCGGTCTGGAAGCAGACCGGTGACATCCTGCCCGCGCTGTCGGAAACCGATCCGCCAAAAGGCATGGCCGAAGTGGTGATGATCCCGGTGGTCGCTGCGTTGGTTAACGCCATCGCCCATGCCACTGGCCACCGTTTCCGTGATTTGCCCGTTCGTGCAGAAAATATTCGTGAGGTATTACAATGAGCATTAAAACCCAGCCGATCTCCCTGACCGTCAACGATAAGCAGTATGGCCCGATCGAGGTGCCGGAAGGGCTGATGATGATCGACTTCCTGCATGAATATATCGATCTGACCGGTTCGCGCCTGGGCTGCGGGCAGGGCATTTGTCACGCCTGCGTGGCGATTGTCGATCACCCGAGCGGCACCAGTGAGGAAGTGCGCACTTGCATCACCGGCGCGCACTTTTTCAGCGGCAAGAAAGTGCGCACCGTCGAAGGGCACGCCAGGGTGGATGAACACGGTGAGGTGGTCGAGCTTTCACCGATCCAGCAGGCCTTTCTCGAACATTACAGCTTCCAGTGCGGCTACTGCACGCCGGGCTTCGTCAACGCCGCCACCCTTTTTGTGGAAAAGCTCAAGCGTGAACCCATTGCGCGCGAGCAGCTGGAAAGCGCCATCGAGCAAGCGCTGGACAACCATATCTGCCGCTGTACCGGTTATGTGCGCTACTACGAAGCGGTGCGCGACGTGGTGTTGAAGACGCCGGGTCTGGTGAAGGAGACGGCGCGATGAAAAAACGTCTCGCACTGTTGATTCTGCTGGTGGCGATTATCGTTATCGCCTTGTTGTGGTGGCGGGAAAACCGCCGCTACGACGGTCCGGTGCAGCAGGTGACCGCCAGCGCCGAACAAATCGTCCGGGGGCGCTATCTGGCCCAGGCCGCCGACTGCGCAGCCTGCCATACCGCCAGCGGCGGCGCACCTTTGGCGGGCGGCTATCCGTTGGATACGCCGTTCGGCACAATTTATGGCAGCAACCTGACGCCGTCGGCCGACCACGGCATTGGCCGCTGGACCAAAGACGACTTCTTCCTGGCGTTGACCCAGGGCGTGGCACCGGGCGGACGCCATCTCTACCCGGCGATGCCTTATACCTCGTATAAAGGGATTTCGCGCCAGGATGCCGATGATATTTATGCCTATTTGATGACGCGCCCGGCGGTGGACGTCGCCATCCCGGAAAATGCCATGCCGTTCCCGTTCAACCAGCGCATGGCGCTGATTGGCTGGAACCTGTTGTTCCGCAACCAGGATCCGCTGCCGGCCAGTTCGCAGGGGACTTCGGCGCAGTGGCAACGTGGCCGCTATCTGGCGGATACGCTGGGGCACTGCGGGGAGTGCCATACGCCCCGCGGCATGCTGGGCCAGATGGATCTCGGGAAACCGATGCAAGGCGGCGAACTGGGGCGCTTTATGGCGCCGGACATTACTCCGCACGGGTTGGCGCAACGCGGTTGGACGCCGGACGACCTGAACCGCTTCCTGGCAACCGGCATTGCGCCGCAGGGCAGCGCCTTCAGCGAAATGCATATGGTGGTGGATCTCAGCACGCGTCATTTGACGCCGGAGGACCATCAGGCGTTGGCTACCTATCTGATGGGTGAGCAACCGCCGGCCGCGCTGCCGGTAAAAGTGGGGCAGGGCAGCGATGCCGGGCGCATCAGCTATCTGGATCAATGTTCCGGCTGCCATGCACGTGAAGGCGAGGGTAAGCCGCATGTGGCGGTCGCGATGCGCGATAACGCTACGCTGCGCCAGCCGGACGCCAAGAATCTGATTGTCTCGGTGCTGGACGGTTTGCCGGCGCAGCAGTTCCCCAACGGTGAAAGCATGCAGAGCATGCCGGCCTTTGGTGCGCGGCTGGATGATGCGCAGGTGGCTGAACTGGTGAACTATCTGCGTGTCACCTGGGGTGGGTTGCCGGGTGATATCACTGCCGAGCAGGTGAAGAAGCTGCGAAATCAGCCTTGATCAAGAAGGGGCTCAGCGTGTTGAGCCCCTTTTACTCTACTAGCGATTATCCGCCGGCGGTTCACCCAATACCGGCATGCCTTCTTCATCCCACGCTATCGGCTTAATCCGCGTATGACGATTGGGATCATAGAGCGGATCGCCCTCGATTTCCGTGTAATTGCGCGCATGGTAAACCAACAGATCCCGGCCCTGCTCGTCGAGGGTAAAGCTGTTGTGCCCGGGGCCGAATTGGCGGTTTTTGGCGCTGGTGCGGAATATCGGTTGGCTGGCCTTGTGCCATTGGGTTGCGTCGGTGATGTCGCTATCGATATCGGCCCAGAGCAGCCCGATGCAGTAATTTTCATCGGTGGCGCTGGCGGAGTAGCTGATAAATATCCGTTGGCCATGAGTAATCACCGCAGGTCCTTCATTCACCTCGAAACCCACGATTTCCCAGGGGAGCTCCGGCTTGCTGAGCAGCACCGGTTTGCCCTTTAGCGTCCACGGATTTTCCAGCTCCGCCAGGTAAAGATTGGAGTTGCCGCTGATGGCCGGATCCTTTTGCGCCCATAAGTAATAATGTTTGCCGCGATGCTCAAAATGGGTGGCGTCGAGGGAGAAGCTGTCGATGTGGCTGTATATCCTGCCTTTTTCTACCCATTCCCCGGTTAACGGGTTGGCTGCGCTGCATTCCAGCGCAAACATGCGGTGCTGGAACAGGCCATCTGCAATGTCGGGGCTGTGGGCGGCGGCAAAATACAAATACCACTTGCCGCTGATAAAGTGCAGTTCCGGCGCCCAGATCAGCGCGCTCATTGGCCCTTGCTGCGGCTTTCGCCATACTACCCTAGCTGTGGCCTGCGGCAGTTCGTCGAGGCTGCGCGCCCGGCGAAGCTCCAGGCGATCGTATTCCGGCACCGAGGCGGTGAAATAGTAATAGCCATCGCTGTGGCGCAAAATAAACGGATCGGCCCGTTGTTCGATAAAGGGATTAGGGTAGTCTCGCATTACGGGCTCCTTACGGGTGTTTGGTTTCTAGCTGCTGCTCACGATAGTCGGCCAGCTCCTGGTAATTGACCCGGCGTTTTTCCAGATCGATCTGAATCTGCTGCATCAGTTGGCGATCGACCTTCAGCAGGCGCACTACGCCCGCGGTGATCAGATAGCCAATGCCCGGGATCACGGTGAACAACAATACGATGCTATTCAGTGCACTGGCGCTTTGGCTGGCCGCATCTGCCTGATAACCGGAATACGACATCAGGAAGCCGACCATGGCGCCGGCTACCGCCAGCCCGACCTTCAGGAAGAACAGATTGCCGGAAAAGCTGATGCCGGTGATGCGCTTGCCGGTTTTCCACTCGCCATAGTCGTCCACGTCGGCCATTAACGACCAGTGCAGCGGTGAAGGGATTTGATGCAAGATATTCAGCAGGAAATAGGCGACCACGATTAATGAGGTCAACTGAGGGTTGAGGAAGTAAAAACCGCAGGAAAACGCCGCCAGCACGATATTGGTCCAAAAGAACACTTTCAGTTTGCAGAAGCGGTCGGTCAGCGGCTTCGCCAATGCGCTGCCGATCATCATGCCGACTACGCCCAGCGCGATAAACAGGCTGGCGAATGAGGTTGACTGCTGCATGACGTAGGTCACGTAATACATGGTGGCCGCCATGCGGATAAACCCGGGGCAAACGTTGCAAAAGGTCAGCAGCAGAATGCGTACCCATTGGTCATTTTTCCACACGTCTTTCAGATCGGACTTGAGCGCGTCGTGGGTCGGCACGGCCGGGCGTATACGCTCTTTGACCGTGGCAAAGCAGAACAGAAACATGAACAGGGCGATCAGCGCCAGTACGCCCATCGCCATCTGATAGCCGCGCGCCTTGTCGGCGCCGCCAAACCAGTCGGCCATCGGCAGCAGGGTTAGCGAGAGGATGAGCGTCGCAATGCCGACCAGAATAAAACGGTATGACTGGCAAGATACCCGCTCTTGCGGATCTGAGGTGATTACGCCGCCTAATGAACAGTAGGGAATGTTAATGGCGGTGTAGGTCAGCGACATCAAGAAGTAAGTGGCGAAGGCATAGATGACCTTGCTGTTGTAGCTCCATTCCGGCGTGGTGAACATCAACACGCTGAATAATACATAGGGCAGGGATACCCACAGCAACCAGGGACGAAAGCGCCCCCAGCGGCTTTGGGTGCGATCGGCGATGGCGCCCATAATAGGATCGGTAACCGCATCCAGCACCCGAACCGAGAGCAGCAGAATGCCGACCAGCGCCGGAGTCAATCCAAAGATGTCGGTATAGAAATAGTTGAGAAACAACATAATCGCGCCACCGATCATGTTGCAACCGGCATCTCCCATGCCATAGCCAATCTTTTCTTTTATCGATAGGGCATTGCTCTTCATGGACATTTTCTCCGTGGCGGCAGGATCTGACTGAGTGGCAACGATTATTGTCCCGGCAGGGGGCGAGTTATCAGAAACTATTGGTTGTAGAGATGGACAAACCGGGCGTGGCGAAGAAACTGTGAGCCAGTTGGCAAAATTGAAGGACAATAAAATGGCCCGCATTTGCGGGCCATGTTGATGTTAATGCGGTTTATCAGCGGCTGGCGGTGCTCGCCGCGCGCTGGCTGCGCTGTTTGATGACGTAGCCGATGGCCAGAATCGCCACCCATACCGGGATCAGCAGCACCGAGATTTGGATACCTGGCGTCAGATACATGATCACCAGAATACCGGCCATAAACGCCAGGCACAGGTAGTTGCTGAACGGATACCAGAATGCCTTGAACTTCGGTTCTACGCCTTCACGGTTCTTGGCCGCGCGGAACTTCAGGTGCGCCAGGCTGATCATCGCCCAGTTGATCACCAGCGCCGATACCACCAGCGCCATCAGCAGCTCGAAGGCGCGCCCTGGGATCAGGTAGTTGATCAGCACGCAGAAGGCGGTGGCAATGGCGGACACGCCGATGGCGATCACCGGCACGCCGCGACCGTCGACTTTCAGCAGGCTTTTCGGGCCGTTGCCTTGTTGCGCCAGGCCGTACAGCATGCGGCTGTTGCAGTATACGCAGCTGTTATAGACCGACAGCGCGGCAGTCAACACCACGATATTCAGCACCGTTGCCACCACGTCGCTGTTCAGCGCGTGGAAGATCAGCACGAACGGGCTGCCGCCTTCAACCACTTTGCCCCAAGGGTACAGCGACAGCAGAATGGTCAATGAACCGATATAGAAAATCAGAATGCGGTAGATCACCTGATTGGTGGCTTTAGGGATGCTTTTCTGCGGGTTATCGGCTTCGGCGGCGGTGATGCCCACCAATTCCAGACCGCCGAACGAGAACATGATCACCGCCATCGCCATCACCAGCCCCATGATGCCGTTCGGGAAGAACCCGCCCTGTGCCCACAGATTGGTTATGGTGGCTTCCGGGCCGCCCATGCCGCTGAACAGCAGGTAGGCGCCGAATACGATCATGCCGATAATCGCCACCACTTTGATAATGGCGAACCAGAATTCCATCTCGCCATACACTTTCACGTTGGCCAGGTTGATGGCGTTAATCGCCAGGAAGAACACCGCGGCGGACACCCAGGTCGGGATTTCCGGCCACCAGTACTGAACATAGATGCCGACCGCGGTCAGTTCCGCCATCGCCACCAGCACGTACAGTACCCAGTAGTTCCAGCCGGAAGCGAAGCCGGCGAAGTTGCCCCAGTATTTATAGGCGAAGTGGCTGAAGGAACCGGCAACCGGCTCTTCCACCACCATTTCACCCAGTTGTCGCATAATCAGAAACGCGATGAAGCCGCCAATGGCATAGCCGAGAATGACCGACGGGCCGGCCATTTTTATTGTTTGAGCGATACCGAGAAACAGCCCGGTACCAATTGCGCCACCTAGGGCTATAAGCTGAATATGGCGGTTTTTCAGGCCGCGTTTCAGCTGGTCGCCTTGCTGTTGACCATCCATCAATGAAACCCTCTGTCGTTGCAGAATACTCACATGCTGTAAAGCAGTGGTTACGATGTGTGTTTTGTTTTATTTACGGCGTTATAGCTATTAATTCCACGGAGCCGCTACCGTTTGGCAAAGAATAATGTTATGCGCGTCAGTTTGCACCTGCTTTATTCTGTGAGTGATTAAGATTTCAGCAGTTTAGGAAACAAAATGCGGGTTGTGTGACGACAGAGGGGATCCGATGCACGAAATAAGCAGCAAATCACACAATACGCAGAAATAACGTAGATAGGATCCCCTGGTGGCGGTGAAATAGTAATCAGCTTCATGCCGGACATAGGATGCAAATAGCTATTCGTTAAAGCTTAATAAACATGCAATAAAATTCTGCCTTTGATGCTTCAGTCTTCATGTCGGGACGCAGCCTCTAAAACGTTAAATCAGAAACCTACCTCGTAAATGGTATTACCAACGGTGAGTTACCGGTTTGCAGCAGGCCGGATAGCGAAGTGTTAACCGGATATCGAGGTGTTAAAATGTGCGGGGAATCATGATTTCGAACGAGGCTCATATGGACAGGAGGTGAATACTTTGTTACTTTACCGTCACGTTTTTGAAATTGGTATTACCAATTGACTCCGCGCCATTCGCAGAGAAGAATTCACCCATGGCCTACAGCAAAATCCGCCAACCCAAGTTGTCAGACGTTATCGAGCAGCAGCTCGAACACCTGATCCTCGAGGGAACGTTGCGTCCAGGCGAAAAGTTGCCACCGGAGCGCGAACTGGCGAAACAATTTGATGTTTCCCGTCCTTCTCTGAGAGAGGCCATCCAGCGCCTGGAAGCTAAAGGGCTGCTCCTGCGCCGTCAGGGCGGCGGCACCTTTGTACAAACTAATCTGTGGCAGAGCTTCAGCGATCCGCTGGCTGAACTGCTGGCCGACCATCCTGAATCACAATTCGATCTGTTGGAAACTCGTCATGCCCTCGAAGGCATCGCTGCCTATTATGCGGCGCTGCGCGGTACCGACGAAGATCTGGCGCGCATCCGCGATTGCCATATTGTGATTCAGCAGGCCCAGGACAGCGGCGATCTCGACGCAGAAGCCGACGCGGTCATGCAATACCAAATCGCCGTGACCGAGGCTGCCCACAACGTTGTGTTACTGCACCTGTTACGCTGTATGGGGCCGATGCTGGAACAGAACGTACGTCAGAACTTTGAATTGCTCTACTCGCGCCGTGAGATGTTGGCAAAAGTGAGCAGCCACCGCGCCGGGATTTTTGAGGCGATTGTGGCACGCGAGCCGGAAAGGGCCCGCGAAGCTTCGCACCGCCATTTGGCGTTTATCGAGGAAATATTGCTGGATCTCAGTCGGGAACATACCCGGCGCGAGAGGTCGCTGCGGCGTCTCCAGCAACGCAAGGATTAAGAACGGTTCTCTTCAGGGTACACCAGCCTGCGGGGTTTACGTTCGGAATGCTTATTTAAGCATTTAAGCGGCAACTAAACTGATGGGCCTGTCTTCGTGTGTTTTGCTTCAGAACACAGGAAGACAGGCTCCAAACAAACCATTAGACAGATAAGGAATACCACCATGTCAGAACGTTTAAACAATGACGTGGATCCGATCGAAACCCGCGACTGGCTGCAGGCGATCGAATCGGTCATCCGTGAAGAGGGTGTTGAGCGAGCTCAGTTTCTGATTGATCAGGTATTGGGTGAAGCCCGTAAAGGCGGTGTTAGCGTTGCAGCCGGTGCTGCCGCCAACAACTACGTCAACACCATCGCGGTGGAAGACGAACCTGCTTACCCAGGCAACCTGGATCTGGAACGCCGTATCCGTTCAGCCATCCGCTGGAACGCGGTAATGACCGTTCTGCGTGCATCCAAGAAAGATCTGGACCTGGGCGGCCACATGGCTTCCTTCCAGTCTTCCGCGACCTTCTATGAAGTCTGCTTCAACCACTTCTTCCGTGCGCGCAACGAGCAAGACGGCGGCGATCTGGTTTATTTCCAGGGCCACATCTCTCCAGGCGTTTACGCACGAGCCTTCCTTGAAGGCCGCCTGACCGAAGACCAAATGAACAACTTCCGTCAGGAAGTTCACGGCAAAGGCCTGTCTTCTTACCCGCATCCGAAACTGATGCCGGAATTCTGGCAGTTCCCGACCGTTTCCATGGGCCTGGGCCCAATCAGCGCCATCTATCAAGCGAAGTTCCTGAAATATCTGGAACACCGTGGCCTGAAGAACACCTCTGCTCAAACCGTTTACGCCTTCCTGGGCGACGGCGAGATGGACGAACCTGAATCCAAGGGCGCGATCACCATCGCTACCCGTGAAAAACTGGACAACCTGGTCTTCGTCATCAACTGTAACCTGCAACGTCTGGACGGCCCGGTCACCGGTAACGGCAAGATCATCAACGAGCTGGAAGGCATCTTCGCCGGTGCAGGCTGGCAGGTTCTGAAAGTGATTTGGGGCGGACGTTGGGATGAACTGCTGCGTAAAGACACCAGCGGCAAACTGATCCAACTGATGAACGAAACCCTGGACGGCGACTACCAGACCTTCAAATCCAAAGACGGCGCTTACGTACGCGAGCACTTCTTCGGCCGCTTCCCGGAAACCGCCGCTCTGGTCAAAGACATGACCGACGACGAAATCTGGGCGCTGAACCGTGGTGGTCACGATCCGAAGAAAGTCTTTGCTGCACTGAAAAAAGCGCAGGATACCCAAGGCAAACCAACCGTGATCCTGGCCCATACCATCAAAGGTTACGGCATGGGTGAAACCGCGGAAGGTAAAAACATTGCTCACCAGGTGAAGAAAATGAACATGGAAGGGGTTCACCACTTCCGCGATCGTTTCAACGTGCCGGTTGCCGATGCTGACATCGAAAAACTGCCGTACATCACCTTCGAGAAAGAGTCTGAAGAGTACAAATACCTGCACGAACGCCGTCAGGCGCTGAAAGGTTATGTGCCGACTCGTCTGCCGGCCTTCACCCAGAAGCTGGAAATGCCGGCTCTGGAAGACTTCAGCTCACTGCTGGAAGAGCAGAACAAAGAAATCTCCACCACTATCGCTTTCGTACGCGCCCTGAACGTGATGCTGAAGAACAAGTCGATCAAAGATCGCCTGGTTCCAATCATCGCCGACGAAGCCCGTACCTTCGGTATGGAAGGCCTGTTCCGTCAGATCGGTATCTACAGCCCGAACGGCCAGCAGTACACTCCGCAGGACCGTGAGCAGGTTGCTTACTACAAAGAAGACGAGAAAGGCCAGATCCTGCAGGAAGGCATCAACGAACTGGGCGCAGCCTCTTCATGGTTGGCCGCAGCGACTTCCTACAGCACCAACGATCTGCCGATGATTCCGTTCTACATCTACTATTCGATGTTCGGTTTCCAGCGTATCGGTGACCTGTGCTGGGCAGCGGGCGACCAACAGGCGCGCGGCTTCCTGATCGGCGGGACTTCCGGCCGTACCACCCTGAACGGTGAAGGTCTGCAGCACGAAGACGGCCACAGCCACATTCAGTCTCTGACTATCCCTAACTGTATCTCTTACGATCCGGCTTACGCATACGAAGTGGCTGTAATCATGCATGACGGCCTGGTCCGCATGTACGGCGACGCGCAGGAAAACGTCTACTACTACATCACCACGCTGAACGAAAACTACCACATGCCGGCCATGCCGCAGGGTGCAGAAGAAGGTATCCGTAAAGGTATCTACAAGCTGGAAACTCTGGAAGGCAGCAAAGGTAAAGTGCAGTTGCTGGGTTCAGGTTCCATTCTGCGTCACGTGCGTGAAGCTTCGCAGATCCTGGCGAAAGACTACGGCGTGGGTTCTGACATCTACAGCGTGACTTCCTTCACCGAACTGGCGCGCGATGGCCAGGACTGTGAGCGTTGGAACATGCTGCACCCAACCGAAACCCCACGCGTGCCTTACATCGCTCAGGTGATGAACGATGCGCCTGCGGTTGCGTCTACCGACTACATGAAGCTGTTCGCAGAACAGGTTCGTACTTACGTTCCAGCCAGCGATTATCGCGTTCTGGGTACTGACGGCTTCGGTCGTTCAGACAGCCGCGAAAATCTGCGTCACCACTTTGAAGTCGATGCTTCTTACGTTGTGGTTGCTGCTCTGGGTGAACTGGCTAAACGCGGTGAAATCGAAGCTTCTGTGGTAGCTGATGCGATTAAGAAATTCGACATCAACCCAGAAAAAGTCAACCCGCGTCTGGCATAAGAGGTACAGAAGAATGTCTATCGAAATCAAGGTACCGGACATCGGTGCAGACGAAGTGGAAATCACCGAAATTCTGGTGAAAGTGGGCGATAAAGTTGAAGCTGAACAATCGCTGATCACCGTTGAAGGTGACAAAGCTTCCATGGAAGTCCCATCCCCGCAAGCGGGCGTGGTGAAAGAGATCAAGGTTTCCGTCGGCGATAAAACCGAAACCGGCAAACTGCTGATGATCTTTGAAGCAGAAGGTGCGGCAGCTGCCGCACCAGCCGCCAAAGCGGAAGAAAAACCGGCCGCAGCACCTGCTGCTGCACCGGTTGCCGCTGCTGCCAAAGACGTTGCGGTACCGGACATCGGTGCCGACGAAGTTGAAGTGACCGAGATCCTGGTGAAAGTGGGCGACAAGGTGGAAGCCGAGCAGTCCCTGATCACCGTGGAAGGCGACAAGGCTTCAATGGAAGTCCCTGCACCCTTTGCGGGCATCGTGAAAGAGATCAAAATCGGCGCCGGCGACAAAGTGAAAACCGGTTCCCTGATCATGGTCTTCGAAGTGGCCGGCGCAGCTTCTGCTGCCGCTCCGGCTGCGGTTGAGGCCCCTGCGGCTCAAGCCGCACCGGCTGCCGCTGCTGCCAAAGACGTTGCCGTGCCGGACATCGGCGGCGACGAAGTAGAAGTGACCGAAGTGATGGTGAAAGTGGGCGACAAAGTTGCCGCTGAGCAGTCGCTGATCACCGTTGAAGGTGACAAGGCTTCTATGGAAGTGCCGGCACCGTTCGCAGGTACCGTGAAAGAAATCAAAATCAGCGCCGGCGACAAAGTGAAAACCGGCTCTCTGATCATGGTGTTCGAAGTTGAAGGCGCGGCACCAGCCGCCGCTCCGGCCCAGAAAGCAGAAGCTGCACCGGCTCCGGCCAAGCAGGAAGCCGCTGCGGCCGCTCCAACTGCCAAAGCGGAAAGCAAAGGCGAGTTCGCAGAGAACGACGCTTACGTGCACGCAACCCCGGTCATCCGTCGTCTGGCGCGTGAATTCGGCGTAAACCTGGCGAAAGTGAAAGGCACCGGTCGTAAAGGCCGCATCCTGCGCGAAGACGTCCAGACTTACGTGAAAGACGCGGTTAAACGTGCGGAAGCGGCTCCAACCGCTGCTGCCGGTGGCGGTCTGCCAGGCATGCTGCCATGGCCGAAAGTGGACTTCAGCAAGTTCGGTGAGATCGAAGAAGTCGAACTGGGCCGCATCCAGAAGATTTCGGGTGCCAACCTGAGCCGCAACTGGGTGATGATCCCGCACGTGACTCACTTCGACAAAACCGATATCACCGATCTGGAAGCGTTCCGCAAGCAACAGAACGATGAAGCGGCCAAACGTAAGCTGGACGTGAAGTTCACCCCTGTGGTGTTCATCATGAAAGCCGTCGCCGCCGCTCTGGAGCAGATGCCGCGCTTCAACAGCTCTCTGTCCGAAGATGGCCAGAAGTTGACGCTGAAAAAATACATCAACGTCGGTGTTGCGGTTGATACGCCAAATGGTCTGGTGGTTCCGGTATTCAAGGATGTGAACAAGAAAAGCATCACTGAGCTGTCCCGTGAGCTGATGGCTATCTCCAAAAAAGCGCGCGACGGCAAGCTGACCGCAGGCGAAATGCAGGGCGGTTGCTTCACCATCTCCAGCCTGGGCGGTATCGGGACGACTCACTTCGCGCCTATCGTCAACGCGCCGGAAGTGGCTATCCTGGGCGTCTCCAAGTCCGCTATGGAGCCAGTCTGGAACGGTAAAGAGTTCGTGCCGCGTCTGATGATGCCAATGTCGCTCTCCTTCGACCACCGTGTTATTGATGGTGCAGATGGTGCGCGCTTTATTACCATCATCAACAATATGCTGGCTGACATTCGCCGTCTGGTGATGTAATGAAAAAAGGGCGCAGCATGCTGCGCCCTTACTACTTCAGTAGCAGTTTTGTCGGTTTTTGCATGACTCGACAAAATTGTTGAGACACGGGTCACTTCGAACGCGCTTTGCAGATTATTAACAATTCTGTAAACTGCTCGCGGTGTAAGCGTCCCGGTGGATGAAGGGCGTTATGAGATCGATTAGCAATAAAAATGACGTCTGACCCGCCGGACAATCAATTAAGAGGT